>ENA-OQNI01000042-OQNI01000042.1-human-gut-metagenome-genome-assembly--contig:-NODE-42-length-197805-cov-9.177911_pt1 | contig 197805 bp, 169 predicted proteins | sample MGYA00242627_ERZ504876 | MGnify/ENA primary metagenome ERZ504876 (study PRJEB26092, sample SAMD00036386) | human gut metagenome | host: Homo sapiens | study: EMG produced TPA metagenomics assembly of... | reverse complement strand
AGCCCAACCACGTCGATGGTACTGCGTAAAAGTGGGAGAGTAGATAGCCGCCGTTTTTTAGGAGTGAGAGCGAAAGTTCTCCGTGAAGGAAGCCGATTCAGTTTTGAGTCGGCTTTTTTCGTTTCCGACAGCCCATTCTTTAGAGATCGTGTTTTTGGATGGCGAGTTTGTCCTCCACGACGTTATGTCAGATTTGCGTGTAATGCTCGTATTGTAATGTCCCAAGATCCGGCAGGTGCACGAATGGGGGGATAAATGATCCGACCATTCAGTGGAGAAAGCCCGACTTGGATCAGAATTCTACACTGGGAATATAGAGGACACGCGGTGTACGACAAGAGGCTTAAGGAAGGCCGTTCAATGAAGAGGATTAACCAGCCTTACAAATGGAAGGCATATCGTCTGAAAAGCAGGAATTCAGAATCCGGGATTCCGGAAGATGCATTCTAGGAGCGGGAGGTTCTGATAAAAAACGGGGCCTCTCAGTGTTGAGAGCCCCCGCATAAAAGATCTTATTAAGATAGCAAACGCTTCGATTAACAAATTCTTTTTTTGAAGTCATAGTCAAGGTTACATATTTTTTCTTAGTCAAGGACTTGGATGCACAAACGTAGGCATTCCTTTTTTACTATGCAAGTATTTGTTTGTTTATTTTTGAAACAATCGGATTTTACTCTCTGAGTTATTGGAAAAAGTCGGCATGTCGACCGTTATCGTGGTCACTTGATGGGGGCGTGACGGGATATGAGCATGAGTTTTGCAATGGATATATTTTTTCATTATATATATTTGTCAATATTCTGAATTGATTTTGTTACTTACTGAAATACTCTTTCTTTATCGTTTAATATATATATTGACTGAATATTTTGATATGAAAAAGGAGTAAACATTATGGGATATCTTTAAGGAAATAGATTATAAAATCGAATATATTTGTTTAGCTGTAGGATGTCTCTGATAAATAATAACGTTTTAGTGATAGAATTATCAAATAAGATATTTATCTTCGCTATCCAAATCTAAATGCAGAAAAACATTTAAAATGAAGAGAAGAATGTTTCTTAAATCATCACTATTAATGACTTCAGGATTAGGTTTTGATACTTATGTGAGAGAAGAGGTCAGAGAGGAGAGAGTGCAGGTTAAAAAGCCACACGTTATCCTGATCATGACTGATCAGCATCGTGGAGATGCTCTCGGCTGTATGGGAAATTCCGCTGTCATATCTCCGAATCTTGATCGTTTGGCGAAAGAGGGAACTTTGTTTGTAAATGGATATTCTGCTTCTCCAAGCAGTACACCTGCTCGTGCCGGACTCTTGACTGGCATGTCGCCTTGGCATCATGGCATGCTGGGGTATGGTCGAGTTGCAGAAAAGTATACGTACGAGATGCCGCAAATGTTACGTAATCTCGGGTATTATACATTTGGTGTTGGAAAAATGCACTGGTTTCCACAAAAGGCTCTTCATGGCTTTCATACAACATTGATTGATGAGAGTGGACGTGTCGAGTCGAAAGATTTTATCAGTGATTATCGGGAATGGTTTCAGCTTCATGCGCCAGGTGAGAATCCCGATTTGACAGGCATTGGTTGGAATGCTCATGGGGCAGGTATCTATAAATTGCCGGAGAAGTTGCATCCGACGGCATGGACGGGTCAGACTGCTTGCGAATTGATTCGAAATTATAATTGTGATAAACCCCTTTTCTTGAAAGTTTCATTTGCACGTCCTCATAGTCCTTATGATCCTCCCAAGCGTTATCTGGATATGTATAAGGATGCCGATATACCCAAGCCGTCTGTCGGTGATTGGTGTGGCAAATATGCCGAACGTCTGGATCCGGAAAAAGTGGCTCCAGATGCTCCTTTCGGTAATTTTGGGGATGAATATGCTGTCAAATCCCGCAGGTATTATTACGCGAACATTACCTTTATTGACGACCAGATCGGAGAGATTATTGCGGTGTTGAAAGAAAGAGGAATGTATGACAATGCGATAATTTGTTTTACGGCCGATCATGGAGATATGTTAGGCGATCATTATCATTGGCGAAAGACATACCCTTATGAAGGTTCGACCCATATCCCTTATATTGTGAAGTGGCCTGCCGGAATGTACAAAAAGGTTCCTTTGGGAGCAAGGATCGAACAGCCAGTCGAACTTCGCGACTTTTTGCCTACCTTTATCGAGTTAGCTGGTGGAGCTGTACCTCCTGATATGGATGGCAAATCTTTGTTGAAGCTGGTTCAGGGCCAGGAAAGTGAATGGCGTAAATATCTGGATATGGAACATGCCACTTGCTATAGTCAGGATAATTACTGGTGTGCATTGACAGATGGTAAGATCAAATATGTTTGGAATTTTCATACCGGAAAAGAAGAATTGTTTGATCTCCGGAAAGATCCGAACGAATTGGTGGAATGTTCCGGCAAGCCGGCTTATGCTACCCAGCTTAAGGAAATGCGCCAGGCAATGGTCGATCATCTGGCAGAGCGCGACGAAACTTTCGTGAAAGATGGAAAATTGGTGGTACGGGAGACAACAATGCTTTATAGCCCTAATTATCCTCAAACAAAATGATTCGTATAAATTCTTTAAACTGTGTATGCTATGATAAGAAAATGGAAACTCCTGCTTGTTGGAGTGAGTTGTGTAATGGGTACAGCTATGGCACAAAATAATCCTATTTTGCTGTTTCCGAAAGGTGCACCGGGCGAAACAACCAAGTTGATTGAAAAGGCAGATGCTGACGGTGGGAAGACCGGAGGCGAGACGGTTCTTCGTATCACGAATGTAAGTGAACCGACAATTACCGTCTATCCGGCCCCCGACGAAGTGGCGACAGGTGCTGCCGTTGTGGTTTGTCCGGGTGGTGGCTATAATATCTTGGCTTATGACTTGGAAGGTGATGAAGTTTGTGAGTGGTTGAATAACTTGGGAGTTACTGCCGTTTTGTTGAAATACCGGGTTCCTCGCCGCGAGGGCCGTGCGAAACATGAAGCTCCTTTGCAGGACGTGCAGCGTGCGATCGGATATGTCCGGACTCATGCGGAAGAAATGAACCTGGATCCTCAGCGGATCGGAGTAATGGGATTCTCTGCCGGCGGGCATCTTTCGGCGATGGCAAGCAACAATTTCGATAAACGTACTTATCCGGCCGTGGATGCGGCAGATAAGGCAAGTTGCCGTCCGGATTTCTGCCTCTTGGTTTATCCTGCCTATCTGGATGGTGAAAATTTCCAGTTGGCTCCGGAAGTCAAAGTATCTTCTGCCACTCCCCCTACAATGATGATTCAAGCAGAAGACGATAAATCTTATATCAACAGTAGCCTTTTCTACTATTATGCTTTGAAAGAAGCTGGTGTGCCTGCATGGATGCATCTATACAGTAAAGGCGGTCATGGTTATGGCCTGAGAGATACGGGTGCAGCTGTAAATGAATGGCCTGACAGGGCTGAAGACTGGTTTCGCGAAATCGGTGTGATAGAATAAAAAACTAAATAGAGTACAAAGATTTTCGATTTTTCTGTATCTTTGTACTCACAAATCATGGGGATGACCGGTTTAGACAGCGGGTAGAAGTGGTTTGTAAGCATGTAGTGCGTGGTCGGCTTGCACTTAAATCTCAGACGGCGAACAATTAACTGGCGAAAACAATTACGCTCTCGCTGCTTAATCGAAGTACAGTAGATTCAAGCTTAATCCCTGCAAAAGTTGCGGGGACGTGACATCACCCGGATGCTGTGGCTCCGAAGCGTTCCGATCAGGTGGTGCAGCAATATCGGAGATAGTTTGGAGTAAGTCTCGGGCTCCAAGTGAAATTTTAGAGGATAAGGTTCAAGTGGGTGGCTTCGGTCTTGCTTGCACCCGACAATCGAAGGCGAAGATAAACATGTAGAAAGCAGATTAATTCCTCGTTTGGACGAGAGTTCGAATCTCTCCATCTCCACAGAAAAGGCTAGCAGTTTCGACTGCAGGCCTTTTTTGTGATCAATCTTTATCGATTAATTGGATTCCTTCAGGATCGATATTGATTATCTTTTGTTTGTAAAGAGCCCCGATTGCCTGTTTGAATGCTTTTTTGCTGCAGCGAAATAGAGAGTAAATAGGTTCGGTTCACTGGCTGCATATCTTCCTTGAGCTTTGAGCGAATCCAGAATTATCTTGGCAACACCTTCTGCCTTTTGATATCCTAAGGGGGGTAAGGCTGACATCTATATTTTCGTATTCTCTGACTTCTTTGATGTACCCTTTTTAATGTTCCCCTTTTCCCAAGCGTTGAAAAACATCTGGTAGCTCAGAGTATTCGTCCGAAATAAGTCGCTTCTTTCTCTGTTTGTCCGTAAGCATAGATGTCAAATGAAAATAATAGAAGGAACTCTGTATGTCCTTATGCCTCATGCTTCTTGATAGAGAGCTATTTGCAGCTGAACTCAAAATCATGTTTCTCCCACTGCGTGATACTTGTGGTGGCATAATGATGACGAAAGTCATAAGGACATACTGATTCCGGACTTATACGTAGTTACAAATTTTTGTGTAGCATAGTAAAATGGTCATATCAGTCTTACAACGGCTACGAAAATAGGACAAAGATTCCATATAGGAATAGTACGGTATCGATGGGGGTACCCTTTTGGGTGTACGGCTTACCCAGATCTATTACACTTGCATTAGCTCTGTGGGTGTGGGATAATGAGAGCGGATATAATTCTCCGATCTCTTTTTTGATTGAAGATCTTGGATAAAATCCCAGCAACCGTACCCAAAGGCCTGTTTATTGGTTTCTGCTGACGAGGGATAGGATCTTCTAATTTGGTGGTAGACTTTTTCACTATTAGGTAATCGAATAGCTCATTACTGCTATAAACATTCATTGGAAAAGACAGAGTCTCTTTAATCTTAGATTGAATCAGGTTTACAACCTCGTTTTTCCCAGGTGATCAATTAGCATTTGGAAATTGGATTTTAGATAAGGATTATTCATAGGCTGAAAATTTTGATTAATATCAACCTATAGGTTATAAATGTTATCCAAACTCTAAATTCATAATTAACATTTTATCAAGTGATTGCAATATGAAGTTGGGATAACATTTATTGTTGCTGCCACCAGTGAATTTGCCAGAATTCATCATATTTTTGTTCGTGAGGCAAATAATTATCTGATACGCTTTAATGGTATTGACTTTCTTACAGAACATTATGATGCAGAGCATTTGTTTTCATTTGATGATACTATTCAGGAGCTTACGCAAGTTTGTCTAAATAATGGAGGGGGCATTCAATGAAACCATATTACGGTTCTAATACTATAATTGAACAGATAGACTTGTCAAGGTGTAAACCTTACAAGGACTTCAGACAAGGGTTCTATCTGGCAGAGATTAGAGAACAGGTAGAACAAATGGTAAATATAATATTTTAGCTATTTAATTGATAATAAAATAGTTATCATATCATTTACAAAAATAGGTAACGGTTTAGAAACGAGTGAGATTCAACCGATTGTTTTATTTTGCATACATTCAAAGAACATTTTTGTAACGCAAATATAAGATTTACTGCTGAAAAAAGCAATATTACAGGCTTTTACTATCCCAAAATATCGGTCAAGGGAGTCGGCTTTCACGTTCCCCCCCCAACTATAACCTTCCATCCGTCAGATAAAACCGTGTCTTCGTCACTTTTCAAACAAGTTATTCAATTCATATTTTAACCAATAAACTTTCTATATTCATTCAAATGAAGTTATCATACCAAATAACCTCGTTCCATTGTTTCTATTTTTATTAAAATATTTTGTGTAAATGGAAAATACGGGATTCAAAGTGAGTTCCGTATTTTTTATTTTATACATTTACCGAATGAAGAAGATTATGAAAGAAAAGAATCAAGTAGTGCCTAATGAGGTATTAAGAAAGGAGTTCCTTAGCCAGTTCAAAACAGAAGCCGATGTGAGCAAGTTTCTGAAGCAGTTGCATGCCCAAGTATTGGAAAAGATGCTTGAAGGCGAAATGGATGCCCATTTGGGTTATGAAAAGAATTCTGAGGCAGGAAACAACACTGGCAACTCCCGGAATGGCAGTTATCCGAAGAAAATCCAAACCGAACATGGAGAATCTGTCATTTCCATTCCGTGTGACCGTAACGGCCAGTTTGAACCGATAGCAGTCCCCAAACATGAAAGTCATGGACTTTCTATAGAGGGACATTTATTAAATATTATATCATCCAACTAATTAATATACAATGTGTTGCGGATTGGTTGGCTTTTTGTATCTTCTAGGTATTCCCCCGAAAACAAGGTTTGACGGCCCAAACAGGGGAAATTCCCCAACTAAGATATGGCTAAGATAGCAAAAATTTCAGAAATTCACCCTACTTTGGGCTTTACAGAATTTGATATTCTGGAAAAATACCGCAAGAGTTTTCATGAGAGTGGGCTTGGCAGGCTTCATTCGTTGTTTCTGTTTGAGTGTATGGCAAAAGCCGCAGGTCTGTCTGAACAACGTTTGGGCCGCAGGAACATATTCAGTCCTTCCGCAAAGATCGTCCTTATGGTCCTGAAGGCATACACCGGATTCTCCGACAGGCAACTGGTGGAACATCTGAACGGGAACATGCACTACCAGATTTTCTGTGGAATCTTCTTGAAAAACTCTTCAGTCAAAGGGATGGGATCCATAGCGAGTACGGTGCTTTACTCCGATATACACAGGATTACCAGAAGCGTCTTTCCATCATCGGAAAGGAGCTTGTATAGGAAAAGGAAATGTTTGAAGGGCGGAAAGTCAGTGACCGCATCGTCAGCATTGACCGTTATTATGTATGTCCCATCGTCAGAGGCAAGGAAACCAAGTCCGTCAAGTTCGGTGCAAAGGTCAATAATATACAGATAGACGGCATATCGTTCATTGAACACCTCTCGTTCAAGGCATTCAATGAGTGTATACGCTTGAAGGACTGTATCCGTATGCAGCAGAAGCTGATGAATGTAAGGGTGAAACGTGTGGCTGCTGATTCCATATATGCCAATAATGCCAACAGAAAGTTCTATACAAAATATGGGATATCCACATCCTTTGTGCGCAAGGGAAGGGCGGCCCAAGATGAGCCTTTGAGGAAGGTGGCTTAGAAGCGAACTCTCAAAAGAAAGGGCCACCCGGCTTGAAGGAAGCTTCGGTACTCAAAAACAACACTACTCGCTCGCAAGGATAAAGGCAAGGAACAGAAAGACGGAAATCCTGTGGATTTTCTTCGGAATACATACGGCAAATGCCATACTGATGATAGACAGGATCAGGAACAGAACGGGGAAAGCTGCATGATATGAGTTTACTGAAAGAATCAGAAGAGGTCAGAAGACTTCTTCCGGAGCTTCATGTCTTGCCCGATAAGAGTATATGAGAATATACAAAAAAATGACAATAATAATGGCATATGAAGTGATTATACTCTATCATCTTCATATGCCATGGTATGATGTGGAGACATTTACTGAATATCCCTTTTTATTGCTTTTTACAATAATGGCATTATCCGGCAATCGCTTTCCGATTCTCTTTTTGGGGATATTTACGGAACAGACTCCACCATTTCAATTTCAATACGCCAAACAGTGCTTCCCCGAAGATAGAGGAGTTCATCTTGGAAGTGCCTAATACACGATTGATAAAAATAATGGGGACTTCCACGATTTTATAACCACACTTATATGCCGTAAACTTCATTTCTATCTGGAACGCATATCCTTTGAAATGGATACGATCCAAATCGATCGTCTCAAGCACCTCACGACGATAGCATTTGAAACCGGCTGTCGTATCCTGTACTTTCATTCCAGTAACAAAACGAACATATACGGAAGCATAATAGGACATCAACACACGTCCCAACGGCCAGTTCACGACATTCACACCGTTACAGTAGCGGGAACCGACTGCGACATCACCACCCTGTTCCATACAGGCCGCATATAATTTGGGAAGATCATTCGGGTTATGACTGAAGTCTGCATCCATTTCGAATATAAAATCATATTTATGTTCTATTGCCCATTTAAATCCGCAGATATAAGCCGTACCCAATCCTAACTTACCTTTACGTTCCACCATGAAAAGGCGTTCGGGGAACTCTTTTTGCAACCGTTTTACAATACCTGCCGTACCATCGGGCGATCCATCATCTATAATCAAAATATGAAATTCTTTCTCCAACCCAAATACAACCCGAATAATATTTTCTATATTCTCCTTTTCGTTATACGTGGGAATAATAACAATACTGTCTGACATAATCCACTGTTTAATTGAAAAATGAGAATTGAGAATTGAAAATGAGAAGATCCTGCTCATTTCAATTGACAACCCAAGCGCGAAGGTAGATATTTTCATTGGTTTTAGGAAGATTATTGTAACATTTTCCGTAATTTTGCGCATATATAATTATCAATTTTCAATTCATCCGTTGGAGGTACAAGATTTACTAAAACAATATGCCGCCCATCCGCAAGTGGCGGCATTAAATACCCTGTTAAAAAACAAAACGTCCCGCAATATATTTCTGAAAGGACTGAACGGTTCAGGGGCCGCAATGACAATAGCTTCTCTTTTTTCAAAAAGAAGAGGAAGTTATGTGTGTGTGTTGAATGACCTAGAGGATGCCGGCTACTTTTATCACGATCTGGTGCAACTCACAGGAGGTGACGGAATCTATTTCTTTCCTTCTGCTTACCGACGTGCTATCAAGTACGGACATGTGGATCCAGCCAACGAAATCCTGCGGACAGAAGTTCTCAGCACGCTGCAGGATCCGACTGCTCCCTTCATCATTGTCACCTATCCGGAAGCATTGGCGGAGAAAGTAATTTCACGGGAGGTCTTGAAAGAAAACACGCTGAAGATCAGTGTCGGCGAAAGGTTGGACAATATGTTTGTTTCTGACGTACTGGACGAATACGGCTTCGAGCAGGTAGATTATGTTTATGAACCAGGGCAGTATGCAATGCGCGGCAGTATCTTAGATGTGTTCTCGTTCTCGTATGAATTTCCCTATCGTATCGACTTCTTTGGAAACGAGGTAGAGACGATCCGTTCGTTCGATGTGGAAACACAGCTATCCAAAGAAAAACTGGACAGCATCTATATCGTGCCCGAAATGACAAAAGGAAACCGGACCAACTCATCCTTACTAGATTCATTGCCATCCGAGACACTGCTCGCTAGCAAAGACATGGCATGGGTAAAAGAACGTATCGGCAGTATCTGGAATGAAGAACCAATCATCGGGGACGAAGAATCGTTTGCCAACATCGAGCAACTGCGGGCCAAATTAATTACCGGAGAGGATTTTCTACATGCGGCACTTGGTTTCTGCCGGCTCCATTTTGGTACGCGGCCTATGGAAGTAGCCGATGCCACCCTGACTTTCTCAATGGAAGCACAACCGATTTATCATAAAAATTTCGATTTGGTAAGCGAGTCTTTCCATAAATATTTAGAAGACGGCTATACATTATATATACTGAGCGATGTAGAAAAGCAAGCAACCCGTATCAGGGCCATTTTTGAGGATCGGGGAGACGACATACCTTTTACCTCCGTCAACAAGACCATTCATGAAGGTTTTGCCGATGAGACCTTGCGTGTCTGCCTTTTCACGGATCACCAGTTGTTCGACCGCTTTCATAAATTCAACTTGAAAAGCGATAAAGCAAGAAGTGGAAAACTCTCTCTGTCGTTGAAGGAGTTGAACCAATTCACGACCGGCGATTATATCGTACATATCGATCATGGTGTCGGACAATTCGGCGGGCTAGTCCGTACGGAAGTAAACGGAAAAATGCAGGAAGCCATCAGGCTGATCTACCAGAACAACGACATTATATTCGTCAGCATTCACTCTCTCCATAAGCTATCCAAGTATAAAGGCAAGGACAGTGGGGAACCGCCCAAGCTGAGTAAACTCGGAACAGGGGCCTGGGAGAAGATGAAAGAACGCACCAAGTCAAAAGTAAAAGATATCGCCCGCGATTTGATTCTCCTCTACTCCAAACGAAAACAGGAAAAAGGTTTCGCTTACAGCCCAGACAGTTTCATGCAGCACGAACTGGAAGCCAGCTTTATCTACGAAGATACCCCTGACCAAATGAAAGCAACAGCCGATGTCAAAGCCGATATGGAGAACGACCGTCCGATGGACCGACTGATTTGCGGAGATGTAGGCTTCGGGAAAACGGAGGTAGCCATTCGTGCCGCTTTCAAAGCCGTTTCGGACAACAAGCAAGTTGCCGTGCTGGTCCCGACTACAGTATTAGCATTCCAGCACTATCAAACATTTTCCGAACGGTTGAAAGATTTTCCCTGCCGAATCGAATATATCAGCCGGGCACGTACGGCGAAAGAGATAAGGGAAACTTTGAAAGACTTGAAAGAAGGAAATATCAACATTATCATCGGCACCCATCGAATCGTCGGAAAAGATGTCACATTCAAAGATCTCGGTCTGCTGATTATCGACGAGGAACAGAAATTCGGCGTATCCGTCAAAGAGAAGCTACGCCAGCTGAAAGCCAACGTCGACACGCTCACCATGACCGCCACTCCGATTCCTCGTACCCTGCAATTCTCGTTGATGGGAGCCCGTGACTTGTCGAGCATCACGACTCCCCCACCCAACCGCTATCCGGTTCAAACAGAGGTAGAACGTTTTAACCCGGACATCATCCGAGAAGCCATCAATTTCGAGATGAGCCGTAACGGACAGGTTTTTTTCATCAACAATCGCATCCAAAATATTTATGAAATGGAAGCGCTTGTCAAACGTGAAGTGCCGGATGCCCGTATCGCTGTCGGTCACGGGCAGATGGAACCGGAGAAGCTGGAAAAGATCATTCTGGATTTCGTCAATTACGAATACGATGTACTGATCGCCACGAGCATTGTGGAGAGTGGCATCGACGTACCGAATGCAAATACGATCATCATCAATAATGCACAACAGTTCGGATTGTCCGATCTGCATCAACTACGCGGTCGTGTCGGGCGAAGTAACCGGAAAGCCTTCTGTTATCTCCTCTCTCCACCCTTGTCAAGTCTTACGCAGGAAGCACGCCGCCGTCTGCAGGCGATCGAGAATTTTTCAGAGTTGGGAAGCGGCATCCATATCGCCATGCAGGACCTTGACATCCGGGGTGCCGGTAATATGTTAGGTGCCGAACAAAGCGGTTTCATCGCCGACTTGGGCTACGAAACGTACCAGAAAATCCTGGAAGAAGCCGTTGACGAACTGAAAGCGGAAGAATTTGCCGACCTGTATTCCAACGCTACCGAAAATCGCCCCGACACCGGTAGCGAATATGTCCGTGAAACCTATATCGAAAGCGATTTGGAACTGATGTTCCCTCCGACCTACATCCCGAATGACTCCGAACGTGTCTCCCTCTATCGTGAACTGGACAAGATGGAGGAAGAGCGTGATATACTTGCTTTTACCGAGCGTCTGAAAGACCGTTTCGGAAAAGTGCCGAAAGAAGGGAAAGAACTGATCCGTGTCGTTCGCCTTCGCCGTATGGCAAAGACGTTAGGTATGGAAAAAGTAATTCTGAAAAAAGGACAGATGAGCATTTTTCTCGTCACTAATCCCGAAAGTCCTTACTACGAAAGCGAGGCCTTCGACAAGCTGCTCGGCTTCATCCAAAAGCATCCACGCGAATGCACGCTTCGCGAACAGAACGGAAAACGCAGTATCGTGATCAAGAATGTACCAACGGTAGAGGTGGCTTGTAATTACCTGGATGAAATCGGGAAAGTACAAATACAAAAATAAATAATATGAAGAAGACAATTATAGACCTTTTCGAAAATTCGGTAAAACAATATCCCGACAATCCCTTCCTGTGGGAAAAAACCAGGGATGCCTTCGAACCGACCACTTATAAAGAAGTTCAGCAACAAGTCTACGCTGCCGGTGCCGGACTGATAGCTCTCGGAGTGAAGAAGGGCGACAATATGGCGCTCCTTTCGGAAGGCCGTAATGCTTGGATCATCGGCGAACTGGCCATGTTCTATGCCGGCGCGACCAACGTCCCGCTTTCCATCAAGCTCGAAGAAGCGAACGACCTGCTGTTCCGTCTTGTGCATGCCGATGTGAAATATATCCTGGTTTCCGGCAACCAACTCAAAAAGATACGGGCTATCATGGATAAATTGCCTTTAGTCGAAAAAATAATTGTGATAGACGAACTGCCGGAATATAAAGAAAAAGAAATATCCTGGTCCGAAGTATTCCGGATGGGGAAAGAATATCTGGCATCTCATTCTCTGGAAGACTTCCTTGCTGTTGGACAATCCTTACAGAATAACGACTATGCGACGATTACCTATACCTCAGGCACGACGGCCGACCCGAAAGGTGTCATCCTGACGCACCGTAACTATACGGCGAACGTGGAGCAAGCCCTATCTTGTGTCGATATCGACGATACATGGCGCACATTAATAATCCTCCCACTCGACCATTGTTTCGCGCATGTGGTCGGTTTCTATATCTTCATGTCGAAAGGAGCATCCGTAGCAACAGTACAAGTCGGACGGACAGGGCTGGAAACATTAAAGAACATTCCGGTCAACATCAAAGAGTTCAAGCCCTACTTGATCCTGAGCGTCCCGGCACTGGCCAAGAATTTCAAAAAGAATATCGAACAAGGTATCCGTGCCCAGGGCAAGAATATAACCCGTTTGTTCGACTTTGCCCTCAAAGTAGCTTACATCTATAACGGAGACGGCAGAGAAGACAAGGGACGTGGTGTCCGATTCCTGCTGAAACCGCTCGTGAGCCTGTTCGACCACATGCTTTTCACGAAAGTCCGTGAAAACTTCGGCGGACAATTGAAGTTTTTCATCGGCGGTGGCGCACTGCTCGATAAAGACTTGCAAAAGTTCTACTACGCAATCGGACTTCCTATGTACCAAGGGTACGGACTAAGCGAAGCGACTCCCGTAATTTCCACCAACGGCCCGCACCGGCATACCTTCGGCAGCAGCGGTATGTTGGTCCGTCCGCTCGACCTGAAAATATGCGATGCCGACGGAAAAGAACTCCCGGCAGGCGAAAAAGGAGAGATCGTCATACGGGGCGAGAATGTGATGGCCGGCTACTGGAAGAACCCGGTATCAACTGCCGAAACCGTACGCGACGGGTGGCTCTACACTGGGGATATGGGATATATGGGGCATGACGGTCTGCTCTACGTCCTCGGACGTTTCAAAAGTCTGCTGATCGGTAGTGACGGGGAAAAATACAGTCCGGAAGGGATCGAGGAGGCACTCGTCGAACATTCTTCCTGCATCGACCAGCTGATCCTGTATAACAACCAGAGTCCCTATACCGTTGCCCTCGTCGTCCCTAACAAAGACCGGCTGAAGAAGCATCTGACGCACCAGTATCTTGATCTTTCATCCGATAAAGGACGCGAAGAGGCAATCCGGATCATCCAATCCCAGATAGACCGTTTCCGCAAGGGAGGCGACCTGTCCGCCCTTTTCCCCGATCGCTGGCTGCCTGCAGCTTTTGCTATCCTGCCGGAGCCTTTCACCGAACAGAACGGCATGGTCAACAGCACGATGAAGATCGTCCGCGGGAAAATAGAAAAAGCATATGCCTCTCGCATCGACCATCTCTACACACCGGAAGGAAAGAACCCGGTTAATGAAGAGAATAAAAAGGCATTAAATTGCTGAAAACACAAATTGCCATATCACTCCATTAAACTAAATAATTATTTATACTAAACACCTATGTTTTGAAAAGAGGATAGAATTATTAAAACGGAACCTCATTATTGCCGGGAGCCAAGAAATCGGTACCGGCCGGTGGTATGGGCGGCATTGTTTCCATCGGGCCTGAACTATTCATATTAGAGGAGAACTCGCGAACCGGAACATCTTCGTCCACATTCATGAACTTGGCGAACTCGCTCTTGAAACGAAGACGTACATCTCCGACCGCACCGTTACGATGCTTGGCGATAATAATCTCCGCCAGACCGATCAAGGAATTACCACGTTCGTCTTCCGTTATCTTATAATATTCAGGACGGTGGATAAAACAAACCATATCCGCATCCTGTTCGATAGCACCGGATTCACGCAAGTCGGCCAACTGCGGGCGTTTTCCTTCCGCTCCTTGACGTGCCTCGACACCACGGTTCAACTGAGACAAGGCAATGATCGGAATGTTCAGTTCCTTCGCCAATCCTTTCAACGACCGTGAAATAGTACTTACTTCCTGTTCACGGCTGCCGAAGCTCATACCGCTTGCATTCATCAACTGAAGGTAGTCGATAATGATGATCTTAATACCATGCTCACGCACCAGACGACGAGCCTTCGTACGCAGTTCGAATACCGAAAGACTCGGCGTATCGTCTACATAAATCGGTGCATCATACAATTCTTTTATCTTAAAGTCCAACTGTTCCCATTCATAGTTTTCCAAACGCCCGCTCTTGATCTTCTCGCCCGGAATCTCACATACGTTCACGATCAGACGGTTGACAAGCTGGACGTTACTCATTTCAAGAGAGAACAGAGCCACCGGCGTGTTATGGTTTACCGCCATATTCTTAGCCATCGAAAGGACAAAAGCCGTCTTACCCATCGCAGGACGGGCGGCAATGATGATAAGATCGGAATTTTGCCATCCGGACGTCATTTTGTCCAATCCTTCGAAACCGGTGCGCAGACCGCTCAACCCTTCTTTTTGATTGGCAGCCTTCTCAAGCATAACCATCGCTTCCTTGATGACAGGATTGATCTGGGTAACATCTTTCTTCACATTGCGCTGAGAAATCTCAAAGAGCTTTCCTTCCGCTTCCTGCATAAGGTCTTCCACATCGATCGACTCATCAAAAGCCTTGCCCTGTATCATAGCAGTGAAGGAGATCAACTCACGCGCCAGATATTTTTGGGCGATGATACGGGCATGATATTCGATATGGGCACTACTGGCCACCTTGCTGGTCAGCTGGGAAATATAGAACGGGCCACCTACCTCTTCCAATTCGCCTCGCTTCTTCAGTTGCTCAGTGACGGTCAACATATCCACCGGACGTTGGCTGATCGCCAGATCTACGATAGCTGCATAAATTTTCTCATGTGCCTTCTCATAGAAACTCTCCGGTTTCAATATTTCACTAACGATGGAGTAAGCATCCTTTTCAAGCATCAGAGCACCTAACACCGCCTCTTCCAACTCGCGGGCTTGTGGTTGCAAACGTCCCATATCGGGTACTACAACCTGTTTCTGCCTCCCTTTTCCTCCTGTATTTTTTCCTCTTTCTGCCATTTGTTCTAATTGTTATCGGGCATCAAATGTACTACTTTTTATCCGGTTCTCCGAACCTTGCAAAAGAGAAATACGATACTCCTTTGGAGTTTGCCGGGTTATACTTTCAAATTGCTTGATAAAGTATGGAACATTACCATAGCCTGATTCGTAGGCTATTTGAGAGACACTCAAATTAGAATACGACAATAATATACAAGCATGTTCAACCCTCTTTTCCCTATCTAAATGTCAAAAGAACAGATCACATCGATTTGCCGAATCGGGAAGCATCCACCGCTTCATGTTGCTTTTTCTTATAACCGCCGAACTTCCAGACAAAAGAAACCGTTACACAACGTTGGTCGTCCAGTTTCCAGAGGCGGCTGTATTGGCCGGACTGGTTGATTTCCATCGTATGAGGCATATTGCTACGGAAGATGTTGTTACATTTCAGAATCAGAGTAGCACGATCGTCGGCAAACTGCCATTTCAATGCAGAAGACACATCATAGAGATGACCGAGATCATAGATTCCCTGCACGGCTCCGGTAACGAAATAGCCATTCAAATCCAGCTTCAAATTCGGACGAGACTTGGAAAGGGTAAACGTATTATCCATCTTGAACTGCCCGGTGTATTTCTCATTATGGAAAGACAGATCATGAAAATGGTCCAACTTCTCCTGCATACGCTGACCGGACAAAGTCACTTGGCTGTTCCAGAACTCGCCGACCCGGAAAGGAACGATCACCCCTACACCGAATTGCAACTGGTAGTCCATGTTCTCATACCGGAAAACGTTTTTCAGTTCCGAGGTATTCTGATAAGGCAACTGGGCGAAATAATCGGGCACATAGTCACAAAAAGCCAGAATCGTATATTTCTGCTTCAGGATATAAATCAACTGCCCGCTATAAGAACGGTAAGGCTTCAGGGAAGGATTGCCCAAGATAACGGAATAAGAGTTGATCGGGCTTTCCTGCGGCGTCACATCCCAATAGGACGGATAGGTTTTGTCGCTGCTTATGTCCAATTGGATGATGTGCATCGGATTGACCGTATAGCTGAGTGTCGCATTCGGGAATAAGGTCCAATCATTCCAAAGTGTGGATTTCATCCCGTTAGAGGTATAATCCGATTTAAAGTATTCAACTTTCAGAGAAGCTGTTGCAGAGAAATGCGAACCGAAATCCTTGGACACCTCCAAGAAGGCATTTCCACTATACTCTTTCTGGCGGTTATTTTCAAGTTCATCAAGAGCCGATTCATAGCCGTTACCTTTATTATATAGATAATCGATATAAGTCTTCGAAGAGGTGAAACCGCCGTGGACACCGTAATTCAGTGCCCACCCGGTTTCAAAAGTGTGGCTATGGTTAATAAATAGTGCTCCTTGTGAAATATCCTGCTTGGAATTATTCTGCATATCCGTCACTGTCGTTTCATGGCTTTGATCGACAAATGTCTGGAAGCCGGGTGAATGATAACGCGTAAAATCCGCACCCGCCATCAGTCCGGAGTTACCGTCATATTGAATACGGACATTGTGCAACGCACTGTTTCCCTCTATGTATGTACGGCTCAGGCGTTCTTCCACCGGCTGTCCGGATTTCAATGCCTGGAAGGTTGTAACGGCCGTCCGCTCAAGATCGGATTTGCCGGCCGTAAGATAGTAGGCGGCAGAGAGCCTGTCGTCATTTTTGAAAGTATAGTCCATACCTAAACGCATCGTTCCATCTATGCCGCTCCGGGTGCCACGTCCCGATTGGTTGACCTCCGTTACCTGATCTTTCAGGGTATGGAGGGCCTGGATCTCCTCTCCCATATAGTTCCGTCCCTTAGCCCCATTGGCTAAGAAATCTATATTGAAACGGGATGTGGAGTAAAGCAAGTTGCCATGGACTTTCCCCTCCGCATAATGGCGCTGCAAATAATCGACACCGGTTTCTCCTTGCAAAGTATTCCTTTCGACAGTTTCCTTATCTAATACGACATTGATCATAGCTCCTTTGATATTATACTTGGCTGGTGCATTATACATGATCTCTACGTTACATACCCGCGAAGCAGGAATTGTCTTCAGCAAACCGACTAACTGATCGACCGACATCGTGGTCAACTGCCCATTGATCACAATGCTCGGACTACCGGCTCCCAACAGTTGGACAGCATCGTCCGTACTGATCACACCGGGTATCTGTTTCACCACCTCGAACGCATTACTGACCGCCTTATCTTTCATCAATTGGGGCACGTCGTATCTCAAAGCGCCGTTTTCCACTTTGACCTGCGGACGTTCGGCTTTTACCACAACGCCTTCCAGTTCATAATCTTTTTCAGTCAGGCTTATCGTACCGGCATCAGCAGTCGAGATTTTTTTACAAACCGGCTCGTACAGCAGATGCTGGAACAACAAACGATAGTTCGGACCGGCTTCCTTGTTCAACATGAATGCCCCGAGACTATCCGTAACGACTGCATCTATATAAGTAGAATCCAATGTTTGCAACACGACAGCCACCCCGTCTACCGGTCGTTCTTCTTTATCGACCACTTTTCCATGAATCCAGTTCTGCGCTTGTAACATCCCATTACCGGCAGTAAGTAAAACCAGAGAGTAATAAAGTATTCGTTTCATTTTCATTCGTTTTTTTATCAACACTGCAAAGGAAAAGACTTCAAAGGAGAAACTATGTTATCACTCGCTTACGGAGTGTTATTTAGTATTATCGCCGAGATAAGGAGCAATAAGACCGGTAGCTTATCCGATTACCGACCCCGTTTTGTCAGCCAAACTGAGGGAAACAGGAAAATGCGATAAACCTCAACTTCCGGAGAGTCTAATTATTCTAATATACTAAGAGCCTGTTTAAATTTTGCATTTGTTGGTTGTGAGAGTTGTATTGAGGATGTTTTTCTGTAGGAGATGCCGTCTTTTTTGTTGAAACACGTGGCTTATTTTGCTTCAAACAGGCAGAAAAAGTGCCGAAGATTCCCGTTTACAGGCTTTTTACACCCGGATGTGAACGGTCTTGACACCCGAGTGTGAATGATGTCGAGACCCGGGTGTCAATGGGTTTATCTTATTATGTTATTGAAAATAAGTCATGTGAAGAAGAATCTTAAACAGGCGGTTAGTGATAGTATGATAGATGGAATAGGCATCCATCATACCTACTATCATTGCTTGTGTTTATTGATATTCAATTGATAAAAGGAAATTAGTGATAGTATGACAGTTGTTTTTCAAAATAATCCTATAAAGAGATAAAGCAGGCCGATGAGGGCTATGCAAAATTTATTTCAGAGAAATTTAAACAGGCTCTAAGTGTTATTTAGTCTTACCGGATTCGCAATAAATTGAATCGGAACATATACTTTTGTTGTAAATATAAAAGGATATGAAAACGCGCCTCCGATTTAAGATAATAGCTGTGCTTATTTGCCTTTCGCTTGCCGGACTCTTGATTTCACAAGGATACTGGCTGAAAGGTTTATATGTGTCTAGTAAGAAAAGCACGTGGGATAATATAGAGGAAGCCATGCGGATGGCCGACTATATGGAACTGTTCCTGCGCCTGGACTCTCTAAGCAATAACAATTTTCACAGCCAGATAAATCCTCAATTCAGCTTTAGCCAAGACACGGCATGGGAAAAGAGGAAAGATTCCCTTTCAACAGATAATATGCCGATATCATCGCCGAATTCGACAATCCAATATATAGAAGCTGCCCAAACTCTAAATGAATATTTGCAGATTATCGGTACACTGGAAAGGAACGTGCAGATGCTCATGCATCAAAAGATAGACACGTTACTTCCCGTCAATTACGCACAATTCAATACACTATTAAAGAACGGATTAAAGAAACAGGGCATCACCGTCCCGTACCGCCTGCAGGTAATCCGGAAAGAAGCGAAAGACTCCGTATTATATGCCTATACGGATGCTTCCGAAAAAGGGGAATCCTGGAAAGACGCTGTCCACTTCACACATGTGATCGAACCGGAATATTATTACGAATTGGAACTCCAATCTCCTGACCGGGTTGTATTCCGGCAGATGGCAGGTATATTGATTTCATCTTTCCTGCTTTTTATGGTTATCCTGGTCGCTTTCGTTTATTTGCTCTACACAATACTGAGACTAAAGACGGTGGAAGAACTTAAAACGGATTTCACCAATAATATGACGCATGAGCTGAAAACCCCGATCTCCATTGCCTATGCCGCCAATGATGTATTGCTGAACTACAGCAGTACGACAAACGAGAAGCAAAAGAAATATCTGGATATCGTGCGGGAGCAATTGAATCATCTATCCGGTTTGGTCGAACAAATCCTCACTCTTTCCGTTGAGAACAGAAGTACTTTCCGCCTTCATCTCGAAACGATACAGGTTGCAGAGCTACTGACTCCGCTTATAGAACAGTTCAAGCTAAAAACAGATAAACCGATCGACATCACGACAGAAGTACCGGAGCATATGACCGTAACGGCCGACCGTACCCATCTGTATAACATGCTCAGCAACCTGATCGGGAATGCAATCAAGTATTCCGGAGAAAAGACCTGCCGCATTATCCTCAAAGGAACAGTATCGTCCCAGGAAATGACTCTCTCGGTCACAGACGAAGGGATCGGTATTAGCGAAGCTAACCAAAAGAGGGTGTTCGATAAGTTCTACCGCGTGCCCAGCGGCAACCTGCATGACGTGAAAGGCTTCGGTCTAGGTTTGTACTACGTCAGCGACATGATGTCTAAACACAACGGGAGCGTAACGGTTAAAAGCCAGCTGGGGAAAGGTTCCACATTCACCCTTCATTTTAAAAATTAACGACAATGGATAAGATCAGAGTATTATTGGTAGAAGACGAGCCGACACTCGCCATGATTATAAAAGACACTTTGGACGGTGAAGAATTTGAAGTGATTCTCGCCGCAAACGGAGAAGAAGGATTGTCACGATATAGAGAAGCAAAGCCGGACATCATCGTCACAGACATCATGATGCCGAAAATCGACGGCTTCACGATGGTCCGGCACATCCGGAAAACGGATCGACAGATACCGGTTCTTTTTCTTTCCGCCCGTTCCGCAGCCAACGACGTGGTCGAAGGTTTCGAACTAGGGGGTAACGATTACCTGAAAAAGCCGTTCGGCATGGCGGAACTTATTATCCGTATCAAGGCATTATTGAACAAAATAAGTGTCCGTAAGGAAGAAAGCAGCAACTTCACGCTCGGACAATATACATTCGATTCCATCACACAAACGCTCCAGTACTGCGGAGAAAAGCAATTGCTGAGCAACCGCGAATCCGAAATACTGAAACGCCTATGTGAAAACAAAGACCATGTGCTGCCCATGAAAGACGTCCTGTTGGAACTTTGGGGAGACGATTCGTTCTTCAATGCCCGCAGCCTGCACGTATTCATTACTAAGTTAAGACATAAACTGTCGAAAGACGAATCAATCAAAATACTGAACGTACGCGGGATCGGTTATAAGCTGATCATCGACTGATCTGTTTCAATGCCTGTGCCAACTGGTCCGGGCATGACGTTCCACGCTCGCGGCAATCAATGCCTTCCAGACGCCGGATAGCCTCGCCGATTTCCATTCCGACCAGCAGTCTGGACAAACCTTGTGTATTTCCTTGGCAACCACCAATGATCTGTACATTTTTAATCACGTTGTCCTCCGAGTCGACAATCATCATTTTAGAACATACCCCACCAGTCGGAGTATAAGTAACACGTTGTCTATTCATCCTTTTCTACTTCCATTATAATTCATGTAACGGGGCACAAAGATAGAATAATTTAAGACAACTACCAATCCTTAAGTATTGACCTAATTTCACAAAAGAAATAAATTATTCAATATATATCGGGAAGCATAGTGCATTATCCGAAAAGAATGCTTTCCTTTGTACCAACAAACAATGAGAGATTATATCGATTTGATTTTTCACATGTATCTTCTCAATTACATATTGAGCATTTTCATCTCTGATAAATAACTTCCTTACATTCGATTATTGAATTATTAATTTTTTTATTTTTATATTTATGAACATGTATATTGGTAACCTTAGCTATAACGTTAGGGAATCGGATTTAAGAGATGTAATGGAAGAGTTTGGAACAGTTGATTCTGTAAAACTTATCATCGATCGCGATACAAGAAGGTCTAAAGGTTTTGCATTTGTCGAAATGCCGGAAGATTCCGAAGCACAAAACGCAATCAGAGATTTGAACGGAGCCACTTACGAAGGCCGTCAGATGGTTGTAAAAGAAGCACTTCCAAGAAATTAAATTCACAGAATTATAAAAGTTAAATCAAAAAGGATACCCGGAACCGGATATCCTTTTCTTGTTTATTCCATCTATCATTTTAAGTAATTCCTTTTTTCCTAAAAGATTTGTACCTAACTTTGCGAAAATAAATAACAACAGCATGACATACGAAGAGACGCTACACTATCTATATACCAGTATTCCCGTTTTTCAGAATGCCGGACCTTCAGCCTACAAACCCGGATTAGGAACCAGCATTGCACTGGACGATCACTTAGGCAATCCGCATAAAGCATACAAAACAATACACGTAGCCGGTACGAACGGGAAAGGCTCCGTCAGCCATCTCTTGGCCGCGATCCTGCGCCAATCGGGATATAAGGTCGGGCTTTACACCTCTCCGCACCTGGTCGACTTCCGCGAACGGATACGGGTAAACGGACAAAAGATACCGGAAGAATATGTCATCGACTTCGTAGAACGCCATCGTTCTTTCTTTGAGACTCTCGATCCTTCCTTCTTCGAACTGACTTCCAGTATGGCATTCGACTATTTCCGTGCCGAGAAGGTGGATTATGCCGTAATCGAAGTGGGCATGGGCGGCCGTTTGGACAGTACCAATATCATCACTCCCATCCTAAGTATCATTACGAACATCAGCCTGGATCATACCCAGTTCTTAGGAGATACGGTCGAAAAGATTGCCTTTGAGAAAGCCGGAATCATCAAAAAGGATGTCCCGGCGTTGGTCGGAGAAATAGACCGGCACAGTGTGGCACAAGTTTTTGCAGACGCAGCAGTCAAAGCCGGCACATTGGTTTATTTCGCTCAGGACGAAGGGCTGCTGAAAGAGTCATATCTGATGGATACAGGCGAATGGTATCTGGATTCTGCAGAATACGGACAGCTATTCGGTGAACTGGGTGGCGTCGTGCAGTTCAGGAATGCCACAACCGTATTGGGGGCCATTAATTTGCTGAATACAGTAGGTGTAAACATTCCGACCGAAGCGGTACGGGAAGGTTTCGAACATGTGGTCGAATTGACAGGGCTGATGGGGCGTTGGCAGGTTTTACAGGAGAATCCGAAAGTCGTATGCGACACTGGACACAACGTCGGAGGATGGCAATATCTGAACATCCAACTGGAAGAAGAACTGAAGCGGCATAAGCACCTCTTTATGATCGTCGGCATGGTCAACGACAAAGATATCGACGGCGTGTTGGACCTGATGCCGGAAAAAGCCTTTTACTTCTTCACGCAAGCATCCGTGCAACGGGCAATGCCTGCGGAAGATTTTGCAACAAAAGCAATCTTCCACGGTTTATCGGGCACAATCTGCAATTCCGTGCAGGAAGCCGTGGAAAAAGCATTGGCGCGAGCCGGACAAGACGACATCATCTTTATCGGCGGAAGCACTTTCGTCGTGGCGGACGCCCTACCCTTGTTCTTGAAAAGAGACAAATAACATAATTCAAAAACAAATATCATGACAGAACAAATTCAGAGAAAACTGAGCGAATCGAAGACGGCAAGATGGTCCGTACTGGCGCTCGTCGCATTCACAATGCTCTGCGGATACTTCATCACGGACATGATGGCTCCGCTACAGGACTTACTACAAACCCCCGTCGAAGGCGGCGGACTGGGATGGACAGCCAATGAATACGGTAAATTCACCAGTGCTTACGGTTGGTTCAATGTATTTTTCCTGATGCTGATCTTCGGAGGTATGATCCTAGACAAGATGGGCGTACGCTTCACTGGTTTGATGGCGACCAGCATCATGCTTATCGGCGTTTTCATCAAATGGTTCGGTATATCACACAACTTTGACGGTGCAACCGTTACCGTTTTCGGTTCGGAGTATGGATATCCATTGGTAATTGCGTCATTAGGATATGCTTTGTTCGGCGTAGGCGTTGAGATCGCCGGTATCACCGTTTCCAAGATCATTGTAAAATGGTTCAAAGGCAAGGAAATGGCCCTGGCAATGGGGTTGGAAATGGCTTGTGCCCGTATCGGTACGGGGTTAGCTATTGGTGTTACGCCTTTGTTGAGCCGCGCATTCGGCAATTCCATCAGCATGCCAATCTTCATCGGCCTGATTCTGCTTTGTATCGGCCTGTTATCCTTCATTGTATTCGTAATCATGGACAAGAAACGTGATGCAGAAGATGCAGCCGGTGCTACCGGAGAAGAAGAAGCAGAAGAGCCGTTCCGTTTCGGTGATATCTTGGATATTATTACATTAAAAGGCTTCTGGTATATGGCACTCCTTTGCGTACTGTTCTATTCAGCCGTCTTCCCCTTCTTGAAATATGCCCCGAACCTGATGATTAACAAATTCGATATCGATCCCGAATGGTCCGGTGTCATTCCGGCTTTGCTGCCATTCGGCAATATTCTCTTAACTCCGTTCTTCGGAAACTTGTACGACCGTAAGGGAAAAGGAGCCACTATCATGATTATCGGTTCCATTATGCTGATATTTATCCACTTCACATTCTCCATTCCGATGCTGGACAACTGGCTGGTCGCTCTGATACTGATCCTGCTGTTGGGCATCGCATTTTCGCTGGTTCCTTCCGCCATGTGGCCTTCCGTTCCAAAGATCATCCCGGAAAACAAATTGGGAACAGCCTATGCGCTGATATTCTGGGTACAGAACTGGGGATTGATGGGAGTTCCGTATATAATCGGTATCGTTTTGGATCAATATTGTATTTCCGGAGAGATCAACGGTAAACCGACCTACGACTATACGATCCCGATGTTGATCTTCACTGGTTTCGGAGTCCTGGCACTCGTAATCTCCCTGTTGCTGAAACGTGAAGACCGTATCAAAGGCTACGGCCTCGAACTCCCTAACATTCAGAAAGATGCAGACAAAGTATTGGCTGAAGAAATGATTGGCGAAGGGCAGAGATAAGGATAAATCCTTATCTAAAAGATTATAAGGAAGGAAGGTGTTTTGGAACACCTTCCTTTTTTATTACCGAATTACGATTTTATACGTACCCTCTCCGATCTTCACAAGATACATACCTTTACTCAAATGTATCTGCGTACTTCCTGCGGATACATCCTGTTGCTCGTACAGAAGTCCGGAAAGCGTATAGACGCTGATGGTTTCCGCTTTCGGGAGATAGATATGCAGGGTAGAACCGATAGCTTGAACCTTTGTCTCTCCTTCAATCGTTGCATTGCCCGTCGGATCGTCTTTTATGATGCCTTCAATCGTTATTTCCGTATCTTCCTCTATATTCCGGATGATGTATTTGCCATCGCTTTCACGAGGTTCCACAACTATGCCGTTGGCTTTTACTACTGGCTGTGAACTTTCGTAACCTTCATGAAGCGTCAGGGCAAAGCTGAACGAATAGCCTTCCTCGACGGTCCGCGTACCGGCTTTCGGATTGGTGGTGACACCTTCCACTTCGGGGAGGGTAACGGTATAGTAAGTCGGGACAGGCGGAACATACGTACTTTTGAAGGTAGCCTTGAAGGTCACTTCATTTTCAGGCATCACATAGGTTCCGTTGTTTACCAATGCCACAGTCAGCCCATCTTTGGGAATGGCAGTGATTGTTTCCAACCGATAGCCATTTGCCGGAGTTGCCTGGACTGCCAATACCGTCTTATCGGCTACTTTGTCGTTAGACTTGACTTCGATATCTCCGGCTTTTACCGTAAAGGTATGGCCGTTGCCCGGATCGACGACCGTAACCAGGTAGGTCTTTTGTAAATCCTGTCCTCCATCGGTTTTGGCTTCCGCACCCTCTTTCACGACAACAGTCCCTTCATTACTCAGGCCGGAAGTGGTAAGAGTAGTGCCTGTCTCGGACACAATGACCGCACCATTGCCGACTTGAATCCCTTTATCGCTACTTCCATTCGTATTGGTCGATGTGATCGTTGTCGATGCATCTGTAATGGTCAGGATTCCGTCGTTCCGGATAGCGTATTGGTCGGCATTTCCTGTCTTTACTTCCAAGTTGCCGCTAAAAGAGACGTTCGCTCCGTTCTCGATTGTCAGAGCCGGAGCTGCGGTCGATGTCGAGTTGATCTTTGCGCTCTCGAAGATCAAAACACCCTGTGCGGTGTTATCGATCAACATGCGTTTACCATCGGCAAGGGTGTTCTTGATTGTACCGTTGAAAGAGGTTGCTGCCGTAACGTTTTTTGTAATGGTGGCTTCCGTATATTTCCAATCATCACCATCCTTCGAGATCGTGACATCATTGCTCCGCTGGGACAAATCCAACGGTTGGACTTCCGTTTCCACCGTTATATCAGCATCAGCGGACAAGGTCAGTTTTTCACCGCTCGTTATCGTTTGACCGTTATTTTTGAGAATGGCAGTAATACCCGCATCTGCGGGAGCGACAGTAACGGTCAACTGGGTATTCTCCGGAGCCTGGTCGCCATCTTCCAGCTTGACATCTTGCTCTTTAAACTTATCCCATATGACAGACAAAGTTCCGAGTTTCCGGTCCGGTTCCGTGATGTTTACCGTATAAAGGGTTTCGCCATCCTTTTTCAGACGATAGGTTTTTCCGGCTTTGTAGACAGGGGCAGTAATGACACTGCCAGCTTCCATCTTTACATATTTGGCGAATGTAGTGGTTTTGGGAAGATTGCTTGCAATTACCAACGGTGTGTTAACCGAGAAATCCTCCCTGATTTTGTGAAGCAGGATTCCGGTCCCGACCAATTTGCCATTCCCGCTTATGTTTACCGGATGTGCGGGATCAAGACTAAAACCATGCAAAAGGAACATTCCGTTCTCTATGGCCTGAGGTTCTTTAAAGTTGACAACCGAATTATTGAGGACGATATCTGTAAAACCCTCAATCATAGGAGTTACATATGGAGTGCTTTCATTCCCTACTCCATCAAACGTCAACGTACAGCTTTCGTAGACATTCTCTGAAACAGAAGCTCTGTTCCCAGACTGAAGGCCAGCCGTGACCGTACCTCCTTTTATGACGATATTCATACTTCCTGCAACAACGCCATCCAAAGCACCTGCAATTTGATCATTTATCGCTCCTAAGATCTGTGTTTCTCCATCATTGAACGTGACAGTCACATCACCTCCGATATGGGCTGGATTATAAGGGCTTTCCACATACCCGCTACCATATATATGATTGTATTTTCCTGTATTTATCGTAACTTGGGTATTCCCTGTCACATCCGCATACAAACCTCCTCCAAAAACCGAAACTTCTCCATTCGTCAACCCAGACACATGTACTTCCGTTTTTCCGACTTTGCCGAGATTCGCATCCCTGCTATCGCCTTGCCCACATTTTTTCCCAAATCCCCCTCCGTAAATCGTACCGGAAAAATTGCCTCCGGTCACGATCACTTTAGAAAATCCTGTTACCTGCCCAGTAAAACAACCTCCATATATGCCATACGCAAAAGTTCCACCGGAAACATTTACTTCCGTATTTCCACAAGTACCGGAATCACTACCTCCAAATATATTTTCAGTAATGGCAGCCGTGTTGGAAATAGTCAGTTTGGAAGTGCCGGTCACATTCCCTTTTTCACCCCCTCCATAAATCCAGCAGGTAGTACCTCCCGACATAACGACTTCCGTATTGCCACATGCACCTTCATACCCCCCTCCGAAAATAGATCCGTTAACCGTTCCGCCACTCATTGTTATTTTAGCAGTTCCAATGACTGCTCCGGTAGAACCGCTACCGCCACATATCCAGCCGAACTGGCCACTTTTGATCGTAATATCGGAACTTGCCACATCACTCGATGAATCTGTTCCTCCCCAGATATTCCGAATACCGGCAATATCATTTCCTCCAGAAGTATATTTACTCACAACAGTAACTCCTTCGTCAAACGTTAACGCATGCCCGTTCGCAGCTATCTGCCATACCTGAAGCGTAATGTTCTTAAACGTCAATGGAGCCAACATTTGCAATCTCGTAAGATAGCTATCTTCATTAATGTAGGCGAAATTGATCAAAGACGTACTCCCACTAATCGTACACGCTTTAGATGGCATTATCTTTGCATCCATTACATGATTCAACAATACGATATCGAACGAAGTCTCTGTCGCATTTGAATTGATCGCCGCAACAGCATTAGCCCAAGTATCGTATTCCGTACCATTTACCGAAACAGCATTACCTCCGCTTTTAGTCATACGGGGCATTACCGGCTTTTGTGACGACACAACACTGGTTGAAGAGCTGTTCCTTCTCTCCATCGGGATTTGTGCCCCAGCTCCCTGGCTTCCTGCCAGACATAAAAAAGACAGCATCAATATCGTCACACGCGCTGTCAAACTCTTTAAGTACCTATTTTTCATATGCTATAATTATTATGTAGTTTATACTTGTTTTATTACGGCCATCGTATAAAAAAGGGAACATCAGAGTTCGCCCGGCCTTTCTTCATCCTCACCTACCCTCAGTTTATAAGGGAAGCGATTACGGCGTACCTCTTTAAGGACGGTTTTACTAACGGGGTGAGTTGCGAGTTGACCTTTGCGGTCACGACATCTGTAACGGCAGTGATTGTGGGTAGATTTTCCTCCTTTGCAGGATCAAAAGTGGCTCCCGGCCCGATAAACGGCCCGTCGACTCCGAGGGAGTTGTTCATAAAGCCAAATTCCACGGTAGAACCAGAGTACATCTCTTCTTTCGCCGTCTCTTCTAGATCGTTGCACATGCTCTCATACTCGGCAGCAGTGTACTTGCTCCCTTTGGCTGCCCTTATCCGGCAAAGGTCTTTGATAGAGCGGTTTGCGACATAGGTTACATTGCATGTGAAGTCATCCTCACGTTCGGTCAGTACGTTGGCTACCAATTTGCCTGTGATACTGCGCTTTTTAGGTTCGTTTACCATGATATTTTAATTTAATTAGTTCGTTATGAACTAAGTCGATTACTAAAATTCAAGACCTGATATGACTCTTGAAATCGGCTACAGTAAAGAGAATGGCGATAAAAAGCCAACGGGTGATCACCCTTATTTATACCATAACCGGCGATTCTAAGTATAATTTAATTCGCCCATAGGTAAAGTAAATTCAAAAAATGCCTGATAAATAACAACTATATATAAGTAGTTACAGGATATTTAGTATCTTTGTCAACCGTATAACCATAGTTCATAACGAACTAAGTTATCATTCCACCATCTGTAAACTTACCAGATTTACATCCACCAGCCATAATTTGACACAGTTGCCCCATGATTTGTATGGAAAAGTTTGTATTAATACTTACATTTGCCAATCATTAAAAAAGAAACGTATGATCAGTTTTCCTAATGCCAAAATAAATCTGGGGCTGAATGTTGTTAGCAAACGTCCCGATGGCTACCATAATATCGAAACTATCTTCTATCCGATCCCGGTGAAAGATGCGCTGGAAATAGTCAGAGCCGATACATTCTCTTTCACACAAACGGGAATACCGGTAGATGTTCCAATAGAAAAAAACTTGGTTGTCAAAGCACTGAATCTGCTGAAGTCACGGTACAAAATCCCGGAACTGGAAGTCCATCTGCTGAAAGCCATTCCCTTCGGAGCCGGACTTGGCGGAGGCTCGGCCGATGCTGCCTTTATGCTGAAGTTGCTGAACGACTATTGCGGACTTCATATCCTGGAAGACAGCTTGGAAGAACTTGCCTCCTCCATCGGAGCGGATTGCCCGTTCTTTATCCGCAATACGCCGGTATTCGCATCCGGCACGGGAAATATCTTCGAAACGGTGGAATTGTCGCTGGCAGACTACCATCTCTGTCTAGTCAAGCCGGATGTTGCCGTCTCGACACCGGAAGCCTATTCGATGGTGACGCCCGCAGCTCCGGCAATCTCTTTGAAAGAAATCATCCGGAGACCTGTCGGAGAATGGAAAGAATTGATGATAAACGATTTTGAAAAAAGCGTATTCCCGAAACATCCAGTCATTGCAGGGATTAAAGAAACGCTGTATGAAAAGGGAGCCGTCTATGCATCTATGTCCGGCTCCGGCTCTTCCGTGTTCGGACTGTTCAAAGAGGCGACAGACCTCAAAGGCTTGTTTGCCGATTGTTTTGTCTGGGAGGGACAACTGCCATGAACAAGGTAGCGGATTTCTCCGACACCCTTGCCGACCGGTGGGACGAGCTTTGCTACCATGATCCGGAAAAGCTGAACGACATCCTGCGACGGACCGGCCTGCGGAAAGGACTCCGTATATTGGACATAGGATGCGGGACAGGCGTATTGGAAAGTTATCTCCTGCCCTATTCCCCCTTACAAATCGTGGGAGTGGATATCTCTCCGGGGATGATCGAAAAGGCACGAAGCAAATACGCGACACCTATCGTCGACTTCCGTTGCCAGGACGTACGGGACATACGAGGAAAATCTTTCGACTATATCATCGCCTACAGTGTTTTCCCCCATTTCCAGGAACCAGAGAAACTGATCTCCCATTTAGCCGGACTACTGCCGGTTGGCGGCAAACTGGTGGTCTGCCACAGCGAAAGCCGCGACAGGATCAACGGACACCATGACAAGCATGCCGGAAAACTCTCGGAAGGATTGCCTCCCGTGGAAGAATTGGCACGCATGTTATCCCCTTTCTTCACTGTCAGCACGATGGAAGACAGTGACCGACTCTATATGATTAGCGCCACCCGCAAACAGACATTCTAAATATACATGATACATGAATCAGAAGATTAAACTTATCCCGTTACTCCTCTTTTCGGCTTTCGCCACACAAGCGGCAAAAGACGTTAAAGTGATGCAGTACCTCCATGCCGGGCCGATTACGGTCAACAAACCGATCCTGACAGACAGCTTGAACGTCGATGGCAAACCTTTCGAAGCGAAAAACCTGGTCAAGTCGACTATCCCGTTCGGCCGTGCCCTCGGCAATGCAGCCGTTATCGACGCGGATACCGCCGGACTGATTACCGTCCCGACGCCCGAAAAAGGATATGCCTTGCATCTCTATTCGTTCTACCTAAACAGCGACCGTTACACGAAAGGTTCGCTGGAGGTTTCCGGGGCGGGTACATTCGAAGTGTTCGTCAACAATAAACCGGTCGGCGCCACTTCCGAGTTGGCTTTGGAACCGCACCGTTATGAAGTGGTAATCAAATATCTGACAGCCGACACCGATACCTGTCCGTCCACGCTGACAGCCAAATTTAAGAGCGAAGAGGAAGCAAAGGTCATAGCCTCCCTCGATCCTGAAAAGCGGTACACGCCACGCGATATCCTGGAAGGAACGCAATTCCGGGGAACGAGCGTTTCACCTGATGGAAAATATGTATTGGTAAAATATTACACCCGTATGGAAGGTGGGAAAAGCGAACAATACGCCCAATTGCGGGATGCTGCGACCGGACGGATTTTATTGCAGGACAAAGGGTTTATCTTAACTGCCGACTGGATGCCGACGAGCAGCAAGATGTATTTCACCCGTACCGGAATGAACGGGAAAGAGTTGGTAACCGTTGACCCGGCTACCATGCAGGAGGAAATCTTGGCGGAAAATCTGCCGGAAGGCAGCTTCAGCTTTACTCCGGATGAAAAGACATTGCTCTATACCATCCAGGAAGAGGGACCTAAAGACGGACCGGATATGCTCCGTATTCTGGAACCGAACGATCGTCTGCCGGGGTTCCGCAACCGTTACTTGATCTGGCGCTACGATCTTCAAACCGGTTTATACGAGCAGTTGACATACGGGCATAACAATACCTTTATCAATGATGTCAGTGCCGACAGCCGTTACCTGCTGTTCAGTACCAATGAGCAGGATTACACTTCACTGCCCCACTCCAGCAATTCCATGTATAAGTTGGATTTGCAGAGCATGGCGGTCGACACCTTATGGGAAAGAGCCAAATACATCAATGGGGCGACCTTCTCACCGGACGGCAAGCGGTTGATGGTATTCGGTTCCGGCAATGCCTTCGACAATATCGGCCTGAACATCAAAGAGGGGCAGATATCCAACACCTACGACGGACAGCTTTTCCTGTACGATCCGGCAACGCGGAAAGCGAAAGCGCTTACCAAAGACTTCAACCCGAACGTCACAAGTGCACAATGGAACAAATTCGACGGACAGATCTATATGTTGACGGAAGACCAGGATTACCAGCGTGTCTATACCTGCAATCCGGCCAACGGGAAAATCCGCCGCCTCGACCTGCCGGAAGACGTCATTTACAATTACTCGCTAGCCGAAGCCGCTCCGGTCATGTATTACTACGGACAGAGCGTATCCAACGCCAACCGCCTGTACAGCTACAACACCAAGAGTAAGAAGACACAACTGATCTACGACTTGTCGGCTGACAAACTGAAAGACATCCAATTCGGAGAAGTGCACGACTGGAATTTCACCTCTACCGACGGGACCATCATTCAAGGGCGCTATTATCTCCCGCCCAACTTCGACGCATCCCGGAAATATCCGATGATCGTCTATTATTATGGCGGAACCTCTCCCACTAACCGTGCGTTGGAATTCAGCTACTCCATGCACATGTATGCAGCCCTCGGCTATGTGGTCTACACTCTGAACCCAAGCGGCACGACCGGCTTCGGACAAGAGTTCGCCGCCCGTCACGTAAACGCCTGGGGAGACAAGACCGCCGATGAAATCATCCAGGGAACAGAACAGTTCTGCAAAGAACATTCGTTCGTCAACCCTAAGAAAATCGGTTGCGCCGGTGCCAGCTATGGCGGTTTCATGACACAATACCTGCAAACAAAGACCGACCTGTTTGCAGCCGCTGTCAGTCATGCGGGCATCAGTGCCTTGAGTAGCTATTGGGGTGAAGGTTACTGGGGATATGGATATTGCTCGGTTGCCAATACAGGCACTTATCCGTGGAATAATCCGGAGTTCTATACCAAACATAGTCCGTTATTCAATGCCGACAAGATAAAAACACCTCTCCTCTTGCTTCACGGAAATGCAGACACGAACGTGCCCGTCGGGGAAAGCATCCAGATGTTCCTGGCTTTGAAACTACTTGGAAAAACAGTCGAGTTCGTACAGGTAGACGGAGAGGATCACGGCGTTGCGGATTATAAGAAACGTCTCGAATGGCAGAACACCATCTTTGCCTGGTTCGCCAAATACCTGAAAGACGAACCGCAATGGTGGGATGCGCTTTATCCGGAAAGGCATTTATAAAAAAGGATGAGATGAAGCAAGTTATCGATTTAGACAATTGGAACAGAAAAGAGCATTTCGCTTTCTTTTCTGCATTCGACGACCCCTTTTTCGGGGTTACAACTCTTGTGGATTTTACTAATGTCTACAGACAAAGTAAAGAACAGAATGTTTCTTTTTTCCTTTATTCCCTTCATTTCTTACTGAAGTGTGTAAACGAAACCGATGCATTCAAATTACGAATAGAAAAAGACTCGGTAGTCCGTTATGATACGATCCATATCTCTCCGACTATTGGGCGTGAAGACGGGACTTTCGGTTTCGGCTTTTTTGAATACGATCCGGATATCGATCTGTTTATCCAAAAAGCAACACAGGAAATAGAAAGGGTTAAGAACGGAACAGGATTGTCTTTTTCCAAAAATACAAGTAGACAAGATGTTATTCGCTATTCGGCATTACCTTGGTTCGCTTTTTCCGAAATGAAGCATGCCACATCTTTTAAGAACGGAGATTCCGTTCCGCGTATTTCTACAGGGAAATTGATGCAGGAGAATAGCAAATACTTGTTGCCCATTTCGGTCTGTGCACATCATGGACTTATGGACGGACGAAACGTTGCTGAACTTATCCGGAAATTATCGGATAATCAAACTGCACTGTAATCAATAAAAAAGAGTATGCCAAAGGAGGAATGGAAAATCCTTTCGGCATACTCTTTTAATAAATATCTATAACCTGATAACCTAAATCTTTTTACCTATCCCTTCATTTAATATTCGGATTCAATGCGTGCCACTCGGAGATCGGAGGCAAAACACCCATTGCGATCACTTCGTCGCGCAATGCGCAAAGATGTTTGTAGCTCTTTTCCAAAGCAGCTTCTTCTTCCGGAGTTCCTTTTACTTCTTTCAATGCTACGCCGTCTTTTGTAATGGAAGTTTCCCACGCCATCATGATATGGTCGAACTTGCCATTGGAGACATAAGCGCCGGCAGGCCAGCGGAACGGTTTACCGCCCATAGCGGCAGCAATCATCTCGATGGAAACATAAGACGGGCTTTGGAAAGAAGAACGGCCGCGCAAAGCAATGATATTGGCGCCACCTTTCGTCACCTTCGTCTGGATTTCAGCCCACCGGTCTTTAGTCAAGGCATCCGTGCCGATCATGCCAGCCAACGGTTTGCCTTCCACTTTCGCAGTAGAAGCGTAAACAGCCATTTGTTCGCCATGGCCGCCGTATGTACGGCAGTTCTCTACAACATCCATAGATACGCCGAAATGTTTAGCCAGTTCGCTACGCAGGCGGGTAGAGTCCAAAGCAGCCAAAGTCGTCACCTGCGAAGGTTTCAAACCTGAATACAACAGTGTGATCAAACCGGTGATATCGGCCGGATTGAAAATAACTACGATATGCTTGACATCCGGACAATAAGCCTTTACGTTCTTACCGAATTCTTCGGCGATAGCGGCATTTCCTTTCAGCAAGTCTTCACGGGTCATTCCTGCCTTACGGGCAGCCCCACCGGAGTTTACGATATATTTAGCACCAGTCAACGCTTCTTTGATATCGGAAGTAAAAGTGATATTAACACCTTCGAAACCGCAATGGAACAACTCTTCAGCCACCCCTTCCAAACCAGGAGCGTACGGGTCATACAAACAAATATTAGAAGTAAGTCCCATCATGATGGCTGTCTGAGCCATATTCGAACCAATCATACCTGCTGCCCCTACGATCGTGAGCTTTTCGTCTGTCAATGTTTTCATATTGTATTGTTTTTTAATGATATGTTTTCTATTAAAACATTTCCGGCTACTATAAAGTTCGCTTGCAAACTTTATTTTTCCTTTTATTTGCAAAGGTAAAAGATTTCCATACCCCTTGTACATCATTAATTCCTATCACCCATAAGCAAAAGTTATAACTTGAGCCCGTCATGACAGACAGAATATAATTTGTATCTTTGCAGTCATGAGAACATTCAAACCGGAGGCATGGCTGCCTACAACAAAGAAAGAAGTTGAAGCCCGCGAATGGGACTATATAGATGTGATACTTTTCAGCGGTGACGCATATGTGGACCATCCTTCATTCGGAGCCGCCGTCATCGGGCGGACACTCGAAGCGATGGGACTGCGTGTAGCAATCGTTCCGCAACCGGACTGGCGTGGAGACTACCGGGATTTCAAGAAGTTAGGAGCCCCTCGCCTGTTCTTCGGAGTTTCTGCCGGAGCGATGGATTCGATGATCAATCACTATACGGCCAACAAACGCCTACGCAGTGACGACGCTTATACTCCGGACCGTCGTGCCGGCATGCGCCCGGATTATCCCAGCATCGTTTACACGAAGATACTGAAAGAAATCTACCCGGATGTTCCCGTCGTATTAGGAGGTATAGAGGCTTCCCTGCGCCGAGTCACGCATTACGATTACTGGCAGGAAAAGCTGCTCCCCGGAATCCTGAAAGACAGCCCGGCGGATTTACTGATATACGGCATGGGAGAACTTCCCCTGAAAGAACTGGTCAGTCGGTTACAAGCCGGAACTCCCTTCCATGAGATCAAAGATATACGGCAGACCGCCTATTTAACTGATACGGTAGAGCCGCTACCTGACGATATCAATCTCTTTTCCCATGAAGAATGTCTGCGCGACAAGCTGAAACAGGCCAAGAACTTCAAACATATAGAGGAAGAATCCAACAAGCAGCAGGCTTCCCGCATCCTGCAAAAGGTAGGCAAACAGACAATAGTCGTCAATCCTCCTTTCCCACCTATGACGGAAGAAGAGATAGATGCGTCGTTCGACCTGCCCTACACCCGCCTGCCCCATCCTAAATACAAAGGGAAGACGATACCGGCTTTCGAGATGATCAAGTTCTCGGTAAACATCCACCGGGGATGTTTTGGGGGCTGTGCTTTCTGTACGATCTCGGCGCATCAGGGAAAGTTTATCGCCTCACGAAGTAAAGAGTCCATATTGAAAGAAGTTAAGGAGATCACCCAAATGCCGGACTTCAAAGGATATCTGAGCGACCTGGGCGGCCCTTCGGCCAATATGTACCGGATGAAAGGGAAGAATCCGGATATCTGCGCCCAGTGCAAGAAACCTTCTTGCATCTCCCCTGTCATCTGCAAAAACCTGAATGCAGATCATACGCCGTTGTTAGATATATACAAAGAAGTGGACAGCATGCCGGAAATCAAACGTTCGTTTATCGGTAGCGGCATTCGCTATGACCTGCTCTTGCACCGGTATGCGGATGACAATCTGAACAAGGCAGCCCATACCTATATGGAGGAACTGATAGCTCACCATGTCTCCGGCCGCCTCAAAGTCGCACCCGAACATACGGAAGACAATGTCCTGAAGATGATGCGCAAACCTTCATTCGAGCTTTTCGGGCAATTCAAAAAGATATTCGACCGTGTAAACAAACAACACGGATTGAACCAGCAATTAATCCCTTATTTCATATCCAGCCACCCCGGTTGTACCGAGGCGGATATGGCAAACTTGGCTATCCAGACCAAGAAGCTGCATTTCCAACTCGAACAGGTACAGGATTTTACACCTACCCCTATGACACTGGCAACGGAGATGTACTACACAGGGTATCATCCCTATACATTGGAAAAGGTATATACGGCCCGCACGAAAGAACAAAAACTGGCACAACGTCAATTCTTTTTCTGGTACAAGCCGGAATTCCGCCGCCAGATAACACAAGCATTGCAACGAATCGGGAAAAAGGATTTAATAGGCAAGCTGTTTGGGAGGTAAGTCGCCAAGCAAGCAATAATAAGCATAAAGAGCCGGGTATGCAGATGACACGGAAAGAACGGATAAACATTCCATCCTATCCGCGTCTTGGCTCTTTTCCCTAAATACAACTTATTCCTTTACGGCAATCACTTCAATCTCCACCAGACCGTTCTTCGGCAATGTCTTGACTGCGACAGCAGAACGGGCCGGGAAAGTACCTTCGAACTGAGAAGCATATACTTCATTCATAGCAGCGAAATCACTCATATCGGCCAGGAATACGGTTGTCTTTACGACATCGTTGATGCTAAGGCCGGCTTCTTCCAGAATTGCATGTACATTCTTGAATGCCTGTACGGTCTGTTCTTTCACTCCTCCTTCTGCGAAATTGCCTGTTGCGGGGTCAAGACCCAACTGGCCGGAAGCAAACAGCATATTTCCTACTTGTACTGCCTGACTGTACGGACCGATAGCGGCAGGTGCGTTTTTTGTTGCGATAACTTTCTTCATTGTTTCTTTATTTTAATAACGTTATTGTGCTTGTTCATTCATCCGCTGGCGAACCACTTCATAGATCAGGATGGAAGAGGCGACCGATACGTTCAGCGAACCGATCGTACCGAACTGCGGAATCTTCACCATGCTGTCGCAGATACGAAGATTATCCATCGAAACTCCCGTATCTTCGGCTCCCATCACGATCGCCACAGGTCCGTCATATTTAATAGCCGTATAATTCTCAAAAGCTTTTTCACTGGCTGCATAGACTTTTACTCCGGACGCCTGTAAAAAACGGATGGCCTCCGTAATGCTTTTTTCCTTGCAGACAGACAATACATGGAGCGCACCGGCCGAGGTCTTAATCGCATCGGCATTCACCGTTACGCTTCCCCTTGAAGGAATCACGATCGCATCCACACCCGCACATTCGCAAGTACGGGCAATCGCACCGAAGTTACGGACATCCGTAACCCCATCCAACAACACGATAAACGGATTCTTTCCCTGCTCATATACAAACGGAATAATATTTTCCAGCCGTTCGTATGTGATAGCCGGGATAAAAGCTATTACTCCCTGATGATTCTTACGTGTCAAACGGTCGAGACGTTCGGCAGGCACACGCTGTACAGGTATATCACGTCCTTTCAGAACTTCAAACAATTCACGAGACAAGTCTCCCTGCAGTTCACGTTTCACCAATATTTTATCAATCTCCTTATCGGCCTGGATTGCCTCGATCACGGCACGGATGCCGAACACCATTTCGTTTTCTTTCATTATTCTATATCTTTTCCGTTTTCATCACCGGACTATTTCGATTTTTCCCGGCTTTATGCGGACAAAGATACAAAAGATTTACGCTTTTATTATATACTCTCGTATATATTAGCTATTGCTTTTCAGCTTATGCCGTGACGATGAATAAGCCCGGATCAAGAATAAAATACCGGTAATAATCAAAGCAGATGAAAGTCCGGTATAAAATACCGAAATAAAAGAGTTGGGAAGCAATTGGAAATGACGGATCGTAACACCGAAAGTAATCATAAAGATCATCACGATCCAGCCTTTCACATCAAAAAATGAAAAAGGACAGTTCTTTTCCCCTTTCTGGGAAATCCGCTCGGAATGTTTAACAAACAAACGGCGAAAGACAAACTGGAAGAAAAGCAGGAAAACAACAATTGCCTCTCCGACTTTAAACAGCCAGTAATGGGCATCGTTCAACCACGTGATGATGCCGATCCTTAAGATATTGATGCCAGCTATGATCCAAACGCATCCGGCTATCAAAAGCAGGGTGCGTCGGTTTACTCTAAATTCCATTATCAGATACTTTTCTCTATGCTCCGCCTGTCACTCGTACGTTGGCGGCTATTCGTGCGATCCTTGTCAGACCGTTTGTCCCTATCGTAATGCCTGTCTTTATCCCGATCCGGACGTTTCTTGTCAAATTTGTCCTTATCGTGCTTATTCTTGTGATGATCGGAACCGGGACGGCCTCCCTGATGGCTCGGACGATCGTATTTGCCGGGCTTCCACTGCCCATTGTCATGATGTGGACGGCCATTGTTATGATGTGGTTGAGGACGATCATATTTACCGGGATACCATTTGCCGTCGTCGAAACGGTCAAACCATCTATTGTTTGTATATTCCCATTGGCAATGCCAATAATGATCTTCATAACGATGGCACGCATTGGACGGACGGTAGTGCGGATAATGCGGATTATTGTACCAACCTCTCCAGTCATGGATGCGTGTCGGTGCCTCACGGACGAAACGCACATACAAACGAAACTGCGAAGGCGAAAGGATACGCTGTAATTTCCGGTCCCGTTCCATACGCAACTTATATATCTTCCGGGCAGACTGATCCCAATAGCGATAATGCTTGCGTGCTTCACGCTCGATCTTCTCTCCGTACCGATGAATGATCTTATGATACTCGGCAGCTTGACGGTTCGTCATGCGGATTGCCTGTTCCATCCAGAGGCAGTTCTGGCAATGGGGTTCATTCCATCCGAAACTGATCCAAAATTGTGCATGTCCCTGCAAGCTGCAAAAAAGGATCGCTATTAATAGAATACTCAATTTCTTCATGTCTCTCAATTTTAAATTAGCACTTACACTCTGTTGCTATTATGACCGGATCGCGATGAAAAGGTTTAAATCTTTGATTTCAACAGCTCTTTCGCATTTGCAATAGAAGCACTGGTCAACGAAGCACCGCTCAGCATACGCGCAATCTCTTTTACACGCTCTTCTTTATTCATTTTCCTGATACGGGTTACGGTCCTTTCATCCGTATCCTCCTTATAAACAAAATAATGGTCTTTCCCTTTTGCTGCGATCTGGGGGAGATGGGTAATGGCAAAAACCTGCATCTTCGTACCTAGTTCCTGCATGATATCCCCCATTTTATCGGCTATATCCCCGGAAACCCCCGTATCCACTTCATCAAAGATAATGGCAGGCAACGCCGTAAATCCGGCAATCATCGCCTTGATACATAACATCAGGCGGGAGATTTCGCCTCCGGATGCCGTCTGGGCCACCGGTTGCAGTTCCGCACTCTTATTGGCGGAAAACATAAACCGGATTTCATCCATTCCATCGCTTTCCGGTTCCTGTTTAGGTACGAAATCGATCGCAAATCGCATATTCGGCATGCCTAACGGGACAACCATTTCTACCAATTGGGAAGCGATGGCTTTCGAGGCGATCTTACGCTGCTCGCTCAATACGGCTGCCTGTTGAAGCAGTTCCTGGTGAGAGACTTCCAACTGCTTTTTCAACGATTCGATCTGTTCATCAAAAGAATCGATCTCCTTCAGCTGCTTATTATATTTATCCAGCAACTCCATCAGCTCTTCGACTTTGGAAACCCGGTGTTTCTGTTCCAAGGTGTATAACGTATTAAGACGTTCGTTCACCCAATCCAAGCGCTCAGGATTAAATTCTATGTCCTCCTTCAGGACTTCCGTTTCGGAAGCCAGGTCGTTCATATCGATATAGGCAGAACGCAGACGCTCGGCTATTTCTTTCGCTTTCGGATAATAACGTTCCAGACTGTCTGCGGTGGAAAGGGCCTCTTTTATCAGTTGGACAGCTCCTTGTTCCTCCCCGTCCAGCAATCGGGTTATCTTATAAAGAGAACCTTTTATCTCTTCGGCATGAGAAAGGGTTTCCAGCTCCTGTTCCAGTTCTTCCTGTTCACCAGCAACCAAACCGGCATCGGCCAACTGCTCCAACTGAAAACGTACATAGTCTTCCTCCTGCTTGGTCTGGAGAGCCTTTTCGGTCAACTCTTTCAGTTCCTTTTTCAGAGACAGGTATCGGCTGTATTCCTTTCGGTAAAGAATCAACAGGATATCGTTTTCGGCCATTACATCGATTACTTTCAGCTGAAACCGGTTATCTCCCAACAAAAGATTCTGGTGCTGCGAATGGATATCGATCAGCCGGCTTCCCAATTCCTTCACTACAGAAAGCGGGACAGGCGAATCGTTTACGAAAGCACGGGATTTACCTGATGCAAACAATTCCCGGCGAAGAATGCAAATCTCCGCATCATACTCCAAGTCATTCGTAAGAAAAAATTCTTCCAATTTATATCGGGAGACATCAAAGACTGCTTCTATCACACACTTTTCAGAACCGTTCTTAATACTCTTTCCATCCGCACGCTGTCCCAAGACCAGGGATAGGGCCCCCAATATAATAGACTTTCCTGCACCCGTCTCGCCGGTTATCACAGAAAAACCTTTATCAAACTTAATGTCCAAGCTGTCTATCAGAACAAAGTTACGTATAAATAAAGACTTCAGCATAGCTATTCCAGATTACTTTTTAAGCGATTCCATACGCGTCGTGAGAGCAGGATACAGATTGGACAACATTTTATAACCTTCCTGCTTTTCCTGTGTAGTTGCTTTCGAATAGATCAAAACGACTTCATCCAGTTTGGAATCAGCGAACATCTGAAGCAACGGAGATGTCGGCCGGGCACTTTTCACCTGTTCCAGAACCGGGAGCAGACCGATTATAGTCGTACGTCCACGATCCGGATTTGCAGCCATTTCATCGAGCCCCTTACGATGATAATTATACCACATGTCCCGGAACAGTTCCGAAGTATTGTCCGTCAGAGCCGTTGCCAAAGCATGGCGGTTACGGTCGTTTTCAAAAGCTTTCCACCCTGTCCATGTAGGTTGCGCCTGTGCCAGGCTCACAATCTGCATGGCCTGTTCGAGGAAAGCAGTGCCACCTTTCGGAGAAAAACTGTCGAAATCCAGTCCGAGGATCGTATAGATATAAAAAACAACCGTTGCAATCAGATTGCTGTTCAATGTATTTTCCGTATATTCCAACGGTTCGAATTCGGTATAGTCGAAAGAGAGTTCCGTATCACGATAATTCAGCAACGTAGTCGTATAGCTGGAATTATATACCGGACGGCGGGCCTGCACTTGTATCTCGCCTTTAAAACTATTGTCCGATACCATTTCGTTGATGATGAGAGTCATGGAACAGTCGATACGTTCGTTCATGGCAAAAGTAGCATCCGTCCACTTTTTGTTATTGACGAAATCATTCAATGCATCCTGCAAGGTTTTGAATACCTGTTTATTCGTACTCTGTACCTTATCACTGTTTATAGTGATGCGGGCATTCAGCTCCTGCGCCTTACCTATAAAGGGAGCAGCTCCCAACAAGCATATGCATAACAATTTCTTAATCATTCTCATTTTAATAATGTTGCCAATTTATTTACAATATCAACGGCCACCTCCTGTTTGCTCTTCAACGGATAAGCAATCGTCCCGCCTTCCTTGTCGATGATCGTGATCTTATTCGTGTCGCAACGGAAACCGGCACCTGCATCCTTTAAAGAATTCAACACGATAAAATCGAGGTTTTTCCGCTTCATCTTTCCTTCCGCATGGGCCATTTCATTATTTGTTTCCAATGCGAAACCTACCAAGATCTGGTTTTCACGCTTGATCGCCCCTAACGAAGCTGCGATGTCCTTATTCGGAACCAGACGGAGCGACATTTCTCCTTTCGTTTCCCTCTTGATCTTTTCGCTTGCCTGCTCATCCGGGCGATAATCCGCCACAGCGGCACAAAGGATACCGGCATCCGCCTCCGGAAAAGCAGTTATGGCCGCCTGATACATCTCTTCGGCCGACTCGACATCGATCCGTTTGATATTCGGATGAACTACCGTCAAAGACACCGGTCCTGCGATCAATGTCACTTCCGCTCCCTGCTCCGCACACGCTTCCGCCAATGCAAACCCCATCTTTCCAGAAGAATAGTTACCTATAAAACGCACAGGATCTATCTTTTCATATGTCGGACCGGCTGTTATTACAATCTTTTTTTTTTCAAGCCGGGTTTGGGAAGCGAAGAAATCTTCCAGGACCGCCACGATCTTATCAGGTTCTTCCATACGCCCCTTACCCACCAGATGGCTGGCAAGTTCCCCTTCGGCAGGTTCGATAATACGGTTGCCGAACAAACGGAGCCGGTCTAAATTCTGCCTTGTGGAAGGATGTGCGAACATATCCAAATCCATCGCCGGAGCGACAAAAACCGGAGCCTTGCATGACAAGTATGTCGTGACCAGCATATTGTCAGCAATGCCATTCGCCATCTTTCCGATCGTCGAAGCAGTAGCCGGTGCTACCAGCATGGCATCAGCCCAGAGACCAAGATCGACATGGCTGTTCCACGTGCCGTCGCGATTCGAGAAAAACTCGCTGATCACCGGATGGCTGCTCAACGTGGATAATGTAAGCGGCGTAATGAATTCCTTTCCCGCAGGGGTAATGACAACTTGCACCTCCGCCCCTTTCTTCACGAGGGCACGGATAATATAGGCAGCTTTATAGGCAGCGATGCTCCCTGTTATCCCCAATATGATATGTTTACCTTTCAGCATTTTATTCGATATGTAGTACCCCTCTTTTAAAACATAGGTGTTTTGATTTTAAAACATAGGTGTTTTGAAAACGAAACATATATGTTTTGAAAGAGAAGTTCCTTGTTCCATGTTTTATTACAAGCGTAACGCCATTATCTCACGCGCCACACGGCTATCTATATTGTGATGTTCACCCAATTTCCACCCCTGTTTGTCCACAGGAACGGCAAGGGCATCCAAATCCTTTTCTGCAATGCCACATTCACCGAGGCGCGTTTTCAGTCCCATCCGGCGGAAGAAATCCTCGCAGGCGACGATTGCCTTACGCGCCCTTTCCTCTTCCGTTCCATCCGTAATACCAAAAACTACTTCCCCCATACGAGCCAGTTTGACCTGCTTCTCCTTAAACATATAAGTCATGACACCCGGCAAGAGAATCGCCAATGTTTGTGCATGATCCAGGCCGAACTGCGCCGTTAGCGCATACCCCATGCGGTGGGAAGACCAGTCCTGCGGAACCCCCTGCCCGATCCAGACATTCAACGCATTGGTTGCCGCCCACATCAGGTTGGCACGGATATCATAATCGTTCGGATTATCCAAGACCTTCAACCCCTCTTCATGAATGACACGCATCAGTCCTTCCGAGAAGGCATCCTGCACTTTTGCATTGACCGGATAAGTCAAATACTGCTCCACTACATGAATAAAAGAGTCGACCACCCCGTTTGCCACCTGACGCGCAGGGAGCGAATAGGTCACTTCCGGGTCCAGTACAGAGAATTTCGGGAATACCAGCGGACTGGCGAAATTCAGTTTCTCACAAGTCGATACACGGGAGATGACCGAACGTTCGTTCATCTCCGAACCGGTCGCGGCCAATGTAAGTACCGTACCCAAAGGCAGGGCATTCTTTATCTCGCCACCTTTCGAAAGAATATCCCACGGATCGCCTTCGAAACCGACAGACACCGCGATGAACTTCGTAGCGTCGATCACCGAACCTCCGCCTACAGCCAACAAAAAATCGATCTTCTTCTCTTTGACGACCTCCACGGCCTTCATGCAGGTTTCGTAATGCGGATTTGCTTCGATTCCCGGAAACTCGGTCACTTCAAATCCTTCCAACGCCTTCGTCACCTGGCCGTAGATGCCGTTTTTCTTTATGCTACCGCCGCCATACACCATCAGCACTTTACTTCCTTCCGGAATCAAAGCGGACAAACGGGCTATGGAACCTTTGCCGAAAACAACCTTTACAGGGTTACAAAACTCAAAATTATTCATGGTCCTTATTTCGAATTAAAACCTCTCAATTTTATCTCAGTCAGTATTTTCTTGGTGTTCAGAGGGAAGTCGCCATTCATTATCCAGGAATAATATCCGGGATCGTTCTTCAGCACTTCCTCTACCAGACGGCCTTTATATTTACCGAAGTTTATCACTTCTTCCCCCTTGTCGTTATATACCATACGTCCGGCAAAGTCCACATTATTCGTATAGCTCGAATATTGGGAAAGGAAATTAATGTCATTCTGCAACTCCGGATACCGGTCCAACTGCGCTTTCAACACTTCATAAGTCGCCATCGTATCGGCCTCCGCCGTATGGGCGTTTTCAAGGCTCTTGTCACAGTAGAACTTATAAGCGGCCGCAAGCGTACGCTGTTCCATCTTATGAAAAATGGTCTGTACGTCTACAAACTTGCGTTTGTTCAAATCGATATCGACACCTGCACGCAGAAATTCTTCTGCCAACAAAGGGATATCAAAGCGATTGGAATTATATCCTGCCAAATCACACCCCTCTATCTGGGCTGCCAACGATTTGGCTATTTCTTTAAAGGTAGGACAGTCTTTTACGTCTTCGTCGGTGATGCCGTGAATAGCGGTCGACTCCGGTGGAATGGGCATTTCCGGATTGATCCGTCTCGTTTTAGATTCTTCTTTTCCATTCGGGTAAACCTTGACAAAAGAGATTTCCACGATACGGTCTTTGACAATATTAATACCCGTCGTCTCCAAGTCGAAGAAGACTAACGGATTTTTCAGGTTTAACTGCATTTCTTATATTTTAATCATTCAACATCATAGGCATCAGCAGCATCAGCAAATCCTCGTTTTCTTCGTTTTCAGAAGGAACGATCAGACCGGCACGCGAAGGATCAGCCAATTCGAGTATCACCTCTTCCGAATTGATGTTGCTCAGTATTTCAATCAGATAAGTTGCCTTGAAACCGATGCTTAATTCGGTTCCGTCAAAACTGCAAACAATTTTCTCTTCTGCGGAAGTAGAAAAATCGATGTCCTGTGCGGAAACAAGCATTTCGTTCTCCTTCAGCTGCAACTTGACAAGGCTGCTGGCCGGATTGGAGAAAACGGAAACACGCTTCAAGGCATTCAGGAAAGAGATACGGTCGATTGTCACCTTGAAAGGATTTTCCTGCGGAATCACACTGTTGTAATTCGGATAACGACCTTCGATCAGGCGGCATACCATTTCGAAATTAGCACAGTTGATATAAGCATTGTTATCATCAAACTTGATGCTGACCATCTCTCCTTCCTTTGATAAAAGGCCTTTCAACAGGTTCGCGGGCTTCTTCGGCAAGATGAAAGAAGCTCTTTCCGGTGATTTTACCGAAAGATTGCGCAGACGCACCAGCTTATGACCGTCGGAAGCCACGAATGTCAAATCGTCCGTGTGAATATCGAAATAGATACCGTTCATTACCGGACGAAGCTCGTCGTCAGCCGTTGCAAACAACGAACGGCTGATACCGTTCAACAACATCTGCGCGTCCATCATGATAGAGATTGCATTCTCATTCAGAGGTTTCTGCTGCGGATATGTATCTCCCTTCTGTCCGATAAAATTATATTTACCATTCTGGAAATGGATAAAGATTTCCAGGTTATCGTCGTTAATATCAAAAGTCAGCGGCTGTTCGGGCAACTCCTTCAACGGGTCGAGCAAGATTTTTGCCGAAACCGCGAAAAGTCCGCTTCCTTGTGCATTCATCACGTCAACGGATGTAACCAGACGTGTTTCAGCATCCGAAGCTGTTATAGTAAGTTTATTACCTTCCAGGTTGAAAAGGAAACTGTCCAGGATCGGTAATGAATTCTTAGAAGCAATAACTTTGCTAATAGATTGCAAACGTGATAACAACGCTGTGCTGGATACATCAAATCTCATGGTTCTTAATTATTAATTTATTTCTATTTATTATTTATCAACGTGTTGTAGGTTCGATTCACAGACTGCTCCCAATCGGACAGCTGCAGATTCGCCCACACAAAAGTATGAAAATATTCCATATAACCACCCGAATGAAGACAAAAAAAGAGGTCCTTCCCGCTATGGAAAAGGACCTCTCTTCGTATCTTGATATTACGCTCCGTTATTTAGCGAAATAATCTTTAACAGCTTCGTTAGGAATCATTTCTTCCTGGAAGATGTAAGCACCAGTCTTCGGGGACTTAACCATCTTGATTACTTTAGAGTAGGTACGACCGTCACCTTTCTTAAATGTTGCAACCGCTTTTTTTGCCATTGTTTAATCTCCTCTTACTTAATTTCTTTGTGTAACGTCATCTTCTTCAGGATAGGATTATACTTCATCAGCTCCAATCTCTGAGTTGTATTCTTTCTGTTCTTTGTTGTAATATAACGAGATGTACCCGGCATACCACTGTCTTTGTGCTCGGTGCATTCAAGAATCACCTGAACTCTGTTACCTTTTGCTTTCTTTGCCATTTCTTATTTCCTCCTCAAATTAAGCGTTTAAATAACCTTTTTCAGCAGCTTTCTTAATTGCTGCATCCAAACCAAGTTTATTGATAGTACGCAAGCCAGCGGCTGAAATATTCAGGCTAACCCAACAATCCTGTTCTACCCAGTAGAACTTTTTAGTAAACAGGTTCACATCAAACTTACGTTTCGTTCTTCTCTTAGAGTGAGAAACGTTGTTGCCAACCATTGCTTTTTTTCCGGTAATTTGACAAATTTTCGACATTGCTAATTTTACTTTTTAATATTACGAAATTAAGTCAACTCCTGCTATGTGTCTTCCCTTTTTGAACTGCATCACGAACAAAAACAAAGATTCTAATAGAGTTTCTCTTCTTTTACGGGGCACAAAGGTACAAATTATTTTGATTCACACACAAGAAATCTACAAATAAATCAACACTTTCTGCTATTTTTCCTTAATTCATTCTGTATAAAGGCGTCAAGACCCGCTGCCGCATAGATTGTTATCGCAAACAAATAAGGATAATGATAACGGGAAGTGATCACGAACAAAACCGTTACTGCTGTGCCTAAAACAGGGATCAGAAGATAGAGATTCCGCTCTCGTAACAGATCGCGCCGGTTCGTCCAAACGTAATAAAAGAATAGTAAAAGCACCGTGTAATAGACAATGCTTTTCAACGCCAGGGAAACGATTAACTCCATTATCTTCAGATTATTACCCTCCACATTTGAAAGAACTACTCTAAATCCCATATCCGGCTTTACACGCTCCGTCCAGGTATCTTCACAATACAAAGCAGCCAACTTGAAGGGCAGTTGGGAAACATACTTAAACGGATGCTCCGATATCCAGCGGACTGACGCACGCTTCAGCAGGCTGTCCCGCTCCATGTAGGTATAATCTCCGGGAGGAAGGCAAATATAATTGTCCGGATCACCGAAGCCGTTAAAATTGACTAAACCGTTTGCTTCATCAAAAGAACTCATCGCTAAGTTATAGCCTCCGGACACCGCTTGATAGACAAAATGGCCGGTTCTCTCCTTCGCACTCCGCCCGATCAGGAAAACAGTCAAGACAAGCGGCAAGGCCAATGCTGCATAAGACTGCCACCGGCGCTTTTGCACGATGAAAAGGAGCAAAATCACGAATAAAAAGACAATTGCCAGAGGACGGAACCAGTTAGCCACAGCGATCAGCACGCCGGCGACAGCCACAGGAAACAGCCGGCGAACGTTGCATAGCAGCAGGGCTGTCAATAGTAGGAAAGTAAAAGGCAAATCAGTCAATACAGCTATCGGAGCATATAGGTTCGAAAAAATCAACATATATAAAATAGCAGCGTAATACCCCGTTTTATTCGAAAACATCCGTCCGGCCAACTTCCGTATTTCAAATACCATTGCAATATTCATCAATAAATTCAGCAACCGGACAAAGGAGAAAGATCCGCAAAGATGATAGATCCCGATCAAAAGGTTTACATACCCCGGACCGAAAATAAAATCCTCATATTGGTTATGCACGTCCGGATACCAAGTGCCCCTCGCGATGCATTCCGAAGCCAGTTTCACATAAGCTTGGGCATCATCGTGGTTGGGCATATCCCAGTATTTTATTACCAGGCAAACCTGTAGGATCACCCATATGACAAACATGATCCGAAAAACGACCGGTATTTTTTTCCCTATCATTTCTTTTGCTCTTTTTGGGAGACAAAGATACAGCCTTTTCACCGGTAATCCGCCCGTGATAAATTAATTCTATCTGTACATTCGAGAAACAACGGGACGTATTTGCAACAAAATCAAACTCGGGATGGTTTCATTTTTAAAGAAACATAAAATAAAAACGCATTTAATATGACACGAGATTTTAAAGAAGCATTGAGACACCGCAGAACTTATTACCACATCACGAACAGTTCTCCGATATCAGACGAACAGATCAAAGAAATCATAGACTTCGCAGTCATGAACGTCCCTTCTGCCTTCAACTCGCAATCTACCCGCATCGTATTGCTGTTAGGCAAGAATCATAAAAAGCTTTGGGAGATAACGAAAGAGACATTGAAGAGACTTGTTTCAGCGGAAGTCTTCAAAGGGACGGAAGCTAAAATAGACGGAAGTCTGGCTGCCGGCTACGGAACGATCCTGTTCTTCGAAGACAAAGCGGTAGTTGAACAGCTGCAAGACTCCTTCCCTACTTATTACGACAAATTTCCGGTTTGGGCACAGCAAACATCTGCCATGCACCAGCTGGCGATCTGGACAATGTTGGAAGATGCCGGCTTAGGCGTGTCCCTTCAACATTATAATCCGCTGATCGACGAAACGGTATATGCGGAATGGAAACTCGACCCGAAATGGGAACTGGTGGCACAGATGCCTTTCGGAACGCCGACGGAAGGACCCGGACCGAAAGAGATCAAACCGTTAGACAAAAGAGTCCTGGTTTTCAAGTAAAAGAGCACAAGCATGAATTACGATATTGCAATCATAGGAGGAGGACCGGCCGGCTATACCGCAGCCGAACGGGCAGCCGAAGGAGGCCTGAAAACCGTCCTCTTTGAAAAGAACGCCATTGGAGGCGTCTGCCTGAACGAAGGCTGTATTCCCACAAAAACGTTATTATACTCCGCCAAGATATTGGACAGTTTCAAAACATCCTCCAAATATGGCATTTCACCGGAAGGAACACCGTCTTTCGACATGGACAAGATCATCAGGCGGAAGAACCGGACTGTCAAAAAGCTAACATCCGGTGTGAAGATGCGGCTCACTTCGAGCGGGATCACGATCGTCGAGGGTACTGCCGTGTTGAACGGGGAAACGGACGGAAGGATCCGCTTAGACTGCGGAAACGACCTTTTCACCGTCAAAAACGTACTCCTCTGTACCGGTTCCGAAACGGTAATCCCTCCCATCAAGGGCCTCTCGGACGTAGACTACTGGACTTCGCGGGAAGCGCTCGACAGCAAAGAACTTCCTAAAGAACTTGCCATCATAGGCGGCGGTGTCATCGGGATCGAGTTTGCTTCATTCTTTACCAGCATGGGAGTAAAAGTAAAGGTGATCGAGATGATGCCGGAAATACTCGGCGCGATGGACAAAGAGGCTTCCGCCATGCTCCGGAGCGAATATGCCAAGAAAGGGGTGGAATTTCATCTGAACACAAAAGTGACCGAAGTCAACCCGAAAGAGGTCATTGTCGAAAAAGACGGCAAGACGAATGCGATCTCCACAGACAAAATCCTGGTCAGCGTAGGCCGCCGGGCAATTACCAAAAATTTAGGCCTGGAAAGCCTTTCCATCGAGACGGACCGCCGGGGCGTCCGAGTGAACGAATATATGCAGACCTCCCATCCGCACGTTTATGCAGCCGGAGATATCACAGGATTCTCGCAACTGGCCCACACAGCCTATCGGGAAGGTGAGGTTGCTGTCAACCATATTCTGGGGAATGAGGAACGGATGGACTACAGGGCTATTCCCGCCGTCGTCTACACCAATCCGGAAGTGGCTGGTGTCGGCAAGACGGAAGAGGAATTGAAGGCAAGTGGAGAATATTACAACCTTGTCAAGATACCGATGACCTATTCCGGCCGCTTTGTCGCCGAAAACGAAACCGGCAACGGGCTATGCAAGCTCCTGACAAACGTGAACGGCCAGATCATCGGTTGCCATCTGGTGGGAAATCCGGCATCGGAGATCATCGTCATTGCCGGTATCGCCGTCGAGCACGGTTATACGGTCGATGAATTCAAGAAAACCGTATTTCCCCATCCGACTGTCGGAGAGGCGATACATGAAAGTCTCTACCTCTGATAATGCTTTATATCAACAATCCATACACGGATGCCTGGTTCAACCTGGCTGCCGAGGAGTATCTGCTCAAGAACTTTTCGGACGACATCTTCATGTTGTGGCAGAACGAACCGTCCGTCATCATCGGCAAGCACCAGAACGTATGGGACGAGATAAACCGAAACTATATTCAAGAGAAGCATATCAAAGTCGTACGCCGTTATTCCGGTGGCGGAGCCGTCTATCACGATTCCGGCAACCTGAATATCACTTTTATACAAAACAGCAAGGAACTCGCATCCGGCACATTCACAGCCCGGCTGATCGCCTTCCTTGCCACATTCGGCATCCGGGCAGAGGCTGACGAGCGGCAGGCACTCACGATCGACGGGTTGAAAATATCGGGCAGTGCGCAATCCATCCACAAAGGAAGGATCTTGCACCACGCCACCCTCCTTTTCTCCACCGACCTGTATCGCCTGACGACCGCCCTCAAAAATACAGAACGGAAACCGGAAAAAAAAGAAATGAAGCCCGCCCCTTTTTATGTCAAATCCGTAAGAAGCCCGGTCACCAACATATGCACCTATACCCGTAAAGCGGTATCTATCGGAGAATTCAGAGACGCACTCCTGAACTATTTTACAGAAAACAAGACGGACACCCGTCCCTATTCATTCACTGAAGACGATTTGAACGCCATCCGGTCCCTACGTGACAACAAATACGCGACGTCGGCCTGGAACTTCAATATCAGAACATAAAATACACATTTAAACTATGTCGACATTTGAAATAAAAATGCCCAAACTGGGCGAAAGCATCACGGAAGGGACGATTGTCTCCTGGTCCGTCAAAGTAGGCGACGCTGTTCAAGAAGACGATGTCCTCTTTGAAGTGAGCACCGCCAAAGTCAGTGCGGAAATACCCTCTCCGGTTGCAGGAAAGGTGCTCGAACTGCTGTTTTCCGAAGGCGATACGGTGGCCGTCGGTACAACCGTCGCCCTGATCCAACTGGAAGGCGAAGAGGGAGAAGCACCCGAAAGTACCACTCCTGCCGCAGCTAAAAGCGACGAAAGCACAATGGTACAGTCTGTACCGGCAGAACCCGCCCAGCCCGTCAAATCATCCAAGGAAGAAGACGGAAGATGGTATTCTCCCATCGTGCTGAAATTAGCACAGGAAGCCAAAATATCGCAAGCCGAACTGGACGCGATTCCGGGAACCGGCTATGAAGGACGACTCAGTAAAAAAGATATTAAAGATTATATCACGACCAAGAAAAGTGGCATCACCCCACAAAGTGATACCGAAAACTTGCGTCAACCGTCGACGCAGCCCACCATCTCCGATCGACGTAACCCACCTTCTCCGGTCGATGGTGTCCACCATCACCAACCGACGCAGCCCACCATCGACGATCGACGCAACCCGGCATCTGTCACCGAAGACGAAACGGTCGAAATGGACCGCGTTGCCCGTATCATATCAGACCATATGGTCATGTCGAAAAAAGTGTCTCCCCACGTTACAACTGTTGTCGAAGCCGACGTCACCCGTCTGGTAAAATGGCGCAACCGCACGAAAGACGCATTTTTCAAACGTGAAGGTGTAGCACTCACTTTCATGCCTGCCATAGCGGAAGCTACAGCAAAGGCACTGGCTGAATTCCCGCACGTGAACGCTTCGGTCGACGGCTACAAAGTCATTCTGAAAAAGCATATTAACCTGGGTATCGCCGTGTCGCTACCCGACGGTAACCTGATCGTACCGGTTATTCATGATGCAGACAAGTTGAATCTGAACGGCCTTGCTGCCAACATCGACACTCTTGCCGCCAAAGCACGCACGGGTAAGCTGATGCCAGACGATATACAAGGCGGAACTTTCACGATCACCAACTTCGGTTCGTTCAAGAGCCTGTTCGGTACGCCGATCATCAACCAGCCACAGGTAGCCATCTTAGGCGTCGGCTTCATCGAAAAGAAACCGGCCGTCGTGGAGACACCCGAAGGAGATACAATCGCAATTCGCCACAAGATGTACCTGTCCCTGTCGTACGACCACCGGATCATCAACGGAGCACTGGGTGGAGAGTTCCTGCGACGCGTAGCGGATTATCTGGAGAACTGGGATAAATGATGATTTATCTGTTACTTTTGGCTTGATCCAAAAGTAACCAAAAAGTCAAGGCTTAAGCTGCTTCGCTACTTCGTTCCCTCCGTTCGCTGTCGCGTCTGAAACTCGCTTCGCTCAAACAGCAGACGCTCCGGACGCTCACTGCGGTCTCTGCGCTTTACGCTCACCAGCTTAGGCCGGAGATAGAGCCTAACGGCTCTTCAGGGATTGCCAATGCTGCCTGCTCCTTTGTGATCCCGCATCAAGTGCGGGAACAGGCTTGTCCCCGTGCCCCGCACGGGGCCGCAAAAGAACGATCAGTATCGGCAATCCCAAAAGAAAGCGGAGCTTTCTTGGAAAGGCCTAAGCGGACGGGCGTCAAGCGGAGGGTAAAGACGAAGCGTCCGGAGCCTGCCCTGTTTGAGCGAAGCGAGTTTCGCAGGCGACAGCGTAGTCTTTGCCCGGAGTAGACCGGACGGTTAAGCCTTGACTTTTTGGTTACTTTTGGGTCAAGCCAAAAGTAACAGATCACAAAACAATTAAAACAACACACAAAATAATCAAGTATGAAACGATACGATATAAAAACGACCGATACCGAGACCCTTCGCAAATGGTATTACCTGATGAGTCTCGGCAGGGCGCTCGATGAAAAGGCGCCTTCTTACCTGCTCCAGTCCTTAGGCTGGTCCTATCATGCCCCTTATGCCGGGCATGACGGCATCCAGCTCGCCATCGGGCAGGTATTCCACCGGGGAGAGGATTACCTCTTTCCCTACTACCGCGATATGCTGACCGTCCTGTCTGCCGGAATGACGGCGGAAGAAATCATCCTGAACGGTATCTCGAAAGCGACCGACCCGTCCAGCGGCGGACGGCATATGTCCAACCACTTCGCCAAGCCGGAGTGGCATATCGAGAACATCTCCTCGGCGACCGGGACACACGACCTGCACGCCGTAGGTGTCGCCCGTGCAATGGTTTATTACGACCATAAAGGCGTTGCGATCACTTCGCACGGCGAGTCCGCCACTTCCGAGGGCTACGTCTACGAAGCCATCAACGGGGCAAGCAACGAGCAGCTCCCCGTTATCTTTGTCTTGCAGGACAACGGCTACGGCATCTCCGTCCCCAAAAAGGATCAGACGGCCAACCGCAAGGTAGCCGACAACTTCTCAGGCTTCAAGAACCTGCGCATCATCCACTGCAACGGAAAAGACGTTTTCGACTCGATGAACGCCATGACCGAAGCCCGCGAACATGCGATCAATACGCATAATCCGGTGATCGTCCATGCAAACTGCGTGCGCATCGGCTCCCATTCGAACTCCGACAAGCAGACTTTGTATCGCGATGAAAACGAACTTGCCTACGTGAAAGCAGCCGATCCGCTGCAAAAATTCCGCCGTATGCTGCTCCGTTACAACCGCTTGACCGAAGAGGAACTGAAGCAGATAGAAGCACAGGCAAAAAAAGACCTGAGCACAGCCAACCGCAAAGCGATGGCGGCTCCCGAACCCGATCCTGCAACGATCTTTGACTATGTCTTGCCCGAACCTTACCTGCCGCAGAAATATACAGACGGCACACACAAAGAAGAAAATGGCGAAAAGAAAACACTGGTAACCGCAATCAACGAAACACTGAAAGCAGAATTCCGCCATAACCCGGATACATTCCTGTGGGGACAGGACGTGGCCAACAAAGACAAAGGCGGCGTGTTCAACGTCACCAAAGGCATGCAACAGGAGTTCGGACCGAAGCGTATCTTCAATGCTCCCATTGCCGAAGACTACATTGTAGGCACGGCCAACGGCATGTGCCGCTTCGACCCGAAAATACATGTCGTGGTGGAAGGAGCCGAATTTGCCGACTACTTCTGGCCGGCCATCGAGCAGTATGTCGAATGTACACACGAATACTGGCGAAGCAACGGACAGTTCACCCCTAACCTGACACTCCGCCTGGCATCGGGCGGTTATATCGGCGGAGGGCTCTACCACTCGCAAACGATTGAAGGGGCGCTGACCTCCATTCCGGGAGCCCGCATCGTCTATCCTTCGTTTGCCGATGATGCGGCAGGACTGTTGCGCACCAGCATACGTTCGAAGGGTTTTACCGTCTTTCTCGAACCGAAAGCGCAATATAACTCGGTCGAAGCAGCCGGTTTTGTGCCGGAAGACTTCGAAGTTCCTTTCGGGAAAGCCCGTATCCGCCGGCCGGGCAGCGACCTGAGCGTGATCACATATGGCAATACCACGCATTTCTGCCTCAGTGTCGCCGAGAGGTTGAAGAAAGAGCATAACTGGGACGTGGAAGTCATCGACATCCGCTCGCTGATCCCACTCGATACGGAAACGATCTTCGCTTCCGTGAAAAAAACCGGCAAGGTGCTGATCGTACATGAAGACAAAGTGTTCTCAGGTTTCGGAGCGGAAATAGCCGGTATCGTCGGCACGGAAATGTTCCGATACCTGGATGCTCCGATCCAACGCGTCGGTTCTACCTTTACCCCTGTCGGTTTCCATCCGGTCCTCGAAAAGGCGATCCTGCCCGGAGAAGAACGGATCTACAACGCAGCAAAAGCATTATTGGAATATTAATGAAGAGGGTATATCAAAATCTTCTTGTCCCCGCGCTTGATGCGGGGCCGCAAAAGGACAGACCTTATCAATCAGATTTTATAGGGCCGGTTTTAATGCGATCCCGCGAGGGGCGCGGGAACAGGATAGTTTTGACACACCTTCTATAAACAACATACAAAATGAAGAAAATAGGTTTATTCTATGGTGGCACAACCGCTAAAACAGCCGTAGTCGCTTTGAAAATACAAGAAGCATTCACAGAAAACGAAGTCGTCCTGATCCCGATAGAAGGGGCGACACGCAAGGAGTTCGAATCGTTCGACAATATCATTGCCGGAACTTCCACCTGGTTCGACGGAGAACTGCCGACTTACTGGGACGAGTTCATGCCGGAAATAGAATCCATCGACATGACGGGCAAGAAAGTCGCACTATTCGGGCTCGGAGACCAAGAACGCTATCCCGACAATTTCGTCGATGGGATCGGCATTCTGGCGGAAGCCTTTACCAAAAGCAATGCGGAGCTGATCGGTTTCATGCCTGTCAGCGATCACCACTTCACCCAATCACGGGCCGTCAAGGAAGGACATTTCCTGGGACTTCCCCTCGATATCGAGAACCAGTCCGAACAAACGGAGGAACGGATACTGAAATGGGTGGCGAAACTGAAAAAGGAGTTTCAATAATATTTGCATTTGTTTCTGCTCTTGACAGGGAGCTGTGTCGAAGCAAAATTTTGCTTACTAATAGATATAATTTAGGCACGGATTTCACGGAAAACACGGAAAAAATAAATTCATCCGTATAAATCCGTGAAATCCGTGCCTAAAAAGATTGTGATAAAGGTGTTTTCCGATTACTGCAAGCGACGAATACCCACCGCCTTGTTATACTGGGCGAGAGACGCTTTCTGCTGATACCAAGTCTGAATCAAGCTGCTATAGGACTGAATCCAGGAAAGCTGGGCGGAAAGAACATCGAGGATCGGAAGTTTTCCCTCTTTATAGCTGAACGTATTCAGGTCGAGATTTTCCTCAGCGATCTTGCAGGCCTCTTCGGCAACATCGATCTGCTTCGTGTTTTCCGTCAGGCTGGTCCAGGAATTGGCTACCTCCTGGGAAATCTGGTCGCGGGTGTAATCCATAACATATTCCTTACTGCGTAAGATAGCTTTCTGAGAATTCACCTCTTTGAAACGGGCTCCCCAACGAAACAAAGGTATCTTCAGGGAGGCGAACACGGCAGGTGTCCAAAGCTGGTCGGACCCTTTCACGTTCAACATCGGAGTGCCCCAGGTTCCCTGAAAACCGATAGCCAGTGTCGGATTATACTTTGCTTTTGACAAGTTGATCTGCCGCTTCTGGTATTCAACATTCAATCGGGAGATCGTAAAGTCCGGCCGGTTCTGCAAAGCGGCCTCTTCCCCTATGTGCATCGGCAACGGCTGCACCGTCGTGATGGCATCGGCAATCTCCACCGGTGTCATAGGAGGAACACCCATTAGCACATTCAGGTTCTGCAAGGCGATCTGATAATCTTTGTACGCAGCGCTTTTGTTCAATTCCGCTTCTTTCAAACGGGACTGTACCTGCAAGAGGTCGGTCTTACTGATCTGCCCGTCATTGAAACGGGTTGTCAGCACGTTTGCCAATTCCTGCACAATATCGACATACTGGCACATGACATCGTACATGCCTTTACGGGCAGCAGCAGACCAGTAGTTCAGGTCGGCGGCATACACGATATTATCCGTCGTCAGGTCTTCCGCCTCGGAAGCGATCTGTCCCTGTATCTGGGCGGCCTTGTAATTGTTGTAGATTTGTCCGCCGGCATAGATCGGCTGACTTACGGTAGCTCCCAAACTATAGGTGTTATGATCCATTTCGACAGCCATGCCGGGGCCGAAATCCAAATCGTACTTATTGATACGGTACTGGTAGCTGCCGGAGAAATCGACAGCCGGGAAGAAAGCGGTCTTGGCCGCCTTGATAGCATGCTGCATCGCAATACGTTCTTCCGCACTCTGTTTGATCTGGCGGCTATATTCAAGCACTTTCTGCTTGTAGTCCGCAGCCGTGACGGGCTTTTCCTGTGCTCCCACCGATAAAGCCCCCAACAGCATACAACCGATAATTATTTTATTTCTCATACTCATTATACCGATTTAATCTTAAAGAATATACAATAGGTCACCGGAAGCACGAAGATGGTCAGGATGGTCGAAACGAACAGACCTCCCATGATCGTCGCCGCCATACCGGCAAACATGGCATCGCCCAACAATGGCAACATACCCAAAATCGTTGTCCCCGATGCCATCGTCACCGGAACGATACGCGTCTTGGTTGCCTCGATCACCGCATTGACCGGCGCCAGGCCACTGTCAAGCTGCAATCCTATTTCGTCCACCAGCACGATCGCATTCTTGATATTCATACCGATCAGACCTAACAGACCTAACATGGCAAAGAAATCGAGCGACTTGCCAAACACCAGCAACCCCAATACCACACCGATGAAGATCAGAGGCAACATACACATAATCAAGACCGGCTTCCGGTAGTATTTCGGGAAGAGGAACAACAGGGTGAGATAGATCAGACCGAACATCAACGGAATATTGGCAGCAATCGCCTTGTTACCTTTATCCTGTTCAGACTGTTCGCCGAAGTATTGCAGTTTGTATCCTTCGGGAACCTGCACCTCTTGCTGGATATCCTGCCACAACTGGCTGAAAGCAGCCATCGTATTGGCTCCGCGTTTCGGCTCGCACTGCATCATCATATAACGCTGACGATTATAACGCTTCACGACACTGTACTCATAATCAAGCGAGAAGTCGTCGATCACCTGCTCCACTTTGACAGAACGCCCCTTGGCGCTGTAGACAGGCAAAGTCTTGATATCGTTCAGGTTCATCGAATCGCGATCGGCATCTTTCAGCAGGATCGGCATAAACACATCTCCTTCGCGATATTCGCCTAAAGGCACGCCATTGGTTGCCGAACGAAGCGAATAAGCCATCTGCTGACGGGTGATACCTAAACGGAGACCTTTTTCCTGCGAGTACAACGGCTTCCATACCGGAACCTTGTTTCCCCAGCTGTTGCGCACTTCCATCACCATGTCGTTCTTGCGGGCGATTTCTTGTGCACGCTGTGTCAGAGCCACCAACGTATCGATATTATCGCCAACAAACCCGATTTCAATTGCAGCATCAGGCACAGGAGACAAAGCAAACAAAGCTGAACGAGTCAAAATATCCGGATAGTTGGCGACCATATATTCATAGAACTTGTTTTCCTCGCTCTGTGCATCTTTCGCGTCCTTGGTTTCGATCAGGACATTGGCGAAGTTCGGCTTCGGACCGATAGACGAACTTGCCAGATAATAACGTACCGGCGAACCTCCCAGCGTGAACGAATAGGATTTGATCTTATCATTATTCTTGAGATACTCTTCTATCTTGATCACATTCCTTTCCACATCGTCGATCCCATACCCTTCCGGGAAGATCAGGTCGGCACGAAAATAGGGCTTGTTCATGATCGGGAAGAAGCTCTGCGGCATAATGCTCATGATGAACAAAGACAAGAACAAGGTTGCCACCACCGAAGTAAGCGTGAGATAACGACGTTTGATCAGACGTCCCAGCACATTTTCAAACTTATGGTACAGTTTGGTGTCATAGGGATCTTTGGATTCACCCGGTTTCGCCTCCTTCAAGATGAAATTCCCGAAAGTCGTCGTTTGCGTCAAAGCCAATATCCAACTTAACCCCAAGGATACACCAAGCACGATAAACAATGGCTTGACAATTTCGGCCACCGAAGCTGGCGCCAAATACATCGGCAAGAAAGAACAAACAGCGATAAAGGTCGCACCCAACAATGCCCACTGCGGTTTGGTGGCCCCATCGACCAACGCCTGATAGCGTGACAGACCGCGCTTGATACCGACCTGCGCATTATCGGTCACCACAATCGCGTTATCCACCAGCATACCCATCGCAATGATGAAAGCAGCAAGAGACGTACGGTTCAGCCCGACACCCCAGATCAGCATAATCAGCAACGTTCCGCCAACCGAGAATAGCAGTGAACTACCCACCAGCATACCTGCACGCGATCCCATCACAAGGAAGATAATCACGATAACGATGAGCAACGATTCGATCAGATTCAGGATAAATCCGTTATTCGCCTCGTTGGCAATCTGATTTTCCGGATAGATGGTTTTCAGTTCCATACCGATCGGGAAAAGCTGTTCCATCTCTTTCAAATGTTCGGCAACAGCGTCACCGACAGCCACCACATCATCTTTCGCACCCGTAGCCACACCGATACCGATGGCCCGTTTGCCATCCACACGCATCAGGTTGGAAGGCGGGTCCATATAGCCTCGTTCGATGGTTGCGATATCACCCAGGCGTACTTCGCCTCCACCCTTTGTCACGATCAGCTGGTCGCGTATATCCTCTATACTTTTATAAGTACCTTCGGCACGTACACGAAGCTGGTAGGTCCCGGTCATGATCTCACCCGTATTGACCAGCAGGTTCTGGGTTTGCAGGACTTGCTGAATCGAATTCGGATCGATCCCCAAGTTCGCCAGCTTGGGAACCGAGATACGCACATTCACGACCTGCGTCTGTTCCGCAAACAGATAGACCTTCTGCACACCCTGAATAGGAGTCAGCTCGGTCTTGATCTTCTGCGCCCAATCGCGCATATCGTCGTAGGTAAAACCTTCGTCGGCTGTCAGGGCGTAATAGATACCGAACACGTCCCCGAAATCATCACTCACATTGATGGCAGAGGCACCACTCGGAAGGCGAGGCTGTATATTAGCCACCTTACGACGCAATTCGTCCCACTTGACCGGCATATAATCCGGGGCCAAAGTCGGCTGCAACTCGATCGAGATCTTCGACATGCCGAAATAAGATTCAGACTTGATCTGAAAAACATCCGACATGGACTGAATTTCCCTCTCGATAGGTTCCGTTATCAATTTTTCTACCTCCTGAGGAGTAGCACCCGGATATTGCGTAACCAAAACAGCCTGCTTGATTACGAAAGGCGAGTCCTCCTTCTTCGGCAATTTAAAGAAAGAATATATACCTCCTATCAGCATGATAGCCAAAAAGAAATATATAATCTTCTTATTCTCTAAAGAATATACTGGAAGATTCATTATTTATCAGCTTAATCTGTTAATACTTTTACCTGTTGTCCTTCAACCAGGCGGGTAGCCCCGGCGGAAACGACCAGGTCACCGGCTTTCAGCCCTTTGGTTATTATAACATTGTCTTTTCCTACCAGTCCGGATTCTTCGATCTGGCGACGTTCCACCTTTTGCGACTGGGCATTATAGACAAAGACAAATTTGTCGTTATTTTCTTCACTCGCTACAATAGCGGAAAGAGGCGCCAACACTGCTCCCTCGTTAAAGCTTGCACTCTCGATATGCAGCACCACGCGACAGGAGAAGCCGACAGCCACTTTGTATTTGTTCAGATTAAATTCGGGATCGTCGATATATAGGAAAACGGGAACGCCGGAACCATCGGGAGACGCTTCCACATATTCCTTCACTTTCGCTTTGAAACGGATTCCCTTGTAGTTATCAAACTCCACATAGATCTGATAAGGAGTCGAGAAATAGGTAATGTTCGTTTCAGGCATCGTATACTGGATCTGCAACTTGTTCGGGTTAATCAAGCAAACGATCCCTTGCCCGGCCTGTACCTTCTGATAATTCTCGACATATTTCTTCTGGATAAATCCATCGAACGGAGCACGCAGTTTCGTTTGTTCCAGCTGATTCTGCGCATATTCGAATGCAGCCTTTGCATTCGAATAGGAAGCTTCGGTCGTTTCATATTCCTGCTTCGAAATAGCCTGTTTGGATAACAGCTTCTTCGCACGTTGCAACTGTGCTTCGGCAGTTTGAAAAGAGGCTTTTTTCGCTTCATATTCCCATTTGAAATCCTGAGGGTCGATCTCTGCCACGACCTGTCCCGTACGGACTTTTTGTCCTTCATCCACCTTCAGCGAAATCAGCGGTCCGGACATTTTAAAGGCCAGATCACTGAACTGATCCGGCGATACGACACCGCTAAACGACTTTTCCACAAGATTCAATGAGGTCACTTCCGCCAACTTTACCGGACGGGGACCTTGCTCCTTCACCGGCGGCTGACTACACGACATCAATGCTGCCAATACAAAAACAGGGATTAATTTACCATTCATGATAACTTGCATTTAGTTATTTATTATTACTATTATATTCTGACTATTAATTGCATACCCAGAGAATACAACATTCTTTTAAAATCTATTGTTCCGGTTCCGACCGGATTTCAAAGTGTACCCTCCGATAATTTTTCGGATATACGCATTAAAATGACCAACGGCTCCAATCAACCGCCGCTTCCATTTCGTTTTCCTGATCGTCGGGGATAGACGGGAAGAAGTCAATACCTGTTGCCTTCTCCACGCTGTCGATAGGTATCGCCATCGATTTCAGCGAATTATCTTTATAATCCCTATTCTCGAAAAGAAATCCGATACCCTTATAGCCTTTCTCCGTATGATAACACAATACCTTATAAAAGGCTTTGGGTATCGCAACCCTGTTTTTTCCCAACCGTTTCATATCGCCTGTAATAACGGGGCCCGTAACAATCAAAAGCGAACCGTTATCCAACGCCCACAAGCGGCACTGTTCCTCCAGGTCTTTCCATATGCCCCGGTTTAATTTCGGTTTTTGCGGGCAGATATTGCTCAGGTAAAAAGACTCGCGCATGGCTTTTGCAGACCATTTCATATCGCCTGCCGGAGCTAAATGGCCACGATCGTAGCCGGAACGCGTATAATCTTCGTTCATCGCCGTCGAACCTTTCACCTGCGGGTCGGGTACAAACTTATTAGAACGTTCCGTCTTTTTGCTTTTGGCTTCCGTTGCCGTCAATTCGTACGCGACCCAGTTAGCTATACGGTACTCGGAATTATAAGAAACCGTATATCCTTCGTGCTTGATAACCTGCTCCTGGCGTTTCTCCTTTAGGCGGGGTATCTCTGTATTTGCGGGGATTTTAAATGTTTTTGTGGAAGACTTGGCAAGAGTCTTATAGGCAGATGTTTTGTCCTGTATCTTTTGTTTCGGAGCGGTTGCAGCCTTTTTTGAAGAAACGACTTCCTGTCCCTTTTTCTCCAGAGCCGCCGGTTTGTGTCCGGCCATCGGAACAAAATAATCATATATAAACAGAACCCCTATAAAACAAGCCACTACAATAAAGGCGCCAATAAACATTCGCTTCACTGTGGAAAGGAAAGACGAAGTCTTTTGAACTTTTTTCCGCGGTTTCCTTGCGCTTTTTCTCTTTGCCATCTCTCTTGATAAAACCTATTCCTACTTAGGCGCAAAAGTAGACAATATAAAGATGCTATACAACACATATGGAGGGAATGTATTGGTTTGAATTGTTAGAAAAAAGTGCCCCAATGCATACAATCCTCTATAAACATGTTTTCAAATCAATCCTAAGTAAAGATGGAACATATTATACCAACAAGTATATCGATATAAAATGACAGATACTACCGCCCAATACGAAGAAATGCCATACTGGATGCATATATTTATATTTGTCTAAAAAGAAAAACAGGCAGCCTACCGTATAAAATAGCCCTCCTCCGATCAACCAATACAGAACATCCATCGAACCGGTTTCACGAAAGACATGCAACAAGGGTTTAAAAGCAATTATGACTACCCAACCCATTGCCAGATAACAAACTGTTTTCAGATGGTCTTTCTTTCTCATCTTCCTGAAACTCAGCCAGACACCTGCCACTGCCGCGATCCATATGACGGCGAATAGTGACCAACCCCAATAACCTTCCTGCCGGAGGGCCAGCAACGTAAAGGGCGTATAAGTTCCCGCAATATGCAAATAAATCGCACCATGATCGAACCGCCGCAAGAGTCTTTTCTGTCGTGCACGGGTCGAAGCATGGTAAAATGTAGACGTCACATACGAAAGTGTCATACAAACGACATAAACAGCAAAACTGCCGATCGCCCAAGGATTTCCACTTCGGATAGCCGCCATCATCAAAATAATGATAGCGGTCATTCCAAAAAGCATTCCGGCACCATGTGTCAAGACATTGGCAACCTCTTCACCATATGTTTGTCGTTGCCTGGCAGCCATCCGCTTATAATTGTTCGGCCTTGAACCCGGCCTCTTTTACTGCTGCAATCACAATAGCAGGAGCAAGATCAACTTTCACTTCCAACACCTTATTCGGATCGGCCAAATCAATCGACCAGTCATCCGAAGCCATCAATGTATTGAGCTTTGCACCTATTGCCGCTACACATCCACCACACTTTGCATTCGTTTTAAATTTTATTGTTGCCATAGCTGTTACGATTTATGATTTATGAATACAAAAATAGGGATATTGCCATGAAATTATAATTCATAAATCATAATTTTTTTCATTTCATGAATTTCAATCTTAAACTATTCAATACCACTGAGACGGAACTGAAAGCCATTGCTGCACTCGCCAGCATCGGATTCAACAGCAGTCCGTTTATCGGGAACAAAACGCCCGCAGCCAATGGGATACCGATTACATTATATATAAATGCCCAAAACAAGTTCTGATAAATCAGGCGGACTGTCTGTTTGGACAAACGGATCGCACCGGGAAGCAGCAACAGGTCGGACGTGATAAGCGTAACCATAGCCACATCCATTGCAATATCAGTTCCTTTTCCCATCGCGATGCTGACATCGGCCCGTGCAAGCGCTTGCGAGTCGTTAATGCCATCGCCGACCATCGCCACTTTCTTACCTTGCTGCTGTAAAGATATGATATATTCCTCCTTATCGTTCGGCATCACTTCCGCCTTATAATAACCGATATCCAAGGTTGCGGCAACCCGTTCGGCTGTCCGGACACCGTCGCCCGTCAGAAGATGTACTTCTATTCCCTGCTTTTTCAGTTCCTTAACGGCTTCTGCAGAAGTCGGCTTGATACGGTCCGAGATCGCCAGAACTGCCAATAGGCGGGTTTCCTGACCATAAAAAACAACACTTTGCCCATCTTCCTGCCATTGCCCGATTTGCTTCCGTACCTTTTCCGGAATACCAGCCTGAAATATGTCAAGCAATCCCTGGCTCCCCACCCAGTAGGTAACTCCTTCGACCTGAATGCGTACGCCACGTCCCGTCAGGCTCTCGAAATTTTCTGCCTCACAGACCTTTGCACCGGATTCTTCCAACCAACAGAGAATAGCGGATGCCAGAGGATGTTCGGATTTCTGCTCCGCTGTGTACAAGACATCCAAATAACGGATATTGTCATCTGAAATCCAATACGAATCCGTGACAACCGGCACACCTTCCGTCAATGTTCCGGTCTTATCCAAAACAACCGTATCAACCTTGCATAGATTTTCCAAAGCGAAGGCATCCTTAATCAGGATATGCTGTTCGGCCCCTTTTCCCATTCCGACCATTAAGGCAGTCGGCGTAGCTAATCCCAACGCACACGGGCAAGCAATAACCAGCACCGAAACGGCAGATAGCAATGCATATGAAAAATAACTTTCTCCTCCTATCACCAACCAACAAACAAAGGTGAGAAACGAAAGCAATACGACGACCGGTACAAATATACCACTTATTTTGTCTACAATCCGCTGAACGGGGGCCTTACTTCCCTGCGCCGATTGAACCATCTGCACGATCTGGGCCAATACGGTCGTACCTCCGACACTTGTCGCTTCCATCGTAAAAGCGCCTTTCTGGTTGATCGTTCCGGCCAACACTCGGTCACCGGCATTTTTCTCCACCGGAATCGGCTCTCCGCTTAGCATACTTTCGTCCACCGAAGAGCTCCCCTGTAAAAGCGTCCCGTCCACTGGAATCTTTTCGCCCGGCCGTACACTGACTACATTACCGACCTGAAGATTCGAAATAGGCACCTCCTCTTCTCTACCGTCCGTTACCAAACGAGCTGTTTTAGGCTGTAATCCCATCAATCCTTTTATGGCTGAAGAGGTACTGTTCTTAGCCCGCTCCTCCATCAGTTTGCCTAACAAGACGAACGCGATGATCACACCTGAAGCCTCATAATAAACATGTGGTTCCAGTCCTTTTCCCAGCCAAAATCCGGGACATAAGGTGTTGAAAAGGCTGAACAGGAAAGCTATCGAAGTACTAAGTGCGACCAATGTGTCCATATTGGCTTTTCCCTTGAGGGCATGCCGCACACCGTTCACATAGAACGAACGTCCGAAAAAGATCATAATAGCCAAAGCCAACACCATCATGATCCAGTTTCCAAACGGTACATGCATGAACACCATCCCTAAAAGCGCCAACGGGATAGACAACGTCCATGCTCCTATGGTATTCCTCCTCAATATCTTATAATGCATTCGAGCTTTCTCTTCCTGCATGGCTACAGGGTCCTCGGCTTCGACTATCAGATCATATCCAGCAGCCTGCACAGCAGCTTGCATAACCTCCAAAGTGATAACGGACGGATTATAAGTTACCGTCAATGTACCAGCAGCGAAATTCACGCTTGCCTTCTCCACACCAGATAATGCCTGCACCGTACTCTCCACGTTGCCCGCACAGACGGCACAACTCATTTCAAGAACAGGCAATACCTTCGTTTCTGTTTCTCTCATATCGTGTTTAAATGTCAAATTTGTTTCATTAGTATAACAAAGATACGGTTTATTCGGTTATTTTGTAGCCAAATAAATATTCTTTGATTTTAATAGAATTATTTGCAGATAAAGGCTATTATTTAACATTCGAATATACGACCTTTGCCAGTAATCAAACGAATGAACGAATTAAATAATAAGACGTATGATACTTGATTCATTAAACAACACAAAAAAAATCGAATGCCTGCATCCTCTATTCAAAAAAGCATTCGACTATCTAAAATCTACAGACTTCTCTAAAGTGGAAGATGGTAAGCATGAACTGGATGGTTCTCGCTTATATGTAAGCGTTGTCAGTATCTTTGGCAAGGAAAAGAAAGATGCCGCTATCGAAACACACAAAAAATACATCGACATCCAAATGCCTCTGTTAGGTGTGGAGAAAATCGGTTGGAAACCGGGATGTGAGCTGCAGGAAGAATCAACTCCTTATAACGAGCAAAAAGACATCGCTTTCTATATCGACCGTCCTACAGCCTACACCAAGATCTATCCGGGACAGTTCGCCATCTATTTCCCCGAAGATGGCCATGCTCCCGGTATCGGCCAAGGTAATATCCGCAAAGTGATTGTAAAGGTGCAAGTGGAAGAATAAAAATGAAGCCGACCCTTAAAAGAGTCGGCTTCATTTTTTGAGAAACAGTGCATAAAATCTCCTCAAACAAGGCAGATAAACAGCTCCACATCCCCGTCCCGGTTTCACGAAGATCCGGGTCTCCACCTCTTCCACACCCGGATCTCCCATACCCTTCCACCCGGGTCTGAAGAAACTTTTCAAGTTGTTTTTGGTAAAAGAACAGCTTGTCTTCATGAAAAAACGAGCCTATTTAATCTATTTTGTATCAGCTTCAGAAGATATCTGGAATTTGATAGAAGATTGACATATAATGCTTTATTGTTTTTAACTATGATGGTTATGATAGATGAATGATAGTTGAAAACAGGAACTATCATAAAATAACATACTGTTTTACAAGCATATAAATTCAATTATGATAGTATGACAGTTGTTTTGCAAAACTTTTATATAGATTACCCGGATAAACGTAGATCCCTAAAATCTACGTTTATCCGGGTGTCCCGTGTCATCTACCGTTTAGTAGTAAACACCAACTGTTTCACCATGACCTATGCATGCATCACCAGCAACGGCGTGTCGGTATGGAACAGCATCTTACGGGCGATCGAAGGATTGAACATACGTGCCAGGATATTCCGGCGATAGGTACTGAGCGCTATCACGTCGATATGTTCGTCCCGCACAAACTTTTCGATTGCCAGCAACAGGTCGCCGTCGGCCAGCACCGTATGGGTGATATGTGCTTGCGGATACTGCTTCTTGAAATACTCGTTGACTCCGGTCAGCCGTATTTCATTCCATTCGTTCTTACTTGTCGAGATATTGAACAAATGAATGTGGGCATTGTACGGTTTGATGATTTCCATAAACTCATCGAATGCCACCAAGTCGCGTTGATTGAAGGAAGTGGCAAAAGCTATATTTTTAGCTTCGCTCAAATCTTCAAAAGGCACATTTTCGGGAATGGCCAGGACAGGAACCTTATTCACCTCGATCACTTCACCCGTGACACTGCCGATCAGGTCCATATCTTTCTGGCTCTTTCCACGAGTCCCCATCACGATCAATGACGGATGATATTCCTTGCTATAGGCAATGATCTCTTCTTCCGGCAAACCTTCGCGGAGCACATAATTGTATTTCACTTTAGGAAGTTCACCAGAGTGTATCTTGCGGTTGATCAATGTACAGATGTTTTCCATATCGATCTGGACACGCTTCAGGACATTCTGCGCCGTCTCTTCCTCGTTCACCTGATAAGCCAACGTGTCGCCCATCGGAATAGCAGACGGGAAATAAGGGCTGAAATAAGCGTGCATGATCATCACTTCGGCTCCGACTTTATGGGCATAGTTGATTCCCAATTCACACGCTTTGATAGAATAGTCGGAAAAGTCTATCGGTATCAATATCTTCTTTTCCTGATGACCGGCTTTTTCCTCTTGTTCGGCATCCTCGCTAAGCCATTTACTGTCTTCGATGATACGCAAGGCATGAGGCAGATCGCTTTCTTTAATTCGCACACGTACACCAGCCGAAACTACCGGTTGGATTTGGTTCACATTGTGTATGTAAACTTCAATCCCCTCTGTTTCAAGCATCGTTTTGAGAATCTGAGCTTTCTCAAACGTGTGAATCGCTAACGTTACTAATTTATCTTCCATACTCGTGTGTTTTTATAAATTAAACAATCGGAAATCACTAAATGTTGAGAAAAAAAAATCCCACAGCGTCTTTTCAGATTCAGCTATGGGATTTCTTTGTAAAATGAATTTCTTTACGCTTGCTGTGCTTCCGACACTTCCTCGTTTTCAGCAAGTATCTGCAAAGCACGCTCGAATATTGTGGTATCGTCCAATACTACCAAGCCTCCGTCTGGTCCCGGTTCAATATGTATTCCACAACTTTTGCCATCTTTAAAATTATGCCCGCCGAAATAGTTGCGAACTGTTTCAACAGAGATTCCCAGTTCATCAGCAATACGGTGAGTACTTCCGTCAGGCAGGCTGTCTTTCAGTCTGCGAAGTTCATTAAATGTAATAGTTTTTGTCATGGCTTCCTTATTTTGAAGGTTAATTACTTTGTTTAATTTCATGCCACTAACTTAGTCATTATAAATTACAGCAACAAAATTATTCCATATAAATAAATATGCTTTACGACATGTATCATTTTTGCAAACAAGCCGCAAGCGGTACATTAAAAACGATAATAATCAGGATCGTCACATATATTGCATAGACGATGAGACGGATACGTTTCTTCGAGTACAGTGGTTCCCCATTATTCACCTGCACAGGAAGCAACTTCGAACGGCTGAAAGAATAGAGCCTGTAGACCAGATAACCGAAGAACACACCCGAAATGGCTCCCGGCACGATATCCGAAATGAAATGAACCCCAAGATAAACCCGTGTATAAGCAGTAAGAGCCGCCCAGAAAAAGATTGTCCAGCCGAACAACTTATCCCGCATGATCAATGCCATAAGAGTCGCGAAACCGAAAGCGTTCGCAGCATGGCTGGAAATAAATCCGTAAAGTCCTCCCCGGTATCCGAAAACAGTTTTCACCTGATCCATAAAATCAGGATGGTGAGTCGGGCGGAAACGGGTGAAGACAGGCTTACAGACGTGAGAGGCAAACTGGTCGCACAGCGTAACGACCAATACGATCGCCAATAGGATCAATAATGACTCACGCCAGTTCTTTTTATAGATCAGAACCAACAGGATCAGAAAGGCTAACGGCAGCCAAACTGCCTTTCCTGTGAAAATCCACATAAAACGATCCAGAAAAGCAGAGTCGCTGCCGTTAAGCGCAAAGAACGCGTCGCGTTCGTAAATTAGTATTTTCTCAACCATTGAAAAAGGAGATTTGTGATTTGTGATTTATAATTTATGCGTCAATGATAAATCATAAGTTATAAATCACAAATCCTAAATGATTTCCATGTCTTTGCTGGGCATCCATCCTACATTTCCATCTTCCATTTCTATTTCATTCCAGTCTCCCAACTTGCTCTTGATAGAGACCTTCGTTCCTTCATGCAGAATAAACAAGTCGGTTCCGCTTGCATCGGGAGAACTTTTCACTGTCACTGTCGGAGCAAACACGATCGCGCTCTTCCGGTTTATCAGCTCGTCCTTCTGGTTGCCGGCAAAGATATTGGCAAAGATGACCAACACCAAGAATACCAGCCCCAGATAAAACCCGATCTTCTTCAAATGAATCCACTTGGAGAAGAAGAACAGGATCAGACAGCCGATAAAAAGGATAAAACAAACAATACCGATTTGCGCCCACGAATCGGCAGCCCCCATGTTCTGAACCTTGTCGAACCAACGGTGCAGGAAGAAATCGCCCACCGGCTCGATCTTGTCTACAGACTTCTGACGTGCCAGCTGCAAATTGAAACGGATATCCCCGTCTCCCGGATCCAACAGCAAAGCCCGCTCGTAATTCAAGATGGCCGGGGCAATCTTGTTCTCCTTATAATAGGCATTCCCTAAGTTATAGTAAATCTCAGCCGATTCGCCATGCGTTTTCAGAAGCCCTTCGTAGAGTTCGATAGCCTTGCCATAGTCTTCTTTCGTATAGGCAACTTCCGCCTCTTTAATCGTCGCCTCTTGAGCAAATGCCCCTAAGGTAACGAATTGAACCAGCAGAAAGAATACGATCTTTTTCATATTTATATTCATCTTCATCGCGTTACTTTTTAATTGTATTTTCCATTTTACCAATGGCATCCACTGTCTGTTCATATAGCTTATCCATTGCATCCGAGGCCTGTGCCGGAGCATAGCGAGCAAACTCGCAAGTGTTCAGGATATCCATAAATTCTTTGATCAAAGCGTCATCCACACCATACTTTGCCAGTTCCGTTTCGACATTATCCTTTGTCAAGTTGGCCTGAGGTATACTCAACTTGTCGCTTAAGTAGCCCCACAAGGCACGAAGCACTTCGTCATAGAATTCTTCTTTCTTGTTTTCCTTCATCAGCTTGCCGGCATTTTTCAGACGTCTTACCGCCATCTTATTGGCTTTCTTCGTACGGACCAATGCCAGATTGGAATTTTCCTTCACCTGCTTGCGGTAGATGAAGAAGAAAACAATGAACAGGATTGCTGGAATCAGATAGCACATATAGTACATGAATGAGCCGAAGAACAGTTCATTATTCGGAACAAAATGAATGCCGTTCACTTTCAGGTAACGGATATCCTTACCCAGATATTTAACACTTTCCTTGTTACTGAAATTAGAAACAACAGGAGAAGATGTTCCCCCTCCCTTGCCCTGCTCTACGTGCAGTTTGTATGGTTCGGATGTAATTGTCTTATAGGAACCGGTCTTCGTATCGAAATAAGAGAATGCGATAGCCGGAATTTCGAAATCGCCTGCGTAACGCGGGATAGCCATATATTCGATCGTCTTCGTACCGGAAGTTCCTGCCGCGGTAGTCTTGATGTCCACTTCCACCTTCGGATCATAAACGTCGAAATCGTTCGGGAAAGCGACTTCCGGATTCTTTACCAGCTTGATGTTTCCATTACCGGAAATCTTCACCTTCACGGTAACGGCATCATCTGTCTTTACATTATTGGAACTGATGCTGGAGGTCATTGTGAAATTGCCTACCGCACCGGAGAATGACGCCGGTTTACCCGACGGCAACGGCTTGACATCGATCGTTACAGGGGGCGTTGTCAATTCTTTCTTTACATCTATATAAGACGACGAACCGAAGAAATCATCGAATACACTGCTTCTCTGTCTGGCCGGTCCGGGCACACGCAAAACAATATCCAATTTCCCGGAAGGAATCGTAATCTTCCCTGAACGCTGAGGGTACAGCACCGTCTGTTTTATAATGGCAGTCCCGTAGTTCTTTCCCTTATAGTTCTCCATTACCAGTTGCTTATTTTGCGGCAATTCTACCTCTTGGGCAAGGAAACCTGTAAATTCGGGGAATTTAGGCTGGTCGATCCCTCCGATATCTTTTCTTACATACAATTTAAATGTAACCAAAATACCTTCCTGTTCATATACATTCCGTTTAGAAACATCGATTGTCAGAAAAGCATCGTCCTTACTGATACCAGTACCGGTCGAACCGCCTTTGGTTGCCTCTTCCGCCTTATCGGGAGGAAGCACTTTTATCACTAATGCGTTAGAAGTGTAATTGGCGCCTTTGACCTTGATTGTTGCCGGTGCGATATTGAAAGTACCCTCTTTCTTCGGTTGGAGAATATAGGTGAACGTCAATGACGTTTCGGTTGTCATTTTACCGTTAATGATCTGGGTACTCATATTTGTGGAAGTAGACGGACCTATCAATACCTCAAAGTCCGGTATTTCCGGTACACGTATATCCTTACCTTCCGCATTCACCGTGTACGACAATCTGAAAGTTTCTCCCATAACAACAGCTTCCGGAGCAGAAGCCTTGAACGTCACATCCGCCGCTCTGGCTACCACTCCGAAAGTTGCAAAGAGAACAAATAAGAAAACTAATTTCCTCATTCCTCAATCCTTATTTTTTAATTTTTAATTCTTAATTTTCAATTTCCGTTTACCACTCCTTATCCGTGCGACGACGCTGTTGCTGTTGAGCCTGCGCTTTCTTCACCTTCTCCTGAGTGTCTTTTTCATCCTGCAGGAAGGCATCCAACATCTGTTGAGCGTTATCCTTGCTCATCTGTTCCTGCTGCTGCGGCTGTTGTTCCTGTGTCTTATCCTGCTTCTTATCATCCTGCTGTTGTTGCTGATCTTGGTTCTGCTGCTGTTGATCCTGTTTATCCTGATCTTCCTTCTTGTCCTCGTTCTGATCCTGATTTTGATCTTCATTCTGCTGATTCTGCTGATCGTGCAACAACTTTTGTGCCAAAGCCAAATTATAACGTGTTTCATCATCTTTCGGATTCAGGCGCAAAGATTGTTTATAAGCTTCGACACTTTTGGCATACTCTTTACTCTGCATGCCAATATTTCCGACATTATGGTAAATCTCAGCCAAGCGGGCTTTACCTTCGGGCGTTTCGATCATCTTCTCCCCCTGTCCGGCTAGCAACTGGTACTGCTCAGCAGCTTCAGGGAATTTCTTCTGCTTATACAAAGCGTTCCCCAAGTTATAAGTTCCTTCGGACGAACGCGGGTTCACTTCCAAACTTTTCCGGTAGGCGATTTCCGCCTCGGTAAACTTTTCCGTCTCATAAAGTTTATTCCCCTCCCGCACATTCTTACGTTCCGCCTTCTGGGCAAACACAGCCCCGCAGCAGAACATGAATGCCGCCATCCATATAATCGATTTTCGCATACGTTTCATCTTATCCATAGCATTTTAAGAGAATAATTTTACTTTTTTGAATACACGGTTCTTGCGGTCCAGCGTCATGAAATCCACTAAAAGCAGAATCAATGCGATCCAGGCAAACGTCTGGAAACGTTCGTCATATTCCGAATAGACTTTGCTGTCCAGTTCCGATTTATTCATTTTATCGATCTCTTTTTGAAGTGCACGAAGCGCTGAATTGGTGTTGTCGGCACGGACATACGTCCCATGGCCGGCAGCCGCAATCTCCTGACACATCTCTTCATTTAGTTTCGTGATCACCACATTCCCATCCTTATCCTTCATGTAGTTGTTGCTGCCGTCTACCGGGATCGGAGAACCTTTCGGGTCGCCCATGCCGACAATGTTCACATGAATGCCTTTTTCTGCTGCTGCGGCAGCTGCTTTCACGGCATCGTCTTCGTGGTTCTCGCCATCGGTGATCAGGATAATCGCCTTGTCCGATGTCTCGCTCGGTGTAAAGGAACGCATCGCCAGGTTGATAGCTGCGCCGATAGCCGTACCTTGTGTCGACACCATCGACGGGTTGATGGATGAAAGGAACATCTTGGCCGAGACATAATCGGAAGTGATAGGAAGCTGCGTGAAAGCATCTCCTGCGAAAACGATCAGTCCGACCTTATCATTAGAAAAGCCGTCAGTCAGCTTAGACAACATCTGCTTGGCCTTGGACAGGCGATCCGGCGAGACATCTTCTGCCAACATCGAATTGGATACGTCCAGACAAACCATGATCTCCACTCCCTGACGCTTCACTGTCTCCAGTTTGGAGCCGAACTGCGGTCCGGCCATAACTATGATAACCATCGTGATGGCTCCGAACAACAGCCAAAACTTCAGATGCTGACGCTTGGGAGAAACCTCCGGCATCAACTCTGCCAACAATTCGGGATTACCATATTTCTTGATTGCCTTCTTTTTCAAGACGATTGCATACACATAGAATGCAACCAGTACGGGAAGCAAGAAGAGCAAGTATAAAAAGTCCGGATGTGCAAAACGAAACATAAGCCTTTTATATTTACGGTATATTTCTTAACAATGTATTTCTCAATAATATCTCGACCAGCAACAGCGAGAACAGCAGGATCGCCCAATTCTTGTACTCTTCCTGCTTTTTACTGTATTCCTGCACGCTGATCTTCGTCTTCTCCATCTTATCGATTTCCGAATAGATCTCCTTCAGGCTGGCATTATCCGTCGCACGGAAATACTGTCCGCCGGTCGTAGCGGCAATCTGCTTCAGGGTCGGCTCGTCGATCTCCACATCGACATCCATATACTGGACACCGAAGGCCGTCTGGAACGGATAAGGAGCCTTGCCCTGCGTTCCGACACCGATCGTATAGACACGGACCCCGAACGTCTTGGCTATCTCGGCAGCCGTCACTGGAGCGATCTCGCCCTGGTTGTTCACACCATCCGTCAACAAGATAATCACTTTCGACTTGGCCTGGCTATCCTTGATACGGCTGACAGCATTCGCCAACCCCAGACCGATCGCCGTCCCATCCTGGATTATACCCGGCTGGACATCCTTGAAGAGGTTCAACAAAACCGTATGGTCGGTTGTCAACGGGCATTGCGTGAAACTCTCCGCCGCAAACACGACCAAACCGATATTATCGTTCGGACGGCCGTTGATGAAAGCGGACGCCACATCTTTGGATGCTTCCAGACGGTTCGGTTTCAAGTCCTGCGCCATCATACTGGTCGAGATATCCATTGCCAGCACGATGTCGATACCTTCCGTCGAAGAGTTCTGCCAACTGTTGGTCGACTGCGGCCGCGCCAATATCACGATCAGGACAGCCACCGCCGCCATACGCAAAATGAAAGGGATATGCCTGAGCCAGACTTTCCAGGAGCTTGCTCCCGGAGCATCGAAACCTTCTGTAGACGATACCTGCAAACTTGCCTGATTCTTGCTCAGTTTGTAGACGTACCATCCGATCATCGGGATCAGCAACAATAACAAATACAGATATGTAGGATTTGCAAATATCATCTTATTCTTTACTTATATTTGAATCATTCTTTTCTACAGACTTTACTTCACCTTCAGCCTTTTCACCTTCTCCGGGAACGGGAATCTCTTCCTCCTTCGTCTGGTTAATGAACAGATAAGCGTTCATCAAACTCAAGTCGTTTTCATCGGGCAGCGGATTCATCTTCGCGAACTTCACGAAATCGGCCAGTTGCATGATCTGCTTCAGGCTTTCATAGACAGAAGTCGCCTCCTGCTGCTTACGGATGATATCGAGTATCTCACCGGAAGTCATTTCCATCGCATTGATACCGAAACGATCCACAATATAACGACGCAACGTATCCGTAATCAATGTATAATACTCCTTGCTACGCCCCTGTTGCCAGAGCTTCTGCTGCTTGATCTCGTCAAGTTCCTTGATCGCCTGTTCGTGAGGCGGAAGTTTAGGTTCCGGCTTCTTGAACGGCAGGATGGACTGACGGTTACGCATACGTTTGATCACATAGGCAACCACACAGATCAGGAACAGAGTCAGCAACACGCCGAATATCCAGGGATAGTAATCGGCCAATACAAAAGGCGGCTTCCAGACGTTTTTAATATCGTAAAACTCCTCCGGTTTGTCGGCATTGACAGGAACCGTCGACACCTTCAAGGCCACCTGGTTGGAGTAAACGGTATCCGCCCCGTCGATCACCATAAACGGGGGCAACAAATATAGAGAAGAGTCGAAAGAGGTCACCAGCAAGTCCTGCTCGATCAGCAGGCGGTCGTTTTCGATCAAGGTGGAGTCCGCTTTCGGAATTTCCAGCACCTCCACTCCTGCCATCAACGTGTCACGTGGGATGACAAGCTGGACGGCCTTATCTTTGTCTGCCGTTACCGTCAAATGTAAAACAGTCTGCTCTCCGATCAGTATGGCGGCAGAGTCGACACGAACGTCAACGAGCGTCTGCTGCGCATATGCTTTCCCGCCGGACAGGAATGTTCCACCGGCAAGTGCAAGTAACAGAATGCTTTTCTTTATTAATTTCATTTGTTTGCTTTAATTACGTTTGTCAAAAAGAGCAATCAATGCTTTCACATAATCATCTTCCGTACGGATGGAGACCGAATCGACACGACATTTCTTGAATGAATCGCTCATGGCAGCCTGTCGGCGGTCCCACCATTCCTTGTAGGCGGCCCGTACACGGGCAGACGAGCTGTCTATCCAGCGTTCCTGTCCGGTCTCCGCATCCTTGATCTTCATCAACCCTACAGCCGGTAGTTCCGTCTCGCGGCGGTCATACACCTGTATGGCCACCACGTCATGCTTGCGGTTGGCAATGGTCAAGGCATCCTTGAAACCATCCTTGTCGATAAAGTCGGAGATCAGGAAAGCCGTACAGCGCTTCTTGATCGCATTGGTCAGATATTTCAATGCCTGTGCAATGTTGGTCTGTTTTTTATCCGGCTGGAAGTCGATCAGTTCGCGAATGACATACAAGATGTGCTTCTTCCCTTTCTGAGGAGGAATGAATTTCTCTATCTTGTCGGAGAAGAACACCACACCGATCTTGTCGTTGTTCTGGATAGCCGAGAAAGCCAGTGTCGCCGCAATCTCCGTAATGACTTCTTTCTTCATTACATTCACGGAACCGAAGTCCCTGCTGCCCGACACGTCGATCAGCAACATCACCGTCAGCTCCCGTTCTTCTTCGAACACCTTCACGTATGGGCGGACGTAACGTGCGGTCACGTTCCAGTCAATATCACGGATATCGTCTCCGTATTGATACTCGCGCACTTCGCTGAACGCCATACCGCGCCCTTTGAACGCCGAATGGTATTGCCCAGCAAAAATATTGCGTGACAAGCCGCGCGTCTTTATCTCAATCCGTCGAACCTTCTTTAATAGTTCACTTGTTTCCATATTATTCAGTTGAAAGTTGAGAGTTGAAAGTTGAGAGTTAATAAGGAGAGCTAAAAACGGGCTGCTTACGCAACTTTCAACTCTCAACTTTCAACTTTCAACTATTTAAGGGACTTCGACTTTGTTCAGGATTTCGCTGATCACCTCTTCGGAGGTCAGATTATTGGCTTCCGCTTCGTAGCTCAAACCGATACGGTGACGCATCACGTCGTGGCATACGGCACGGATATCTTCGGGGATCACATATCCTCTGCGTTTGATAAAGGCATACGCACGGGCAGCCAGCGCCAAACTGATGGACGCACGCGGAGAGGCTCCGAAGGAGATCATGTTAGCCAGGTTTGCCAAACCATGTTCCTGCGGGAAGCGGGTAGCAAACACAATGTCTACGATATAGCGTTCGATCTTTTCGTCCAGATAAACCTCACGGACAACCTTACGGGCTTCGAGGATCTCTTCCTTCGTCAGGATCGGTTTAATGTCCGGCTTCACTCCGGAGATATTCTGACGGATAATCAACTTTTCTTCTTCTTTCTTCGGATAGTTGATGATGACCTTCAGCATGAAACGGTCTACCTGTGCTTCAGGCAGCGGATAGGTTCCTTCCTGCTCGATCGGGTTCTGGGTCGCCATTACCAAGAAAGGAGACGGTAATCTGTATGTATTTTCGCTGATTGTCACCTGGCGTTCCTGCATTGCTTCCAGAAGGGCACTCTGCACCTTTGCCGGAGCACGGTTGATTTCATCCGCCAATACAAAATTAGCGAAGACTGGACCTTGTTTGACTTGGAATTCTTCGCTTTTCTGACTATAAATCATCGTACCGATCACGTCAGCCGGCAGTAAGTCCGGCGTGAACTGGATACGGCTATACTTCGCATCGATCAATGATGCCAGTGTCTTAATGGCCAATGTCTTTGCCAATCCCGGCACACCTTCCAGCAGGATATGGCCATCTGAAAGCAGACCGATCAATAATGATTCAACCAAATGTTTCTGTCCAACAATTACCTGGTCCATACCCATCGTAATCATGTTCACAAACGAACTTTTACTTTCAATTCGCTCGTTCAACTCACGAATGTCTACTGTCTGACTCATAGATTTTTTTCAATTATATTGTTACTATTTTTTACTTGCTTTTTTTAAGATGCACAAAATTAGAAATGTTAAATTCGTATTCTGCACTTTCGCAGTTAAATAATACTAACCTGCACAGAACTATTTTGTTTTATTTTACTTAAAAGAGAGAGTTTTTATTACAGTTTGCCACTCAGTATCTCAGTCTGGCGGGCAGCGGCTTTTTCAATGGAAGAACGATCACGACGGTCGATGCCGTACATTTCCGGTGCAGGCACCTCGATCACAGTGCCGATAGGCACGTTATTCGGGTCCGTTATGACAGCTCTATTATATTCATACAGATATACCCAGAACAATTTGCTTCCGTAATATTTCAACGAGATCAGCGTCAGGCGGCTTCCCGGCTCGATCTTGACACGGGCAATGACTTTAGGCGAAACGGCTTCGGGTTCAACTACCGGATTTTCCACCGTTGTTTCACCCACAGTCTGGGAGGAATCTTCATTGGCAAAAACGATTGTCGTATCCGGAACGGCTTCGGTCGCAACAGTCTCTCCTTTGGGAAAGACCGTATCAATCCTCAAGGGCTCTTTTTCCTTTTCGAAAAAGTACGTGCGATTCAGGTAAAGCCCGATATTGAATAGCATAAGAAGGAATACAAACATAGAAACAACGGCAATCCGCTTCGTGCGGGGCTTCTTTCTTTCCGCATCCGGACCAGTTTCTACCTCTTCGATCGGACTGTCAGGTCCGGAACTATCTGAACGTTCGTCCACAACCGGTTCAAGGGTATCCATCCCTTCATCTTCGGGCTGCCCGGCAGGTTCTTCTTCTGAAAAGACAACCGGGTCTTCTTCCGGAGGAACAGCAGATCCCTCTTCCGAGAAGACAACAGGTTCTTCTTCGGGAAGATGTTTCTCTTCCGGTATCATCTCCTCAATCGATTCGTCTTCCGTCTCTTTTATGTCCGGTTCGTCCAACACGACATCCATATCGGTAAAATCGACATTCTCCCGCAGTTCGGTCGTTTCAAAAAAAGAGAACGGTTTATTAACAAGCTCCCGCAGTTCCTTGTCCGGCAGGAAGGAAAACTTGTAATGTTCCGGGATTACAAAACGTTCACCCGTATTCACATGAATGCTTTCACGCTTCTCCACCGGAATGATCTTAAAAGTACCGAGCCCTTTGACCTTTACCAGTTTATCCGTATAGACACCTTCCGACACGACCGCTATGAATTCTCTCAAAAAGCGCTCGGAACTATTCTTGTCCTTACCTGTATATTCGGCCAACAGACCGGCCAGATCCTGTATCGCCAGCCGGTTATTCATGGTCGCCTAATTCTTTTAGTTTATTCTTGACGGTCGTTCCGGGTTTGAACACCGGGACAAGTTTGGGAGGAACTAAATACCGTTTTCCGTTTGAAGGATTGACAGAGATCCGTTCCGCTTTTTTTTTCACCTCAAACTGACCGAAGCCCTGCAAATATATGGTGTCGTTATCTACCAGACGCGAACTGACGACGGAACTCAGGACAGAAAGCGTTTCAGCAACTTCCTGCGCAGTCCAACCCATACGGGCGGCAAGTTCAGTAACCAGTTCCTTATTTTTCATATCCGCGTCCATTAATAGATTATGCAGCTATATTAGTTATTTTTTCGTAAACCGACAAACATCTTTGCAGTTTTTATGTCAAATTAAAGTACGCTTCCATACAGGTCGAAAGCTTGCGCATCGTCAATCCACACGTTATAAAACATTCCGGGAATCAACAGCTTCTCTTTAGAAACAAGTATTTCCGGGTCGACCTCCGGCGAGTCGAATTCCGTACGGCCGACATAGAAATCTTCTTCTTCCCGATCGATCATCACCTTGAATACCTTTCCGATCTTGGAACCGTTCACTTCGGCCGAAATGCCTTCCTGTATACGCATCAGATAATCCAAACGGTCTTGTTTGACTTCCGGATCGATATCATCGGTATAATGTTTAAACGAATAGGTCCCTTCCTCATGACTGTAAGCAAAGGCGCCCATACGTTCGAAACGGGCTTCTTTTACGAATTCGACCAGTTCTTCAAAATCCTGCTCGGTTTCCCCTGGATGGCCGACCATCAAGGTCGTACGCAAATGGATGCCGGGTACTTCTTCCCGCATCCGGCGTATCAAGGCATATGTTTCTTCTTTCGTGATGTTACGGCGCATTTTCTTCAACATCGGGTCGCTGATATGCTGAAGGGCAATATCCATGTATTTGCAAACGTTATCGCGTTCGCTCATCACCCTGAGCAGATCATAAGGGAAATGGGACGGATAACCATAATGCAAGCGGATCCATTCCACTCCCGGAATATCGGAGATGCGTTCCACCAGTTCCGGCAACGCATGGCGTTTATACAAATCCAAACCGTAATAAGTCAAATCCTGGGCGATCACCTGAAATTCTTTCACACCCTGTTTCACCAGCAGGCGAACCTCTTTCTCGATCTCTTCCATCGGTATGGACTGGTAACGCCCCGTACTGATCGGAATGGCACAATACGAACAGGTACGGTCACACCCTTCGGCGATCTTCAGGTAGGCGTAATGCCGGGGAGTCGTCAAAACACGGTCGGCAGCCAATTCCCGGTGGTAGGATTTACCCAAATCGTTCAACAGTTCTTTCCAATTGAACTTTCCATAGAAACGGTCGACTTCCGGCAACTCATTCTCCAAGTCTTTCAGGAACCGTTCGGAAAGACATCCCATGACAAACAATTTACCGATCTTCCCTTTCTTCTTGGCCTCTCCCAGATCGAGTATCATATTAATCGACTCTTCCTGGGCATCTCCGATAAAACCGCAGGTATTCACAACAACGATTTCACCATTAATCTTATGGGGGTCATGTTCGACGGTATACCCGTTCGCCACGAACTGGCGCATAAGCTGCTCCGAATCCACCAGGTTCTTTGAACATCCCAGCGTTATAATATCTACCTTATTTTTCCTCATATATTATGGTACAACTCCCTTTATTCTCCGAAAAGGGAGTTTACAAATTCTTTTCTATTGAAAACCTGGAGATCCTCCATTCCTTCTCCCAAGCCAATGTACTTGACAGGGATACGGAAATGATCCGAAATACCGATCACGACGCCACCTTTGGCCGTTCCGTCCAATTTGGTAACCGCCAAAGCATTCACCTCGGTTGCAGCCGTAAACTGCTTGGCTTGTTCAAATGCGTTTTGTCCGGTAGAACCGTCCAATACCAACAAGACTTCGTGCGGTGCATCGGGAACCACTTTCTTCATCACATTCTTGATCTTGGTCAGCTCGTTCATCAGATTGATCTTGTTATGCAGGCGACCGGCGGTATCGATAATCACCACATCCGCCCCGTTCGCCTTTGCCGAACTCAACGTGTCAAATGCCACTGAAGCAGGATCAGAACCCATCTTCTGCTTCACGATAGGCACTCCTACCCGTTCGCTCCAAATCACCAATTGCTCTACAGCTGCGGCGCGGAACGTATCGGCTGCTCCCAAATACACATTTTTACCGGCCTTCTTGAACTGATAAGCCAGTTTGCCGATCGTGGTCGTCTTGCCTACCCCGTTCACGCCTACGACCATAATGACATACGGCTTCTTGTCTTCCGGAACCGTAAACGACTCCAGGTCTTCCGTATGATTTTCTGTAAGCAGGGAAGCGATCTCTTCACGCAGGATCGCAGTCAGCTCACTGGTCGTCACATATTTGTCTCTGGCTACGCGGTCTTCGATACGGGATATGATTTTCAGTGTAGTATCTACTCCGACATCGGAAGTAATCAGTACTTCTTCCAGATTGTCCAGCACTTCGTCGTCCACCTTGCTTTTACCGGCAATGGCTCTGGTAATCTTAGAAAATACATTTTCTTTTGTCTTAGATAACCCCTTGTCCAGAGTTTCCTTTTTTTCCTTACTGAAAAAGCTAAAAATACCCATACCTTAATTATTGCTTAATTATTTCTTTTCTGAATGAGTGCGCTAAATTACTAAATAATTGACAATTGACAATTGACAATCGACAATTTTATTTGCACAACCTGATTTACAATCCAGACATTCCTCTTCTTTATTAATTGTCAATTGATTCAGTCCATTCTTCCCTTGTAATCTTCGTAGCCGAACTCCTTGTACATCACGAGCCGGTCCTCCTTGCTCCACAAAGCCAAGGATGGATGCGGGATTCCGTTGAACATGGTCGTTTTGACAATGGTATAATGGATCATATCTTCGAATATCAATTTATCACCCACTTTCAAGGGTTGCTCGAAAAACCAATCGCCCATATAGTCACCACTCAGACAGCTGTTTCCTCCGATACGATAAACAGGCTTTCCTTCTTCCGGCTCTATAGCCCCGCGAATCACCGGTTTATAGGGCATCTCTAGACAATCCGGCATATGGCAAGTGAAAGAGGCATCTATGATCGCGGTCTTGATACCATGATTCTCCACGATATCCACCACCGTCGTCAGCAGAAATCCGGTTTGCCACGCAAATGCGCTTCCCGGCTCCATGATGATTTCGAGGTTCGGATATTTGGCCTTGAACGCCTGCAACAGCCCGATCAGATGTTCCGTATCATAGCCTTTTCGTGTCATCAGATGCCCGCCTCCCATATTCAACCATTTGATATGCGGCAGGAAACGGCCGAAACGCTTTTCTACTTCTCCCAACGTCTTTTCCAGATCATACGAACTCGATTCGCAAAGCGTATGAAAATGCAAGCCCTCGACACCGTCGGGCAACAGACCATCCAAAAGGTCGCTAACCACTCCCATCCGGGAGCCCGGAGCGCAAGGATTATACAAATCCGTTTCGACATCCGAATATTCAGGATTGATGCGCAGACCGCACGATACCCGGTTTCCGTCCGCCTGCACCATCGGATAGAAACGTTCGAATTGCGTAAGCGAATTGAACGTCACATGACTACTGTATCTTAAAATCTCCGGGAAATCCGCTTCCGTATATGCCGGCGAATAGGTATGTGCCCGGCTACCCATCTCTTCAAAAGCCAGCCTGGCCTCAAACTTCGAACTTGCTGTCGAATACGGAATATATTCACGCACGATCGGAAATGCTTTCCACATCGCAAACGCCTTAAAAGCCAGGATTACATTAACTCCCGCCCTCTCCTTCACGCTCTTGATCAGTGACAAATTACGGCGGAGCAACTCTTCTTCCATCACATAACAGGGAGATGGTATCATATTGAAGTCTATCATCCGGTAAGTATTTTTCTTTGATTCTGTCGGGCAAAGATACATAATAAAAAGCGAAAAACAAGAACAGGGCTTATCGCCTCCCTTCTTCTTATCGTACTTTTTCCTAAAGATCCGTTAGTCCAAATCAAAACACACAGGCATGAAAATGAAATCCTCCACAACACCGGAAGCAAGAAGCCCTTTTTTCCTCATTAACAATTATTACCATAAGACACGTACCCTTATCTACTAAAATAAAGTAGATTTGCGAAAAGATAGTAATCTGAAATTCAAAAAAACAACAAGACAATGGAAAGACTGACTGCACAAGAAGAAAGCGTAATGTTGTATATCTGGAAATTAGGATCATGTTTCATCCGTGACATACTGAACGAAATGCCCGATCCGAAACCGCCCTACACCAGCGTGGCATCGGTGGTCCGGAACCTTGAAAAAAAGAAGTACGTCACCCCGAAGAAATTCGGAACGATTACACTCTTTTCTCCACGTGTGAAAGAAGCGGAATACAAGCGTACTTTCATGTCGAATGTCGTACAAAATTATTTCACCGGTTCTTATAAAGAAATGGTTTCCTTCTTTGTCCGCGATCGTAAATTATCCAAAAGCGATTTGCAGGACTTGATGGATCAGATCGAAAAGGAAGAATAATCAATTATAAAGATATCAATATGATAACTCCGATACTAATCTATTTTCTAAAGGTAAATCTGGCGTTGGCATTTTTATATATCTGTTATCGCCTATTATTCCGTGACGATACGTTCTTCAGGTTACGCAGAGGGGTGTTATTGTCGATTTACCTGATCGCATTCCTTTACCCTTTACCGGATTTAAGCGGCTGGTTATCCACCCAGACAAGCGTAGCAGGTATAGTCGGCTACTATTCAGGGTTGCTACCTAAAGAAACAGTCCTGACAGCAAGCAATGAAATAGCCGCCTCCGACTGGAAAGAAACCGGGCTCAAGGTTATGCAAGTTATCTGGCTGGCAGGAGCCGGCCTGTTGCTGTCCAGATGTCTGGCGGAGCTGTTCACTGTTTCTCGTTTACACCGGAAATGTAGGAAAATCACTTTGAACGGCATCGAAGTTTGTATCCTTCCGGAAGCGGAAGCCTCCTACTCCTTTTTCGGCTGGATTTTCATTTCATCCGATCCGCATCAACGGGAAAGGCTTGATGACATTTTGATCCATGAACAAACACACGTCCGCCAATGGCATTCGATCGACATGATGGCTGGTGAAATCATCTGTATCGCCTGCTGGTTAAATCCGTTTGCCTGGTGGCTAAAGAAAGAGATCGGTATAAATCATGAATTTATCGCAGATGAACAAGTCATGCTTGCCGGATTCGACAAAAAAGAATACCAGTACCATCTGATCGGAGTAAAACATCCCAATACGGCTATTGCAAATTTATATAACAATTTCAGTGTCTTACCACTTAAAAAGAGAATTACTATGTTAAACAAAAAAAGAACGAACAACGCCAGAAAAGTGAAATACCTGGCACTGGTTCCAATGGCCGCAGGCTTGCTATTGCTCAATAATATCGATGCGATGGCACGTGTTTTGAATGAAAAGGTAGCAGAGGTTATCCAACAGCCGACTGCTCTCGCCACCACTACTGTTTCCAAAATGGAAGCAGCCAATCCGCTTCCACCGGAAAAAGACAAGATTTATGACACATGTGATATCATGCCGGAATTTCCGGGCGGGCAAAATGCATTATTGCAGTTTCTTGCTAAAAACATAAAATATCCGACAGAAGCCCAGCAACAGGGAAAACAGGGAAAAGTAGTCGTCACATTCGTTATCGAAAAAGACGGAAGCATCACAAACGCCAAAGTGACACAGGCTTTATATCCCTCATTGGATGAAGAATCCTTACGGATTGTCAAGTCGATGCCCAAATGGACTCCGGGAAAGATGAAAGACGGAAAAGTCGTCCGCGTACAATATACCGTCCCGTTAACTTACCGATTGCAGTAGCCTGACAGTATTTCCCTTTTTGAGCAGGACACAAAAAAGGCATGCAATCTTCAAAAATGCTGCCAGGCGATATACGAAGATCACATGCCCCACGCTCCTCTCGAAAAGGGAGATGTTTTTATAAATTACCACGGCTTACCCGCAGAAGAGTAATAGAAAGAATGATACAAAAGTACTATTTTTTTCCTTTAAGGCCTACATGTTTCGCCTGATGGCGCCCCGGATCGAAATTCTTGCGGGAGCCATCGGGCCAGATGACTTCGGCTGTCGTTCCTTCGGGAACGGAAAGGGTGGCCTGTATCTTTTTACCTTTGCGTTTCAGCGACACCTCTATCTTGCCGAAATGCGTATCTACTGTAGCAGAGGCTTCGGTCAAAGTGCCCATTTGGGGACAAACCTTGAAGGAACGAAAACCTGGAGAGGTAGGTTCTATACCGCACACTTTCTGACTCAGCAACGTAAGAGGGCCACCACTCCATGCATGGTTGATCGTACCGCCTCCGAAACCGTCCGGACCGATTCCCCATCCTTCGAACAAGGTCGTATATTCAGGATAATCCATCATTTTCGCATAGCGTTGCTTCATCCTCTCTAAAGCAAAGGCCGGTTCATTCATTTGGAACAAGGCTTCGAGCACATACTTTTCCATATAGGGACTGGCATGGCATTCCTTCTTCAGGACTTTTACCAGAGCAGGATATTTATCAGCGGAAGCTAAACCGGAAACGACAGCCATCGCCTGTGCACGGTCGTCCGTTTCTCCCTTATAGCCGGGAGAGCGATATGCTGATCCTGTCCAAAACTTTGTGTCGAAGCATTTCCCTATACTGTACATCATACGGCCGATCTCATCGGCATCGGCTGTTTTTCCAAGTTGGAGGGCAAAAGCTTTCTCTGCTTTCAAGGCCAAATAATACCAGCAATTTACCAACACGCCCATATCGATGTTTTCTCCCCAGTCACCCCAGCTCCAATCGCCGTCACGCTCGATAACCAGGCCGCTCTTATCTACTTGCCATACTTCGTGCAGATAGTGGTGCATTCGGTCATAAATACCGGCGACAAAGCTACTGTCGCCACTATAATAATACTGGGTATAGAAACCGTACCAACCTACCGAAGCCAACATTTGCAATGGCAACTCTTTCCGCCAGTTACCAGCCGGGGCCGGAGCGAAAATCACACCGTCTTCGCGTTGCCAGTTCATCAGTTCGTAGATGCCTTTCAGCGCCAGTTTATGGCTAGAGGGAGAAAGGGCATAGAAAGCCTCGCCCAATTCGTTCACCTCGTCACCCCACCATTGCGCCCGTTCGCGGTCCGGACAGTCCATATAACTATCGCGCATCGTTATATATAAGGTGCGGGCCGAACGTTTCCAAAGTTCGTTCATGAACGGATCATTGCAACTGAAAGAACCTGTAAATTCGGTATCGTAACCGGTTTCCCGGAATTTCACATCCAGCACCTTCACGCCTTCCGGCAGGATATATTGCATCTCGTGACCGTTCATCCAGCCTAAACTCTCATATTCCTGCACGCCGTCGCGCGTGACATATTCAGCGCGGACGTTGTATTGAGAACCGCCCTCATAGTTGTCCGTCCGGATATGGATCACCTTGCCGGCAGGAGCTTCCACTTTCAGATAAGGAGTCACTTGGCTGTTATAAGGCAGACGACAATAAAGCGTATCGCCGGCAGACGACCGGCGGACACTGACATACGGTTTCAAGCCATAGTCTTTCCATAGGGGTACCGGACGCTCGACCAATTTACCTAAAGGGGCGACCCCGACAGACGAAATAATTTCGGCATTCGGCATCTTGCCTGTGTAGCCGGGCTGATTCCAGCCGGACATTTCCATCCTGGCATCGAAACGGATATTGCTTTCCGGCAAACGATAATTCGGATAGGGCGCCTCAGTATCCTGATAGGCATCATATACGGTGCATTGCCAGCTCTTGTCGGAAACGATCTCGACACCAGGAGCGACAGCTTCAAACAGCAAGGCAGCCAGACCACTGTTCACATGACTGAATCCGCTTTTACCGAAATGCCAGACCAGCACAGCAATCGTATTCTCGCCATTTTGCAAATAAGGAGCTATCTCTACCGGATCGTAGTAGGTGTCATACGGAGAAGGTCCCCGTTTAAGCCCGCCTTCAAAGACGACCAGGCGACCGTTTATCCACAACCAATATTTGCTATCGGCAGCGATGCGGGCGGTAAGAGTTTGCGGAACCTTGTCTATATGGACGGTTTTACGGAAAGCCAACCAGGTGTTCGTCTCGCTCTGACAACGTTCCGTATTGATCCAATGGGCTTTCCAGCCAGATTCAGCATGGCCGGAAGCGATACATCCGATTAACAGTAACAACAGAAAATAATGTTTCATGGTATTCTCGTTTAATAAGTTTTCACATGTGTACCAGACCCGACTGTTTCCGTCTTATCGCCGACACGGATATCCGCCGTACAGCCGGACGGGATCGTCACGGTAAGAGTAACTTTGCCTCCCTCCCGTTTCCATTCGCTCGAAATCAAGCCCCGTACAGAATGATACTCACCTTTCGCCCAATTCACTCTTTCCACGAAATGAGGCGTAATCAGAATATGGCGGAAACCTGGTTCAACAGCATCGTAGTTGATACCAGCAAGCTGATTCATCATCCAAGCAGAGACATCTCCCATAAAGACATGATTCAGGGAGGCGTCGCGGAACTCAGGACTTAACGTCCAGGTTTCAGGCAACGTCGTATATCCCATCGTTTCCACCCAATAGCCCCAAGAGGGAGCTTCCGTCTTCGTAATCATCTTCATAGCATCCTCGACATAGCCGTAGCGGGTCAGCATGGCCGGAACAGACTTGCTTCCGAGCAGGCCGAAATCGAGGAAATGGTTGTTGGCACGCACGACCTCGCAAAGTTTATCGGCGACCAACTGCTCCTTACCTTCCGGTACGATTCCTAAATAGAGGGCAATCGCCTGTGCCGTCTGGGTTCCTTCAGCATAGACCCCCGTTTCGGGATTGAAGAACTTACGGTTGACCAAGGCCTTCAACTCGTCGGCTCTCTGCCGATAAGGGGCGGCATCTTTACCCAACAGTCCGGCGAAACGGGCCATCAAGGTGTAATCCAAATAATAATAAGCAGTAGAGGTATAAGTGTTATTGGTCGTAGACTTCCAGTACACCCAATCTCCTAAACCGAAGGTCAGGTAACCACCGTCCTTCTCTTTTGCTTTCAAATAATCCAAATAGCGCAACATCGTAGGATACAGGTTCTCGATACTGCGTGTCTCACCATAATAATTATACAAAGCATTTGGGATGATAAACATGGCGGCATCCCATACCGGGCCGGGCCATTCACCATATCCCCAGCCGCTGGAGGGGATAATACCGGAGATCTCACCGGCTTCGCGCTGGTTATCAATGAAGTCGTTCATCCATTTCTCATACAAGGTGATGGCGTCGAAACCTAACAGGCCGAGGTCGATTGCTACATGCGCATCGGCCGTCCAGCCGTTCTTTTCACGCTGCGGGCAATCGGTCGGAATACTGTGCAGGTTACTACGATAGGCTTCCATTGTCGCCTTCCATATTTTGTTCAACAACGGATCGGAGCAGGAGAAGGAGCCTACGGGCTCTACCGCTGTGTGCATGAACAGTCCGGTCAGACTCTCTTTTGTCAGGACTACGGGAGCCGAACTTTCAACTTCCACATGCTGGAAACCATGATAGGCGAATGAAGGCATAAAGATTTCCTCTTCACCTGTTCCTTTCAGTGTGAACACATCCATCTGGAAAACCTCTCCCGGTTTCACAGGATGATAATAGACATCTATATTTCCCTGTTCCAGACGACCGTCTGTTTTCAGCAACTCTCCATGCTTCAAAGTGATCCGCGTACCGGGAGCACCTTTCACCTTTAATCGGGACAGACCGGCAAAATTCTTTTCGAATGAAAATACATAAAGTTTATCGCTGAACTTCTTCATCGAGACAGGCTGCAATTCTTCCGTAATCCGGATACCCGGCATCTGCTGGGCGGCCAATAAGGGAGCCGGAGCTTCCGTAACTTGTACCGGATCCCACTTGCTGTCATCGAACCCTTCCGCGTTCCAACCATTTTCTTCCAACGTGGCATCGTATTTGTCACCGCTGTAGATGTTGTTATAGGTATAGGGACCGGTCGCGGTACGCCAACTTTCATCGGTGGCGATGACTTCAGTCGTACCATCGGTATAGCGTAGGCGCAATTCACAGAGCATCCGGGGACGGTTACGCCAACGGGCAGTCTCGAAATTCCAGACAGCTTTGGATTGTACATTGTGCCAGCCGTTACCCAAAACGGTAGCGATAGCGTTGCCACCCGGTTTTAAAAGAGAGGTTACATCATGTGTCACATATAGGATACGTTTGTCGAAATGCGTATAGCCCGGATCAAGATAGTTCTCTCCTACCCGCTTACCGTTGATAAACAAATCGTAATAACCAGCGGCAGCCACATACACGCGGGCTTCTTCAATCTCTTTTCCCAATGTAAAAGCTTTGCGGAACATGGGGGCCGGCTCGAACTCCTTATCGTGACTGTCGGTTATCCATTTTCCCGACCAGTCGGACGACTTGAATTTGGCAGTCTCGAAAGTAGCCGTTTCCGAAGTCTCGCAAATGTCTCCATCCTGATCCCATACCGTCACATTCCAATAGTAACGGGTATGCGGTTCCAATGTCATATTATCGGTATACGGTTGCAGGTTATCCGGCGAGGTCCCGATACGGATTTCCGAACGGGAAGCCAAAAAGTTCTTCTCACTTCCTTTGTATTCCCAAGTGAAACGGGGACTTTTCGTATCCAAACCGATCGGTTCGCGCAGGTATTCTGTTCGCAGGTTCACCGGAACCGTAAGCTCGTTTTTACCTTTGCAACCCATCAGCGAGAAGAAGGCAAGTGAGCAGATCAACAGCGTGTTTTTTTTTACCATATCTTTATCTGATTTGATTATCGTACAACTTTTACTTCGGACGGAGCATCGATCCGACTCCGTACTTTCCCGTCAGCGCCTTTTTCGTGACGGATAGTGATCACACCGTAAGGAGTCGGGAACGTTCCTTCCACCCACTCCAAGTCACCTAAATGCGGTGTGATCCGGACAACGCGGCAACCCGGCTCCACAACCTGGACACCCAACACATATTCACTCAGCCAGGAAGTCGGACCAGAAGCCCAACCGTGACAAAGGCTATGGCGGAAACCTTTATAACAATAAGCCCCGTAATCGCCATGAATATCTTTCTTGCCTACCGGAACCAATTCATCGATGCGAGAAGCGCCGGGCAACCAGTCTAAGTTGAAATCTTCCCAAAAAGTAGTTGCACCCAAATCGAGCATCGCACCCCAGAATTGGCGTATCACGTCGATCGCCCCTTGATAATTGCCGGCAGCAGCCATCGCTCGAAGCATATAATAACCATAAAAAGTAGAGAATCCATGCCCTCCATTAACTGCGAGATATCTCCGATCGGCCTCTTCCGGCTTCATCAGTCCGGCCAACGCCAACAGGGAAGCTGCCTGTTTCGATCCAGGAGCATCCGGAGCAACACCTGACTTCAGGAAAGGTTTTATCACCTTCGAAGCGGCCTTGGTCATCCTGTTTCCTACAGCCTCGCATTCTGCCGCCAACGCATCTTCGCCCAACACCTTACAAAGTTCGTTTCCGGCTTTCATCGCCTGTAGCATCAAGGCTTGCAAGCCGGCATCGATGGCAACCGGATTTTCACTGGACGGCCAATCGAGGAAACGTCCTCCTCCGTCGAGCTTCTCGACGCCGTCGTCACCGACTTTGGAGATCAAAAGACGGAGCAAACCGGTCAAATAGTCTTTCTGTTCCTTCAAGTAAGCCAAGTCCCCCTGATAGTAATACCAGTCGCGCTGGATCAGCAACCACCAGATGGAGTAACTGCACATCCCGTTCATCCAGCCAGGCAACGGCGTTGCATCGCGGATAAAATCAAGGCTTTTCGGTATCACCTCGTTATATCCGAAAACAGTGTTGACCGTCATCACTTCCGGATGCAAATCACCAATCCAGACCAAACGGTCACGTTTGATGCCGTCCCAAATATACTCCTGCATATTCAAATGTACCGTATAAGCACCAGTCTGCCAAATCCGGTTCAGCCGTTCGTCGTTGCAACGAAATGAGCCTTTATATGGGATGTCCCGAAAAACGGAAATGGCACGTATTTCTTTAATATGCAATTCGACGGAATCGTCCAAAAGATCAATCCGAGCAAACCGAAACCCAGAATTACCCACTTCCATAACCCCCAACCAGGGTAGGCGAATAGTAAAATCGCGCATGGCATGATCGTTGGAAGCACCGTTCACCCCATCTATATCGCACATGGCTTCACTTACCGACTCACCCAAACGGATCCGGACGGCGACTGGTTCGTGCGAAGCCGGCATGCCGGTTACTATTTGCAAGCCGCCTTGCAGTTCTTTTCCAAAATCAAGAAGGATGGCAGGATGCTGCCGGTCGGTGCTCGAAAGCTTACAGATGTTATGATTCACAAGATTGGATTGTCCGTTTCCAGAAAGAAGCAAATGGTTTGCACCCTGTATCAACTGGCTTTCCTGTTGCCAGACGATGCGTGCGGGAGGTAGATATTCGCGTACACGACTATCGCGCTGCCGAGCGGACAATGATACGGCAAAGAATAGAGATATAAGAATAAATAATGTTTTCATGGTATATGGTATTTATATGAATGATGATTTACCGGTGTAGTGACAAACAAAGCTATACCTCGTTGCTATAAACACACCTATAAATCATCATTTACGATCGTAACCTATCACAAACCGAAGGCCGGAACCAAATCATCCAACTGCTTGTCAGTCATGCCGGCGGGTTCGTATCCTGCCATGCGTGCGCTGAAATAGATTTGGGCGGACTTGCTTAGCGTGTCGATTGCGTCAAAACATTCGATCAGGTCTTCACCGACTGCCAAAATACCATGTTTTTCCCAGAATACGACATCGTGCTTTTCCAATTGTTTAATGGTTGCACGTGCTAAATCCAGTGTCCCAGGTATTTCATAGGGAACAATACCGACTCCTTTCGGGACAATGATACGACATTCGGGAATCATGCTCCACAACGTACGGGTGATGACATCCGAATCCAAGAACGGTTTACAATGCGTCATGCCGATCAGGTCGGTCGGGTGCGTATGCAGAACGACTCTGTTATCACGGCCCAGGCCACGCAGATAATTATGCATCATCAAATGCGAAGGCAACTCGGAAGTAGGCAAAATCAATTGTTCAGCAATAATATCATAACTTTTTCCATCCCCGGCGATACGGATCAAGGAACCGTTGGCCAACGGTTCCTGTGCTACATAACGCATCCGCTTTCCTGTACCGGTGACATAGAAAATATGTCCGGCAAGAGCGGTCATCGCTTCTTGTAAAGGAATAGCCGGTCCCAGTGCGGGAAGTGCTTTTTCGACATCGTTCATCAAGTCGGTCAGGTTTACGGAAATGTTACCACCGTTACGTTCCGCCCATCCTTTTGTCCAAAGATAGCCGGCCACTTCAGCGATACGGCCAATCTCGGCCATCAATTTTTCATTGTTTCTGATTGTTTTCATTTTACTTATATATCTTTTTTATGAGGGACACGCCCCCGGCTCAAAATTGTTCTTCACCCGGCAAAAAACAGACAAGCACGGGAGCTTAATTTCATACCTATGGAAATTAAGTTCCATACCTATCGAACTAACGTCCCATGCCTATCTCCAATCCGATCATTATCTTAAATCAAATTAGGCAGCAAAAGTGAGAATATCAGGAGACACATGCCGCAAACCAAAACGACGATCGTCTGCCGGCTCACCCCTTTCCACTCTTTCAATATAATGCCCCACACATTGCTGAAGATCACATTCAGCGACATCAAGATGCTCCATGAAAAGGCCAGCATCACCGGAGATTCGGCAAAATAGCTCTTTCCCATTCCCAGCCCGAAGAATTGCGAATACCACAAAACACCTGCCAGCGCACAAAATAAGACATTATTCAGCAAAGTACCGCCTGATACGGAGAAATAATCTCTCCCCGTCTTGTTCCTTACATTCTGGAAAAGGCAATAAGAGGCGTTCGTGATAAACCCCCCGATCGTCACCAACAGGATGACCGGATTCAGTGCGAACAATTCGCTTGCGCCGGACTGTTTCGCCTTCTCAAGGATCGGAGCGCCGGATTCCAGGCCCAGATTGAAGCAGGCACTCATCACACCGGCCAAAAGAGCGACAAGCAAACCTTTCGTCAACGCGAAATCCTTTACAGCCGCTTTCTTTTCCTCCTCGGTCATATTACGGGCGCGAAGACTTCCGGCATACCCGATCACGGCGATACCGGCAAGCGTGATACACACACCGATCAGCAAGACCAGGCCATCGCCATGAAACAAATCCGTTCCGCCAAAAACTGCCGGGAAAAGCGTCCCGAAACCGGCACACGTTCCAAGCGCGATGCTCTGGCCGAGCGCAACCCCCAAATAACGCATGCTCAACCCGAAGGTCAACCCGCCGATCCCCCACAAGATTCCGTAGATAACGGCCCCCGCAGCTCCGCCGGCACTCCACAGTTCCAAGAGGCTGCTCCCATTGGGAATGGCAAGCTGCGCTCCTAAGAATGGGAAGACGAGCCAGGCAAAAATGCCTTGCACCAACCAAAAACTTTCCCAGCTCCAATCCTTGACTTTGTTGATCGGAACGTAGGAACTGCTCTGCCCGAAACTACCGATTGCGATTATGATCAATCCGATGATTATTTCCATATATGTTATTTTTAGAGGGCGAACCTGTGTGTTCGCCCCTAAGGTTAACGTTTACTTGTTACTTCCGCTTCGTATTTTTCTATCTCGGCGATATAATCCTCACCTACCGGGACGTCGTTTTGCAGGCAGAACATATCCCAGACGGCTGTCCACGGAAGGCTCTTCATTTCCTCCTGCAGAGCTAAACGCTGGAAATATTTGCCTTCGGCTTCGTACTGCTGCAAAGTTGCCGATGGTTCAAGAAGGGCTTGCATAAAAGCCTTCTGCGTTGCACGGCAACCGATCACGTACGCCCCGATACGGTTGATCGTCGCATCGAAGTAGTCCAAGCCGATATGCACACGGTCCAATGCCTTGCAACGGATGATTTCGCGTGCCAGATCGAGCAAGTCGTCGCTCAGGATCACCACATGGTCGCTGTCCCAACGAATCGGACGGCTCACGTGCAACATGATCTCCGGTGTAAAAAGAAGCAGGGCCGAAACCTTGTCGGCGATACTTTCCGTCAGATGGAAATGGCCCGTGTCGAGCGTCACAATCTTATTCTTCTTCGCACCGTAGCCCAAGTAAAAATCATAGGAACCGACCGTATAACTTTCCAGACCGATGCCGAACAGTTTTGCCTCGATACAATCCTTCATGTTCTTATATTCAGTTGCAAAAATCTCGTCGAGCGACTGTTCCAGTATCTGACGATATTTGAGACGGCTGGCGGGAACTTCTTTACTGCCGTCGTGAATCCACAGGTTCATAATACAGGGATCGTCCTGGTATTTGCCCATCTCCTCGCTGATCCAGCGGCAGCGTTTCGTATGTTCGATCCAGAAATTGCGGATCGCATCGTCGGGATTCGCCAACGTCAGGTCGCCGCTCTTCGGATGCGAAAAAGAAGTGCTGTTGAAATCCAGCTTCATCCCGTTCTCTTTCGCCCACTGCATCCAGCTCTCAAAATGAGCAGGTTCCACTTCGTCACGGTCGACCTTCCTGCCCTGGAAATCGCCATATATTTCATGCAGGTTCAAGCGATGTTTACCAGCGATCAGAGAAGCCGCTTTCAAGACATCGGCACGCACTTCGTCGATCGTGCGGGCACGTCCCGGATAGTTGCCTGTCACCTGGATTCCGCCCGTCAGCGAACCGCCCTGGTTCTCGAAACCGCTCACATCGTCCGCCTGCCAGCAATGCATCGAAAGAGATATCTTCTGCAATTTGTCCATTGCCTCCCTTGCATCCACACCGACAGCTGCATAGCGTTCAACAGCTGCCTCATACGCTTGTCTGATAATGTTTTCTTTTGTCATGGTCTTATTTTTTTGAGGTTACAGATTTATATTTCCTAAAAGCCTCTTCCCACTCTCCACTACCTTCCGGCAGAAAGACAGCCGGCGAAAGGAAAGAGTTGATCAAACGGCGCATCTCCCAACGGTCGGCTACCAATCCCGCCGCCCTCGCCTGCACCATGCAGTTGCCGATTGCCGTCGCCTCCGAAGGCCCTGCCACAACCGGCATGTTTATTACATTTGCCGTAAATTGATTGAGAAGATTATTCATCGAGCCTCCCCCGATCACATGCAATTTGCGGATCGGGAAAGGAGCCATTTCGGATAACAATGCCAGCACCTCCTTATACCGGAATGCCAGACTTTCAAAAATACAGCGGATAAACTCGTCGTCCTCGACCGGTTCGGGCTGCCCCGTCTCGCGGCAATAAGCCTTGATTGCCTCCGTCATGCTCGGCGGATTGGCAAAACGCGGATCGTCAGGATTCACAAAACGACGGAAAGGCGTCGCCCGTTCCGCCATCTTGACTATCGCCGGATAGGAATAGTCGCGCCCGGCCTTCTCCCACTCTTTCCGACACTGTTCGAGCAACCACATCCCGGTAATATTTTTCAGGAAACGGGTCGTCCCGTCTATACCGCCTTCGTTCGTAAAGTTATGCAGGAAGGATTCTTCCGAGATAATCGGTTCTTCCGTTTCGATCCCCATAAGGCTCCATGTGCCGCTGCTAAGATAGGCAAACTCCCGATCCGCCGCCGGAACAGCCGCGACAGCCGAAGCCGTGTCGTGGCCGGCAACTGCTATGACAGGCACTTTGCCGATCCCCGTTTCCCGTGCAAGCGCATCGGTCAGCTCCCCGACAAAAGTTCCCGGCATCACTACCGGACGCATAATGGACGGAGCTACCCCTGCCGCTTCCAACAAGGACGCCTCGAACTCTTTCGTCACCGGATTCAGCAATCCGGAGGTGGAAGCATCCGTATATTCACAAACCTTTTTACCCGTCAACAGGTAAGAAAGCAGATCGGGCATAAACAGTATCTCTTCGGCAGCCTCCAACGGCCCGAAACCTTCCTTTTTAGCCCTAAATAACTGGAAAACACTATTAAAATTCATGATCTGTATACCGGTAAGCCGGTAGACTTCCGACCGGGGAACACGCTGGAAATATTCTTCCGGCGCACCGTCCGTATAAGGATCGCGATACGCACGCGGTAGCCCCAACAGTGTGCCGTCTTCCGCCAGATACCCGAAATCCACCCCCCAGGTATCGATCCCGATAGAGTCCGGGAGCAGGTTCCGGCGTGCACAAATCGTAAGGCTTTCTTTCAAGGCATCATATAACCGGTATATGTCCCAGTAATATTTCCCATGCAACTCCATGATCGCATTCGGGAAACGGTGAAGTTCCTGCATTTCAAATTTGTCACCAACCAAAGTGCCTAACACGGCACGTCCACTGGTCGCTCCTATATCAAAGGCTAAAAAGTTATATTTCTTCATGGTACAACAAAGTTGTTTGTTTTATGATTGCAAAAGTAAACGGTAAATTACTATCTTTGCTTTTGAAAATGATTTTAAACCTTTCAAATCTGACAGAGGAGATGGAGAAACGACTAAGCGATCAATTGAGATACCTGACGATAAGTGCGATAGACGAAGAGTGGGGAATTGTCGTCACGACCGTCGGCTACCAGTTTATTCCCCCGAAAGGGAACTATCCTCTTTCGAAGCATCCGGACAATTATAACTTCAAGCCGCAGACCGGACGAATCCTGAACGAATACCAGCTGGTCTATATCACGAAGGGAAGCGGTTACTTCTCTTCGCAATCCTGCAAGATGCAAAAGATAAACGCCGGCACGATGATCCTGCTTTTTCCGGGAGAATGGCACAGCTACTATCCCGACAGCGAGACAGGCTGGGACGAATACTGGGTCGGTTTCCGCGGTGTCCACATCGACCGGCGCGTGGAAAAACGCTTTTTTACCCGCGAGGAACCGTTACAGCACATCGGGCTCAGTGCGACGATCGTCGGACTATATGAAGACATACTGAAATTCGCCTCTCAGGAAAAGACGGGCTACCAGGAGATGATTTCGAGTATCGTCCTTCATATATTGGGTACGGTCTATTATAAAAGAAGAAACAACTCCTTCACGAATACCTACGTTGTGGATAAGATCAACGAAGCCCGCATCCTGATGAAAGAGCAGGTGGAAAACCCGCTGACACCGGAAGAAATAGCTTCCCGCCTGGGGCTCGGCTACTCCTGGTTCCGCCGTATGTTCAAAGAATATACAGGCGTATCGCCCGCCCAATATCAATTGCAGCAAAAACTCCTGAAGGCAAAGGAACTGCTTACCAGCAGCAGCATGAATATCTCGGAAATAGCCTACAGTCTCAAATTCGAGAATGCCGGACAGTTCTCCACCTTCTTCAAGAAGAAAGAGGGCGTGACACCGTCGGAGTTTCGTGAACGGGCGCACTGAGGAATTAAAAATTAAGAATTAAGGGGTGAGTTGGAAGGTGATTTTTTTGTTCATCATATAGTTGACTGCACCATAGATAAACAATCCTAAGAACTGGGCGAGATATTCGTTCAAGTCAAAGATTTCCACCATGATAAGCAAAGCGAGGAATTGGGAACAATAAGCACATCCGAAAGCGATCAGAAAAAGGGGAATCTCACGGCGAAACTTACCGGTGCGGGATGAAAATATCCAATATTTGCTCCAGAAGAAATTATTGATCTGCGCAATCACATAAGCGGTGATATTGGTAGCGATATAGTTACAACCAAGCTTGTCCATCATCAGCCAGACAATCAAGACCGTAATTAACGCATTCAGCGTACCGACCAGTATAAACCGCATCACGCGCACCATATTTTTAGATTGTATGACCAAGTGTATTTCTTGCTGTTTTGTTCTTTGATATCTGAAATTCCGGTACAAATATACAGGATAATATGCAAATATCCATGCAAAAAGTCACAAAGTATGGCGAACAACCCGTATCTTTACCCCATGAAATATTTATTGTTTTACATAATCAGTCTGTTATCTCTCACCGCCTGCATCCACGAGGAATTGCCGCCTGAGGGTGGCTTTGCTTTGGAGGAAGGCGATCCGTTACCCGAATTCAGCATTTCCAATCCGGATGGAACGGTATCGAAAAAAGACTTGGAAAATAAATTTGCCCTGATTATTTTCTTCAGTACGACCTGTTCCGACTGCCAGAAGGCCTTCCCGGATATTTCCACTTTATATCATACATACAAAGACGATCCCTCCGTCTGTGTGCTTCTGATCGCACGTGGAGAAACCGAAGAGCAGGTAGCGGCCTATTTCCGGGAACATCAGTACAATATGAAGTTTTTCGCCGATCCGGACCTGAACGTCTACTCCCTCTTTGCCGACAACACCATACCCCGCGTATTCCTTGCCGACAAGGACGGTACGATTATCCTGACGCAAACGGAAAAAGTAGATGCGGGATTACTGATATCGGGCGGAGTAGAACCCCACCCCTACAAGCCTGAAAAATCTTAACATTTAATGCTCAACTGACGTAATACATCACGAATCTTTTCGAATGTGGTGATACGGGTCGGAACCAAAGGCAAGCGTAATTTATTTTCAATAAAGCCCATCGCATTCAGCATGCTCTTCGCTCCCGCCGGATTACCGTCGATAAACAGCAAACTGAACAGCTCCGTAAAACTATGGTGGATCGTGCGGGCGCTATCGTAGTCACCAGCCAATGCCAGACGCACCATACGGCTGAACTCACGCGGGAAAGCATTGCCAATTACGGAAATCACGCCGACAGCTCCCAACGTAATAAGCGGGAAGGTGATACCGTCGTCTCCTGAAATCACATTGAAGTTCGCCGGTTTGTTCTTGATGATATCGTCCATCTGGGTGATATTGCCGGAAGCCTCCTTGACTGCAATCACGTTCTTGAACTCACGAGCGATACGCAGCGTAGTCTCGGCCGTCATATTCACACCGGTACGTCCCGGAACGTTATACAGGACTATCGGTAACGTAGTCGCCTCCGCAATCGCTTTATAATGCTGATAGATTCCTTCCTGGGATGGTTTGTTATAATAAGGTACGACAGACAGGATCGCATCTATACCGTCAAAATTATCGTTTTTCAACTTCTCGACAACCGAACGCGTACAGTTTCCGCCAACCCCCAACACGATGGGAATGCGTCCGTTTACCTTCGTCACGACCAAATTGATTATATCCTTCTTTTCTTCTTCCGTGAGTGTAGGGGTTTCAGCGGTGGTACCTAACACAACCAGATAATCGGTTCCATTCTGCAACTGATAATCTACGAGCCGGGCCAACGCCTCATAGTCTACACTTTCATCTTCTTTAAAGGGAGTGATCAACGCCACACCCATTCCTTTTAAATTTATGTCTGCCATGATAATAATTGTCAATTGTCAACGGTGCTGCAAAAATAAGGAATTTATATCATTTTGAGCGTATCGCCTGCAAATAAAATAATATATGTTCGAATAAATGCTTGATATCTTCACGCTCTGTTACCGATATGGACAAATCATACAAATCTATATCGGCATGCTTCACTCCCACCTTGAATCTGCAAGGATGCTGTAGCATAAGATATTGCATCGGGTAGCAATCGGGGCGCGTAAGATCGATCAGGATATCCGCCTTGACCGTCTTGAACCGTTCCAGCACGACATCGGAAGGAACCTGCCAGACGTTCACATCCTTCTTGGCATGGACCGGGATGCACGAGGCATCTGCCTCCGGATCGCCGGTTACATAGACACACGCCTGCACCTTCTTGTTCTTCTTACGCAGGACGTCCAGACAAGGCTCGACAAGCTCGCGATCGTTTGCCTGATAAAGGACCAGGATATGGCCTGCGTCTTCCAGCGCACAAAACTCATGCTTGCGGCCGGCAGCCCCGGAAGCTAAAGACTGCACTTTCTTTTTAATAAAATAATTCGTCAGTCTCATTCCGCTATCATATTTAAGAATTCGTCTTCGTTTATAATCTTCACACCCAACTTGGCCGCCTTTTCGAGCTTGGCCGGTCCCATATTATCTCCCGCCAGGATATAATCGGTCTTACCGGACACCGAGCCGCTGTTCTTCCCGCCATGCTGCTCGATCATGGCCTTGTACTCGTCGCGGGAATGCTTGGCGAATGTCCCGCTGATAACGATGCTCAAGCCTTTCAGCTTCTCGGAACGGTTGGCCAGCTTTTCTTCGGGCACGGACATCTGCAACCCGTATTCCTTCAAACGGTTCACCAACGTCCTGTTACGCTCGTCGGCAAAGTAAGCGATGATACTTCGGGCGATCCGCTCACCGATCTCGTCCACGGCAGTCAAGTCTTCGAAAGAAGCCTGTTCCAACTGCTCCATCGAATGGAAAGCGGATACCAGGCGTTTTGCCACCGTTTCACCCACAAAACGAATCCCCAATCCATAAAGTACCCGTTCGAAGGGAACCTGTTTGGATTCTTCGAGGCTCGCCATCAGGTTACGGGCGCTCTTGTCAGCCCAACGTTCCAAGCGCAGCAGATCGGCTATTTCCAACGTATAGAGATCGGCCGTGTCCTTGATATAGCCGGCTTCGTACAAATCTTCGACTGTCTCCGGCCCCATATTGATGTTCATGGCCCTCCGGGTGACGAAATGCTCGATCTTCCCCTTGATCTGGGGAGGACAGCCGGCTTCGTTCGGACAATAGTGAGCCGCTTCTCCTTCAGGACGCATCAACGGTGTCCCGCATTCGGGACAAGAACGGATGAAACGGACCTTATCGCCCACCAGCAAACCGCGGGCTTCGACATCGACACCGACAATCTTCGGGATGATCTCGCCGCCTTTCTCCACAAACACCTTGTCACCCAAATGCAGGTCGAGTCCTTCGATAATATCCGCATTGTGAAGGGAAGCACGCTTTACGGTCGTTCCGGCCAGCAATACCGGCTCCAGATTGGCAACCGGAGTGACGGCTCCTGTCCGCCCGACCTGGAAAGACACGGAGTTAAGGCGCGTCACGGCACGTTCGGCCTGGAACTTGTAGGCAATCGCCCAACGTGGGCTTTTGGCCGTGAATCCCAAATTGCGTTGTTGGCGCAATGAATTCACTTTCAAAACGATCCCGTCTGTTGCAACCGGCAGGTTCTTGCGTTCGACATCCCAATAGGCGATATAACCGTATATATCCTCCAAGCTGTTGCATACGCGGATCACATTCGGGATCTTGAACCCCCATGAACGGGCCGCCTCCAAATTATCGAAATGCGTTTCCGCCGGCAGCTCCTCTCCCAACAAATAATAGAAATAGGCATCCAGCTTACGAGCCGCCACGACAGCCGGGTTCTGTTGCTTCAGCGTACCCGAAGCAGCATTGCGCGGATTGGCAAAAAGAGGCTCCTCCTGTTCTTCACGTTCCTTGTTCAAGCGGTCGAACTCGGCCCAGGGAAGCAAGATCTCCCCCCTTATCTCAAATGTTGCCGGGTATCGGTCGCCCATCAGTTTCAAAGGGACCGAACGGATTGTCTTCACGTTGGCCGTCACATCGTCGCCACGTGTCCCGTCGCCACGCGTCACGGCTCGGACCAGACGTCCGTCCTCGTATGTCAGGGAAATGGAAGTTCCGTCATATTTCAACTCGGCAACAATCTCGAAAGGCTCGTTCAGGTCACGGGCTATGCGCTCGTAAAAATCCTTCACTTCATCTTCCGAATAGGTATTGCCCAACGAAAGCATCGGATATTTATGCACTACTTGTTCAAACTCTTTGGAAAGGTCACTCCCCACCCGCTGGGTCGGCGAATGAGGATCGGCATATTCGGGATGCGACTCTTCAAGGACCTGTAACTCCTTCATCATCTCATCGAACTCACGGTCCGATATCGTCGGTGCCGAGAGCACATAATAATTGTAATTATGTTGCTCCAGCGCTTCGCGAAGTGCTTTTATTTTATCTTTTACCACCATTTTTTCAGTTGAAAGGTGAAAGTTGAAAGGTGAAAGTTAAAAAGAAAAATTCATCACTTTCAACTTTCACCTTTCAACTTTCAACTAATATATTAGTTCTACATTATCAATCCACATCGTATTGCCCGGTGAGCCGATATAGGCTCCGCCGTGGCTGGAAGTAAACTGCAGGACGATATGAGTCGGCAATTCACCTTCCGCCGCCCAGCCCACTTCCTGAATAGGGACACTTTTACCCTGGCTGTTCAAGGCATAACGCTCTTCCACCTGAATCCGCATATAAGGCTTATACTCCGGATGCTTCGTAATATCGCCGTACAAGATAGGGTAGGTCGCATCGTTCACCCAACCGTTGCTGGATTCCGTATAACGCTGCACCATTGTCCCGACACGTTTGGAATAAATATTTCCATCTTTATCTTCCCAACGTTTCTGGAGCAAAAGAATGGCTGCGATCGAATCCTGTCCGGCAACGGTCGTCTTGCGGCTGAAGCCGGTACTGCGGATACGGTCCTTTTCCGGAGCCAGCTTCACCTTATAGTCAAAACGCAAAGCCTTTGGCTTCTTGGTAAACGCCACTCCGCTGTTCAACATGGCCTGCGGGTTCTTGGTCCCCTTGATCGGTTCGTGCACCGTTCCGAGAAAAACAGAACCGGCGGCTACCACTTCAATATCGACCAAGCCGAAAACCTTCACACTTTCCATGCGTGTCTCCAGACGTGCACACCAACCGTCATCCCGTCTTTCAGGGAAGACAGATGTATTCGTCTTCACCACACCTGCCACCTTCGCCATCACGTTGGAGTTCGCCCACGGCGAACCGCCCCGGTTCGTATAGGCTGTATTGCCGATGATCGTATCTGTCGGCCCCAGCTCGTAAAGATGCTTCGTATTTCCTCCGATAATGCCGGATTCATGTATCTCGCGAACGACCCAATGATCCATATCTCCAAAACTGAACGGCACTACGTGCTCTTGGGAACTGACAATTGACAATTGACAATTGACAATTCCCAAGAGAAAGAGGAATTTTGCTTTCTGTTTCATTTCAAATTCTGTTTTTTCTAAAATCCCTAAGTCGGCAAAGCCGGCAGAGCCGACAATTGTCAATTATAAAGAATATCCCCACTCCTTGAGAGCCATTCCCCAATTTTCTTCCACAAGCCGTACCGTGCGGTCGTCATACTTGTATTGGTTCTTCTTATAGCCCTTCTTTTTCCCGAGGTATTTCTCGATTTCAGCTTTAGACTCTTCAAAACCGGGGAGGTTTAATTTCTTGTATATATCCTCTGTCATGGCGAAAGCATCCTGTTCGAAATCCTCAAACTTCACCTCTACCAGGTTTCCTTCGGGTATCAGATGCTTTTGTTCTTCATATTTATAGAACAAACGGCGGTATACTTCGATAAAATTGCTTTCGATCTGCTCGTTGGAGATGTCCTGCAAGCGGAGCGGCTGGATCGTATTGGTAAAGAAGCTGCGCGTGCTCTCGAACACCGTATACGGATTTCGTTTCAGATAGATAAATTTAGCATTCGGGAACATTTCCACCAAAGTCTTCACACGTCCCGTATGAGGCGGATTCTTGCTCAAGAACTGACTTCCTTTCGTATTCCAGAGGGAAATCTTGATCAGTTTGAGGAACGTTTCCTTAAACACTTCCCGCTCGTGTTCGCTGATATTGTCGAAAAGCAGATAACGGTCGCAATATTCGAGCATATGCTTCGGGAAGAACCAGAAATTATAATACGTGTAAGGCATCATATTTGCCAAGGCAAATTCCTCTTCCTGGGGAAGATCCACCTTCAACTCCATATTATCGGTCGGACGCTTGTCGGGCATCAAGAACGCCATGTTCTTCTTGAAGAAAGGCTGTCCCCAAAGCATCAGGTTCGGAAATACGGTCTGATAGGTCGTATTGTAGCCGAAATGCTTGTCACACGAGAAGACATTGTGCATGAATGTCGTCCCGCTACGCCAATGTCCGAGAATGAACACCGGGTCCATCTCCAACGGCTTGTCCGCAATCTTACGGTAACGCGCATCTTCGAAGGGTTGCAACAGGCTGAGCAGACGGCAAACGGATTTAGTCAGGAAATATTTATTACGAAATCCTTTGTCGATCGTTTTATTGGCTGTCACAGCCTTGAACGTTTTCCAGTCAGCACCCACTAAAGTATTGATCGGTAGTTTGTCAAATTCCAGTAATCCCATACCTTATTTATTTTCTGTTATACACTTGACGGAAACCCCTTGCCGTTCGAGCTCTTTACAAACGGAACGGATAGCTTCGTAGTGCTCGGGGCCGATACCCAATTCCGGAAGATTCAGTACAGCCAACGCGTCTTCCGTCACCATGTCGCGAGCATCTACCCGGTCGATAATCATGCCGACAGCCGATGTATTGTTCGTGATCGGGTCGATCAGGATAAAGGCGCCTGTCTGTTTGTTCTTCTGATACGGATCGAAGAACAGTTCCTTTCCGGTCGTGAAGACGACACGGGCGATCTCGTTCAGCTTCATCGGCAAATCGTCAGTTGTCAGTTTTCCATTGTCAACCGACAACTGTTCCATCGTATTGACATTCACTTTATAACGGATGCTGTCCACACGGGCGCGTGTAAGATTGGTCGTATGCTTGATATAAAACTGCTTGCTTGCGTCCATCGGTTCTTCGTCCATCCACACCAGCATAGCCTCGAAGTTACGGTCCGCAATCGGCAGGTTATCCGGATGGACGAGCATCTCACCGCGTGAAACATCGATCTCGTCTTCCAGCGTGATGGTGACGCACTGGGGAGGGAATGCATAATCCAGCTCTCCGTCGTATGTCACGATACTTTTCACTTTGGATGTTTTCCCGGAAGGTAAAGCCATCACCGTATCGCCTTTACGAACGATACCACTGGCCACTTTCCCACAGAAACCGCGGAAGTCCAGGTTCGGACGCAGGACATATTGCACCGGATAGCGGAAATCCTCGAAGTTGCGGTCCTGGTCGATAGGAACCGTTTCGAGGAAGTCCAACAACGACGGCCCTTCGTACCAAGGCGTACGGTCGCTCTTCTCCACCACATTGTCGCCATCCAGAGCGGACAGCGGGATGCAGGTGATATCCGGGATATTCAACGGAGCGACAAACTCCTTATAATCGGAAACGATCTTGTCGAAAATATTCTTGTCGAAATCAACCAGGTCCATCTTGTTGACCGCCAGCACCACATGCTTGATACCTAAGAGCGAAACCAGATAGGTATGGCGGCGCGTCTGCGTAATCACTCCCGTGCGGGCATCCACCAGGATGATGGCAAGGTTGGCAGTCGAACCGCCGGTGATCATATTGCGGGTGTACTGTTCGTGTCCCGGAGTGTCGGCAATGATGAACTTACGGTTATTCGTACTGAAATAGCGGTAAGCCACATCGATGGTGATCCCTTGTTCGCGTTCGGCTTTCAGGCCGTCCAGCAACAGAGCGTAGTCGATATGGTCGCCGGCATTCCCCATGCGCTTGCTGTCGCGTTCGAGGGCATCCAGCTGGTCTTCGTATAACTTTTTGCTGTCAAACAACAAACGACCGATCAGCGTCGATTTGCCATCATCCACCGATCCGGCAGTCAGAAAGCGAAGCAAATCCTTTTGTTCATCTCTGTCGAGGTATTCTTTTATATTTAATGTTGCCATATATTTTAAGTTGAAAGGTGAAAGTTGAAAGATGAAAGGTGAAAGTTGAAAATAGTGACACGAAGCCACTTTCAACTTTCAACTCTCCACTTTCAACTAATTAAAAATATCCTTCTCTCTTTTTCTGTTCCATGCTTGCCTCCTGGTCGAAGTCGATCACGCGTGTCGTGCGTTCGCTCTTGGTCGTCGTCATCATCTCTTCGACGATCTTTTCAATCGTGTCGGCATTGCTTTCCACAGCCCCGGTCAACGGCCAGCAGCCTAAGGTACGGAAGCGTACCATGCGCATCTTGATTTGATCGCGGTACTGCTCCGGCAGACGGTCGTCGTCCGCCATGATCAGGTTGCCGTCGATCTCTACGCACGGGCGTTCCTTGGCAAAGTACAACGGTACGATCGGAATATTCTCCAGGCGGATATATTGCCAGATATCCAGCTCCGTCCAGTTGGACAGCGGGAACACACGGATGCTCTCCCCTTTATGGACACGGGCGTTGTAGATGTCCCACAACTCCGGACGCTGGTTCTTCGGGTCCCACTGGTGGAACTTATCGCGGAACGAATAGATACGTTCTTTCGCCCGGCTCTTCTCTTCATCGCGACGAGCGCCTCCGAAAGCGGCATCGAACTTATATTTATCGAGCGCATGCAACAACGCCTGCGTCTTCATCAGGTCCGTATGCACCTTGCTTCCGTGCGTGAAAGGCCCTACACCGGCATTGAATGCCTCCATATTGGATTCCACGATCAGGTTCCATCCGAATTTCTTCGCATAGTCGTCGCGGAACTGAATCATCTCCTTAAACTTCCATTTGGAATCGATGTGCATCAAAGGGAAAGGAACTTTTCCCGGAGAAAAAGCCTTTTCTGCCAGGCGAACCATGACGGAAGAGTCTTTTCCGATAGAATAAAGCATCACAGGATTCTCAAACTCGGCAGCTACCTCCCGGATGATATGGATAGACTCTGCTTCCAACTCCTGTAAATGGCTTAATTTATAATCTGACATTGTATGTTATTTAATGTTGTTATTATTCTTACCTTTCTATTCTAATATAGTTCCATGCCCATGAAACTATATTTGCATGCTGCAGGAACAAAAATTTCATGCCGGGGAAACTATTGTTTCCCGCCAAGGGAAACCTTCGGCAATATCAGTTCGAGCAAACGGGTTACGGATTCCTCCAGGCTCAACACGGAAGTGTCTAACGTCAGGTCAGGATGTTCGGGTGCTTCGAAAGGAGCGGAAACACCCGTGAAATCCTTGATCTCGCCCCGGCGTGCCTTCGCATACAACCCTTTGACATCGCGCCGCTCGCACTCTTCGATCGGAGTGCTGACATATATTTCCAGGAAGTTCTCCTTCCCGACAATAGATGCCGCCATTTCCCTCAAATCGTTATTCGGGCTGATAAAAGCCGCTATCGTGATAACTCCCGTATCGATAAAAAGTTTGCTTACTTCGGCGATACGGCGGATATTCTCTACCCGGTCTTCAGCCGAAAAGCCGAGATTGTTGTTGATCCCGCTGCGGATATTGTCGCCGTCCAGGATGCGGCACAGCAAACCGCACTTGTGCAACTCGCGCTCAAGCGCTATCGCCACCGTGCTCTTCCCGGAACCGCTCAACCCGGTAAACCACACCATCACACTGCGCTGCTTCAACAAACGCTCCTTATCCTCCCTTGTCATCATCCTATCGAAAATAGGATAGATGTTAGTTGAAAGTTGAGAGTTGAGAGTTGAAAGTTTCTCTTCGATATTATTATTATTTACTTGTTCCATTCATATTTTGTTTACTTGTTTTCACAATACTGACCGTCAGTTTAATCAATTCACGGCAGTCTTCTATAATCGATTCGTATTCTTTTTCAGATAAATAATCCGTTTCTTTCAATAACATAATCCAATATTCCGTTTCATTTGCTTCCTTCAAAGCAATATTCACTTTGCTTATAAAATCGGCTTTGGACTGCGCATGCTCAGCTTCTTTCAAAAGAGCGCCAATGGCAGTTCCACTACGCAACATCTGTTTTGACAGAACAAATTCTTTTCTTTCATATAATATCTTATATAGTCTAACGATACGGATCGCAAAACCAAAGGACTTTTCTGCCGTCAAACTCTTCCCCATCACTTTCAACTTTCACCTTTCAACTTTCACCTGTTTAGAATTTCCAGATCATCGGTATCACGAACACCGAGATCAAAAAAGTGATCAGGTTAAGGGGTAAACCGATTTTCACGAAGTCCGTGAACTTATAACTACCGATACCTTGCACGATCAGATTGGTCTGATAACCGATCGGCGTACTGAAACTGGCAGATGCCGCCATACAGATCACCACAAAGAACGGCGTCGGGTCCACACCGAGCTGCGTAGCGACCGACAAGGCAATCGGGAAACTGAGCGCCGCAGCCGCATTGTTCGTAATCAGTTCCGTAAAGATATTGGTGATGATAAAGACTATCGCCAGTAAAGCATACGGTCCCATGCTGCTGGACATACCGATAATATGACGGGCTATCAAAGCGGCGAAACCGGAATTCTCCATCGCCTTGCTGATAGCAAAGGCACAGGCAATCGTAATCAGAATATCCCAGGATATATATTTGGTATACTTTTTCGGAGGGAAAATCTTGGTCCACGCCATGATGATGGTCGTAATGCAGACAAAGAAAAACATATCCAGCCGTATTTCAGGGAACGCCTCTTTCACCACAGGCAACTCCCCTATCGTGGCGCCTACGATCATAAAGATCAGCAAGCCCAATGCCAGCCAGCGTTTCTTGCGGGAAACAGGTTCCGTACCGTCCTTGCCGTTGGCAAGCAAAAGGAAGACGCTGGATTCGCCCCATGTCGGCACGAACGTATCGTCCGCCCAGAGAACCAGCGTATCGCCCTCGTGCAACGTCACCTTATCGAGATCGCGGGTAAACCGCTGTCCCCCGCTCTTCACCTCTTTCACGATCGCACCGTAATGACGGGTAAAATTGAACTCGCCCAATGTCTTGTTGATACCCGGAAAACGGGAGCCTAACACCGCTTCCACCCGGTGCAGGTTACCGGGGTTGCCGTCTTCCTCCTCTTCCTCGTAGCGATCGGTGCGGGAATCGGGCAGCAGCTTGTTGGAGAACACGAAGAGGTAAATGATGCCGGCCAGCGCGATAAAGATCCCCACCCTTCCCAGCTCGAACATTGTAAACCCTTCATATCCGGCATCGAGGATCATGCCATGTACGACCAGGTTGGTCGATGTCCCGATCAGAGTACAGATGCCGCCTAAAATGGTCACATACGAAAGAGGAATCAGGAATTTCGTCGCCGGCAGCTTGACCGACTCCGCCCAACGCTTGATGATAGGAGCGAAAATAACGACAACAGGCGTGTTGTTGAGAAAAGCGGATACAAAAGCGACAGGCGGAAGCATACGCAACTGCGCCTTGAAAACGGTTGTCTTCCCCTCCGGCAACAACTTCTTTATAAGTTGTCCCAATGCTCCGCTCTGGCGAATACCCTCGCTTACCAGAAAAAGCATTCCGACAGTTATCATCCCTTTATTGCTAAAACCTTCGAGCATTTCTTTCGGCGTCAATATTCCAACACAGAGGAACAGCACCACAACCGTGAGTAACACCATTCCGGGCCTCAGCCCATCCCATATCAACGCCCCGATCATGCCGACCAATGCCAGCAATACAAATATTATTTCAAAGTTCATCCTTTCAATTGACAATTGACAATTGACAATCGACAATTAAGAACAGAGACCATTAATTATCAATTGTCAATTATCTGTTAGGGTTGCAAATGTAATAAGAATATTAAATCTAATCTTACTACGATAACCAATTTTAGGGATAATCTTGCTTACAGACCAAAAGTTTCAGCAAACGGAACAAACCGCCCGTCAGAGCGGTTTGACGATGAACCACGGATTATGAAGGTCTTCCTTATTGTACTTTAAAGGTGTTTTGCCATCGATATGATAAACTTCGCATCCGGCCGCCCGTGCAATCGCATGTCCGGCGGCGGTATCCCACTCCATCGTCGGTGCGAAACGGGGATAAACATCGGCCGTTCCTTCCGCCACCAGGCAGATCTTCAAGCTGCTGCCGCTACTGATCAGGGTAACCGGCTGTCCCTGCTTGCGCAGGTTCTCGATAAAGGCCGTCGTTTCTTCCGTCTGGTGCGAACGCGAGGCGACCACCACGACTCCCTGGTGTCCCATCGGCATAGGCAGGCGTATGGCTTTCGTTTTTATCTCGTCCATCGAAGGCTGATATCCGTAGTCTATCTCCGCCAGCTTGAACGCTCCCAACGAGTCAGCCGCGAAATACAGCTCTTTCCGCACGGGCACGTAGATCACGCCCAATACCGGAACTCCTTCCTTCACAAGGGCGATATTAACCGTAAATTCGCCGTTTTTCTTGATAAACTCCTTCGTCCCGTCCAACGGATCGACGATCCAGAGCATGTCCCAGCCTGAACGTTCGGCAAAAGGCTTCTCTTTTCCTTCTTCGCTCAACACGGGGAAAGGCGTCACGGACAGGGCCATCGAGATAATCGCATGGGCCTTCTTGTCGGCTTTTGTCAACGGGGAGTTATCGGCTTTACGTTCGATGCCGAAATCGGATTCCGGATCGGTATAAATATCCATGATCGCTTTGCCTGCATCGAGGGCGGCGCGAATAGCTATATACAGGTAATTTGCATAATTATTCATCATCACTTATTCTTTTAGTTGTGTTAATATACAAATATAATCAATTTCCTCGAATAATCCGAATTTTAAGCCCTCATTTTCACTCGATGTCCAAAACATATATGTTTTGAATTCAAATCACCGGTGTTTCGTTTTCAAATCACCGGTGTTTTGAAATCGAACCGGTTGTTTTCGACGATGGATCGGCCGACGGCATAGCCTTCGTCATACAAGGCGGACAGCTTCTTGCGGTCGTTGGTGGTGCGGCCGACTTCCATTTTCTTTTGCGGACGGATGACGATCGCGTCTCCTTTCGCTTCCAGCTCGTCGATATAATCCAGCACTTCGTTATAGTTGCGGTAGCGCAACTTCAACTGCTTGCGGATAGCGGGATACCGGCGGTAGATGAAGCCGGGCAGCCAGAAGTCCTTCTCTTCCTTACGGTAGCCTTTGTTGCGGGTCAGGATAATCACGTTCTTGCGGAAACCGTCGTCGATGGCGTGCCGGATCGGGATGGCATCGCAGACACCGCCGTCGACCATCGGGACACCGTCGACATACGCCACCGGACAAAGCACCGGAAGCGTACAGGAGGCACAACAGATATCGACCAGGCGGTCTGCATCCTGCTTCTCCTCGAAATATTCGGCTTTACCCGTCAGGCAATTGCTGGTGACCATGACGAAGCGGTTCGGCGACTTGAAATACGTCTCGTAGTCGAGCGGATAATATTTTTCCGGATAAATATAAAAAAGGTATTTCATGTCGATATATCCCCGCCCCCGGAGGAAATGCCTGAAACCGATATAATCATATTTTTCCAGCAGGTCGATATTGCTGAAACGGGAACGCCCGCGCTGCCGGGAGGCATACGAAATACCGTTGCTCGCCCCGGCGGACACACCGATCGTATAAGGGAACCAAATGTCATGGTCCATAAAGCAGTCCAGCACTCCGACGGTGAAGATGGCACGCATCCCTCCTCCTTCAAGCACCAGACCTGTGCGACTGTCTATATCCATATCTGTTTACCATAAAAATAATAGCCATTGCCTGGCTCACACCGGACAATGGCTACAAAAATATAATAAATCAGCGATATAAACATCGTCTTTTTACAGAATAACTTCGTTCACCAAAGGACGGTGGCAGCGGAAGTCTTCGATATTCTGAAGGGTGGTCTCTGCAATGTTATGCAGGGCCTCTTTCGTGAAAAAAGCCTGATGCGAAGTAACGATCACATTATTAAAAGAAAGCAGACGGGCCAATACATCATCGTCGATAATTTTATCAGACTTGTCTTCATAGAAGTATTCGCCCTCCTCCTCGTACACGTCCAGACCGGCCGCCGCGATCTTCTTTTCCTTCAGGCCTTCGATCAGGTCATTGGTGTTGATCAGTTGGCCCCGGCCTGTATTGATGATCATTACGCCTTCCTTCATCTTGTCGATGGAGTCTTTGTCGATCATATATTTTGTCTGGTCGGTCAGCGGACAATGCAAGGAGATGATGTCCGACTCGCGATACAGTTCGTCTAACGAAACATAAGAAATACCTTCTTCTCCGGCAAACTTCATGTCCGGGTAAAGGTCATAAGCCAGAATGCGCATTCCGAACCCTTTCAACAGGCGGATCAGGATCTTGGCAATCTTTCCCGTGCCGATAATACCGATCGTCTTGCCGTGCATATCGAACCCCATCAGGCCGTTCAGCGAGAAATTACCGTCTCGCGTACGCCAGTAGGCACGGTGTATCTTACGGTTCAGCGACAGCATCAGGGCAAGCGAATATTCGGCTACGGCGTAAGGCGAATAGGCCGGTACGCGAACGACCGGCAGCTTTCCTTTGGCCGCTTTCAGATCCACATTATTAAAACCGGCACAACGAAGGGCCAGCAGTTTGACACCATTGTCCACCATCGCATCGATCACAGCGGCATCGGCGGTGTCGTTGACAAAGATACAGACCACGTCCGTATCTTGCGTCAGGACTACATTGTTCGGATTCAAATGTCCTTTGTAGTAACGAATGTCGTAATTGTACTTTTCATTTACTTTGTCGAATGAAGCTATATCGTACGGTTTAGCTCCAAAGAATGCAATTTTGTATGCCATATTATTTGTTTTTATATCTAACAATCAAAACGGCCTAAATGTTGAAAAGAAAAGGTGGGTAGTAGAAAAGGAAAGGTCCGGCTAAAGAGTGCTTAACCGGACCTCTACCCATATATAGTTTTTATAATGAAGTATATCGTTCAGCCTTCCTTTGAAGACTGTCCTTTTTTATTCGCAGCTGCATTACGCTTATTATCCCGATGAATAAAAAAGCCACCTATAATAACTGTCGATAATAAGCACATCCCCATAAACCACATCATATTCATAATATTCATACAGTCTCTCCTTTCTGTTTTGTGTTTGTGTTATCTAATAAAACAAAGATAGCCATTCTTTCCATCCGTCCAAGCGTAACAATCTAAAATTTACGGGAATTCGATTTCCACCGTCGTTCCCTTCCCGACCTCGGACGTAATCGTGATTTCCGCCCCGTAGCTTCTTAGGATACGCATGGAAAGACTAAGTCCGATACCATGCCCGGCGAACTCCCGTGTGTTGGAGGCACGATAGAAAGGCTGGTACACACGGGCGATCTCCTCCTCCGGAATACCGATCCCCATGTCCGTAATGGTCAGGACAGCACCTTTCAGCTGCATCTCGACAGGCGCATCTCCCGAATATTTACATGCATTATTCAAGATGTTGCCGATGGCGATCTTCAGCAGATGCGGGTTCGCCTCGATGGCGAAAGCGAAATGGTCGGTGGTAAAACGAATGCGGTTCCCCACGAACTGCATCAGGAAGTCGGCCAGCAAAACCGTCTCACGTGCATTCTTCAAAATCTCCTTATCCCCGTGAGAGAGAAAGAGCAGGTTCTTCATCAACAGGATGATGCGTTTCGTTTCGGAAGCGATACGCCCCAACGCCGCCTGGTATTCGGCCGGCGTGCGTTCCTTCAACAGGCTGATCTCACACTCCCCCTGGATGGCCGTAAGGGGGTTATTCAGCTCATGGGACGCATTGCTGATAAAAGACTTCTCACTCTGGTAAGCCGCATCGATACGGTCGACCATGCGCGTCGCATACAAACGGCCCACGAAATAGACCAGTACGGCACCAACCACCAGCATCCCCGCCAACAGCCAGCCGATCCGCTGCTGGATATCCCTGCCGTAGCGGTTGCTCGACACAACCAGTACGATAAAATTGCCCTCATTATCCGGATAGTAGACAGCCGCTCCTAATTCTTTCCCTTCATGGAAACGAACCACATTGCCTGCATACAGGGAAGCGATCTTCTCATCGGTCAGGTAACGGGACAAGACGCCATGCGCCTCCGTTATGCTGTCGGCGTTCAGCAAGATTTCCGCTGCAACAGGCAACGTCTCCTCATAATGCTGCTGGATACGGGCATAATTTTCCTCGTCCAACTCATCCTTCTCCCAATGCTTCTGTGCCGTCGCGTATGCCTTCTCCGTCAGATAGGAATAGTAGAGGCGGCTGATATAACCGGTCGCCAAAAAATAAAAAACGACTGTCACCACCGTTATGATGCCGGTCGTGATAGCCGTATAAAAAAACGCGATCTTGTTTCCAGTCTTCATGCTTCCATCATATAGCCCACCCCTACCACGGTGCGGATCAGTTTATGGTCGAAATCCTTGTCGATCTTGCTACGCAGGTAATTGACATAGACATCCACTACATTCGTGTTCGTATCGAACTGCTTGTCCCAGACATTCTTCAGCAAGGTCAGCCGGCTCTGCGCCGTCCCCTGGTTCCGGATCAGATATTCGAGCAGGCGGTACTCCTTTACGGTCAGGTCGATCACCACCTTGCCGCGGATCGCCCGGTGGCTGGACGGATCGAGTGTCAGGTCGCCACAACTCAGCAGCGGTACGGCAGACTCCGCCCCCGTGCGCCGCAAAAGAGCTTTGATACGGGCTTCCAGTTCCTGGAAACTGAAAGGCTTCACCAGATAGTCGTCGGCTCCGGCATCCAGGCCGTTCACGATATCGTCTGTCGTCCCCAAGGCAGTCAGCATGATAACGGGCGACTGATAGCCATACGCCTGCCGATACTGTTTACAGAGTTGCAGACCGTTCATCTTCGGCATGATGATGTCGAGTATCAACAATTGGAAATCCTCCTGCCGGACCAACTCCCAGCCGGCCTGCCCGTCATTGGCCACGCGGACTTCATGGCCGAACTCCTGCAAGCCCCGCTCGATAAAGGAGGCGATGTTCACTTCATCTTCCACTAATAATATCTTTGCCATTGCATGTTTTTTTTATGTATCGGGACTACAAATATAAGATAAATCATCCGATCATCTCTCCTTTCCGATCTTGTAAGGCGGCCTCACCCTGAGATGATCCACTTCCAGAAAAGGAATCTTGGGATAGAGAAGATCGAGAAGGCTGAGATCGATCTTGCCCGGAACGACCTCGATACGGACACGGGCAAGCCCTTTCTTCTTAAAACCCAGAAGTTCGGCCGCACCGGCAGAGACATCGATGATACGCCCCTTGCGGAAAGGCCCCCGATCGGTGACACAGACGATCACCCGCTTCATATTGGACAGGTTGGTGACACGCAGGAAAGTGCCGAAAGGATACGTGCGGTGGGCAGCGACCAGTTCGTCCGCATCATGGACCCGGCCACTGGCGGCCTTACGGCCGTGAAAACGGTTGTGGTAATAAGAAGCAAGCCCTTCCTCCTGGCCCCATACCTCCCCCCTGCCCGCAAAAACGGCCAGCAGAAGAAGGATATGTACCAAGCGGAAGGGCATACACGTTATCGTTTTACCTTACAATAACGTAAAGCTCCCGACTTTATTGTAGCAGCTCGCCTTTGTATTCTCCGGTGAGCGTGTTCAGGAACGCCACGAGGCTCTTGGTCTCCGCGTCCGAGATATCCTTGCCGATCTGGAACTGGTGCATGATGCGGATGGCATCTTCGACCGTCGCGATCGAACCGTCGTGCATATACGGCGGGGTCAGCATCACGTTACGCAGAGTCGGAGTCTTGAAACGATGGCGGTCCTGTTCGTTCTTCGTGACGGAATAACGTCCGTTGTCACCGTCCGTCAGCTCCGTGCCGCGATAATCGAAATAGTTGTCCTTGATACCCATGTATTCGAAAGACTGTCCGCCCAGGTTCACACCCGTATGGCAGGTGGCGCATTTATTCTCCTTAAACAATTCATAGCCGGCAATCTCCTCGGCCGTCAGAGCCGTCTTGTCTCCCATCAGGTACTTGTCGAAGCGGCTCGGCGTGAGCAGCGTCTTTTCAAACTCGGCGATAGCATCGGTGATCGTCGACTGGTTGAACCCTTCCGGATACACTTCGAGGAACCGCTTGCTCAACTCCTTGTCTTCCGCCAGCTTGGCCGAAATCTCGTCAAACGAGTGGCTGCCCATTTCAACCGGGTTCAAAGGAGGTCCGGCCGCCTGTTCCTTCAGGTCGGCAGCACGTCCGTCCCAGAACTGCAGGATATTCAAAGCCGAGTTATAGACCGTCGGAGCATTCACACCCCCGAACTGCCCGTCTATCCCCTCTGAATATTGTTTGCGGTCCACACCGGCAGTAGCCAGCCCGTGGCAGGTTGCACACGAGATCGTGTTGTCGCCGGAAAGACGGGTGTCGTGATAGAGGTCGAAGCCCAATGCCACCTTGGCCGAATCAGTCGGGATGGAAGCCATCAACGGCTGTACAGGCTCGTTGGCAAATTCTTCAGCGACGGTAGGAGTCGAATAGTTCTTCTTGCGGACCTCCTTCGCCCAGGCAAGCAAGACCGCCTTTTCGTCGCTGTCGAGGTTCGTCCCCCAGTGCATCGGCATATGCGTATATTTGGCAGGAGGCATGGAACCCGAGAGAGCAGCATCTTCCACCTTGGCCAGGTCGGCTTCGGAAACAAGTTTGCCATTGTCGAGTGCCTCCAACAGCGCCGTCAGGTCCAGATAGCGCGTACCCTCCTGCATATCCGCCTTGACAGTCGGGCCGATCAGAGGAAGATGACCATAGAAAGGAGTGGCTGCCGTAGCCGAGTGGCACTGCATACATCCGTTCTCACGAAGGATGGAAGCCACCTGTTTTGCCTGGTTATCCGCATACTTCCTGTATTCGGAGGAACCACACGAAGGCAAAACCAGAGCCAAAGAAAGCAACCCCACAGGTAATGCCGTCCTCTTACAAAGAATAGTGTTAAGCATAATGATTGTTTTTATTTAGATTTGTTAAATGCAAAGGTAGGCAGAATTAGCAAGAGGTATGTAGAAAGCTCATCAGTTTTATCTATGGCGTGATAAATAAAAACTATAACCTCTTGTTGTTCTCCAACACCTCTCTGACACCGTCGAGCATTTTGCTCGAAAGTTTCAGGCGGGCAAGGTTTCTCTTGTAATCGCCGGGATGATGCAGGTCGGAGCCGGCATAGTCGTAGAAACCCTCCTTCATCAGGTATGCGGCATATTTGGCAGGACGGGCGCCGTATGTGCCAGCCAGGGAGAACAGGTTCAACTGGAACTTGTAGCCCTTGTCCTTCAGCCGGAAATAATCCTCCTTCGTCATATACATATACCGCTCCGGATGGGCCAGGACAGGCGTGTAGCCCTCCAGACTCAGCTCGTAAAGCAAGTTAAGGTAGTCGGGAGACGGCGAGAGATAGGAAGTCTCGACCAGGACTTGCCTGTCTGCATACGTCAAAAGGCCGTCCGCCATCTGCAAACGAAAACCGGCATCCAGCATATACTCCGCCGCCAGTCTTAACTCGATCCCCTCCGGGGCCGACTGTTTCACACAAGCAAAACGATCCTGCAGATAACTGCGCCGGTTGTCGGGCAGGTCCGCCATTACATGAGGGGTCAGGAAAACACGTTCCACACCGGCCTCCAGCATCGCTTCCAGGGCCGCCCGCATATCATCGGCGCTCTGCACGCCGTCGTCCACACCGGGCAGCAGATGTGAATGCACATCTGCCGCCCCCCTCAATAAATCGGTGTGAACTGCGTTCTTCTTCGGAAAAAGCAGGGAAAACATCTTTTCTATTTATTTTTATGTTGTCCGTACCCATACCCATAGCCGTAACCATATCCGTAGCCATATCCGTAATGGTAGCCATACGCGCCATGCTTGTAGTCTGTCCCGTTCAGGATCAGGCTCATGTTACGCAGCTTGCCTTCCTGGTAAAGTTTCTCCACTTCGGGAAGGGCACGACGGTCCATTCTGCCTGCACGGACGACATAGATCGTCAGGTCGGCCACCCGGTTGACGATCACCGCATCGGCTACCACACCGGCTGGCACGTTGTCCAGGATGATATAATCATACCGCTTCCGCAACTCGGCGATCAACGTCTCCAACCGGTCGCTCAGCAAGAGCTCTGCCGGGTTAGGCGGAACAGGACCGGCATGAATGACATCCAACTTATCGCACAACTCGTTCTGTTGGATGATCTCGTCGACATTGTCGATACGGCCGGACAGATAATTGGTAATACCCTTGTCCGACACCTTGACATGAGAACTGAGTGTTCCCTTGCGGATATCGAGGTCGACCAAAACGACCTTCTTGTGCGTCAGGGCCAGACTCATCGCCAGGTTCATGGAGACAAATGTCTTGCCGGCTCCCGGATTGAACGAGGTGAACATCACCACCTGCAAATTCTTATCCTTCACCCGCATAAAGTCCATATTGGTACGCACGATACGGAACGCCTCCGAAACCGGGTCGCGGCCGTTCTCATGCACCAGCACTTCGTTCTTGTCCTTCTTGTCGCGCATCGGGATCTCGCCCAGGAACGGTACGGAGAGTACCCCCTCCACATCCTTGCGCGAGCGCACCTTCGTGTCGCTGATCGCCAACAACCACAAGACACCTGCCGGTATCGCACATCCCAACACGATGGAAGCCAGCAGGATCATCATCGACTTCGGAGCCACCGGGGCATTGCTTCCCGCCGCCGGGTCGATGATACGGGCGTTGCTTTCCGTCATCCGCTGCGTCAGTTCGTTCTCCTCGCGCTTGTTCAGCAGGTAGAGATACAGTTCCTCCTTGATCTTCTGGCGGCGTTCCACCGAAAGGACCTCCTTCTGCTGGGTCGGCACGGCCGAGATGCGGCGGCTTGTCTGTTCCTCCTGTGCCCGGACATTTTTGATCTTGATGTTCAGCCCGACGATCAGGTTATCCACCGAGCGGATAATGGTCTGCTTCATCGCGATCAGCGAATTGTTCAGATCCTGCACCACCGGGTTCTTGCTGCTGCTGTTGCTGATCAGCTTGTCGCGCTTGAGCAACATCTCGTTAAACTCCCCGATCTGCGACTCGATGTTCACATCCGATATACCCGTGTTCGACGGGATCAGGTCCGAATTCTTGCCGGGGTCCGTCAAGTAGTTCTTGATGTATTTCGCCAGACTCAACTGGTTCTCCAGGCTCAATCCCTCCTGGCGGTATTGGCTGGAGGTCTGCAGGAACATACCCGTTTCGGACGAGATATCCGTCAGCTGGTGTTCCCGCTTATACGACTCGATGTCCGAATCCACATCCCCCAGTTCCTTCTCGATCACGATCAGACGGTCGTTGATGAAATTGGAGGTGTTCATCACGATCTGGTTCTTGTCGTTGATCGCATCTGTGTTGTAGACGGAGATCAGCGTGTTGATCACATCCTCCGCACGCGGGATGGAGACATCCTGTAGCGTCAGGTTGATGATCGTTGCCGTCTTGCTCGCCAAAGTGGCCTGCAGACCGCTCTGGAAGCGGAGCGCCACACTTTGCAGCGGCGATTTCGTCACCTGCACGGTCGTATTGAAATACTTGTCGCCATAATAGAGCGACGGGACCACCACCACCCGGCCGACAGGCGTCGTGACCGTGTCGTTCAGCGCCACCTTCATCGGCTTGCCGTCCGCCACTTTCTGCCCGGCGAGGGTGAAGCCGGACAACATCACCTCTTTTTCGGAAACAGGAACCGCCTGCAACGAAAAAGTCTGTGCCTCTTCCGCATCCGGGAAAGAAAGCTGTACGGGCGACTGGGTGTACAATTCTACTGTCCGCAGCCCGTCTTTCACCGTGTAGCTCACATCCAAATGCAGGTTGCGCGCCACTTCGGTCATCAACCGCCTGGATTTGAATACCAGCACTTCGTTATCCACATTCCGCTTCGTACCGAAAAGTCCCAGATCCTCGAAAGCAGCCGACTCGCTCATCGCCCCGCCTTTCGCATCGTCCTTGATCAGCACCGAAGCCGTCCGGGTATATACCTTGGGCGCCCACTTCAGATAGAGGAACGCCGCTCCGGCACATACCACGACAGACAGAACAAACCAATACCAGTTAGCCAACACCGTTTGCAGGATGTCCCCCAGGTTCAATTCGCTCTCTTCCACGCGGGTGTTCGTTTCTTGTTCTGTGTTCATATAAGTTCTCTTTTTTTACTTTGTTAATGTCACAATCAGAGACGCGATGGAAACCAAAACAGAGATCGCCCCGAACCAGACACTCAGCGATTTGTTCTGGTTGATATCCGTTTGTTCAGCTTTTGCTCTGTTCGGTTCCACATACACGATATCGTTCTGCTGCAAATAATAGCAAGGAGAATTGAAGATATCGGACGAACGGAGATCGTGCATCAGGATCGTCCGCTTCCCGTCTTTTTCGCGGATCACGGCCACCCGGTCGCGTCGTCCGTAGATCGTCAGGTCGCCCGCCATACTCAAGGCTTCCAGCAGGGTGATACGGTCGCCGGAGATATTGAACGATCCCGGACGGTTCACTTCACCCATCACCGACACCTTGTAGTTCAAGAACTGCACCGTCACGATCGGGTCCTTGATCAGATCCTCGTCTATCAGGCGTTGCTTGATCAGATCGGTCAGCTGCAAACGCGTCAGCCCCGCCACATGCAGCTTGCCGAGGATCGGAAAATCGATGTCCCCGTTGGTATCCACCAGATAGCCCAGCACGCGCTGTCCTCCCGAACCTGCAGATTCGCTTCCCAACTGATACGTCACCATCGGCATATTGAACGGCAAGGCCAGTTCCGGGTTCTTGCTGTTCACCATGATCGCCAGCAAATCGTCGTTATGGATATACACTTCGTATTTCTGTTCGATCTCCTGTTGCTTCAGCGGAACGACATCCTGCAGGTAAACCACTTTCTTGGAAGATGCGCAGGAGGTACAGAGTACCACCACGCACATCAATATATAATTCCAGATTTTCACTCTTCTTTCCTGATTAAAATAAGTAATTACGGTTTATTGGATAGCACCGCCGGAATGTCCCGGATGGCTTGCGCCGCCTTCCTTGGTGATCGTCGTGTTTACACCTGCATACGTTACGATTTCCACGCTGAACGGAACAACACGGCCCTGGTAGTTGAAGTTGACAGAGAAGGAAGAGAGGTTCTTCTTGGCCTTCATGTCGATCGTCACCTTCTGGTCACCGTCCACCTTGGCTGTACCCAAAGAGAAAGGAATTTCCTCCACACCGGCAGCCGAACCTTTGGTAGAGGTGATAGCCGTGTTCAGCTGGCTTGCCAGACTTTCGATATCAGAACTACTCAAAGCGGAGAACGCGCTACCCAACAACTGCTTCAAGTCGCCCTGGATTTCCCAGCCGATTTTCTGCTTACCTGTCACTTCCTGTTCTGCGGCAGCCATCTTGCCTAAGTTGTCGATTGTGACGGTAGACAGGTCTTCAGTCGAACTGCTAGCTACCGATTCCGAATAAACCGTTCCGAAAGAATGGTTCGAGAAACCGTCCAAAGTGCAAGCATAGACATTGCGGTCTGCATCAAAATCGGCTGTGCCCAGTTCTTTCCAAGCATTGCCCTCCTCCACAAAATGCTTCACATCGGCAAAGCTGATCGCGTTGCTGGTCGTGTTCTTGATCATCACTTCCACATCCTTTCCAAACTCCAGACCGTCAGGTGTGCAGTTGATTGTCGACAGACTGGCATGGTCACCTTTCACTTTCACCCCTTTCACATACTCAGTCATCGTGATCTCGGTATCTTCTGGAACCGCTCCGACTGGGATATGCAGTTCTGCCACATGCGTACGCTCATCATATACAACCACTTCCTTTTCAGCCGATACGGGCACCGAAGCTGCCAAAGATGTCAAGATCTGCGACAAAGCCACAGCGCTATGTTTCGGTGTGCTCGAAAGGATCACCGCATCAGCCGAAACTGTCACATACCCCTCTTTTGCAAACGTCACGACATAAGTCCCGATCTTATCCATTGCCAACTGGTAAGTTCCGTCGGCAGCCGTCTTGGCCGATTTGCCCGATGTGCTGACTTCAACTCCCTCCAAAGCGACAGAACCGTCCGTCACCTTACCGGTAATATGATAGACCTCCTTATCCAACGGATTTTCCACGATTTCAGGAGTCGGCTCGTCATCATCGCTACATCCTACAAATCCCACACTCAATGTCGCAGCCAAGCCCATGGCCAGCACTGCGCTCCACAAATTTTTCTTTTTCATACTCTTTAAAAATAAAATGCTATATTACAAAAAATATTTATCTTCTCACCATCTTTAACAATAATTCATAATTTATAATTCATAAATCATAATTCTCATAAGGAACACTATTGCTCTCATCCGGCCGGGTTTCATACTCCTGTCCGAGTCTCCGGCGGAAATACTCAAGGCCACTCTGTCCCGAATATTCCATCTGGTAATATTCCGGCAGGCGCACCCGCACCTTGCGCGACTTGCCCCATTGCGGCAACGGGACGGCAAAATGGAAACCGCCGTTCGCCTCGCCTCCCGTATACATGGCATACAAACCGGCCGTCGTCCGTCCGAAATGGCGGATACAGTCCACCCGCACCCCATAGTCGCCATAGACATAGCGGTGCACACCCAAGTTGAAATCCATATTGAAACGCCTTTCGCGGAAACGGACCTCCGCCGCCCCGCTTACCCGCTTCCAGGTTGACACCTGCCATTTGCCCTCGTAGAAAGTGGACGATCCGGTCACACCGCCTTCCAGGCCGAGCAGCCAACGGCCGTCCGGCGTGGCATAGCGCAGTTTCAGGTCCGCCCCCATCCGGTTGTTCGTGAAGTTGCCGACCGTCACCCGTCCGAACGCCCCTCCGGGCAATCCGAACTCCTGGCTCAAGGTCAGCACCCCGGCCCTGATATAATCCATCTGTCCGACCATATTGTTCCAGACCGGCAGGATCACCTGCCCCGTGAAAGCCGCCCCTTTCCAAAGCCGCGCCTCCACCGCCGGAGCGATATTGATCACCGCCCCGTATATCTTGTCCAGCCACGAATTGGTCAGCGAAATTTGCGGATACAGCACCAGCTCCACCCGTCCGTCCCAGGGCATGCGGACTTCGTCGGGGTTGAACACACGCTGACGGGGCGTCAGTTCGTACCGAATTCCACCCGCCACGGTCTTGAAATCGTAGCAATAGGCATACAAGGAAAAATGGTCGAACAGCCGTGCCGCCACTCCCACATTCACCACCTTCGAGTCATATTCGGCCATCACCTCAAGCGGTTTCAGGAATGCCGGACGGTAGCTCACCCCGCCGAACACCCCTTTGTTCTCGCTCCTGCTGCGGAACGGGACATGCCCGCCCACCGTCACGCCGATGTCGTGTCCGTAGAACCCGAAATGCTTCGTGCCGACGGCATAGACGGAAGAGAAATAGCGGTTCCTGCCCGAATCCTCGAAAGGATTCAATTCGCCTGTCGTCAGCAGGTCGTTCGAACCTACCACGACCGACGGCCACCACTTCCCCTCCTTCAACGGGCGCAGGCGCAGGGAAACCGAGCGGTCCTGATTCCACTTGCCGGTACTCTCGACCTTCAGCAACGTGCACCGGTAGGCCACCTCCATAAACGGCAGGAACGTCAAGTTCACGAAATAGTTTCCCGAATTATATCCCCACTCCCGAGGCAACATCTCCTCAGGCAGATAATTGCCTCCCGCCATAAACGTACCGTCCTCCTGCATATCGGCCGAAGGGATATTCAGAAGGCCGGAGGTACCCAACGAGCGTTGGGCAATTGACAATTGAGAATTGGCAATTGACAATGAGATGCCGATTGCCAATAGGGTTTGTTTTATTATCTTATGTTTCATAATTTATCTTATTACTTTTGGCTTGATCCAAAAGTAATCAAAAAATCAAGGCTTAACCGTCCGGGCTACTCCGGACAAAGCCTGCGCTGTCGCCTGCGAAACTCGCTTCGCTCAAACAGCGCAGGCTCCTGCCGCTCCGACTTTGCCCTCCGCTTGACGCCCGTCCGCTTAGGCCTTTCCTAAAAAGCTGCGCTTTCTCTTGGGATGGCCGATACTGCCTGTTACGCGTCGGCCATCTTCAAAGAGCCGTCAGGCTCTACTTCCGGCCTAAGCTGACGAGCGTTAAGCGCAGTGACCGTAGTGAGCGCCCGGAGCGTCTGCTGTTTGAGCGAAGCGAGTTTCAGACGCGACAGCGAACGAAGGAAACGGAGTAGCGAGGCAGGTTAAGCCTTGACTTTTTGGTTACTTTTGGGTCAAGCCAAAAGTAACATCAAGGTTCTCCAAGAACCCGCACAATCTGCTCCACCTGCCGCGGTGTCAGCACCCGCCGCGAAGCCGTCCAGCCGTTTTCGCGCAGGAGTCCGAGCAGTACGGGGTTGCCGACGATCCACTGTTTCAAGCGCCTGGAAGCGACTTCGGGCGTGACATCCGGGCTATATTGCCGTCCCAACCTCCGGAGCGTGGTGGAACGGCTTTTCCATTTTCCTTCTTCATCACCCGCAGCACCGGTCATGCCCACCTCCAGTCCATTGTCGCCGGGCGGCAAGCACCGGCGGACAGGCCCTTCAGCTGCACCAGGCAATCTTCCAGCACCCGTAGCAGGCGTTCCCGCTTCTCCGCTTCCGCCACACCGGACAACAGCCCGATGCCTTTCCGGATGCGTCCGAGCAACACCTGTTCTTCCGAAGGCTGTACCTGCCGTACCGCCTCTCGGACATAAGCGGCAAACGCCTCTTTCCCCAGACGGCGAAAGAGTGAATCCGGATCGTCCCCTTCCGGCAACCCGATCCGCACCGCTTCCATCCCTTCGCCCGCAAGCACCGGGACAATCGCATCCGCCGCCTTGCGCCCCGCCTTGTCGGCATCCAGCATCACGCGGACAGATCTCGTATATCGTTTCAGCAAAGCGATGTGCCCCGGACAAAGCGCCGTCCCGCACAACGCCACCGTATGCCTGAACCCTGCCGCATGCATCGCCAGCACATCCTTATATCCTTCCACCAGGAACACGCTCCCCTCCCGGCCGATCGCCTCCCGAGCCTCATACAACCCGTACAGCAGCTCACTTTTCCGATACAGCCCGCCCGTTTCCGAGTTGATATATTTCGGTTTATCTCCGTCTTCGTCCGACAACCTCCGCGCGGCAAACCCGACCAACCGTCCCTCCTCGTCGCGCACCGGAAACACCAACCGGTTCCGCATCGCCTTCCAGCGCCCGGGAACCAGGCAGGGCGACTGCCCCACCCCAAAATCCAACCAGGTGGGCGTCAGTTCCGAACACCCGCTACCCGCGGGCAACAACAGAGCCAGGAAAGCTTCGTTTTCAATTGACGATTGAGAATTGACAACGGACAACTGCTTCGCATCACTATTTTCTTTTTCTTCTTCTTGCCCTTCCTTTTCTTCTTTCCTCTTAACTGCCAATTGTTCATCGCCAATTGGCAATTTATTCCCGTTGTCAACTCTCAATTTGTTCGCCGCCTCAATAAAACCCACGTTCTCAATTTTACCGACAAAGGCGAACACATCTCCCCTCTCCCCGCAAGCATAACAAACAAAGCTACCCTTCTCCTCATTGACGGAAAGGGAAGGATGTCGGTCGCCGTGGAACGGGCAAAGCCCCATCCACCGACGGCCGACGCGGTTCAGTTTCGTATAGCGTCCGATCACCTCCCTGATCGACAGGGAGGCTTTCAGTTCTTGTATCTCCTGCTTCGTCATAACCCTAAAGAGGTTTGCGCACCGGGCCGTATATAATCCGTGATACGGGTAAACGAAGGGTTGTACCGGAAACGGGCGATCCCCGTCGAGCCGTTACGGTTCTTCGCGATATAGATCTTGCCGACCCCCACCAGGCTGTGTCCCGTCTTTTCGTCGCGGGTGAAGCCATAGCGTTCGGGACGATAGATAAACGCCACGCAATCCGCCACCTGCTCGATCGTCCCCGAATCGCGCAGGTCACTCATCACCGGCAGGTACGCCTTGTCGGCACGCGCCTCGCAAGCACGGTTCATCTGCGAGACCGTCAGCACCGGACAATTGCTGTCCAGCGCCAGTTGCTTCAACGCCCTTACGTTCCGTCCCACCATCTGTTCCTGCGTTTCCCCTCTCCTGCGGTCACCACCCAGAAGGTGCAGATAGTCCACAACCACCAGGTCGCATTTCCCCAGGCGGCATTGCATCAACACTTTTGCCCGTATCTGCTCCACGGTAGCCCCTACCGTATAGTCGAGATAGAAAGGCAGGTCCTTCAATCTAAGGGCTGCCTCTTCCAGCTGCCCCAACTCGCGGCCGGTCGGCTTGTTGATGCGCAGGTGGTCCGGGTTTACGTCCGTCATCCCCGCCAGCACGCGGTTCAGCATTTGCAGGCTCGACATCTCCAGACTGAAGAAGCAGACCGATTTTCCGGCACGCGCCGCGTTCAGGGCCATCTGCAACGTCACCGCCGTCTTCCCGTCGCTCGGCCGTCCGGCGACGATCGTCAGCTCCGTGTTGTGGAACCCTCCGGTCACATAGTCGAACTCGGCAAGCCCGCTCTTCACCTGTTCGGCCTCCAGCTCACCGCCGAGGCGACGATAATGCCACGACACCGCCTCGACAGCCAGTTCGCCGATCGTACGCACCGGAGCCCCCTCGGCCGTCTCCTGACGGAACTGCATCAGAAGGCGTTCCGCCTCGTCGGCCAGCTCCTCCGGGACAGACGATACCTTGCCGGCCTTGAATGCCATCGTCCCGAACAGCGTGACGAGGCATCTCAGCTTATATTGTTTCTTGATTCCTTCCACATAGGCCGCCACATTCCCGTCGTGGCGCACATTCAGCATATAGGGCAGCAGAAATGACAAACCGCCCAGTTTGGCAGCCATCTTTTCGTCCGCTTCGCGCATTCCGCGTTCCACCAGCACCATGTCCGGCCGTACCCCCGATGCATAAATTTTCATGATCACTTCATAGACGAACCCCAACGAAGCATCCGCAAACATTTCCTGTGTCAGCCCGGCAGTTTCCGCCTGCACCGGCGCTTCCATCGAGGTCATCAACAGGCAGACCAACGCCTTTTCCATATCGTCCAGAGAAACGCCTCCGTCCATTTCTTCACCGTTCATCACAACAAGCCTCCTTCCCCGTTTGCGCTACAGCAGTCGAACTGCATGCTCCGTCCGCCCATCCGGCGTTCGGCTTCTTCCAGAGCAAGGAAAACAGATCGCCCCGGCACTTCCTTTTCAGCTTCCTTGCGGCAGATCCCCATGATAGAGTCGTATCCGCAGACACGAACACGGATCCCGCCGTTAAGCCGCGTCAATCCGATCAGCTCTTTTTCTTTCAACCAGACAAGACTCCGGTTCAGAGTCTTCGTACACATCCCGCATCTTTTCGCCAGTTCTTCACTTTGTCCGACAAACTCGCCACGCTTACAAGCATAGTAACGCTTGTTCAAAAAAACCTTCCCGTCCTTGAAAAACACTTCCGAGAACAAAGCCAAATACACCATGCCGACCGATCTTTCCCGGCCTTCGCCGCGGAATAACATCGCCAACACTTTTCGCGGAATGAGGACATACGACTGTCCCAGGAATCCCACAATCCTTTCATTGCTTAAATTCAGATCCATAATAGATGGATTTAATGATTAATAAATTTGTTATGGCTTGTCGTTTTGCAAATCGGCCCGAACGAATTAATAAACAAACATTTACGACAGTAAATAGACAGCAGGTGTCCATTTGCCCTGTCCGTTCCCTATTATATAATAACTAAAACATACTTCTTATAACTAATTATAAAAAGCGATTTTCGCATTTTTTTTAGAAGAGCGATCTTCAACTTGCAGCCATCACAAAGATAGAATCAAATCCATCGTTTAAAAAAACTGTTTTATGCAGATTTTTATTCCTTTTTTTTATCCCTCAATAAACAATAAAAGAAGCCATATAACACTGACGATCGGTTTATTTCTTATTTTTTATCACGTATTCTGAAATTCTTAAATTCCGCTCTCATCCCGTCCACGATCGAATCGGCCTCCGGAGGTTGCTCCTTCAACTTGTTTAAAACGGTGTTTTCCGTATTTCCCGTATCGAAGATGCGATCCACATGACCGGCCATCCGGGCAAACGAACAGTCCTCGATAATGCCAGCCCGCATCATCGCTCCCATATAGACCATGAACAAGTCGGGACGAGCCACCCATACCCGGACAAAACCCGGTGTCTCCGTCTCGTAACCGCAATAGCGGTACAACTCATCACTGTAAACTTTAAAAAAACGATCTGCCAAATGATTCCACGATTCATTCTTCTCTTCCTTCAACCCTTTGAACAAGAAAGCGAGCGCAAACAGCTCCACCTCCCGGTCTGCTTTCAGGTTGGCAATATACTCCTGCAAAAGCGGAAAAGACAGATATTTCCCCGTTATCGCCCTCACTTTTTTTTATCATACCTTAGGAAATCCTTTCTGAAATCCTCTCTTTTATTGCTTTGTTTTTTCATTCTTTCGATGTTTTTTCAGACCGTAGTAGTATATGGCATTCTTCTTTTTTTCTTTTCCTCTCAAAACATCTATGTTTTGATTTTAAAACACCCATGTTTCGTTTTCAAAACACCGGTGTTTTGAAACAGACCGGCCGGATGCAAATATCCGAAAGATTAATCGACTCTATTCGACTCTAATCGACTCTAATCGACTTTGCGTTTTTCCCCTGCCGTATCTTTGTATAGTCAAAAGGGATATATCTTTTTCTAATGTTTAACTTCTAATTTTTTAAATTCCATGCCATTAGTTTACACTCTCGTCAAACGCAAAGACATGAGCAAAGATGCAGCCGAAGGCTCGACTCTTTACCATGCACAGACCAGCATCACGAAGAAACTGACGCTGAACAAGATCTGTACCCGTATCGAAAACATCTGTACCGCCAGCCGCGGTGAGATCATCCTGGTGCTCGACGGCCTGATCAAAGTCATGAACGAAGCCCTTTCGGACGGCGAATCGATCCACCTGGGCGAATTCGGCAGCTTCCGTATGGTAGCCGGCAGCAAAGGTTCGGCCACCGTCGACGGTTTCAACACCGCCCTGTTCAACCGTGCCCACATCGTCTTTTACCCCGGCACGATGTTGATCAACCTTGTCAATAATGTCTCCTTCGAACGCTATGTCCCCAAAAAGGACGTCTCCAAAGATTCGTCCGGCGGTAGCGACGGCGGTGGCGGAAATGGTGAGGACGAACGTCCGGGAGAACTGTAAACCGACTTTCACTTTTCAACTAAAAGAAAATGAAGCAAAGCGAATTTTTTTCCTCTCTCCTTCCCCTTGCCCAAAAGGCGGGGGAAGCCTTCCGGATCAATCCGACGGTTATCCTGGCACAAGCGGCTATCGAGTCGGGCTGGGGACAGAGCCACCTTGCCTGCGAGCATCACAACTATTTCGGCATCACTGCCTACGGCCGTCCCAATGTCTGGTGGAAAGGCGAAGGCATCGAGCTGGGCGCCCATTCCCTCCGTTTCCGTGTCTACAACTGCCCCGGAGACTCCTTCATGGACTACGCCCGCCTGATCCGTTCGGTCTACCCGTTTGCCGCCGACGTCAGCGACGACCCGAAAGCCTTCGCCCGCAAGATCGCCTACAGCAAATACATCAGCGAAGTCAACGGCGACAACCGTGCCGCCTATCAGGCTTTACTGGTCAAAGTCTGCAGAAAGATCGGTATTTATAATAAATCATAAATTATAATTCATAAATCCATGAACCTCCTTGAAACCATCTTCAGCTTCCTCACCACCCTCGCCCGGATCATTTTCCCCCGGCGCAAACGCCCGGTTGCCGGTGACGACCTTTGTCCTTGTCCTCTGCCTGAGCCTCCTATCCCTCCTCTCCCTGTGGAGGGGAGAAACGGAAGTAACCCTCGCCGCTCTCGGAGCGATTCTCTCGCTCCTCTCTCCCCACCCCCCGAAGCCGACTGGCTCGGCATCTCCGGCTACACCCTGATGCTGGCAGGAGGGCTCGGCAGCCTCTATAAGGTGTTGGTGGGGTAAAAGGGCTACAGCAATATCTATTTGCTTACGCTCACATAAGCACCGTCTTTGGCTTCAAAGATAGTGCTTGGCTCTTTTACGTCTACGCTATGCCATACACCCAACGGGATCTGCACGCCGTATTTGCCTTCGCGCGGACAAAGCGTAACACGGGAAACCTCCACGAACTTCCTTTCCCCTCCCGTTTCATCCTGACCGGAAGCCTCGGCATATAGAACAACCTCCAAATATCCCTCTATACAGATCGTCGTCTCCGCCGTTTCCATATGCCGGTGAACAGGAACTTGTGTCCCCGGTTCCAGCGCATTGAGCATCCGCTGGCTCTGATCCAAAGCAGAAGTACGCAAATCAAAATTCATCCGCTTCCGCTCACTCGCAACTGCTTTCTGATGAAGATCAGAAAGCAGATTCTTATCTATCGTTTGTATATCCATACTTTCTTTGATTATTCAACAATTACCCTACTTCTTTAATGACTCAAGATATCTTTCATGAAGATGATAATATTTCTTCATGAACAAGAGATAAGCTACTGCCAACAAAGCAATCACTATTCCCAAATAAACCCAATGAACAAGCACTTGATCCGGCAACACATACACCATAACCAAAGAAACGGCTAACTGCAGAACCACATAAACAAGGCTGACCACCGGATGAGACATATTCAACTCATTCGCCATCAACTGGTATGCATGCTTCCGATGTGCCTCTCCCAAGTTTTCATGAAGCATAATCCGATGGCAGATCGTAAGGCAACCGTCCACCCCGTACACGACAAGAAAAGACAGCCAAGTTATATCTCCGGTCTGTATCACTAATTTCCCGATAGAGAACAATAGGATAAAAGCGATTCCGATACTTCCCACATCCCCAGCAAAGCACTTCGCCCGGTTTTTCGGACGGAAATTGAACAGACAAAATACCACTACGGACAAAATCATGACAATCAAAAACGAACTCTCCATAAACTGGATCTTCCGGTTCATCAACAGCAGCGGAACAAGCACCGCCAACGAATATCCCCCCGTGATTCCATTCACTCCATCCATAAAATTAATGATGTTCGTCGCCCCCACGCATACGATCAATGCAAGAAGCACGATCCACCACATAGCCCAATGCAGGATATCCAACTGATAGAACATCAACCCCATCGCCACAAATTGTGCCACAAGACGTAAACTGTCCGGCAAACTGTGAATATCATCCACAAACGATATTCCAGCAGCTAAAGTCACTGCCGCCAACATCCACGGATACTGGAAACCATAAAGAAAGCTCCACACCCATGTTCCGACCAGAAAGATAATTCCTCCCCCACGCAACACTACCTTTGAATGAGAACTGCGCTGGTTCGGCTTGTCGATGATATTGCACTTATCGGCAATACGAAAATAGATCAGTTCAGCCATAAGCAGAACCACAAAAATCAACAGATACAACATATATCAAAAACTTTTAATTGTCTTGATCAAACCATCCTTAGCTCTGACCGGCATCTTGTCCACCCTCAAAGCCGACTTTATCTTCCGATTGGAAACGACATAATTTTCAGTCAACTTGGCCAAACGCTCCTTGTTTAAGGGTAGATGCAGACAACCTCCAGCACTCGCCACCATCTCCATTATTTTTTTATTCAAATACCAGATATGCACTTTCTGTCCCATAGCCTCACAAATCACAGCTATCAGTTCGTTGGTCGACAAAGCTTCATCATCAGCCATATGATAGACTCCCGAAGCCACCTCTTTGGTCAACAGACCTTCCACAACATAGCACAAATTATCGATAGAAGTAAATGTCCGTTTATTCTCAAAAGCCCCCAACGGCCACGGAATTCCTTTTTTCACCACATTATAAAGCAAATTCAGATTTCCTTTGTTTCCCGGCCCGTGAATCATGCAAGGACGCAATATATAAACCGATTTGTCAGCCGGCCATTTCCCCTGAATATATTCCTCGGCCTTGATCTTACTCTCGCCATAAGGTCCTTTGGGCGAAGGCACAACCTCTTCGGTCAAGATATCTCCCTCCACCTGATCAGCAGCCGCTTTCACCGAACTGAAGAAAACAAACTTCTTCGCAGAAGAACCCAAGAAATAGTCATAAATCTTTTGTGTCAGCCCTGTATTGATATCAAAATAAACCTGCGCTTTAGATTGATTCTTCGTATCATGCGCTTTCCCCGCCAGATGAATAATGGCATCCACCTCCGGAATATTCCTTTTTCCAAGATCATCCCAACTATAAGTTTTTACCACTCCATCCTTTTCAGGAGCAACAATATCTAATCCGTAAAGAATATGTTTTCCTTTTAATGCATTTACCAAATTAGATCCCACAAAACCATGGATACCGGTTACTAAAATTTTCATTTATATAATTTTTCTATTTCACACCAAACCTTTCGACAATCAAAATACTCTTTTACCCATTCACGTCCGAACTTACCATCTATACGATGTTTCAACCGAATCTCATCTATCTTTTCAACTATATCTTCCGGATCATGGGTAATAAAAAGACCACTCCTGCCATCACAAATGGCATCACAGCAACCCGTTACACGGGTGGTAAGCACGGGTAATTCCATTGCCTGAGATTCCAACACACCTGTAGGAAATCCTTCACGATAGCTGGGTAACACATACAGGTTCATCAAAGAATAATAATATTCCATTCCTCCATTGATAAATCCGGTATAAATGATACGCGGATCATTCTCAATCCTTTCCTTCACATCCTCCGGCAAAGCATCCCGGACCTCAAACATACCAACCAACAAAAGCTTGCAATCGTTCGCATCTTCAAGCATGTCAAAAGCCCGTACCAAAGAAATAATACCTTTATCCCGTACAAGACGACCGGAATATCCAATCACAAAATCACTTTCTTTAATCCCCCACCTCTTACGAAGGTCAGCCACTTTCTGCCGATCCACAAGGGCCGGATTAAATTTGAACTCCGTATCAATTCCTCCACAAGTACCATGTCCCAATACTATTTGTTTATTGGCAGGCGCCAATCGATCCTCAATACTACGCTTAAGAACCGAAGGACTTACACATACGATCTCAGTAGCACAAAATGATGCCAGCCTGTCCACGCTCATTAAAATAAAACGTTTAAGACCACGACTCGTTTCATAAACCAACCCATGACGAAAATAGATACGATTAGGAACTCTCATCAACCAAGCAGCCACCATAGCCAAAAGTCCTCCTTTCGGAGTATGTCCCACTACTATATCAATATTTTTTTTCCTAATGAATTTACAAATATTCCGAATCGTAATAAAATCCTCTTTCAACGAAATACTACGATTGACCGGACTCTCAATATAATCAAAACCTTGTTTCTTAGCATAATCAGCCAAATACTCGCTCGGACTACACACGACATTCATATTATAGCCTTTACTTTTGAAGTATTTGAATTGATCACCAATAAAATATGGAAGAACAAAGTAGATATTTACAACGTGTAGGATGTTCATAATATAACTAATAAAACCATTATTGTTATATACTGTTTGTTTTTCTTACTTTCAAGATGTTACTATTATAAGTATAATGATGACATCTATATTTTTAATAGAAAAGTATAATCTTCTTTTATACACCGTTAAATTTTCAACATTTTACTCAATAGATTTATTATATAATTAATAACTAGAGCTGTAATCATAGAGCAAAACACTGTAACTAAAAATATTATGAGCGGATACTTAAATCCAAATACGAAATCGTGAAAAATATAATAACAATAATAAGAATGAGTTAACCATATTGCTGTACTCACTCCACCCATATACATTAATACGGCTTTAACACGTTTTCCTAAACTCATTTGAATAAACGTCAACACGAAAAGAATAACATAGACAATTCTGAATATAGGTAAATTCAACCAAGATGTAAGAAGTACAAGCATTATAAGAATCAATGTTAATATAGTATTATTACATATATATTTCGGAAATATAATATTTTTGTCATTTGCTAACATACAAAAAATACTTCCAAGACAAAATACTCCAAGACATTGGAAGTAAGGAAAAAATATCTGCATGAAAACATTATCACAATGGTGATATCTTGATATCAAAAAACTTGCCCCATAATATAACAAAGCGGATGAAATAAAAGATATACAAGGTCCTATTCTATCAAGAAATTTAAATACATATTTGGAAGAAAAAACTATTAGTACATAAGGAAAAAGAAACCATGCTTGTGGGTACCACGATGTATTGATAGCAGAAACATTCTGTAATATAATATCAAATGACATTGAGAAGCGCCCTGGAGCCATTATTAAGCCAATAGGAATCATAATAATTAAACATACCCACCAATAAAGATATAGTTTAAAAATTCTTTTAGTATTAAATACCAAGTCTAATTTCCCTGATATATACGAATAATATAAACCATACCCCGATATGAACAAATAAAATGCAACAGGATTCATTGCTCGGCATAACCAATGTACAAATGGAATATTTCCTACATACAATAGCGGTGTATAATCTCTAACAAAACTTAGGCTATTGAATAGGTGTAAAAATACCATAAATAGGATAGCTATCCCTTTCAACATATTGCTCTGCTCCTTTGATATGTAAAAAAAATTTTGATTCATTTTGAAAATATAGTTTTATAAATATTTGTATATCCTTCTACCATTGTAGAAATATCGTATTGAGCAGCACGTACATACCCTTTCTCTACAAGTTCTGAATATAGTACTTTATTCATACAAACATCCTCTATTTCCAGTGCAAGTGTATCTGCATCCTCATGAGGAAAGAGAAGACCTGCATCTTTAACTACCTGAGCTAAACCTTCTACATCACTCGCTATAATCGGCTTTCCTGCCGCCATCCCTTCAACAGCAGCCAGTCCAAATCCCTCAATATGGCTTGATTGCACTACCACATCCGAAGCCTTCAAAATATTTGGTACATCATTTCGTAATCCCAAAAACAAAACTCTATCATTTACACAAAGTTTTCTGGCAAGTGTCCTTAAAACTTCTTCTGTTTCTCCATAACCGACAAGCCAAAGTTTATAGACCTTTGGAAGTTTTGCAATTGCACGAATGATAGTAGCTTGATCTTTCTGATAACTCCATCTTCCTACCATTGTGATAATCTTACCATCTTTTTTTAAATCACTAGCAGGAAATGCATCATGATACTTCTTAATATTGATACCATTGCATATAACAGTTGTTTCTGGTGCACTCTTACCTGCTACTTCTCGCATCGATTGCCGAGTTGCTTCAGAGATACATATCACATGAGTATAACGACTATACATCCATTTTTCAACAGGAGCAAACCACCATACACGATGGCGGCTAGTTGTAGTATGTTCCGTTGTACACCACTTAGCTTTGCTGAATAAACTTGCAATAGCTCCATATATCTGGCAGGCAGTATTATGAGTATGTACAATATCAAATTTTCGTGCCAGCTTAGCTAAACAAAAGATATTTTTTGGATGATACACATTCCTATTTTCCGAGAATGAATGTATAGTAATTCCTTTATCTTTCAAGCGCTTATAAAATTCAGTCTTTTGACCTTGAAATAAAGCTAATTCAACCTGACAATCCTGTTTTAGCAACGGCAGGAAATCTACTAATAACTTTTCTGCACCTCCTGTTTCAAGGTTAGTTATTACATGAAGTACTTTCATTGATAATCTTCAACTTTATAGATTATATATTTATCCGTAGGAGAAAACTCACGTGGAATAATTTTTCCCGGATTCCCAATAACAATACTATTAGGGGGAACATCAAAATTAATAAAAGTTCCAGGTGCAACCAAGACATTATCGGCGATATATACTCCTCCTACAACAACTGCATTTGCATTAATACACACATTGTTACCTATTTTGGGCACTCCCTTCTTATGCCCTAGAGAATTTCCAATAAGTACATTCTGTGCAATATTACAATTATTACCAAGCACAACTGCTGGATTCATTACAATAGCTCCCCAATGTGAGATTCGGAAACCTTTTCCGAGTCTCACACCTGTTGGTAGTTTGAATACCAAATTTAAATGAACACAGTTTCAACAATACATTCCATAAGAAGCGACTAATACAATTTCTAGCCTCTTGTGCGTGACGAAGAAAATAAATATACTGAAAACCTGGAACAAACAATATATATCTCAATTGTGTCAATAAACAATGACATTTCAGACCTTCATAACGATAAAGATCTTCCTTTAAGGATCTAATCATATTTTCTGCTTTATTTTATCATTTATATGCATTACAAGACCTAATGGAAATGAAATGAACCACAATACTCCAATATTTGCTTTTTTATTCGTTGTATGACAAAACCAAAAGCGCCAATAGTTAACTGAAGCTCTAAACTTTTGACTTACAGGAATATTAGATTTTGTCAGTTCCGAATAACAGATAGTACTTGCAGCAGGACATTGCATTCTAATTTTAGTTATCTTTGCAGTTAAACCGTCAAGAAGATAATCACAAAGATATATTTTACGATAAAAATAGTAGAATTTATATTCACTAGCTATCCTCTGAAAAATAACAGCTTCTGGACAGAACTTTTCGTCCGGAATTTCAGGAAAAGGGAATTCTCGTATCACCTTAGTTCGGAAAACTTCCGCCATATCTCCTTTTATATGATATTTATAACGAAAATCCAATGAATTACAGATAAAAGGATCAAACCTTTGTTCTCCTCCAACTTTTTCACCTGAAAAATAAGCCTTTAAACCACATATTCCACATATGTCTTCACGCCCTCTGACCTTGTTGTATTCTTTACATATAATGAAAATTGAATCTTTCGGCAACTGATCATCACTATCTACAATGAAAAACAATTCACCTTCTGCTATCTTTGCACCATAGTTAATAGCTCGGTGCTTACCACCATTGGGAACGAATACATAATGAATGGGAAAATCCGACTCCTTTTCCCATTTACTGAACAAAGATTTAGTATCATCAGTAGAGCCATCATCTACCACAAGCCACTCAAAGTCCTTACAAGTCTGTTTACACAAACTTTTGTACAAATCAGGTAAAATATAAGCCCTATTGTAAGTCGATGTAAATATAGTTACTAGCATAATTTACTTTTGTATAGTTGTTCAACCTCTTTTGCAACAACTCGAATATTATAATGAGAATCAAATGCTTTACAAGAAAGATCCAATCGCTTATCCTCACTATAAACATCTTGTTTTAATAAATCATTCCATCTTCTAATATCAGCCAGTGCTATCCGTTCAAAACTCCCCATCTGCATATCTGCCTCTATTGGAATTGTGTTAGTAGATAGTACACGCAATCCACACGCTTGAGCTTCTATAGCAACTATACCAAGTCCTTCATAAATAGAAGGAAAAATAAATACATCTGCTGCACATAGCCATTGAGAAACATCGAAGCGTTTACCCATCATATGGACATTGGAAATATATTCGTCTTCAATACGTTTATTCAACGACTTAAAAAGAGGACCGTCTCCTATGATCACAAAGAGTATGTCTTCGTTTTTTAGCTCTTTAGCCCTATCCAAAATGAATGAATGATTTTTCTGATCTGTACAACGACCAACATTTATTATTACCTTCGTTTTATCTGTTACACCAAGTTCTTTACGCTTTTGTTTGCGAACTGCTACATCAAACTTGAAATCATCAAGGTCAATAGCATTATAAATCACAGAAACAGAGTTTCTGTGACGCGGAAACATCCATTTTGCAGCAATACGCGAACAAGCAAAAAAGAGATTTGCATAATTCTCTACACACCAATTGCGAAAAATTTGAACAGGCCAAAATAGATGAGGAATATCCAAACGAGCATTATGAGAGTGAGCTACTCTAACAAGAACTCCAGCTTTGCTTGCACATTCCATTACTAATCCCATATCAGAATGCATATGAGTATGCACAACATCATAATGATAAGAATTAAAAAAAGTCATGAGATCTAGCTTATATTGTTCCTTACTTGTAAACGGTATAAGATAGATATTACACCCTATTTTACGAAAAATTTCTTCATTATTTCCCTGTTTACGAACAAGTATATCAACGTGGTACTGGCTAGAGTCAAAGAACTTTGCTAAATTATACATCACAACTTCTGTACCACCACAGTTCAGTTGAGGATATTCAAATAATATATTTATCATAATTTCAAAAATCAAAAAAAGAGCAACCATCTACAAATGGCCATAATCTATATTCTCGATAGAGCATATCTCCATTAAAGCCAAATAATAATCGAAAATAGCCATATATACAAAGAGAAAAAATAAAGAAAATCATACTTTTTCTTAATCCTTTTGAATTTAAAGAATCAATCACATATCCTAGTAAAATAGCATAGGATAAAATAAAATAATCTTTTTCACGTGTCATAATCTCACTCATTCTAAAAAGAGTAAATAACGGGAGTAAACAAACAAATATTTTCAGTATAAATTCTTTATTTTTACCATGTTTAAATATCACATCAAATCTCCGATATATAAAATAAGAAAACAAAAAGAACTCCAATGTATATATAATATTAATAGACGAAGTACTGTCACTATCAAAATATTTAGCAGCCTTTGATGCTGTAAATTCAGAATCGGCATTAGCTTGAATAAACTGCCCAATTGGCCCCACCACATCAACCCCAACAAAACCCAAAATTATAGTCGGAGTAAAGATTATATATAACCACTTAAAGGTAAACTTATTTAAGTTCAAATATGTTATAAAATAAAGCGGGAATAACAAATATGCACCATTATGAAATCGAGAAAGAAGAAAGGCTCCTATAAAGTATTTCACCCATTTACGATTTTCTAAATAAGGTATTATCAAAAAAAAACCAGCAATGGTTATTGGCTGACGCATACTAATATGAGTATCGTAAAACAGTAATTTATAAGCAAAAAACATTGTCAACAGTCCATAATGTACAGTATATCGTTTAAAACCTTTCCAAATACAACAATAGAAAAAAGCACTAGTTATAACACAAAAGCCATAAAATGTCACACCTAAAGTTTTAAAAAATGACATCAAATAAAAATAACCAGCCTCATAAGAAAATCTAACTAACGTATCAGATTTGATCTCAAAAAGTTTCGGCACATTAGCATACCAACCCTCATATATATTATAATCAAAACCATCAATATTATAATAGCGAAAAGCACTTGCTAGCCACAAAACAAATAAACTACAAACACCATACTTCTCCTTATTCTTTGCAATCACTGAATTTTCAGAGGCAATAGAAAATACTAAGGCTATTAAAAATGTTAATATAAGTACCATTATATTTGACTTTTACTCCCTCAAAAAAATTATTATAATCTTAGTAACTTGTATGTCGCATGTAACGAATGAAGTCAAGCCCCCAGCGCATCATACGGATATAATATTCCCTTAAAAAGGAATAGTGCTGAGTATGTTTATTAAAGGATACCTGTAGTCCTTCTGCGACGTAAGTAGCATAATATTGGTTTCGTTGCATTTCTCCTAAAATATTCTCCACCAAAACCTTATTTCCGTAAATAGCTTGATCAAGGTTACTCTCAAAGCTTATTATCCGATGCATTATCTTACTATACATTTCTTTGCCCTTATCTGAATTAATAAGAATCATTGAAATACCCTTGTCATCATCCAAATCAGGAAAGTCACGCCCTATCCCCCAAAAGTCTCCAAGGGAAAGATCACCTTGTCGATTAGTTGTAGTAAACGGACAATGAAAACAAGCATTACGTTGGCTCTTATTACCGAGGAAAAGTTGCATATAAGGATCGAACGTTGCATTCTTAAAATATTCCTTGCCATTATCAAAATGAAGGTTTATGTATAAACGCTTCCATTCTTTTTTCTTGCTTCGAAAACTGATAAAACGAGCATGCGAACCATACTGTTGCTCCAGCCTCTCTTTATATTCCTTGAAAAGTTTAGGTGAAGGAACACCATGGCATAAGACGTCTACACTATAGAGATTATCAAACGGCTTGATCAGAAACTTCTGGAGCCCAGCCACCTGACAGGGAGTACCAGAGAACAGAACCTTTCTTCCATCAAGAAGTAGTTTGCGTATCTGTGGAAAAACTCCCTCCACATTACTCTGTACATACTTACTCGAACGTAAACGAATAATATCTTCCAGAGTCTCACAAATAATGTGCACAGCTTGAAGATTTTTATCCATCGCACAACCAACAACTACTCCCCCTTCTATTATAAAAATCTCGGCAAGGAGAGAGAAAACACCGCCAGAAGAACATGCTTTACGAACAACCGCATTTTGATGCTTAGCTCCAATTACACGTTTCACACTTCTCTCAGATTCTGGATGTAACATTGGACAAACCTTCTCGCACAACCCACAATTCACACATGTAAAAGTATCTACCTTAGGAAACTTAAAACCTTCGGCATCCTCTATCATTGTGATACTATTATGTCCACATATAGATGCACAAGCAGTACATCCACAACATTGATTTTTATCGGTTATATTAATCATTTGCTTATATTGATTATCCTCTACTACCCGTGATTAAACTCCAAAATCTCGAAGCATGAATCTTGAGGATATCACCTATTTTTATTAATACATATATAGTTAAAATTGGAAGCCACAGATATTCACTTATCTCAAGATATGGCCTCAATCCTGTAACTTCTGTATAGATAATATTTGTTACTCCTTGAGAACACATCACAAAAATCATATGGGCACAATAGATAAAGAATGAGTATTTCATCCATGAACGAACTCTAACCTCTGGAAATAAATCATAAACAAACCATAGACTAATGCACCATATCCAGCGGAATAAATGATTAGTAATCACATCACCTAAATGTGATATGTAACCACAATAGAATACTACAAGCAATAATAATGCAAATAAACTAATCTTGGATCTCATTGCAGAAAAAGTCTCTATTTGCTGTTTAAAACAGAGAGCTCCATAGGAACCAGTAGAAAAAAATATGTATTGATAGATAAACATTATCAAATTATTAGCATTCACATTAAGTGGAACCTGCATATTTCCAATATAATAGTTATATGCATTGATTAACATAAGAACCAAAATAATCAACAATCCAAGAATTCTATTTCTCAGCACATAATACATCAACGGAGAAATGCACACAAATATCATCAAATATTTCACGAACCATAATGGACTGAATTCACTATTGATACACGAAATCACCCCCCCCGATAAACTGTTGACAATCTGCATATTAGACACCAACCCTACTTTTTGTAATGAAATCATTACTACTGCATAAAAGATATTCCATAATAAGTATGGCACCAATAATGATTTTACCCGTGATTGTAGTTTTTCTCTCCATTTGCAACTTTGATAAGTTCGAAAGAAAAGATAGCCAGAAATCATAAAAAAGAATGGTACGCAAGTTTCAACAATGAAAAACCAAAACGACTGCAGCACATTCAGCCACTCATAATCCCTACATATCCATTTCACATGTTGTGAAACTACACCACAACAAAGTGCAAAAGAAAGCACACTAACTTTTGTATTAAACGATATTTTAGCAAAATATTGCGCCATATAATGTATTTACTTCAAAATCTTTTTCAACGGAAATAATAACTTTGACTTCACTGCTTCTAAACGTGCAATCTTAAGCATTTTACTAACCTCATTATTACGCGCAAGAGTAAACAATTTACCATTCAGTTGCGAGTTCGACAATAATCCTCTACGAATATATTCATCCTGTAAAACATGCTGTAAATGAGATATTTGCTTGTCTATACTATATGGAGCTCTTATTTCCATACTAGTTAGAGCCGGAATACGGCAAGCGAAATGATAATCAATATTGGCCAATATATTAACATTAACGATTCCCTGTTGCTCCACAAACAGACGTATATCATCAAATGCCCTACGATAGTGCTCATATAAATCGGGGTGAAAACGATTAGTGGCTCCATAACCCGACTGACGATAATAATACAATGGAAGTCTAATATATCGAATATTATCAGCCATAAGTATTACCTTCCAACAGAAAAACATATCCTCTCCATAAGTCATAGTAGGATCAACGCGAATTATCTCGCCTACACGGCTCCGCCGTATCGCTTTGTTCCAAAGCGATACGGCGGAGCCGTTCGCCATCAAATAATTGAAGGCCTCCTTATGCTCATTCTGTACATCCTCTATTTTTACTTCTGATGGTATCGGGACAAACTTAGGATTTGTATAAAATGTAGCAAAATCCCAAACGACAATATCCGGATACACCTCTACAATCTCTTTTCTAAGAAACGACAATAACTGTGGATGAAGTATATCGTCAGCATCCATGAAATATAAATATTCTCCCCTACATTCGTCAAGTCCGCAATTCCGTGTAGCACTCACACCTTCATTAATCTTATTTATCACACGAACATTCCGATATTTCTTTTCATATTCACGAAGCACAGACAACGAACCATCCTTTGAACCATCATTAATAAGCAAAATCTCACAATCGTCAGTATCTTGCACAAAAATGCTATCTAAAGAAGTCCGCAGATACTTTTCTACATTATAAACAGGTACGATAATACTTAAAAGCGGATTTTTCATCGTGTCCATTCCTTTAATAATTCACACCCTTTAGCACCATGTTTTTGCATGATACGATGCACTTCTGCATAATCAATGCTTTCCTCAATAACGCGAATACTACCACTATAAATATGATTACCCAAACCTAATGGATTGAGGAGTGTAGTAATGCGATCGTTCATCTTTATAGCAACACCTGTAACAGGATAAGTCAAAAACTTTCTACCAAACAAAAGAGTAAATACAGTACCGTGAAAAGAGTTAGTAATGACATATTCAGCATTAGCAATGAGGGACAGCCATTCATGAATGCTAGCCTGTGTATGTTTGAATTTATCCTCTTGACCTTGACTTGCAACATAAATAATTTTCAACCCTTTTTCCTTAGCAAATGCATGTATCTCTTTCCAATTGATGATTGTACGTGTTCCAAGAAAATAGATAAACAAATATTTATCTTTAGGCAACTCCTTAGACGCAATCTTGAGATAATCTGTTGCTGCCAATAACATCGTTGGATCAACAACGCATACTGCATCTCTACGCCCCGCATTTACACAGATCTCCACACCACTCTGTTCTCTAACAGAAACATAATCAAATCGTTTCAACCATTCAGACAAAGTTTTACCATCAGGTAAAGTATCGCATCCACCAAAACTGGCAGCATAAGCAATTTTACGTATTTTATCATGCACCCAACTTAAATAGTAAATACCATCATGAGTATTCCAAATTTGATCACTCCCAACTACAAAAATATCTGCAACGGGAGGATCATTCTGCAACTCTTCAAGTGTATATACCTTAGTACAATTCAAATACTCTTGACGAAACTGTTCAAAACCGAGGTCAACAGTACGCTTTCGGAAACTCCCATGTGTAAATACATAAAAAGCAGAACTGATAACACGCTTCACCAAATAAAATGGATAAGGTAAAAGACGATAGACTATACGCGTCTTTTCCATCAATTGCTGCTTGAATGTAGGACTATAATCTCTACCATTCGTTGTACGCACCAAAAAAGTCTCATGCCCCAACGACTGCAAATATGTCTGTAAGGCATAGCATTGCAGTAGCTGACCATAATTATCTTCTGTTTTCCAAAAAGTTAATATACCAATTTTCATTTTCCTTCTATTACCAACTATCACTACTTACTAATATATTCCTATTATAAACAGTTCATATACATTATATTTTCAGATATTAAAATCTGCAATCCATTTAAGTCTCTAAGCTTATTAAAATACAGATATAACATTTTCAAACATCTCCATACTATTTTAACGCATTGGTTAAAAATCTCATAGATTCTATCTGCCTCTTAGATAAAAGTATATTTATTTTCTGCCAATCAAAGGTTGGAATCTTAACACTATTAACATCGTTACAAATACAATCCATCAAACCGAAATTTGTAAGCAAAGACTCCAAACGTGTGTTGCCTCGAACTGCATTCAACTTTACCACAAAAGGTACATTAAATAAAATACTAAAAACTGCCCCATGAAAAGAATCTGTTATAACAAATGAAGCATTATAAATATTACTTAACCATTGTTCGACTGATATATTAAGATGTGACTGTAAAGATTCTCCTCGATAGAAAATAGGTGATGCAATATTAGAACGAATCTCAGGTATTTTAATGGCATACGCAATACGCTTGACTAACGTACGTGCCGATTCCGATTCTTCCAATAAATAATTCAACACATAGCCATTACTATTCTCAGAAGTAACAAACTTCATGAAACCATTCTTGCCTAAAAGCATTGTAGGATCAAGCACCCAAGCAGCATCCACACCAAGTTTCTCTTTACATAATGTAACTCCAGTATTTTCGCGTACAGAAATAGCATCGAATCGTTTTGCATATTCACTTACAACAGGAGTCATATCTTCACTATACTCCCATTTTTCAACACCGAAGCTGGCTGCATAAGCTATCTTCTTTGCGTTACTCTTTACAAAATCAAGATAATAGTTCTTTATATTCGCAGAGTAACATGGGCGCCAGCATTGGTCACTACCAACGATATAAGCATCCATAGGATGACTTTCCACATAGGCATCAAATACAGCCTGTGTAAATAATCTATCTGTATGCTTGATGTTCTGTTGCACAAACGGTTGCTGCAAACGTGATAAATCTGCTTTCTGCTTACTTGTCAACAAACTAGCATCATAACTCGACTTTACCACTTGAAAAATCCGTTTAGCGACCTCCTTCATAAAGCATACAGACCTAGGTATATGACGATCAATGGTAATAGGATCATGTCCCATCTCCCTTAAAACCTCCTGCAAAGCATAATTCTGAAGCAATCCTCCATAATTACTATGAAGAGCTTGGGTTAGTATTCCGATTTTCATTCTTTCAATAAGAATTGTTTCAAAAATTTCTTTATATTGTCACTTTTAATTTCTGTGTATCATCTAATTACACCTATACTTACTTTGACCACAGTTTTTCTACCCATTAAATCTAATGTCAGATATTACAATATCAAATATGAAAATTAAATAGACTTACAAGCATAACATTCCAATAACAATTCATCGATATCTTCTGAATTACTAAAATTTTCACTTTACTAATTTCAAATGCATCAACAAATTATAAATCCACACCTTACACCGAATTTTAATAGGTAATCGAGTAGCACGAGAAACAAACTGTACAAACTTTTCTGGGTAATGTCTATAAAATTCATCTCGCTTAGCGGACAATAAAGCAGACTTGATTAAAGCAGTATTTCCTTGAAACACTTCTTTATATGAGGATATGATTTTGTTTACATTCATTTTTGATACATAAAATATCCCTTTGCTTGTATTCACAATTGTACAGCATATCCCTTTATCATCATCTATCTCTGGTTTTACATTCTGTATACCCCAATAATCACCAATCGTTATATCACTTCCACTCTTTAAGCATTTACTTGGACAAGCATAGCAAGATGGACGCAAATACAAATTTGCCAAAAATCCTTTCATAAAGATATTCTCATTATGGGGTTCTGAAAGCAAAACAGTATTTTTTGACCCGCACTCATCGGTCACAGAAAGGGTGAGAGCAAAACAGTATTTTTTCCAACCTAATCGCTTATTCCTAAATTCAATACGAGAAATATTCCGTATCGAATTTAGAATGATTGATTCAGAGTGAGGATAAACTGAATTTCTACTATTACCCAAACGAGCAATTAATTCATTCAAATATTGACGCCAAACACCTGAGCTTGGTACACCGTGGCATATAAAATCCATAGTTAAAAGATTTTCATATTCCTTCCGAAGATACAATTTCAAACCTGCAATTTGACAAGGAGTTCCTGAAAATAAGACTTTCCGTCCTTGTTTCAAAAACTGTTCAGTTTGACTAAATGTATTACCTATTCGACTCTGAACATATTTAGATCCTCTAAACACAGACAAGCCTTCAATTGTTTCTACATAATCATGAACAACCTCCCAATCTTCATTAAAACGAGCACCAAACACAACGCCTCCTTCTTTAATGACTTGCTCCGCTAATGCTGTGAATATTCCACCTGAAGAACTTTGCATCCGTATTTCTTCATTTTTATTAAACGCAGCATACACTTCCAATGGTTCACGCTCACTACTTTGATTTAAAACAGGACAAACTCTCTCGCACAGTCCACAATCAACACAAATACATTCATCTACAACAGGATACAAAAAACCCTCTGTATCTTCCTGCATCGTTATACACCGTTTAGGGCAACACTGAACGCATGCGTTACAACCACAGCATTGTCTCTTATCTTCTATATCTATCATAAAAATCTTTGAAGCCGATCCGCGATTCTACGCAATGGAGAAAAAAATAGTTCTTTTTCATAGGGGTTCATCCCCAAATACAAAAACAGAGGAATATAAACCGATGAAAATACTAATATACCTATTACAAGCATCCATACAGTTTTTATTTCATAAACTCTAAACAGATTATAAAACAATACTCCTACAACCAATGGTATGATAGACATTTTGCCTATTTCTTTCCAAAATTGAGGTATATCAATATGAATTACTCGATGATAATACACATTCATTGCAATAATCTGCCCAGTAATTAATGCTAAAGCTGTTCCCACAGCACATCCAATACCTCCATATTGTTTGGCAAATGGAATGGATATACATAAACTTATTACCGCTATAATGACATAAAGTATTGAACGAAATTTCATTTGATTCCGTGCTTGCAATATTGTTATTCCTAAATTTTGTATATAAGGAACTGTTAAAGGAATAAAGAAACATAAAGCAATCCAATAGGCATCCATGTAATCTTCACCAGCCCATAAACAAATAAAAGACTTTCCAAAAACAATAAAACCTGTTAAAATAAAGACCATTATAATATACTGGATACGTCCAGTACGAATAAAAAGATCAGAAATTGCCTTTTCATTGTTCTCTTTTGTCACCATAGCGGTAACTCTCGGCAGGAACACACCAGATATAGCAGTAGAAAATCCCATATAAATTGTTTGTAATTGGATAGCCACCGCATAAACAGCTACAACAGCCGCCCCCTTGAACATCCCTAACACAAACTGTCCGGTACTCCAATAAATACGGTCCATGATGGCATTCAGAAAAATCCAAAAAGAATAAACGGATACTTCTTTGAAAAAGCCCCATTGAAAATGTCCGAAACGCACTTGGATCTTCAATCGCTTTTTACAATACCAATAATTGATCAATAGTGTAACTACATTAAAGATTGTTGTAACCACCACCATTCCTATAGCTCGATAACCAATTAAAAGCATAGCTATCATTACCAATGGATTCAATATGATTCGTACGATTCCTACTAATTTTTGAAATACAAAATTTTCATATGCCGTAATAATCGATCCCCAAATACTCATTGGAAAGGTAAAAGCTAAATTAAAGACCATTAGTAACATCATGACACGAATTTTATATAATTCGCTATCATCCATTGTTGCATCAAATAAATAGTCAACATTAAAATAAAGACCTAACCCTACCAACAATGCTAAAACTCCGATTCCTATGTAAAGGAGAAAAAACATTCCGAACATTTCATATTGTTCGCGAATTTTTCCTTCTGCACGAAATTTTGCCGTATAACGGACTATGGCATTTCCAAAACCTAAATCCAAAACGGTCAAATAGGCTACCACCGAAGCAACAAGGGAATATAAACCATATTCCGACTGCCCCATCATACGCAGCATGAATGGGGTGTACAACAAGCCTACAATATTATTTAAACCGATAGAGACATAAGAAAGGAATGCCCCTGCTTTGAGTTGATTTATTGCCATATAAAATTACCCCTCTTTTTGTTTATTCAAAAGAGACAATTCTGTATTTCTTAATGTTTCCGCTTTTATTCTAAGCTGGTGTTCTACAACCAAATCATAATCACATTTACTATCTCCTGTTTTACTTGTTACTACCAATAACTCCAAACAGAGTAAAAACAAAAACAGAAAAATATAAAAAGCTAATGCATATGGATCTTCCCGTAAAATGAGAACAAGTGCTTTCAATTCTTCCAAAAAACCTGTTGCTGCATTTTCAAATTCATCACGAGTTTTATCAGCCACCTCAATTTTTTCCTTTTGATATGTATCTAGTTGATTTTTATATAAATTCAGTGCTTCTTCATTAGCCTTTGCTTGAGCATTAAGAGGATTCTCTACACTTCGTTTATTCACACTCGTTATTTTTTCTACAACAGGATTTCCTTCTTCATCTACTCCAGTCTGCTTAGTAGTCGTACTGACATCAGTTGCCGTAATAATCGGTTGTTTCGATAATTTATCATAAATTTGGATATTTGCTAAACCTATAGAATCTATTAGTAAAGAAACACGCTTTATATCACTATCAAGGTAAGCCATACGTTTAGGTATTTCTTTATTGATTTGTTCAGTTCGCACTTCTTTCATCTTCACCGTAACATCATTTTTAAAAATGATTTGATCAAAAACAGCAGAACCCAAAACAGCCATTAAAAAAGCTAATACATATCTAAAGAATCCCATTATACCTAACTTACCTACTGTAAGAATAATAAAACGTTCAATACACAAAATCATAATGACAAATACAGAGGATACTGCTAACTGCTGCCATAAAGAAGAAACACCCATATATCGTTCGGCAAAACAAAAACCAATAGCTCCCCAAATAACAGAAAGAATAATAATGGCGGAAATATAACGCCGAAGAGTTCTTCTACTAGCTTCCCCACACTGTTTTAGAAGAATAGGATTCCAACCTATCAAAAAACAGCCAATTCTAGCACCTATACCAACTGTATTAATTGTTTCCATGATTATTACGCAATAATAAATCTGATTTAGCAGCCAAGCCTTTTAAAAAACCTCGTTCATACGATTTGACCATACTCATCATCTGGGGTTCTTCTTTTTCAAGGGATTCAACCATATCTTTCATTACACTCATATGTTCAATATAAGTATCCTTCCTTGCTTTCAAAGAACTGGCAGTATTGATAAGACCTTGTTGCTCCACAATCTCTATCTGAACCTCAATATCTCGGAGATCATTACGATAACGCAATGTCACCTGTTCAAAAAGACGTCTCAATTCATTTTTAATAATATTCTTTTTTGAATCTTTATAAGTACTGTCAGCATTAACCATCGCATCATCATAACCGGATTGCTCATAATCTCGATTAATATAGGCATAAATAGCATCGATAGGCATTTTCGTCCCATAATGCACCGTATATAAATCTTCATTTGGATCAGAGTTATCCACAAAATCTTCCTCTTTAATTTCTGGCAATATTTTAGAACTTATTTCTTCCTGTACAGGAACATCTTTTTTTGAACCGAATAAAAATGATAATAACCCCATAATATTTATTGATTAATAATTTTCATTGGTATTTGATATTTTTGATGCCCACGGCTATGACAACTTTCACACAAAGTCACCAAATATTTATCATCATAATCCCATGGTAAACATTTTTGATTAGATTGCGCATTTTTATGATACTGCTTATGATGGACTATTAGCTTTGTAGTTGATCCACAAATAACACATCTAAAATTATCTCGCTGAATAATATGCGCACGTTTTTTTAACCAACGCTCATCAAATAACAATTCTCGATAAGAACCATTTTTTTCTTTATCATCGTGCATACATATATTTCTATTAATCATAGAGTTTTCAAGACTATTTGAGCAAAATGCCTCTCCATACAACCATATTATGATCACTATAAGGCGCATCCGGAGAGAAACAATCCTGTCCTTTTAAGAATTTCGAATAGAAAACGTAATCAATCCGCCAAAGTTTGTACAACTGACGGAAGGTGTATTGGTAGCCACTTCCACAATCACGGAAACCATCTGCCAAGCCTTTCCGTAACCGATGGTACGTATAAGAAGCGGGCGTATCGTTGAAGTCGCCACAAACCAATACCGGATAAGACGAGCGTTCGATCTCGGCATGAATTGAATCGGCTTGTTCTGCTCGTTTCAGATAGTTGTTTTTCATTTTCAAGATCAAATCTTTGACTGCTTTTGCACGGACTTTCAAACTTTTGCCGGGAGCAGTAATGATACCGCGATAGGCATTGACGCTTGTTGTCTCGAAATGGTTGTTGATCACGCGGATGTATTGGTTGTTTATCCTTACATCGGCTATCAACGACATATTACTGGAATTCTCGTAATACAGCGCTTTTACCGAATGGATCGGATAACGGCTGTAGATCGTAGTCGGTAAATGGTCTGTACGCCGGCTGATATATTTATACAGCACATAATCGAAAGCGTACCGGATGCTGTCCCGATGGTAATACCCATCGCCGGGGGCTTCCTGGAAGCAGATGATATCGGGTTGTAGCTGCTTGATATAAGCGGCGGCCTCGTTCATGGTGTATTTTCTGTTCCAATAGAAATGGCTGGCGTTGTAGGTGACTACGGTCAGAGGGGTTCCTGCTTGTTCGGAGGCAGCCGGTTTAGACCAATATGGGGGTTGATAAACGGCTGACAGATAATCCGCATGAAGCAGGATCGCCAACAAAGGGACTACGCTTTTCCATTTTTTCTTGGTGAATAATTGTACCAACAATAACAAGAGGTTGGCTGCCAATATCGGCCAAACCAACAATGTCAGGAAGGACAACCAGATACAGATTCCATCGGCGCAATAGCCTCCGGCCAAACAGAGGACGGACAATGCCGCAAAAAACAGGAGTAGAGTATTATTCAGCCTTGTCCAACGCCTCATAGACCGAATTCTTGCTCTTGAACTCAGGCACGATTCCTTTCATCATCCGGACGGTTCCCATTTTGTCTACTTTGATCGCGAGGTCGATCAAGGGGTTCATGACCGTACAGATGTCGTCGTAATCGTATTCCCGGACTTGGGCGCGGTAGATCTTTTCGTTTTCTGTAGGCAGTGTATTTTCTTTCGTTGCCAATAGTTCTTCGTAGAGCTTTTCGCCCGGACGGAGGCCAGTATATTTGATCTCGATATCACGGTCGGGAACGAGGCCTGCCAGTTCAATCATGCGGCGTGCCAGATTGGCGATCTTCACGGGGGTTCCCATATCGAAGACGAAGATTTCGTTTCCTTTCCCCATAAAGGCGGCTTCCAAAACCAGGCGGCAGGCTTCGGGGATCGTCATAAAGTAGCGGATGATGTCGGGATGGGTGACGGTCAGAGGACCGCCTTTTGCCAACTGCTCACGGAAACGGGGAATGACGGAGCCGTTGCTGCCCAACACATTACCGAAACGGGTAGTGATAAAGCGGGTTTTACCGGATTGCCGGCCTTTACTGATAGCGATGCTCAAGCTCTGCACATACATCTCTGCCAGACGTTTGGAAGCTCCCATAACGTTGGTCGGGTTGACGGCTTTATCGGTCGAGACCATGATGAACTTGTCTACGCCGTATTTGACTGCCATATCGGCCACGTTGCGCGTGCCATAGACATTCGTATGGACGGCTTCGCAGGGGTTCTCTTCCATAAGGGGCACATGCTTGTAGGCAGCGGCATGGAAGACCAACTGGGGATGGAAACGCTGGTAGATGCTTTCAACACGGTGGATCATGCGGATGTCTCCCATGACCGGGGTAAACTCGACATCGGGAAACTTTTCTTCCAGCTCCAACCGGATGTTATGCATCGGGGTTTCGGCACTGTCGAACAGAACCAATTGCTTCAGCCCGAAATGGCAGAGTTGGCGGCAGAGTTCGCTACCGATGGAACCGGCGGCTCCGGTAACCAATACGACTTTGCCTTTCAGGGAGTTGGCGATCTCCTCCATGTTGATACGGATCTCTTCGCGCCCCAAGAGGTCTTCGATACGGACTTCGGGAAGGGTGCGCAATTGTATTTTACCTCCCTGGAGTTCGTCGATGGAGGGCAACAACAGCATGCGGATCTTCTTTTTCTCGCAAAAACGGATCAGGCGTTCGCTTTCTTCTTTTACGACTTTATAATCGGTAAAAAGGATGGCCTTGATGTCATAGCGGTTCATCAGGCGGTTGAATTCTTCCAGGTTGGATACAAAATAGACTTTATAGCTCCCTATGCGCATGGAGATTCTCGGTCCGAAACGGAGGAAACCTTCGACCTGATAGGATGAGTTGGCACGTAAAAACGAGTCGTTCAGAAATGCCGGAGATGATTTTTCATGTCCGAAAATCAACAGTTTATCTTTACGACCGGTAGCCATACTGCTCACCATAAAAGTATAGCCCGCGATCAGGAAGACACGGAAAATCGTCAGTATAAAGAAGGTGAGAAAGAAATCGATCGCACTCCCCAGCAGGAAGCTACGGAAGGAGAAAGCATCGGTCAGCAAGAAAAGGAGGGGAAGGATGATCGCCACTTTCAGGGAGGAGGCCATAGCGATGCGTCCGGTCTCGATAAAAGCGGAGTGACGGATGATCCCTTTATAGGTCTGGCAAATAAAAAAACTGATAATGCTACAAAACGACGAGACTAAAAAAACTTTGAAGATAGCCAAGTTGGAGTAGTCATGGTCTAAAATGTAGCTGATTAAAGCCAGGGAAGTGATGGACGAAAAGACGGAAAGAAACAGATCTGCCAAGAAAATAACCCAACGGTTGATATATTTCTCCCTCGTCAACCTCAGTAGTAAATTGTTGATTTTCATATGATTAAAGTATTAATTATCCCACATAAAAGTCCGTCGGTCCCAATATAGGGTGACGTAATCAAATAGTATTGATTTGTAGATCAATAAATATTACTATAGTCATTGATATTATACGCTCCGGAGCGTATAATAAAAGGTATTAATACCTTTTATCGACAAATAATATTTCATCTTTTTTGTTAATTTGACTATTTCTAAATAATCCATGCAAATACGACTTACTCTTTTTAGCCACCTAACAATAGAAGATATTCGATCTTGATTTTTCTTTTCGTTAACCTTTCAACGCAACACGTTGAATTTCAAATAGTTAAATAACAGCTTATTCCACACAAAAGTTCGTCAGTCCCAAGAGCAGGAAAAAACGTAACAATCTGATCATATGAAGATTAAGCTCTCTCAAAATGACTAAAGAAAACGTACGTTTTCAGTAGTCATTTTATTTATGAAGGTTTGTTAACCGTTGGTTTTCAGAAAATAGGATGCGGAGAAATTGATATGTTTGGTAGACAGGCAAATAAAAAATAGGCAGAGATATTTGTATTTCAAATTTTTTAAGTATATTAGCTCTCTCAAAATGACTAAAGAAAACGTACGTTTTTTTTAGCCATTTTATTGCTTTGGGAATCTGCATGGATAGCGAGTGTCACTCTCCTTTTAAAAAAAAGACATGGAAAAGGAGGATACGGGCAGATACGAATCAGGGAGGTGTGTCAGAACGCAGTGTGACACATCTCCCTGAAAAAAATGCGATGAAACGATCGTTACTCTATCGTGCTAATCGTAGAAATCATCCCGAACTTCTCGTTGTCGTTCAGATTCCAGACCACTTCACCTTTATCGTTGATCTCGAATACCTGGGGGCTGTTGGCCTCTACGGCATTCTTGTCATGTCCCTGCCAGTTGCAGACGTACAGGCCGCCATCCTTTGCCGGAAGCAAGCCGGCCACGAAGAACAGGCGGACGCCTTTGATATCGTTCTCACCGTAACGGCGGGTTACTTCGCCGTTATCGAGGTTCACCTCCATCAGGGAGTGACCGTCACCGCAGGCAACCCAATGGTTTCCGCCGGCCAATGCCAATGTCGTGAAGGGTGTCCCTTCGAGACGGGTGATCTTCACAACTTCGCCTTTTGGAGAGATCTCGCGCACGTCGGAAGTGGCAAAGAGGGGCATCAGGTAGTTGCCGCGGGCATTCTTGTTCAGCTGGCGGAACTGGGCATGCGGTTTTTCGATGCCTGTCTCATATTCGGTGCGCGACAGGATTTCTCCCTTCGGGCTCACCTCCATGATGACAGCCGGATGGCCCACCCAACCCAAAAGATAGTTACCGTCGGGCAACACGCGGGCAGTCTGCATCTCACAAGTATCGGGAGCAGCAATATTCCAGATTTCCCGATGGTTGCGGTCGATCAATTTCGCACCTCTGGCATAGGCAAAGAGGATATTGCCGTCGGGAGTGGCTACGGCGGAGTTGCACTCCCAGCCTTTTTCGAGGGGATGCTCCCACTCTACCTGCTTGGTGTTCTTGTCGATGATCACGATCTTGTTCCAGCCGGAACCGCCCAACAGCAGTTTTTCTGTCTTCTTCTCGCAGGAGGTAGCGGTTACCAGCAACAAGGCTGAACAGAGATAAGTAAATAGTTTATGCATAGCTTTACTAATTAAGCATTTGGAAATAATGTGCCGATATGTCAACCGGCACATTATTTATTATAAGTCCTTGAACATTTCGTAGCCTTGTTCCGGAGTCAGGCCTTCGTGTACGACAGCGTGTACGGCCTGGATCATGGCGGCTGGTTTCTCGCTCTGGAAGACGTTACGTCCCATATCGACACCGGCAGCACCGTCGTTAACGGCGTTGTAGCAGAGTTCGAGCGCTTCCTTTTCAGGCAGTTTCTTACCTCCGGCGATCACAACGGGAACCGGACAGGCGGCTGCTACCTTTTCGAAACCGTCGCAGTAGTAGGTCTTCACGATAGAAGCACCGTTTTCGGCACATACGCGTGATGCGAGTGCGAAGTAGCGGGAGTCGCGTGCCATCTGTTTGCCGACAGCCGTCACACCCATGACGGGGATGCCGTAGCGGTTGCCCATATCGACAGCTTCCACCAGGTTGGCTGCCGTGATGGCTTCCTGCTCGCCGTCGCCGGCAGAGAACATGACTGCCATAGCGGAAGCGTTGTAACGGATCGCATCTTCGATATCGATCAAGACGTTACGGTTCAATTCCGTCAGGATCGTCGAACCGGCATCCGAACGGAGGCAAACGGGTTTGTTGATGTTGGCGGGAATAGAAGTCTGCAGGATACCGCGCGTACACATGATACAGTCGGCATACTGTATGAGGGGAACGATATTCAGGTCGATACGTTCCAAACCTGAAGTCGGACCCATGATAAACCCGTGGTCGAATGCCAGCATGACGGCACGGCCTGTTTTCGGGTTGAAGATACGAGAGAGGCGGTCTTTCATACCCCAAGAGTAGTTAGACGCACCTTTTACATGAAAATTGTCAAATTGGGCAGTTTGTCCGAAGCCGAAATTATTCGCTTCTCTGAACCCATCCATGTCTGCCATAGAATTTCTGATTTATGATTTATAATTTATGATTTATGATTTGGGAGTTTATGATTTATGATTTATGATTTATCACCGACGCATAAATCATAAATCTTTACAGTGCTTGTGCGAACGATTCGAACATGCAGCTCCAGGAGGTGGCACCACTGTCGGCATAGCCGATGGAGCGTTCGCCGTAGTTACGGGCACGGCCGAAGTTGGCTTTCATTTCCACAGTCGAAGCTGCACCGGCAAGGGCGGCTTTCGCTCCGGCTTCGAGGATTTCCTTGATGTCGTCCGAAGGGCATGCCTGGATCGCTTCCACAGCGGGGATCAGGGCGTCCATCATGGTCTTGTCGCCTTTCTGGGCTTTCGTCTGTTTCTGCACGTTGGCAAGACCGCCGGCAAACATGGCTTTCACTCCGGCGGCATCCAGTTCCGTACCGGAAGCATGGTCGCTCATACCCAAGAAGAAAGCGCCCAACAGCGTACTGGTGGAACCGCTTACCTGCAGCATGACATCAAAGCCCATATCGTTCAGCATGGCTTTGAACTCCGTCCCTTTCTGGGCCGTAGCCACGATAGCGGACATGGCTGTCACGATTGCCTGGCCGTGGTCGCCGTCACCGATAACAGCGTCCAGTTTAGAAAATTCGTCTTCGCGTTCTTTGATGTTCTTCAAGGCGTTGTCGAGCATCGCCTTGAAGTTTTCGATAGTCAGTTGTTTCATATCTCGTTTATTTACCGATTGTTGTCCAGTAAGGTGCATCAGCACGTTTGTTCTTCAGATAGTCGATATGATCTTCGTCGAGGATAGCCATGATCATCTGGAAACCGGCCTGTTCCTGTACGGTCAGGATTTCCTGAATACGGCTTACGACAACTTGAAGGCCACGGGCTTCCAGTTCCTTGTAGGCCTTACGGAAGATGATGTTCAACTCCATGTGGGTAGTCGCTCCTACGCCGTTGATGATAAGCATCATCTTGTCGCCAGCCTTCGGCTTGAGCTGCTGGCAAAGCAGGTCTACCATCTCGGCAGCCGTATCGTCGGCAGATACAAGCGGTTTCTGTCCGCCACCGCCTTCGCCGTGCTGTCCCATACCGATCTCCATGATGCCCTGGGGCAGGTCGGTGATCGTACCGCCGTTCTGCGGATGCGTACAAGAGCGCATGGCAACGGCCAGAGTAGCGACGTTGTTGTTATAGCGTTCGGCGATTTCGACCAGCTCGTCAAGCGTCTTGCCTTCTTCGGCTGCAGCACCTAATATTTTATACAAAGGCACACAACCGGCCAAGCCGCGACGGTCGTTGATGTCGGCACCGATACCGGCACTGATATCGTCGTGAGTCAGCACTTGTTTCACCTTGATGCCTACACGTTCTGCCAACTGGCAAGCCATGTTCGCACTCATCACGTCGCCGGAGTGGTTCAGGACAACCAACAGGATACCGGCTTCACGCTTCATCAGCTGCAAAGCCTGGAACAGACGCTGTGCACCGGGAGCGGCAAAGATGTCGCCCACGACAGAGCAGTCCAGCATACCTTCGCCTACGAATCCGCTCAATGCGGGTTCATGACCGGAACCGCCCAAAGTCACGATAGCCACTTTGTCTTCGCTCTTCGGATTGGCACGTACGACGATGTTTTCACCACCTAACTTGACCTGGTCCGGATATGCCAATACATAACCTTCCAACAATTCGGGTGTTATCTGTTCGGGATCATTTATAAATTTTGTCTTTATGTCTGACATGGTATATTCCTCCTTTATTTAAGTATGTTATTAATGTTATTATTTGATTTCCATGATTTCGATAGCGATGCCTTCTTCTTCGATGAAAGCGATCGTCAAGTGTTCGTCGCATACGGCCGGGCCGAAGATCACCTTCTTGCCTTTCAACTCTTCCTCCAAAGAAGGAACGGTGTAGGCAATGTGTCCCTGTTTCTGTACCAGTTCGGGCAGACAGCTGCCTTCCTCGAATTTCAGGAATTCGATGCGATTCGGACTTTTGCTATAGTCTGTCAACCATACTTTCAGGCCTTCGTTAAACATAGCCCCTTCTACTTGTTCTGTCGTTACGATACCGACATGATTAAATGTTCTCATGACTAATTAATTTTAAGTGTTCGTACTATTTTTATTCGTTATCAGTTCTCTCAACCTCAAAACATAGATGTTTCGCATTCAAAACACCCATGTTTCGTTTTCAAAACATATATGTTTCACACCTTCGTCTTCCATCTCCTGTACGAAAGGACAGCCAGGACAACGACTACCCCCAAGGCGATATAAAGATAGGTGAATATTCCATGCACATTATCATTTTGACCGTATGAATGCATTCCGCTCAGGAAATAATTGACACCGAAGAAAGTCATCAGCACGGAAGCGAACGCGATCACGGATGCCAGATTGAACAACCAAAGACTATTCCAGCGTTTCACCAAGTGGAGATGAGTCACTACGGCATAGACGACCATCGTGATCAGCGCCCAGGTCTCCTTCGGGTCCCACCCCCAATAACGACCCCAGGACTCATTCGCCCAGACAGCACCGAGGAAAGTGCCGACAGTCATCAGGGCAAGCCCTACCCACAACGCCATCTCACCCACAATACTCAGTTCGGTGATACGGGCTTTCAATATCTCTTTGTTCTTCTTTTCGGCGACGGACATCATCACCATATTGGTCAGCCCGATCAGGCAACTGATACCGAAAAAGCCGTAAGCGGCAACAATGACCGCCACATGGAACATCAGCCACGGCGATTTCAGGACCGGTACGAGCGGATTGATCTCAGGGTCCATCCAGTTCAGACCGGAAACGAAGAGGATGATACCGCCGAACAGGGTGGCCAGCGCGAAGGTGATCGTACTACGGCGCACGAACAACAGTCCGGCAAAGACAGTCGCCCATCCCACATAGACCATCGTCTCGTAGGAATTGCTCCAAGGAGCATAGCCACCGATATACCAGCGCATCCCCATTCCGAACATATGATAATGAAAGACGACCAGTACGCCGGCTCCTAACAGCCATACGGCGACCTTCATCCAGCGGGTCCGGCGGAACAGCATCGCGAAAGAAAGGACCAACAACAGTCCGCCCAAGACCAGATAGCCGATCTTGCAATAGCGGAAGACATCCATCTTGTTATATTTCAATTCGGCCTGCATGCGCTTCGGACTGATATCGAGTGTCTTGTTCTTGGCTTGCTGATAGGTGTCGATCATGCCGACCACTTCATCGGCTTTCGCCCAATCGCCACTCTTCAAGCCCTCCTGCACTTCGCCTAAATACCAGTCGAAAATACGGGAGACGAACATGGAGTCTTTGCCAGTAAAGGCAGAGAGGTCGTCGCCGGGTGCATACCATTTATGATTCGGATCGTCTTCTTTCGGAAAAAGGTTCAGCATCTGGTGATTGATCAGCTGATGGAAGATGTTCAACTGCTCGTCCAGTTTCATCAGGTCCTTGTCGAAACGCGTACGCTGGGCAGGCATCTTGTTATAGGCTTCTTCCAACTTCTCTTGCAACTTGTAGCTGCCGTTACTGTCGAAGGCCTGGATATAGGCACACTCGCCGTCCGTCAGGTCATAATAGGCGGCCAACTCCGGATTGGACAGAGCGATAAAGGGAACGCGCATCCACATATCGGGCATGGCTAAAAGGCTCAAAAGGAACTGGTCAGAGTTCAACTGACCGATCTTATCCGACTTATGGAGCTTACGTAGAATCTCCGAAGAGAAGGTATTGACCGGCATCATACGGCCGCTACCCGACTGGATCGGAAGGGCTCCGAAGAGGGCAGCATGTTCCGGGCTCACCGCATATTTCTGCACGGCATCGAGCATCGGGGAAGCCTTCCCGCCGGCATTTACGGACAGGGGAACGGCAAGGAGCGCAAGCAACAGGACCGTTACGTTGGTCGCCTTGCGCAATTCTTTCAGGCGGCGGCTCTGACGCATGAAGCGGGAATCCTTACCGACCAGGCAAAGGATCAGGCCGATGACCAGCAACAGATATCCGGTGTAGGTGATGTTCCGCCCCGCCACGTCGCGGTTGACGGAAAGGATGGTCCCGTGTTCGTCCTGGTCATAGGAGGCCTGGAAGAAACGGTAGCCTTTTACATCCAATACGTTATTCATAAAGATCCGCTCTTCGCGGTCTTCCCCATCCACATGGACGATCACTTCACTCTCGTAGGAAGAGGGACTGGCGGAACCGGGATAGCGGGTTAAGGTGAATTTCTTCAGTTCAACGGAAAAAGGCAGGGTATGAAAGGTCGTGTTATCGGAAGTGCGGACAGCAATCTGGTTGCTTGTCTCCCCTTCACGCAGATGCAAAATTCCTTCTTCGCCGAAAAGGAAAGAGGTCAAGGCGCCGAGAAGGATGATGATAAAGGCGAAATGAGTCAGCATCAGTCCCCATTTGCCGCGTTTCAGGTATTGGTGTTTGATCGTAGCCGCAATAAAATTAACAACTAAAAGGAATTGGAGCAGAAAAAACAGGGGGGAATAATAAACCATTGCTTTGGCTGTCGCTGTACCGTGATACTTTTCGATGAAAGTGGCAACGGCCAGGCCAAAGGCATAAATCAGTAACAGGACGATCGTCGTTACAAAGGAGGAGAAAAATCTTTCGAGATTTGTTTTCATTTACTTTTTTATTAGAGTTCACAGATGCGGCAAATGTACGCAGATTAATCGTTTGATGAAATAACCGGTGGCAATCTGCCACATCTGTGTCCTCTATTAGTTGATAGATATCATCTATACCTTTTCATTATCAATCTTCAATGATCATACGGAAGCCGACGTTGAACACACGCTGGTACGGATAGTAAGCCTTACGCGTATGGGAAGCCGCATATTTCGGACGGTCGATATAAGAACCGCCGCGGGCCACCTTGTATTCGGATGTCTCTTTCGTCTTCTCATTGTACGGATACGATACATAGTCGGAACGGGTCCATTCGGCTACGTTTCCGTGCATGCTGTACAGACCGAAGGGATTGGCCTCATAAGCCTTGCCGCCGACCTGGACCAGGTTACCGTCGTCCACGCTCTCTTCTTTCGGAAGGAAGGTATAGTACTTGTACCACGGGTTGGTCTTCGCCATCGGCTGCGGGTCTACACCGTAAACGGCAAACAACAGCGTTGTCTTGTCCGCCAAATTGTCCTTCTTGCCGAAGTCCGCATGCATGTCGCCATACCAGAAGTCCTGGTCGCTACCGGCGCGGCAAGCCCACTCCCACTGTGCTTCTGTCGGAAGCGTGATCTTGAGACCGGTCTTTTCGCTCAGTTTCCGGCAGAATTCCATAGCATCGTTGTAGCTGACACGGATAACAGGCTGTTCCGGTTTATTGGCCGGATATCCCTGAACCACGTGGTCTTTCCACTGCTGATCGACGAAACGGCTGTCGTGATCCGGGAAGACAACGTTGAACTGTTCGTTCGTCGTTTCCAGCTCGGCCATCCAGAAGGCTTTGTCGATCTTCACCTTGGCAGTCGGATAAGCATCCGGTTCGCCACGGTAACTACCCATCACGAATTCACCGGCCGGGATACGGACGAAATTGACTTTCACACCCGGAGCGATCTCAACCACCTTACGGGTTTCCTTCTCCTTAGCCAGCATTTCCTTGATCCGGTCAGCACCGAAAGGCCAACCTTTCACCTTCAAGGTCTTTTCCTTTACAGGAGCGGCCTTTTCAGGCATTACCGGGGTGATCGGGCCTTGTTTCTTCAGGTAGTCGGCATAGTCGGCGATTTCTTTCTTCCAGTCGACACCGGCTCCGTTCGCATACTTGTCGGTCAATTCCTTACGACGCTTGATCTGGTCGAATCCCTTATAAGGAAGATCAGTCAATACGTTCGCATTGAAATAACCCTTGTCGGGAGCGTTGTAGTCGATCCAGTTATAAAGCGTCTTCCATTCCTTATCGGTCAGTTTCACGTTGTGATGGCCTTTCTTCAGCAAGCGTACCAATTCGCTCGTGTTGGGATGATATTCGTACGGCTGCAAAACGACCATGTCGCCTTCGCCTCCCTGACGATGCACATACGGATGCAAGTTCAGATAAGACGTGCCATAACCTAGCTTGTCTTTCTTTCCACCCCGCAGGTCGAACGCTTTTCCTTCACCGTTATGACAAGCAATACAAGCGCGGTCCAGGATCGGCTGCACTTCCAGGTCAAACGTGAAAGAGCGTGTACCGCCTTCGGGCAGAGTCAAAGCAGACGGAGCTTTCTGCGAAGCGATCACACGTTTCGGGATCGCGATCTGGTTCTGGTCTTCATGACAACCGATACAGGAAACCACTTCGCCCGGCTGACCGGTCACCCAGCTTCGCATCCACTGGATAGCCACGCCGTCCTTATCCAAAGGCTGGATGGAGATCGGTGTATTGGCAGGAGCCTTGAAGATCACGGAACCGTCTTCTTCGACAGGAACCGTCCCCAACATACGCTTGATATCCCAACCGGACTGGATTCCATGCCAGTTATGGTCGGAACGAGTCTTTACATACGCATATTCGTAAGCATGCAGACGCAGAGACTTGACCGTTCCGCGAGGAATACCTTTCAGACCTTCTCCTTCGTAGATATCCTGAATAAAGAAGGTCGCTTCCTTTTCATTCAGTTTCACACGGTCGGGAATGGACGGAGGAGTCTTTGTCTTGCGCACCAGGATCGGGCTGATATAGCCTTCGCCTTCTGCCTGCATCAGACAGGTCACGTTGTCGTAGACGTCCACCAGATAGAGTCCCCACAAGGCATGCGGGTCCAACTTGGCTGCAACCAGGAAGTATTTGTCGTTCAGCGGAGTCGGTTTGATGAACTGCGGCCATACACCGTTTACCAGCTGGTCCTTGATTTCTTCTTTGATCGGACGGTTACGGTGAGGGATTTCCTGTACCATACCGGCTGTGCTCTTACGTCCCTTGGTCGGATCGAAGATGATCATACGGCCTGAACGTGCCACACCGTGGTGGCCGGAGATGATACCGACGAACGCCGAACCGTGGCCGGGCAACGGCTGCACGTCGAACGTACTGTTCGGGAACATCGCACCGCTACCGTAGAGGGCTTTGTTTTCCGTTCCGTCCGGGTTCATGTGCATTACGATACGGGAATAGTAGTGGGTCAGGTCGGTGTACTCCCAGCGGGTGTACATCACGCGGCCGTTATTCATGATGACCGGATTCCAGTTGGCATCCTGGTCGAATGTCAGGCGGCGCATGCTCTTGTCCTTCGGGTCATACAGCACCATGTTACCTACCGCATCGCTACCGTTCACACAAGGAACACCCTGGTAACCGATGTTGGAGATAGCGATCACACGACCGTCGGGCAGGTAAGTACCATCGTAGAACTCCAGATCCGGCTCGTCGTTTTCCACAAGCGGCTTGAAGCCTGTCCCATCCAGATTCACTTCATAGATGTTCCAGCGCTTGTCGTCCTGTGTCTGTGTGAACATCACACGGTCACCGTCCCAATGCAGTTTCAGGTCAGCGATGGAAGAACCGTTTTTCGGTTTGTAGACCTGACGCATCTGTATATCGCCACGCAGATTGGAGAGTTCGACGATCTCGGCATCGAAGCCCTCACGACCGGCAGATTCCTGGTTACTCCAGTTATTGGCCTGAGTCCCCAAGGAAGGAGTCATGATCTGGTGTGCCTTTGAACCTACCTTGAAACGGGCTGCCACGATCTTGTCGGCATCCAGCAACGGGTTAGCCAGCAAGATGGCACGTTTGCATTCCAATGCTTTCTTGGCATCGGCGATAGCCTGTTCGTCACCGTTATAGATGCCTTTGAAACCTTTCTTTTCGAGCCGTACCAGTTCGTTCAGCATCGGTTCGTATTTGGCGGCGTCGTAGCCTTTCTGCTTTTTCATATCGGCGAAAGCCAATTTGACAGCCTCGACGTTCAGCCATTCCAAATCGCTCTGAAGCGTGTACAGCTCCTGTACTTTCTCAACCAGTTCGAGATATTTGCGTATCTGTGTATTGAGATCTTTTTCGTTTGCGATCTGCTTTGCCACATTCGAATAGTAGGCTCCGTCCTTCAATCGGGCGATCGCATTATCCGCAGCCTGCTTTTCGACTGAGGCATCCGGGGTGATCAACCAGGTATCCAGGCCGTCCAGTACCGCACCCAGCATACCGATTTCTTCCGGATACTTGTTGTTCAATTCTTCCGCCACAAAGGTCGGAACCGTATTCAATGCCTGGAAAAACACACTTCCGCCACTTGAAGTATCATCGATACCGACTTCGGCTTCGAAACGGACATACTGGCCACCCACCGGGTATACCAACGTGCCGTTCGCATGGCAGAACACACCGTGTTTGTATTCCTTTCCAGCAATAACGATCTCATGATCGTATGCATTCGTGTTCATCTTGGGTTTTGCCCAACCGGCAACACCGTATTCATAAGGAACTTCGTCCAACCATACGGCTGTACCATCGGCTTTGATCAAACGGGCATTCGCCCATACAGCCTGGTCGTAATCCGTACCATCGGGACCACCGGCCGTTACAAGCACCAGCTTATCCACGCCTTTCAAGTCTACCACGAAAGGTTCGGCTTTCGCCTTATGCTTCATCCAGGTAGAAACGATCGGCATTCCGGATTTCTTCAGCTTTGCCTGTAATTCCGTTTTGGCTTTGACTGAAGCATCAATCCACGTTTCCGCCTTCTTCTGCTTGGGGCCGGCAGACACCATAACAGAAGAGGACAGAAAGAGTGATACTAATAAATAGTATTTGTTCATGTAATAAATTATAAGGTGTTTATTACTTATTATAACGCAGCTTTCGTGTTGGTGAAGCGCAAGCCGTCATTATCGTGGTAGCATGCCCATTCATCAACAATAGCACCTTCAGGACCAGCCATCATAAAGTGGAATGTTTCCAGTTTTTTCAGGCGAAGAACATCACCTACATTCTGTACGACGAAATTTTTGCTCTTGATCGCACCGTGGGTAGCGGGGATAGCAGGAGCGTTCGGAGTCTCGTCGCCTACTTCAGAGAAGTTGTAAACCCATCCCTTTTCTACCATCCAGGATTCATGTTTAGCCGGGAATTTGGTCTTTACATGCGCATGTTCGGGGATCATCTGTCCCGGAAGCAGGTAGATCGCGTGAGCGAAGTAGCCGTATTCAGGATCGTTGACCCAGAAAATACCACCCATACCCACGTTTTCAAAATCACCCAGACCGAAATCAGTCACCCACATGTCCTTAGCCATCAGTTCGGTGAAAGGAACACCGTAGAAAGCGAACATGTCTTTCATTGCTTCCATAGCAACATCCTGTTGGAACTTGCCGTCTTTGTAGAAATCGGCATTTGTGTACTTCTTTGAATACTTCATTTCTTTATTAATTTTACAGTTAGCATTGTTGTTACATTCATTCTTGCAGTCGTTTCCGCACTGTTCGGTGCATTGTCCTTCGCCTGCCGCTGCGCAACAGGTAGCCTCGCCAGTAGATGTTTTGCCGTTACATGCAGCCATCGAAAGCAGGAGGGCTCCCATAGCGGCCGATTTCATAAGATTCTTTTTCATTTTTTCTCTTGTTTATTTAGTTAGTAATATTTGTTCTGTACCTATTTCCTACCGGAGAAACTTTGTTTCCATAGGGTGAAACGACTGTTTCCATACGAGGAAACTTTTGTTTGATGCCTATGAAACGTTTACTCGATGGCGATCCCTTCTATTTCGATCAATAACTCATCCCGGCAAACGTCCGCCCACATATAAGATATGGGGATATTCAAATTATATCCTTCCAGCAGTTCGCGTGCCTCTTCATAGAAGGATTTCTCTTTCAGATAGACACGCAGCATTTTCAGTTTCGCCTTACCAATCAGCTGGCCGATGTTTTCCATCGTGATATGGAGCTGGCGTCCGAGCCCTACTCCAACCAGGCTTTCCTCCCCGCGGATAGCTGCCGTACCGGAAATATAAACGATCCGCCGGTCATCGAAAGTCATGCTTTTGGCCCGTTCGAACTTCGGAGTGGCTTTCTTCTGCTGGGCAGCTTCGAGGACCTGGTCCGAATAGGCGTGGGCGGCTATCTGCAATTTATTGTCGATCGGGGTGGCATAGCATTCGGAACGGGCGAACACGGCCGCATCCAAATCGACCAGTATGCCTCCCAAGTTGGCCCCGATACCGGTAGCAGCCGGATAACCGTTGCTCCAGTCCGTCTTTCCATAGAAATCGGCACGGGCGTTGTTGAACATCTGGTAATGCTGGTCCGGCCCGTCGAAGCGGGTGATCTGCTCGATGTAGTTCCACTGACGGATGATGCAGTTTACGGGGAAGCCTTCCCGGCGCATCACCTCTCCCATCATGTGGAATACTTCGGCGGACTGTTGCTGGATACCGAAGTTTATCACATCCCCATGGAGGCCACCGGCAAAGAGGAAACGGCCATCGGCATTTTCCAGTACGACATACGGGAAGCCGCCGTGACGGCGGAAGGTGATATGATCGTCTTCGTCCGCTTTGTAGCTATGGACTTCCAAGATAAGTCCGGCATTCAGAGGTGGCTGGGAAACATAACTCAATACCGGTTCATGATTCCCATAAAACTTACGGATTTTCTCACGCAGCATGATGCGACGGGAAACGTATTGTTCGTTGTCGTTCGGCATGCCGAAGAATGCCAAACGGAGAATCTGTTCGTCTTGAGGCAACTGTGCCAGCAGGGCGTCTACCATTTCACCGAAAGTAGCCAGTCCGGTCGTATAAATATTATAATGTATTTTATCGCAATAGTTCATAAAGAGTTCACATATTCGGTTAATGCTTCGATATCTTTCTCTGAAACTTTCTTCTCGATGCCGTGTTTATGGACACTGAACACTTCCTTCATGGTAACGGCACGTCCGTCGAACAAATAAGGAGCCGTACGCCACACTTCACGCAAAGTCGGAGTATCCCAACCTTTTTCGAACTCTATATCCTCACCTATGCGGTGGTATTTCATATCCGTATAATAAACACCGCTATGGCATTCCCCGCATTTCAGCTTTTCGAAAACCTTTTGCCCTTCCTTTGCCAAATCAGACAGCTCGCCATTCACCAAGTAAGGACTGGGCACGGGACGAAGTGATTTCAAATAGGCATCCACACAAACAGCATCTTCTTCCGAAACTTCAAAAAACTGGATGAAGTTGAATCCTGCCCGCACAGCCCGTTCCGCATGTTCACGGATACCGGAAATCATGTTGGGAGGAGTCACATGACTAAAGAGCATGCTCTTGCAGTTCTTGGAGTTGCCGACACCGTCGTTCATCAAGTCCCAGTTCATGCCATCCGTTCGTCCGTCTCCCGGATGGCAGCCATTACAACTCTGCCAATTCTGGAAGCAGTGCGAAGCATCGTTGAAGTAGCGTTCACCCTTGTTTTCAGCCGTTTCTTCACGTCCGGGATTCAGTTCGACAGACGTCACTTCGTTCGTATTGATATCCATGATGTTCAGGATATCGGCAAAGTAAGTCGGGATAATCAGCTTGTCACCGTTCAGGATCATATTGCGAGGACCGTTCCCCTCCAGCGGGATACGTTCGCGGAGGCCATACAAGAAAGTCAGGTCGTAGTCCAACACCGCCTTATTGGGATAGTTCAGGAATTTCTCCAACATCGCCTTATGGTCAATCACGCTGATCTCGTGCGTTCCCGAATGGGAGATGAAAACAGACTCGTCGTTGCAGGCAATGCTCCAGATACCGGCCGCACCCCGTTCGGGTTCATCCACGACGATGGCTCCCAGGAACTCCTGCTTGTCGACATCGATCACGCTAAAAGCACTCGTGTTCATCCATCCCTGCTGCAATTGAGATGTAGGGACGGTGAAACGCCCCAAGTTGTGCGATACATATATATATTTGCCGTCGGGAGTTATACAGATTCCCCGAAGGGCATTGCTTCCGTTTGCCAACTGGATGTCCTTCACCTTCGTGAAGCCATCCATTTCGATGACGGATACACAGGCGGCCACATAATCGAGATCAGCCCGCTGTGCAGGAAGGAAGTTCGTGACGAACATATATTTGCCGTCCTTGCTGAACACGGCGGACTTCGGTTCGCGCAATACCTTCACCGTACGCATCACCTTCCGCGCAACCGGATCGATTTCGGAAATCGTGGTCTGGAACTGGTTACATACATATATATGCTTCTTGTCCGGACCGAACATCGGATGACATGCTCCCGAACCGGTCGGAATAGAAGCCTCCACCCTGCCCGATTCGAGCGAGAGGATCTGTAAATGGCCTGTCGTTCCGAATGTAGTCACATATGCCTTGTCGCCATCCAAAAGGATACCCGTAGGCGCTTCGTCCATCGGGAAAGAACGCAACAATGTCTTGCCATCAGGCGAAAAAACATCCACCCGCTTTACTCCTTTATCTGTCATCAGCAACTCACCTTTGGCGTTCGCCACGACATCTGTCGGGAAGAACGGTGGGTTGCCTGCTGAAGCAAAGGAGATGCAACAGCAGGCAAAACAAGCCACCAGTGAGTTTTTAAACATGTATTTTCGTGTGTTCATGGTATATTATATTTTTTTTGCTTTACTATATCCCAACTCAAGAGAAATCGTCTGGGCCACTTTCCTTATACAGTCTGCCGAAACACGTACGACCTCTTTCGACAGCCGGTCCTTAGGGCCTGAAATCCAAATTGCCCCGCAAGGATAACCCGTATAATTAAAGATAGGCGCTCCGATGCAAATCACACCGTTCAGTTCTTCCTCATTATCCATGGCATAACCCAATTTCCGGACCTTTTCAAGTTCCTCCAGATAAGCGTCACGTGTAGTAATAGTCCGGGCGTTGTAGCGTGTAAATTCCATATAAGACAAATATCGGTCCCGGACTGTATTCGGCAAATAAGCCATGATCGCCTTTCCCGGAGCCGAACAATGCAAATCGAAAGGTTTTCCCGGCGAGAGGATAAAACGGAACGTATGATGTCCCTGCGCCTGCTCGATAAAGATACCTTTCCGGTCCCCCAGCACGCCGAAGCATGCCGTCTCTTTCACTTGGTCGCGCAAATCGCGCAAACGAGGCAAAACAGTTTCCAGCAAATTGTGTTCATTCAACGATCTGAATCCCAAAGTTAGTAATTTACGGGATAACTTGTACCTTTTTGTGTCTTCATTATAGATCAAATAATCCAGACGGACCAACGTATTTAAAATACGGTAGGCCGTAGTCTGTGAAATATCAAGGGCGGACTTGATATCCTGAAGCGTCTCACCCTGGGTGTGAAGCGACAAGTACTCAAGTACAGCGATCCCTTTTTCGAGATTCGGAACCTTGTAGTTCTCTTCTGCTTTTTCCATATTTGGAATAACGCTTTCCATATTTGAAATATTGTTTCAGATTTGAATCAAATATAAAAGAGAGCGCATAAATGCAAGCAGGATGTTTGTAAAAATTAGTTAAGTATGTCGTAAAACACATTATAGTTGAAAGGTGAAAGTGAAAATGCAAATAGCAACGCGAAGCAACTTTCAACTCTTCTTGTAGCTGACGATGGCCAGTATGTTAAAGAACACTACGAACAGGTAGATGATCCCCCTATTGCCCACCGACATCAACCCATATACAAGCCAGGCGATACAGGTACCTGTCGTGAGCAGGATAAAACCAATAATCCAATAATGTTCCAATATGTCTGACACACGCATCAAAAGCAATATAAAAAAACAGGAGCGCAACAGCTACACTCCTGTTTTAATATCTTTTAGAGATAAACCAAATCTTACTTATCTATTGTACGGGAAGGAACACCTTCGAAAGTCATTTTAACAGGATTTATAAATCCGTTCTCATCGAAAGTCATCCGGTCGATACAAGTCACACGGTGGTCGCGAGTATTGTCGTTCAGCGGGCGGCGATGGTAGACGATATAATAATCTTCAGTATTCGGAACATGCAATACGGAATGATGCCCGGCTCCTCGCGCGATTGTCGAATCCTGCTGGAGAATCGTGGCGATACGATTGAAAGGTCCGAAAGGCGAATCGGCAATCGCATAAGCGACACAATAATCGGGACCTGTCCAGCCCCCTTCGCTCCACATAAAATAGTACTTACCGTTCTTCTTGAACATGAACGGACCTTCCACATATTTATCCGGTGTCACTTCCTTGTAGACCGTCCCGTCTTCAAAAGGAACCAACCCGGTGAAATCGTCGTTCAGGCGAACGACATTACAATGTCCCCAACCGCCGTAATACATATAGTAGCGGCCATCATCGTCACGGAAAACGAACTGGTCGATCGGCTGTGCCCCGTTTACGATCTCGTTGATAAGCGGTTTGCCTAACAGGTCCTTATACGGACCTTCCGGGCGGTCGCTGACGGCAACCCCGATTCCTCCTACTTCACCTTCATGCACGTCGTTGGCCCCGAAGAAAAAATAATATTTGCCATCCTTATGGATGATAGACGGCGCCCACATGGCTTTCTTCGCCCATTTCACGGCGGAGGTATCGAGCACAGACGAATGTTTCGTCCAGTTCACCAAATCCTTGGATGAAAAACAGTCGAAATAAGTCTGCTTCTCATACGCATCGCTCCAGGTCGGGAAAACCCAATAGGTATCACCATAAATGATCCCTTCCGGATCGGCATACCAGCCCTCGAATATCGGATTACCACTGGTCACGACATCAGCAACAGCCTTCTGTTGCTGTTTCGGCTGTCCGCACGAAACTAATGCGGCAGCACACAATAGCACATATAAACTTTTTTTCATTTATGAGTTAGATTTTTTCTGTTCCATATTCTTAGCCAACCCCCCTTCGGATGTTTCCTTATAGAGACTCGGCAGGTCGTTTCCGGTCTGACGCATCACTTCCACCACCTGGTCGAAACTTACACGGTGCTTGCCATCGGAGAAATTGGAGAAGGTGTTCGCATCCAGCGCACGGGCTGCCGCAAAGGCATTGCGTTCGATACAAGGAATCTGTACCAACCCGCAAACCGGGTCGCAAGTCAGTCCCAAGTGATGCTCCAGCCCCATCTCGGCCGCATACTCGATCTGTGCAGGCGTCCCCCCGAACAACTGACTGGCCGCAGCAGCAGCCATCGCACAAGCCACACCGACCTCTCCCTGGCATCCTACCTCGGCCCCGGAAACGGATGCATTCGTACGGACCACATTACCGAACAACCCGGCTGTCGCCAACGCACGCAAGATACGGGAGTCACGGAAGTCGCGGGACTCTTTCAGATGGTAAAGCACAGCCGGCATGACACCGCACGAACCGCAGGTCGGGGCCGTCACGATCTTGCCTCCGCAAGCGTTCTCCTCGGAAACGGCCAGAGCATACGCATAGACCATCCCACGGCTTTTGATACTGCTGCCGTAACCTTTGGCACGGATCATATAGTCGGATGCCTTACGCCGGATTCCCAGACCGCCGGGCAAGATGCCTTCGGCTTCGAGGCCATTACGGACTGCTTGTTGCATCACTTCCCATACTTCGGCCAGATAGTCCCATATCTGCGGACCTTCGCACTGTTCGACATATTCCCAGTAGGAATGGCCGGTTTTTTCACACCAGGCCTGTATATCCTTGATAGTATGCATTTCGTAAACCTGGCCCTGCGTCAACTCGTTGTAGGTTTCGTTTGCCAACGTCCCTCCCCCGATACTGTAAATCGTCCAGTTATCCAGTTCCTCTCCGCTTTCGTCAAACGACTGGAAGAGGATGCCGTTCGGATGAAAAGGCAGGAACACCTTCGGTTCCCAAGTGATATTGGTCTTGGCCACCGGGCTCAACACTTCGAGAATTGCCGCATCCGTCATGTGGCCTTTGCCTGTAGCCGCCAGGCTCCCATAGAGCGTAACATTAAAACGTACGGCTCCCCGATTGCGTTCCAGGAACATCCGGGCAGCACGCATCGGCCCCATTGTGTGGCTACTGGACGGCCCGTGACCGATCCTGTATATTTGCTTGATCGATTCCATTGTTTTGAGATTTATGAGTTATCATTTGTAATTTATGATTTATAGTTTATGCATTGATGATAAATTATAAATCTTTTCACACTTTCAAAAATATATTCCGCTTATAAAGCAGCCACAAAATTACATAAATAATCAATGCGTTCGACGCTGCAATCAAAGCCGGATAATAATTTCCTGTATATTGTTCGAGGCCATGAAAAAGAGAAGTTCCTATACATCTGAAACTAATCACGTTAGCCAGCATATAGGCCACGATCGAATTCATGCCGTAGACTTTCAACCAAGTCAGGTTCTTCCGGTGTCCCTTATAATCGATCCAATAATAGAACAAGCCCATCAACAGGAAACAATAGCCGCTGCTGACCAACACCATCGAGCTCGTCCATATCTTCTTGATCACCGGCAACTGCAAGCCCCACAGCCAGCCCAGCGCAACCATTATCGCACCGATTCCTAACAGCCATTGCCATTTGTGCTTCCGGTCCATTCCGCTCTTCAAGATATGCCCGGCAAAAACTCCGGTCAGCACCGTCACGCCAAAGTTCAGGCTGCTTAATATCCAGGTATAACGATAAGATTCGGCAAATACGATCTGTCCATTCTCCACAACAGCAGCATCGCGGAATCGCCCCAGGACCGTACGGTCCACCCATTCCGCCAGGTTACCGTCCGGCGTGTAGTTGCCACCTCCATAACCATCGACCGTAATAAATTGCATGGCTCCCCAATAGGCTAACAACAAGGCGACCACCGTCCCGATCTGCACGGACAGACGCACATGCAGGAACAGCATTGCCGAAATCAGATAGCCCATCGCAATTGCCTGCAATGTGTTCGAATAAAGATAAATCCGGTCCGGGTCCAATCCTAAAAGATTTCCCTGGCACATCATACCGAAGATCCAGAGCAAGGCCACCCGCTTGACGATACGACGGTAGACCGCCCATTTATCCGGCATCACTTTATATCGGGAAAGGGCGAACGGCATCGACACGCCCGCCATAAACATGAAGAGCGGCATCACCAAGTCCCACGAAGAGAACCCATCCCACTGCACATGCGAGAAGCACCACAAAAAATCGTTATACCAAGGCGCATCTATCGCACGTCCGAGAGGATGCAGAACCCCTTCCAGCGCCACCAGGCAAAACAAATCGAAGCCACGTAACACGTCGAGCGACTCCAGGCGTTGATAAGATGGTTTCATGATGATTTATGATTTATGATTTGTATAAAAAAAGATTTCAGATTTATGTTTAATGTTATGTTTTCTGGTCATAAATCATAAATCTGAAATCACAAATTTCTTCACACTTTCAGGAAAATTCGTTGACGGTACAGGAAGTACAGGAATCCCCAGCAAACGGCAATGTAGCCGATCGAACTGGCTAAAGGCTGCGCGGCTTCCGGCATCCATCCGACAAGTCCACCAAACAGGCCTTGGGATGTATAAGAGAAATCGATGAATTTTTGCGCCAAATAGATCGTAATCGAATTAACCCCGATCACCTGGAAGAAGAAAGTCCATTTCCGCCATCCCAACACATCGACAATGTAATAAAACAGGGCGAACATCCAAACCGAATAGGCTCCGACAACGCAGACAAACGAACTGCTCCACAGCTTTTTGTTGATCGGGAACACCAAACTCCACAACACCCCCACCAATAGTAACAGCACACCGGCCAACACCAAGCCTGCCACCTTCCGCTTGTCCGTCAATCCCTCTTTACGCAACTTGATAAACTCGCCCGTAAACATTCCCAACATAGCCGTCACAATCCCCGGCAACGTGGACAACAATCCTTCCGGGTCAAAAAATCCTTGATGCAAACGCCCCGGCAACAACAAACGATCCACATAGCCGACCCAGTTGCCTTCCAGCGTGAATGGTCCGGCCTCCGCACCCGGCACAGGGATAAAAGCTATCCAAACCCAATAGCCGACCAAGATCGTCCCGGCTATCCACGCCCTGACTGAAGTCCGGAAATGCACGAACAGCAAGGCGGCAAACATCCATCCCAACCCAATACGCGCCAAGACGCTGGCGCAACGAAGGTTCGCAAAGTCAAACTGTAGCAATCCGTTATAGACACATCCCAGCAACACCAGCGTAATTCCTCTGCGGACAATCCTTTTATAGATATCCGACTCGCTCTTCCCCTGTTCGCGCTGCTTTTCCAACGAGAACGGAAACGAGATGCCGGCAATGAACAGAAACAGCGGAAAAATCGTGTCGTGGTGTGTCAACCCGTCCCACTCCACATGATCCATCTGTCCACCTATCGCCTGAAAAAAAGAATTCGGAAACAACGTTGCCAACGCAACGAAAAGAGAAGCCCCTCCCATAATAAAGAACATATCAAACCCCCTCAGGGCATCCAGCGACAGCAGTCGCCGGGACTGTTTTTGTTTTTCCATATATACAATATCTTTTTAAGTTTACTTTGTCGATCAAGTTTGCAAAGATAGGTCTTTTTTCAACACAAGCAATTTATACAAGAAACCTCGTTTCTTCAGATACCCTAAAAATTTTCATTCTTTCCCCAACAGTGAAAATAAATTTTCCATCACATGAAAATTTATTTCCCCACTATGGAAAATTTATTTTCATGCGATGGAAATTTCTCTTTCATGCAATGGTATCAGAACAACGTTCCCAACCGAAATTTTCTTCATACCGGTCGAAGAGGGGTTCCTCTTCGATATTGTATTGACGGAGCAAATCGCGTACGTATAACTGGTCTTCGGGAGTAAAACAACGCTCCTTACGTTTCAAACGGTAAAAATAAGTCGTCCCGAAATATTCTCTCATCTCCCGCCGTATTTCTTTAGCCTGACGATAAGGGATATTGTCCAACAGGTGCTCCATGCCATAGGCATTTTTCAACGGGCTGTCGTCCATAAACCCGGAACAATCGCCATCGGGGACAACACGTTCCGGGTTGATCGCTCTCACCGCCCAACGTTCTTTCGGGATATGCCGCGACACCTGATGACGCAGACAGGTGGAAGCATGTAGGCATTTCCCGTTAAAACAAAGTGCAAAGTCGTTCGGAACCAAAGAATAATCTAATTTGTCTAACATGGTATTAATGTATTGATATTAGACAAAGGTACTCACAGATCCGGCGGAAAGCAAACATTTACACTCAAAAAATGATCACAACAACAATGACTATAGGCGAGATGAGGGAGTTCACCGTGCCAACGGCTGCCATTTCATATAAGTTCCGGTTCTCCACAACCACTCCATCGGTCCATAACGGAACTTCTTCAGCCAATAATGGCTGAACACTATCTGAACACCCGTATAAGCAAGACAAACCAATACGCTCAAGAAAACACCCAGATGGCTCCAATCCAACCCGAAACCGGAAAAAATAAAGACACCGATCACGGACTGCGCGATATAATTCGTCAGGCCCATACGCCCGTAACTGACTAACGGTGCCATCGCCCGCTGCACCTTCTGCAAACGGTATCCCTCCATCACCACAATTACCCATAGATAAGCAGTCAACAGGTTAATCAGATTAGTCGTCGTCGAACTCATCCACGAATAAAAAGAGACCTCTCCCCAAGCCACAGGCGGAAGATAAGAACGCGCCACATAGAGCAGTCCCAATCCTGCGAGGGCAAGCAAGGCCCAGCGGTTCAGCCGGCCACGAAACTCGTCCATACGTTCGAATAGACGGATGCGTCCTACGATGAACCCTAAGATGAAAAGTCCCAAGGTCAAGTAAATACGCCCGCTCGACACCTGGAAGCGCATTTTTCCGACGATCCCGTCCCAAGCGTTACTCTCGATCGTTTCAGACAAGGTCGGGACTTTCCGAGGACCTGCCGGACGGGAAGCAGGCCTTTCGGCAACACGTTCCACCTGCTCGACCGCCGGAGCCGTCAGGCTTTTATAAGCTACCGGGACAAGTGTCGCCCCCCCCTAAGAAAAGAAACAGCGTAATCCCTGCCAACAGCTTGGTCGGCCATTTATACATCAACACCAAAACAAACCCCAGTATCGCATATATCAGCAAAATATCCACCCGGACAATCAAGCCGTGTAAATAACCGATCGCCAACAAAAGAACCAGCCTCCACAAAAAACGTGGACGGAAGTCAAGTCCTTTCTTCGCCGCCCGATCCATCTGGATAAAGAAACTTAAACCGAACAGGCAAGAGAAGATAATGAAGAATTTCCCGAAAACCAGATAATTGATAAGCCAACTGAAAATCTCGTTCATCGTTCCCTCCCACGGGAACACAGCCTGAGACGTCATCGTCCCCATAGCTCCAAAATGTTGCATAGAATGAATCAGGCAAATGCCGATAAGAGAAAAGCCACGCAAGGCATCGATCACTGTAATACGCTCTCCGGGAGCAAGCACTGTTTTTGTTGTTTCCATATTTTCAAATTTCAGATTTGATTTTTATTCGTTTTCTTCCGGGAACAAAATTACAGGGCATCACTCGAACAGAAGGAATACAAATTACGGTTTTGTGGATATTTTTTACTGTAGAACGGCTCTTGGTTCGGAATGAATCACATAGTGACCTGTTTTAGGATTCAAGAGAAACAAGATTGTAAATTAATTCGTATGTTTGCAGCCGTAACCTAAAAAAATAAAGACAATGACAGTAATCATTTTAATAGCAGTGATCGTGATCCTGGCAATCTGGATCGTTTCTTTGTATAATTCGTTAGTGAAATTGCGCAACAACCGCGAGAACGCATTTGCCGACATCGACGTACAGCTCAAACAACGCCATGACCTTATCCCACAGTTGGTCGAAACGGTCAAAGGCTATGCCTCACACGAGAAAGAGACCCTGGAACGCGTCATTAACGCCCGTAACGGAGCGATCAGCGCCAAAACGATCGACGACAAGATCATGGCCGAAAACGTCCTGACTTCCGCTCTTGCCGGATTGAAGATCACGCTCGAGGCCTATCCCGATCTGAAAGCCAACCAGAACTTCTTGCAGTTGCAGGAAGAAATTTCCGACCTGGAAAACAAACTGGCTGCCGTGCGCCGTTATTTCAATTCGGCCACGAAAGAGTTGAACAACGCAGTCGAGACATTCCCGTCCAACCTGATCGCCGGTATGTTCGGTTTCAAGAAGGAAGTGATGTTCGACCTGGGCGAACAACGCGCGACACTCGAAGAAGCACCTAAAATCAAGTTCTAAGGATGCAATACGTCGGTATACAAACCCAACAGAGCAGGAACAATTTCCGGTCCCTGCTCCTGCTTTGCTTGTTTCCCTGCCTGGTAATGGGATTGCTTTTTGCGTTCTGCTACCTGCTCCACCTGTTGGCAATGAACGACGACGGCCTGACGGGGGCCGAACTGCTCGGATATTCCACCGGGATGTTCATCCATTTGGCGCCATACGTATTGGGAGGTGTACTCATATGGTTCATCATCGCCTATTTTGCCAATACAAGCATCATCAACTCGGCAACCGGCTCCGAACCTTTGTCGAGAATGGAAAACAAAAGGGTATACAACTTAGTGGAAAACCTATGTATGAGCCAGGGAATGAAAATGCCCAAGATCAATATCATCAACGACGATTCTCTGAACGCTTTTGCAAGCGGCATCAACGAAAGGACTTACACCGTCAGCCTCTCACGGGGGATCATCGACAAGTTGAACGACCAAGAACTGGAAGCGGTCATTGCACACGAGCTGTCGCATATCCGCAACAAAGACGTGCGCCTGATGATCGTATCGATTGTCTTTGTCGGCATCTTTGCCATGCTCGCACAGATGGCCATGCGTTCCGTCTACTACTCGTCGATGAGCCGCAGGAGAGACGAGAAAAACAACACTGCGATCATCATCGTCTTAGTCATGGTTGTTGCAGCCATCGGTTATTTCTTCTCCATGCTGATGCGTTTCGCCATCTCGCGCAAACGGGAATACCTGGCCGACGCCGGGGCTGCCGAGATGACCAAGAATCCGCTCGCCCTCGCCAGCGCACTACGGAAAATCTCGGCCGATCCCGACATCGAAGCCGTCAAACGAGAAGACGTAGCCCAGCTTTTCATCCAGCATCCGGGCCAACAGGCCAAAAGCGCACTGAACGGTTTAAGCGGACTTTTCGCCACTCATCCACCCATTGAAAAGCGGATACAAGTACTCGAACAATTCTAAATTTAATCAAGATTTAATATCCCTAATCATTCCAATCCCGGCATTAATTTAATATCTTTGATGCCGGATAAAAATAAGTGTTGGAAATGATACAAAAAGAATTGACCGGCGATCTTAAGCTGAAATGGGATCGCATACAACAGGCGATGCGGAAGATAAATGCCGACGGATGCCTGCTTACCGTGGATGTAAATCTGTATTACACAACCGGACGTATCTATAGCGGCTATTTCTATCTTCCTGCGGAAGGTGCTCCGTGGTTCTTCGTGAAACGGCCGAACGGACTGGCAGGCGATCATGTCGAATACATTCGCAAACCGGAACAGATGGCCGAGCTCTTCGCGTTCTACGGACTGGAAATGCCGGAAAAGCTTCTGCTCGAAGCCGACGAACTGACATACAACGACTATATACGTCTGCAAAAGATCTTCAATCCGAAAGAGACCGGAAACGCAACCGCAATGATGCGTGAACTGCGCCGGATAAAGACACCGTACGAGATCGAAATGTTCCGCATCTCGGCCGAACGCCACGCCAAGACATATGCCGAAATTCCCGAATGTTTCCGCCCCGGAATGACTGATCTCGAATTCCAGTATGAAATAGAAAAACGGATGCGCAAGAACGGTTCCATCGGACTGTTCCGCGCCTTCGGAGCTAATATGGATATCTTTATGGGAAGTATCCTGGCGGGAGAAAACGCCGAAGTCCCCTCGCCTTTCGACTTTGCCTTAGGTGGTAGTGGTATCGACGCTTCCTGCCCGTTAGGTGCAAACGGAACGCCTCTGAAAGAAGGGACAGCCATCATGGTAGACATGGCAGGAAATTATACGGCTTATATGACGGATATGACACGTGTGTTCTCCGTCGGCCACCTGACCGAGCTTGCTTACCGGGCACATCAGACAGCCCTCCTTATCGAAAGCGAGATCGAGAATATCGCCCGGCCGGGCACACCTTGTGCCGAACTCTACGAGATAGCCGCCAAAATCACCGAAAGCCAGAGACTTGGCGCATACTTCATGGGGACCAAGCAACAAGCCAAATTCGTAGGGCACGGCATCGGCATCCAGATAAACGAGCTGCCGGTACTTACGCCCCGCTCGAAAGACATGCTGGAACCGAACATGGTATTTGCACTCGAACCGAAATATGTGATACCGGGTATCGGCGCCGTCGGCATCGAAAATAGTTTCCTGGTTACGGAAACCGGACTGGAGAAGATCACGCACTTCACAGAAGATATCATACAATTAGACAAATAAATCATAAATCATAAATCATAAATCATAAATCATAAATCATAAATCATAAATCATAAATCATAAATCATAAATCATAAATCATAAATCATAAATCATAATGAAAAAAACAATCTCACTTCTCCTGTTACTGTCTGTCATCTTCATGCCGGTAAAGGCACAAGATGTAGAAAACGTAAAGCCGGTGAAGAATGTCATTCTTCTAATCCCGGACGGGACATCACTGGCTACAGTCTCTATGGCGCGTTGGCTGCAATGGTATACCAACCCCGACAAACCGAAATTGAACATCGACCCGTATCTCTGCGGAACAGTCCGCACGCATTCTTCGAATGCCCCGATCGGCGACTCGGCTCCTACGACTTCCTGCTACATGACAGGACAACCCAGCCGTACAGGCTACGTTTCCACCTACCCGGAGAACGACGGTGACAACGATATCTACCCGACCGATCCGGCACGCGCTTTCCAACCGCTGACAACCGTCCTGGAAGCTGCCAAAATAAAACAGGGCAAATCAACGGGACTGGTTTTCACCTGCGAATTCCCGCATGCAACACCGGCCGACTGCTCCGCCCACAGCTACAACCGTGGCAAATATGAATGGATCGCTCCGCAGATGGCTCACAACGACCTGAACGTCGTGATCGGTGGCGGCGCCAGCCTGCTTCCCGAAGAGAGCGAAGCCTACCTGAAAGGTAACGGATACGGTATTTTCAAGAATGACATCGACGGTATGCGTAATTACAAAGGCAACAATATGTGGGCTTTGTTCGGAGATCGGGAAATGGCTTACGACATCGACCGAGATCCGAGCCAACAGCCATCCTTGGAAGAGATGACACGCAAGGCAATCGAAAAGTTATCCCAAAACCCGAACGGTTTCTTCCTAATGGTGGAAGGCAGCAAGGTCGACTGGGCTGCCCACGCGAACGATCCGGTCGGCATGGCCACGGATATGTTGGCTTTCGACCGTGCTTGCGGTGCTGCCCTCGAATTTGCCCGTCAGAATGGCGAGACTGCCGTAGTGATCGTTCCCGATCATGGTAACAGCGGTATCAGTATCGGCCGTGCCGACTGTAAAGGTTACGATAAACTGAGCAAGGACCAGTTGTTTCATCAGCTTTCTTTGTATAAATTGACAGCCGAAGGCTTTGCCAAGAAAGTGAACAGTGTACCGAATTCCGAAGTGCAAAACGTCTTCCGGGAATATGCCGGCTTCGAACTGACACCTGAAGAACTGGATGCCTTGAACCATTGCAAGAATTACAAAAACAGCCCGATCCCGGAAAATGAACGCTCGATCGAAGGCAAAGGCTCTTTATACAGCAGTTCGCTGACGACTTTCATGTCCAAGCTGCTTACCTCCAGAACCTGTTTCGGTTTCACAACTGGCGGCCACACAGGCGAAGAGGTGTTCCTTGCAGCTTACCATCCCGACCGTACAAGCTTACCTCTCGGTATGCACACGAATATCGAACTGAATCATTATCTCTGTGCCCTGTTCGGCATGACACACGACACGCTGGAAGAACTGACAACCGGAAACTTCGCTCCTCACACGGAAGTATTCAAAGATTTCAAATGTGAAATCGTTCCGGCTAAAGACGAGAAAGGTTCTCCTTCACTGGTCGTAAAAAACAAAAGGAAGCAGATCAACATCACGCCGTTCAGCAACATCGTGACGATCGGAAAGAAAGGCCGGGAAGAAATCCGCCTGAATTCGGTAATCGTATACGTTGACAAAAACAATACATTCTACTTGCCGACCAAACTGGCAGAATATCTGCAATAAAAATAGAGAAGAGGGTGGTGTGCACACCACCCCTCTCTCGTGAAATTTATCTTCCCCATAAACCTGTCTTCCTCCTCCAAACGCCCTATTTACATAATACACGGCAATAAGTTATAGTTATTTGTTTTTTTTCAATCATTCTTTTCTTAAAATATCTATACTGTATAAATATGGAAGATTTATATAGACATTCAGACAAATAAAACCGCTCTTTTTAAGGTACATTTGCGTCATTTTTAATGAATAAAACGAATATGACAAGAGCAAATGCAAAATGGATACGGCTGATGGCAGTTATCGGCTGTACGACTATGTGGATGGCATCCTGCAAACATGCACCGGATGCACAGATGAAAGCATCTTACGCGACGATGAAAGTTTCTACGGCAAACAAAGAGCTGACAACCCCTTATTCGGCCACGATCCGCGGTCGCCAGGATATAGACATTTATCCGCAAGTATCGGGAACGATCGAAAGGCTTTGTGTAACCGAAGGAGAGGTCGTACGGAAAGGACAATTACTTTTTGTTATAGACCAAGTTCCTTACAAAGCTGCTTTAAAGACAGCCCAGGCAAATGTGGAAGTGGCAAAAGCAGCTTTAGCTACAGCCGAACTGAACTACAACAGTACTAAAGAATTATTTGCGAAAAAAGTCGTTTCCGCTTTCAACCTGAAAACAAGCGAAAACAGCTATCTGACGGCCAAAGCACAACTGGCGCAGGCGGAAGCACAAGAAGTGAACGCCCGCAACAACCTGTCTTATACGGAAGTCAAAAGTCCGTCCGACGGAGTTGTCGGTATGTTGCCTTACCGCGCCGGAGCATTGGTCAGCGCCAGTATTCCCCAACCGTTGACAACTGTTTCCGACAATTCGAACATGTATGTTTACTTCTCCATGACCGAAAATCAATTACTGGCTATGAGCCGCCAGTACAAAAGCATGGACGAAGCGTTGAAAAACATGCCGGAAGTGTCGTTGAAACTGAATGACCAGTCTATTTACGAACAAAAAGGAAAGATCGAATCGATTAGCGGAGTGATCGATCGGAAGACCGGGACAGTCGGCGTACGTGCCGTATTCCCCAACGAATCCCGCCTACTTCATAGCGGAGCCTCCGGCAATGTGCTCATACCGCAAACTTATAAAGACTGTATCGTAATTCCTCAAGGTGCAACAGTCCGTTTGCAGGACAAGACGCTTGTCTATAAAGTGGTGGATGGGAAAGCTGTTTCCACATTGATTACTGTAGCTGAAATCAACGACGGTCGCGAATATATCGTACTTGACGGATTGAAGGTTGGCGAAGAAATCGTATCCGAAGGAGCCGGGTTAGTACGCGAAGGAACGCAAGTTAAATAAAGGATCGAAGTATGAAAGGAAATATATTTATCAAACGGCCTGTTATGGCCATCTCCATCTCCATTCTTATTTTGGCGATCGGACTAATTTCGCTCTTTACCTTGCCGGTCGAGCAATATCCTGACATTGCGCCGCCTACGGTTCACGTATCGGCAACCTATACCGGAGCGGATGCCAATGCGGTGATGAACAGTGTTATCATGCCACTGGAAGAAAGCATCAATGGTGTAGAAAACATGATGTACATGACTTCAACAGCAACCAATGCCGGTTCGGCAACGATCGAGGTATATTTCAAACAAGGGACAAACCCCGATATGGCAGCCGTCAACGTACAGAATCGTGTAACGAAGGCACAGGGTTTATTGCCTGCTGAAGTAACCCGTATCGGTGTCAGCACTCAAAAACGACAGACCAGCTTCCTGCAGATCGACGCACTTGTCAGCACTGACGGACGATTTGACAAGACCTTTCTCGGAAACTACCTCGACATCAACGTCATCCCACGTATCAAACGTATCGAAGGCGTAGGTGACGTAATGGAGTTGGGTGATACCTATAGTATGCGTATCTGGCTGAACCCCGAACGAATGGCCCAATACGGCTTGGTTCCATCGGATGTGACTGCTGTATTAGGAGAACAGAATATCGAGGCTCCGACCGGTTCGCTGGGTGAAAACTCGAAAAACGTTTTCCAATATACGATGAAATATCGTGGACGCTTGAAGAGCGTAGAAGAATTCCAGAATATCGTCGTCCGTGCTCAGGAAGACGGTTCTGTCTTACGCCTGAAAGATGTCGCTAAGGTTGAGTTGGGAACATTGAGTTACGGTTTCGACAGCCAAATGGACGGCAAACCAGCCGTGACATTCATGATTTACCAGGTAGCCGGTTCCAATGCTACGGAAGTCAACGAACGTATTGCCGCCGAATTGGAAAAGATGAAAGAAGAATTGCCTACAGGTATGGAATTCATCACGATGATGAGCTCCAACGACTTCTTATTTGCTTCTATTTATAATGTAGTCGAAACACTGATCGTGGCGATCATCCTCGTAATCCTCGTGGTGTATTTCTTCCTGCAAGACTTCAAGAGTACCTTGATCCCGTCTATTTCAATCATCGTTTCGTTGATCGGTACATTCGCCTGTCTGACCGCAGCCGGATTCACGATCAACATTCTGACCCTGTTTGCCCTGGTGCTTGCCATCGGTACGGTAGTGGATGACGCGATCGTAGTGGTAGAAGCCGTACAGGCGAAATTCGATGCGGGTTACACCTCGTCCTATCAAGCAACGAAAGATGCGATGGGTGACGTGACGATGGCCGTTATCTCTTGTACCTGTGTGTTCATGGCCGTGTTCATACCGGTAACTTTCATGGGCGGTACTTCTGGTATTTTCTACACACAATTCGGTGTGACGATGGCAACCTCCGTAGGTCTTTCCATGATCTGTGCATTGACGCTCTGCCCCGCCTTGTGTGCTATGATGATGCGCCCGAGCGATGGAAACAAGAGTGCCAAAAGTTTCAACGGACGTGTACGTGCAGCCTACAATGCCTCTTTCAATGCCGTGTTGGGCAAATACAAAAAAGGCGTCATGTTCTTTATTCACCACCGCTGGATGGTATGGGCCGGAACGATCGCATCCATTATTCTGCTGGGATGGCTTATCAGCAATACCAAAACAGGTCTTGTCCCGCAAGAAGACCAAGGGACCATCATGGCAAACGTGGCCATTGCTCCGGGTAGCACATTGGAAGAAACGGGCAAGGTGCTGGACAAAGTAGAGAATATCCTGAAGAACACGCCCGAAGTAGAACACTACGCCCGCGTAGCTGGCTACGGCTTCCTGGCTGGTCAAGGTACTTCCTACGGTATGGCAATCATCCGTTTGAAAAACTGGGATGAAAGAAAAGGGGCCGAACATGTTTCCGACGCAGTAGTAGCCCGCCTAAACGCACAATTCGCCCAAATCAAAGAAGCGCAGATATTCTGCTTCCAGCCGGGTATGATTCCGGGCTACGGTCTGGGTAACTCTATCGAGTTGAACTTGCAGGACCGTACAGGTGGAGATATGAGCACTTTCTACGGCAACGCCATGCAGTATATCGGAGCTTTAAACCAGCGCCCAGAAGTTGCAATGGCTTATACTTCTTATGCAATGAACTTCCCGCAGATATCGGTCGATGTGGATGCAGCCAAATGTAAACGGGCAGGCATTTCACCTTCGATGGTTCTCGACGTATTGGGTAGCTATTGTGGTGGTGCATACGTTTCCAACTACAACCAATTCGGGAAAGTATACCGTGTGATGTCACAAGCCTCACCTGAATATCGTCTTGACGAACAAGCCCTGAACAACATGTTCGTCCGCAACGGGACGGAAATGGCTCCGCTCAGCCAGTTCGTAACCCTGAAACGGGTACTCGGACCTGAAGTATCCAATCGTTTCAACCTCTTTAGCTGTATCACGGTCAATGTGAACCCGGCACCGGGATATTCCACGGGTGAAGTACAACAGGCCATCGAGGAAGTGGCTGCCCAAATGCTGCCGACAGGATACGGGTACGAATATGGCGGTATGGCACGTGAAGAGGCCAATACGGGAGGCTCGCAGACACTCTTTATCTATGCGGTCTGTATCTTGCTTATCTACTTGATTCTGGCTTGTCTGTACGAAAGTTTTCTTGTGCCCTGGGCCGTTATCCTGTCTGTTCCGTTCGGTTTGATGGGTTCATTCCTGTTTGCCAAACTGTTTGGATTGGAAAATAACATCTACTTGCAGACCGGTGTAATCATGTTGATCGGACTTTTGGCCAAGACGGCAATTTTGATTACTGAGTTCGCCATCGAACGCCGTCGTAAAGGGATGGGGATCGTCGAATCGGCTTATTCGGCCGCACAAGCCCGTTTACGTCCGATTTTGATGACCGTACTTACGATGATCTTCGGTATGCTTCCGCTTATGTTCGCATCCGGAGCCGGAGCCAACGGTAACAGTTCATTAGGAACAGGTGTTGTCGGCGGTATGGCGGTCGGGACATTGGCATTACTGTTCGTCGTGCCGGTATTCTACATCATTTTCGAATACATGCAAGAAAAAATCCGTCCGCCGATGGAAGTTGAAACCGATATGCAAGTTGCGTTGGAAAAGCAAAAGAGCCAAACCGAACGTGACGGTTTAAACAATGAAAATAAATAAGGTATGAAGAAAATAATCGTATTAACAACCGCAACCGCCCTGTTGAGCAGTTGCGGCATATACACCAAATATCAACCGGCCGAGACGACTCCGGACAACCTGTACGGAGAAGAGGTGGCTGTCGATGATACGACCAACTTCGGTAATGTGAACTGGCGGGAACTTTTTACGGACCCGCAGTTACAGGCTCTTATCGAACAAGGGTTACAAAACAACACCGATCTCCGGTCCGCCCAATTGCAGATCGAGGAAGCGGAAGCGGCGTTAATGTCGGCAAAACTTGCTTTCCTTCCTTCGTTCGCACTTTCCCCGCAAGGAACGATCAGCAGTTTCGACGGTGGGAAAGCGACAAAGACATACACGCTGCCAGTCACAGCCAGTTGGGAACTGGACATCTTCGGACGTCTGCGCAATGCCAAGCAACAGGCCAAAGCACTGTATGCCCAAAGCAAGGACTACCAGCAGGCTGTGCGTACCCAGTTGATCGCCGGGATCGCCAACGTATACTATACATTGTTGATGTTAGATGAACAGTTAGCCATTTCGCAACAGACAGAAGAAGCCTGGAAAGAGACGGTGGCTTCTACCCGTGCATTGATGGATGCCGGATTAGCTAACGAGGCGGCCACTTCCCAAATGGAAGCGGCTTACTACAGCGTACAGACTTCCATTCTTGACTTGAAAGAGCAGATCAACCAAGTCGAAAATAGTCTCGCCCTATTGCTCGCTGAGACACCGCGCCGCTACGAACGTGGAAAGCTGGCCGACCAGCGGCTCCCGGAAGACGTAGCAGTCGGCGTACCGATGCAAATGTTATCGAACCGTCCCGATGTACGTGCTGCCGAACGTTCGCTGGAACAAGCATTTTACGCGACCAACCAGGCTCGTGCCGCTTTCTATCCTTCCATCGTACTGAGTGGAAGTGCCGGATGGACCAACTCGGCAGGGAGTATGATCGTCAATCCAGGCAAATTCCTGGCTTCGGCAGTCGGCTCACTCACACAACCGTTGTTCAATAAAGGACAGATCATGGCCCAATACCGCATCGCCAAAGCACAGCAGGAAGAAGCAAGCCTGTCTTTCCAGCAAGCCTTGCTGAATGCCGGCAGCGAAGTCAACGACGCTTTAGTCGCCTGCCAGACAAGCAAGGCCAAGACCCTTTTGTTCGAAAAGCAAATCCAATCCTTGGAAAAAGCATTGGAAAGCACCTCGTTGCTGATGGAACATGGTACGACGACCTATCTGGAAGTGCTGACCGCCCGCCAGTCCTTGTTGAGTGCACAGCTGTCACAAACAGCTAACCGGTTCACCGAGATACAAAGCGTGATCAACCTTTATCAAGCTTTAGGCGGCGGTAGAGAATAAGAAAACATTTTTTATCCATAAAAGCCAAAAACCTTCTAAACCGGACCTTTTACCTATTCCATAGGACCTGTTTCAGAAAAAGTATCCAAACTTCAACGAAACAGGTCCTTTTTTATCAAATGAAAAATAAGCGGAGCCATGACATTGTCTATTCATTTTTTTATACTTTTGTGGGCATAAGACAGAATATACACAACAATGAAAAGTAAAAGTTATTGTTCAATTATTAGCTAATACACCGTATTTTCACGTGAACAAAATATCAATAATTTACTAATAACCAAACATTTAATTATACAATTAAAATCTTTCAGCTAATTAAATAATCCAAACACGTACATATAAAATATCTTTTTGACGTACTTTTGTGTACTATTTTTTTTACAAATGTTTTACAGCGCACGATTATGGCTACATTCAAATTTTTGGTACTCCCGCATCAACGGAAAGAAGATGGTACATATAACGTAAAAATCCGTATTACACAGAAAGGCAAGTCCAAATACATCAAGACCAGCCACAATGTATCAGCTTCAGATATTATAAAAAAGAAAGACAACGGAAAAGAAAAAATCAAGATCAAGAATCAAGCCGTAATCGACCTAATGGAAGAGATGATATTAGGATTTAAGAAAAAATTGACATCCGCAGGTGTTGAAGCAGAACACTGGGATGTTGATCGAATTGTGGAGTACTTGACTACAGAGGAAAAGAATTTCAGTCTGAATTTCATTTCCTATGGACGAAAAATAGCGGATGATCTTGAGCAAGATGGAAGGTTGGGTACGGCAAAGAACTATCGGATAGCCATAAATGCGCTTGTCAGGTTTATCGGAAAAGAAGAACTCGACATAAACCTTATTACAGCATCTTTTATGAGGGCGTTTGAGAAGTTTCTGAAAAACGAACCTTCTTTTAAGGGGTGTCGCGATGGTGGATCAAAACCTACTGATAAGCCTAAAGGTAAACGGAGCATATCTCTTTACACATCACAAATCAAAACACTACACAACCTCGCTAAAAATGAATATAATGACGAGGACAGAGGAATCATACGCATCCCATTTTCCCCGTTCTCAAAATACAAAATCGCACCAGTTCCCAAAAGTGAGCATCGAACATTGTCTATAGACCAAGTGCAGCAAATAATAGATCTTCCGTATAAACAAAATGCTCGCAATGGAGGTCAGCCTGTTTTCAATTTAGCGAAAGACCTATTTATCTTATCATTTGCGATGATGGGCATGAATAGTGCTGATTTCTATAATGCTCCTACCGCCGAAAACGAAATTATTACCTATCAAAGGACTAAGACACGCACAAGGCGTGAAGATAAGGCAGAAATGAAGGTCAGGATTGAACCGGAAATAAAAAGCCTGTTTGAGAAATACTCCGACCCATCTGGAGAGAAAGTCTTTATTTTTCATAAGTGGTATAGAAGTTCAGAGAATTTCAATAAATCAATAAATAAAGGATTAGATGAGATAGGAAAAATAATAGAGGTTCCAGATCTGAATTATTATTATGCCCGCCATACGATGGCAACGTTAGCAGCAAATAAGGCTGGAATTGATATTGCCAGAGTTGATGAAATGCTAAACCACTCCGATTCAACTTTAAAGCTGGCTCGTGTGTATATCGAACGGGACTACAGTGTGCTTTGGGAAGCCAACAGGAAGTTGTTATCCTTGTTTAAATGGGATGGCCTAAAATAAATCAGATCGATCAATTAGGCTTATCCGAAAAAGCTAAACGTATCTTTGCTTGGAAATTTTTTGCAGGAGAGTCTTTTGCTGATTGGCCGGGAGCAGAAAACAGGAAAGAACTATATGAGGTTTACCAAAAAGTTTTTAATGCTATCCTCGATCAAAAGAAAGGAATGTTACTGTTTTAAATGGCATTGATTATCAACATATAAGACAATAAAACTTTAAGATTCAAATATAAAATCTGGATCTTAAAGTTTTTTATTGATACAAAATTGCAAAAAAATTTCATTTCACAACTTAAGCCATTCTTCATAACTTATAACTTTATAGTTATCCGATATTTGTTTTTCATAATCATTATCTTTTATCGTTTTATATTGATTCGTAAAAACATCAACTTTTTTTCTTTGCTTGATAAACATTTGATACAAGTTAGCAAATCCTTCCTTATTTAATACGTTTGTATATTGAGCATGGTTCATAAATCCTACAGTCAATCCATCATCGCCATAAGATATTGTTTTATATTTAAATAACCTAGCGTCTATAAATATGGGGTAAGGTAGTTTTATCTGTTTATACACCTTTCCTGCATTAGCTATATCAAGACAATACTCAAACTCTGGAGAGATATAATAGTTTATGCCTATAGAATTTATATCAAAGTCTACTTTATCTAATATTGAAATCTCAAAAGTTTTTCCCCAAGGACTTACAAATCTAGCTATTAAAGACTTATCTATTTGCAATATAAAATAAACTGAATTATAAGAAGTTCCTTGATGAAAAGATATTATATTCTTAGGTTCCTCTAGTTTATTATATCGTATTCCAAACTCAAAACAATAAGACCAATTTGATAGCGGTCGTATCACTTCCCACGCTAAGTGTAATAACAATTCGCTTAATTGGATAAGAGCATTGTCCAAAACCTTAACATTAAACACTTGCATATTTTTTAGATCAAAATTCCACTTTTCAATTTTAGAATCATAATGTGCACCACCGAATCGATCAGATATTAACCTAATTAATGATTTTGAAGACAGTTCCTTACCTTTAACTTGAAGTATTGGAAGATCGAGCCATTCTTCAATGGATATTGATTTTGTATGCCATCTCGTAGGACGGAGTTGGGGATAGTTTATACCATATTTTAAAACTAATCCTTCAATTGGGAATTTTTGTTCTGATAAAGAATTTATATAAACAATAGGAGCTAATCTAAAATAATCCATCACTTCAAAAAATAATGCTTTACGTTTCTCTTTATCTGTATCCAAGAATATCCCCCTTAATTGACCTGAGATAGTAATTATATGATAATCTCTACCTTCGGATATTAGTTTCAGACAATCTTTCACGATAAATAAACCATGCAATAGTTCTAAATAACGAGTAGCTGATGTTTTTTTCATACCTTTATATTTATAGCTCAAAGATAACAAAATTATACATAATCATTTTACATATTAGAAAAAAGTCACATGTGATTCTTTATTAAAGACGCTGTTATTCTGATTTCTACATAACCATCTACCAAATTTTATAATAAAAACCAATACCAATATAGGAAGACAAACCAAGTTGACCGACACCATACCCACCAATTACTCCGAGTCCCCATCTACGATCGGGTATCTTTTTCGTAACATAAACCGTCTTAGGGAACACATCTATACTATCCAAGGCAGCGTTATATCCACTTATCCAAGCATGATAATTCTCCGTCAAGTATTCCTTCTGGTTGATTGGGACAGGTACAACGATCGGCTCTCTCACAGTATCCCCATCGAGAGTGATGTAGATAGGAAACATCTCCGGCACTGTCTGAATTACTGTTTCGTAGACAGGATAAGGGATACTATCTCGAATAGTGTCATACAGGATCAACGTGTCGTTTTTTCCAACAAGTACACCTCCTGCCCTATTCGTGTGCCGACCGGCCAGGAAGCAAAGAAGGCAAAAAACTAAAACTAATATGATATGCCAAGTTTTCATGACTAATTATTTCATTGCCATATCCGTATTTAGACTTCGCCCGGATATAAAAAAGGCGGTGAACTCCAACTTCGTGAGGACACCACCTTGATATTATTAATAAAGTCAAGTCAGGAGTTTGTATTTGCTGGCACGTAATCGTTCAATCTCCTTTCTTGTGGTACATATCCTAATTCTTTACACTTATCCAAAAGGATTGTAGCTAACTTAAGATAATCCGTTGGAGTTTCTGACCATTCAGATAGGACATCTATCATATTCTCCATATCTTCCGTCTTTGACATACGAGAATCCGCGCCTCGTATTCCATACGTTAACCCAGATAGTTCTTTATGAGCAAGTAAAATACAAACTAAATTACGGATAACCCTAGTTATATCTTCACCTTTCGGCAAAAACTTTCCTAAAAATTTTTGGATATTAGCATAATACAATTCATGTGAAAGGTTTGGATTCTGTTCCGAGATACCCAGTATTTCTCTAACTGCTTCTGGATTTTGTACTTCCCCAAATAAGTCATTTTCCGGACTACTGTTCGCTTCAATAATTTTATCAGCTGCACTGATCAAATCGTCTAATGATTTCTTTGATAATTCCATATAATGTAATTTTTAGTTATATAGCTTTCTTTTCTAAAATTGATTTCATCTCGTCTATTGCGACTTTCAAGGAACGTTTGGAGATAGGATCAAACAAAATATTTTTAGTCGCTATTTCTGAAGCAATCAACATTTTTTCATTATTGAACTTCGCAAATTGCTGACTTTTCATTTTTCCATTAGGCAAAGATTCCAAATACACTCCGTAAATAATAGAAGGAGAAATATGTAATTCATTAGCTAAAGCCTTCACTTTTGCAGGAAATGATACAACCCTTCCAAGTTTTTCTTGGATAACCGGATTAATTAGAATATCTAATGCAAATTGATCAGCTTTTTGTTCATTCAAAAGCAAATCAGGCATATCTGGAGTTGAAAAATGATAGTTCAAAGTTTCTATTATTTCAAAGTCATTAACAACATGATAGAGTTCATGGAGTAAACTAAGCCATAGTTTATGGTATTTTTTACCCATATCTGTAATGATTATACAAGGCTTGCCATTTAAAATAAGAGTGGCACCATGGGCATTCGTCCCAGTGGCATAAGATTGCGTTAGTACAATAATACCAATCTGGTACAATACAAGGACAAACCTATAATACCCATTCTTCTCATCTTTCGTAAATTCTGCTGACCGACGGAGTAATTGCAAAAGCAAATCTTTATCAAAATCATTTGGGTTCCCAATTTTAAGAAACGACTGAATAGCACACTTTAACCAGAAAGAGGTCATTTTTGATTCTTTCTCCTCCAACATCCTCCGTTTTGATTTACTAAAAAGAGCGGGCATTAAAGAAGTGTCATCATATTCATAAATAGAATTTATACCAAGAAAATTACAAATACACTTCTCATACTCTTCTACTTTCACTTTTGGTATAATTCCCAGCTTTTTTAATGCCGCCAAATCAAAATTCTTGGAAATATAAGAAATTCTTTCAAGTCTTTCGAGAGAATCTTCTTCAGCATCCTTGCCCTCACAATAAGCAGTCACATAGTCAGTCTCAGGAATACCTAAAACTTTCATTAATCGAACGGCTTGCATAAATTTTAATTCCGATTCCCCTTTTAAGAATTTACTTAAAGTCGCCCTTGTTACCCCAACCTCTTCAGCGATAGCGGAATCTGTTATCTCATTCTCTTTCAAAAATCGAGATAAGACATCTCGCAAAGGCAAAATTTCGCTTCTCAGGTTACTATTGTTTTTAATCAAATACATATACTGATGCTATTTTTGTACAAAAATAGGAAAAATCACGTATAAAATAGTATTTTCAATGCTAAAAATAGCATCAGCATAAAAATAATGTCCCCACTATGTCAAAGAACACATCGCACAGCTCTTATGCCGTGCCAACATACAACATATTCCAACCGTCCATCACATCCGACATCACGGCTTTCATGGCCGTACAATTATCAGTTTCAAAAATGATTTGTATTCTTCCCGAACGTCAAAACAAGGACACACCTTGATAAATTCAAACGGCTCAACTATGCCGTTATCGTTTAGGTCCGGTGACGTATCTCGATGGCCGAGAAGTTCTGCAATCTCATATTCTCTCGTTAACTTGTTAATTAGGTCGTCCATTGCCGTCTTTTGCACCGGAGTCCGGGTATCAGCCGGTTTTCCGGAAGTGTCCAGTCCACCAATATAGCAAATCCCGACGCTATGATCATTGTAACCGATACAATGAGCCCCAGCTATCGTGAGTGGCCGACCGGCTTCTATGGTTCCGTCCAAGTCGATTACATAGTTATAACCAATTTGGCTGAAACCGCGTGCACGGTGCATACGATCAATATCCTTAGCTTTGATATCCTGTCCGGCACGTGTGGCCGAACAATGGATAATGATTGAATCTATCTTTTTCATTTTTATCCTCCTATTATTAATACCCATTCTGCGGTTCACGATCACCGCATTTCTTTCTCTCACACCTTTTCATAGCAAGTTCAAGCTTGACATCCGAATAGCTCTCTTTCAAAGTAAAAAGCTCATCCTGTACCTGTCGAAGCCTTCCGGTTTGTTCTACAAAACGTTCTTCTTTTTCTGATAGCTGTTTCTGCAGGAACTCGTTATACTCACGTAAAGCCTTGAACTCCTCCACATCGGCATGGGCGTCCTCAATACGGGCGTTTGTCTTCCGGTTCGTATAGAAGCTAATCCCCCATTTTATCGCCTCGAATCCTCCCAATGTTCCGATGATTGTCAGGATGTCAGTTAATTCTACATTCACTTTACACCTCCTTCCGTTTTTATTTGATCATCTTTGTTACGAGTTTTTTCATTGCCATAAGGCAGTGTTTGTTATTTCTCCGCCTCCGGTCTGTGATAGATGGGAGGCGGATTTTTATATTATTCAGCCTGTTGCTCCTCTTTTAGCGGTTCATCCAAAATTTTGACATACGTCGGCATCGTGAACTCAGAGAACATGCCGTTGCGATCTATGAAGTCAACACGTTGTTTGAGGTATTGAAGTTCTTCATCAGTCAAAGCTATATCTGTTGTTTCTGTTATGGCCGCTGCATCAGTAAATCCGATATTGATTTGACCACTCCCCATATCCTTGATAACGATACGCTTCTGATCAACCTCCGAGATCGCTATCTTACTGTCTATCGATACTTTCAGTTCCATGTTTTTTCTCGTGTCAAACTGTGGTAACACGGTGTTGAGTATTAATACTCTGTCTTTTAATGTCAGTTCCATATTGTATGTTTTTATGATTGTTTGCATTGTAATTAATAATGTCTATTGAATAGATACCATCCCTGGTTAAAATAAGCGAACGTTGCACAGTCACCCTTATTCATGTCAAGTGTCATGCTGTTGCCGTTATTGTCCAACAATGGTGTATCAGAGTTTTCTGGTTCTATTCTGATACCTTCGGAAGAGAACTTCGCCACGATCACATGCACAAAAATCACGGAATTGAAACCGACTTCGCTCCACGAATCTCCGTATTCCGGGTGGACTTCTCCCATTTTCTTTGTGATCGTCGACCGGGAAGGGAGATAGACGCTAAGATACGTACTGGTACTGAAGACGAACGTGTCCCGATAACCGATGTTCAGGACGATTGTATCACTCTTGTCCGACGAGGGTGCATAACGGGCAGTCGAGATCGATCCGTTGACCTTTAAACCTCCAATGCAGTATAACGCATAGTTGCGCCGTCCACCATGAACATCTATCACAGCCCCATAATTTATATCGTTGTGATTAGTTGTATACTCAAGGCGCATCAAAGCACTTGTTCCCCCAAGCGTAGACGGCAAGGTATTTAGACCTAGGCCGGCCCATTTACCGGAAGATGAAAATCCCAAAAACGCATTACTTCCTGATGAATAAAGGAAAAATTTAGAAGACGATTCACCGGAATAGCGGTTATCCGAGAATAGTCCTCCAGACTCCATCCTAAGTCCTCCGATGTAGGCATCCCCATTTTGATAAACTTTAAACGGAGCATTTGCAGGTGTTGCATTTCCAGCCCAGATTCGAACAGAGTTTCCGGCAGTTCCACCTCCCGATAACCCGGCAAGTTTTTCTCCATTTGAATTTGCTATATAGATACTTCCTCTACTTTCCACGTTTCCATTGCTTTCTACCCGGAATGTCGGATCAGTGGGTGGTTGCCCTTTCGCCCCGGCTGTTCCTCCCGACCAAATACGGATTGTACCAGACGCCGACATTCCACCTGTGCTTCCAAAAGCGATCGCACCCGTAGTTATGAGTCCGCCATTGATCTTCGTTATTGTATTGTCATATTTTGAGGCAAGAACCCATTTAGAACCGCTATATCTATAGATATTCTCCCCATCCACCCATAAGTCATTTGTCCGCATACCCGATGTTGGATCCGTCGTTTGATAAAATACCCTTGCCTTGTTATTTGCAGTCAATTGGGCGTTGTTGGCTGCATTCGACGCATTCTCTGCATCCGTCAGGGCATCATTTACCCCATCATACAACGGTTGAAGGTTAGGACGGTCGGAAATGTTATTATAACCGGATGTTCCGGATTTGAATATCACAGGTCCGGTTATAGTCCCATTCACCAGATCAATCACCAATCGGGCTAACTTGTCCTTTATCAATCCTGTCGTGATCGTCTGGCCGGCAATCTCAGTGTATCCATAATTCGGAAGCCAAGAGCGTACGCCATCCTCCGGAGTATTGAGCACCCCTACCCAGAAATGATAGAACCCTGTTTCATCCTCTAACTTTATCTGCCGTTCACTGACATATATTGAGCCATTTGTTCCTTCTTTTGGACATTTGGCATAAACATAATAGGCAAGCGAATTATTCAGCCGGAAAGAAGCCGCCGGAATAGCCCATTCACGGATTTCCTCGCTAACGGTAAAGTGTACTAACTTTCCTGTCGTATTCTTGAAATAGTTGGCATCATTGTCCGCATTCGGAATAAACTTCATCCCTATAAGCTCCATCTGCTGGGAATTGGTGCCGACGATAAGTTGAGCCGTATGCACGGCCAACGGCTTGATAAGTTCAGTGAAATAATCCCCTTCCGGGTCAAACATCATGCCCAAAGTTTCCATCACGTCCCGCCATGAGCGTTTCGTATGCTCCCGGACCGGCTTAACCGCATCCTCAATCTCTTCCGGCACTTTATTCACATCATCCACCAGATCCTTAAAACCATTCGATTCAAGGAAATCGGACAAGGTAAGTTCATACCGGTATGAAGGTGTACCGTCTTTCTCGATATACCTTTTTATTTTGGTAACACGAATCTCTCGATCGATATCTAACTGTTCGGAATATACGCCAACCATCTGGCCACAGGCGATAAAGATGTTTTGCAAACGAAAAACAATTTCATCACATTTTCCTCGTAACTGGATGCGTTTCTCACACTTGCCATCCAACCATGCTTGCGCCTCTTCCTGTAGCTGTAATGAAGCGTTATCCCTATAGCTTTGCGGCATTTTCAGGCCGGTAAGGATAAACTTGTCACCGACAGAAAAATTAATGTCACCGGGAACTTTCAAGGCGTTTTCCTGGTCATTCTGCTTTAGTTTGAACTGTTTCAAGTCATTGTCCCAACTGTCTTCAACGATTGCAAGGTCATAGCCAGCCAAGCCGCCATCCTGGAATGTAACGATCACTTCCACCCCGTCCAACAGGCAATCGGTAAGATTGAAATCCATATCGGCAGCTCTCAGAGTGTAATCGTCGATCTTTTCTGTTACGGCAAACTCTCCTTTCGGAAAGATATGGTCGAATTGCATGGACTTTTCTATCCGGCCGTACTTCTCTACATTCTTTTCGATAGAAAGCAGACCATCAGGCAGAAGAAGATAATCAGTGCCATAATCAGGACCGAGATTCTTGTCTGAACCGTATGGATAAAAAACCGTTACTGGTGGCGTATCATCAACAGCAGACACTTCCAGTTCGGTAAAACCCATTCCTTCGCCCTGTGCCAAGACAAGGCCGTTGCTTGAATACTCCCTCCTGCCGATATTTATTGTCTGGCCGGATATCCAGTATTCCGTATTCAATTCTTTAATGAGTTCGTCAAGTACCGTCCCGACTTTCTTATCTTTGAAAGAAAGGGTAACCATCCGGGATTCGATACAGGATCCGGCCACCCAACCAGATCCTGTACGGTTCATGTTTTTGACAAATAGGGTTAGCCAGTCACGGGCGGTACCGGTGTAATAGTCGAAGTTCTTTTTCCGCTCCGGTGTACCATGAAGGAAAAACTCTGCATCCAAAAGGTCGTACCGACTTGAATAGAACTGAACGGTATATTCCCAACCAAGAGATGTCTCCTTTTTCGTCACCTTCTCATTATGCCGGATCTTGTATTTTGTCCCTTCAAAGTCTATATAGTCGTTGATTTGAAGGTTTACCACATTTCGGGAAAGAAAATTCAGGGTAAGAGTGTCCTCACCCATAATCTCTTCGACCGTATAACTATTATCCTTCAGATAAACGTCACAAACTACCGTATTTCCGCGCTTTATTTCCATACTGCTAAATAACCTACTTATTTTTAGGCAATAAAAAACACGGCAACCGGATATATGACATTTTACCGGTTGTCGTGTTTTAATATATAAGGTAGATGTTCTGTTTATGGTAGATTTCTAAAGCGCAAGTCCACACGCGCCAAAAGTCGTAGACAACGCTGCAATCTCACACCAGAACATCGGCTTCGTTGATACAAAGTCCTGCCATATATTACCACTCAACCGTTTACTCATGCCTATTACCGTGTAAACGATAAAAGCCAGCCACACCGGAATAAGAACCCACCAGAAAGACGTGCAGCCAACCCATAGCTGAGAAGAAAGCAACGTCAATGCCGCCGATCCACAATGAATGCGGTTTATCCAAGTGTCTTTGAAATCAGGAGCCAAACCGACACCAATCAAACCGATACAGGCTGCGATCGCCAGCAACCGCATAGTAAAGGTTGTACTCATTTCCCAAATGACCGGGAATAGGAACATAGCCGTCAGTGCCATGCTTGCTCCAAAGATCAATTTATGATCAAGAGTATAATACGTCGCACTAATTGAGTACGGTACACCTTTTGCCTTTATACAAACTGCTGCCATATAAACTGCGATAACCAAAAAAGAAATAATTAATAATAACATGATTTTCAAACTTTATTGTTTAACTTTGTTTCCGGAGACCCTCGGTCCCCCTAATTTTCTTTTTTTACAGCCTCCAATCTGTGATAGCCTGGAGGCTGTTTTATTATTCTTTCGCCACCGAACATTTTATATCTCCATTTGTTTTAAAAGAAAATACCCAACCTGGGGTTGGCG
>ENA-OQNI01000038-OQNI01000038.1-human-gut-metagenome-genome-assembly--contig:-NODE-38-length-199658-cov-16.722239_pt1 | contig 199658 bp, 164 predicted proteins | sample MGYA00242627_ERZ504876 | MGnify/ENA primary metagenome ERZ504876 (study PRJEB26092, sample SAMD00036386) | human gut metagenome | host: Homo sapiens | study: EMG produced TPA metagenomics assembly... | reverse complement strand
CCCGCACGCGGCGTCGCTGCGTCAGGGTTCCCCCCATTGCGCAAGATTCCCCACTGCTGCCTCCCGTAGGAGTCTGGGCCGTGTCTCAGTCCCAATCTGGCCGGTCGGTCTCTCAACCCGGCTACCCGTTGTCGGCACGGTGGGCCGTCACCCCGCCGTCTACCTGATGGGCCGCGGAGCCATCCCCTCCCGTCGGGGCTTTAGCCGGGGTGCCATGCGGCACCCCGGGGTATCCGGTATTACCCGTCCTTTCGGGCGGCTATCCCGGGGGAGGGGGCAGGTTCTCCACGTGTTACTCAGCCGTTCGCCACTCGCTTCTGCCCGAAGGCAGGTGCCGTTCGACTTGCATGTGTTAGGCGCGCCGCCAGCGTTCATCCTGAGCCAGGATCGAACTCTCCGTCCAAAATGTTTGGGCTTCGAGCCCGTCCGGTCCTCACAACTATTAGCTGATCGGTTCCGTTCGATTCATATGGTTTTAGTATAGGAAAAGGAATTTCTCGGGGCCGCCTCTCGGCGGCCTTGCGAAAAACAAATCCAAGTTAGACCATTTCAAATGGTTCGATGTCTGCCCGGATGCGACACATCTGGTGTGTCCATCCTCGCAGTATCCGGTTCTCAAGGTGCACGCCCCGCGGCTGATCCGGTCTCACCGGGCCGCGCGGCAAGGAGATATATTGCCAGACCGGAGGGGCCCCGGTGGCGGGAATCTGGGCCTCCACGGTTCCTACACAAATGAGGATGGGACCTTCTCTGTGAGAGACTAGAAAGAACAGGGCCGCGGCCCCCCTATTAGAGCGGCCCTTCGGTTTTCCAACGGTTAAGCTTCGGCCGCATTAATGGCTGTATACCCATTAGAAATGGGACATAGCAGCGTTAACGAGTTCAAAAACGATTAGTCCAATAAGAGCCGCTGCGGCAAACTTGATGGCATTCGCAAGCTGTGGATGCTCGTAAGCCCAGCCCGTCCTCGTCTCTTCGCTGTCCGCCTTCTTTCCGTCCAAGAAGTCGGATATCTCTTGATACGTCACCAAATCATTCTTCTTCTTGATATGTTCCGCTGCAAGCGCGCAGCACATTGCGCCAGCACCAAAGACGCCTGCCAACACCATCGTCGGAACGCACTGGACCATCCCCCACCCGTGGTTTTGTTGCCACATGAGCCAGGCCATAGAGACGGTAAACGCAAGAAGCCCAGCCAACATCCCCGCACCCAAGCGATAGAGCGTGCCCCTATCGCGTTCAACCCTTTCTCTAATTATTGAAATGTCGCCTTTAACAAGCTCGTCAATCGTTACATCCAGTTGTTCAGACAGCAGTAAGAGACTCTGGATGTCGGGGTACGTTTTACCGCGCTCCCAATTACTGATGGTCTGACGTGTTACAAAAATGCGCCTTGCAAGATCCTCCTGGGACAAACCAGCATCGAGTCGATACTGTTTAAGGTGTTTTGGCAGCTGCATGGCGTTCCCTTCGAATGCATCTCAACTCTTATTGGGCGGCTACACAACAGAAGCCGGCAAGCAAAGCGTAATCCCAAAATCAAACCCATACGGATGGCTGCGCGCAGATTAGAGTGTCAAAAATCTTTGACACATACGCTACCTGCTCTTTCTTGCAACTCGGACGCTATCGAATTGATCGGTTTGGCTACGTCCCAAATCGATCACATCCCTAATCAATCAAAAAGGGGCGCTTCCGGATTGGAAGCGCCCCTTTAAGATGCAAGAAGCAATTAAGCCTCGAGAGCCTTCTTGGCAATGGCAGCCAGCTCGTTGAAGGACTCGATGTCCTCGTAAGCCATCTGAGCCAGAACCTTGCGGTCGAGCTCGATGCCGGCAACCTTCAGGCCGTGCATGAACTGAGAGTAAGAGATGTCGTTCAGGCGAGCGGCAGCGTTGATGCGGGTGATCCAGAGAGAGCGGATCTCGCGCTTCTTGTTGCGGCGATCACGATACTGATACTGCAGGGAGTGCTGGACCTGCTCTTTAGCATGCTTGTAAGTACGCGAAGCGGCACCGTAGTAACCCTTCGCACGGTGCATAACGGTACGGCGCTTCTTCTTGGCGGCAACAGCGCGCTTAATACGTGCCATGTTCTATCAACTCCTAGACGGTAAAACGAAAAACGGGAACGCGAACTTAGGCGAGACGCGACTTGATGACCTTGCGGTCGGCAGCGGCGATCTCGGTCTCCTGACGGAAGCCACGCTTACGCTTGGTGGACTTCTTGCTCAGGATGTGGCTCTTGAAAGCCTTGGCGCGCATAAGCTTGCCGGTGCCAGTCTTGCGGAAACGCTTCTTGGTGCCGCTGTGGGACTTCATCTTAGGCATGAAATACTCCTTAATCGGTTACAGAACACTAGTTACTTGGTATCGCTTGCCGCTTTATCCTCATCGAAGGCGCCCTTAATCGGGGCGAGCAGCATAAGCATGTTACGGCCTTCCATCTTAGGCTTGGACTCGACCGTAGCGTAAGGCTTGAGATCCTCGGCGAGACGCTCGAGAACGTTAAGGCCCTGCTCCGGGTGAGCCATCTCACGGCCGCGGAACATGATGGTGATCTTAACGCGTGCGCCCTTCTTGAGGAAACGCAGAACGTGGCCCTTCTTGGTCTCGTAGTCGCCAACGTCAATCTTGGGTCGGAACTTCATTTCCTTGACCTCGACCTTGGACTGGTTCTTACGAGCAGCCTTGGCCTTCATGGCCTGCTGGTACTTGAACTTACCGTAGTCCATGACCTTGCAGACCGGCGGCTCCGCGTTGGGAGCGATCTCGACCAGGTCGAGACCCTGATCGTCAGCGACGCGCTGGGCATCGCGGATGGCGAACAGGCCGAGCTGAGAGCCATCGACGCCAATCAAACGGCACGAAGATGCAGTGATCTCGTCGTTGATGCGGGTGTCATCAGACTTAGCTATTTTCCCTACCTCCATTCATAAAAAAATAACCCGGCGCTTCTTTGCAACCAGGTCGTACACATAGACATCCTCGATACGAGGAAGGGAATCTAAGTTGTATGACCAGTCAGCTGCTCATTGGCGCCAAAAGGTGGGAACCCTCGGGTTCCTCTTTAGGGCATTGCGGGAACAACGCCTTGCGAATAATAACACGTATAGTGCGCTATCACATTACGTACACGAAAAAGGGGGTCTTGACCCCCTTGAACGCTCAGTTGCATGTATGGTGCCCGAGGCGAGACTCGAACTCGCACGTTGTTGCCAACGGTGGATTTTGAGTCCACTGCGTCTGCCAATTCCGCCACTCGGGCACGTAATGCGTGAGTTAGTTTATCACAGCTTTCTGTTGATTAGTCCGAAAATGGAACTTCGAGCATTTCGATGAGTTCGACCGTGCGGAGCATCTCACGCTGACGGCATCCGCGACCGTCGACCGAAGCCTCACCCATCTGGTTATCGTAAGGGTCCTCGCGCATGCCGTCGAAAGAGGGCTCAAACTCTGCCTGGAATCGATTGTTGGCCACCATACGCCACGGGTCGAGATTGCCAAAGTAGTGATGGCGGCGCCACTCCTCCCCCATCCTGCGAGCAGAAGATCCAAATGACACGTCGGCGTTGAGCCAACCGGTCTGCGGCGTATAGAACTCTGCCCAGTCGTGCGGCCCCACCGAATCGGGCGCAACATACAGGCCGCTCTGCCAACGGGCAGGCACGCCCGCGATACGGCACATGGTGATGAACGTGAGCGCCATAACGCCGCAATCGCCACGGAGCGAATGCGCGCAGTCATCGGCAATAGATCCCAAAAGCAGGTACGGCGGCTGATAGCGATAGTCGATATGCTGCGTCAGGTAATCATAGATAGCACGGGCGCGATCGAGCGGATCCTCGAGTCCGTCAACAACACCGGCCGTCAGCTGCTGCAGATACGGCGTGAATGCAATGTGCGGACGGTCCTCGGAAATATCTTCGGGCAACGGCGCGTCCATACAGGGATGCGCTGGAAGTGCACCCCCATAGATATCGCGATAAGCGGCATCGATTTGATAGCGATAGGTCACCGAGAATGTGCGATCGGTCGAGGAGACCCACGAGGCAGTACGCGCCGAGGCGCTCGCAGGAGCAATGGCCCCCTCCGGCGTCATATCAAGTATCTCGACCTGGGACTGCTGGCGGCAGGCGGCGGCAACGGGAAGCCACGCGCGAACGGTCTCCCCCTCCAAAGCACCGGGGACAGACACGCATGCCTTAAGCGTAATGGTGCGAGACAGCCCGCCCTGCGACTCCATCTCCTCGAGCATCTGGTTGCGCAGCGCAATTCCATCCGCAGAATCGGGACGCAGACCCGGAACCTCCTTGGGATACACGCGCAAAGAATCAAGGAAGTTGTCAAGAACGAACAGCTCGCCATCGATAAAGCGCCAATCGATACGCTTGCGGTCAATCAGGTCGTCAAACTGCTCTTCGGTAAACTCAGGCCACTCCTCGCGGATCATCTCGATAGCCCGATCACGCGACACCGAAAAATGAAGCGGCGTCTCGATCATGCGATACCGCTCGGCGCGAACGCAGGCAGCCAGCGAAGGCTCAGGGTTCTGCTCCAAAAGGCGATCGCAGGCGGCAACAGCCTGCGTCAAATACCCGGCATCCTTAAGACGAAGAATCTCAGGCGGTAGCCAAATATCGAGATGGCGAAAATCATCACAGCAAACATCAACAGAGCAACCAACAGGACCCTCGTCAATAACCTTCCCATCCGAAGGCAGCACATTAATAACAGCCATACCAAAACTCCAAGTCACTAGAACGCTTGAAGCCCATTGTAGCGAGATAAAAAAGAAAGCCCCAATTAAGGAGCCCCCAACACTGATAAACGGTGCCTATAAAAAATGAATTCAGCCCAGTAACCCTGCGGCGTTAAACGAAGGAGGCCCCGTTTCCCCGGAGCTGATTCCGTCGCGCGACTTCTGGCGAAGCCAGGTGAGCGCGAGGGAAACAGCGTAGGGGAAACGGGGCCTCCGGCGGGAAAGTTAAACCGCTACTTACGCCTTGTTGACGGAGCCAAACTCCTCCATGAGCTCCTTGGTGCGGGCAACGATGTTGTCGCGACCAGGCTTGAGGAGCTTGCGGGGATCAAAGCCCTTGCCCTGCTGATCCTTGCCAGCCTCGATGTACTCGCGGACGCCCTTGGCGAAGACGAGCTGCAGGTCGGTGTTGACGTTGATCTTGGAGATGCCCAGGGAGATGGCCTTCTTGATCTGATCCTCGGGGATGCCGGTACCACCGTGCAGAACGAGGGGCAGGTCGCCGGTCTGAGCCTTGATCTCGCCCAGACGCTCGAAGGAAAGGCCAGCCCAGTCGGCGGGATACACGCCGTGGATGTTGCCGATGCCGCAGGCGAGGAAGTCGACGCCCAGGTCAGCAATCTGCTTGCACTCAGCAGGGTCAGCGAGCTCGCCGTTGGAGGTCACGCCGTCCTCGGTGCCGCCGATGCCGCCGACCTCGGCCTCGATGGACATGCCCTTGGAGTGGGCAAGCTCAACGAGCTCCTTGGTGCGGTCGAGGTTAAGCTGGAAGGTCTCCTCGTGAGAGCCGTCATACATGATGGACGTGAAGCCGGCCTCGATGCACTTGAAGCAGTCCTCGTAAGAACCGTGATCGAGGTGAAGGGCGACGGGAACGGTAACGCCCGTGGCCTCGACGGCAGCCTTGACCATGTCGGCGCAGACCTTGAAACCGCCCATCCACTTAGCGGCACCAGCGGTGCACTGAAGGATCAGCGGAGACTTGGCCTCCTCGGCGGCCTGGAGAATAGCCAGGGTCCACTCGAGGTTGTTGGTGTTGAAGGCACCGAGAGCGTACTTGCCGGCCTCGGCCTTCTTGAGCATGTCTGCTGCGTTGACGAGCATAAAAGAAACCTCCTGTAAGGTTGCTCCGATAACGCCTGAGATTTTACCACGGCGTACCCGAGCATAAACGTTCGTTTGTTCACGAATATCGTCCAAACAGACTTTTTTTGACCGTTTGCCCTACGGAATCGACCCGTTGGGGAAAAATAGCTTGACGTTTGGACGCTTCTCGTGCTTCAGGAGCTGACTATAAAGCTACACCTGCATGAAAGGGTTCTGCATGAGCTCGCGTGCCATGGTGGTCGAATCGCCATGGCCGGTTAGGCAAACGGTATCGGGCGGGAGAAGCCGGGCGAGCTTGGAGAGCGAGCGCAGAATCGCCGCCTCGTCTCCTCCAGAAAGATCGGTGCGGCCGTGGCTGCCCGGGAATAGTGTGTCGCCCACAAAGGCAATGTTCCCCTGCTCGGTGGCAGCAAACAAGACGATCCCGCCCGGCGTATGCCCTGGCGTCTCGATCACCTGCAGGCAGATATCGCCCACCTCGATAGCATCGCCTTCGGCGAGCAGGCGCGTCGGCTCCCCGGGGTCAGGCGTCTCAATGCCCCACATAGCTCGCTGTTCCTCGATGTTCGCATGCGGCACCGCCACATCCTTGGCACACAGCTCATACTGGCAGCCCTCGCCAACGGTGGTTCGCACGCCGGCAACACCACCAACATGATCGGCATGGCCATGAGTGCATACGGCGCCAAGCACGCGTACACCGGCATGTTCGGCTCGAATATGCTCCACCAAACGCTCGCCTTCCCATGCGGGGTCGATAATCACGCACTCATTGTCCGAAATAACAGCATAGCTATTGGTCTGAATGGGACCGTTTACGAGCGTCTCAATCTCGACCGATCCCTTGGGAGTTAAATCCAAGGACACAGCACTCATGTCCCTCTCCTCTCTATAGAACTCGAGGCATCAAACGATGCCTCGAGTGTAGCGAATATCGATAATGTGACACGTTCGTCGCGACTAAACGCGGCGCTTAAGCTGGGCTCCACCCTCGCCGGGCATCAGGCGGCGCGCGTCGTAGACCGAGTCGACGCTGCTGATAGAGGCCAGCAGCGGATCCAGACCACTCGCGTCCGAGATCTCGACCATAAAGCGCAAGGTTGCAATACCCTCGCGGTTGGTCGACGTGGCGGCGGAAAGAATATTGCCGCCTGCATCGCCAATGGCGATGGTGACGTCCTTGAGCAGGCCCATGCGGTCCAGGCACTCGACCACAATCTCGACCTGGAAAAGCGTATCGGCAGCACCATCCCACTCTACGTCAATCATGCGCTCGGGATGTTCCATAAGGCCCTTGACGTTGGGGCAGTTGGCGCGATGCACCGAAACGCCACGACCGCGCGTGATGAAGCCGACGATGTCGTCGCCCGTCACGGGGTTGCAGCAATGAGCCAGACGGACCAGCAGGCCGCTGTTGCTCTCGCCCTTGACGATAATGCCGTTACTGGCGCTCTTACCGCGCTTTTGCGGCTTGCGGTTGGAGCCGCGAGCGGGCTGCTTTACGACCTCGGCGATAGCCTCGGCCTTGGTGAGCTGTTCCTCGGGCTTGGGGTCCAAGATTTGCTCGACCTTATTGCCCACAGCGCGCGGGGCGACCTTGCCCGCGCCAACGGCTGCAAAAAGGTCCTCGAGCTGCTTGAAGTTAAACTGCTCCGCCACGGCGTTGAGCGCACGCGTGGATCGTGGCGTAGAGATGCCATACCCGCGCTTACGCAGGTCCTTGGCCAGTATATCGCGGCCGGCGGCAGCGTCGTCATCCTTGGTCGCGGCGGTGAAATAACGGCGAATCTTTGACTTGGCCGAAGGTGTCTTGACGATCTTGAGCCAATCGCGCGACGGCTTAGAGCTCTTGTTAGTCAGAATCTCGACACGGTCACCCGTCTTGATCTCGTGCGTGAGCGGCGCCACCGCACCGTTGATTTTGGCGCCGACACAGTGGTTACCGACCTCGGTATGAACGGCGTAGGCAAAGTCGAGCGGTGTAGAGCCGGCACGAAGCGCCATGACCTCGCCCTTGGGCGTAAAGACAAAAATTTCCTGGTCGAACAAGTCGACCTTCAGCGAATGCAGGTATTCCTTGGCATCGGTGATCTCGTCAGACGCCGCCCAGTCGAGTGAGTGCTTGAGCCAGTTGATCTGGTCGTCCAGACGCTGCGCATCGTTAGTCTTGGAGGCAGACGATCCGCCCGACTTCTTATACAGCCAGTGGGCAGCGATGCCATACTCGGCCTGCTCGTGCATTTCGTAGGTTCGAATCTGAATCTCGAGCGGACGGGCCGTGGGGCCGATAACCGTCGTGTGAAGCGATTGGTAGTTATTGACCTTGGGCATGGCGATATAGTCTTTAAAACGACCGGGCATGGGATGCCACAGGGTATGCACGGCACCAAGCGTGGAATAGCAATCGCGCACCGAATGAGTGATGACGCGCAGCGCCACCAGGTCGTAAATCTCGGAGAACTCCTTGCCCTTGCGCTTCATCTTTTGATAGATGGACCAATAGTGCTTGGAACGACCGTTGATCTGAAAGCCCTCAAGACCAATGCGATTGAGCTCATCGGTGAGCGTCTTGATGGTCTCGGCCAGATAACGCTCGCGAACCTCGCGCGACTCGGATACCATGCGCGCGATGCGCTGGTAGGCATCGGGCTCCAAGTAGAAAAAGGACAGGTCCTCGAGCTCCCACTTGATTGAACTCATGCCCAGGCGGTCGGCCAAAGGCGCGTACACGTCCATGGTCTCGCGTGCCTTAAACAGGCGGCGGTCCTCGCGCAGAGCGGCAAGCGTGCGCATGTTATGCAGGCGGTCGGCGAGCTTGACGATGATGACGCGGATGTCCTTGGACATGGCGAGGAACATCTTGCGCAGCGTAAGCGCCTGCTTCTCGTCCATGCTGTCGACTTCAATGTTGGTGAGCTTGGTCACGCCGTCGACGAGCCCTGCCACGGTTTCGCCAAACAGACCCGAAACATCGGCAAGCGAGGTCTCGGTGTCCTCGACGGTATCGTGCAGCAACGCGGCGCACACCACATCGCAGTCCATCTTGAGGTCAGCCAGAATGATAGCTACCTCGACGGGATGGTTAATGTACATCTCACCCGAGCGCCGCTTTTGGTTGCAGTGCTTCTCGGCAGCAAAGCAGTAGGCCTGCTCCACATTGGAGAAGTCGTCCTCGTTCATATATTTGAGGCACAGACGCTCCAGCTTGTCGTAGCTGTCCGCCATAATCTCGGGCGGCAGCTCATCGGCATGTTTATAGTGCTCCATCTCCGAAAACGGCTGGAGGGTGGAATCATGGGCGGTACGGGCTGCGGCGTCCATCGAGGTCCCCTTCCCCTAGGCCCGCGGTACGATCGGGCGGTTAACTTTGGCTAGCATATCAGAAGCGCACGAATCGAGTGCCCAGCTCCGAAAAGCCGTGAACTCCATGCGCGAGCGCAAGCCCTCCAAATAGCGAATTGACCTGCTTAATTGCACGCGACCGGGGTTTTCCGCCATCGCGATGCGACGCGTATCGTCAAACCCCGAAACGCGGCAGAAACCGAGTTCTTCGAAGATTCCCAGGCCGCTTTCCACCGAGCGCTCGTCGACCGGCGTGCGGGCATCGATGGCAAGACACATCTGCGCAATGTCGATATCGCTCGCGCAGAATGAATCGTCCCCCGTCTTGCCACGGTTGGAGCGCCACATGGTCTGCAGCGCTCGATAGAGAGTGACAAGCTCATCGCGCTCGGGCGCGTAACAATCGAGCAGGCGCTCATTAATACGAGCGTCACGCGACGAATAGAGCAGGTGAATCACGGCGGGCTGTCCATCGCGGCCGGCACGGCCACTCATCTGGTTAAACTCAATCGCACCAAACGGCATGTGGTAGAGCACGACATGACGGATATCGGGCAGGTTGACGCCCTCACCGAAGGCAGAGGTCGAAACGATGCAACTGAGGCTTCCGTCGCGAAACGCTTCCTCGACACGGCGGCGATCGGAGCGCGCAAGCCCGGCGTTATAGAACGCAATATGGGTCGCGCAGTCGGGCACGCGTTTGCGCAACGTCTTGGCAAGCGCCACGGACTGGTCGCGCGAGTTGACGTAGATGACGGTCTTCTCCCCCGTCGCCACGATTGACACCAGGCGGTTTTCGCGGCTCGCAAGATCGCGGTCGTCCTCGAGCCGCAAGTTCTCGCGCACGGTCTCGTCGACCACCGTACGGGTAATCGGCAACACGCGGGCAAGCTCCGCCACGACCGGAGCCGTCGCGGTGGCCGTCGCCGCCATAACGACCGGATCGCCCAGGGCTTTGAGAATATCGGGCATGTCGAGGTAGGCGCTCCGGTCGCCGCCTTTGGCAAGACCGGCATGGTGTGCCTCATCGATAACGACAAAGCCAATACGTCCAGAACGTGCAAAGCGATCGCGATGGATAGACAGGAACTCCGGCGTCGTGAGAACGATGCCGGTGCGGCCCGAAGCCAGGCCGGCAAACACGTCATCGCGCGCTGCCTCCACGGTCTCGCCGGTCAACACGCCCACGCCAATGCCGAGCGCAGCCATCGTCGACGAGAGGTGATAAGCCTGGTCGGCAACGAGCGCGCGCAGCGGATAGACAAAGATGCTCGCCCGCCCACGAAGGACCGCCTCGCGCGCGGCGTGCACATGGAAGATGAGCGACTTGCCGCGCCCCGTCCCCATAACGGCCAAGACGCTCTGGTGGTCGGCGAGCGCGTCGAGTGCCTCGACCTGCGCGCGATGCGGCTGGTTCGAGCCGATAAAGCTATGGATAAGCGAGCGCGTGAGCTCGGTATAAGAAAGCTGGGCGAGCGTCTCACGTTTACGCGACTCCAGGCGCAGGCCAGAATCCGCTGGTTGCACGCCGCGGCGAAGCTCACATGCCGGATCGTCGATATTGGGCGCCGCGGTATCGCGCACCAAGACATCTTTAATCATGAGCTTGGGCTTCACACGTCCCTGCCAATGTTCGGCCACGGCCTCGAACACCAAGTCGACGGCACTGTCGCAATTGATGAGTTTATCGATCTGCGGCACGCGGAACATGATGGCCGGCACGCTCGCGGCGCCATCGGTCGCCACAAAGCGCATGTGCTCGCCGGTTTTGCCCACCACGGCGCGATCGCACATCGTCACGCCCTCGGCGGCCAGAAGCGGCACCTTATTGCCCTGGCCAAACGGCTCAAGACGGGAAATCTGCTCGATGGTCTCGATATTCAGCTCGGAGAGGTCAACGGTGGCGGCAACCTCGTCAGTGTCCTCAAAGTCATCGGCAGGAAGCTCCGATAGCACGGCCGAAAGGCGACGGCGGAACTCATCGAGCTTGGATGCCTCGATGGTCACGCCCACCGCACCGGCATGCCCGCCGCGACGAATCAGCAGGTCGGAGCAGCGTTCTACGGCGTCGAACAGGTTGACTTTGCCCACCGAGCGACCCGAACCGCGAGCGATACCGTCCTCGATCGAGAACAGCAGCGCCGGCACGTGATAACGGTTGGTCAGGCGGCTCGCCACGATGCCCTTGACGCCCTCGTGCCAACCTTCGCCGCCCACGACAATCGCGCGCCCGCCGTCATAAGTCTCCTCGACCTTCGCCATGGCATCGCGCGTAAGCTCGGCCTCGATCTCGCGGCGTTGGCGATTGATTTCCTCGAGCTCGGCGGCAAGCGCGCTCGCTTCGATGGGGTCGCGGGCAAGCAGCAGGTCGAGCGCCAGCTTGGGATCAGCCATGCGGCCGGCAGCATTCAGACGAGGGATGAGCGAAAACGACAGGCCGTCGGCCGTAATGGTAGAAAGGTCGGCCTTGGCAAGTGCGGCAAGCGCGATATAACCGGGGCGGGCCGTCACGCGCATCTGCTGGATGCCCTCGGCGACCAGTGCGCGATTCTCGGGCGTGAGCGGCATCATGTCGGACACGGTGCCCAGCGCCGCGACCTCTATCAGCGAACGCCAATACGACGGCTTGCCCAAACGCTCGCCCAGGACCTGTACCAGCTTAAGCGCCACACCGGCACCGGCAAGCTCGCGCGAGGGGCCCTCGTCCTCGAGCTTGGGGTCGGTCAGGGGCACGCCCTGCGGCACCTGGTCGGACGGCTCGTGATGGTCCGTGACCACCAAATCAATCCCCAGGCTCTCCAGGTAGGAGACCTCTTCCTTGGCAGCAATACCGTTATCGACGGTCACAATCAGGTTGGGTTGAGCAAGCTCGTTGACGCGGTCGAGCGCCGCACGCGACAGGCCGTAGCCCTCGTCAAAGCGGTGCGGAATAAACGGCGTGACGTTGGCGCCAAACGAACGTAGCGCCTCGGTCAACAGACAAGTCGACGTAATGCCGTCGACGTCAAAATCGCCAAAGACGGCGATACGCTCGTGGTTGCGAATAGCACGCTCAACGCGGTCGGCGACGACCGCCATGCCCGGAATAACAAGCGGGTCCGCCCAGTCGCGATCGAGCGAAGGCGTCAAAAACAGCTGGCCTTCCTCGATGGATGTAATGCCGTGCGCAACCATAATGCGCGCCACCAGCCCGGGTATGCCCAGACCAGCCGAAAGCTCCTTTTCGAGCTCGGGATTTTGCTGAGCGACCGCCCAGCGATGCGTCGTCTTAAGCGATGACATAGGCGCCCACCCCCGATAGGGGCAGGTCGCCGCGATACCTCTCACGGTTCATAGCGATGAGTCCTCTGTGTATGCCCGCTTCGGCAGGCAGATCTGTTGAACGGATTTATTATACCGTGCGGCACGGACGCAGAGCCTCGCGGCACGCCCTGGTTTCGGTAAACGAGGCCGGTAATAGCCTCGAAATAATCGAGCGTTTCTGACGCACGGACGCATGCGAGCGTCTAGCATATCCATTCAAACGAGTTCGCGGATAAAGGGAGTCACGGGGCATATGAAGCAATGGGTTGGACTGGGAAAGTTCCTCGCGGGGCATATGCAGGTCATCGTTCCGATTTGCGTAACGCTCGGCGTGCTCTTTCCCCAGCAGATCGGCGTACTCAAGCCCATCGTTCCCGCCCTCTTCGCCTTTATGACGTTCCAAGGTGCGCTCAGCAACACCTTCCACCAGGTCGCTGAGGTGTTCCGCCGTCCCCTGCACCTGATTTTGGCGCTGCTCGTCTCGGCGGTGCTTATTCCCATAGCAGCCTATGCCATGGGATCGCTGTTCTTTGGCTCCAATCCCAACCTTGTCTGCGGCATCGTGCTCAAGTACAGCGTACCCGTGGCGGTCACTGCCTTTATGTGGATTAGCATGTTCGGCGGCAACGGCCCGCTCGCGCTCACCATCATCCTGACGTCCTCGGTTATCTCGCCTGTGACGATTCCGCTCACGCTGAAGCTCTTGCTGGGTGCCACCGTCTCGATCGATGTGCCGAGCATGATGCAGGACATGGCCTTTATGATCGCCATCCCCGCCGTGCTCGGCATCGTGATCAACGAGCTCACACGTGGATGGGGACACGAGAAGCTCTCCCCCGCGCTCTCGCCCGCCTGCAAGTTCATGATGATGGGCATTATCGCCTCCAACTCCACCGCCATGAGCGAGTACGTCCTGCACATGAACGCGATGCGTCTGGAAGTCGCCCTCTTTATTTTGACCTTCGCCATCAGCGGCTTTGTCGTCGGTTTTCTGGTCGCCCGTGCGCTGCATCTGCCATATAGCGAGACGACTACCATGTGCTTTACCTGCGGCATGCGTAACATCTCTTCGGGCGCCGTCATCGCCACACAGTACTTTCCAGGCGAAGTCGTGTTTCCCGTCATGTGCGGAACGCTGTTTCAGCAGATACTCGCCTCGTTTATCGGGCATCTCTTTGAGCGTCTGACCGGCGAGGAGCGCGCCGCCCAGCGCAAGCGTGTCGAGGCCGGCCGCGACGCCATGGCGCGCTAGACTGTCCGCATTACACGGGTGTTAATCTTGCTATACGAGCGTTTCCAGATGCGCACGCAAGCGCTCAGCATCGATATCGAGCGTTGTCTCGGCATTGACCTGGGCCAAACGATAGCCGACAAAGTAGGGCGAAACCACCCAACGCGGCAGCGCCTTGGCAATGGTCCGACCGCCCAGGTGATAGAAGAACAAGTTGTACGACTCTGCGCGACCACCGTGGTGCTCGTTCAGGATATAGCGCAGAGCCACCTGGATCGCATCGGCGAAGAGATCTGCCTCGGCTTGGTCTCTTGTGTCATCGCTGGCGGCGATTCCCTGCGGGGCTGAAACGTTGACCTCAAAGAACCCCATGATCGGTTCGGTTGAGATGTTGGCCGCGATTCTCCCCTGTTGCCAGACATTGATGCCTTCGAAATTGGCGGAAGTCAACGAAGCATAGCCGTCTTCCTGCTCCAAACCCACAATCTGCATGTGCGGATGAACGAGACTACCGCCCGAGAGAGGACCCTTGTTCTTATACATGAGCACGCTTCGATACTGCCGTGAATCGATCATCTGCTGCCAGCAATCCAGGGCAAACCTCATCACATGGTGGAGTTCATCTGGCTCATAGGTCACCAGGTCGGCATCGTGATCGGCTGACTCGATCAGCACGGTTTGACGGGTGGCGCGCAGGGTTTTGAACTTATTCTCGAGCCAGATGCAGTCGCCGTCGCGCCGGATGATATTGGCGAGTCCCTCGGTATCGCAAAAGGGGCACGCGGTGCCAGGGCGCCGGTTGTCGTCGGGCTTGCCGCTCGCCTGCTGAACGTCAAATACCAGCGCCACGGGTTACGCCTCCAGCGGCACGATCTTGGTGCCATGGAGCTCGGAGACGCCCAATGCCGCCGCCACGGTATCGCGGTTGGCCGTGGAAATGCCGCCGCCGGGAAGGATGGTCAGGCGGTCGCCCGCATACTCGACAAGACGCGATAGGTGCTCCAGATTGTCCTCGATCGGCGTTCCGGCAGCACCACCATGCGTCAGGATACGCGTGATGCCGCAGTCGGCGAGTGTGTCGACGGCATCGAGCTGAGCCTCGGGCGAGAGCTGGTCAAACGCCATGTGGAAGGTGATGTCAAGGGACTCGCGCTTGCACTCCTCGGTCGCGCAGCCCGCGGCCATCACGAGGGCGCCCAACGTAAGCTCGTCGAGCGCCCAGCCGCCGGCACAAGGCTTGCAGCAGCCAAAGACCAAGCCATCGGCGCCGGCGCTCACGGCAAGACCCAAGTCCATCTCCATCATGCGCAGCTCGTCCTGGTTGTAGTGAAAGTCACCGCCACGCGGGCGAATCATGCACATCGCTCGTGCGTCATGCTCGTGAGCATAGCTGACCGTAGCGCTGATAACACCAGCCGAGGGCGTAGTGCCACCGACGGCAAGGTTGTCGCACAGCTCGATGCGCTTTGCACCGGCATCGATAGCCGCCGGCACCCGCTCAAAGTTCTCGGCACAAAACTCGTACAGCATAGATAGACCCCCAGATGGCAAACGTTTTCCGATGGGCATTGTCGCACGCCCCCATGAAGTTGCGGTGGAATAGGGACTGTTTTGGCCTCTGAGGCTCCCATTTAGTCCCTATTCCATCGCAACATAAAGGGGGTAGTCGTTGGCATCTGCCACAACGCCGATGTTTTGGCAACGACAGCGAAAGCCCGCCAGAGCGAGCAAGGTGCCTTGAAACAAGGCAGCATTGACCTTCTGGTCATGCCGCCGAAGTTGAAAGGCAGATTGCCGCTCTGGCGGGCTTGCAGCGTCGGCTGGTTACGGCGTTTGGCAAAACGCCGTAACTATCTAGCCGCCCAGGTAAGCTTTACGCACGTTATCGTCGTGCAGCAGTTCTTGGCCGGTGCCGGTCATGGTGATCTTGCCGGTCTCGAGCACGTAGCCGCGTGTGGCGATGGAAAGAGCCATCTGTGCGTTTTGCTCGACCAGGAGCACCGTGGTGCCGGCCTTGTGCAGGTCCTCGACAATTTGGAAGATCTGTTCGATCAGAATCGGCGCCAGACCCATGGAGGGTTCGTCGAGCATGAGCAGCTTAGGGTTACTCATAAGGGCGCGGCCCATAACGAGCATCTGCTGCTCGCCGCCCGAAAGGGTACCGGCGACCTGGCGACGACGCTCCTTCAGGCGCGGGAACTGCTCGTAGACGCGCTCGAGGCCCGGAGCCACCGTTGACTTGGGCTGCGTATAGGCACCCATTTCCAGGTTCTCCTCGACCGTCATCTGCAAAAAGGCACGACGACCCTCGGGCACCTGAGCCAGGCCCTTACCAACCAGCTTGTCGGCGGGCGTATGGGTAATGTCCTCGCCCATAAACTTGATGGAGCCGGTCTTAGAGCGCAGCAGGCCCGAGACGGTCTTGAGCGTCGTGGACTTGCCGGCACCGTTGGCGCCAATCAGGGCCACGATCTCACCCTCGTTGACGTTAAAGGAGATGTCCTTAATGGCGTGGATGGCGCCGTACCAGACGTTGATGTTGTAGACGGAAAGCATCGGCTCTGCCATTTAGTTCTCCCCCTTATCCTGCTTGCCCAGATATGCCTCGATAACAGCGTCGTTGTTCTGGATCTCCTCGGCCGTACCCTTGGCGATGACCTTACCAAAGTTGAGCACGCAGATGCCCTCGCAGATGTTCATAACGAGCGACATATCATGCTCGATAAGCATGATGGCGATGCCGAAGGTGTCGCGAATCTTGACGATGTTCGCCATGAGTTCTGCGGTCTCGGACGGGTTCATTCCGGCGGCAGGCTCGTCGAGCAGCAGTAGCTTGGGGTTGGTGGCAAGCGCGCGGACGATTTCCAGACGACGCTGGGCGCCGTAAGGCAGCGATCCGGCCTGCTCATTTGCCAGGTGCTCCATGTCAAAAATGGACAGCAGCTCCATGGCGCGCTCGTGGGCGGCCTTCTCGTGCTTCCAATACGTCGGCAGGCGCAGAACGCCCTCAAAGCCGGAGTAGCGCTCCTGGTTGTGCAGGCCGACCTTAACGTTGTCCTCCACCGTCATGGTGTTGAACAGGCGAATGTTCTGGAACGTACGGGCAATACCCATGCGGTTGACCTGGTAGACCGACTTGCCCGAGGTGTCCTCACCGTCGAGCAGGATGGTGCCGTGCGTGGGCTGGTACACCTTGGTGAGCAGGTTGAAGACCGTGGTCTTGCCAGCGCCGTTGGGGCCGATGAGACCGGCGATCTCGGTCTTGCCGATGGTCAGGCTAAAGTCGTCTACTGCCTTAAGGCCGCCAAACTCAATGCCCAAGTGGATGCACTCGAGCGCCGGGCGCTGACCCAGGTCGCGGTCGGGAACGATAGCGCCAGAAGGATACGGGACCATCTTGCCCTTGTTGAACTCAAACTTACTGGGCATCGGCTGCCACCTCCTTCTTGGAAGCAAAGCGGTCCTTAATGCGTGCGAAGAATGCCTTGAGCTGTGGGTTGTTAGTAAAGACCATGACCAGGATCAACACGATGGCGTAGATGAGCATGCGGTAGTCCGAGAACTGACGGAGCAACTCGGGGAGCACCGTGAGCAGCGCCGCGGCGATAACGGAACCGCGCATGTTGCCCAGGCCGCCCAGAACCACGAACACCAGAATGAGGATCGACGTGTTGAAGTCGAACTTAGTAGCGGAAAGCTGCGAGAAGTTACCGCCGAACAAAGCTCCGGCAGCACCGGCGAGGGCGGCGGAAACCACGAAGGCGATCATGCGGTACTGGGTGACGGAGATGCCCACGGACTCGGCAGCGATCTTGTTATCGCGCACGGCAATAATGGCACGGCCGGTACGGCTGCGAACCAGGTTGAGTACAATCACGAGCGCGACCATAACCAGGATGGCACCGGCGAGGAAGGTCGAGTACGTCGACACGCCCGAGGCACCCTGGGCGCCCTTGATGATGGCGGTGCCGTCCTCGAGCAGGTGCAGGTCGTCGATCGTAGAGTTGCCCGTGATGTTAAAGATCACGTGCAGGCCGCGGGAGTCGACACCCACAATGAGGCAGGTGACGATCTCTTTGATGATCTCGCCAAAGGCCAGCGTCACGATAGCCAGGTAATCGCCGCTCAGACGAAGGACCGGGATGCCAATCAAGAAGCCCAGAATGGCGGCAGCGATGGCGCCGACCACGATACTGATGATAAGGCGCACCGGATCGGAGGGAACGGCGCTCTCCAGCGCGACGGCGGTGACGATGCCCGTATAGGCGCCGACGCTCATAAAGCCCGCGTGGCCCAGCGACAAGTCGCCCGCGATACCGACGACGAGGTTGAGGGAAATGGCCATGACGATATAGGCCGTAATGGGGACCAGCTGACCGGCAATCATGCGCGGAATCATGTGGTTAGACTGCATAAAGAACACGATGGCGAACGCCACAAGGCACATGGCGTACGTAACAAAGTCGTGACGCGTCTGCTTGTCTTTAAGAAACTTCATAACGCTCACCTACACCTTCTCGGGGACGTACTTGCCCAAGAGGCCGGCAGGCTTGACGAGCAGGACGATGATCAGAACACCAAAGACGATGGAGTTGGCAAGGCTCGTGGAAATGTAAGCCTGTGCCATCGCCTCGATGATGCCGATAAGAATACCGCCAACAAAGGCACCGGGAATGGAGCCGATGCCGCCGAAGACGGCAGCGTCGAAAGCCTTGATACCAGGCATGGCACCCGTGGTGGGCTGCAACACCGGCGAGTAGGAGCACAGCAGCACGCCGGCGATGGCAGCAAGGGCAGAGCCGATGGCAAACGTCATCGAGATGGTGCGGTTGACGTTGATGCCCATGAGCTGAGCGGCGGCCTTGTCCTCGGACACGGCGCGCATGGCCTTGCCCATCTTGGTCTTACCTGTAAAGAACATCAGACCGGCCATGATAACCAGGCAGGCGACGATGGTGACGAGCGAAACGGCGCTTACATTGAACTTGGCCAAGAACTCCGGCACCTGGAAGGTGACGAGCGAAGTGAAGTTCTTGGGCGTGGCGCCCCACAGAAGCTGCGCGGCGTTCTGCAGGAAGTAAGACACGCCGATGGCCGTGATCAGAACGGCCAGCGGTCCTGCTTGGCGCAGCGGCTTATAGGCCAGACCCTCAATGAGAACACCGAGAACCGTGCAGACCACACAAGAGAGAACTACAGATGCCCAGCCCGGGAGGCCGAGATACGACGTGGCGCAGAACGAGACATAGGCACCGACCATGATGACATCGCCGTGAGCGAAGTTCAGCATCTTGGCGATACCGTAGACCATGGTGTAGCCCAACGCGATGATGGCGTAGACGCTGCCCATGGACAGGCCGTTGACCAGGTATTGGATAAAGACCGTCATGTTCCACATCCCCCTTTCGAATAGGTTTCCAGTTAATGTATGAAACAGGGACGTTACACTGTCCCTAGATACCAAGCAAGCAGGGAAGGCCAAAACCTCCCCTGCTTGGGATCAAAACCGCTCTATGTAAGGCGGCCAATTAGGCCTGTACGTACTTGCCGTCGGTGATGACGTACGCCGTGGGCTCCTTCTGGACCTGGCCCTTATCGTTCCAGGTGAGCTTGCCGGTCAGACCGTCAACGGTAATCTTGAGCATAGCCTTGGACAGCTTCTCGGCGACCTCGGTCGGATCGGCATCGACACCAAGACCGGCCTCCTTGACGGCCTCAGCCACCGCGTGCACGCCGTCGTAGGCGTCGGCGGCAAACTGGTCGGGAGTATCGCCGTACTTATCCTTGTAAGCGTTAACGAAGTCGGCGTTCTTCTCGTCGTCGGCGGAGAACGGGGTCATGAGCAGCAGACCCTCAGCAAGAGAGGTATCGAAGCCCTCAACGCCCAGGATGCCGTCCATACCGTCGCAGCCCATCATCTTGACGTCGTAGCCCATGTCCTTGGCGTTCTTGAGCAGGACGGACGCCGGCGTGTAGTAGATCGGCGCAAAGATCATGGTGGCGCCGGCCTGCTTGGCCTTGGTCAGCTGGTTGGTAAAGCTCGTGGCGGAGTCGTCCTTAAAGGTCTCCTCGTCAACAATCTCGAGCTTGGACTCAGCGGCTTGGGCCTTAAAGGAATCTGCGATGCCCGAAGAATAGGCGTCGCCGGAGTTATAGAACAGCACGAACTTCTCGTCCGCATACTTCTGCGCCAGGAACTTGGCAGCGTTGACACCCTGGTTGGGGTCGGTGAAGCAAACCTGGAAGACGCAATCCTTGCCGTCGGTGACGTCCTCGGAGGACGCGGACGGGGTGATCATGAACGTCTTGGGGTCGTTACCGCACTCGGCGGCAACGGCAACCGACGCACCCGTAGTGGTCGGGCCGACGAGGGCCTGCATGCCCCAGTCGAGCAGGGTGTTAAAGGCGTTGACGGCCTTCTCGCCGTCGGCCTGGTCGTCCTCGGCCTTGCTGGCAAGCGGCAGCTCCTTGGTCGAGAAATCCTTGCAGCCAAGCTCGACGCCCTGGGTAACGGACTTGCCGTAGGACGCGTTGGCGCCGGTCAGCGGGCCGATGGTACCGATCTTAAACGAAGCGTCGCCCGAAGCGGAACCGCTGTCGCCGCCGTTGGAGGAGCAGCCAGCTAGAATGGACATCGCCCCCAGACCTGCTGCGCTCGCGATAACGCTCCTGCGATTCATAACAGGGTTCAATGACTTACCGGTGAGGCTCGACATGCGGCTCTCCTCTCAAATCTCGTCGGGTTTCGGTTACCCGACAGGCCATCCTTCGCCGTGTTCGGCGTTCGCAAAATAGTAGACGCTTTAGTTAGGAAAAGTGGCGATTATTTCAACTTTTCTTTGGATTTGTTCATTTATCCATATTTCTGCGTATTTCTATTTTTTTATGCAGTAATGCCACTTTATTGTGTAAAAGTAATGTTTCCATTCTGTTACAAGCGTTCCCGCTCTTAATAAACATGGTGTCCCCCTTTTCGCTAGCCGCGATGCGGCCGTCTTGCGGTACAGGGCAAACCTTATGGTGCAAACGTTGACAGTTTGTTACGGAGTTCCGTTTGTAGCGAGCATGTTTCCAATGTTTCCGCAGCGTTTCGGGGGTGCCGTTTTGTGCGACTCCTGTTGCCTGGCGAGCACGCGCCCTCTGTTCACGCTAGAATGCACTCAACCTTTAAGCGGTTAATCCATCCATGAGATGCACGAAGGAGCTATCTATGAGCGAACCCCTGCGCACCGTGAACGTCGGTCTGATCGGTCTGGGAACCGTCGGCGGCGGCGTGGCCCGTCTGATCAAGAGCCACCACGATGAGTACCTGGCAGCCTACGGCATCGACCTTAAGCTGACCCGCGCCTGCGCGCTTGCTTGGGAGCAGGCCGAGTCGGCAGGCATTGAGCGCGAGGCCTTTACGAGTGACTGGCACGACGTCGTCACCGGCCCCGCCGTCGACATCGTCGTCGAGCTGATCGGCGGCGAGCATCCCGCAACCGAGATCTTTACCACTGCCTTTGAGCACGGCAAGCACGTCGTCTCTGCCAACAAGGCCCTGCTGGGCCGTCACGTCGAGACGCTTGCCGAGAAGGCGCGTGCGTGCGGCGTGCAGATTAAGTGCGAGGCCAGTTGCGGCGGCGGCATCCCCATCGTGAGCACGCTTGAGCACGACCTGGTGGGCAACAAGATCCTGACCATCGCTGGCATCCTCAACGGCACCACCAACTATATCCTGTCGCGCATGGACGCCGAGGGCGCCGATTACGCCGACGTGCTCGCCGACGCGCAGGCCAAGGGCTATGCCGAGGCCGACCCGTCCGCCGACGTCGACGGCTTCGACGCCGCCAGCAAGACGGCCATCCTCGCCTCCATCGGCTTTGGCACCCGCGTTACCACCGATGATGTGTACCAGCAGGGTATCCGCACCATCGGCGCCGAGGACATCGCCCAGGCCCGCGAGCTCGGCTACACCATTAAGCTGCTCGGCATCGCCCGCAACACCGACGCCGGCGTCGACGTCCGCGTGCATCCCACGCTGATCCCCGCCGACCACATGCTTGCCAAGGTCAACGGCGCCATGAACGCTGTTTACGTAGTGGGCGACGCCGTGGGCGAGACCATGTTCTACGGTGCCGGCGCAGGCTCCTTCCCCACCGCGAGCGCCGTCGTGGGCGATATCCTGTCGCTCTCCGAGCAGATCAGCCGGGGCGTGGCTCCGCTGCCCGAGATTGAGCCCTATGGTCACAACCTCGCCTTTAAGCCCATGGACGAGCTCCAGACCAAGTACTATGTGCGCCTGAAGGTCGCCGACCGCGTGGGCGCCCTGTCCGAGACGGTCGACATCTTTGCCAAGCACAACATTTCGATCTCGCTCATCAACCAAGTCGAGGACGGCAAGTCGGGTGTCAGCGATGCCTGCTCGGTCATCTTCCTGACGCACCGCGCACTCGAGAAGGACGTCCAGGCTGCCGCCGCGGAGCTTGCCAGCGTCGACTGCGTGGCCGAGGTCGCCAACGTCCTGCGCATCGAGGACGTCGAGGCCTGGACCGAAGGCGTCATGGCCAACTAGTTCGGTTTACACCCCACAACGCATTTGCTCGAAGGGCTCCCGTCTGGTCTTGGACGGGAGCCCTTTCATTTGCACGCTCGGGGCGCATTGACGCGATCCGCGTTTGAACAATTTGACCGTTCGGTGTCAACCAGGGATACCGCTCACCGATAAGCAGGCATGTTTGCTTTTGTCCGCCGCTATCCTGTGCTGCGTACGTCCACCCCCGAAGAATGGAGGCACCATGTTGCTCGAGGGCAAGAAAGCAATCATCACCGGAGGCACGCGCGGTATCGGCTATGCCATCGCCTGCCGCTTTATCGAGGAGGGTGCCACCGTCACCGTCTTTGGCTCGCGTCAGGAGACCGCCGATGCGGCCGTTGAGAAGCTGACAGCCATCTATCCCAACGCCAAGGTCTGGGGTCGCTCCTGCGACCTCACCTCACTCGAAGCCGTGACCGAGGCCTTTACCCAGGCTGCAGCCGATATGGGCGGTCTCGATACGGTCGTCAACAACGCCGGAATCTCCCAGCGCTCACCCCTTTTGGACTATACAGCCGAGGAGTTCGCCAAAGTTATGGACCTCAACGTCGTCGCCGTCTTTAACGGTCACCAGGCTGCCGCCAAGATCATGACCGAGGCCGGCCACGGCGGCACCATCACTACCACAAGCTCGATGGTCGCCAAGTACGGCCAGCCCTCTGGCGTCGGCTACCCCACGTCTAAGTTTGCCGTCAACGGCATGGTCCAGTCGCTCTCTCGCGAGCTCGCCCCCATGGGCATTCGCGTCAACGCCGTTGCCCCAGGCGTAACCAAGACCGATATGGTCGCCAACCTGCCCGAAGAGGTCATCAAGCCCATCATCGCCACTATTCCGCTCGGTCGCATGGGCGAGCCCGAGGACGTTGCCAACGCCTTCGTTTTCCTTGCGAGCGACATGTCCTCCTATGTCACGGGCGCCATCCTCCCCGTCGACGGGGCAGCCCGCTCCTAAAGGTCGAAAGTTTCGGCTTCGAACCTCAACAGAGTTCAACGCAAAAGGCGCGCTGTCCGCATCAACCGCAGGCAGCGCGCCTTCTATTATTTGGACGGAACCCGTATCCCGACATTCCTTGCTACTTGCCGTCGTCGTCCTGGGCTTCATCGCGCGCATAGAGCTCTAGCATGCGGCGGCGGTATTCGTGTACGGCAAGCTTGGCGCGCTCCAGGCGGCGGCGCTCACGCGGAGTCAGCTTGGACGGGTCAACCTCATCACCATAGGTCTTATCGGCAAGAAGACGCGCCGCGTCCACGATGCGGGCATCGATGTGGCCGCTCGCCGCCTCGGCGGAAAGACGCTCGGCAATCGTATCGAGCGTAGGCAGGCCCTCGAATACGCGACCATGGCCATGTGAGGTCAGCAGCTCGTGCTCGCGTGCGAGCAGGCTCGCCAAATCGTGATGGGCGCGCAGGATGTCAAGCGCATCGGATGGATGCTCGGCAACCTCTGCCACGGCGGCGACCGGCGCGGCATCGACCACGCGGTAGAAGAGCTGCGCGAGCAATGGCATCAAGAACACCGTGATGGCACCGGCGGCAACCATGACCGACGCAATATCTTGCGACAGCGCGCCCGCGTTGACGGCAACGCTCGTCACGGCAACGATGATCGGCAGGGCCGTGGTGCAGTACAGGGCCACGGTAATGCGACCATACGCCGACACATCGCGCGTCGCAGGACAAATGCTCATAGAGATGAGAATGGGCACGGCGCGAATGATAAGCAACGCCACGATAAAGCCCGCGAGCAGCCCGGGGCGTGACGCCACGGCCGTCAGGTCGATCTTTGCGCCCGATACGGTAAAGAACACCGGAATCAAAAAGCCGTAGGCCAGGCCGTCGAGCTTGGTCTCGAGCGTATGGTTGCCCTCGGGGATGATATAGCGCAGGACAAAGCCGGCGGCAAAAGAACCCAACACGATGTCGAGATCAAAGACGGCCGAGAACGCCACGAGCGTGACCAGGATGAGCACCGTCAGGCGCACGAAGGTCTGCGACGTGGTATCGGCACGCTCCTCGACAAACGCAAAGAAGCGGCTGCCGACGCGCTTGGAGCGGCTTGGGACCACGGCCAGCAACACGCAAACCACCGCAAACAAGCCAAGGATTACGAGCGTTTGGATGCCAGTGCGAGCAGACAGCAGCACCGACATGGCGAGCACGGGACCGAGCTCGCCCCAAGTGCCATACGCGAGAATCGAGTCGCCCACACGCGTGCCGGTGAGCGAGCGCTCACGCATGATGGGCACGAGCGTGCCGAGCGCCGTAGAAGTGAGGGCAAGCGTCACGGCGATGCCGTCGAAATGACTGACCGAGAACCACGGGGTAAAGCGCACGGCAAGCCAGGCGATACCAAACGTGACGACCCACGTCGCCAAGCCGTAGCGCCCCTCGACGCCCGTAATGCTCTTGGGGTCGATCTCAAAGCCGGCAAGCAGGAACAAAAAGGCCAGGCCGAGCTCGGACACAAGCGAGACCTCGGCATCTACATGAATGACGCCGAGCATATGGGGTCCCAGCACCGCGCCGAGCACGAGCAAAAAGACGGTCTCGGGAACGGGTTTTCCGGGAATCGCCGAGGCGATGAAGGGGCTTGCGAAGGCCACGAGTGCGATGATGGCGAGCGAAACGAATGCCATGTGATGCCTTTCTCTTGTTTGCGCTTCACTGTAGCACCCTCGCCGTCCTCAACGCGCCGCGAGCTGTCGTATCATAGTGAGGTTTACAAACATGTGGCTCAAGGCGACCGCGAGGCTTGCCCCGTAAACCGACCGCTGCCGCATACCGTACCGTACGCCCAACCGATCAGGAAGGCAGGAACCAATGGTCTCTCGTATCTACGTGGAGAAGAAACCCGGGTTCGACGTCGAGGCTCAGCAGCTCAAGGGCGAGCTGACCGAGATTCTCGGCATCAAGGGCATCGAGGCCCTGAGGATCATCAACCGCTACGACGTCGAGGGCATCGACGAGGAGCTTTTCCGCTCCTGCGTGCCGACCGTCTTTAGCGAGCCCCAGGTCGATGTGACCTACGACGAGCTCCCCGCAAGCGATGGCGCCGTCTTTGCCGTCGAATTCCTGCCTGGCCAGTTTGACCAGCGCGCCGACTCCGCCAGCGAGTGCGTGCAGCTCATCAGCCAGGGCGAGCGCCCCGCCGTGCGCTCCGCCAAGGTCTATATGATCTCGGGCGCTCTGGACGAAGCCGCCATCAAGGCCATCAAGCACTACGTGGTGAACCCCGTCGAGGCGCGCATCGCCTCGCTCGACTTGCCCGAGACGCTGTACATGGAGACCCCCGAGCCCCAGCCCGTCGAAGTGCTCGACGGCTTCCGCGAGCTCGATGAGGCCGGCCTTGCCGTCTTCATCGCCGATCGCGGTCTTGCTATGGACGAGGCGGACATCGCCTTCTGCCAGCAGTACTTCCGCGATGAGGACCGCGACCCCACCATCACCGAGATCCGCGTGATCGACACCTACTGGTCCGACCACTGCCGCCACACCACCTTCGGCACCGTCCTAGATGACGTGACGATCGACGACGCCGTGGTGCAGCAGGCCTTCGACCGCTACATGGAGATGCGCCACGAGCTCGGTCGCGACGCCAAGCCCGTCTGCCTCATGGACATGGGCACCATCGGCGCCAAGTACCTCAAGAAGACCGGCGTCATGACCGATGTCGACGAATCCGAGGAGATCAACGCCTGCACCGTCAAGGTGAAGGTCGATGTCGACGGCGAGGACCAGGACTGGCTGTTCCTCTTTAAGAACGAGACCCATAACCACCCGACCGAGATCGAGCCCTTCGGCGGTGCCGCCACCTGCGTGGGCGGCGCCATCCGCGACCCGCTCTCGGGCCGCAGCTATGTGTACCAGGCCATGCGTGTCACCGGCGCCGGCGACCCCACCGTCCCGGTTTCCGAGACGCTCGAGGGCAAGTTGCCGCAGCGCAAGCTCGTAACCACCGCTGCCGCCGGCTACTCCAGCTACGGCAACCAGATTGGCCTTGCCACCGGCCAGGTCAACGAGCTCTATCACCCCGGTTACGTGGCCAAGCGCATGGAGGTCGGCGCCGTCGTGGGCGCCACCCCGGCAAACCACGTTCGTCGCGAGTGCCCCGCCCCCACCGACAAGATCATCCTGCTGGGTGGCCGCACCGGCCGTGACGGCATCGGTGGCGCCACCGGCTCCTCCAAGACCCAGAACACCGAGTCCATCGAGACCTCGGGTGCCGAAGTCCAGAAGGGCAACGCCCCGGTCGAGCGCAAACTGCAGCGTCTGTTCCGCCGCGGCGATGCCTGCCGTCTGATCAAGCGCTGCAACGACTTTGGCGCCGGCGGTGTCTCGGTCGCCGTGGGCGAGCTTGCCGACGGCCTGTATGTCGACCTTGATACCGTGACCAAGAAGTACGACGGCTTGGACGGCACCGAGCTCGCCATTTCCGAGTCCCAGGAGCGCATGGCCTGCGCCGTCGCCGACGGTGACGTCGAGGAGTTCATGGGCTACGCCGCCGAGGAGAACCTGGAGGCAACCGTCATCGCCGAGGTTACCGCCGAGCCGCGCATGCGCATGGCCTGGAACGGCGTCGCCATCGTCGATCTGTCCCGCGAGTTCCTCAATTCCAACGGTGCGCCCAAGCACCAGGTCGCCCACGTCTGCGCCCGCAGCGTGTGGCAGCCCAGCTGGGCCGGCACCACGCTTGCCGAGCGCATGACCTCGCTCGTCACCGACCTCAACGTCGCCTCCAACAAGGGCCTTTCCGAGCGCTTCGACTCCACCATCGGTGCCGCGACCGTGCTCATGCCCTTTGGCGGCAAGACGCAGCTCACTCCGAGCTCTGCCATGGTCGCCAAGTTCCCCGTGGACGGCGAGACCACCACGGCAAGCGCCATGGCATGGGGCTTCAACCCCTACCTGATGGAGGCCGACCAGTTTGCCGGCGCCTACCTATCCGTGGTCGAGTCCATCGCCAAGCTCGTGGCCGCCGGCTTTGAGCACAAGCGCGCCTACCTCTCCTTCCAGGAGTACTTCGAGCGCCTGCGTACCGAGGCCGAGCGTTGGGGCAAGCCCATGGCAGCCGTCCTGGGCGCCCTTATGGCCCAGGTCGACCTGGGTGCCGGCGCCATCGGCGGCAAGGACTCCATGAGCGGCTCTTTTGAGGACGAAGCCGGCGAGCTCAACGTTCCTCCGACCCTGATCAGCTTCGCTGTCGCCGTGGGCAAGGCGGCCCGCGCCGTCTCGCCCGAGTTCAAGGGCCTCACGCACCGCGTCGTCCGCATCACCCCCGCCACCTATGGCGAGGACTACCGCCCCGACGCCCAGCAGCTGCTCGCCGCGTTTGACGCCGTCGAGGCGCTCACCGCCACCGGTGACGCCCTGGCCGTCTCTACGCCCGGCTACGGCTGCGGCGCCGAGAGCCTCTTTAAGATGTGTGTCGGCAACCAGATTGGCATCGAACTTGCCGAGGACGTGGACGTGGAGAGCCTCTTCACCCCGCTCTACGGCAGCTTTATCGTCGAGCTCGCCGAGGACGCCGAGCTGCCCGAGGTCGCCGACGGCGTTGTCGTGGAGCCCCTGGGTACCACCGTCGAGGGCTATGTCATCGACACCGGCTCCGAGGTCATCGAGCTCTCCGAGCTCCAGGAGGCCTGGGAGAGCGGCATCGAGGGCGTCTTCGCCTACCGCAGCGCCGGCGAGACCCCCGAGGTCGAGACCATCGACTTCCGCGCCAAGGACATCCACGTGTACGGCGGCGCCAAAATCGCCCGCCCGCGCGTGGTTATCCCCGTGTTCCCCGGCAACAACTGCGAGTACGATAGCGCCCGTGCCTTCCGCGCAGCCGGTGCCGAGGCCGACACCTTCGTGATCAACAACCTCACGCCCGAGGCCGTCGCCGAGAGCACCCACGAGCTTGCCCGCCGCATCCGTGCAAGCCAGATTGTCATGATCCCCGGCGGCTTCTCGGGCGGTGACGAGCCCGACGGCTCCGCCAAGTTCATCACGGCGTTCTTCCGCGCTCCTGAGGTCACCGAGGCAGTCCGCGACCTGCTCAAGGCCCGTGACGGCCTGATGCTGGGCATCTGCAACGGCTTCCAGGCCCTGATCAAGCTCGGCCTGGTGCCCTACGGTGACATCGTCGACGCCACGCCGGATGCACCCACGCTGACGTTCAACACCATCGGTCGCCATCAGAGCCGCCTGGTGCGCACCCGCATCTCGTCCAACCTGTCCCCGTGGCTGTCGCAGTGCAGCCTCGACGACCCCTACACCGTCGCCATCAGCCACGGCGAGGGCCGCTTTGTCGCCAACGACGAGGTGCTCGCCCAGCTCATCGCCAACGGCCAGGTCGCCACGCAGTACGTGGGCGAGGACGGCAAGCCGAGCATGGACCTTTCCGTCAACCCCAACGGCTCCGCACTCGCCATCGAGGGCATCACGAGCCCCGACGGCCGCGTCTTGGGCAAGATGGGTCATGCCGAGCGCCGCGGCGACAACCTGTACCGCAACGTGCCCGAGCATGTCCCCGGCGATAAGTTCATGCCGATCTTTGAGAGCGGCGTGGCCTACTTCGCTTAAAGCTATCCCATCGGGTACAATCCCCTCGGGTAACAACACCCGCCACCGGCACGCCCGGTGGCGGGTTCTTTTTTGCTTCGCGCATACAGGAAGGACATCATGGAAAGCCGCAAGCCGTATCTCGCCACCCTGCCCGGGCTCATCCTGGGCTGCCTCGTCTGCTGCGCGCTCTGGGGGTCGGCTTTTCCCTGCATCAAGATCGGCTACGGCCTCTTTGGCATTCCCGCGCACGACAGCGCCTCGCAGCTGCTCTTCGCGGGTCTGCGCTTCACCCTTGCCGGCATGCTGGTCATTGTCGGCATGAGCGTGGCCCAGCGCCGCCCGCTCGTTCCGCAAGCGCGCGATATCAAGTCTATCCTCACGTTGTCGCTCTTCCAGACTATCGGGCAGTACTTCTTTTTCTACCTGGGACTCTCGCGCGCCAGCGCCATGTCGAGCTCCATCATCGAGGCCAGCGCCAACTTCTTGGCCATCCTCTTTGCCGCCCTGGCGTTTCACACCGAAAAGCTCGATGCGGCCAAGGTGCTCGGCTGCGTACTGGGCTTTGCCGGCGTCGCGCTCGTCAACCTTTCGGGCGCGGACGGTACCTTTGGCTTTACGCTCGACGGCGAGGGCTTTATCCTGGCCTCCACCGTCGCGGGTGCCCTTTCGACCTGCCTGATCGGCATCTTCTCGCGCGAGCACGACGGCGTCTTGCTTGCCGGGTGGCAGTTCTTGGTCGGCGGCCTGGTCCTCACCGCCATCGGCTTTTTGATGGGCGGCACGCTCTCCCCCACAGCGATTGCCCCCGCCATCGCGCTCATCATCTACATGGCGCTTATCTCCGCGGTCGCGTACTCGCTGTGGTCGCGCCTGCTTGCCGTCAACCCCGTAAGCCGCGTTTCGGTCTTTGGCTTTATGAACCCAGTCTTTGGCGTGCTGCTGAGCGCGCTGCTGCTCGGCGAGGGCGCTGGCACGAGCCCCGTTACCGTCATCGTTGCCCTGCTGTTGGTCTGCGGCGGCATCATCATCGTCAACAAACCCAAAAAGGCCTAGCGAGCTCACTTTTTTGAGAGGTTGTTCGCACACTTTAGCTTATTGGAGTACATCGGTGAGCTGAGGGCCGCCACGCACGCAAGCGTGCGCCCCTTTTTCTAGCGTATCTGAACGCCGGCTTTCTTTTTCTCGGCCTTGACGCGGTAGAGCTCCGCATCGGCAGCGCGAAGTAAGTCTTGCCAGGTATCAACACTATCGCCGACCCGCGCGTAACCAATGGACATCCGCAATGCATACGGCACCTCGGCACGAGCGAGCTCGTCGTTAATCGCCGAACACAGGTCCATGATGTCCTGCTCCGCCGCTGCCTTTTGAAGCACCACGAACTCATCGCCGCCATAACGTGCGATAAAGCCACCAGACGCTGAGCAGACCTCTTTGAGCGTAGCAGATACGACCTGGAGGGCATGGTCGCCCTCCACATGTCCATAGCGATCGTTAATCTGCTTAAAGCCGTCAGCGTCCATCATGAGCAGATACACATCTTCGGCCTGATCCATATTCGAGAAGAGCGACAGCATATAGGTCTCAAAGCGGTTGCGATTGTTGAGACCGGTCAACGGGTCGGTCGAGATCATCTGCTCCTGGCAAACAATGTAGAGCTGCAACATACTTAACATGATGCCGACACTAAGGCAAGGACCCGAATAAAAGACCTGAAAGACACCAGCTACCAGGGCCGGAATGGCGAAAAATGCCAAGGTTTGATAGATGGCCTTCTTTTGTAGGCTCTCGACCTTGCAAGATTGTATAAACGCATGCAGGGACGTATATATAACGTAGCAGTAGCTGACGATGGGCTGGATCATATAGACAAAACCACGACGATACGCGCCCTGCGCATCGATATAGAACAGGGCATGCGTCCAGTAGCTCGAAAACGCCAGTACGACTACCAGCGCCGCAGGCAGCGTTACAAGCGCCACTCTAGAGCGCGCGGTCAAAAGGCGAGAACCCTGCACCGTCTCGGAATAGATAAACCAAATAAGGCACGCGGCGGCAAAGAGCGAAAACGAAACCGCGTTGGAAATCCAGTTGGCAGCAATGCCCAGCGTGCCGCCCACACCGTCCGAAAGCGTCCAGATTATATCGAATAACATGTACGCGGCAGAGGTGTAGCCGAGCGTACTAAACAATAACTGCTGGGTACTCGAGAACAAGGAGTGGCGACTTCGCGCGGCAAGCCCGATAAGAACAATCATGCATAGCAGGAATATCTCGATCTTGAGTGCCTTAACCACTAGACGCCATCCCTTCAATATCCAAGTGGTCAGAATCGCCCGATTCGTGCCTGGGCAATAAACACCCCTACTCCGCAGGGGTATAGGGAATAATAGCAGAGCGCCCGAACGTCACTGCAAGACAGCTCTCGTTCGGGCGCCCATACGGCGCGAATTGCACACGCCGGCTTGATTGACTCGCGTCGACGATTACTCGCCGTCGATGTCGGTCGCGACGGCCTCCTCAATAGCCTCGACGCCTTCGACCGACAGATCCTCTTCGCCGTGGCAGAACTTCTTATCGACCCAGCCGGTCAGAATCGGGGCCATGATGGCCGTGATGATGACGGCGGTGGCGATCTGCGCATACGCGGTGGGCGCAAGCTCGGCATAGCGCGGCGCGACCTCAGCAAGAGCAACCGGCGTGGTCATAGCCGTGCCGGCGATGGTGGAGCAAGCAACGGCGGCCTTGCCGTTGCCGCCGCACAAGCGCTCGAAGGCAAAGGTGATGGGGCCAACGATAAAGAGGGTGATGAGGCCCAACAGAATGCCGGAAATACCGCCGGTGATAAAGCTCGACAGGCTCATGGACGCACCGAGCTGAAATCCGATGACGGCAATCGCGGGATTGGCACCGGGAACCAGCAGGTTCTTGATAAACGGGAACAGGTTGCCCAGAACCATGCCAATAACGAGTGGCAAGATGGAGCCGATAATGGTGCCAATGGGAATGTTGGCGAGGCCGGAAACACCGAGGATGATCATCGTGACGGCGGGGCCAGCCGTAAAGAACAGGATACCGACGGCGCCCTGCTCGGACTCATCGCCGAACTCGCCCATGATGCCCGTATAGAGCGCCATGTTGCAAAACGTGATGCCGCCGATGATAGACACGGAGCTCAGACCCAGGAAGTTGTCGTTAAAGAAATATGCCACGCCCAGGCCGAGAGCCGCTGCGACGACCAGCTTGGGGATCAGCACGACGATACCGGTCTTGATGGCACCCGGCGTGGACTTAAAGCTGATGCCGGCGCCCACAAACAGCAGGATCGCGGCGACAATGGTATTGGAGCCACCGCGGCAGGCAGCCGTAAAGAATCCGCCGATCTCAAAAACCTGCGGGCAGAAGGTGTTGAGCAAAAGACCGACGATCATCGGATAAATCATGATGTCGCCCGGGATGCGCGGGACCTTGAATTTCTTTTGCTCGTTGGTGGTTGCTTCCTGTGCCATGAAACCCCCATTTCCGCTGACGGGATACAAAAGCCCACGTCACGCTTTGCTACAGTAAAGTTTGACCATGGTACCAGAAGAAATAGACCAGCTCGGTGAAAAACTCGACAAGTTGGGATGGAACGAGATTCGGCGCCCGCGACGCCACCCCTATATAAGGCTCAAGACGATATAGAGTACGATGCCCGAGACGCAGCACCACAGCATCGATTTTGTCTTGACCGCCACGACCACGACGCCGGCGGCCGCAATCCAGGGAACCAAGGCAGGCCAGAGCCCCGCGTCGAACGCGCCGGGACTCACCAAGTCGTTGGCGACCAGCGCGGCAAAGGCAGCGGGCGGGATATAGCCCAGGGCCTCGGTAATACGGGGCGACAGGGTCCGCCCGCGCAAGGCGAACGCCGGCGCGATGCGAAAGAACGCGATAGCAGCCCACGACGACAGCCACAGAACCAAGAACTCGTTAACGGGCATCGCGGGCACCTCTTCCGTCAAATACAGCATCGCACGCCAGCGCAATGGCAATGCCGACCACGACGCTTGCCGGCACGGTAATATTCATGAGGCCCAAGAACTTGCATACGGCGACGGACACCGCGCCCGAAACCGCCGCGACAACGTTGCCGCGCGACAACCGCTGCGAAAAGAGTAGACAGATAAAGAGCGACGTGCAGACGAAACTCGCAATAGCGGTGGGAACATCGACAACGGCGCCGACGATGGCGCCCGTCGTACACGATACGCCCCATGTTGCGATAAGGATCACGTTGAGCACAAAGGACTCGCGCGGGCCCCAATCCTCCCCTTCAACCAACTTGGCAAGCGAGATGCCATATGCCTCCTCGGTAAGTGTCGCGGCAACAGCCAGCGTCTGACGCTTCGAGGCGCCCGCCAGATGGGGTGCGATCGATGCCGAGTAAAGCGCAAAGCGCGAGGAGATGGCGGCGACGCTCGCGACGATCGATGCTGCAGGCACGCCCGCCAGCCACAGGTTGCAGATCATAAACTGGCCGCTGCCCGTCACAAACGTGCTGCTCAGAGCAAAGACCATCCAGGGCTCCATTCCCGTCTGCCCCATGATCATTCCGCACGGCGCGCCTATTGCAACATAGGTAAGCATCACTGGCCAGACGATTTTAAAGATCCTAAGGACCATGCCACTCCCATTCTGGTAAGTCGTCTGCAGCGCGCCTTGCAACGCAGCAGAAATATCAACCGGTGGCAATAAAGTTCACCTACAATTGCCACCGGATCGAAAGACACAACTTTTTAGGAAGTCATTATGACAGTTATCGATCGAGACCGGGCGCGCGCGGCCTTCAAAAGCTACACCGATGCCTACGACGCCACCAACCCACGCATCGCGCTCAAAATCGAGCATACGTACCACGTGGCCGAGGCATGCGATGCCGTAGCGCGCGAGCAGGGCTGGTCGTCAGAAGATATTGACCTGGCATGGCTTTGCGGCCTGCTACACGATATGGGCCGCTTTGAGCAGTTGCGGCGCTGGGACACCTTTAAGGACGCCGAGAGCATGAGCCATGCAGCGCTGGGCATCGAGGTCCTCTTTGGCGAGAATCCCGCCGATGCACCCGCCGTAACGAGCATCCGCGACTTTATCGATGACCCGGCAGAGGACGAACTGATCCGCGCGAGCATCGCCCACCACAGTGATTTTCGCCTGCCCACGGAACTCGACACCCGTACACGGAGCTTCTGCGAGATCGTGCGCGATGGCGACAAGATTGACATTATGCGCACCATCGCCGACAGCACCGTCGACACCATCCTCAAGGTGGATGAGGACACGTTTCTCGCCAGCCACTTCTCGACACCGGCGCTTACCGCCTTTGACGAGCATCGCTGCGTCGCGCGTGACGAGCGCAACGAGCCGGCGGACTACCTGGTGGGGCTCATCTGCTTTATGTTTGAGCTCGTCCATCCGGCAAGCCGTGCACTGGCGCGCGAGCAAGGCGATATCTATCGCCTGCTCGACGCGCCCTTTGGCATTACGCGACCCTTTACCGACCCCGCCGCGCAGGCAACCTGGAGCCGCCTTAAGGACGAGCTGCGCCGCTGGCTGGCAAGCGCTTAGCACTCGAGCTGAGCCAGCAGTTCCTCAACGATCTCAACGGCATCGCCGACGACCTTGTACTGGGCGGCACCGAAGATGGGGGCATCCGGGTCCTCATTGATGGCAACAATGCACTCCGCCCCACCGATGCCGGCGAGATGCTGGATAGCACCCGAGACACCGATGCTCACGAGGAGCTTGGGCGAGACCGATACACCCGTCTGGCCAATTTGGTGGCGATACTCCAACCAGCCTGCCTCCACAATGGGACGCGTGCAACCAAGCTCGGCACCCAGGGCATCGGCGAGCTTTCGCATCAGGGGCAGATTCTTCTTGGAGCCGATGCCGCGGCCCACCACGACCAGACGCTCGGCATCGGCAATTGAGGCCTGCTGTCCCCACTCCTCGGCGGGAATCGAGATCTCGACGCGGGCCTTAACGTCATCCGCAAGCACTACCTGGGTAATCGTGCCGGAGCGGCTATAGTCAAACTCGGGCGCCTTAAAGATGCCGGGGCGCACCGTTGCCATCTGAGGACGGTGGTTGGGGCAGATAATGGTGGCCATCAGGTTGCCGCCAAACGCCGGGCGCGTCTGCTGCAGCAGACCCGTCTCCGTATCCACCGAAAGCACCGTGCAATCAGCCGTAAGGCCCGTCTGCAGGCGCACGGCAACGCCGGGTGCCAGTTCGCGGCCAAACGCGGTCGCGCCGTACAGAATGGCCTCGGGCTTGCGCTCGGCCACCAAATCGTAGATCAGGCGAGCATAGACCTCCGCGTCGTTCTGACGCAGGCGCTCGTCACGACAGACCAGAACTTCGTCCGCGCCGGCACAAACCAGGTGTTCGAGGTCCTCGAGCGAGCCCTCGGGGCTCATGCCGACCAGTGCCACCAGGCGACAGCCGCGGGCATCAGCAAGCTCGCGTCCCTTGCCCATGAGCTCGAAGGCCACGGATGCCACGGCATCGTGCTTGTCAGTTTGCACGAAGACCCAAATGTCTCGATATGCGTCAAGGTCTACCGCGCCGGCGGCCTCGTCGCGCTCGATCGAGATGGCGTTGACGGGGCAGGCGTCGACGCACCCGCCGCACAGGATACAGCCGTCGGTTACGCGGGCACAGCGATTGGGGCGCTCGCCCTCCACCACAATGCCGCCCGAGGCACAGGCGCGAACGCAGCGACCGCAGCCGATACAGGCTTCGCTATCGATAATCAGCCCGCTCATCTATGCCATCCCCTCAATAATCTTGGCAAGTTTTACCGCCTGCCCGGACGCCGTTCCCTCGACGGCCTCGCACGTTTGGTCACGGTCGGGCACAAACGAGCGCACGACCTGCGTCGGTGATCCGGCAAGGCCGCAACGCGAGGGGTCGGCGTTTACGTCGGCAGCGCTGGCCACGCGCACGTCTGCATCCTCGGCCGCGCGAATACCGGCAATACTCGGCATGCGCAGCTGGCCAATCTCCTTGGCAGTCGTCATCGCACACGGCATCTCCAGGTACACCGTCTCCTCGCCGGCATCGCAGCCGTGAACGAGCGCCAGCGAGCCACACGTCGTAAATCCCGCGCTCTGCACACAGCTCACGTCGGTCACGCAGGGGACCCCAAAGGCGCCGGCCAGCTCGGGGCCGATCTGGGCCGTATCGCCGTCCACTGCCATCTTGCCGCAGATGAGCAGGTCAAAATCCTCATCGAGTGCCTCGATGCCGCATTTGAGGGCATAGGTGGTGGCTAGGGTATCGGCGCCCGCAAAGGCTCGGTCGGTCAGCAGCAGCGCGTCGTCGGCACCGCGGGCGATGCAGTCGCGCAGCAGCGATTCGGTCGCGGGGATGCCCATCGACACCACCGTCACACGCACGTCCATGCCAAAGCCGATAAAGTCGTCCTTCAGCGCTAGCGCACATTCGAGGGCACTTGCATCGAAGGGATTAATGACCGCCTGCTTGCCATCACGCACGATAGTATTGGTCTTGGGGTCCATCTTGACCTCGGTGCTTCCGGGCACCGCCTTGACGCACACCACCATATGGAAATCACTCATCTTCACGCGCCCCCTTTCTGAACGAGTTCATCCAAGAGCTTCTCCGTAAACAGGTTGCCGCGACCCAGCTGGCCGGCAGGATCGAGCTGGAGTTTGAGACGCGCCGACTCGACCATGGCCTCGTGGCCGTACATCGTCTCCAAGAAGCCCGCCTTGATCTTGCCGACGCCGTGTTCGGCAGAAACGGCACCGCCCATGGCCGTGACCTCGGAAGCCCACTGGGCAAAGAGTTCTCCACCACGACGGTAGTCTTGCGCATCGCGCGGCAGGATGTTCACATGCAGATGGTTGTTCCCGATGTGTCCCCAGGCAGCAGACTCAAGCCCGCTTTCGGCCAGCGTGCGGCGATAGAGGGCCATGACATCGGCAAGGCATGCATTGGGCACCGACATGTCCGAGCCCAACTTGGTGATAGTGGGATCCGTGCGGCGGCGCTCGTCGATAAGCATGTTGACGCTCTCAGGCACCGCGTGGCGGAAGAACCGCTGGCACTCGCGATCGACTTCGGTGCGGGCGACCCATGTCGCATCGTCGCGGCCGCCCGCAAGCTCCAGCACCCATCCCAGGTGGTACAGCTCCTCGGTCGCCTGCGCCTCGTCGTCGCAGTCGAGCTCCACGTAGACACAGACCTTTGCCTCGTCGTCGAGCGCCGGCAGCGAGGCAAACGCCGTCGACTGCTCGCGCTGGCGACGTAGAATATCCAGGGCGCCAGCATCGAAGTACTCGATGGCAGCCGCATGGGACAGGACAGGGCGCACGGAATCGGTAAAGGACACCGCCTTGTCCTCGCTATCGAAAAAGCAACTCACACCCCATACGACCGAAGGTGCCGCCTGCAGGGCGATCTCGAGCTCGGTAATGACGCCGAGCGTGCCGCACGCGCCGATAAAGAGGTCGATGGCGTCCATATCGTCCGCAACGAAATAGCCTGAGGCATTTTTTGTCTCGGGCATGGTATAGCCGGGAAGATCGAGCTCGAGCGTACGGCCCGCTGCCGTCACGAGCGACAGGTGGCGGTCCTGGGCAAAAGCCTCGCCGCGCTGAAGCTCAAGCAAATCGCCATCAGCCAGCGCGACGTGGAGTCCCGTGATATGCGGGCGCATGGGACCGTAAGCGTAGCTGCGGGCGCCTGAGGCGTTGCATGCCGCCATGCCGCCCAGACAGGCAGATGCCTCGGTGGGATCGGTGGGAAAGAACTGCTCGGGGGACTCTTGGAACTCCTCGTAGGCCTCAAGCGATGCCTGGTCCCAACCAGCGGTCGGCAGTACCTTCTTGCTCAGCTGCTTACGCAGCTCCGAGAGCACAACGCCCGGCTCCACGCGCAGCAGAAATTGGCCTTGTTCATCGCGGCGAAGGCCCAAGTAGCGATTCATACGGGAAGTATTGAGGATATGCCCACCGTGGGGCACGGCACCGGCGGCAAGGCCGGTTCGGGCGCCCTGAACCGTTACCGGGACACGCTCGGCATGGAGCGTTTCCAAAATGGCACGGACCTCGTCTTCCGTTGTCGGAAACGAGATGCTCGATGCTTCGCCCGATGCGCGAGATTCGTCGCGGCCATACTCTTCGAACTCGTCGGTGAAGGGTTTGATGGTTGCAGACACGCGAACTCCCCCTTTATCTAACTACAGTGTTTGCAGGGAGATGTTACCGCATCGTTTCGTCGACGTGTTCGAAACCGTCTCCATAATTGGCGATTTTTACGTTTGCGCAATTCGGCGAGCGGCTGGATTTCCTCGGCAGACGATGCTTTTGACAAATATCGCCCCGCCGTCGCCGACCGCTCGATTGTCGCTCGAAAAAAGTTGAAGTAATTATTTCCATCTTTTACCTGCGGAGATGTCAATCCGTCAAGCATTTGGTCAGAAATTGGTCAAGTAGCGGCTGATACGGTCGGCGTCGACAGCCAAAACCGATAGAAGTTTTGGCCCCAGAAGCAGGGAGGTTCCCATGGCATATTACTGGCCCCAGTACGGCGTCGCCATCGAGGTCGACGACGATCCCTATCTCCTGCCTTTCGACGAAGAGGCGTTCCCCGAAACGGCGGTCTACCACGTCACCACCGATGTTATCTGCGACCCCGAGTCGTTCTCGGCGCTCGCCCACCACATCGCGCGTATCCACGACATCGAGCTCCCTCACGACTTTGACGAGCTCATCTACTCGCGCCGCCTGATGCTTCACATGCTCTTTGGAGCGGACCCGTCCACGTTCGCACGTGTCTACACCACCAAGGACGCCGCATGAGTGCGAAGAAGCCGCCCCGCCTCGCAGGACTGGGGCGTCGCAAGAAACTCGTCGTTGTCTGTCTGGCTATCGTCTGCGCCCTTGTCGCCGTAGGACTATACGCCTGGCAGTCGCAGCCCGTGCCCGAAGCGGGCGCCTCAGTCACGACGGCAGAGGGTAAATCGCGACAAGAAATCCAAGATGAGCTCGATGCCATCGTCCGCGACAACATGATGACGATTTCGGTCGCGCCGGTCGCTCAGCTACAGGAGGACGGCAAGCTGCGCGTCAACGTGCAAAACGTCCAAGACAATAAATTTCCCCAGCGATTCCGCGTCATCCAAAACGACGAGACCATGTACGAATCCGGTGTGGTCGAGACCGGCAAGACAATCGAGACGTGCCCCGCCGGCGACATCAAAGAAGGCGAGGCATACATCGAGATCCAGGCACTCGATGCCAAGACCCTCGACAGCCACGGCAATCCGACACGTGTCAAGGTACGGGTTGAGCAAGCCGAGAACTAGCTTTTTCGACCGACGCGGCACCGCACGCAATTCACCAGCATTCGTCCAATCATCGCGGGGACGGCCCGCGGCGAATAGAAAGGAACGACCATGGACATCACCAGGAACATGAACGGAGCCAGAGCGCTCGTCGTGGGCGCAGGGCTCGCGCTCTCGCTCGCAATGGGCGCCGCCCCGACGCCAGCTCTGGCAGCCGGGCGCGTTGGAACCACAAAAGTAATGGTCAGGACCGAGATCGACAACGTAGAGTTCAAAGTTCCGACGGTTATTCCCTTCGTCGCCAAGGCCGACGGCACGCTTCAGGGCCCCTCAGAAGACGCGACCACCATCGACAATCATTCGGCCTACGGCATCCATGTCACCAACATGAAGATCGACGCCATGAACACCTGGACCATTGCCGCCGACGCCAAGGCCGGAACCGCGCAGAATTCCATCGACTTTAAGGTCGGCCCCAACGGCGCACTCCAGAACGCCAGCGCCGCAATGCAGGAGACGGGCCTCGATCTTTCCAAGAATGCAGCCTTCGACATGGGCTACCAGGGCATTGCCGGCGGCACGGACAAAATTAAGCTCAAGACAAGCGGAAACGTCGCCCGCGTCACGCGCGACATCTTCCGCGTAACCGGCGAAGGCGATCAAGTTGCAACGATCACCTGGACGGTCGAGCCCGGTGCGCACACGGCATAAGGCCGTCGCCCTGGCCACCGCCGTCAGTATCCTAGCGTTTGGGCCAGCCATGGCCTTTGCCCAGCAAGAACAGGCGCAGGCCGCCACGCAGGTGACGGTCGACCTCTCGGAGCTCGACCGCGGCAACTGCAAGGAACCGTTGGCACAGACAGACGACAGACGATGGCTCTTGGCAGCAGGCGCCACGACAGCAGGCGCGGGAACCGCCGGCCTCGGTCTGCACATCAAACGCAGCCAGAAACGAAACACGGACAGGCCGCACTAAATTAGCTAAGGAGACCCCATGGCATCGAAGAACCTTTTGCCCGTCGTCGCACTCTGCGGCGCGCTCGCAACCGGAACGCCTGTCGCCGCTTGGGCGACTCCCGTCATGGCAGACTCCTTACCAGCAGCCCTAAGCTCCGCACCAAATCCGTCGAGCGCCATTGCGTGCAAGCGTTTTTCGTTCGCACAGGCCGCAATCTCAACCTCGGGATGCCTTCGTCGTAATACGGACGGCTCGATAGTCGTGGATATCAATCGTTCGAACAAGGCAAACGGCTCCCAGGCGGGGTGCGCCGTCTGCACGTGGCGCTCGATTGTGCTCGATGCAGATGGCGATCCGTGCGATTTGGGGTTGCGCATCGATATCGCTTCGGTCGATGACTCGGCGAACGGAGCGAAGGTCGCCTTCGACGGTGCGTTTTTCGAGAAAGGAGGCGGTATATGTCTGGGCTGCGCCGCCGCGAATGCAGACGATGTGCAGCCCACCCTCTCATTCACGGCATCGCTGCGGCTGACCAAGGCGGGCACCGATGCCATCGCGGCGGGAGAAGCATCCCTGCTGTTCTACGCCGCCAGCACCGAAGACACAGACATTCATTTCGAGAAGCCAGCCGGATCGCTCAGCCTTACGCGCGGGACGGAGGCAGGCCCTATTGCGATCGATACCCACACGCTAGGCAGGCAACGCATTCTTGCCGACCCGGCGCTTCTCGAGATGGAGTGGAACGGATCCGGAGCCGTCGGGATTGTCCCCTCCGCGCTTGACGCCAAGACGCTCCCCTCAAACGACGAACCCATCAACGCAACCATACAAGAAGAGAGCACGGACAAAGAAGCAGGTGCGGGCGACACGCCGTCGCCGACAAACAGCGTCCCAGCTTCTTTCGAAGCACCGAATGAGCCCGCTACCGGTCCAAACGATCCCGAGCTCGCGGACAGTCTGGGGCTTGCTGATCCTCAGGAGATCGATGAAGGTAACTGCTGCGTGCTTGCCGCCCTCGACCACACAGAGGTCATCGATGCTGCAAACATCGAAGTTGCCGCCGCCAATCAGCCCGTCCGCAAGTCGGCCATCATCGCATTTCCCGAATCCATCGAAGTCGTCTTTTTGCCATCGGGCGAGGTCGTGGCCCCAACACTGCTCACCTTGTTGGGCGCCAAGAATACTCGAAACGAAATTAAAAAGGTCACGGTTGTCGACCCTGCAACCACCGCTAAACTGCGTCTATACGCCGTTGCCCCAGACGGAGGCAAGACCTTGGAATTCGATGGCGACACACTTCTAGCCTGGCGACGTCTGGACATTATGCAAGACGTCTCGTATCAGATCGAACTCGAAGGGTTTGATCGTGCCCGCGATGCCAATATCATCGCCGCGGCTATTGAATCCCCGCAGCGGCTTATGACACTGCGCTTTGACTACTACCCCTATGTCCCGACAACCACCTGAGGCTTAAATGCTGCGCATCATTCCTAATACCACTTATATAACGTATTAGATGAGTCGCGATGTGCCTCGCATTTCGTTCTGCTACGATTGCCACGTTGGCATCAATACAGGAGGGCTCATGCCGGGCTTGGGAACAATCATCAACGTTGCGCTTTTAGTTGCGGGCGGTCTTTTGGGATTAGCGGGCGGCCGCTTCATTACACCGCGCATCCAAGACACGCTCATGAAAGCATCGGGGCTGTGCGTCCTGTTTATCGGCCTGGGCGGCACCATGCAAAAGATGCTCATCATCGATGGAAAGGCGCTAGCGACCACCGGTACCACCATGCTCATCGTCTCATTTGCGCTCGGCTCGCTCATCGGCGAGGCCGTCAACTTGGAAGCCGCCATCGAGAACCTTGGCGAATGGCTCAAGCGCAAGACTGGCAGTGAGGGCGATAACGAGTTCACCAACGCTTTTGTCTCGACTTCACTCACCGTGTGCATTGGCGCCATGGCCATTGTGGGATCGATCCAGGACGGTCTGCTCGGCGACTGGTCAACGCTTGCCCTCAAGGGCGCACTGGACTGCATCATCGTCTGCACCATGACGGCCTCGCTTGGCCGCGGCTGCATCTTCTCGGCCCTGCCCGTCGCCGTGTTCCAGGGGACGATCACGTTGTTTGCCGGCGCGCTCTCCCCCATCATGACCACAGCTGCCCTCAACAGCCTTTCGCTCGTAGGTTCCATGCTCATCTTCTGTGTCGGCGTCAACCTCATCCGTCCTCAGACCTTCCGCACGGCCAATATGCTTCCCTCCGTCGTCATCGCCGTCATCTACGCCCTCCTGTTCTAAATCTATCAACGCAGCGGCATCTCGAACATCTGTTTGATGCTGTGCTATGATATGAGGTCACCGTAGCTGTGTTCGAGAGGAGGAGCGGTGGCCGACCAGGACATCAAGATGCTCATCGAGCGCATCATGGCCGAGGCCCGGACCCATCAGTCCGCCCGCTTCTCAAACGAAACCTACGCAGACGAGCCGATTCTCAAAACCGGCCGACAGATGCAGAATTTCCTCCCCGACCAGTACCGTAAAATGCGCGAGATATCGCGCTGGCAGGATGACCCCAAGGGCGGTGCGGGCCGCTGGCTTTCGGAAGCCGAGCTTTTTTACCGCCAGGGCCTGCTGATGGCCGACTTTGAGGACGACTGTCCCTACAACGGCACCTTTAAGTCGTACTTTCCCACCTACAACGCCATGAGCGACCGGCAGCTGCGCGGCTACTTTACCTGGCGTGCCCAAGTGCGCCGCGGAACCGTCGAGGAAACGTCTACGTCCTTTGCCTTTCTGTATCTCTATGAGCTGATCTGCGGCATTGGCGTAGATGATCCACTCGATGGTTTTAACAAGATCAGGGCTTTTTGGGATGTCTATCGCGCCTTCGAGCCCGGCATCGACCGGTTTGCGCGCGTGTGGCTGCAAGATTACGCCGTGTTCCACGGGCTCGACCCCAAGCTGCTTCGCGACTCTAAAACCGTCATGTTCGATAACGCCCTTATCGAACTGCGGCGCGCGGCACGAGACCTTGTACCGGCACCGTCCGGCCAGACCCCTAAGCGTCGCAAAACCTCCGAGCCCACGCTCCCCCTTCCGCCCGATGAGGTGCGCGAGGAGCGACTCATGGCCGCCATCAACGCCCTCTCCACGTACAACCTAAGTAGCTCGCGGCTCGACCGCAGCCACCACCGCGATCTGCGCCACGTGGCGTGCGCCGTGTATGTCCGCATGGCGCGCTACTATGACACGCACCGAAAGACCGGCATCGTGGCAAGTTTATTTGGGGAGGAGACGGCAATGCCCTACACCATGTTTGCCTCGGCCGTATTCTTTGCGCCCGAGCGCCACGAGGACTGCGAATACCGTCTGGACCCCATCCATATCTACCGTTGCCAAAACGGCTTTTGGGAATGCATGCGTATCCACGGTAGTAGGCAAAAGAGCAGCAAGCTCGGTGAAATGATGCGCGCCTGCGACCAACGCCTGCGCCTGGCGCTGGACCCTGCCCATCCCCTTAAGGAAGAAAAGGTCCCCAAATATCTGGCCAAGATTATCGATGACGAGATTGTGGCATGGCTTTCGTGGGACGCCGCACACCAGCCCGTCAAGATCGATATCGATCTGAGTCAGCTGGGGCATATTCGGAGCGCCGCCGCACAAACGCGCGAGGCGCTTTTGATTGACGAGGAACGCGAGGACGGCTCGTCCGCAGAAGCCGAGGCAGCGGACTCAGGGCAACCGGAAGCCGAGCCCGTAGCCGACGCGATGGTCGAGGCGGTCGCGGCGGCTGCAGGGCAGGACGAGTCCGACGAGCCGACCATATCCACCGAACAGTTTGGTGTCGTGGCACCGCTTCTCGCGCCGACGCCCACGTTCGCAGCTGCTACGCCCGCTGACGCCACAAACGAACTCGCGCCCGCCGCAAACGCCTATCTCCGCGCTCTGCTCGAGCACAACGCAGTACAGGCGGAATCGGCGGTAGTGCAATCGGAGCAGAGCGAGGACATGCTCGTCGATACCATCAACGAGGCGCTCTTTGACCTGGTGGGCGACACCGTAATTGAATTTAGCGCAGCAGGGCCGCAGATTATCGAGGACTACGAAGCAGACGTGAGAGGATACCTAGACCATGAGTGATACCGCATCCGCAGCACCTCGCGTGCCCAAGCGCGTCGCTGCCGTCATTCTCAACTCGCTCAAGGGCGGCGTGGTCCCGCGCATCGGCCTTCCTTACATCACCGTAGGGCGCGAGGTCGAGATCCGCGCCCTGCTCACCGATCTGAGTCTCATCGCCGACGGTGGCGCGAGCTTCCGCTTTCTGGTCGGTCGTTACGGCGCCGGCAAGAGCTTTTTGCTCCAGACTATCCGCACGCACGCCATGGGCGAGGGGTTCGTCGTCGCTGATGCCGACCTGTCGCCCGAGCGCCGCCTGCAGGGCGGTCAGGGACAGGGCCTTGCCACCTACCGCGAGCTCATCCGCAATATATCGACCAAGACGCGCCCCGAGGGCGGTGCGCTCAACCTTATTCTGGATCGCTGGGTCGCCTCGTGTGCCGACGTCGACGAGTCGGTCGTCAATGCCCAACTGGCCCCGCTCGAGGAGATGGTCCACGGCTTCGACTTCACCCGCATGCTCCGCCGCTATCGCATGGCCGCATCCGGGGGCGACGAAGAGACCATGAGCCGCGTGACCAAATGGATTCGCGGCGAATACCGCACCAAGAGCGAGGCACGCGCCGAGCTGGGCTCCTCGACCATCATCAGCGATGACGACTGGTACGACTACGTTAAGCTCATTGCGCGCTTTTTGGTTTGCAGTGGCTACAAGGGCATGCTGGTGCTCATCGACGAGCTCGTGAATCTGTATAAGATTCCCAACGCCATCACGCGCCAATACAACTACGAGAAGATCCTGACTATGTACAACGACACGCTCCAGGGCAAGGCGCAGTACCTGGGCATGATCATGGGCGGCACGCCAACCTCCATCGAAGACCGCCGCCGCGGCGTGTTCTCCTACGAGGCCCTGCGCAGCCGACTCGCTCAGGGCCGCTTTGCGCGCGAAGACCTTAAGGACATGCTCGCGCCCATCATCCGCCTGCAGCCACTCACCTACGAGGAGCTACTGGTGCTCATCGAAAAACTCATGCAGATCCATGCCGGCTACTTTGGCTGGACGCCCACGCTTGCCGAAAACGACTTGGTGGACTTTCTCAAGATTGAGTTCGGCCGCGTGGGAACCGATACGCACTTGACGCCGCGTGAGGTTATCCGTGACTTTATCGAGCTGCTCGATATCCTGTGTCAGAACCCCGATGCAAATGTGGCCGAGCTGCTGCAAAGCGTCGGCGGCGACGCGCTGGCGCCGGCAGCCGCAACAGGCGACACCGGCACCGCAGGCGGCAACCGCAACTTCGCCGAGTTCACCATCTAACCTACCAAAAAGGGACAGGTTTATTTTGGCAGGTTTTATCTGGGCAAACGTTGAAGCAGTAATGCAGCAAGCCGTTGCCAGCCGCGTTGAGAGATTCGTTGTTGAAAGGAGGCCCCGTGAACGCCTTTGACCGCTACGCCCCGTTTATCCAAGACTTCATCTACTCCCACGATTGGGAGAGCCTACGCTCTATCCAGGTTGCAGCAGCTGATGCCATCTTTAACACGCAAGATAATGTGCTCCTGACGGCATCCACGGCTTCCGGCAAAACCGAGGCAGCCTTCTTTCCCATCCTGACCGAGTTTTGGGAGAACCCGCCCGCAAGCGTGGGCGCCCTCTACATTGGCCCCCTCAAGGCGCTCATCAACGACCAATTCGTCCGCCTCAACGACCTGTGCGAAGAAGCCGATATCCCCGTCTGGCACTGGCATGGCGATGTCTCGCAATCACACAAGGCCAAACTCATCAAAAAACCGAGCGGCATCCTACAGATTACGCCCGAGTCGCTCGAGGCGCTCCTGATCCATAAGCACATGGCGATCCCGCGCATGTTTTGCGACCTGCGCTATGTGGTTATCGACGAAGTCCATTCGCTCATGCGCGGCGACCGCGGCGGGCAGACGCTCTGTCTTATCGAGCGCCTCTCGCGCATGGCAGGCGTGCAGCCCCGCCGCATTGGCCTTTCGGCCACCATCGGCGACCCCGAGCGCACGGGCGCCTTTCTCTCGCAGGGAACGGGGCGCGACTGCGTTATCCCCCGCTTTGAGGAACCGCGCCGCGTATGGCGCATCTCCATGGAGCACTTCTACAACTCGGGCCCCCAGGCACAGCAGCGAAGATTCACGAGCACAGGCCCGCAGGAAGCTGAGGTGCTCGCATGCGAGCGCATTGAGGCGGCACCACCCGCGGCACTGCCCGTCAGCACCCAAGACATGCGCCATAGCGGACAGCTCACACAAGAGGAGCGCCGTCAACGTCGTGAGCGGGCACGGGGCAAGGCTGCCCCCAAGGACAGTCGCGCTTCCTCAGCCCCCGAGGGCGAAGTCGACATCCCGCAGGCAACCGAACAGGCACTGCTCAACCCCACCGACACCGCACCCGACAACGCTGACCCCGGCATGGGCTACATCTTTGAACATACGCGCGGCCGCAAGTGCCTGGTCTTTGCCAACTCGCGCGAGGAGGCAGAGGCCGTATGCTCCATGCTGCGCAGCTACTGTGAAAGCCGACACGAGCCAGACCGCTTCCTTATCCATCATGGCAACCTCTCGGCATCGCTACGCGAGACCGCCGAGGAGCTCATGCGCGACGAAGAACAGGCACAGACAACCGTCACCACCTCCACGCTGGAGCTCGGCATTGATATCGGTCGCCTGGAGCGCGCGTTCCAGATCGATGCACCGTTTACCGTCAGCTCCTTTTTGCAGCGCATGGGACGCACGGGACGCCGCGATCTTCCACCCGAGATGTGGTTTGTCATGCGCGAGGAGGAACCCGAGCCGCGCACGATGATGCCCGAGACCATTCCATGGAAGCTCCTCCAGGGCATCGCGCTCGTACAACTCTATCGCGAGGAAAAGTGGGTCGAGCCGCCCGAGCTCGATCGACTCCCCTACAGTTTGCTCTATCACCAGACCATGTCGACACTCGCCAGCACCGGCGAGCTCACACCGGCCGAGCTTGCTCAGCGCGTGCTCACGCTCAGCTATTTCCACCGCGTCTCGGCCGATGACTATCGCGTACTGCTGCGCCACCTCATCAAGATCGACCACATCCAGGTCACCGAGGGCGGTGGGCTCATCGTGGGCCTCGCGGGCGAGCGCATCATCAACAACTTTAAGTTCTACGCCGTGTTCCAGGAAAACGAGGAGTTTACCGTTCGCAGCGAATCGGCCGAGCTGGGCACGATCGTCAATCCCCCACCGCCCGGTGAGCGCATCGCCATCGCCGGACACTGCTGGATTGTCGAGGAAGTGGACTGGAAGCGTCATACCGTCTTTGCCACGCAGGTCAAGGGCCGTGTGCCGGCCTACTTTGGCGACTGTCCCGGCGATATCAATACACACGTACTCGAGCGCATGCGCAAGGCGCTCAACGAGCACGCGGCATATCCGTACCTCGTGGGCAACGCACAGGCACGCCTTGCACAGGCTCGTCATACCGCCGAGATTTCGGGCGCGGGAACTAAACCGCTCATTAACCTGGGCGGCGACACCTGGGTGCTCTTCCCCTGGTTGGGAAGCTACGCCTTTTTGGCGCTCGAGCGCATGCTCAAGATTAAATGCGCCGCGGAGCTGGGCCTTCGCGGGCTCGATCCGTCGCGTCCATACTTTATGCAGTTTAAGATGAAGGCCGATGAGGAGACGTTCTTTGAGGTGCTCGCCGCCGAGGCTGAGAAGGACTTCGACCCCATCGAGCTCGTCTATCCCGGCGAGGTGCCTTATTTTGATCGCTACGACGAGTACGTTCCCGAGGAGCTTGTGCGCAAAGGCTTCGCCGAAGGCGTGCTCGACATCGAGGGTATGAAGCAGCGCGTCCTCAGCTGGCGCGACCACGCATAAGACCAGTCTTTTTGGGACGGGGCTTGTTGAGCTACTTTGGCATAACCAAGAAGTAGCTAAAGAAGCCCCTTCATAAACAGATTGGTCGCAGGGAGACGCGCTAGTCGTGGAGAGCGGTGCCGAGGAAGTCGGCATTGAAAGGCACGGCTTCGGCAAAGGCGTAGTCGCCGTCGCTGGCGATGAGCAGGTAATTCTCTTCGCCGCCAAACTCCGCATCGCCACATGGGACCACCCAGGCGTGGGCGAATACCTCGAGTGCCGTGGCAGCGCAATCGCGCAGGAACGTCACATCGCTCCCCTCGTTTGCGCTCACGATATTGGCCACGTAGATACCCCCGGGGTTCAGGCTGCCCCGCACTAAACGCAATGCCTCAACCGTCGCCAGCTCGCGTACGGGCTCGGCACCGCCAAAGCAATCGCTCACGACCACATCGTAGCGACGATGACCCGCGCTCGTCACGCCCAGATACGAGCGAGCCTCAGCGGTAATCACTCGCAGGCGATCGCCCACCGTGCGCTCCAGCTCGTCCAGGTAGAACCAACGGCGCGCCAGGCGCGTAATCTCGGCATCGTACTCAATGACGTCCATGCGCAAGCTCTCGTGCGACATCAGCGCAAACTTGGGATAGGCAAACCCGCCGCCGCCCAGCATGAGCATGCGGTCGATACCGTGACCATAGGCGTCATGCATTGCGCGCTCGGCCTCAAACACGTCGTCAAACGCACGATAGTACGCAAAGACGGGCTCTGCCCAACGCTCGCCAACGTAGCTTGCGCTTTGGTAGACTCCGCCTTGCACCAACACCCGAATCTCATCGCCGCCCTCATCGCGCACGCGTTTCACACGCGCCAACCCATTGCGGGTTCGCGCAACCTGCAGACAGACAGCACGAACAGCGACAGCGGCCGCACCAAGCGCCGCGGCTCCCAGAGCAACGCCGGCAACGACGCCGGCAGAAACACTCGGCTTGTTCATTTAGAGCTCCTTTTGCAGATAGAGTCCGTGGTCGTAGAAACCCAAATGGCGATAGTACTCGCGCGTACCGATCGCGCTAATCACGTTGATACGCGCATAACCCGCATCCCGGGCAATCTCGCACGCACGCTCTACGAGCAAACGCCCCAACCCGTGATGCTGCGCCGCCTGTCCCTGGTCGCCCACGCGTGCCGCCATGCCATACACGTGCACCTCGCGAATCATCGCCTCGTCCGGCGTCGTCGGCAACTCGTCTGCATGTGCGGTGACAAAGGCGCGATCGGGCAGGGACAGACGCAAAAAGCCCGCGATCTTGCCCCGCGGCGTCACCCACTGCAAAAAGCGCTCGCGCGTCACCGGCGTCTCGTAAGCGACCTCATCAAGAGACAGTTCGTCCAGGTCGGCGCCCGCGGTGCTGATCTCGCGATAGCGGATCTCGCGCACCGTCGCGCCTTCTCCACGAGCCGCCAAGCGGTTCTCGACGAGCTGGCGCAGGTTGGGCTTCTTGTTGCCCACCATAATGTCGTCGGAGCTAAAGTCGCGAATCATGCGGCTGATACGGCAGAACGATGGCGTCACCACGATGTCATCGGCCAGCACGTCGAGCAGCTCCTCCTCGGTATAGGGGCGCCACTTGCCACGCTCGTAACAGCTCACCAAACGCGAGCCCTCGATGAGCGCGCACGGGTAGACCTTGACCTCGTCGGGCATAAAAGCGCCCTCGGTCATAAAGCGCTCGTAGTCGCGTTTGTCCCCCTCGGGCGTGGCGCCCAGCAAGTTGAGCATAAAATGCGCATGGATCTTAAAGCCAAACAGGCGTGCAAGCGAAAACGCCCGCTCGATCTGCGCCACCGAAATGCGACGCTCGTTGATATCGAGCAGGTGCTGGTCGAGGCTCTGGATGCCCATCTGGATCTTGGTGCAGCCCAGACGGCGGATGAGTGTGAGCGCCTGCGGTGTCACAGCATCGGGGCGCGTCTCGATAACGAGCCCCACCACACGATGCTTCGCCGTCTCGTTGATGCGTTGCTGCCGCTCAAGCTCCTCCATCGTCGCCGTCTGCCACTCGGCGACCTCGCCCCAAGGCGTACCGGGGCCATATAGGCGACGCACCGCGCGGTTATAGCCACCCACGGCAGCATCCACACGCCCCTGCTCGCCGGCAACGCCGGCAGCAAGCTCAGCCTCATCGGTCGCAATGCCGGCAGCCCTATAGCGCTCGCGACGCTCCGCCACTACCGGCGGCAGGGCATCGTCGGGAGCGTCATCGAGCAGGCGCCCCGCCTCGGCACGGCTGATACCCGGACGCGCCAACATGGGGTTGGCCGCCACGCCGGCCACGGCATCGTCATTGAGCGCGCGGAAGAGCTCCGACATAAACCACGTCTGATAGCCTTGCGGATAGTCGCTCCAGGTACCGCCGAGCACGATGAGCTCAATCTTATCGGTCGCATGTCCCATCTGCGAAAGTGCGGTCAGGCGAGCGCTCACCTGCAGATACGGGTCGAAGCAATTTTGCTCCGCACGGGCGCACGCCGGTTCAGCGTGCAGATAGCTCTTGGGCATGCGCAGGTCGTTGGGGCAAAACAGGCAATCGCCCGAGCACGGCCAGGGCTTGGTGATGACGGTAATGGTCGCCACGCCCGAAGCCGTGCGGCGCGGCTTCATGCGCAACACCTGCAGCAGTTGACGCTCCAGCTCGGCATCGACATTCCACCCAGCCCAACGAGCCGGCTCCTCACGTTTAACCCGCTGGTAGAACGGCAGCAGACGGCGCTTGGCCAGATCGCGCTTGTCGGCACCCTCACGGCGCGCCTCGGCGTGTATCAGTTTGACGAGCGTCTTGTCGTCTACGGTCTCGCCGCGACGCAGGGCTTTAAGTATGTTCAAGATAATCTGTTCCATGCCTCCATTGTAAAGGCAAAGGCGCCGGAGCCCGTCACGGCCCCGGCGCCTTCATCAAAGAGCATGCCTATATGTACCGATCTCCGAAAACCGCTGTCACTCCGAATCAAACGACATGTCGCCCGAACCGACCTCAAAACGATACGTGGCAGACTTATCGCCATTGTCGAATTCAGAATTCAATATGGTCTCGCCGTCGTAGCCAAGCGGAAGGAAATCGCTCTCGAAGTCGCCGCTTCCCAAGGTGAGGCTCGCCTTAAAGCCCGTCGAGTTCGGAACCGTCATCTCCACATCGCCCGAGCCCACGCTTACGTCCATCGACTTCGCGGGGGCCTGGAAGAGCTCGAACGTCACATCGCCCGAACCGACCTCAGCGCTGAGCGCATCAGTCACGCTGCCCGTAAACTCTACATCTCCCGCACCCAGGAAAAGGTCGAAACCATCACAGATGACACCGACAATCCGCAGATCACCCGAGCCCACGTGCGCGTTGACTCCCTTCAGATGTTCGGCAACACGGCGCGGCAGCTCGACCGTAACTGAGCGATCGATTGCCTTGCCGTCGTCACTTCCAAACTGGGAAACCTTGAGCGTCGAGTCCTCGACGGATGCGATGTTTTGCGTCGCAGCCTTGGAGGCATCCATACCCTCGGCAACGCGCCCCCGCTCGATAACGCGAGCCTTGTTGCCATCAACAACCTTGACGTCCACCGAAGCCGCATTGATATCGAAATCGAGGTAGCGGAACTCATCGGCATCAAAAGTCGTGCTCGAAAGCTGCTGAGGCCGAACGGAATAGTTACCGCTATCCAAGAGATCATCGTCGTCAAACATATCGTCAAAATCAGACAAATTGCCAGATAGAATACCGGTCGTACGCACCATATCGGAATGAGCCAATAGCCGCGAAATGCCAAAGACAAGCCCAATGATGAGCACAAACGCTCCGATGCCAACGCCCAAGCGCACCTTGGATTCATGTGAAAGCTTCATCATTCATCACCCTCTTTGGCAATCGGCTCAGCGGTAGTCGCGGTAGCCACGTCAGTATCAACCGAAGCGGAAACATTCCGAGCCCTAGCCGTCACCGGTGCCGAACCAACCTGAATATCCCCGCGCGCCCAATCACCATCGAGTGCACGCGCCACCCAGTGATAGATGGGAATCGTAAAGAAGATCAGCGCGGCAAAGGGGCCGGCACCAAACAGGAACATCAGCAAAAAGAACAGCAGCCAACACACAGCCCAATACGGGAACGACTGGAACGGGCCCTTCACCGGAGTCGAGCCAACCGCACCGCCACTCGTCGCCTGCGCCGTAGCGGCATTGGCGGCCTGTGCACTCCAGCTTGCCGCTTGCGCCGCCTTGGCCGCAGCATCACTCGCCTGCGTTGCCGCCTCGGTAGCACGTGCCGCCGCCTCATGGGTACGGGCGCGCTCCGCCGCCTCGGCCTCGCGCTGACGGGCGCGGTCCTCGTTCTCAAACTCGATATCGTCCTCGATCTCGTCACTCGGATTGAGGAGCTCGTCCAAGCTCACGCCATAGAGTTTTGCGAGCGAGATCAGGTTCTCGGTATCGGGCGAGCTCTCCGCGCGCTCCCATTTACTGACCGCCTGGCGCGACAGCCCCAGCTTTCGCGCCAGCCCTTCTTGGCTAAAACCCTTGCTGCGACGAAGGTCGGCGAGCCGCTGCGCAGTTTCTACATTCATGGTTCCTCCTATGTGATGCCAGCCGTGCCGCCGGACCGATTTTTTCTTAAGGCGCCTTGCACAGTTAAAAATCTATCCGCCACCGCCAAAAGCATGCCACCTATTCTAGTGAGATTTTTGACAACCGGCGGTTGCGGGCACATATGAGCTGCGGAAATGTGTCCAAACAAAGCAATGACCCACAGCTCGGTTGTCCCCGTTGCGGCGTTAACGGTAGTATGGTCGTACTGTTTATTCCGCACCGCCAACGGAGGGAGTTCCGCGCCGTGAACCGCGATTTCGCCTCATCGCTCATCCAGCTCAACAATACGTTCTATCGCGAGCACTCCGCCTCCTTTTCCGATACGCGCCAGGCCCCGTGGCCCGGCTGGGTGCGCACCATGGACATCGCGCTCGAGCAGCTCGATGCGGCCACGATCGAGCATCCTGTCCGCGTCTTCGATCTTGCCTGCGGCAATATGCGATTCGAGAACTTTGCCGCCGGCGGCGCACTTGCCGCCAAAGGCATCGACGGCACAAACCCCTCGGCAGATGCCAGCTGCCCGTTTGAGTTCTATGGTGTCGACTCGTGCCAAGACCTGGCCATCGATGCCCATGGCCACGCCCTGCGCATTCCCAACCTGCACTTCCAGGAACTCGACGTGCTCGATGCCCTCATGAAGCTCAACCCCGCCGAGACGCCCGATGTGCTTTTCGATGCCCCGCTCGCCGATATCTCGGTCTGCTTTGGCTTTATGCACCACGTGCCGTCGTGCGAATACCGTGTGCGTGTGCTCGACGCCCTGGTGCGCCAAACGCGCCCGGGTGGCATCATCGCTATCAGCTTTTGGGAGTTTATGAACGACGAGCGCATGGCGCGCAAGGCCGTTCGCGCCGAAGCCCGCGCCGAGCTCACCCCGCCGTTTGAGGGTTACGATTCCGCGCAGTTCGAAGCCGGCGACCACCTCATCGGCTGGCAAAACGACCGCCATGCCTACCGCTATTGTCATCACTTTGACGATCAGCAGATCACCGACCTGGTGCGCGGCGTCCGTACGTTCTACAAGAGCGGCGAGGTCCCCGTGCGCGAGCTTGAGCGTTTCCATGCCGACGGTCGCAGCGGCGAGCTCAACCGCTATGTGATCCTCAAGCGTCTGTAGGCATCGACGACTCGCCGCCGAGCCGCGCCGCATCTTTCGGGCAAACTATGCCCACCCTTTTTCAACCCATTGACGGAGCGTGCAGCCATACGTTCCATACGTATAACCAAGGAGCCTCATGGGAGCCGTCCACGTTCGCACCCCTAAGAACTTTGTGCTCGAGGAGCGCCTGGAGCGCTACACCAATGCGATTGAGACGAACCCCGAGCCTTATGCCGGGAATTGGCGCGAAGCCTGCGCGCCGGCTGGCAGCAAGCCTTTCGAACACCTTCACCTGGATCTTGGTTGTGGCAAGGGAACGTACCTTGTAGAGCGCGCGGCCCACGAGCCAAACGCCCTCTTTATCGGCATGGACCAGGAGCCCATCTGCATCGCCTATGCCGCGCAGAAAATCTGCGAGCAGGAGCTGTCCAACGCACTCGTCCTGCCCCGAGGTGCCGCATCGCTGCCGCAGCTGTTTGCCGCAGGCGAGCTCGACGCCATAACCATCAACTTTCCCACGCCGCAGCCCAAGGCCAAGTACGCCAAAAAACGACTCGTCCATGTCGACCACCTAATGCTGTACCGTCCGCTCTTTGCAGCCGGCGCTACCGTCACGCTGCGCACCGACAGTAAGCCACTGCGCGACTACGCCCTGGGGCAGTTTGCCGCGGCCGGCTACGACACGCTTTGGGTAAGTGACGACGTCCGCCGCGACCATCCCGAGCATCCCGAGACCGAATACGAGCGCCGCACGCGCGAGATGGGTGCCGTCGTCTATGGCATTTGCGCCACACCCGGCGCACATCCCAGTGACGATGTGCTCACGGCGGGTCACATGCAGGAGCAAAGTCTTGCCTGCTACCTGCCCGATAACCTCGATGAGCTCACCTATGTGCCTCTGGGCATGGAAGAAGCCGTCGAGAACTTTAAAAACCGCGCCCGCAAGGGCAAGAAGCGCTTACCGCAGGAGTCCTAGGGGCTTCTGATGGTCGCGGCATCGGCAAACAAGCGCAAATAAGCGCCAGCGAACGGTCCTCAAACCTAAGTGAGTAGACTATTTAGCAATAGCCAAGCACAACCCGCATAGCGAAAACTAAAACCGCAGGTAGAGCCCTTGCGCAAAAGCCATGTGCTCGCGATATCGCAAAAAGTCTACTCACTTAGCTGGCTACTGCACCAAACGGCTGGGCAGAACGCCCATTTCCTGCATTTTCCCGCGCGCTAGCACCCCGCGCCGCCGCTACGCCATAATGGATGGCGGACAAACGCGAGAGAAAGCAACCACATGGCACAGACCACGACAGATACCGCCGCCAGCACCGTCTCCGGCGCCGGCGCTGCCAGCTCATTCTCGGGCGGCACGGGAACCGAGGCAGAGTTCGGCTCGCTCGGCGCGCTCTCCCCCGCTTGGTGGGAGCCCGAGGATGGCAGCGAGCCCGAACCATGGCTCACGCCCGACCAGGCTTTCGAGCGCTTCTTTGAATGGACGAGCGATCGCGGTATTGAGCTGTGGGACCACCAAGAAGAGTCCCTCATGGACCTGGCTGCCGGCGATCACGTCATTTTAGGCACACCGACCGGATCGGGCAAATCGCTCGTCGCGCTGGGCATGCTCTTTATGGGCATGGCGCAGGGCAAGCGCTGCTATTACACGGCCCCCATCAAGGCCTTGGTCAGCGAAAAGTTCTTCGACCTGGTACAGGTGCTCGGCCGCGATAACGTCGGTATGATCACCGGCGACACGCATATCAATACCAAAGCGCCCGTCATCTGCTGCACGGCAGAGATCCTTGCTAACGACGCACTGCGCGAGGGCGAAGATGCCGATGTGGGCTGCGTCGCCATGGACGAGTTCCACTACTTTGCCGACCCCGATCGCGGTTGGGCCTGGCAGGTACCGCTGCTCACCCTGCCTCACACACAATTCATGCTCATGAGCGCCACGCTCGGCGATGTCACCGCGATCGCCGCCTCACTCGAGGAGCACACCGGCGCCGCGTGCGATCTGGTCGTCGATGCCCCACGCCCCGTGCCGCTGAGCTACGACTACGTGACGACCTCGCTCGAGGGCACCGTCGAGCTCGCAATGCGCCGCGGCGAGGCCCCGCTCTACATCGTGCACTTTAGCCAGGACGCCGCACTTGCGACGGCGCAATCCCTCGCCAACTTTGGTATTGCCAGCAAGGAGCAGCGCGAGGCCATCAAGGAGGCGGCCAAGGGCACGAGCTTCTCGACGGCCTTTGGCAAGATTCTTAAGCGCTTGCTCGGATGCGGCGTCGGCGTGCACCATGCTGGCATGTTGCCGCGCTATCGTCTGCTGGTCGAGCGCTTGGCACAGCAGGGTCTGTTGCCCGTCATCTGCGGCACCGATACGCTCGGCGTCGGCATCAACGTACCCATCCACACCGTGGTGCTCACCGCGCTCACCAAGTTCGATGGCTACAAGATGCGTCGCCTACGCGCCCGCGAGTTCCACCAGATTGCCGGCCGCGCCGGCCGCTCGGGCTTCGATACCGAGGGCATGGTGATTGCCGAAGCACCCGAGCACGAGATCGAGAATGCCAAGCTTATGGCCAAGGCGGGCGACGACCCCAAAAAGCTCCGTAAGATTAAAAAGAAAAAGGCTCCCGAGGGCTTTGTCTCCTGGAACAAGCAAACCTTTGAACGCCTGATCGAGACGCAGCCCGAGACGCTCAAGCCGCGCCTGCGCATCACGCACTCTATGGTAATTAGCGTGGTCGAGCAGGGCGGTAACGCCCGCGCCCGCGTGCACGACCTTATCGAGACAAGCCTGCAGACCCCCGAGGAAAAGGCCAAGCTTGAGGTTCGCGCCGACGAAATCTTCGCCACGCTTATCGATTCCGGCGTCGTCGTGCGCACCGAAGTGCCGCACGCGCCGGATGCCCCGGCCGACGCCGCACCGGACATCGACTATGCGCTGACGGTCGATCTGCCCGAGGACTTCGCACTCGACCAGCCGCTCTCGCCGTTTTTGCTTGCCGCGCTGGAGTTGCTCGATCCCGAGAGCGAGACCTATACCATGGATCTAATCTCAATGGTCGAGGCAACGCTCGAGGATCCCAAGCAGGTGCTGCGCGCACAGGAGCGCGCCGCACGCGATCGCGCTATGGCCGAGATGAAGGCCGACGACATCGAGTATGAGGAGCGCTTGGAGCGCATTCAAGACGTCACGTACGAAAAGCCGCTCGAGGATTTGCTCGACGCCGCCTTTGACAAGTACCGCCAGGAAGTACCCTGGGCAAACGACTACCAGCTCTCTCCCAAGAGCGTCCTGCGCGATATGCTGGAAAGCGCAAGCGATTTTAAGGGCTACATTCAAAAGCTGGGCATTGCCCGCTCCGAAGGCATTTTGCTGCGCTACCTGGCAGAGGCTTACCGTTCGCTCGATCGCACCGTGCCCATCGAGAAGCGCGACGAGCGTCTGCGCGACATTATCTCGTGGCTGGGCTTTGTGGTGCGCTCGGTGGACTCGAGCCTAGTGGACGAGTGGGAGAACGCCGGCAACCCGGCCGCACTCGACGCCGCGCCGCCGCAGGGCATCGACGAGGTCGTGGCGGACCGCCGTGGCTGCACGCTGCTGGTGCGCAACGCACTCTTCCGCCGCGTGACCCTTGCCGCCCGCGGGCACGTGCGCGACCTAGGTGACCTCGACGACGACTGGGGCATGAGCGAAATCCGTTGGCAAAAAGCGCTCGATGCCTATCATGAGCAGCACGAGGAGATTCTTACCAACGGCGACGCGCGCTCCTCTGCTATGTTCTCGATCGACGAGAGCGACGAGAAGGCCGACCACCTATGGCATGTGCACCAGGTCTTTGCCGACGAGGACGGCGACCACGACTTTGGCATCATGGGCGATGTCGATCTGGACGCCACGCAAGACGGCGGCGAGGTCGTCTTCAAAAACTACCGCGTCGGCTTTATCGAGGACTTGCTCGAGGACTAGCCGAACATATTGAAGCGAAACGAAGCGGGGCCGCTGGCAACATCGCCGGCGGCCCCGCTTTTACACGATCTGCTATGCCCTACTCGGCATCCTCGACCTCATACGAATCTGCCTCGGCCGGATCATCGTTTGTCTCTGGCGCGGCCTCGCGCGCCTCGTCAAACGCGGCCTTCATGGTTTTGTTGCCCCATGTGAGCTTGCGAATGGTAAGCTCATCAGCTTTGTTGTGGGCCAGGCGCAGGTTCTCGGTGCTGCGGCGCAGGTCGTCCTTGGTCTTCTCGAGCTGCTTGATGGCGGCATCGATTTCCTTGATCGCCGACTCGAATTGCTTACTCGCCAGGTTGTAGTTACGCGAGAAGCCATCCTTAAACTTTTCCATCTTGGCTTCGAAGTTCGTAACATCGATATTCTGCTGCTTGTACTCCGCCAACTCCTGCTTATAGCGAAGCGAACCCATGGCGGCGTTGCGCAGCAGTGTGATCATGGGAATGAAGAACTGCGGGCGGATCACGTACATCTTCTCGTAGCGATAGCTCACGTCCACGATCCCCGCGTTATAGAGCTCGCTCTCGGGCTCGAGCAGCGTGCAGAGCACCGCGTACTCACAGCCTTTCTGGCGACGATCGTGATCGAGCTTCTTAAAGAAGTCCTCGTTTTTATGCTTGGTCGCGGTCTCGTCGTTCTCGTTTTTCATCTCGAACATGATCGAAACGATCTCGTTGCCGCTCGCATCGCACTCGCGGAAGATAAAGTCGCCCTTGGTGCCCTCGGACGCATCGTTATCTTTCTCGAAGTACGCGTTAGGAAACGCCGTCATGCGCAGACGGTTAAACTCGGTCTCGCAGTGCTGCTCGAGCGACTCGCCCACCATCTTGGTGGACAGGCGGACTTTCATGTCCTTAAGGCGCTCGATCTCTTCATCCTTGTAGCGAATCAGCTCATCGTTCGCCCGTTTGGTCTGCGCAAGCTCGAGTTCGTGTGCCGCCTTGGCCTGCTCCTCGCGCGAATCGCGCACCGCAAGCTCGCTCGTCAGTTTGGCACGCGCCTCGTCGCGCTCTCGCTCCGCCGCGGCAACCGCCTCCGACAGATTCATTTTTGCCCTCAGTTCCTGCTCGCGCAGCTGGGCGCGCAGCCCCTCGGCCTCCTGCTCAGACTGAGCCTTTGCGGCGGAAAACTTCTCCTGCACCTTAGCCTGATAGTCGGCAAGCGTGCGCTCGGCCTCGCTGCGAGCGGCATCGAGCTCGCGCTGTGACTCAGCCGCGGCAGCGGCAAGCGCCATCTCCTGGGCCTTGTCCGCTGCGGCAAGCTTGGCCTGCAGCTCGGCAATCTGGGCATCACGCACAGCCACATCGTTTTGGGCAGCGTTGCGCGCCGCTGACTCGGCAAGCTTTGCTTCGTCATCCTTGCGCTCTAGCTGCGCACGCAAGTTATCGACTTCGCGTTGGAGCTCAGCATTCTCCTTTTGAGCGTCGGCGCGGGCCTCGACCGCCGCGCGCTGGCTTGCGCTCTCGCGCTCCGCGGCAGCGCCCTCGAGCTTGGCGCGCAGCTCGGCAAGCTCGGCATCGCGCTTGGCGACCTCTTGTGCCAGCTTCTGCTCCGCGGCGTTCTTCTGCTCGACAAGTTGAGCGTTGCGCTGAGAATCTGCCTTTTGCAAGGCAGCCGTCGAACGCGAGCGCTCAAGCTCCAGCGCCTGCTCGCCCTCGCGCTGGACTGCCTTCACACGCTCATCCAGGTCGCGCGAAAACTCGGCATTGCGCACTTGCTTGACGATGTCCGCATAGCCAGACGCATCGACCTTAAAAACTTCGCCACAATGCGGGCACTTGATCTCGTTCATAGCAGCTCCTCGATGGACGCAAATTTCAACCGCTTACACTCTACCGCGCCGCACGGACAAAAAAGACGCCGCCGCCATAATAGCAACAGCGCCAGAACCACCACAAAGGTGCCTGTCCCCTTTGTGGCGGTTTGTGTGACGGTTCGAGAATTACAGTCCAAAGAAGCTCAAGATCTGGTCTCGGCTTACGGGCTTGTACTCGTTGGCGTCGAGGCCCACATCGTAGCGATAAATGGGGCGCTCGCGATCGCAGTTGCGCGCGTTGGTGCGGTCTCCCCTGCTGTGGATATGCCCGTGCAGCATGATGGCGCCACGCGCCTTGCCATTCCAGCTGAGCATGGGGTAATGGCTCAACACCAGGCGATGGCCCTTGGCATAGCCGGGAGCAATCTCCAGGTAATCACGCACGTCTTCCCAGATTTGGGGCGCAGCTGGATCTTCCCAGTCACCGTCATGGTTGCCACGGATGAGCGTTACGTTCTGACATTCGATGCGCTCGCGCAGGCGCACAGCATCCGCCAGGGGCAAACGATAGGTAAAGTCTCCCAAGATATAGAGACGGTCGTCCGCCGCCACGCACTCATTCACGGCATCGATGACCTTGCGGTTCATCTCCTCGACCGAGCCAAATGGCCGGTCCATGTCGTGCAGGATATTCGTGTCGCCCAGGTGCAGGTCGGCGGTAAACCACATCATCGTCTCTGTCCTCATTTCGCAACGTGTTCAACTCGTGCTAAGTATACAGACGCAGCGATGCGGCGGTTATCCAAAGAGCCCGCCGAACAGTCCGCGGCGGCGCTTGTCCTTTTTATTCGAATCTTTTCCCGTGGTGTTCTTATCCTTTTGCTTTTTGCGGTCCTGCTCCAACTCATCGTCATCAAGTAGCATATCCCACTCAAACGGGTCATCCGTCAGATCGAACAGATCATCGTCATCAAACATGGCAGTCCCCATTGCCGACTAGCGAGCATCCACCACGTAGAGTCCAACGCGAACCTGATGCCACGGGCTGCGCTCGGGAGCAACCTGTTGCACGTGGGCCTCAAATACGTCCTCATGGCCGTAATACATCATCAAGGACAGCGGGCCGACCTCGTTTCCCGGAACATAGCCAAGTTTGGTCTTGCCATAGTAGATCGCAACCGCCTCGGGGTCATGGGGATTATCGCGCTCGGCACACAGCGTCAGTTTATCGCCCGCTTTAAGATCGCCTAGGACCAAAGCGCCGTCGGCATATTGAAATCCTGCGATATGAAACGACAGAAGAACACGTGAAGGCTCGTACATGGCAACTCCTCTAACGGCCGGATAAACCAGCGTTTGACCTTATCGAGAAGTCTACGGGCCCGTGCGGACATAAATTCATCCTTATCTGATTCTAATGCACAAACATGCGCACGAACTTGTGCTTCCAGCTTGCATAAGGGGCATAGCGGAATGGCACGTCCAACCACGTTGCCTTGTTCACGATGCTCTTCTTGTGGCTAAACGTATCGAAGCTCTCGCGTCCATGGTACTGTCCCATACCGCTCGCCCCCATGCCGCCAAAGCCCATATGGCTCGTGGCCAAATGCATAATGGTGTCATTAACACAGCCACCACCAAAGGGCACGTAACGCACAAAGCGCTGCTGAACCGCACAGTCCTGGCTAAAGATATACAGGGCCAGCGGCGTCGGACGATCCGTAATAAACGCTTCGGCCTCGTCTAGGCTCTCAAACGTCAGCACCGGCAAGATGGGACCGAAGATCTCCTCCTGCATCACGGCGTCATCGGGGGTCACGCCGTCCAAAATCGTCGGCTCGATCTTGAGCGAAGCCTCGCGCGCGGCACCTCCAAGCACGACCTTATCGGGATCGATCAGCCCGCGCACGCGCGCAAAATGCTTGGCGTTGACGATATGCCCGTAGTCCTCATTGTCGAGCGGATGCTCGCCAAACATGCGGCGGACCTCCTCCTTGATGAGGCCCAGCAGCTCGTCGCGCACGCTCGTATCGACCAGCAGGTAGTCGGGTGCCACGCAGGTCTGCCCCACGTTGAGCCATTTACCAAAGGCGATACGCCGTGCCGCAACCTTCAAGTTTGCCGTCGCATCCACGATGCAGGGACTCTTTCCGCCCAGCTCAAGCGTCACGGGCGTAAGGTTTTTACTTGCGCGCTCCATGACGAGCTTGCCGACCGGAACGCTACCGGTAAAGAAGATCTTGTCCCAGCACTCGTCGAGCAGTGCTTCGTTCTCGGCGCGACCGCCCTCGACAACCGTCACCAGGCACGGATCAAATGCCTCTTCACAGATTTGCTTGAGCACCGCGCTCGATGCCGGAGCATATGCGCTCGGCTTGATGACCACGGTATTGCCCGCGGCAAGGGCGCCGGCGAGTGGCTCGAGCGTCAGCAAAAACGGGTAGTTCCACGGAGCCATGATGAGTGTGACGCCATAGGGCACGGCCTGCGTCTTGCACACACTCACGGCGTTGGCGAGGTCACACGGACGCAGACGCGGGCGACTCCATCGAGCCACATGCGCAATCTGATGTCGAATCTCGGAAAGCGAGGTGCCGATCTCGCACATATACGCCTCGTCATGTGACTTTCCCAAATCGGTCTGGAGCGCATGGGCAATATCGGCCTCGTGGGCCCGTACCGCATCGCGTAAACTCACGAGCGCACGACGCCGAGCATCGACATCAAACGTGGCGTGCGTCTTAAAGTAGGCGCGCTGGTCGCCGACGATGCGCGCAATTTCCTCGGTGTTCATGGACCCTCCTAGTTCTCGTCCTCAAACATACCACCCGCAACGACCTCGTACATACGCTCGAGCTCCAAACGGTCCATCAAAAGTGGAACGGGGTATAGCGGATTGGCCTCGGCATCGGCATGGGCCGCCATTTGCGGAATATCGGAGCGGCGAATACCCGAGACATATTTGGGGATTCCCAGGGCCTCGTTCATGCGGTCAACCCAATCGATAAAGGCCTCGGCCGCCAGGCTGTCCTGCGCGGTAGCCGGCGCAATGCCCGCCATGCGAGCAAGATCGGCAAGCTTGGGGGCGGCGGCGTCACCATAAGCGCGAAGCATGTGCGGCAGGATAATCGCGTTCGCCAAACCGTGCGGAATTCCGTATCGGCCGCCCAGACTGTGCGCGATGGCATGCACATATCCGACATAGGAGCGGGTAAACGCAACGCCCGCCTTATACGCCGCCGAAAGCATATTGCGACGAGCGCGCATGTCGTCACCATGCTCATAGGCCTCCAGCAAATTGTCGTGGATGAGCTGAACCGCCTGACGCGCCATCTTGCGTGTGTAGGACGTGGTGCTTCGCCCGATAAAGGCCTCGACAGCATGCGTCAGGGCATCCATACCCGTCTGCCCCGTAATGGACGCCGGCAACCCGCGCGTAAACTCGGGGTCGTGGACCGCAAAACGTGGGATGAGTACAAAGTCGTTAATGGGGTACTTGTAGTGCGTCTCGTCATCGGTAATTACCGCCGCAAGCGTAACCTCGCTTCCCGTGCCTGCTGTGGTGGGAACGGCGATGAGCAGCGGCAGGCGACGATGAATGCGCAGCAGGCCGCGCATCTTATTGATGGGCTTGTTTGGCTGCGCGATGCGTGCCCCCACGCCCTTGGCGCAGTCCATGGCCGAACCGCCGCCAAAACCAATAATGGCCTGGCAGGCGTTCTCTCGATACAGGGACGCTGCTTCCTCCACATTCGAGACCGTGGGGTTCGCACGTGTTTCGGCATAGACCGCAGCGCTAATCCCCTTGGACGCGAGCGCTGTCTCGAGCGATGCCGTAAGCCCCAGACGGGCAATGCCGGGATCTGTCACGATAAGAACATGCTGTATTGAACGCTTTTGAAGCACTGCGGGCACTTCCTCAGCGTGCTCTAAAATGTGTGGCTCGGTATAGGGCAGCACCGGCAATGCGATGCGAAAAACCGTTTGATACGTTCGGCACCAGGCGCGGCGGGCTAGATGCATAAAGGAAACTCCTTCATTTGTTGATAGGTCAACATTTGCTCGACCGATTGTACTCATCGGAGGTCGCACGAGGTCTAGCAATCGTTAATCAATCAACATCTACACATGCCCAAAATTGTTTTATTAAAAATCATTCCTGATAGGCTTCACATTCGATCTCATTTATGGATAATAGAACCCGTCAAGACGCACGTCCGGAGAGGGCCCTTACGGGACCGGACGAGCGCACCATCGCCATCGATCGAAAGGATCGAATTATGAAGTTTGTTTGCCCCGTTTGCGGTTATGTGGAAGAGTTCGACGGCGACCAGCTGCCCGAGGATTTCAAGTGCCCCCAGTGCGGCGTTCCCGGTTCTCGCTTCCTGAAGCAGGAGGAGGGCCAGCTCGAGTGGGCTGCCGAGCACGTCGTGGGCGTCGCCAAGATGGAGGGCGTCTCCGAGGACATCGTTGCTGACCTGCGCGCCAACTTTGAGGGCGAGTGCTCCGAGGTCGGTATGTACCTGGCCATGGCTCGCGTTGCTCATCGCGAGGGTTATCCCGAGATCGGCCTGTACTGGGAGAAGGCTGCCCACGAGGAGGCCGAGCACGCCGCCAAGTTCGCCGAGCTCCTGGGCGAGGTCGTGACCGACTCCACCAAGAAGAACCTCGAGATGCGCGTTGAGGCCGAGAACGGCGCCACCGCCGGCAAGACCGATCTCGCCAAGCGCGCCAAGGCCGCTGGTCTCGATGCCATCCACGACACCGTGCACGAGATGGCTCGCGACGAGGCTCGCCACGGCAAGGCTTTCGCCGGCCTGCTAAAGCGCTACTTCGGCTAAGCCAAACGCCTGAGAGACATTCTCTAGCTTTATAAGGCCCGGACCGCATGGTTCGGGCCTTTTTCGTGTCTTGCAAACCAGTTAACGTCCCAAAAATAGGACCACCTTTGACATCGGCTTCGCGTCAAAAACTAAGTGAGTAGCCTTTTGGGAACTTGTCGAGCAGACCACCCGTATTGCTTTATAAAACCGCAGGTAGATAGCTTGCCGCAAAACAATCTGGTCGCCATCACGCTAAAAGTCTACTCACTTAGATTTGCAACCGTCCATGATCGGGCCTTTTTGTGTCTAACGGGCATCTTTTTGTCGATTTCTCCCAGTTTTGACCAGTCAACGAATAGCTCAGACCGAAGTAATGCCTCGGCCCCTTGCTCCTCCAAGCTTTTATCGCGATATTCAACATCGAGCAACCTGCATACGGCCTTAACAATCGCATGGAATCTATCATCATCGGATATCTGTCCGTGTGTCAGGAGAAATACATCGTAGCCCATGGCCTGAAGCGCCGTCATGCGGTCGGCGTCACGCAAACCATCCCCGGCTCGCCCGTGTGAGCCCTTTCCTTGGCATTCAATGGCCACCTGTCGCTCTCCGTCCGGCGAAGAAAGAAGTAGGTCGATATATACACGGGACTTTCCCACAATCGCTCGAGCACTTGTGCTTAGCATCACTTCAACATTGAGCTCTATGCCGCAAAAACCTTCTCCTCCCAGGGATCGCGGCAGTGCAAGTAGCAAATACGCCTCGACCTCAAAAGGCGACGCGGCGCCCAATGGAACGAGTTGCGATACCGCTATAAATCTATTGCCGTAACGCATCCCGCAAACATCTGAACAAAAACGGTCAAGGTCTCCGCCCAAAACCAAAGCGTCTCGACGCCATAAATTTGAGGCGGTGCCGTCCTCGGACGGGCAGCGCACCCAACCGAACGTTGTCGAAATCGCGCCCGAATCAATTGCACGCGAAAGCTCCGCCTCAAGTGCCGCCGGCAGGGCACACACCGCAAACAAGCCACACATCTCCGCCAATACCAAAAGAAGCTGAAGATCCGTCAGATGCCGCAACATGATGAATGCCGTCAGTAGAGGAGACGTAATCAAAACCCCATGCTCCGTTTCCAGCACGGATTCCCTGGGAAGCTCACCAAGAAACAGCCGCTGCCTAATGCTGGCAGGACAAGTCCGTTTGTTTCTCGTCCGAACCAATGTATACAACGGAAAACCGAGCGCGACCGCAGCCGTCGGGTTGCGGGCGAGATCATATCGCTGCCGGTCTTCTTCCGGTCGTGGAAGCGGCGGACACAAAGCGCGGACTTGAGGAGGCAAACGCCAGTACCTAAAAGCTGATATGTCACAAAGTAGATCCTTCATAGGCACAGGAAAACACGAATTTCAACCCAGTCAGTCACGCATTGGCGCGAACGCACCAAAAATGGCGCCGAACGGACTGCCAAGTTTTCAACAGCCCTCCCCAACTGGCCAAAAGCTTGCCGAGAGCTGGACGAAGCCCTGTTGAAAACTCATTTTTCGCTCATGCGGAAGCCTTGCACAGCAAGTGAGTAGACTATTTAGGACCCGCCGAGCAGACCGCCCATACTGCTTTACAAAATCGCAGGTAGATGGATTGCTTCAAAACGGCCTGCTCGCCAAAGCGCCAAAAGTCTACTCACTTAGGTTAGAGGGCGCATCCATTAGCTGCGATTCCAGGGTATTTAGCGCATTTGGACTCAAATCGTCGTACTGGACAAGGATTCGAGTCGGGCTTGCAGGGACATATGCGCCATCGGCGCACCATAGACAGTCATTGATATCGATGTAAGGGGTGCTCGAGCGCGTGAGGGCGCGTGTAAAAGAGGTTCCGCCCGTAACACGCTGCGCAACCACGACGCAGTAAAGACCCGCATCCGCATGTTCGATCGAAACCTCCCCCGCCGGAAATGCCTTCCGTACAAGCGTCGCCAGGCCATCACGCGCCTCGCGAGCACGAACGCGCACGCGGTTCACATGCCGCTCGTAATCGCCCGATTCCAGCAAACGCGCCAAGGCGACCTGGTCAACAGAACTCACCGACGAGGCATAAAAGCCAAGGCTGCGTCTAAACCGTTCCATCAGCTCATCGGGCAGGACCATATACGCCAAACGCAGGGCCGACGACAGACTTTTTGAAAACGTGTTGGTGTAGATGACCGATTGGGCGGCATCAATCGACGCGAGCGCGGGAATCGGCTTACCGGCAAGGCGAAACTCGCAATCAAAGTCATCTTCGATGAGATACCGGTCCGGCTGCTCGGCGGCCCAGCCCAGCAGGGCATAGCGACGCGCAATGCTCGTCACAAGGCCGGTCGGATACTGATGGGACGGCATCAGGTGAAGGACATCCGCCCCGGTTTTCTGCAGAGCGCTCAAGTCCACGCCCTCACCGTCCAACGGGATATGCCGCACTTCGCAACCCATGGCCTGATAGATGCGCGTCAAACGCAAATACCCCGGATCCTCAACGGCATACACCTTGTCCGCGCCAAGCAGCTGAACCAACATGGTATCGAGCAACTGGGCGCCCGCACCGATAACGATGTTGTTGGGGTCGACATTCATACCCCTTGTCCCGCGCAGATGGTGAGCAATTGCGCGTCGTAGCCGAACGGTGCCCTGCGCCGGCGCGGGCGAAAAGATTTCACGTTCGTCTTCGGACGTCAGTGTCGCCCGTAGCGCGCTTTGCCAAAGCCGCGCCGCCTCCAAAGCGGAAGGAGAAAGAGCCTCGAACTGCTCGGTCTGTCCGTCGGAATCATGCGCGCTGGGGCCAACAGAGACAGCATCTCGGTCGATATCCCCCGCGGCCAAAGACAAAACCGGTGCATCGGGAAGCTCGCACGCGTAGTAACCACGCCGCGGCTTTGAGCAAATATAACCCTCGGCAAGCAACTGGCTATATGCATTCTCGATGGTAATGACACTGATTCCCAGATGACTCGCAAAGGCGCGCTTGGACGGCAGATGCTCCCCCGCCGCAATACGTCCAGCTACGATATCATCTCGAATTTGCTTGTAAATATACTCATAGAGCGATGCTTCGCCGCGGTTTTCCAAATTATAGTCAAGCATGAGTTTGTCACCTGACCTTATCGAGTCATTCAATCTGGTATTAGTCTGACCTTGTTATTATCTCGAAAACTGAGTATTTCGCCATGCCCAGCTCCCCGATAGGATATTCCGTCAAGCAATGCACATGCCAACCAAGGGAGCAACCATGGCAGAACAGACCAGCAAGGCCGATCGCGTTAAACTCAACCGCGAGCTCGCGCAGATGCTCAAGGGCGGCGTCATCATGGACGTCACCACGCCCGAGCAGGCACGCATCGCCGAAGAGGCGGGCGCCTGTGCCGTCATGGCACTCGAGCGCATCCCGGCCGACATCCGCGCCGCCGGCGGCGTGTCGCGCATGAGTGACCCCAAGATGATCAAGGGCATTCAAGAGGCCGTCTCGATCCCCGTCATGGCAAAGTGCCGCATCGGTCACATCGTCGAGGCGCAGGTCCTTCAGGCCATCGAGATCGACTACATCGACGAATCCGAGGTCCTCTCCCCCGCCGACGATGTCTACCACATCGACAAGACCCAGTTTGACGTGCCGTTTGTCTGTGGCGCCCGCGATCTGGGCGAGGCGCTGCGCCGTGTTGCCGAGGGCGCCACGATGATCCGCACCAAAGGCGAGCCGGGCACGGGCGACGTCGTTCAGGCCGTGCGTCACATGCGCAAGATCCAAAAGCAGATCCGCGACGTTGTCGCCCTGCGCGATGATGAGTTGTTCGAGGCGGCCAAGCAGTTGCAGGTTCCGATCGAGCTGGTGCGCGAGGTCCATACTACGGGCAAGCTTCCCGTCGTAAACTTTGCCGCCGGCGGCATAGCGACCCCCGCCGACGCCGCATTGATGATGCAACTGGGCGCCGAGGGCGTCTTTGTCGGCTCGGGCATCTTTAAGAGCGGCGACCCTGCCAAGCGCGCCGCCGCCATCGTCAAGGCCGTGGCAAACTTCACCGACGCCAAACTCATCGCCGAGCTTTCGGAGGACCTGGGCGAGGCCATGGTCGGCATCAACGCCGACGAAATCGAAATCATCATGGAGGAGCGCGGGCGCTAGTCCAGCAGAAAGGATCGCACATGAGCGATTACGCAGACCAGACGGTCGCCGTGCTGGCGGTCCAAGGTGCTTTTGCCGAGCACGAGACGAGACTGTCCGAGCTGGGCGCACGTTGTATTGAGCTGAGGCAGGCGGCTGATTTGAAGCAGGACTTTGACCGTCTAGTACTTCCCGGCGGCGAGTCTACCGTTCAAGGGAAGCTGCTTGACGAGTTGGGCATGCTCGAGGAGCTTCGTGCCCGTATCGCTGAAGGCATGCCCGTCCTGGGCACCTGCGCCGGCCTGATTCTGCTGGCGCGCGACCTTGCCGCCCATGACGATAAGGGCACGCCGCGTTTGGCAACCATGGATGTACTTGTCGAGCGCAATGCCTACGGCAGGCAGCTCGGCAGCTTTCGAACCAAAGGGCAAGTAGCCGGCATCGACGGTGAAGCGCCGCTGACGTTTATCCGCGCACCCCGCATCGTCGAGGTCCACGGCGACGCCAAGGCCCTGGCCGAAGTCGATGGCTGCATCGTCGCTGCCCGCCAGGGCAACCAGCTCGGCGTAACCTTCCACCCCGAACTCGATGAAGACACCCGCCTCCACGAATTGTTCCTACAAATGTAGACAGAGTAGAAACGAGCGTGGATTTTCGGACACATAACAAATGAGAGTGGATAATCTCCCACTTTGAGCTTGAATGCAGGCTCAAACCGGGAGATTATCCACTCTTGTTCTATGTAGTCGTTTAAGAACGTCCCCAATGACTACAAGGAGTGTCCCAAGCTGCCGGCAGAAAAGGAACGTCCCTAACTGCCGCATCCGGAGCAAGACAACGCCGCAGGCAGAGGACGGACAGCGAGCGGGTCGCATTTGAGGCAAGGTGACGTGAAACGAAAGGGCGCTGACCTTCTGGTCGCGCCCTTGAAGTTGAACGTCAGATTGTCCAAATGCGGCCCGCGCAGCGTCGGCCCGTTACGGCGTTTGGTAAAACGCCGTAACTAAAAACGGTTGCCGCGGAAGCGGCCGCCACGGTCGCCACCGCGACCGCCGCGGTCGTTACCGCGGTTGCCGCCAAAGCCGCCACGGTTGCCGCCGCGGTCGCCATAGCCACCACGGTTGCCGCCAAAGCCGCCGCGACCGCCACGGTCGCCGCCACGGTCACCAAAGCCGCCACGGCCGCCGCGATCGCCACCGCGACCGCCACGGTCACCGCCACGGCCACCGCGATCGCCAAAGCCGCCGCGACCGCCACGGTCACCGCCACGGCCACCGCGATCGTCACGACCGCCGCGAGGACCGCGGTCCTCGTCCAGGCCCATGGCGACGAGCGGAGCAATGACCTTATCGAGAGCGGCCATCAGCTCGGTGGCCTCCTCGTAAGAAAGCTCGGGCAGGAGCTTCTCCTTCTTGTTGGCAAGCTCGACCAGGCCCTCAGCGGCATCCTCGGCAGCGAAGACGACAATCTTGCGCATATCGCCCTCGGCGTCGTCGATTCGGCCGACCAGATCGGCAGCCTCGGCCTCGGCCATCAGGCCATCGAGCTCACGAAGGCGCATGCCCAGCAGGTCAGACATTTCCTTCTGCTCCATCTTGGGCTTGAGGTCAAGAAGCTTGATGGCGCGCTCGATGTTCGCCATGCGCTCGGCCTTGGCCTCCTCCTCCTTGGAAATAGCAAAGCGACGGCTACGCAGCAGGCGGGCGGCCTTCTGCATCTTGTCCATCAGCTCTTCGTCATCGTAATCAACGGCGGCCTCGACAACCTCGGCCTCCTCCTCGGCGGAAACCTCGTCAGCAGCCTCAACCTCGGCAGCTTCGGTCTCCACGGTCTCGACTGCCTCGACCTCGGCAGCCACGGTCTCGTTCTCGGTCTCGTTCATGATCTCTTCGTTCTCAGACATGAGACTCCTTCTTGGCCCTCTCGGGCATCATCGCCCCATTCGCGGGGCCCGTCGCGCACTCTTTGCGCTTTAAACATTCATGCCTCTCGGCAAAACGTCCATTAGTTTATGGTGTCGCCATCCAATCTAGCTGCAGAATCTATGTGTACACATTAATGCGACATGTGTGACTCGCGACGAGCGTACACCAGCGACGCCACGAACCCGACCACGGCAATTACAGCCGCCACACGCACGGCAGCTGCAAATCCAATCGCCTGGGCAACGTCGGTCGCAACGCCAGCCGCACCGGCAGTCGCCGCAGAACTCGAGAGCAGACCGATAAACAGCGACGGGCCAAACGATGCGGCAATCATATTCCACGTGTTAAGCAATGCCGTTCCGTGAGGATGTTCAGCGGCGGGTAGCGTCTCCAAGCCGGCCGTTTGCGAGGGGCTCAGCACCAAACCGACTCCGGCATACACCACAACGGTCAGTGCCACGACGACGCCGATGTTCATGCTTGCCGCCGTCATCGAGATGGCAGTCTGCCCCACGGCAATCAGGGCAAAGCCGACCGGCAGCAGCGGCCATGCGCCACGGGCGTCCATCACGCGTCCGCCCACAATCGAGGTCACGGCGTTGCAGGCAATTGCTGGCAAAATGAGCAGGCCCGCAACAAGTGCGGTCATGCCGTATGCGCCCTCAAAATAGAGCGGCAACAAAACGCTCATCGAGAACGTCGTCGTCATCGACACCACCACGAGCAGGCACGCAGGCCAAAAACGAACGCTCGCCATAGGACGCACGTTAAGCACCGGATGCTCGAGCTTAAGCTGGCGGGCCGCAAACAGGCCGAGCAGCACAATGGCAGCGAAAAGCGTCACGATGCCGGCAATCAGATTGGTCGAGAACTCGCCTACGGAATACACAAATGCCGTAATGCCGGCGGCGAGCAAAACAACCGACAGAATATCAAGCGTGGTGTTCAAGCGCTCTCCGACATTCTGAACGAGCTTTACGCCCGCCGCAGCGACCGCAATACCGCCCACCAGCGGCACTACGAACACCGCCCTCCAGCCAAATAACGTGCACATAAAACCGCTAATCACGGGTCCAAACGCCGGCCCTAGCGTAATGCAGGCGCCGCCCAGGCTCAGATACAGACCGAGCTTCTCGCGCGGGGCGCAAGACAGCACCACGTTCATCATGAGCGGGAACAAGATGCCCGATCCCGCAGCCTGCAAAATACGACTTGGCAGCAAAACGCTAAACGACGGAGCGACCAGGCACAGGACTTCGCCGGCGACCATGCATCCGCATGCGAAAAACAGCAGCTTGCGCGTCGAGAAACGGCCGGACAGGAAGGCCATGATGGCCGTAAAAATCGACGTCACGATCATGTAGCCCGAGACGAGCCACTGTGCCGTGGTGGCACTCACCGAAAAGGCCGCCATAATGTCGTGCAACGCCACGTTAATGATGTTCTCGTTAAACGCGGCAACAAAGGCTGCAATCTACATTACGACGAGAATCGCCGCAGTGGCCGATGGCGTTACTTGAACTTGTTGCTGAGATTTGCTCCCCATGCATTTCCTTCCTCTTGGAACGACAGTCGCATCGCCCCAGAGGGACAGTCCAGGGCGAAAAATGAGCCCTAGACTTACGCCAGACGCCGTACACGACGAATCTGGCAACATGGTCCAACATCGAAAGATTGTAACGCGGACGCACAGCTTTCCTTCCGCGCTATTATTAAAAGTCCACGAAAGCATAAGACATGAGGAGCCCGCCATGATTAAACCCATCATGAAGTCCGAGTTCTTTTTGCGTCTGCCTTCCGAAGACGCGGGACCCGACGATGCCGCAACCGGGCAGGATCTCCTGGATACACTCCACGAGCATGAGCGCGAGTGCGTGGGCCTCGCCGCCAACATGATCGGCGTGCGCAAACGCATCATCTGCGTAAAGGACGGCAACAGGACACTCCTGATGTACAACCCTCAAATTCTTGAGCAGGTCAATGCCTATCAGACGAGCGAAGGATGCCTCTCGCTCGTCGGCGAGCGTCCCTGTACCCGTTATCGCCGCATTAAGGTTGAGTATTTGGACGAGGACTTCGTCCACCGCATCAAAAACTTCTCGGGCTACACCGCCGAGATCATCCAACACGAAATCGACCACTGCAACGGGATTGTTATTTAGTTCCGCCGATTCAAGAAAGCTCCCTGCAGCAAAACAACTGCAGGGAGCTTTTCATAGTGCGGAGTTTCTATCCCCTACGACTGGCGATAATGATCGAAGAAGTCGGCGAGGTCTTCGAGGGACTCTTTGAGTACTTCCATGCGCGGCAGGTACACGATACGGAAGTGGTCGGGCTCAGCCCAGTTGAAGCCGCCGCCACGCGTGATCAGGATCTTCTTCTCGTGCAGCAGGTCAAGGGCGAACTGCTCGTCATCGGTGATGTTGAACTTCTTTACATCCATCTTGGGGAAGATGTAGAACGCCGCACGCGGCTTAACTACCGAGATGCCGTCAATCTTGCTGAGTGCCTCATACACAAAGTTGCGCTGCTCGTAGACACGGCCGCCGGGACGGATGTAGTCGTTAACGGACTGATGGCCACCGAGTGCCGTCTGAACGATCGACTGAGCCGGCACGTTGGAGCACAGGCGCATGTTGGAAAGCATGTTGATGCCCATGATGAAGTCGCTCATGCAGCGCTGGTTGCCCGAGAGCACCATCCAGCCAATACGATAGCCCGCAATCATGTGCGACTTGGAAAGGCCACTAAAGGTAACGCAGGGCAGGTCGGGGGCGAGCGAGGCAATCGAGACGTGCTCGTAGCCGTCCATGCACAGGCGGTCGTAGATCTCATCGGCAAAGATCATCAGCTGATGCCTGCGTGCAACCTCGACGATGCCCTCGAGCACCTCGCGCGGATAGACGGAACCCGTGGGGTTGTTGGGGTTGATGATGACGAGGGCCTTGGTCGCGCTCGTGATCTTGGACTCCATATCCTCCAGGTCGGGATACCAATCCGCCTGCTCATCGCACAGATAGTGCACAGGATGACCGCCGGCAAGGGTTGCGCACGCCGTCCAGAGCGGATAGTCGGGGCTGGGGATCAGAATCTCGTCGCCATTGTCGAGCAGCGCGTTCATCGAAAGCTGAATGAGCTCGGACACGCCGTTGCCCGTGTAGATATGCTCCATCTGAACGTTGGGCAGGCCCTTGATCTGCGAATACTGCATGATCGCCTTGCGCGCGGAGAACAGGCCACGCGAGTTGGAATAGCCTTCGCAGTCGGGCAGCTGCTGGCGCATGTCCTTGATGACCTCATCGGGCGTGCGGAAACCGAAGGGCGCCGGGTTACCGATATTGAGCTTGAGTATGCGCTCACCCTCGTCCTCCATACGGGCGGCCTCGTCGACGACGGGACCGCGCACGTCATACAGGACGTTATCGAGCTTGGTGGATTTAGAAAAAGTACGCATGGTGGTGCTCCTTGCAATTTGAGCTGAGGGATGGGGTTCGGGCTTGGAATCGTTGCGGGGTGATGATGCCTCGCCTTGATCGGCGTCGCCGGCAAGCAGCCAGGTAACATCGACCTCCAAAATACGGGCGAGCAGCTCAGCCACATCGCGCCGCGGAATCGTCTTGCCGCTCACATATTGGCTCATCTGACTCTTGCCGAGTTTTTTGCCGAGCATCTCCGATGCGCGGATCACGTCCGACTGGCGAACGTCGCGATCGGACATAGCCTGTCGCAGACGATCGCTAAACGTCTCTTGGGCCACTAGAACCTCCTTGCTGGCAAAGTTCAATTTATACAACACGAATTGAACCTGAGTTCAATTTAGGCAGCAGTATAACGCCGTGCTATTTCGAAAAGTTCAATTTCAAAAATATAATGAGCAAGACCTCGAGATTTATCCCAAGGCGATAACGACGTGCACGCATTTAGAGGTATTCGAGGAAACGAGCGGCGGCAAGCGAAACATCGGCCGTTCGATATATGGCGTTGATCTGCCGATGGGGATGCCCTTCGAGCGGACGCACAGCAACATCGAACTGGCAGCGACGCAAGATGAGCGCGGGAAGAATGCTCACGCCCAGGCCATCCTCGACCATAGCCATAATCGCATAGTCATCCCAAGTCGACAGTTTTGAGCGCACCGCCAGCCCCGCCCGACGGAATAGCGGCGTAATCTCGTCATCAGTGCCGCGTTCTAGCAGAATAAACTGCTCGTTGGCTAAATCGGCAAGAGAAACGACCTCCGCCGTGGCAAGCGAGGAGTCCGCTGGCACCACGGCCATCAACTCGTCTTGCACCAACGGTCGCGACGCCATGCCGGCGCCGCGTGGCTCGCGCGGAATAAAGCCCAGGTCGCAGCGGCCTTCCGCCACCCATTGCTCAATCTCGGAGTAATCACCCATCAGCAGCTCGTAATCGACATCCGGATGATCGGCGCGAAAGCGCGCAATCACCGGCGGCAGTACATGGGTCGCCACACTCGAAAACGTACCGATACAGATCTTGCCGCGCATGAGCCCACGCATCTCGTCCACATGTCGCTGCAGGCGGCCAAACTCCTCGCAGAGCGCCTCAACCGCCGGCATGATCTGCCGCCCATCGGCAGAAAGCACCACGCCCTCGCGGCTGCGATCAAGCACCTTAAAACCCCAGTCTGCCTCAAGGTCGCCCACCATGCGGCTCACGCCCGACTGCGAATAGCTCAGCCGCTCTGCAGCACGCGTAAAGCTGCCGGCACGCACCGTCTCGAGCAGCACTTGCATCTTTTGGATATTGGTCTCCACGGCACGTCCCCACCCTTGCATGAGTTTTTGTTATGTTTTCCATGCATTATATTCGCTTTTCTTCTAAAGCCAGTTCACCCATAGTGAATATGTTCGGATATAGAGGGGATGTCAGCGCATGAACAACGGACTGTTTACATACTTAGCAGCATTACTGTTGTTTGGCTCTAACGGCATCATCGCCGCAGCTATCGCACTGCCGAGCTCCGATATCGTACTGTTGCGCACGTTTTTGGGCGCTCTCACCCTTGCCGCCATCCTCTTCATAACCAAGCGCCATAACCTGCAGGCTCCGTCTCGCCCCCGCGAGGCCGCAGCGCTCATCGTCTCGGGCGCCGCGCTGGGCGCCAGCTGGATTTTCCTGTTCCGCGCCTATCAGACGATCGGCGTTGGTATCTCCTCGCTGTTGTATTACTGTGGCCCCATCATCGTTATGGCCCTTTCCCCGCTCATTTTTGGCGAAAAGCTGACCGGCGGCAAAATCGCCGGCTTTGTCGCCGTCGCCTGCGGTGCTTTTCTCATTGCAGCGCAAGGTCTAGGCGGCAATATGCCCATTGCGGGCATCGTCTGTGGAATCGCCTCGGCCTTCTGCTATGCATTGATGGTCATCGCCAGCAAGGGTGCGCCGCACATCGAGGGCCTCGAGAACTCCGCACTCCAAGTGAGCGCCGCCTTTGTGACCGCACTGGCCCTCACGCTCATCACGCAGGGCGCTCCCTCGTTCCTGTCCGCCGGCGTCGCCGCCAGCATTGATTGGCGCGCCGTCGCTATGCTCGGCGTCGTCAACACCGGCATTGGTTGCCTGCTCTACTTTAGCGCCGTCGCCAAGCTGCCCGTCCAGACCGTCGCCGTCGTCGGCTACCTCGAGCCGCTTTCGGCGGTCGTGTTCTCGGCCGCCCTTTTGGGTGAAGCCATAACACCGGTCCGCCTGATGGGCGCCGCGCTTATCATCGGCGGCGCGATTTTTTGCGAACTCGCCGGCAAACGCGCAAACGCCAAGGCTGGCATCGCCCAGACAGCACGTGCTTAAAAGCCCCTGCTTTGAAATGCTACCTGCGTAGATAAATAATCCCCAGCTGAGGATTATTGTCTAAAATAACCCGATGTGCCAAACTGCTCTTGTATGTATAAAGACGGCATAAAGTTTTTTGTCCTAGACAGATAACCGGATGTCTAAGGGAGTCCTCGTGACACACAACAAACTGGAGGCAAACCTCCAAGACCAGCGCGGGCAAGGCGGGCACGGAGCCATCCCCCTCTCCGCTGGCATGCTGCTCGTAACGCTCGGCGTCGTCTATGGCGACATCGGCACGAGCCCCATGTACACCATGAAATCAATCGTCGCCAACAACGGCGGCATCGGTACCGTCAGCGAGGACATGATCCTGGGCGCGCTTTCGCTCGTCATCTGGACCATGACGCTCGTGACCACGGTCAAGTACGTGGTAATCGCCATGAAGGCCGACAACCACAACGAAGGCGGCATCTTCGCCCTGTTCAGCCTCGTACGCAAGGTGGCACCATGGCTGATTCTGCCCGCCATGATCGGCGGCGCGGCGCTGCTCGCCGACGGCATCCTCACCCCCGCCGTCACGGTCACCACAGCCATCGAGGGTCTGCGCACCATCGAATGGGGCCATGCGCTGCTGGGCGACGGCCAGACCAACGTCATCATCATCACCATCATCATTATCTGCGGCCTATTTGCCATGCAGCGCGCCGGCACCTCGTCAATCGGCAAGCTGTTCGGCCCGCTCATGACGCTGTGGTTCCTGTTCCTGGCAGGCGCCGGTCTGTTCAACATGCTCGGCAACCTGTCCATCTTGCGCGCGCTCAACCCCATCCGCGGCATTATGTTCCTGTTCTCGCCCATCAACCATTCGGGCATTATGGTGCTCGGCTTTGTCTTCCTGTCGACAACCGGTGCCGAGGCACTCTACTCGGACATGGGCCACGTGGGCAAGGCAAACATCTATGCATCCTGGCCATTTGTTAAGGCGGCCCTTATCCTCAACTATCTGGGTCAGGGAGCTTGGCTGCTCGCCAATAACTCCAACCCCCAGATGCTCGCGATGGATATCGTCAACCCGTTCTATATGATGCTCCCCGAGCCCCTACGCCCCTTTGCCATCGTGCTTTCGGCCGTGGCGGCCATCATCGCCTCACAGGCGCTCATCACCGGCTCGTTCTCGCTGGTATCCGAGGCAACGCGCCTCAACCTTATGCCGCACCTGCGCATCCACTACCCCAGCGACACCAAGGGCCAGCTCTATATTCCACTCGTCAACAACATCATGTGGGTCGGCTGCATCTTCATTGTGCTGCTGTTCCAGAACTCCGAGCGCATGGAGAGCGCCTATGGCCTCGCCATTACCGTGACCATGCTTATGACCACCACGCTGCTGACGAGCTATATCGCCGGCATCCTCAAGCACAAGCTGGGCGCCTGCGTCTTCGCCCTGCTCTTCGGTGCCATTGAGCTGTGCTTCTTCGCCTCGTGCCTCACCATGTTCTTTGACGGCGGCTACGTAATGATCTTCTTGGTCTCGCTGCTGTTTGGCCTTATGTACGTGTGGCGCCGCGGCACCGCCATCGAGCGCACGCAGACGATCCTGCTGCCCGTCTCCAAGTACATTGACCAGCTCAACCGCCTGCGCAACGACGAGACCTACCCCGTGCTCGCCGACAATCTGGTGTTCCTCACCAACAGCCCCGACCCGCTCACGCTCGACCGCGACGTGCTCTATTCCATCTTGGATAAGCATCCCAAGCGCGCCAAGGCATACTGGTTCATCAACGTGCACGTTACCGACGAGCCCTATACGCACGAGTATTCCGTCGAGACCTTTGGCACGGACTTTTTGTTCCGCGTGCGCCTGGACTTGGGCTTTAAGGTCAACCAGCGCGTTAATGCCTACCTGCGCCAAATCGTTGGCGACTTGATGGCATCGGGTGAGCTGCCGCCGCAGCATCACACCTACTCCATCTACGAGACGCGCGGCAACGTGGGCGACTTCCGTTTTTGTATGCTGCGCAAGATGCTCGCCCCCGAAACGGACATCAACCGCAATGACCACCGCGTGATGGCCATCAAGTACGCCGTCCGCCGCGCCTGCGGAAGCCCGGCACGCTGGTACGGTCTCGAGAACTCGGCCATCATCATCGAGTACGTGCCGCTGTTTGCCCGCATGCGCCCGGCCGTTAAGCTCGTGCGCACCCAAGTGCCGCTCGAGGTTCAGATCGAAGAGGCCGAAGAAATGGAAGTCGACATCTTCTCGGACGACCTGGTCAACGGCAACGAAGCCGGTAAGAATATGAACGTCGATCCCACTGAGCTGCTCGAGAGCGTCGCAGATACGCCCGAACAGCAACTCGACGGACTCGAGAGCACCCAGTTCAACGACGCCAACTTCTAACACGCCACCAGCCATTGACGACAACGGCCTCGCATCTCATAAGAGGTGCGAGGCCGTTTTATGTCGCAACGGACCAGTGAGCTACGAACGACGCGGCTCGGGAACCACGAGCCTATCGGGGCTCGCGCCCTCGGCATCCATCAGGCTCACGTAACGAATCGACGGATCCCCATACATCGCGTAGTAATAATTGCCCGTGCGCGCGCTAAAGCATCCGGTATAGATAGTCTTCTCGAACTTGCCATCGCCCATCCTGGACGCCCCCTCAATCATCACCACGCCCTCGAGCGAGCGGAACATGCGAACGACGTTTTCGGTCTCGCTCTCCTTTTGCGGGTAATTGGCATTGAGGTACGCCGCCTTTACAAAACGGCTCGGCGAATAGCAATCGCCCGGAATGCCGCGCATGCCGGCACCGGCTCCATAGGGCTTAAGCTCGGCGCCACGCCATGTCGCCGTCTGCGGAAAATCGCTTGTGGCGGTGATATAGGTGCGCAGGTTTTCCATGTGCCACGGGAAGGTCGGCTGGTTGGCAAGGGTGTCGACCGGATCGTCGTATACATGCAGGCCGTCAGCCATCATCTCGACCACGATGCTGCGCTGGCTGTCGCCGATAATCCAATGGAGCAGCGACACGCCCAGCCCCTCTCCGGCAGATTTGGCGACAATCACCGTGTCGCGCAGCGCGGCCTCGACCTCATCGACCGTCGAGAACGTCGCTGCCACCCACAGGGGAAACTCATAGGCCGCGATATTGTTCTTGCCGTCGACAGGGCCCTCGGCATACTCGGCATAGCCGGGAAAGTTGAGCCCCGCCACAGCCAGACCCGCATCGTTACCACAGTCGAAAAACATGGGATAGTTCTTGTAATCGATGCACATGCCGATTACCGCGTGTGCCGCCGACGCATCGTCGATAAACGAATACGGAATGTGGAACCCGCGCGGCATCACGCGAACCTGTTGGCCGTAGTCAAAGCTCCAGTCGAGGTTGCGGCCCAGATACATGTGGCCAGAATTATCGGTAAATCGAATGCTCGTGCACATAGCGCCTCCTAGCTTTACGGTCCTGCTAAGGTTATTGTCACCAAACAAAAAGGCGCTAAACACAAAAGCCCGGACATGACAACAATGTCACGCCCGGACCAAAAACCACATATGAACGTAATAAAGTCACCCTAACAGGTCGGTCTAGGGTGCCACAGTGCCACAGATCGCCCCGAACGAGGAGCGCCGCGTACTAATGGTACGCAAGCGACGAGTGAGCGGCGAGGTGTGGTGCTGTGGTCACCCTAGACAAGCTTGCCGAGGCAGTGGTCGATCATATGCTGGACCATCTGCGCCTCGAAGCCCACAAAGTCCTGCTTGCGCTCGCGCATCTTGCCATCGACGATCTGGTCAAAGGCAACCTTGCACTTGATATAGCGCGTGGACTTGGTGACTTCCTCGTGCGTCAGGCAGCTCTCCTCCATCTTGCTGGCGCCCAGGCCAAACACCAGACGGGGGTTGTAGAGCACGTGGGGCTCGCCGGCGTCGTCCAGGTAGACGCAGACCTTCTTGGTAACGCCGATCTGGTTGGCGGCCAAGCAGCCGGCATCATCGAGCGACTTGATGGTATCGATCAGGTCCTGAGCAACCGACTCGTCCTCGACGGTCGCAACCTCGCAACGCTGGGACAGGATAGCCTCGTCGTGGCAAAGCTCTTTAATCATACGTTCCTCCATAGGGGTCGTTGTAACCGCTTAAGTATACGGTACCCACACATTTTCATGCGATAAATACCGTCCGTCTGTTACAAAGCGCCGAACATCAACATGCGAGGAACAGCAAGGTTGTAAAGGCGATATAGTAAATGAGTTCGTGTCAATCGGCCTAAACTCGGGGCCGAACAAGGAAAGGGTATGCATGGACGAACTTTTTCACGTCAGTGAGCGCAAGTCCACAATCGGGACCGAACTTCGCGCTGGACTGACAACATTCCTGGCGATGGCCTACATCATCGCCGTCAACCCCGCAGTGCTCTCGGGCGCTGGCATTGATGCGGGAGCGCTCGCCTGCGCCACCTGCCTGGGCGCCGGCATCATGACCATCTGCATGGGCATCTTCGCAAACCGCCCGCTCGCCTGCGCTTCAGGCCTGGGCATCAACGCCATGATCGCGGGCATCACCACCACCATGTGCGGCGGTGACTGGCACGTCGCCATGAGCGTTATCTTCCTCGAGGGTATCGTCATCTTGCTGCTCGTCCTTTGCGGCCTGCGCGAGGCCATCATGGACGCCATCCCCGTGGTCCTGCGCCACGCCATCTCGGTGGGTCTGGGCCTGTTTATCGCCATGATCGGCCTGTGCGACGCCGGCATCATCACCGCTGGCGCCGGTACGCTCGTCGGCCTGGGCGACATCGCCTCCCCCACCTTTATCGTCGGCATCATCTCCATCGTCGTGACGGTTGCCCTGGCTTCCCGCAACGTGCCGGGCTCGCTGCTCATCGGCATCATCGTCGCCGTTATCGCCGGAATCCCGCTGGGCGTCACCCATGCGCCCGAGGGCCTCATCGCACCGCTCGACTTCTCGACCTTCGGCGCCCCGTTTGCCAGCACTGCCGACGGCAACCTTGCCATCGTGAAGGTCCTGACCGACCCGATGCTGCTCGTCGTTGCCTTCTCGCTGCTCATGAGCGACTTCTTCGACACCATGGGCACCGCGATGGCCGTCGCCAAGCAGGGCGAGTTCTTGACCGAGGACGGCAATGTCGAGGACATCCGTCCCATCCTGGTCGTCGACTCCGTGGCCGCTGCTGCCGGTGGCTTTATGGGCGTCTCCTCCATCACCACCTTCGTCGAGTCCACCTCTGGCGCTGCCGACGGTGGCCGCACGGGCCTCACCTCCGTCACCACCGGCGTGCTGTTCATTCTCGCCGCGTTCTTCTCCCCCATCGTCACCATCGTTTCCAGCGCCGCCACCTGCGGTGCTCTGGTCTACGTCGGCTACCTCATGATGAGCGAGGCCTCCGAGATCGACTGGTCCGACGTGTCGCAGGGCTTCCCGGCGTTCATGATTGTCGCCGGCGTGCCCTTCACCTACTCCATCTCTGCCGGCATTGGTCTGGGCTTTATCGCCTACGTGGTCGTCGCGCTCTTTAAGGGCGAGGCATCCAAGATCAAGCCGCTCATGTGGATCGCAGCCCTTGCCTTCCTCGTCTACTTCTTTGTAGCGTAGGCGCAAGATTCGCAATACCAAACAGCAAAGCGCGGAGTCGCATCGAGCGGCTCCGCGCTTTGCTTTTAAAGCCAGGCGCCACACGGACGCGCGATGTATTGCTTCGCAAGTTTTGGACGTTTTGCTCTCCAAACGGCACTACCGCCGGCTACATCCTGCAGATATGCTGGGCGTAATCGCATAGGCCCTATGAGGATGGGAGTAACCATGGCCGCCTTGTTCACGACCCCCAAGCGCAATGACAAAACCTCTGGAGCCCATTTTGTCGAGCCCGACGTGCGCCGTCGCACGCTGCTCGCACACGGCAGCTGGCGCCGCGTGACACGCCGCATCGTTGTAGGCGCCGTATGCGCGCTCACGGTAAGTTCGCTGCTCATGCCGAGCGTCTCGCTCGCGGCCGAGTGGGTGGACGTCGGCGGCACCCAATACAACGCCGGCACCGCGGCGGGCGACGCCGCCGGCACCTGGAGCTGGGACGGCGCCGACGACATGAAGCTCAACGGCTATAACGGCGGCGCGATCGAGGCAGCGGGCAAGCTCAACGTGAGCTACGAGGGCAACAACACCGTCACTAACGACAACGGCCGCGGCATCAAGGTTAAGGATGGCGCGAACGAGAACGCCGAGCTTAATATTCAGGGCGACGCGTCCAGCACGCTCAACGTGACATCTTCTCGTGACGCCATCACTTCCGTCGGCAACATCAACATCGACGGCGCTGGCACTGTCAACGCCACGAGCACCGAGCACGATGCCATCGATGCCGGGGGCGATGTCACCATCAAGGGCTCGGGAAACGTTAACGCCACGGGCGATTCGGATGGCATCAGGGCCGACGGCAACATCACGATCGACAACAGCGGAACCGTCACCGCCAAGGCCACCGAGGATCAGGGTATCGATGCTAACGAGAACCTCATCATAAAGGGCGGCGGCAAGGTAGAGGCAAGCTCTATCAAAGACAATGCGATTTGGGCCGACGGCAACATCGAGATCTCGGGTGGCAGCCAGGTCAAGGCAAGCTCCGAGGAAGACGCCGCCATCGACGGTAAAAACAGCCTCACGGTCACGAACGCTTCCCTCAACGCAAGTGGCGTTGGGTATGGCATCTATGTCTACAAGGGCATCACGCTCGATGGCGCGACCGTGACGGTCCGCGCAAGCTCAGATGGCGGGGAAGCCAGCGCACTCTTCACCGATGAGGACAACATCGTCATCAAGAACGGCTCGACTGTGGATGCGCTCGCAGAAGGCAGGTTCTCGGTTGCAATCTCCACCAGTAATTTCTACTCCGACGAAGCGGGTGGCCATATCTACATCAGCGACTCCGTTGTCAAGGCCATAGCCCGCTATGCCGAGACCGGCGGCGACGGCCCCGACCACTACAGTGGAGACCAAAACGACGAAATCATCCCTGAGTCCGAGGGCCTGAACATCGGCATCTTCGCGCAGACCGAGAAGGGCATCACGCCCGCGACCATCTCGATCGTCCGCAGCAAGGTCACGGCCGAGGGAGACACGGCGGCTATCTTCGCCCTTGCCATGAGCGCGGACGGCAAGGCGATCGGCACCATCGAAATCAAGGACGCCATCATCCAGACGCCTGCAGGCGGCAAAGTCATTGACTATCGCAACAAGGAAGAGCTCAGCGACGGCATCGTCTACGAGGCGGGGCAGACCATTGGCACGGGCGATGCCACGATTGACTCCCCCTATGACGCCGCTGTCGCCAAGAGCACGGTCATCGTGCCTCCCGAGGAGACCAAGCCCGAGGAAAAGCACGGCAAGACCAAGCCCGAGGGTTCCAAGTCCGAGGGCACGAAGACAACCAAGACCGTTGCAGTTGCAGCCAAGGGAGCCAAGACCGTCGGCAAGCTCGCGGCAACCGGCGACACCTCGAACGCAGCCATCGTGGCAGCCGCCCTTGCGGGAACAGCCGCCATCGCCGCAGGCGCCCTGGCGAGTCGCAAACGTTCGTAAACACTTTTTCGCACAGGACGGGTGGATCGCAGCCCTTGCCTTCCCCGTCTACTTCTTCGTAGCGTAAGGGCAAGGCTGCAAAAGCTGAACAATAAAGCGCGGAGTCGCCATGCGGCCCCGCGCTTTTCTTTTAGCGTCGGTCCCTGCGCCGGCGTGCGGCCTATTTCTCCCCCATTTTGGCCATTTTGCCCTCCAAACGGCACTACCGCCGGCAACATCCAGCAGATACGCTGAACCTAGCCGTATAGGCCCTATGAGAACGGGAGCAACCATGGCAGCCTTGTTCACGACCCCCAAACGCAATGACACTACCGCCGGAACCCATGTTGCCGAACCCGACGTTCGCCGTCGCATAGGACTCGCGCACGGCAGCTGGCGCCGCGTGACGCGCCGCATCGTCGTAGGCGCCGTGTGCGCGCTCACGGTGAGCTCGCTGCTCATGCCGAGCGTCTCGCTCGCGGCGGAATGGGTCAAGGTCGGCGAAACCAAATACAACGCCGGCACTGCGGCGGGCGACGAGACCGGCACCTGGTCGTGGGACGGCGCCGACGACTTGAAGCTCAACAACTATAACGGCGGCGAGATCCAGGCCGCAGGCAAGCTCAACGTGAATTACTCGGGAAACAACATCGTCACTGCCGACTGGATCGAAGGCATCAAGGCTTCTCATGGCAAGAATGAGAACGCCGAGCTCAATATCCAAGGCGACGCGGGCAGCACGCTCAGCGTGACATCTACTGAGGACGCTATCCTCTCCACGGGTAATATCAACATCGACGGAGCCGGATCCGTCAACGCCACGAGCGCTGGGTTTGATGCCATCGACGCCGAGGGCGATCTCGCTATCAAAGGTTCGGGCAACGTCAACGCCACGGGCGTATCGGATGGCATCAGGGCAAACGGCAATATCACGATTGACGACAGCGGGGCCGTCACCGCCAGGGCTACCAAGGACAAGGGTATCGGAACCGACAAGAACCTCACCATCAAGGGTGGCGGCACAGTCGAGGCAAGCTCAGCCGATGGTGAGGCCATTTGGAGCGGCGGCAACATCAATATCTCGGACGGCAGCCAGGTCAAGGCGAGCTCCGAGAAAGACGCCGCCGTCGAGGCCAAGGGCAGCCTCGCAGCCACAAACGCCTCCCTCAACGCAAACGGTGTTGAATATGGCGTCTATGCCCACAAGGGCATCACACTCGATCATGCAAACGTGACAGTCCGCGCAAGTAAAGGCAGATACGGTGACGCCATTGCCCTCTTCACCTACCAAGACGATATCGTCGTCAAGAACGGCTCCACCGTGGACGCGTTTGCGGAAGGCGAGGTTTCGGCTGCATTCTCCACCAGAAACGATCGACCCAACGAGGAGGGTGGCCACATCTACATCAGCGACTCCGTTGTCAAGGCCATAGCCCGCTATGTCGAGAACGGCGACGGCCCCATCCCCTACAGCGAAAACCAAGATGGTGAGACGAGCCCCGAGCCCCAAGGCGAGAACATCGGCATCATCGTCCAGACCAGCGAGGGCGTCACACCCGCAGTCATCTCGATCATCCGCAGCAAGGTAACGGCCGAAGGAGATACAGCGGCAATCTTTGCCCGTGCCATGAGCGCTGACGGCAAGACAATCGGCACCATCAAGATTGAGAACGCCGCCATCCAGACGCCCGAAGGCGGCAAGGTCATTGACTATCGCAAGCTCCGTGACGGCATCTACGAGGCAGGCCAAGCCATCGGCACGGGCGACGCCACGATCGACTCCCTCTATATCAAAGCAGTCGCCAAAAGTACGACCATCGCACCTCCCGAGGTAGCCAAGCCGGAAGACCCCAAACCCGACGAGACCAAGCCCGCAGAAAGCAAGCCCGCGGAGTCCAAGCAGAACCCCAAGCCTGAGGGCTCAAAGCCGACCAAGGCCGTTGCGGCTTCAACCACGAAAGCCAAGGCTACCGGCGTGCTCGCGGCAACCGGCGACACCTCGGGTGCGGCCATCGTGGCAACCGTCCTTGCGGGAACAGCCGCTATCGCCGCAGGCACCATGGCGAGCCGTAAGCGTTCTTAGACGCCTCTGCGCACATGGCGGCCCCCGCGAAGGCCCCGAGCCCCAGCACCGTTTAACAACGCCACCGCCGAGCTCCCCTCCGGCGGTGGCGTTTTCCATATGCGTCCGCAGGGGATGCACGAGATTGTCTTTGGTCTAGCCCAACCGGCATACGCTGGCGTGCGACAATTGGGGCTGCCGATATCACAACACTGAGAGAAGCCCGTCATGGAAGCGCATCAAAAGCAGATAACCGTTTATTCGAATCATACGGAAAGCGCGCCTGTCATCTACCTTCCTGTGGTCGTGGGCGACGGCAGCGAGGTTTATAAGTGTTGCCGAGAGCTCGACTGTCCGCCATTCGCCCTCGTCACCATTGGCGGGCTCGATTGGAATCGCGAGCTGAGCCCTTGGGCATGCGACGGGACCGTACGCGATGCCGAGCCTTTCGGAGGCCAAGCTGCCGGTTTTCTTGATAAGCTGCTGAATCAGATAATCCCCCAGGTGGAGTCGTCGCTTCCTCAGCCGCCCACCTGGCGCGGCATTGCCGGTTATTCGCTAGCGGGCCTCTTTTCGCTTTGGGCCCCCTGGCAGACCGATGCCTTTGACCGCGTCGCAAGCGCATCGGGATCCCTGTGGTTTCCTGGCTTTATCGACTATGCGCACGAGCACGCGATGGCAGTTACGCCCGACGCCGTCTACCTGTCACTCGGCAAAAAGGAAACCAAGACGCCCAACCGCATGATGCGGCATGTACTCGACGACACACGCGCCATGGAAGCGTTGCTCGTCGAGCGCGGCATTCCAACAACGCTGGAGCTCAACCCCGGCAATCACTTTGCCCAAACCGACTTACGCATGGCCCGCGGCATCCACTGGGTACTGACGCATTAAAAATGGTGCCCACGCGCATATACGCATGGGCACCATATCTTGTTTAGCTGAACGCAGCTGCTACTCAGCAGCCTCCTCGAGCTCGGAGACATCAAACTCAAAGTCGTTACCCGGCAGGATGGCGTTGAGCACGATGCCCACCAGCGAGCCCACGGCAAGGCCGGAAAGCGAAATCGTCACGCCGCCCAGCTCAAGCACGATGGCGCCGGCGGTGCTGTACGCAATGCCGAGCGAAAGCACGAGCACCAGAGCGGCCACCAGCACGTTGCGGTTGTTTTGGAAATCGACCTGGTTCTCGATGAGGTTGCGGACGCCCACGGCGCTGATCATGCCATAGAGCACGAGCGACACGCCGCCGATTACACACGCCGGCATGGCCGCAATGATAGCCGCGAACTTGGGGCAGAACGAAAGCACGATGGCGCAGCACGCGGCAATGCGAATCACGCGCGGGTCGAACACGCGCGTCAGGGCGAGCACGCCGGTGTTCTCACCATACGTGGTGTTGGCCGGAGCGCCAAAGAGCGAAGCCAGGATCGTGGCGAGACCATCGCCGAGCAGCGTGCGATGCAGACCGGGATCGGCAATATAGTTGCGCTCGCAGGTGGAGCCAATAGCAGAGATATCGCCGATATGCTCGATCATAGTTGCAAAGGCCAGCGGCATGATGGTGATGATGGCCGTCGTGGCAAGACCGCTATCGAACTGCGGCCCAAAGAGCGCAAACACGGTGTCATCCCACACGATGGGAAGACCGACCCAGGGAGCGGCTGCGACGCCAGAAAAGTCGACCTCGCCCAGCGCAGCCGCAACGGCATAGCTCACCACAACGCCCAGCAGAATCGGCACGATCTTGACCATGCCGCGACCCCAAATGTTGCAGATGACGATAACGGCAACGGCAATAACAGCCACAAACCAGTTGGTCTGGCAGTTGGCAATGGCGGAGCTCGCCAGGATCAGACCGATCGAAATGACGATGGGACCGGTCACCACCGGCGGGAAGAAGCGCATGACGCGCTTGGCGCCAAATGCGCGGAACAGCGCTGCCAGCACCGGATAGAGCAGACCGGCGCAGGCAACGCCCAGGCAGGCGTAGGGCAAAAGCTCGACCTCGCCGTTGGGCGCGATTGCGGCATAACCCGCAATAAAGGCAAACGATGAGCCCAAAAATGCCGGCACCTTACCACGCGACAGGAAGTGGAACAGCAGCGTACCCAAACCGGCAAACAAAAGCGTTGCCGAAACCGAGAGACCGGTGAGCACGGGCACCAGCACGGTGGCGCCAAACATAGCAAACAGGTGCTGCAGACCGAGCAAAAACATGCGCGGGCGGCCGAGCGACGACGCATCGTAGATGGCATCGCTGGCGGCGGGCGTCGAGGACTGGGACATGAGAGTCCTTTCAAAATGGAAGGGCGCTCGAGCATAGCGGATTACCTGCCCGAACGATACGATCCGAACCATTGTACGCGATGCGCCATGTCTCGCACGCGCCGTCACCTGCGAACGTTACCGCTATTTCCAAACGCGCTCGGCAATACGCTTGACCAGCGCGATCTTTGCCCATTGCTCGTCCTCGGTCAGCTTGTTGCCAATCTCGCAGCTGGCAAAGCCACACTGCGGAGACAGATACAGGTTCTCGAGCGGAACATACTTTGCAGCCTCGTGAATACGCTCGACGATGGCATCCTCGTCCTCAAGCTCAGCGGCCTTGGTGGTCACCAGGCCCAACACGACCTTCTTGCCAGGGGCAACGTACCTCAACGGCTCAAAACCGCCGGCGCGCGGCGTATCGAACTCCAGGTAAAATGCGTCAACATCCTCGTTTGCGAACAGGTATGGCGCGATGGGGTCATAGCCACCCTCGAAGGCATAGGTAGAGTGGTAGTTACCACGGCACACGTGCGTGTTAATGACCAGGTCGTCGGGGTTGCCCTCGATAGCGGCGTTGTTGAGCGCCACGCCCAGCTCACTCACCTTTTGCAGATCAACCGGGCTCATGCCGGTCTTGGACACAAAGTCGGTATCGCAATAGATGCCCCAGGTGCAGTCATCAAACTGGATGTTGCGGCAGCCTGCAGCGTACAGGTCGGCGATCACCGTACGATAAGCGGCTGCAATGGCATCGGCGAGCTCTTCGTCGGTCTTGTAGACGGCGCGCAGGCTCTCCTGCTGGCCATCGCAGCGGTCGAGCGTGACCTCAGAGAACGTCTGGATAGGCGCCGGGATGGTCTGGCGTGCAACGTGGTCCTCGCCCTCAAGTGCCTTGACAAACTTAAAGTGCTCGACGAAGGGGTGGTTCTCGCCGCTGATGGAGCCAGTCACCACGGCGGTATCGGCCGTGGTCTCCTCGTCGTGGAACATATAGCCCGTACGCGAGGTACGGCGTTCAATGCCGTTGAGCCCCCACATAAAGTCGAGGTGCCAGTAACTGCGGCGAAACTCGCCATCGGTAATCACCTGCAGGCCAGCGGACTTTTGCTTGTCCACCAGGTCGCGAATGGCATCGTTCTCGACGGCCTTAAGCCCCTCGGCATCAAGCGCGCCTACCGCATAGGCAGCGCGGGCGTCCTTTACGGCCTGCGGACGAAGAAAGCTGCCGACGATATCGGCGCGAAACGGCGCGTTCGGTTGAATTGAAGTGCTCATAGATATCTCCCTTTGCATTGGTTGCTTTACTGGGACAGAGTATGAGCGCTCATATGGCCATCGCAAAATATACGTTTATAACAGTTTGATATAGATGCTTCCTATATCAGTTTGGACTGCCATAAAGAGATTTGACCCGTGCAGAATGCAGCAGTCTATATGTGCTGGCGAATCGCGTCGATATAGGCCTGCCCGTAGCGCGTAAGTGTCGTGTTCTTGCGCGTGATGATGCCAATCTCCATGTACTCGTCTACATCAAGCGGAATCGAGATGATACCCGGCCCGTTGAGCTCGTGACTGATCACGCCTGAGCATACCGTGTAGCCGTTGAGGCCCATGGCCAGGTTGAACAACGTCGCACGGTCGCGCACGCGGATATTCTTGCGGCGCTCAAACGTCGAGGTCAGTTCCTCGGAATAGTAAAAAGAGTTGTAGCTACCCTGCTCGTAGGACAGGAAGGGATAGTCCTCCAGGTCCTCGAGCGTCACACTGGAGCGGCCCGCCAGCGGATGGTCGGCGCACACAAAAACGTGCGGCGTGGCGCAGAAGAGCCCTTCGAACACGAGCTCGTTGGCCGCCAGCATGCGCTCGATGACCTCGCGATTGTGCTCCGACAGATACAGGATGCCGAGTTCGCTTTTCATATGCGCGACGTCCTCGATAATCTCGTGAGTCTGCTCCTCGCGCAGGGTAAAGTCGTAGCGCGCGGCATCAAACTCACGAATCACATCGACAAACGCATTAACGGCAAAGGAATAATGCTGGCAACTCACACTAAAGTGCGGCACCTGCTCGGACGTGCCCTTGTACTTACCTTCGAGCAGATCGGCCTGGTCAAGCACCTGTCGCGCGTAGCCCAAGAAGGTCTCGCCTTCCTCGGATACAACGACACCCTTGTTAGTGCGCTCAAAGATGTGCACACCCATCTCGTTTTCGAGATCGCGAATCGATGCGGTAATCGAAGGCTGCGACACAAAGAGCCGGCGCGAGGCCTCGGTGATGCTGCCGCATTCGGCAACCTTGACGACATATCTGAGCTGCTGAAGCTTCATGGCTTTCTCCCTAGACGTTCGTGACGTCGAAACCCGTCGCATCCATCTGACGCATAAACGGCGGCATCTCCCCCGTCGCGGCACAGGCGGCAATCTGATGCAGAGCCCCGGCAACCGCATCGTCTGCCGCAGCGCCGATATGCCAGCGCGCGGCAGCCGTGACAGCCTCGTTGGCATTGGCGACTGCAACGGAGTTGGGAACGGCATCGATCATGGGCAGATCGTTATCGGAATCACCGAACACGGCCACCTCGTCGAGTGTCAGGTCCAAAGCGCGCGCAAGCTCCAGCGCGGCGCAACCCTTGTCCCAACCTGCTGGAAGGATGTCGAACAGGCGCACACGATTGTTGGGAAACACGAGCGAGAGCTCCGGTACCTCAGCGGCAACGCGCTCACGTAGCTCCGCGAGCTCCTCACGCGAACGGGCACTCCAGATATTCGCCTTGAACACCGGTGCGTCATCGACAACAGGACGGCACGGGGCCTCTTCGCCCTTGAGCCACGCGTTGCCGCCCGACTCCATGGCGCGGCGCACGCGCTCGGGGTCGCTCGTCACGCAATAGGCATCGTTATCCCAAAAGTCATCACCCAGGCTGTAGACCTTCAGATACGTATCGTCGGTCTCTTGCTCCAAGTAGTCAGCCAAGCGCATAAGGGCGGCGTTGTCAGTCGCGCGCGAAGTGACCGCCTGACCGTCGACAAACATTACCTGGCCGTTGCAGAACGCGCCGGTCGAGAAGCACTCGACGCAATTGCGGAACATCCAGCCCATCGCGGACGGCTGGCGACCCGAAACCGGGCCAAAGTGCAGACCCGCCGCCTGCATGGCATGAATGCCCTCGATGGCGTAGTCGCTGGCGCCGTCATGCCCGGCTGGAATCAGCGTATCGTCCATATCGGTCAGCACAAGTTTAATCATAAGGCCCCCATTCGTATCGGTCCTACCTATTGTAACGACCTGCCAAAATAAACCTGTCCCTTTTTGGCAGGTGCGCTAGTATAGGGAACAACAGATTCGATGCGGGAGTGCCGGCGGTGCAAACCACAAGGCTGAGAGGGCATGGGGCCCAATCCTTTGAACCTGTCAGTTAATGCTGGCGTAGGGAGCATGCCGCCTTTACAGGGGCGCTGTCTATGCACAGCGCCCCTTTTCTATGCCAAGGAGGCATGTGCAGTGATTGATTCGGAACAGCTTAAGCAACATATGGTCAAGGCCGTAGAGGAGATTCGCGCCACCAATCCGATGGCCGGCTCCATCACCAACACGGTGACGATCGACTTTGTCGCCAACGCACAGCTCGCCGTGGGCGGATCGGCCGCCATGGTCTATCTGCCCGACGAGGGCGAAGCGCTCGTTGCCGGCGGCGGCGCCATCTATCTCAACATGGGCACGCTCTTCCCTATCTACGAGCAGACGATTCCCCGCGCGGCCAAGGCGGCACACGACGCCGGCAAGCCCTGGGTGCTCGATCCGGTGGGCCTGGGCATCGGTAGCCTGCGCACCCAGCTGGTAAACGAGCTCAAGCAGTACAAGCCCGCCATCGTGCGCGGCAACGCCTCCGAGATTATCGCGCTCGCCGGCCTGTGGGGTCTTGAGGGCGAGACGGCCGATCTGAGCCGCGTGCGCGGTGTCGATACCACCGACACGGTCGACGCCGCCCGTGGTGCCGCCGTGGCGCTCGCCCGCTACACCGGCGGCGCCGTAGTGGTCTCGGGCGAAGTCGACCTGATTACCGACGGCATGACCGTGGCCAAGTCCCACGGCGGCAGCCCGCTCATGTCCAAGATCACCGGCTGCGGCTGCTCGCAGGGCGGCGTGCTGGCCGTGTACGCCTGCGCCGCCGACCCGTTTACGGCAGCCGTCTGCGGCACCGCCGTCTACAACGTGGCCGGCACGCGTGCCGCCGCCGTCGCCGACGCCCCGGCAAGCTTTAAGGTCGCCTTTATCGACGAGCTCTACCGCGCAACCGCCCAAGACATCGCCGATAACCGACTCGAGCTCGAGGAGGCATAGGCCATGTCCGAGCCCGTAACCAATGCCAGCATGAACACGCTCGTCGCCGTGGCCATCGCCCCGTGCGGCACCGGCGACGAGCTGTCCGCCGAGGTCGCTGAGGTCGTGCGCGTCATTCGCGAGAGCGGTCTTCCCAACCGCACCACCTCGATGTTCACCGAGATCGAGGGCGACTGGGACGAGGTCATGCAGGTCGTGCGCGACGCAACCTTTGTGTTGGCGAGCAAAGGCATCCGCACCGAAGTCGTGCTCAAAGCCGATATTCGACCCGGATTTACCGACACCATGACCGGCAAGCTCGAGCGCATGGAAGCACAGATCAAAAAGCAGGAGGAAGCACGATGAGCATCCGCGACAACCTTGATATCTCGGCCTATCTGGTACTCGGCCCCGAAAACACGCTGGGGCGTCCCGTGGGCGATGTGGTGGCCCAGGCGCTCGACGCAGGCTTTACCTGCATTCAGGTGCGCTCCAAGGTGGCAAGCGCCCGCGAGATCATCGCGCTGACGGGCGATGCCGCGCAGGCTATCGCACAGGCTGGCAAGACCGGTCAGGTCGCCTTGCTGATCGACGACCGCCTGGACTGCGTACTCGCCGCGCGCGAGCAGGGCATTGCCGTCGACGGCGTGCATGTGGGTCAGAGCGACATTCCCGTCGAGGTCTGCCGCAAGCTGCTGGGCCCCGACGCCATCGTGGGTCTTTCGGCCCGTTGTGAGGAGATGCTCGAGTACGTCAAGACCGCCGACATGAGCCTGGTCGACTACCTGGGCATCGGCCCGCTCCACGAGACCGAGACCAAGCGCGACTGCGGACGCGCGGCCGACGGCTCTATCATCACCAAGAGCTTTGAGGACCTGGCCGCACTCCACGCGGCAAGCCCCGTGCCCATCGTGGTGGGCGGCGGCGTCAAGATGGCCGACTTGCCGCAGCTTAAGGCAACCGGCGTCGATGGCTTCTTTGTGGTGAGCGCCGTCTGCAGTGCCGACGACCCCTGCGCCGCCGCCAAGGAGCTCGTCGACACCTGGCAGCAGGCATAGACTCAAGCCGAGCAGCCGATTCGCGGCCTCATATCTTCAATAGCGGAAAGCGCATCCCAGTTTGGGCCTCCATTCCGGGATGCGCTTTTCGCCGAGTCCGCGGCAGTTTGCCCTACCCCGCTAGGTAGACCTCCAGCGCGGGCAAGGTCGCCTCCGCATCGTGGCGGCCGATCTGATAGATGCGCTCGAGCTCATCGGGCTCGCGGCACAGCGACGGCACTTTCACCGATTCGCTCGGACGCACCACAAAGATTTCGCCGGCAGCCTCGCGACGTGCCAGGTCATCGAGCGTGGCATTGTAAACCTCATGCCGATGCTCAAGCGCTGAGACAAACTCCGGATAGTGACGGAACACGCGACGCAGCATGGGCATCACGCTGTTGGGCTGCTTCACAAAGCCCGCCGGCTGCGTGAGTACCACGATATTGCGGTCATACCCCTGCGCAAACAGCCATGCACTGGGAATAGAATCAGCCACGCCACCATCCAGATACTTATGCCCGTCAATAGCAACGGGGCGCGTCGCCACGGGAATCGCCGACGACGCCCGAATCCACTCGATATCCCGCTCGTCGCCATAGGGCAGGTCATGGTAGACGGCCTTGCCCGTCTCGATATCGGTACACACGCACGTAAATCGCATGGGGCAGGCGCGATACGCCTCCAAGTCGATGGGATCGCGCTCGATAGGCACCTCGTGATAGGCAAAATCGGCATTGAACATATCGCCGGTCCGCAGCCAGCTTGCTACACCCGCATAGCGCTTATCGGCACAATAGGCCTTGTTATAGCGAATGGCACGGCCGATCTGGCGCGATTTAAAATTGTAGCCAAACGCCGCGCCCGCCGAGACGCCCACCATATGGTCGCAGGTCAAACCGTGCTCCATCCAAACGTCGAGCACGCCCGCCGTATACATACCGCGGTAGCCGCCTCCCTCGAGCGCGAGCCCCACCGTGCGCGTCATAGTTGGCTGTGCCATGCGACCATCTCCGTCCCCGCAAATTTAAACGGAACAAGTATACCCATCAACATATACCGCCCCAGTCGCATTTTTATCGAACATCGCATCATCGCGCTGCCGTTTGTCGAATAATAGCCACCCACAGCATGTGCACCCCTATATAATTTTGTACTGTTGTTTATTACTGTTGTTTATTCTACTCAGCAGTTATCAACAGCGAACATTAGCCGGCAAAGTAACCCAACAACGCAGCAAGGCGGGGGCCTGGATACACGCAAAACGCTGAGCAACGACGCGTGTACACGACGAGCTCGCCCGACGCAATCCGCCCCGACTTCAGAAAGCCGCTTAGAACATGGATACTGTCAGCAATTACACCGAAACGCTCGAAAAGACCGTCCGTGACCTTCTCGAGCGTCAGGAGGATCTGATCAGGACCGCCTTTACCGACCAGCTTACCGGGCTTGGCAACCGTGGCGGCTTTGCCCGTTCCCTCGAGGAGCTCTGGGAGCAGGACACCCCCGTTACCATGGCGTTCATCGATATCGACAATCTCAAGCACTGCAACGACGTCTTTGGGCATGACGAGGGCAACCGCTATATCTTGCAGGTAAGCCTCTATCTCAAACTGTATATGAAAGTGGACGAGGCGGCGTTTCGCATAGGCGGCGACGAGTTTGCCATCCTATCTACGATTGCGACCGAGGACGACCTCGCCGAACGTCTGGAACACTGCCGAACGATCCTGCTCAAAAACAACGATTCCGAGATGCCCCACTCGTTTAGCTACGGAGTGGCACACGCCGACCCCGCCCTGGGCGAAGCCTCCAATCGCATGACACTCGATGCCGACCATCGCATGTACGACTACAAGCTACGTCATGCCATGCACCTCGATCGGCGCAATATTACGCAAGTCCACGCCGACGACTTCGAAATAAGCGATCGTATTTTCGACGCTTTTTCGATGCTCAACGAGGGCCGTTATTTCTTTATCGAGAACTTGGACAAGGACCGCACCCTTTGGTCGCAAGGTGCCTTGCGCGATCTCGGTCTTCCTTCGGAGCACATAGACAGCTGCCGCGATTTCTGGAAGACGCGCGTCCATCCCGATGACCTCGAGGCCTACGCCAACGACATCAACCAGATCTTTAACGGCTCCAAACACCGCCGTGTCATGCAGTACCGCATGCGCAATGCCGCGGGTGACTACGTTCTCTGCCGTGCTCGCGGGTTTCGCATCGACGGCGACGGAAATGTCCCCTCGCTCTATGTCGGCGAACTCGTCAACCACTCGCTTGCCGAAACCGTCGACGCCGCCACAGGCCTCGGAACGCAGCGCATGCTGGTCAACGCTATCGATGCCTGCCGTCGCGACCGCTGCGAGACGGGGCTTATAGCGGTGCGCATTCGTGGCACGGCGAATCTCAACGAGCTCTACGGGGCCGAGGCTGTCGACAACATGCTTGCCGAATACGCAGGCCGCATGCTGTCGATCACCCGCGGCAGAAGCCGGGTCTTCCGTTCACGAAGCGTCCAGTTCGTCGTGCTCAGCAACGATTTGGACCATGAGGCATTCGAGCAACTGACCCGCCACCTTAAAGAGGCTGTTTTCGCTCCTGTTCAAATCGCGGGCGACACCATTACTCCCGCCTGCCTTGTCGTCCCGGCCTTTTACGAGCAGTTAACCCATCAAGCGACCGCCGTTTTAGGCGAACTCGACCGTCGCCTTCGCACGGCCGGCGGGCTTGTTCCCAACGACAGCCTCCCCATACCCGAGGCGGAGCGCAAAAGCGCCATCGCCGAACGTATCGACTCGCTCACGGGCCTCTATCGACCCAGCGAGTTTATGCGGCGCGCCAACGCATTTCTCGAGGCAAGGCGCGACGACACCTGGTGCATCGCCACCGTCGACATGGGTCACATGCGCCTGTTTAATGAATGGCACGGCCAGGCCGAGGGCGACCGCGTACTCGCCGATGTGGGCACGGTCCTCAAGGACATCGAGAATGCCGATATGGGCGTCGCAGGGTACTGGGGCCAAGATGACTTTTGCGTACTCATCCCCTTTAAGCACATCACCGTCCATCAAATCTACAACCGCGTTCGCGAGGCAGTAGCCAGGCATGATGACGGCGTAGGTTTTTGGCCGTCCATGGGCATTTACCCCATCGACTCCAATGAGGAGATCACCATCGATGCGCAGGCAAAGGCCATGTTTACCAATCGACGCGCCAAAAACGACTTCAAGGAGCGCATTGCTATTTTCCGCCCCGAAGAATATGAACACGAGATTGCGTTCCACCGCACGCTGACCGAGTTCCAGTACGCGCTCTCAAACGGCCGCATCACGTACTACCTGCAGCCCCAGGTCGATATGGAAACCGGCGAGATCATTGGCGCCGAGGCACTCACCCGCTGGATTGACAAGGATGGCTCTCTCATTTCGCCCGCAACGTTTATCCCCGCACTCGAGGAAAGCGGCTTTGTGGTGACGCTCGACAAGTACATTTGGCAGGGTGTCGCCTCGTGGCTGCGCGAGCGTCTCGATCGCGGCCTTCGCGTGGTTCCGGTCTCGCTTAATGTGTCGCGCGTGGATATCCTTGCCTGCGACGTTGCCGAGCATATGGGGGCGCTTGCCGCCCAATACAACCTGCCGCCCGAGCTCATGCGTATCGAGATCACCGAGACGGCTTATACGGGAGAGTCCGAAGCCGTGGACAAACTGACAGCCGACTTGCACACCCGCGGCTTCTCGACCTATATGGACGATTTTGGCACCGGTCAGTCCACGCTCGCGATGCTCAAGAACGTCAACGTCGACGTCATCAAGCTCGACCGCACCTTTGTGCCCACCGACCGCGATCAAGGCCGCAGCGCGCAGATCGTGTCATCGATGCTCGAGATGGCGCAGTCGCTCCATCTGCCCATTGTAATCGAAGGCGTCGAGACAGATGAGCAGGCGAACATGCTACGCCACATGGGTGCCCGCTACGCTCAGGGCTTCCTCTACTACCGCCCCATGCCGGCGAAGGATTTTGAGGCATTACTCGATGGCGGCAATAACAACTGATACGCTCGCGCGCAAAACGCCACCGCCGAAGGGGGCATTTGTCTCCATTAGCTAACTTATATCCCCAGTTCAAACCGAATTGGGGATATGATACAAACCGTTGTTCCGCCCAAGGAGGTTATCCATCATGAACGAGTCATATCGCCTGGGTGAGCAATCGATTATTGCCTATCTTCAGCGACTTGCGAATGGCATCTCGACCGCCGAACTCGATGTTGCCGCGCTGCCTGCTGAGCTGCGCGCCGTTGGCGAGCAACTGCAAAAGACGCATGCCATCCTGCAACAAGAGCGCCGGCTGCTTGAGAGCAACGCCTATATCGACCCGCTCACCAACTTGGGCAACCGCGGCGGACTCGACCGTCACGTCGAGCAACTCTGGCACAAAGGTGACCCCTTCACCTGCGCCTATATTGACATCGACCATCTCAAACATTGCAATGATAGGTTTGGCCACGCCGAAGGCAATCGCTATATTCTGAGCATCTGCCGCACGCTCTCCGAAACCATGGAGCACGATGAGATGCTGTTCCGCATCGGTGGAGACGAGTTTGTGCTCATCTCGCTCTCCGCAAACGAGACCGAACTCGAGCAGCGCTTGGAGCGGGTACGTGCCGGGCTGATCGAGGCGAGCTCAGGTGGCAAGGCGCCCATGATCGCCAGCTTTAGCTTTGGCTGCTCGCGCGTCGATCCACTTGCCGGCGACACGCGTCGCCAGATGACGATGGATGCCGATCGCAAGATGTATCGCTATAAGCTTATGCATCGCGTGCAGCAACCGAAAGACAATGACGCGCCGCAACGCCCAATCGTCGACCAGCTTCCCTGCAACGACCGGGTGTTCCAAGCGATCTCCATGAGCTCCGAGACGCGCTATCCGTTCATCCTCAATCTCGATACGGGAGAATCGCAATGGTCGGTCAACGCCGTGCGCGATTTTGACCTGCCCTCCCAGCACCCTTTTAACTCACTCGACATGTGGCTCGCCCGCGTTCATCCCGAGGACCGCGACAACGTACGCGCCGAGCTCGACATGGTGATAAACGGCACGTGGCACTTCCACTACATGCAGTATCGCGTAATGGATGCCACCGGAAAATACGTGCTTTGCGACTGCACGGGCTACCGTTTGGACGGCACCGATACCGAGCCCAGCATGTATGTGGGCATTATCATCAACCGAAGCTTGGCAGATACGACCGACTCGGTAACGGGCCTGGGCGATGTCCACGCCCTGGTCAACGCTATTGGAGAGATGCGCCGCGTGGCGCGCGAGGCAGGCTTTATTGCCATTAAGGTCGACGATATCGCTGAGGTCAATGCCCGCTTTGGCTTTGATGCGGGCGACCGTGTTTTGGCAGAAAGCGCTGCCTGCCTCATGGATTGTTCGCGTGGCAAGGGTCGCCTGTTCCGCTCGACGGGACCAATGTTCGTGGCGCTTTTCGATGAGCTCGGCCCCGAGGCAATCGACGAGCTCGCAAACGAAATCGAACGATTCCTGGGTTCTCCCGTGCTCATCGGCTCGCTTGAATATCAGCCGCCCATTCGCGTGGCCACGCTCCATCTGAACAGCGTTGACCGACAGCCCGTTTCCATTTTGAACGAGCTCAAAGCGTTGCTCGGTAAAGCCGTGCAGGTTCCAGGTACCAAACTGGATTAGCACCGCGCCCGCACCGCCTCCCCCATCGTGCGATAATCCTCTGCAGAAGTCACCAACAGCAGAGGGAGTTTGTGATGAAGGTTCTTTTGGTCAATGGCAGTCCCAAGGCAAACGGCAACACCGCCCGCGCACTCGCCGAAGTCGCCGAGCAACTCAACGCCGAGGGTATCGATACCGAGGTGTTCCAGCTGGGCGCCAAGCCCATTCGCGACTGCATTGGCTGTGGCCAGTGCGGCAAGCTCGATTGCCGCTGCACCTTTGACGACGACGTGGTGAACGAGCTGATCGCTGCCGCCGAGCAGGCAGATGGCTTTGTCTTTGGCTCCCCCGTCTACTATGCGCATCCCAGCGGACGCATCCTCTCGGCTCTCGACCGCGCATTCTATGCTGGCAGCAAGGCCTTTGCGCACAAGCCGGGTGCCGCGGTCGCCGTCGCCCGCCGTGGCGGCACGTCGACCACCTTCGATGTACTCAACAAGTACTTCACTATCAACCAGATGCCCGTGGTGGCCTCCACGTACTGGAACAACGTCTTTGGTGCCATGCCGGGCGAGGCCACCCAGGACGCCGAGGGCCTGGCCACCATGCGAAACATCGGCAAAAACATGGCCTGGCTCCTGCGCTGTATCGAGGCAGGACAGGCCGCCGGTATCAACGCACCCGAGGCAGATCGAGCAACGACCAACTTCATTCGATAGAGCGGCGGAGCATGAATATCCAGATTTTTGGAACCAAAAAGTCTTTCGATACCAAGAAGGCCCAGCGCTATTTTAAGGAGCGCCGCATTAAGGTGCAGTTTATTGACCTTAGGGAAAAGGAGATGAGCAAGGGCGAGCTCACGAGCGTGATGCAGGCGGTCGGCGGCATCGACAAGCTGCTCAACCCCAAGGCCAAGGACGAGGAGACGCTCGCGCTCATCCAGCACCTTACCCCTAGCCAGCGCTTCGACAAACTGCTCGAAAACCAGCAGGTTCTAGCCGAACCCATCGTGCGCAACGGCAAAAAGGCCACCGTCGGTTATTGCCCCGATGTATGGGGAGCCTGGGAGTAGCCTGTGTTATTTGCCGGCGCGTGGGTATAAGAGCAGGCGTTTGGCATAAGATTCAACTGTAAGCCATGTCTAACAAAGGAGGGCACATGCCCAACAAACCCGTGAAGATCATCATGCTTACCGGATACCTCGGTGCCGGCAAGACCACGCTGCTCAACCACATCCTCGCTAACGACGGCGGCATCCGCGCCGCCGTGATCGTCAACGACATCGGCGAGATCAACGTCGACGCCAGCCTTATCGCCGACGGCGGCCTTTCCGAGACCGATGACCTCATCCCGCTCACCAACGGCTGCATCTGCTGCACGCTTTCGGACGACCTTGCCAACCAGCTGCAGGGCATCGCCGATTCTGGCAACTTCGACTACATCATCATCGAGGCCTCGGGCATTTGCGAGCCCATCCCCATCGCCTACACCATCTCGAGCTTCTGCGACGAGGCCAAGGTGGGCGGCGAACCCAAGCTCGCGCTCGACAACATCGTGGCCGTGGTCGACTGCGCCCGCATGTACGACGAGTTCAACGGCGGTCGCGACCTGCTGGCCGAGGATATCGACGAGGACGACATCGAGAGCCTGCTCATCCAGCAGATCGAGTTCTGCTCCACGTTGATCCTCAACAAGACCGATACCGTGAGCCCTGAACAGATCGCCGAGCTCAAGGCTATCGTGCGCAGCCTGCAGAAGGACGCCGTGATCGTCGAGGCCCAAAACGGTGAGGTCCCCATGGAGGAGCTGCTCGATACCGACCGCTTCGACTTTATGCGCGCCTACAACTCCGCCGCCTGGATCGAGGCCATGGAGCATCCCGAGGAGCACGACGACCCCGAGGTGCTCGAGTATGACATCGAGACCTTTGTGTACTCGCGCCGCCAGCCGTTTGACCTGCAGAAGTTCACCGATTTTGTTGAGCAGGAGTGGCCCGACGAGGTCATCCGCGTCAAGGGTCCGCTGTGGCAGACCGGCGATCCGGACATGTGCTACATGTTCGAGCAGGCCGGCCACCAGATGCGCCTGATGGAGAACGGCCTGTTCGTTGACTCCGCACCCGAGGGCGAGAAGCAGAAGATCATCGACGAGAACCCCGAAATCATGCAGATTTGGGACGACGAGACGGGCGACCGCATGACAAGCCTGTGCGTCATCGGCCGTCACATGGACAAGGATGCGCTCATCGCCTCCCTCGATGCCTGCCTGACCGACTGGCACCGCGCCTAGGTTTATCCAAGCGGGTATTTGTCCGCCTACGTAACCGCCAAACCACCACGAAGGTGCCTGTCCCCTTCGTGGTGGTTTTTCGTTCTGAGCCAAGGAGATTCATGTTCAACATTGTGCTGTATGCGCCCGAGATTCCGGCCAATACGGGCAATATCGGCCGTACCTGCGTGGTCACCGGCGCCCGCCTGCATCTGGTGGAGCCGCTGGGGTTTTCACTCGACGACAAGACGGTGCGTCGCGCCGGCCTGGGCTACTGGCAAAACTTGGACGTGACCACCTATGCCGGCTGGGAGGATTTCCTTGCACGCAATGGTCTCTCCCCTGCCGACGAACGCCTGCATCTGCTGACCAAAAAGGCACGCCGCACCTATGCGCAGAGTACCTACCGCGATGGCGACTACTTGGTCTTTGGCAGCGAGAGCTCGGGCATTCCCGAGCCACTGCTTGCCGCGGCGCCCGAGCGCTGCGAGCGCATCCCGATGCTGCGCGATTGCGACTCACTCGATAACGCCGAGGCTTGGGGAGCCCACGAGGAATCGCTCGGGCACACCGAGGACAGCCACGAGGCCATCCTTCAACAGGACATCTGCGGCAACTTCGTCAACCCGGACGACTACCGCATCAGCGCACTCAACCTTTCCAACAGCGCCGCCATCGTCCTCTACGAAGCCCTGCGCCAAACAGGCTTTCCGGGAATGTGACAAAGGAACTATCCCTTTGTCACATTCAAGCGCCACGCCGATGGCACACACGCCTAATTGATGCTCTAGATAAAGAGCCCTCACTTTTAATCAGAATTAACTAAAGTAAAATGAAGTTAAACGGCGGTGTGAAAGGAGAGCCTTGTGAAATATCTCGAGAACCCGTTTACCCCCAGTTTTGGCGAGGTTCCTGCCCATCTCGCTGGCAGACAACAGATTATTCGGGATTTGGACCGTGCCTTCTTGAGCCAGCGTAGGCGCCCAGAATTGACCTCGATCTTCTCAGGCGCGCGTGGAACCGGTAAAACCGCTCTCATGTCGTCGCTCGCGACAAGGGCGGAATCCCACGGCTGGATAGCCGTAAAGACGACCGCGCTCCCGGGAATGCTTGAGGAAATCGAGTTCGGGGCGAAACGTGCTGCCGGCCATCTTATCGACCCGTCCAACCACTTCGAAGTCACCGGTCTCGGAATTGCACCGCTCGGCAGCATCGAGGTCAGTCGCGTTCACGATGCCTCAACCTGGCGTTATCGCATGAGCGACATCATCGACCAGCTCAACGAGGCGGGCACCGGTCTGCTCGTCACGGTTGACGAGGTGGACCCGACACTCAACGAGATGATTCAGCTCGCAGCGACGTATCAGCACTTTGTGACCGATGGGAAACGCGTCGCCCTGCTCATGGCGGGACTTCCCAACAACGTATCGACGCTACTGAACCACAAGACGGTCTCGTTCCTTCGCCGCGCCCAACAATATCATCTGGGTCGCATTGCCGACTATGACGTACGCGAGGCCTTGATTCGCACAATCCAGGAAAACGATCGCCTGGCAGATGCTGAGGGAATCGATAGAGCCGTTCGCTCGATCTCTGGTTTTCCCTTCCTATTGCAACTCGTAGGCTACCGTGCCTGGGATCTCACAAGCGATTCGAAGGAAATCTCGTCACGCGACTTTGACCTGGGAATCAAAATCGCGCGCGACGAGATGGACGACCGAATCCTCGCGGCAACCTATCGGGAACTCACTGCAGAGGACAAGCGATTCCTCATCGCCATGCTCGATGACGAGGAAGAGTCCACCACCGCTGACCTTGTCGAGCGCCTTAAGCGTTCGCCGCAGCAGGTCTCCCGCTACCGACGCCGCATGATAGATGCCGGCATCATCGGGGAACGAGGACGAGGGCTCGTCGCATTTGAATTGCCATTCTTCCGCGACTATCTCGCGGCTCAATGCGTGAAATAGGCATCAATAAGGCAAAGGGACAGTCCCTTTGTCGCATCGCCTATAGGTAGCGACCGGTGATGCTCTTGGAGCAAGTGGCGATGTCGCCCGGCGTGCCGGCGCAGACGATTTGCCCGCCGGCGTCGCCACCGCCCGGTCCCATGTCGATCACGTAATCGGCGTTACGGATAAGGTCGAGATCGTGTTCGATCACGATAACCGTGGCGCCCTTGGCAACGAGACCGTCAAATACGTTCAGCAGCACCTGAACATCGAGCGGATGTAGTCCGATCGTGGGCTCGTCGAATACGAATACGGCATCATCCTGCACGCGGCCCATCTCGCTCGCGAGCTTAAGGCGTTGTGCCTCGCCGCCCGAGAGCGCCGGCGTGGGCTCACCGAGCGTGAGATAACCCAGGCCCAGGTCGTGCAAGGTCTGTAAGCGCGTCTGAACCTTCTTGAGTCCCACCGTGGCGTCGAGGGCCTCGTCCACACTCATGTCCATGAGCTGCGGCAACGTAAGCAGACTGCCGTCCTTGCCCTCGCGATGGATATGCGAGGCGGCCTCGGCGTAGCGCGAACCACGGCATGCCGGGCAGACGATCTCGACGTCGGGCAAAAACTGCACGTCGAGCGAAATCGAGCCCGTTCCATCGCACGTAGGGCAGCGCAAGGCGCCGGTGTTGTAGCTGAAGGCACCCGCCTTGTAGCCGGCTGCCTTTGCCTCGGGCGTGCGGGCGAAGGCGCGTCGCAGCTCATCATGGATGTCGGCATAGGTCGCTACCGTCGAGCGCACGTTGGCACCGATGGGCGTGGCGTCAATCAGGTTGGCACGCGCAATACCTTCGGCATCGACCCAACGCACGTGTCCCGGCAGGCGCTCGCCGGCTGCCTGCGCCTTGAGCGCCGGGATGAGCGTCTCGAGCACCAACGTCGTCTTACCCGAACCCGAAACGCCCGTCACCGCGACAAGGCGGCCGCGCGGGATATCGACTTCGAGCGGCTTGACGGTATGGATGGCATCGGTCGCCATGCGGATATGGCCCTGGTCGAACATTTCCTCGTCAGTCACCTGCGGACGCAAGCGCTTGGACTCTGCGCGCAAAAACGGGGCGATGCGGCTGCTTTGCGATTGTTCGACCTCGTCTACCGTGCCAGCGGCAATCACATTACCGCCGCCTGCTCCGGCAACGGGGCCCATCTCGACCAGATAGTCGGCTTCCGCCAGTACGCGCGTGTCGTGGTCGACAACAACCACGGTGTTGCCGACATCCACCAGATCGCGCATCACGCCCACCAAGCCGTCGACATTGGCAGGATGCAGGCCGATCGAAGGCTCGTCCAGCACATAAAGCACGCCCGTCGACCGGTTGCGCACCACGCGGGCAAGCTGCACGCGCTGGCGCTCACCCGTGGAGAGTGTGGCACCAGCGCGGTCGAGTGAAAGGTAATCGAGACCCAGGTCGACCAGGCGACGGGCCACGCTCAAAAACGAATCGCAGATATCCGTCGCCATGGGCCGCATCTCGGGCGGCAAGGATGCGGGCACCCCGTGCATCCACTCAATGGCCTCGCCCAGCGTCATGGCCGCGGCCTGCGCCAGATTGATACCGCGCACCTGGGGCTGGCGCGCGGCCTCAGAGAGACGCGTGCCGCCGCAATCACGGCATGCTCCCTCGCGCAAAAAGCGCGCAACGCGTTTTAAGCCCTTATCGTCCTTGACCTTGGCGAGCGCATTCTCGACGGTATAGACGGCGTTGTAATAGGTGAAATCGAGCGGCGTGGCGCCCTCGCCGTTTTTGGGCACGTAGAGAATGTGCTTTTTAACCGCCGGACCATGGAACACGATGTCGCGCTCTTGAGGCGTGAGCTGGTTAAATGGCACGTCGGTGCGCACGCCCATCTCGCCAGCCACCTGCTTCATCAGATCCCACATGAGCGTGCCCCAGGGAAGGACCGCACCTTCGTTGATAGTCTTTGACTCGTCGGGCGCCAGGCTCGCCTCGTCCACCTCGCGCATGACACCGGTGCCGCCACAGGTGGGGCACGCACCGCCGCTATTGAAAGCCAAATCCTCGGCACTCGGCGCGTAGAACTCGCGGCCGCATGTCGGACACGTGAGCGACAGGCCCGCAGCCACGTTAAGGCTCGGCTCCACGCGTGCCCCGCAATGCGGGCACACGTGATGGGCACAGCGACTAAAGAGCAGACGCAGGCTGTTGTTGAGCTCGGTCATGGTGCCAAAAGTGGAACGCACGCCCGGTACGCTGGGACGCTGATGCAATGCGAGCGCCGCCGGCACGTGCAGCACCTCGTCCACCTGAGCGTGTTCGGCCTGCGTCAGGCGACGTCGAGTATAGGTGCTGAGTGCTTCCAAGTAGCGACGCGAGCCCTCGGCGTAAAGAACGCCCAGCGCCAGCGAGCTCTTGCCCGAACCCGATACGCCGGCAATGCCCACGAGCTTTCCCAGCGGAATATCGATATCGATGTCTTTGAGGTTATGGACGCGCGCGCCACGCACCTCGATAGCCTGCGGGCTCATCTTCTGTTCCGTCATCTTTATCACCCTACTCATGCCATAAAACTCGATCGCGAATGTACGCGCCCAGCATGGGCACGGTAAACCGGACGAGGCCGTATCCGGCAGCTTCGATGACGCGCTCGCGAATCAGGCTTGCGCGATATTTACTCGCCCAGCTCTGGGTGCGATCGCAGCGCTCAATGATATCCGCCATGCGAGTCGGTTTGCCCTCGTCAGTAGCCATGGCCTCGATAAAGAGGCGCTGCGGACTGCGCAACCCGTAATACAGGGGCGCGTCAACCGCTTCGTAGAACTCGGAGACGGCATCCGCATGGCCATCCTCGACATCGCACCTTTCAATGACCTGCGAGTTGCGTCGGACAGCAGAGCGCCACATGTAATAGCCCACCAGCTGAACCATATAGGGATGCCCCATGCTCTTGCGTGCCGCAAGGTCCGCCGTCTCCGCGTCAACGTAAAGACCAGCGTCTTTGACCGTCTGGATATATGAATCGCGCACCTTGGGCAAAGATATCGCCCCCAGCGTACGCTGCTGGGCACGCCGCAAAAACGTCACGCTCGGCTCTTCGAGCAGATCGTCAACCATACTGGGTAAGCCGGCGAACACCAGCGCAAGACCGCGCTGGTCGCTATCGGGCAAGCCCGTGGCATCCTGATCTCCGAGCACCTGCTGATAGAGAACGGCAAGAGCCGCCAGTTCCTCGATAGAAGCCGATTGCGCCTCGTCAATCGCAAACAGTATGCCCTTGCCTGGACCGAGCTTCTTGAGGCGCTCGTTGACCAGTCCTCGTAACGTCTCGCCCTTTGCTCGCGCCGCCTCGACCGACATCCGGCCAAACGACGGACCGAGCTCCATTGACGTCACAACGGGTTTATTCGAGCGAAGCGCGTCGGCTAAGCGGTCGCATAAGCCAAGCGAAGCGGAATCGGAGATAACCGCCCATCCGCGCTCGCTGGCTAGACGTTGCAGCTCCCGCAGGAGAACCGTTTTGCCGAAGCCGCGGTTTCCCGTAATGAGCATGAGCCTACCCGGCGCTCCGGCGCCGTTGTCGAGTCCTTCCTCAAAATCTTCGATGACCGACTCTCGACCGATGAGTATCGGAGGCCGCTTGCCAGCCGTGGGCTTAAAGGGATTTGGATTCATGTCGGCCTCCTCGGATTGGCAAACCCTGGTAATAGTTATACCAACTTATACCGAGTTATACCAATTAAATGCGGCAAAGAGTCTGACCCTCTATCATCTATGGCCGAAAAACTCGGCGTCTGCTGCTCGCCAGGGACGGAAGGTAGAGGGATCGACCTTTACGTGCGCCGCGGCGGGTACGTCGTACCATTTGACCGTGTAGCCGGCGCCGTGAGAGCAAAAGACCGAGTCGGGCGTGTTGGGCAGATCGGCCTCGGGCTCATAGGCGGCCGTCTCGATGACGCGCTCGGCATCATGACAAGCCGCATAGCCGGCAAACTCTAGGTACAGATGACCGCGACCGCTCGTGTAGGCAGCCACCTCCAGCGCGTAATCCTGCACCTCAGATGCCGGCACGCGACCCACAAGCTTCGCCCGGTCTCCCGCCATCGTCGGCGGCTCGTACTCGGCACCCATGCGCGTAGCGTCTGACAACGCCCTGCCCACGCACTCCCCCGGCACCTCGAGCTCAAAGCGATACCACGGCTCCAACAGCACCGCCGCGCCGGCCTCGCGCGCCCGCATCAAACCCTGGCGAATCGCGCGGTACGTGGCCTGGCGAAAATCGCCGCCCTCGGTGTGCTTGGCATGCGTGCGGCCGCCCGTGAGCGCAATGCGCACATCTGTGATGGGCGAGCCGGTCAGCACGCCCAGGTGATCGCGCTCCATGGCGTTGGTGAGTGCCAAACGCTGCCAGTTAAGATCGAGCTCGTCGGTCGAGGTCACGGTGCCAAACTGCACGCCCGAACCCGCTGGCAACGGCTCCAGACGCAGATGCACCTCGGCATAGTGGCGCAGTGGCTCAAAGTGACCCACGCCCTCGACCGGCTGCGAAATAGTCTCCTTATAGAGAATGCCGCCAGACTCAAACGCAACCGGAAGACCAAAACGATCAGCCAACACCCGCTGCACGACCTCGAGTTGCACGGCGCCCATCAGCTGTAAATGAATCTGCTCAAGATGAGTGTTCCAGCTTACGCCGAGCATGGGATCTTCGTCCGCTAACTCAGTCAGCGCTTTGAACACCGCATGGACATCGTGTTCGCCCGGAAGCACCGTATAGGTGAGGACCGGCGCAATGACAGGCGCATCGCCCGCGGGCTCCGCGCCCAGGGCGTCCCCCGGGCGAACGTGCGCAAGACCCGTCACGGCGCAAATACCGCCAGCAGCAACTTCTTGGGCAAGCTCATACTTCTCGCCGTTATAGATGCGTACCTGATCGACCTTCTGCTCCCATGCCTCGGCACCGGAACGTCCGGCAATCATCTGCTTGGCATGCAGCGTGCCGCCGGTCACCTTAACCCATGCCAAGCGCTCGCCGCGATCCCCGCGGCTGACACGATAGACGCGCGCGGCAAACTCCGGGAGCCACGCCTGTTCACGCATCAGCGCGCATATACCATCCAACAGCTCGTCCACGCCTTGGTCCTTGAGCGCCGAGCCGGCAAAGCAGGGAAAGAGCTTGCGCTCGGCAACCATGCGCGACAGCGTTGCGACAGAAAGCTCACCCGCATCAAGAAACTCCTCGAGCGCCGACTCGTCCAACGCAGCAGCGTCCTCCTGAACGGCGCCGCCCGCCAGCAGTTCGCTGGCGTCTAGGCAGCCCTCGGAAAGACGCTGCCCAAGTTGTGCCAGCAAAACATCGCGGCCGGGATTCTCCAAATCGATTTTGTTGATATAGATGAACGTCGGGATGTCATAGCGCGCAAGCAGGCGCCACAGGGTTTCGGTGTGCCCCTGCACGCCGTCGTTGGCGCCCACCACCAGAATCGCGTAGTCCAGGGCACGCAGTGTGCGCTCCGCCTCGGCAGAAAAATCGACATGCCCCGGCGCATCCACGAGCATAACGTGGGCTTCACCGTGGTCGAGCACGGCCTGCGACGAGAAAATCGTAATGCCACGCTCGCGCTCGATCTCGTTCGTATCCAGATGCGAATCGCCATCGTCAACGCGGCCGCGCTTGCGAATGCGACCCGCGTTAAACAGCATGGCCTCGGCCAGCGTGGTCTTACCGGCATCGACATGCGCCAAGATTCCAACGACAGCTTGCTTCGACATGGCTCTCCTCTTATTACAAGCCCATCGCACGCGGCAACGGGCACTCACGCTCCACACTGGATGATACAATTTACGGGCCGGCGGGCGAAGCGGGCCCTATCCCCCGACCGAGCTCATCGCCCCGCGTTGCCGCGCGGCGATTTTCGTAGGTTCGCGCCTTGCGAAAGCCGGCTTGCAAAACAGCGCAGCGAACGAAAATGGCCCCACCCGGAGCCATTTTCGTCCGCGCGAATTGTTGATACGCGTCTCCGCTCTTATGCCTCGCGCAGCCAGTCAAACGCAACACGCGGTGTGCCGTCCGACACGTACACGATACCGGCACGCTTAAACCCGGCCTTGGTGATTGCGCCCTGCATGGGCAGGTTGTCCTGATGCGTGTCGATACGCAGATGGTCGATGCGTTCCTTGGCAAAGGCAAACATCGCAGCCGCGACACCATGCGTGGTGCCGTCGGATGCCACGCGGTGCAGCACAGCGTACGGAGTGTCGCTACGCCACTGGCCACCCTCGACCACATCGTAGGAACTGTCCGGCCCCGGCAGGAAGGCAAACGTCGCCACCACGCGACCGTCGACTTCGCACACATAGCTGCCACCGGCGGCGATATCGGCAGCCAGCTGCTCGGCCGAAGGCGTGCCCTCGGGCCACTGCGTGGCATTGCCGTGTGCGCGCATAAAAGCGCGGGCAACGTCGTAGATAGCCATGACGGCGGGAATGTCGGTATCGAGGGTTTTTCTGATCATCACGCGGCGACCTCACGTTTATTGGTATCACTTTGGTTGAGCAATGATACCAGCGTTTGGAGAGGGGCACGAAGCAGATGGGGAGCAAAAAGCGAGCCGCCTGGTCAAAGGCAAAAAGCGAGTTTTTGGGCACTGCCACCGGCGGCGATATGAGCGACCTGTTTGCGCGCGAAGACGAGCGCCGCGACGCCCTGGACGCCGAGCGCGATGAGGCCTGGCGCTACAAGTCGTGCGAGCGCAAAAACCGTTACGACACGCGCGCTGAGGCCGAGGCTGTTATGGCCGACTGCGAAAACCGCGGGCGGCGTGGTTTGGCCTGCTACAAATGCGAATACTGCGGTGGATGGCACCTGACGTCGCACCCTTGGAAATAGGCACTGCATCGGCACAGCATTGACGGAGTGTCAGCCATCGTACGCAAGCTACGGACGCGGCGGCACCAAAACATCGTAACGAACGACCTTGCCCGCAAGCTGATAGCTCGGCTTAACGCCGGCAAGCAGCGGCCCCTTCACCGGCCGCTTGATAACAACCTTGCGCGGGTGCACCGCGAGCGCAGCTTCGACCAGTGTTTCCTCATCGGCACACGGCTGCTCCAAATGGTGCAAGAGTTGGAACTTCTTTTTGACCGCCGCGCTTTTGGTGCGCCCGGGAAACATGGGGTCCAGATACACCACGTCGGGAGCCGCGAGCTCGTCCTGCTCGATCAGCCCAGCTGTATGGCGAAGGCCGGCAATGCTGTCCTCGCCCGCATGAAGGCGCATGCGAGCCACGGCAGCCGCAAGCACCTGATCATCCGCCGCGCGATCCAAGGCATCCTTGAGGAGCGCCGCGATCACGCAATCCTGCTCATACAGATCGACGGTAAAGCCCGCGGCCGCCAACAGCAGCGAATCCTCGCCAAAGCCTGCCGTGGCATCAATCGCCCATGGGCTCTCGATGCCTTTTGTGCGCGCAGCCTTTACCAGCAGCTCTTGCTGCAGACGGCCTTGCTTGAGTCGTGGCAGCATGCGGGCAAAATCGGCTCGCAGCTCCATCGAGCCGTCGGTGAGCGTGAGGCCCTCGGGCTTCCCGGTCAGCTCAAGCCCCGCGGCCCGAGCAACAGAAAAGGGATCGACGACGCCCATGGACACTCCTTAATAAACAAACGAATACGCGGGGCGCCGTTTATGCCAGCACCCAACCGTCCGCTATTGTCCCACATGCGACATGGTCCACAGCATCCCAATGCAAAGCACCGCCATCAACCCCGTGCACACGGCAGCGATCACAGAATCGCTCATGCGCCTTCCCAGCGACCGCGGCTCTCGTACTTGCTCTGCTCCGTACATCATGACTCCTCCTTGAGACCAGCTCCTTGTTACGGCCTCATCATCGCAGCGCCGCACATGAGCTGCCATCGATTTGGCTTACGTCCAGCTTTCCTTTTTGAAAGGTTGGATCGTACAGGCAAGAGACGCTTTCAAACGCATGCATCGTCCCGTTGAACTACAATGTGCTTCACGATATGTGCCGTAACCTGGGCGCGACAGATTCTCCGCGCCCGCATCGAAAGGACCAGCTATGAGCGCTGCTCGCAAGACACTCAAAATCCTTGCCCTGATTTATTTTGTTCTGGGCATCGCCAGCCTCGTCATCGGAATTGCCGGCATTGTTACCGGCAATTTTGGATCCGCTTACGGATCGAACGCCACACTCGCCGCTGTTGTGGTGATTGTTAAGGGCCTCGTCGACCTTGCCGCAGGCGTCGCCGGTATCAAGGGCGCCAACAAGCCTTCGCAGGTAGACGGCGCATTTAAGCTCGGTATCGTTGCCGCGGCAGCCACGCTCCTCCAAGCCGTGCTCACGCTTCCCGCACTCGGCGGCAGCTCCGTCAATATCGTCGCCTTTGTCATCGTGGTCTACGACCTGTTCTTTGTTCAGCAGGCACGCGCCGTTAAGGCCGAGAACAAGGACCGCCTGTAAGCGCCCGCTTCTCATAACCTCTGTTGCAACCAAGCAACTAAAAAGGGCCGATCGCGCATCTCCGCGGTCGGCCCTTTGCGTTTGCCCAGATAAAACCTGCCAAAACAAACCTGTCCCTTTTTGGCAGGTTAGTGACGGTACTCGGCGATGATGAAGTCGATGTCAGTCTGAAGGGTATCGAGGTTTGCCAGGCGCTCTTTGTCGGCGGGGCGCGTGCGGTAGTAGTAGGGCGTCATCTGAAACACCGCCTCGATGTCGGCCTGCGTCTGAAGCGTAATATTCGCAGATACCCGCTGCGTTCCGACTAACTCGAGCTCGGTGGTCTTCGGCAGCTTCTCATCGTTAAGGTACGGCGTGTCGTAGAGCACTTCCTTGAGCCCAAACAGATGACGAGCGCCCGGCACCACGGTGTAGAGCGAGCCCTCTGGCGCCAGCACGCGGGCAAACTCACGCTCGTTAAAGGGAGCAAAGAGCTCGGTCACCATATCGAAGGCGCCATCGGCCACGGGGATGTCCTTCATGTTGGCCACGAAGTAGGTCGCATCGCCGCGCTTGGCGGCCAGGCGCACCATTTCTTTGCCCAAATCAAACCCGTAAGCGTCCACGCCCTGCACCGCGCCCATGGCGCTGGTGTAGTAGCCCTCGCCACAGCAAATATCGAGCAGCGTCATGGGACAGTTCGTAGACGCGGCACGTCCAGACACCCGCTCGCGCACCAGCTCAACCATCGCATCGCGCAACGGCGCATAGTAGCCGCGGTTCAGAAAGTCACGTCGGCTGCGCGCCTGCGACTTGGGATCGCCCATGGAATCGCCGCTCTTGGACGAGCGTAGGAGGTATAGATAGCCCTCGCGCGCGCGGTCAAACCGGTGTCCGCCCGCGCATGCAGCACCGCGCTCATTGTCCGCCAACGGCTCATGGCAAACGGGACACAACAACATGGCAACTCCTTAGCGCGAACAACACAACGCCCACCATTGTCGCACGCCTTCCCCACCTAGTCATTGGAGACGTTCTTGAATGACTAATCGTTTTAGAACGTCCCCAATGGCTAGTCGATTAGGAGTATCATCGTCTGCGCAAATAGGCACGAAAGAGCATATTAGAGATTGAGAGCGTATGGCTGATACCGCATCTAAGCACATTGACATGACCACCGGCTCGCTGTGGCGCAATATTCCCCTGTTCGCCTTCCCCGTGGCCGCCACGAGCATCTTGGAGCAGCTGTCGAACCTCATCGCCACGGTCATCATCGGTAACTTCTCGGGCGACCAGGGAACCCTCGCCATGGCTGCGGTCGGCTCCAATGTTCCGCTTACCAGCCTTATGCTCAACCTGTTTATTGGCATATCGCTTGGCTCCAACGTGGTCATCGCCAACGCTATCGGCCGCAACGATCAGAACATGGTCAAACGCGCCGTCCATACCTCGATTTTAATGGCGCTCGTGGGCTTTGTCGTCATCGCACTGGGCGAGATCTTTGCCGAGCCCATGCTCGCCGCGCTCAACGTTCCCGCCGAAACCATGCCGCTCGCTTCGCTCTACCTTCGCGTCTTTTTGCTCAGCATGCCCTCAATCTTGCTCTACAACTTTGAAGCCGCAATCTTCCGCTCCGTCGGCATCACCCGCATGCCGCTGCAGGCGCTTGCCGTGTCCACCGTCCTCAACATTGGCCTGGACCTCATCTTTGTCCCCGTACTTCACTGGGGCGTCGCGGGCGTCGCCATCGCCACCGCCATCGCCTACACCGTCAGCGCCGCTACGCTCTTTATCCGTCTGCTCAAGACCGACTCCGTCATCCGCGTCACCCCACGCGACTTGGCTATCGACCCCGTCGCCCTCAAGCGCATCGTCAAGATCGGCCTGCCCGCCGGCATCCAAAGCGCTGTCTTTGCCGTCGCCAACATCATCATCCAGTCCGCCATCAACAGCCTGGGAACCGAGGTCATGGCAGCATCGAGCGCCGCCATGAGCCTGGAGTACGTGTGCTACAACCTGCTCAACAGCTTTAGCCAGGCGTGCACCACCTTTGTGGGACAAAATCACGGTGCTCGCCAGATCGACCGCTGCACCAAGACGCTCAAGGTCTGCCTGGTCGAAGGCGGTATCGTTGCACTCACCACGATCATCGTTATTGTCGGCCTGGGGCGCGAGATTTTGTCGCTCTTTAACAGCGACCCCAACATCGTCTCGATCGGCTATATCCGCGTATGTTCGATCTTCCCGGCGTACGCCTTTAGCATGTTCTACGAAAACATGTCCGGCTACCTGCGCGGCTTTGGCATCTCGCTCATGCCCGCCCTCATCACCATGATTTGCGTCTGTGGCATCCGCTTCTATTGGGTGTTCTGCGTGTTCCCGCACTTCCGCACCTTTGCGAACATCATGATGGTCTACCCCATCAGCCTGGGCACCACGGCGTTCTTTATGGTCGTGGCGGTGCTACTCTGCCACCCGGCACGCACCTATCGCGCCACCCAAGCCAAAGCGACAGCCCGCTAAACACCGCACTCAACGCCACGCCAGTCATTAATTGACAATATGCGAGCTCATATAGTCGATAAAGCGCCTCGTGGCGATGGGCATGGTGTCCCAGCTGCGCCAGGCTGCCACCACGTCGCGCGAGGGGGCATGCACGATGGGCCGCACGCGAATATCGGCCCGCATGCCCTCCACAGTACGACGGTAAAGCATGCTCACGCCCAGGCCCTCCTCCACCATCGCCATGATGGTGTAGTCGTCGGTCACCTCACTCGTCACGTGCGGGGACAGCCCATGTGCCGCAAATGCATCGAGCACCAGGCTCTGCTCGCCCTCATCCAGCAGCACAAACGGCTCGGACGCCAGGTCGGCGAGCGTCACCTTTTCCTTTGCCGCCAGCGGATGCGCGGCCGGCAACAATGCCACCAGCTCGTCGTGATAGACCACGCGCTTCTCGAGCCCAGCGGTAAATCCACGTGCCGTAAAGCAAAAGTCAACCACGCCATCGTGCACCCATTGAGCGTTGCGTGTGTAATCTCCCTGCTTGAGGGTAAAGTGCACCCCCGGGTGCAGGGCCCCAAAATCGCGGATCACGCGCGGCAGCACGGTACGACTCACGTTGGTAAACGTCGCAATGCGAATATCGGTCGACGAAAGCCCTAGCAGCTCCTGGCGCTTGCCCTCGAGCTCGGCCTCGGCAGTCACGATCTGGCGCAGGTACGGCAGATATTGTTTACCGTCGCGCGTAAGCGAAACGCCCTGCTTTCCGCGCTCGATAAGCGTGGTACCCAGCTCGCGCTCGAGCGCCTTGACGGCCTGGCTCACCGCACTTTGCGTATAGCCCAGCTCGTCCGCCGCACGTTTCAGGCTGCCGCAATCGACCACCATACAAACAATCTGATACCGCGATGCCATCGTGCCTCCACATCGATGTAGCCGTAAAACGTTTTGCCAGGGCTTTTCGCATCTACTTTAGCGTTTCTTAATCATACTGAAGATACATTCGCTTTACTACATCCAAATCTGGGAGCAGAATCCTTTTTACGAAACCGTTCTGTAACAAAAGGAGTCCCATGGATCGCAAAAAAGCAATCGCGCTCTCATTTTCCGTTCCCGTCGCATGGGGCTTTTCGTATCCCCTCATGAAGATCGGTATGGACAGCATGAACGCCACGAGCATCGTCGCGCTACGCTGCATCATCGCCTTTGTAGTCTGCCTGCTGCTCTTCCACAAGCACGCGTTGCGCATCAACCGCGACCTTATGGTCCGTGCCGCCATCATCGGCGCCATTATGGCAACCGAGCTCACCTGCATGTGCTTGGGCTCCAGCCTCACCTCCGCCTCCACCGCCGGCTTTTTGCAGAGCCTGACGGTCGTGATCGTGCCGTTTGCCAATGCCGCCCTGCTGCGCCGCGCCCCCGAGCGCAAAGTGCTCGTCGGCACCGCCATCGTCACCTGCGGTATGTTGCTGCTCTCGGGCGCCGACTTCACCAGCCTGAACCCGGGCGCACTCATCATGCTGCTCTCCGCCTTTGTCTATGCCGGGCACATCATTGTCGCCAAGCGCTTTGTCGAAGAAGTCGATCCGCTTGCTCTGGGCGTTTGGCAGCTGGGCTTTGGCGGCCTGTTCTCGGGCATTGCCGCATGCGTCTTTGGCGGCTTCACGCTTCCCAGCACGCCCAGCGAAATCGTGGTCGTCGTCGCGCTCGCACTCATCTGCTCTGCCTACGGTTTTATCACCCAGACGCTCGTGCAGCCCCACGTGCCCGCCGAGACCACCGGCTTCGCCTTCTCGCTCGAGCCGGTCTGCTCCGCCGTCTTCTCGTTTTTCCTGGTTGGCGAGGTCCTGAGCCCCATCGCCTTCTTTGGCGCCGCCCTCATTCTCACCGGCGTCATGGTGGCAACCGTCGAGCTTCCGCGCCTCCGCGCACATGAACAGGCTCGCATGGCAGGAGCACCCGAGCACGTCTCGTAGATCTCACTCCTTATGCAGCCGCGACACAAAGGTCTCCGGACGCCCTTACAATAGATGCCAACAGAGCATCTGCCATAAAGGAGCCCCATGGACACCGCAACCCGCGATCGCAACATAGCAACTTGGTTGGGCGATGCGCCGCAGCCGGTACGTGACACCACGAACCAGCTGCTCGAGCGCATCGCCCTTTTGCGTACCGAGCAAACCATCTACCCGGCACAAGGCCACATCCTCAATGCCCTCGTCTACACGCCGGCCGACCAGGTCAAGGTCGTCATCTTGGGTCAAGACCCCTATCACGGGCCCAACCAGGCCATGGGACTGTCGTTCTCGGTCCCCGCGACGCAAACCAAGTTGCCGCCGAGCCTGCGCAACATCTATAAGGAACTCAAAGCCGATTTGGGTTGCCCCATTCCCGCCACGGGAGACCTAACACCATGGGCACAGCAGGGCGTCCTGCTCCTCAACACTACGCTCACCGTGCGCGAGCATACCGCCAACTCGCACGCCAAACTAGGCTGGAGTACGCTCACCGACTACGTTATCGAACGCTGCTGTCAGCTGCCCCAACCGGTAGTCTTTTTGGCATGGGGCCGCTTTGCCCAACAGATGGTCGAAGGTAAGCTCGTCGCAACTGGCGCGGGCAAGGCAACCGGCAAGTTCTGCCTGGCCTCCACGCACCCCTCGCCGCTTTCGGCTAACCGTGCCACGGCAGGACTCCCCGCCTTTATGGGGTCGCGTCCCTTCTCCGCTGCCAATCGGCTACTCGAACAGCACGGCTCGACCCCCGTCAACTGGACTTGCCTCGGCTAAAAATCGATACATCAAAAACGCGCCCGACGGCTTCCATCGGGCGCGTTTCCTATTCGGGCCAAATAAATTGTGTGCGGCCGGCCTCGCCGCCATCGATCAACAGGCTCTGCCCGGTCATAAACCGGTTGGTCACGCCCACAAAGTAGATCCACTCGGCGATCTCTTGGGCGGTAGCCCAGCGCTTAAGCGGCGTGAGCTCCATAATCTGGTTCCACAGGTGCTCGTCTTCTATCACGCAACGGTTGAGCGGCGTGATAACGCCGCCCGGGTCCACACTGTTGGCGATGGCCTGCGGTGCCAGGCGGTTTGCAAGGTTCTTGGTGTAGGCGATAACGCCGCCCTTGCTGGCGGCATAGGCGGGAAACTCCGATCCCGTATGCCCGCTCGCCGACCCCACATTGACCACGGATCTGATAGCCGGCGCCGGCTTGGCGGCAAGCCCCTCCCCCACAAAGGCGTAGCACTCGGTCACGTTGATGGTGCCACACAGGTTGGCGGCGATATCATCGGCCGAATCCTGCGTACCGGCAACGTTCACGATTACCTGGGGCTCAAGATCGCCTGGAAACGAGTCCGGCTCGCGGACATCAACGATCAGATGGCGGTAGCGCTCGTGTTCGATCGCCGCCGGCAAAAGATCAAAGCCCACGACCTCGTGGCCCTCGTCCAAAAAGCGCTGCACGCACGCGGTTCCGATACCGCCCGAAGCGCCCGTGATCAAAACCCGCATACTTGCTCCTTAGGCGGTTGCGTGGCGCTCGAGGTACTCGGAGCCCACGTTCTCGCGCTCCCAGCCGCGCACGACCTTGTAGCCCACGGGGCTCAGGAAGACCTCGCACAGTAGCTCGGCAGCAGCGCCGGTCAGCGAGCACATAAGGACCTGCACCCAGGTCCAACCAAAGAACGTGTGGCTCACCACAATGGCAAAGACCAAGTTGTCGATAAACTGGCCAACACCCGTAGACACATAGGAACGGAAGGCGAAGCTCGCAAAGTTATTCTTTTTGAGCATACGGCCGAGCGACTGGTTGAGCGTGGAGTTAACCACGGCAGAAACGAGCATTGCCAGCGAAGAGCCCAGCACCACGTACCAGGTGCCGCCGATGGTGGCGTTAAGGGCAGTGTTGACCTCGATCATGCCCGTGTCGTAGTAGGCGCCCCACATGCCGGGCGTGAGCGAGCATGCCCAAAAGCACAGGCTCACGGCCAGGTTGACTAGCAGCGCGAGGATAGAGATTTTGATGGATGCCTTGGCGCCAAAGCGCTTGCAGATCATGTCCTGGCACAAAAACGAAACCCAGCTCACTACAAAGCCGCAATCGAGCGCCAGATACGGCAGGCTGATAAGCTCCTTGTTGGCCAGCAGGTTCATCATGATGACACTCACGAAAAACAGCGAAACCGTTGCCGCGGGAATGCTCCGCAACAGGACCTTGTAGTCCTCCATGACCTTCTTGATCATTATGTACTCCTTTGGTTTTAGGTTTAACGAGCAGGATATCGGACCCGAACTGCTCGGACGCCCCGGTCTTGAGACGACGGTGGGTATGATAGCCGCTCACACGGCATCAGGCAAGCAAGCGGCGCGGCAGCCCCGCAGGGCCACCGCGCCGATGCGTTAAAACGCTACGTTGCCAAACTCCGACAGGATAAGGTCGGGGTTGTGATCGGTTGCCCAATCCACGTTCCACGGGCTCGTGAACAGCAGCAGCTTACCACCGCGCATGTCCTCGACGCGCAGCGTGTCGCGCGTGAGCGAAAGGCCCGGGATATCGATGGTATCGGGGTCGTTCTGGATCCAGCGGATGTCCGTATAGGGCAGCGGCTGGCGACGAACCTCAACACGGTACTCGGCCTTGAGGCGACGCTCGAGTACCTCAAACTGCAGTACGCCGACCACGCCCACGATGACGCTCTCCATGCCGGCACCCAGCTCGCGGAAGATCTGGATAGCACCCTCCTGGGCAAGCTCCTCCATGCCCTTGACGAACTGCTTGCGCTTGAGCGTGTCGACCTGCGTAATGCGAGCGAACATCTCGGGGGCAAACGTCGGGATCTGCGGATACTGCACGTGACGCTTGCCGGAGCACACGGTGTCACCGATGCTAAAGATGCCCGGGTCGAACAGGCCCACGATATCGCCCGCGTACGCCTCGTCCACGATGGCGCGGTCATCGGCCATCATCGACGTGCCCGTGGCAAGCTTAAGTTTGCGGTTGCCCTGCACGTGGAAGGCATCCATGCCGCGCTCGAACTTGCCCGAGCAAATGCGCACAAAGGCGATGCGGTCACGGTGGTTCTTGTCCATGTTGGCCTGGATCTTAAACACAAAGCCGCTAAAGTCGTCGCGGCAGGGATCGACCGGTTCGCTGGTGAGCGTGTCGGTGTAGGCACGCGGCGTCGGGGCCAGACGCAGGAACTCCTTGAGGAAGGGCTCCACGCCAAAGTTGGTGAGCGCCGAGCCAAAGAACGCCGGGCTCAGCTTGCCGCAGGCCACGGCATCCAAGTCGAGCTCGTCGCCGGCACCATCGAGCAGCTCGATATCGTCCATTAGGTTCTTATGGTTCTCCTCGCCGATGAGCTCATCCATGGCGGGGTCGCCCAGCTCGGCCTCGACCTCGGCGACCTTCTTGGTGGCGTTGGCGTGACCATCGCCCTCAAAGGCGATAACGCGACGGGTCTGACGATCGAACACGCCGCGGAAGTTGCGGCCGCTGCCGATCGGCCAGTTCATGGGATAGGTGTTGATACCCAGGACGTTCTCGATCTCTTCCATGAGCTCAAACGGATCGCGAGCCTCGTGGTCGAGCTTGTTCACAAAGGTGAAGATGGGAATATGACGCAGCGTGCAGACCTTAAAGAGCTTTTTGGTCTGGGCCTCGACGCCCTTGGCGCCGTCGATGACCATGACCGCGGCGTCGGCGGCCATAAGGGTACGGTAGGTATCCTCCGAGAAGTCCTGGTGGCCGGGGGTATCGAGGATGTTGACGCAGGCGCCGTTGTAGGTGAACTGCAGCACCGAGGAGGTAACGGAAATACCGCGCTCCTTCTCGATGTCCATCCAGTCCGAGACGGCATGCTTGGCCGAGCTCTTGCCCTTGACCGAGCCGGCGGTCTGGATGCTGCCGGTATAGAGCAGCAGCTTCTCGGTAAGCGTGGTCTTACCGGCGTCCGGGTGGCTGATAATCGCGAATGTGCGGCGCGACGAGATTTCATCCGACAGGCTTGCCATGCGGATCCTTTCTTGCATTGAGTGCATTACGTCGTTGTAACCGCACTATTGTAGCCGCGAAATCCCGCCATAGGGCGCCTATCAGGACAAATTCATCAGTTGGGGCATGGGGTAGCAGTCGATGGCGGCACTCCGCAGCAGTTTGTCTCGATCTGTAACATCTAGACGGTTTTTGAACCTCTACCTGTTACAGATTGAGACAACCAGGTGGGCGTCCCAGAAAGATCTCGATCTGTAACATCTAGCAGCCAAAATCTTCTCCAGTTGTTACAGATTAAGACAACCAGGTGGGGCCCGCCAGCAAAATCTCAATCTATAACAGGTAGCCGTCCAAATCGGTTCCAGATGTTACAGATTGAGATGAATGAACGAGCGGACAATCCGTATTTGCCTCTTGCATAACTGTGCATAGTGTATATATACTGTGCTTACCGGTTATATACACGTGTAGCCCAACAGCTAAGGAGCCGCTGTGGACATCATCCTATCCAATTCGAGCGATAAGCCCATCTACGAGCAAATAGCCTCGCAGGTCAAGGCTCAGATCCTTTCGGGAACGCTCGCTGCGGGAGCCAAACTCCCCAGCATCCGTGCACTCGCGAGCGACCTTGGCGTGAGCGTCATCACCACCAAGCGCGCCTACGCCGACCTAGAGCAGCTCGGTTTTATCTGCACCGTGCAGGGCAAGGGCTGTTTTGTCGCCGAGGGCAACCAAGAACTCTTGCGCGAAAACCAGCTCTGCCATATCGAAGAGCTACTTGCGAAAGCGGCAAGCCAAGCCGAAACCCTGGGCGTCACACGCGACAAGCTGCACGAGATGCTCGACCTGGTAGCCCCCGAAACCATGCAGTAGCCATCTGCAAGAAAGGCTATACCATGCAAAACCTTTTAGAACTCAAAGGCATCTCACGCCGTGTAAGCGACCGTTTTTCGCTGCGTGATGTCACACTCGCTGTGGAGCCAGGTCAGATCGTCGGCTTTGTTGGTGCCAACGGTGCTGGCAAAACAACGACGATTCGAGCTGCCCTCAGGCTTATAAAGCTCGATGCCGGCGAGGTGCACCTATTTGGGCAGCGCTGTGGCGCCGACGCGCCCGATGAGACGCAGCGCCATCTACGCTCCCGCGTCGGTCTTGTCCTGGACACGTGCCCCTTCCCCTCCACGCTCAAGGTGGGCCAGATCGAGTCGCTCGTAGGCCCGGCGTACCCCACGTGGGACCGCGAAACGTTCGCCGGATTCATCAACCGATTTGGCCTCGATCCTAAGACAAAAGTCAAGGACCTCTCCCGCGGCATGGGCATGAAACTGCAGCTTGCCTGTGCACTCAGTCACAATGCCAAACTGCTCGTTTTGGACGAAGCCACCGCAGGCCTCGATCCCATGGCACGCGAGGAACTGCTCGATGAGCTGCTTGCCTTTGTCGCCGACGGTCAGCACAGCGTGCTGCTCTCGAGCCACATTACGTCCGACCTCGATCGCGCCGCCGACCGCGTCATCTGCATCGATAACGGCTCGATTATTTTTGACCTGCCGCGCGAGGACATTACCGACCGAGCCGGCATCGCCCACTGCACCCAAGCACAGGCCGCCGAGCTTATGGCTTGCGTCGAAGGCGCCCGTGCCGTCCACCACGCCTATAGCGTGGACGTGCTCGTGCCCAACCGTCGCGAAACGCTCGAGGCCTTCCCCGAGATTCCCAGCGATCGGGCAACCATTGATGACTATCTTCGCCTCATGCTGAAAGGAGCTTCGAAATGAAACGCGCCTTTATGTCCGAGCTCGCCATCGTTCGCACGCTCGTCCCGAGCATCGCAGGTGTCGGCCTGTTCATCTTCGTCGTGCTGACCGCCGTCAGGGCATCGAATGGTGATTCCGATATGAGCGCCGCCGGCGCCTTCGCGATCAGTGCCATGTCGCCTATCATGGCCATGACGTCGCTGGCCGGGCTCGACAACCAAAACGGATGGGAGCGCTATCGGGCAACGCTGCCCATCTCACGCAAAGACATCGTCAGCGCACGCTACCTGTGCATCACTATCTTCTCGGTCATCATGACGTGCGCGGCCGTGCTGTTGAGTATCGTCGCCATCCCGATCTTAAACAGCGTGGGTATCCCCTCCACGGGAGAGACCGTCTTTGAGACCGCAATCGCCTCGGCAATATCGATGCTTTTCTCCCTCATGGCGGTGTTTTTGGTACTGCCTCTGTTCTTTCGATTTGAACACATGAAGGCGCAACGCCTATCCGTTGGTCTGTACGCCCTATACATGTGCCTTATCATGGTCACGCTAAACTCATTCAACCCCATCAGCAACCAGCTCATGTCGGTGATTGCCGGGGCGAATCCCGATCCTTCCGTTCTTGGCTTCCTGTGCGCAGGAATTGCCGTACTGGTCCTCGCGCTATGTGCAGTCAGCTGTACCGTCAGCACCAAGGTTTATCAAGTACGCGATCTGTAGGCACGCGAAACTCGACCTATGCAGGCCACTATCGGTCGCAATCGCCCATCCGCAAATCCGTGACAAACGGCATGTCCCCGGCGTGCGTCACCGTGCTACTTGCGCAGCGGCTTGGGCAGCGGAATGCCGGCGGCGATGGCTGCGGCAATGATCATGCAGACGATGCCCTTGAGCGGGAAGCACATGAGCAGCAGGCCCACGACCATGACGGGCTGGCGCATGACGGCGCCCATCGTCGATGCCGTGCAGACGGCGACGCAAAAGACCGGATCTGCGCCGGTGAGGATGGCAAGGCCATAGCCCAGGCTTACGCCCGAGAAGATAACCGGGAAGAAGTGGCCGCCGAGCCAGCCAAGGCTGATGAGGGCGGGCGTCAGCATGGCCTTAACAAGACCGGTCGCGATAAGCACGCCGGCAGGAATGGTCAGATAGGTTTCCATGAGCACGTCGGCCTGGGTCTCGCCAGCAAACATGGTGTAGGGCAGGACCGTGCCGCAGATAGCAAGCGCCAAACCGGCTAGCATGGCCTTGACGACAGGACGCTCCCCTATTGCATGTGACAGTGCCTCGCTCGCATGCTCGGAGACAAAGTACAGCCAACCGCATACGGTGCCGACCAACGCCAGCGGAATGAGCCAGACAAGTTCCAGATTGCCCACCTCGGCGGACTCGAACCTGGGCATGCCCATGCCGCCGCCCACAAGCTGGCCAAGCAGCAGGTAGGTGCCCAGACCGCCGGCAATCGCGATGCCGTAGACCACCGTCTTTTGCGCCTTGGGCAACTTGATGGTGATCTCGCCGGACGCGGACTCATCGTCGGCGTCTTCGCCCTGGCCATCGGCGCTACCGGCAAGCGGTGCCACAAAGCCAAAGACGGGCGCGGTAAAGAGCGCCGTCAGGGCAGCCTGGGTACCCAGCAGCGTAAGCTCCCTAAACTCGGCGCCAAAGCGACGCATGCGGTCGCCGACCCAGCTGCACAGACCAGCGATAACGCCGGTCAGGCCGGCCTCCGGTCCAATGCTTCCGCCAAACAGCAGCGGCAGCAATGCCGCAAGCGAAAGCTTGCCCAGTTTGTCGTACGGGTAGCGCCCGTCTTGCTTAACCTTAGCCATCACCTGGTTGAGGTCATCGGTCTTGGTGCCTGTCATCTTTTCGTACAGACCGATTAACAGGCCGCCCAGCAGGCAGACGAAAAACGGGTACGGCAAAAAGCCAAACGGGCCGCTGGCGAGTTCGGGCGACGCCGCGCCCAGCATGTGGGGGATCTCGGTCCACAGATAGTCGATACCGTGCTCCATCGCAAAAAAGAACAGCCAGACCGCGGCACCTGCGAACGCACCGGTCACGGCAACGCTAACTAAAAACAGCGCGCGGTTTGTGGGTTTGGCAAGGTTGTCCATCGGGTCCTCCCGCGGTCAAAGTCGACATAATTACGTTTTATTGTAGAGCGAGCGTTGCCCAGACAAGCCAACCATCTGCGCCACAAACGGCACCATTGGGAGTCATAGTGGGGCAGGCTCAAGACTTATCCGTTGATAATCGAGACAATCTCGCGCAAATCGTCGGCAAAGTAGATGCCTTGCTGGCGCCTCGGGCTCGAAAGCCCCTTATCAATCATGTGCCCGAGCAGCGCCTTGAGGTCGTTGTAGTAACCGTCAAGGTTATACAGGATGCACGGAGCACTCAGGTGCCCCAACGACACCGCGGACATGACCTCGGCAATCTCCTCGAGCGTGCCCGTGCCGCCCGGAAATGCGATGAACGCATCACCGAGCTCGATCATCTTGTCCTTACGCTCGGCCATATCGCTCGTCACGATGAGGTCATCGATGCCGTCGTGCTGAAACTCGGCCTCTATAAAAAAGCTCGGCTCAACACCCGTCACGTGTCCACCTGCCTCGAGTACGCTATCGGCGAGCGCGCCCATCAGGCCCGATTTGGACCCGCCGTATACCAGCGCGTGCCCGTTGGAGCCAATCCAGTTGCCCAGCTCTTGCACCGCAGGCAGAAATGCTGGGTCGTTACCAACGCTGGCGCCCAGGTATACCGTGATATTCATATTCAGTCCCCCTCGTCATGACGCGCAGCGCCCGTTCTAGCGCTGGCGTCGACGATACTCGCGCACACGACGCGAAAGATCGGCGAGCTCGTCGCGATCGAGCTCTTCCAAATGCTCCAGATCGTCCATAAAGCGCGCCATGGTGTCCTTTTGGCGCATCTTGATGAGCGTATTGCAGTAGTTCACCGCCACGCCCGTGAGCATGGCAATGTAGAAGATGCTGATAACGCTCAGGACAACGGTAATCGCGCGGGCGACCGGCGTTTCGGCCGGGATATCGCCAAAGCCGATGGTCGAGACCGTCTCAAAGCTAAACCAGAGACCATCGCCAAACGTAAGGGTCGTGGGCTCGGACAACCAGACGGCCGTCGAGCACAGCAGATAGAAGATGAGGAACAGGCCCGTGATACGCACGAAACCGGCCTGGCGCAAAACATCAGCAAGCGTCCTGAGCTTTTTCATCGCGACCCCTTTTCTCAGACGTCCAATCACATTCGCTCGGTATTGTCCCACGCCTCTCCCGCAAACGAAACTAGTCATTGGGGACGTTCTTAAATGACTAGTCAAACAAGAACGTCCCCAATGACTAGTCGTTTAAGAACGTCCCCAATGACTACCAGCTGCCGACTGGGCAGGCTGAGCTGGTATCCTTATGCGGTAATGTCTCGATTCGTTAGGATTGCATGTGAGAGCTGCCACTGTCCTTCGTTCAGTTATATATCGCGCCCTGGCCGTTGTGCTTGCCGCGCTTGTCGTGCTGAGTTCTATCGCGCCTGTCCAGGCTTTTGCCGATGACTCTAGTCAGCCAGTCAAGACGGTCCGCGTTGGTTGGCTCGTCAACAGCGAAGGCTTCCAGAACGGCACCCCCGGGGAGCGTCTTTCGGGATGGGGCTACGAGTACCTCCAGACCCTGTCGTACTACACGCCCGGCTGGCGGTACGAATACGTCTCCGGCACCTTCACCGAGCTTATGGACATGCTCGAGGCAGGCGAGATCGACCTCATGCCCAACATCTCCTACTCCGAGGAACGCGCCCAAAAGCTGCTCTTTTCCTCGAACCCCGAGGGCACCGAGCGCTACTACATCTACGCCAAGCCCAATCGCGACGATCTGGCCAAGGGCGACCCCCAAGCGCTCCAAGGCCTTACCATCGGTTGCAACTCCGGTGTTATGCAAACCTTCGTTGGCCAGCAGTGGCTCGCCAACGAAGGAATCACCTGCACATACAGGGAGTATGACGGAGGCTCCATGCTCTTTGACGCACTCGCAAACGACGAAGTCGACGCCGTCATCATGAACGACACCATCTCGTCACCCGATGCGTCGCCCATGTTCTACGTTGGCTCGAGTGACTACTATTTTGCCGTCCCCAAAAGCCGCCCCGACCTGATGAACGATATCAATGCCGCCATGACGGCAATCGCCCGCGTCAACCCACGTTATAACGACGAGGTCAAGGCGAATTACTCGGCCCAAAACAGCGGCTCATCATCGCTCACCGGCCCCGAGCGCTCCTGGCTCAAAGCAAACGACAACACCATCACGATCGGCTATCTTAAAAACAAACTCCCCTACTGCACGCAAAATGACGACGGCGAAATGGAAGGGTCGCTCGCCTCGCTTGCGACGACGCTACACGATAAATTTGGCATTACGGTCAAAACCGTCGCCTTTGATAGCTACAAGATGATGTCAAAGGCCCTGTCAAAGGGAAGCATAGACGTTGCGCTGCCGGTATACCGAGATTACTGGTTTGCCGAGCAAACAGGCGTTGTGCAGTCGATATCGTTGGGGACCATATCCCTCACCGCCATCTACACCGGCAGCAACCTGAACAAAGACCTTCAGAACATCGCCTGTACCAAATCATCGTTTGTCAACAAAAATGCACTTGAAAGCCTGTTCCCCACAGCGACCGTAACCGAATACCAATCCGACGATGAAGCGTTCGACGCCCTCAGGAAGGGAACGGCGCACTGCATCGTCGCTCCCAGTTCACGCGTAAAAACCATCGGTGACCGTTACGATCTCGAGGACTGCGAGACGGTCGAGCTCCCTGACACCTGTGAGCTCTCGTGCTGGATTTCGCGCGGAAAGCCCGAGCTGCTGGGAATCATCAACAAGGGCATCATCAATGCCGGAGAATCGCTCTCCGCAAGCAATTTCTCCTCCACGTCGTACACGGCCCAGGAATCCAACACGCTTCAATTCCTTTATCGCAACCGCACCGCCATTGCAGCTACCCTCATCGGTATGTTGTCGGTCGGCATCGTCCTGCTCATCTGGGCGCTCGTGCGCGCTCGAACCGAGCGCAAAAAAGCCGATGCTGCCAACGCCGCTAAGACGGCATTCCTCACGCGCATGAGCCACGACATCCGAACGCCGCTCAACGGTATCCTGGGCCTTATCGAGATCGAGGAATTGAAGGAAGGCGATATCCAGGTCGCCCGCGAGAGCCGTGCCAAGGCGCGCGTTGCCGCCAATCACCTACTCTCGCTGATCAACGACATCCTCGAGATGGGTAAAATCGAAGACCGCAAGCTAACACTGGAACATGCGCCCTTTAACCTCAAGGAGCTCTGTGACGATACGCTGGTGCTGTGCAAGCTCCGCGCGTCCAGTAACGGCATCACCATGCAGGACAATAGTCTGCCGTACGCCACGGGGCCATACATGATCGGCAGTCCCACCCATATCCGACAGATCATGATCAACCTATTAGACAACAGCATTAAGTACAACAAGCACGGCGGCTCCGTCACCTTTAGCTCAAAGACCAAGCCACTCGATAACGGGCGCGCGCTCTTTTGCTTTAGCGTTTCGGATACCGGCATTGGCATGACTCCCAAGTTTTTAAAGCATATCTATGAGCCGTTTGCCTAAGAAGGTGACGATGCGCGCAGCAAGTTCCAAGGAACCGGCATGGGCATGCCAATCGTCAAGTCGCTTATTGAACTGATGGGCGGTACGATTGAGATTTCGAGTGAGGTTGGCGTGGGGAGTACGTTCAACGTCCAGATTCCGCTCGATATCGACAAGAACCCTCAGGCGCGGGCAGATACGGTCGAGAGGGTGCTCGACTGCTCGCTCGCCGACATGAACGTGTTGCTCGCCGAAGACAACGAATTGAATGCCGAGATTGCCCAGACGCTGCTAGAATCCGAGGGCGTCGTGGTCACCTGCGCCGCCAATGGCAACGAAGTCGTCGATCTGTACCTGTCACATCCCGCCGGCAGCTTCGATGCGATTCTGATGGACATCATGATGCCGGGCATGGACGGCTATGAGGCAACCCGCGCGATTCGTCTGAGCGAGAAGGTCGATGCAGCCGATATCCCCATCATCGCGCTCACCGCCAACGCCTTTGCCGAGGACGCCAAGGCGGCACACGATGCCGGCATGAACGCCCATCTGTCCAAACCGCTCGACTTTAACAAGCTCAAAAACATACTCGCCCGCATCAAGAAAAACGGATCCGTTTCGCTATAGTTTGTGCTCAATCACCACGCACGACCAGAAAGGAAACCAACGATGTTTAGGCCCTTACGTCGAAAGAAACGCGCCATCACTGACGAGGAAGCGCGCGAACTGCTCGCTACCTGCAAGCGCGGCGTCTTTGCCGTCAACGGCGACGATGGCTACCCGTACGCCATTCCCGTCAACTACTTCTTTGACGCCGAGCACGACAAGATTTATTTCCATGGCGCCAAGGCTGGCCACAAGGTCGACGCACTCAAGCGCGATGACAAGGTCTGCTTTACCGTTTACGGCAACGAGTGGTACCAGGACGGTGACTGGGCTCCCTACGTTATGAGTACCGTAGTCTTTGGCCGTTGTCGCCTGGCGAATGACACCCCCGCGTTTATCGAGGATAAAGTTCGCCAGCTCGCGCTTAAGTACTACCCTTCTGCCGAAGAAGTCGAAGAGGAAATCGCCAAGGACATTAAGGGCGTCCAGCTCTACGAGATTACGATTGAGCATCTTTGCGGCAAGCAGATTCAAGAAAAATAAACCTCCGCAGCAGGTCTGCGCCCAATGGTTACAGATGCCTTACCACACGGGGCCTTCTAGCCAACTTGGCAGAAGGCCCCACATGCAGCGCACGCTTACCGTGCATTAAAAACGTAGCGGTCCAGGCGGTCGCACGCTTCCCTCACGCGCGAAAGCGGCAGCGCCAGATTCACGCGAATGTGGCAGGGCCCGTGGAACGGGCGGCCGTCCTGATACCCCACGCCCACGCGCGCCCCCTCGTCGAGCAACCACTGAATATCGCGGCCATGCTCGCGGCACCACTCGGTGCAGTCCAGAAACACCATGTACGTGCCCTGCGGACGTGAAAACGCGACGCCCTTCCAGTGCTTTTCTGCATACGTGCAGAAGTACTCGATATTGCCGGCAAGCACCTGGTTGAGCTCGTCCACCCACTCGTAGCCCTGCGGCTGATAGGCACCGATAAGCGCATGCATGGAGAGGACATTCATCTCGTTGTAGTGAGTCTTGTCGGACACGGCGCACATGCGGTCACGCAGCGTCTCGTTGTAGACAATGTGGTAGCTGCCGACCAGGCCCGCCAGGTTGAACGTCTTGCTGGGCGCGTAGAGGGCAACCGTACGCATGCGGGCATCCTCGCTCACCGACTGCGTCGGGATATGCTTGTGCCCCGGCAGGATGATATCGGACCAAATCTCGTCCGAGATCACCACGCAATCGTGCTGGCGATAGATGTCCATGGCGTGCTCGATCTCGTCGCGCTCCCATACGCGGCCGCAGGGATTGTGCGGCGAGCAGAACACCGCGGCATGGATGTGGTTTTGGGCGAGCTTGTGCTCCATGTCCTCAAAGTCCATACGCCACACGCCTTGATCGTCGAGCTTAAGCGGGCTGTGGACAATACGATAGCCCGCGGCCTCGATGGACTTGGTAAAGCCGATGTAGGTAGGGCTGTGGACTAGCACCGCATCACCTGGCTGGACATACGCGCGTAGCGTCGACACGACACCGCCCAGCACGCCGTTTTCGTAGCCGATATGCTCCGGCGCCAAGTCCTCAACGCCGTTGCGACGGCTCTGCCATTCGATGATGCGGTCGAAGTACTCGGGACGCGGATTGAAGTAGCCAAACATGGGGTGCTGAGCGCGCTTGATGATGTACTCCTGAACCGTGGGCACCGTGGCGAAGTTCATGTCGGCCACCCACATGGGAATGCGGTCGAAGCCCTCGTCGGGTGCGTTCGGAGCCATACCGGGGATCTCGCCCCAAGAGTCAACGGCGATGGCATCCATGCCGTGGCGGTCGATAAGCGAGCTAAAGTCGTATTTCATGCTGAGCTCCCATGCAAAGCGGACTATTTTGGTAGGCGTTATTGTCCACCAGCATGGGCGATTTTGACATGGGGTTTGGCGCTTAATTTGACGGGTTCAGACGAATGGCTGGTTAGTCTTGCGCGTCGTTGACGGCGACTACGGTTAGCTGGGTTTTATCGACCGTAAAAGATATGTCGAGCCCAGCATAAGCTAAGTGGTAAACGCGGTTTGGCTCGTGCTTGCTGCCCGCGCGGCGCGGATCTTGGCAAAGGACCTCGACCAAGCCGGGGAGCTTTGCGGGCGGGACCATATCCTGCAGCGCTTGTGGAAACTCAACATCGAGCTCTTGCCACGGAGCACCCTCAATCCAGCCGCCGGTCGCATCCGGGTGGCAGTCCGCAAACGGGATGTAGGGCTTGATATCGTAGATGGGCGTGCCGTCGCGCAGATCGGCCCCCAGCACATGGATGATGGGGCCGTCGTCGGTAAGCTCCACGCGGTCGAGCTTAACGCAGGTGAGCCCGATGGGATTAGGGCGAAACGGACTGCGCGTGGCAAAGACACCCACGCGCTCGGCTCCGCCCAGACGCGGCGGGCGCACGGTTTTCGACCATTTTGCGTTGGTGCCGGACCTGTCCTGCGTTTTAGCGTCGACGGCAATATCCTTAGCCGTGCCGCCGGGCGTTCCGTTTTCGAAGCGCCACAGTAGCCACAGGTGAGAGAAGGAATCCAGGCCCTCAACCGCTGCATTGGAGGCAAATTCCGGCTCAAAAACGATGCGTCCCTGCAGATGAGGCGCCAAAAAGCTGTTGCGCGGAATGCCGAACTTCTGCGGCAGGTCGGTATGTATGTGTGCAATAGGTTCCATGCCGGTCATTGTACGGCATGGAGGCGTGGGGCGTTGCGCGCAATTCTTCGCCGCGGTCCCCCGTCGTGCAACCAACGGTTGCTTGGAAGGGCGCCTGCCGCCGCGTATGCTTAAGCCATCAACCAGCAGAAAGGAGCCGCTATGGCCTTTGCAGAAAAGCTCATTGCTGTCCGTCGCGCCCATCACCTTACCCAAGAGCAGCTTGCCGCTAAGCTCTTCGTCACACGCCAGGCCATCAGCCGGTGGGAGCGCGGCGAGGTCACACCGGGCATCGACATGATGAAGCTCATCGCCGCCGTAACCGGAGAACCGCTGTCCCACCTGCTCGAAATGCCTGAGCACTATTGCCAGAGCTGCGGCATGATACTCACGCCCGACGACTGCGGCACCGATGCCACGGGCACCGCGACCGATCATTACTGCAAGTGGTGCTACGACCACGGCAAGTACACCTATGACACCACCATGGAGGCAATGATTGAGGATTGTGCCCCGCGCCTGGCACAAAACACCGGCATGTCGCTCGACGAAGCCGTCTCGCTCATGGGCGCCGTCCTGCCGCAACTGGAGCGCTGGCGCACCATGCAGGAAAACGAGGCGCGCTACGGTGCCGAGGCGCGGGCGCGCTACGGCGATGAGGCTATCGATGCAGCAAACGAAGCGTTGCTGGACATGGACCCCGAGACATGGAACGACATGAAGGAACTTGAACGCGCTATTCTGGGCCAGCTCTCAATTGCCATGGGCATTGGCGACCCAGAGAGCAACGAGGCTCGTAAGCTTGTCGCGATGCATCGTCGCTGGATTGCTCTCAACTGGGGATGCGAGCCCCAAGACGAGGCGTACCTGGGCCTCGCCCACGGTTATCTTGCCGACCAGCGCTTTGTTGACTACTACGACAAGCCCTGCGCCACCGGAGCCACGGCGTTTCTGGTCCAGGCCATCGAGTCTTCGTTGACGCGCGCATAGACCGCGGCGGCTTTGGGTATTTCAATCAAAACCTCAACCGATTGGAGACCTATGGCTACTAATCACGAGCTCGCGCTGTACGTTATGACCGGCTGCCCGTATTGCTTAAAGGTCAAGCACTTTTTGGCCGATAACGGCGTGACCATTCCCGAGCGCAATATCTCGACCGATTCCGATGCCGAACAGACACTCATCGCCGTCGGCGGAAAACGCCAGGTTCCCTGCCTGTTCATCGACGGCAAACCACTCTACGAATCGAGCGACATCATCGCGTGGGTGCAGGAAAACCTGCTCTAGTACGCACGCTCTGTCCGTCCAGGGCCCCAACCCATACGACCCAAACATGTACACCAGCATCCAAAGTCGACATTTTTCGACATCTTTGGATGCTGGCGTACAGCTTTTTGGTAGTCATGGACGCTCTTGGCCGGCTAATTGTTTGAGGAGACCTTTGGATTATGGCTGTTTGACGCCTCTGGAAAGGTTTCCGAGAGGGCTGTGGTCAAAAAAGGGCAAATATGAGTACTGCTACCTGTTTAGTAGCAGCGATTTTGATCACTTCAGGAACTATTCAACGTTCCACTCGTCCGCAGACGACGTTATTTCTCCTCATATGTTCAATAAAAGTAGCTCTTAATGGGAACAAATCTCATCAGGAGCTACAATTTATAGCAAATAAATGCAACCATAATGGCAACAGTACTCATATTTGCCCTTTTTTGACCACGACCCTCCAGAATAGTCGCTGAGAGCGACACTAAATGACAAAATCCGACACTTGAACGTTCTTATATGAGTAGCCATTGAAGGACACCTAACGACTACTCCCATTCGCGACACACTGTGTCGCGAATTAAGCTGGCCCCATTACCGAAGACCAGTGAGAGCTCCTGCCCAGAATCTCAATAGCTTAATAAAGGGCTCCCCTCCGGAAGTTCAATGAGCATCCAAATTCCAAGCTGAAAAGCAAAGGAGTATCGAAGCCGTCAATGCTCATTTCCTATCGAACAGGCAGGTCAAAACAAGCTAATTAGCCCGATGAACTGCTTGTATTTTTGTCTACAAAATTGTATAAAAAAGAGAATCCGAGAACCGGCGCTCGACATTATGTCGATCGATAGGAGGCGCCATGGATGCTAAGCAGCTCGAAAAGATGATGGGGTTTGCTCCCGGAGAGTTGAAGAAAGCCGCGGAAGCCTACGAAAAAGATGAGTGGCCGAAAGGTCACACCATCAAGTTGGGAAGGCCACCAATCTCCGATGAGCCGAGCGTCGTTATATCAGCACGTGTGGGCGAATCGATTCTTGAGGCGTTTGACGAAAAAGCCAAACGCCATGGGCAAACACGCACGGAGCGGCTCAGAGAGCTCATTACACTTGATGCACTGATTGCCTAGGCCCGCTCCCCCGTCGGACCCAAACATGTACACCAGCATCCAAAGTCGACATTTTTCGACATCTTTGGATGCTGGTGTACATGTTTTTGCTACATAGTCGTTGGGGACGTCCTTAAATGACCAGTCGTTAAAGAACGCCCCCGATGACTAGTTAGCCGTGGAAGCGAGCTGTGGGTGCAAGCGGCTGTTCACGAAAGACGCGCTCGACGGCAGCGCGGTATTCGTCGACCTTTTTGGTCTTGCGTACGATCTTGTGGACGGTAGCGGGATCAGCGAAAGCGCACTTGGCGTAGAACCACCACTCCTTCATGCGGAAGACCGCATTGCCGCCAATCTCTTCTGCATATGCCGCAAACAGCGTGTCGTGGAAGCGCTGCAGCTCAGCAGCCGTTGCAGCAGGGCCGCCCTTGACCATGCGAGCCAGAGCGGGGTTCGCGAGCAGGCCACGCCCCAACATCACATGGCGCGTGCCGGGATAGGCCTCCACCAGCGCGTCCATATCCTCAAGATCAAAAATGTCACCGTTATAGGCCACGGGGAACGGCGCACGCTCCAGCGTCTCGCCATAAAACTCTTTGCGCGGCAAGCCCGTATAGCGGTCCTTCTGTACGCGCGGATGCACGATCAGCTCTGCCAACGGCATGCGGCAATACAGATCGAGCACGCGCTCGTATTCGTCGTCATTCTCCAGCCCCAGCCTGGTCTTTACCGACACCGGCAACGGCGACCGCTCGCACACATCGCTTAAGAACGCCTCGAGCTCGTCGAGATTGCGCAAGAAACCCGAGCCCTTGCCCTTGGCGACAACCGTTCCCGAAGGGCAACCCAAGTTGAGATTGACCTCGCGGTAGCCCATGTCGGCGAGCACCTGTGCCGCCCACACAAACTCGTCCGCGTTCTTGGACATCAGCTGAGGCACCACGTTGAGCCCCTGGTTATTGGCAGGATCGATCTCCTTAAACGCCTTGCCGCCAAAGCGGTTTCCCACCCGCGGCGGCGGCAAAAACGGCGTGTAATAGCAATCGAGCGCACCGAAGCACTCCGCATGCACGCGACGGAACACATGCCCGGTAATCCCCTCCATAGGGGCCAGCGAAAGGATCATCTACTCTTCTCTCATATCAACACAACAAAGGGGCCGTCCCTTTGTCACATGCATTATGCCTTGCGCTTCAGGCGATTCACAAGGAAGAGGTAGCTACTGAACGATGACCACCCTCCAGCCGCACCCCATACAACGAGGTTTAATACTTTTCCCGAGAAGTGAACGAGTGAAAACGGGCCCCCGAAGCATCGGCACTTTCGAGATGCAATTTCCTGCGGTTTTGCCAGCCAAATCCTGCGGGTTTGACGTCTAAAAATGTCGATGCTTCGGAGGTCCAAGTATGGCCGTTCACTTCTCGGAAAAGTATTAGACCTCGATTTACATGCCACTCAATGTGACAAAGTGGCTGCTCCTTTGTCACATTCGATGAAAAAGGGCACCGATGTTAGTCGATGCCCCAAAGCGGCTGCAGGTTAAGCCCTACAGCGTATGTCTAAGACGAATCGAACTATTCGTCCCAGGAGAGGTTCTTACCAGTCTTTTTTGCCAGCAGCAAGAACAGGCCGATAATAACGTTGCATGCGATGCAGAAGATGAAGACGCCCTGGAAGGAGCCGACAAGCTCATAGACCTTCATCATAACGGGCATGCCAAAGGCGCCGACGATATAGCCCACGGAGCAGATCAGCGCGAAGATGCGACCGAAATCGCGGGAGCCAAAGACATCCATAACCAAAACGGTCAGGGCAGTGCCAGCGATGACGTACATTACGTCGTTCACGCCTGCTGCGAGGATGCTGAGCGTCGAGTTGCCGCTGCTCATCATGAGCATGACAAAGGAGAGGATGGAGACAGCGAGCCAGCCCAGAATGGCCTTCGTGCTGCCGAACCTATCGCAAGTGGTGCCGACGATCGGATTGAGGAACAGATCGAAGAGCGATGCAGCGGATACCATGAAGCCGCCCACCATGGGGCTAAAACCAACCTCGGAAGCATACGTCGGGAAGAGCTGGTTCATGCAGCAAGTGAGCTGAACGAGACAGAGGAAGCCGATGCAGAAGAAGAAGGCAGGCGACTTAATGGCGCGCGCATAGCTAACGCCACGCGTGCTATCCTCGGTCGTCTCCTCGGTCTCGGTGACCGTCTCGCCCTCGACGTAGCCATAGGGCAGCATGCCCTTGTCCTGAGGCTTATAGCGAATAATCAGGACGGAAGCGGGGAGAATGAGCACGGCGGAGACGCCAGCGAGCACCAGATAGCCAGTCCTCCAGCCAGCGGCCTCGATGACAGAGGTGATGACGGGGCTCATGATGAGCATGTAAATCGAGTTCACTGCCCAAGCGAGACCGATTGCCAGGCCACCAGATTTTTTGAACCACTGGTCAATAACGTCGGACATGGCGACGCCGGTGGTGAAGGCGAAGCAAACGCCAATCAGGGCGCCAGCGGCGATGAACATCCAGACTTCGGTGTAGAAGGCCATGCCTGCGCCGGCAGCAAGCAAAATAAGCTCGACAACGGGGAGCCAAACCTTGCCAACGACCTTGGGAATGAGTTTTCCGACAAACGGAAGAGCTGCCGCAAGACCAATGAGCGTTGCGGTGAAGTAATACGAGAAGATGGAATAGTCAAACCCGAACTCCTCGCACACGGGTGCGACGAAGGAGCCCGCGATGACGCTATAGGATCCGGTCGTGCCGGCAGACATAAGGCCGAGCGCGATTACGAGAACCCATGCGTAAACCTTGCTGCTCTTTAACTTTGCATTTTCCATTGATACAGCTCCTAGAGACCCAGAAGGGCACACATAACGGCCTTGATGGTGTGCTGACGGTTCTCTGCCTCACGGAAGATGACCGAAGCGTTGGCCTCAAAGCACTCGTCGGCAATCTCAAAGCCCTCGGTGATGATTTCGCGATGGAGGTCGTTCTTGCACTGGTCGAGGAGCATTTTGCCGACACGGTGATCTGCGTTATGGACAGAGGGAAGCTCATGCATGCAGAAGATGTCGGGATTGTTGGTGCGCTTGCACAGCTCGCTGGTGACGCGATAGGGGTACAAAGACTCGGCATCGCCCAGCCAGGAGTTGTAGTCGTCGGGATCCAGAACCTCTTCGCCGCACTCGGGGTTGATGTAGCGCCACTCCTCGGTAACGATAACGTCAACGCCATCCAGGGCATCGAGGTCAGAGGTGATGGTAAAGGTCCTATTGGGAGCGTACTTGGCGTAGCAGGCCTCCACCTCTTCGATCATTTCCTTGCACATCTGATGACGGAGGTCGTCGGGGCCGATGGCGAGGAAGTCCATGTCGAGCATAGCGCACAGACGGCCATACCACACCGGGGCGCCGGCGCAGTTGCCAACGAAAGCCATCTTCTTGCCGCGGCTCGTACGCAAACCGCCCCATTGCTCTTCCATCGTAAGAGCGTCAGCGAGCATCTGAGTCGGGTGATCGCCGAGAGTAAGGGCATTGATGACCGGGATGTCAACCAGGTCGGCGACGTCATAGAGGAACTGCTCGTCCTTCTGTGCGCGATAGACGATGAGATCATACATGCCGTTAAAGACGCGCATGGCGTCCTTGACGGTCTCGCAGTCACCCATGTGGGAGTTGGTCAGATAAGTGAAGCCCATGCCCAAATCGTTGCAGGAGGTCTCGAATGCGCAACGAGTACGGGTCGAGCCCCACTCAAAGTTGGCGAGGACGTTTTTGCCGGGGAAGTAGCGCTGGTCGACACCAGACTTCTTCTGAGCCTTAAGGTTCCAGGCAAGATCGATGAGATAGCGGAAATCCTCGGAGGAGAGATCATGGATGTTGATGTAGTCGCGACCGCGGAGGCTGTTGTTCATGCCTATTTCCTTTCGAATTATTATCAAAATTATTGTTGAATGTGTCCCCGAGGAAAACACGGATATCCCTCGGGGAGCGGTACATGTGGCGCCTAAGCCAAAGAGCGCAGGCTCTAAGGCTCACTAACGACTGGCCGCCACGTCCTTAGTCCAGCAGTGCACGCCGCCGCCGGACAGGTTAAGCGCGAGGGAATCAATCATGATGACCTTGCGATCGGGGAAGCAGCTCTCAAGAACTGCCTTGGCCTGCTCATCCTTCTCTTTCACGACCTCGCTCATGCCCTCGTGGTAATAACGCTGGCCAAGAACGACGCCGTTGCAAATCAGGAAGTTGCAGTAGCTCGCTGCGGCGTAGAAGTGGACGGGGCCCTCGGGCCAGGGGGTGCCATCCATAAACTTGCCGCCCATTTCGTCGATGAAGCCCTTATAGAGCTCGTAATCTTCATCGCCAGGGGCGATAACGACTTCAATAGGCTCGGCGGTGGGCATACGAACGATCTCGAAGGGCTTGCCCTCCCAGTCCGTTTCGTTGCTCAGGATCTCGTAGGCTGCCTCAATGCGGCGACGAGACTCTGCTCCAGCCTTGCTCGAGGCTGCCTCTTCATCGGACACCTCGGCAAGAAGAATCTTGTTCGGAGTGATAAAGCGACACATCTCATCAATGTGAGCTGCAAAGCTCATGCCAAAGACGGGAGTTCCGTCTTCCTTCTCGTCGAGGATGCCCAGTCGATAGTCGTCGTCCTCGAGCATAGGCTGCGGAAGCCAGATAACCTTGTTGAGGTTGTAGATGCGCTTATACTCGGCCTCTATTTCCTCTTTCGTGAACTCGGGATTACGCTTGCGGCATTCCGTGTCCTCGATGGCGATCAGAGTGCCGTGACCGTCAAACTCGCGGTCGCCGCCCTCCGAAACCATTTCGGAATTGACGATATCGAAGCAACCGAGCGCAACCGCCATGTGAACGGCTGCCTTACGTGCGGACTGGCACTCCGGGGAGTTCTTGTCCCACACGCCGTAATAGGTCCAAGCGGGGTTGACCATATAAGAATGGCCCTTGTCGTCGACCATGATGCTGGGACCGTTGTCGCGGACATAGAAGTTGGAGTCTTCGAACTGCGTGATCTCGATGCGATCGAGATCAACCCCCTCCTCCTTCAGGCGCGAGCAAGCCTCCTCATAGGAGCCGGGGGTGCCGCAATTGAGGTTGACCGTAACGTCGCCATACTCGAGCAGAGCCTTGATCACGTCAACGCAGGGCTGGCGGTTATCGTAGCCCTCTGCACGGATGTAATCGGGAAGCCATGTCACATAGACGTTGGAGCGCTTCTCGAACTCGCCCGGCATACGATAGTTCTCGTACATGGTTGGTCCTTCCGTCGGGTTTCCCGCGATGCTGTCCGGCCGCGACAATAGCGGGGTTTCACCTGCTATAGTACTACTATACCTACCGTTCGGTAGATAATTTTGAATAATTGCCGCTCGCCTACTGATACATACCGTTCGCCGTATATAGTGGTCATGTTTGGACACGAATTGATGTTCCGTTGCCATCCTTAATAATGTTGGTAGTGCGGAAGTGATTTGCAATGGAGAAATGCAGCGTGAGCACAAGAAAAAAAATATTGGACGCAATGTACGATCTTGTGGCAGAAGTCGGTTATGACAAAGCGTCTATCGGAAAGATTTGCGACTTTGTCGGTATATCCAAGCCGTCGGTGTACTACTACTTTCCCTCAAAAGAGGAGATTTTCACTACGCTCTTGGACAGCATGTTTCCGACCATTGACTATCAGCGCGACTACTCGCTAATAGTCGATAGGGACGGGTTCAAGGCCGCGCTTATCGAGCTCGGCAATTCAGTTATAGGTGGCTATCGAAGCGATGAAAAGCGCCGGCGCGTGCTGGCCGAGGTTAGCGTTCAAGCAAATCGAATTCCTGCAGTTCAGGAACGTCAAGCGACGGCGACCAAACGAACCATGGATGCGCTTAAAGACATCCTTCTTCATGGTGTAGAGATTGGCGCGTTTTCCGATAGCGCCGACGTAATGCTCTACGTACAAATTCTTTATACCGTTCTGGAGGGAGCAAGCAATACGGTCGCTCAAGGTGAGGATATTGATGAGAAAGCGGTTTGGGCGGGAATAGTCGAGCTTATGTTCAAATAGACCAGCCAAGCTGAAGCGCATGTTGGCGCCCATGGTGCCTGCGGGCAACCTTTAAAACGAAAACAGGGGTCGACTCCAATCTGGCTTGGAGTCGACCCCTGTTGCGTGGCAATCTATGCCGGTGCAATCGGCGCTTATTACTTTTCAGCAGCCTTATTGAGAAAGCCGGAAACGATAGCAAACGCAGCAATCATAAGGTTGCAGGCAATGCAGAAGATAAATACTCCCTGGAATGACCCTGCCATGCCGTAAACCTTCATCATGACCGGCATTCCAAAAGCACCGACGACATAGCCCGCTGAGCAAACGATCGAATAGATCCTTCCAAAATCGCGTGATCCAAAGAGCGAGAGGAGAAGCATCGGCATTGTGGTTCCAACGATGGCGAACATGACATCGTTTACACCAGCTGCAATGATGGAAACGGTCTCATTGCTTCCGCCAATGATAAGAAGCAGGAATGAAAGAATGCTGACACCTGTCCATGCGACCGTTGCTTTAATAGCGCCAAGCTTGTCGCATGTTTTGCCCACGAAGGGATTTAGGAAGATATCGGAGAGTGAAGCTGCCGAGACCATTAAGCTTCCTACGATAGGATTGAAACCGACCTCGCTTGCATAGGTTGGAAACAGCTGGTTCATGCAGCAGGTGAGCTGCGCCACGCAAAGCAAGAGGACACAGAGAATAAAAGACGGCGTTTTCGCGGCATCGCGGAGTGCCATGCCCGAAAGGACATCTTCCTGCTCATCGGCGCTGCAGCTCTCATGGGTTTCGGAGGCGGTCTCTCCGTACGGAAGCATATTGCGATCAGAGGGGTTAAGGCGAATGATAAATGCGCTTGCAGGCAAAATCATAGCTGCAGAAACGGCCGCAAGCACGATGTATCCCGTACGCCAGCCTTGCTGCTCGATGACCAGCGTAATGACAGGACTCAATAACAGCGTGCAGAGAGAATTAACGCCCCAAGCGAGGCCGATGGCGAGACCGGACGATTTGCTGAACCATTGGTCAATGACATCGGACATGCAGACGCCCGTTGTAAACGAAAAGCAGATGCCGATCACTGCGGCGGAGACGGTGAAGATCCAGACCTCGGTGTAGAACGCCATTGCGGCGCCGGCGGCAATAAGGACGAGTTCAATGCAAATATGCCATGGTTTGCCGATTACTTTTGGAATGAAGCGACTCAAAAGCGGAAGCCCAAGCGCAAGGCCAAGAAGAATCGCGGTGAAATAGAAAGAAAAAGAAGTGTAGTCAAAGCCCAGATCTTCACATACTGGAGCAACGAATGAGCCGGCAATAATGCTATATGTGCCAGTTGTTCCGGCGGACATTAAGCCGAGCGCAATAACGACGACCCAAGCAAATGCGCCGCTTTCACGGAGACAATCTTTTTTGGCTGGTGTGGTGAGAGTCATGGTTGCTCCATTTCTATCGGCAATACATCCTATATGCCTACCGATAGGTATATAAACCAGAGGACTCTCCGTCAAGCATTAAGCGGGGAGAGGGAGTTCTTAACCTGCCGAACGGTAATTAGACCCCGTTTTCGCAAGGGTCTCAATGTGACAAAGGGACTGTCCCTTTGTCACATTATTCGGAGCGCAGGGCTTCGACGGGGTCCTTCTTGGATGCGCTGCGGGCCGGCAGCAGGCCGGCAACGACCGTCAGCAGCACTGAAATTGCGATGAGCACCAGCGCATCCTGCACGGGCAGGCTCATCAGATTGGGCACCTGTTTGGCCGCAAGCGCCCAGGTATTAACCGGAAAGCTCACGAGCACCACGACGACAATGGCAAAGACGCCGGCGATGAGGCCCTCGATAAAGGTCTCGGCATTGAATACGTTGGCCACGTTGCGCTTCGACGCGCCGATCGCGCGCAGGATGCCAATCTCCTTTTTGCGCTCCAGCACGCTGATGTAGGTGATGATGCCGATCATAATGGAGCTCACCACTAGGCTGATGCTCACGAATGCGATGAGCACCAAGCTGATGGTATTCACAATGTCGGTCACCGAGCCCATAATGATTCCCATATAGTCGGTGTACGAAATCGCCTGCTCATCGTGGCCAGCAGCTTTGACCTGCTTGTTATACGCATCGATATGGTCGAGCACGCGCTCCTTCGCCTCAAAGTCGCGCGGGAAAATCTTGACCGAGATGGGGTCTGCCTCGTCCGCATAACCCAGTGTGGTCAGGTTGTTGTCATAGGTAAGCTGCGATGCCTTGGCATAACTCATCATAAGCGAACTCAGGTCCTCGGCGTCCATGTTGAAGTGGATGGCGCGGGCAAAGGCGCTCGCATCCACACGCATAGCGCTCGCCAGGTTGGCAAAACTCGATGACATCTGCGTCGCCATCTGGCCCATGAGCCCTGCCGCGCCTGCCTTGAGCTGAGTTGACACCGTCGTCGCAATCTGGTCGCTGATCGACTTCATCATCTGATCCAGAGCCTGCTGCAGATACGGAGCCAGCTGCTTTTGTACATAGTCGGTCATCGCCTGCTGCAGGCGCTCGGCCAGGGCATCGCCGCCGAGTGCCTTGAGCTGAGCCAGGATTTGCTGGGCTGCCGTATCACTCTCAAGATACGTCGAGAACGCGGCGGCAAGCTTTGACGCGTCCTTAAGATCTTCGGGCGTCAGCGCCTTAAACTGTTCCGACTGCATAAAGCCCGTGAACAGTTGGTTGGCGAGCGCCCCCACTTGCTGCATCTGCTCGGGTGTAAGCTCCAACCCATCGAAGACACCCGAGAAATCGGGGGCTGGCGCCTTAGACATGATGTCGCTGAAGTCGATATCCTTCCCTACGCCCGAAAGGTCAATGTCCAGCTCGGACAAGTCAAGACACGACGGGTCCATACCGCCGGCAACACCCGAGAGCACGGAGGTATCGAACGAGAACGCGCTCTTGAGCGCCGCCTCGTCCACACTGAACATGCTGCCCAGATCCACGCCTTGTTTGGCCTCGCCTTGCAGTTCGTCGAAGGTTTTGCCCGTAAAGACATCCGTCTCGGGGTGGGCGAGTTGCTCCCGCACAATCTGCGAATCGGCGGCGCGCTCCATAAGCTGGCGAGTCAGCGCATGTGTATAGGCAATGCCCGGAGACAACGCACTCGCATTGGCCGTCTCGTTAGGGCGCACCACACCCACGATGTGTACGTCGATGCCATCGGCAACCTTGGCGGCCATAAAGTCGGCGTCACCAGACATGTCGGTCCACATGCCGGTCTCTTCGTTTTTGCGATAGGCATCGGCCGGCGACAGCACCTTAAACGTCGTGGACAGCGCATCGTCGTAGGTAAAGTCGGTGCCGGTCTCGGGTGCTTTGACCCCACCGTCGGCCGTCATGGCACTGTTTACCAGATCGTTGAGCTCATCGATATCCAGCGCACCGATGCTGTAGAGCGTATAGTCGCCCACCGTACCGCGGCTCGAAAGCACCATCACGGCTTCGTTGGCAGACGTGGGCCAATGACCGGCGACGACATCGTACTGGCTGTCGAGCAGGCTCTGGTCGTCAATCATCTCGTTAAAGACCGAGGTTCCCATGGATTCCATGCTCACCGTTGCCGCCGAACTCGCGCCTCCGCTCATAGCCTCGGTCATTGCGTTGGGAACAAGCCGAACGGGCTTCTCATCGCCCTTGCCGGCACGATAGACAACCGGCGATACACCGTAGCCGTACTGAATGGCGTTGACCTCTTTGTCGATACCGTCGCCGCCGTCGTCAAGCCATGCCTTAAAGCTCGTCATGTCGTTGGACTTAACGCTCGCAAACATATCCTTTACGGCCGTGACCACGGGAATCTTATCGGTTTCGGCACTGTCGTCGGACGAATCCACGTTTTCAGGCGAGTCATCATCCGCAGCCCCCTGACCACCCATCATAGACGACAGGTCGTAGTCCTGCTTGGAAATGGCGAGCGGATAGCTCGAGAGCGTATCCTCCTCGACCTTTTTGATGTAGCCGTTTACGCCATTGGAGAGCGCCAGGATCGCCGCGATACCGATAATGCCAATCGAGCCCGCAAAGGCAGTCATGGCCGTACGGCCCTTCTTGGTCATAAGGTTTCGGGCAGAAAGCCCCAGCGCCGTCACAAAGCTCATCGAGGTTTTGCGCGTAGGCTTGGCCTCGCGGCGCGTGGCGTCAGCGACATCGAAAGGATCGGAATCGTCGGTGATCTTACCGTCCGCCAGGTTGACGATGCGCGTGGCGTACTGGTACGCCAGCTCGGGATTGTGCGTGACCATGATGACCAGGCGGTCGCGCGCCACGTCCTTGAGCAGGTCCATGACCTGCACGGACGTCGTTGAATCCAAAGCGCCGGTCGGCTCGTCGGCCAGCACAATCTCGGGATCATTGATCAGAGCACGGGCGATGGCCACGCGCTGCATCTGTCCGCCCGATAGCTGGCTCGGGCGCTTGTTAACGTGCTCGCCCAGGCCGACTTTCTCCAACGCCTCGCGCGCACGCTGGCGGCGCTCGCCATACCCCACGCCCGTGAGCGTAAGTGCCAGCTCCACGTTTTCCAAAATGGTCTGATGCGGAATGAGGTTATAGCTCTGGAACACAAAGCCGATGCGGTTGTTGCGATAGGCATCCCAATCGCGATCGTGAAAGTCCTTGGTCGAGATGCCGTCGATGAGCAGGTCGCCGGAATCGAAATGATCGAGTCCACCGATTACGTTGAGCATCGTAGTTTTGCCCGAGCCCGAGGGGCCCAGAATGGCCACGAACTCGTTATCGCGAAAAGACAGGCTTACGTCGTCGAGCGCCACCTGCGTAAACGACTGCGTAACGTACCTTTTGCAAATACCCTTGAGCTCCAGCATGGACGACAACCTCTCCCACGTGGGCGCGCTCGCCCGCTCTCCCCCGCCGTTCGTATTCGACGCGTTTGTCCTACTCTATCCCCATTTTTTGCCGGCGCCAGTGAGGAATGTAGGGAACCGCGCCAAAAAACGAACGGGACGGCGCCCAAAAAAGAGGTCCCGAGCGGGACCTCTATATGGTGGAGCTTATACTTGAAAGGGAGCGGACTACTTCGCACAGCGGCGCACGATCCTCGCCATGCCTTACGCGTTTTCTACTGCTCGCTATTCGCAATCGCCTGGTCGATAAGTTTGTTGAGTGCTGCGCGCTGCTCGGCGGAGCTGATGGCTCCCACGATGGGCTCCCCTACGATGTTGCCATTCTGATCGATGACATACGTTGTCGGGAACGAGAACAAATTTGACGTAAACTTACCGGCCTCGCTATCCGACTTGAACCAGATGTTCTTATATGTCACGCCCTTCTTGCTCAGCACGTCCTTGGCATCTGCAATCTCGCCCTTGTTGCCATCGAGCGTAAAGGAATTGACGCCCACGACCTGGCCGCCCTTCTCGGCAAGCTCCTGATTCAAATTCTCAAGATCGCCCAGCTCGCCCACGCACGGCTTGCAAGTGGTGAACCAGAAGTTCATGACGGTGACCTTGTTCTTAGAGAACAGCTCGTCGCTACTCACGTCGTTGCCATCCAGGTCCTTGTCCGTAAAGCTGGGGAACTTCGTCGCCTCGCTCGAAGCATTGGCGCCAGCCGTCATGCCAGCGGCCGAAGCGTCGACGCTCTCGCCTGCGCTCGGCGTGCTTCCACAGCCGGGGAACTCCTTCTCCAGGCTCTCGAGCTTGTCCTCGATCTCCTTGATCTGCTGTGCACCGGCCTTGAGCGTCTTGAGCTCATCCGCCGTGAACTCATCCTTGGCGCCGTCGATGGTCTTGAGCAGGAAATCGCCGTAATTGCTGCCGTCCTCAATCATTGCCGAGTCTTTATTTGCCGCATTGAATACCTTTTCCCACAGCGCGTTATCACTCGAAAGGATATCGTTCTCCTTTTTCATGAGCTTCGCATACAGCTCAGCGGCCTCGTCGGCATTGGTCGGCTTCTGCGCAGTGAGTTCTGCGATCTTAGGATCGGAGCTCGCAGATTCGCTCACATTGCCACCGGGCGCCGAACATGCCACAAGACACAAGGCCAATACCGGCACCATAAACAGGGCCGCAATCTTAGAAAGCTTCATAGTCATTCCTCCGTTTTGTCGAAGCTTGTTTACTTTTTATCGGCGGTCAAGGGAAGCTTTTCCGCCGACACATCCAGGCCATAGCGATAGCTGATGGCATCGACAGGACAGGCCCCGATGCACTTTCCGCACCGGATACATTCGGCATGATTGGGCGCGCGGACCACATCAACGTCCATCTGACAAACCCTTGAACACTTGCCGCACGAGACGCATTTGCATGCATCGACCCGAATCCCTAGCAGGGATACCTTATTCATGAGCGCATAGAATGCGCCGAGCGGGCAAATCCATTTGCAGAAGGGGCGATAGAACAAAACGCTCAGCACTACCACGGCAATGAGAACGGCAAGTTTCCAAGTAAAGAGATGTCCCAACGCAGATCGAATGCCGGCATTGGCAATGGCCAGAGGAATGGCGCCCTCGAGCACACCCTGCGGACAGATGTACTTACAAAAGAACGGATCTCCCATCCCCAGGTCGTTGACCACCAGCACAGGCAGCAATACCACAGCAAACAGCAGCACGAAGTATTTGATATACGTAAGCGCCTTGAGCTTTTTTGTCGAAAGCTTTTTGCCGGGAATCTTATGAAGCAGCTCCTGCAGCCAGCCAAACGGGCACAGAAAGCCGCATACAAAGCGTCCCAGCAGCACGCCGAGCAAAATGAGCGTACCGGTAACGTAGTAGGAGAAGTTAAACTTAGATGAACCTACCACCGACTGGAACGACCCGATGGGGCACGCACCCGATGCCGCGGGGCACGAATAGCAGTTAAGCCCGGGTACGCAGACTGTTTTTCCCGCGCCCTGATAGATGCCGCCTTTAGCAAAGTTTGGCAGGTGAATGTTGGTGATGAGCGTTGCCGCCGCCTGAATGAATCCGCGAGATCGGGCCAAAACATGCGACACGGTGTTTTTTCTTTTATCCAATTCCGATACACTCCAAGCACAGCCTAATCGCTTTGGCCAGCACGGCATCCGCCTCGCCACGCATAACGCCAAAGCACACCATGGCAATTCCGACGATCAACAAAGCGACCTGTACCACGGGTTTTACTGCTTTGAACAACCCAACCACTCCTTTCGTTACGCGACCATTGGACCATATCGACTATAAAATCCGTGTTAAGCGCGATTTGGAATGTGCAAGGAGACTGTTATGCGTATTTTGATCGTCGAAGACGAGCGAGCACTGTGCGATGCAATCGCACGCAGCTTGCGAAACCTGGCGTACAGCGTCGACTGCTGCCACGATGGACGGGAGGCACTCGACCTGCTGGGCGTCGAAGTCTTTGACCTCGTGGTACTCGACCTCAATCTCCCCCGCATCGACGGCATGACCGTGCTCAGGGAACTTAGGAAAACCGACTGCGAGACCAAGGTACTGATTCTGTCCGCACGTGGCGAAGTATCCGATAAAGTCGCCGGACTCGATGCCGGCGCCAACGATTACCTCACCAAGCCGTTTCATCTGGACGAACTTGCGGCAAGGATCCGCAGCCTCACCCTCAGGCGCTTTACACAAAGCGACATAGTTTTAACCTGCGGAAAGCTCCGTTTTGACACCAAGGCGCGCATCGCTTCCGTGGACAGCGAGGCTTTATCTTTTACGCGCAAGGAAACGGGAATCTTGGAATACCTGATGCTTAATCAGGGGCGTCCGGTAAGTCAAGAGGAGCTTATCGAGCACGTTTGGGATAGCAGCGTGAACAGCTTTAGCAACGCAACCCGCGTTCACATCTCGTCACTCCGCAAAAAGCTACGCAGCGCTTTGGGATACGACCCGATTCGCAATCGGATTGGAGAGGGCTACGTTATGGAGGATAGCGAATGAAAAGGCTTTCGCTGCAATGGCGCATAACGATTATGACGGCGCTGCTCACGTGCGCAGCGTGCGTGTTGACGAACTGCCTGGTCGGCTATACGGGCATGCGCTACATGGATGCCATCGGCAGTGACATCTCGGCCTTTACCGCTACCGGCGCGGATTCGCCCCAGGCGTTTGACCCAACACAAGCAGCCCTCGATGACGAGGTCACGGTCGTCGTAAACGACGCACAAGAGTCTTTTGGCACGACAACCTGGTACATCACGGCTGGAGTCACACTCCTTGGCGGCGCGCTGGCATACTTTGTGAGCGGCCGTGCACTCAAACCGCTGCGGGCTTTTGCGGCCCAGGTTGAGCGCGTGCAGCCTGACAACCTAAGCGAAATTAAGCTCAGCGAAGATGTGCCCACCGAGCTACAACGATGCAGCGCCTCTTTCAACGACATGATCGCCCGTCTTTGCGAAGGGTTCTCTGCACAGCGTCAGTTTACCGGCAACGCCGCACACGAGCTGCGCACCCCGCTCTCCCTTATGCAAGCACAGATTGAACTATTCATCTCTGAGCACTCCGGTTTGCAACCCGAAACAGCCGAGCTGCTCGGCCTGCTACAAGAACAAACTGAGCGCATGTCTCGAATGACCAAGGTATTGCTCGAGATGAGCGAGCTCCGCAGCGTTCCTTGCGAGGACGATGTTGAACTCGGTCCCTTGTCCGAAGAGGTCCTCACCGACCTTGCGCCACTTGCCGAAAATAAGGGCATAGCCCTCAATTGTGCTGGAGACGCTTTAGTAATCGGGAGCGACACGCTCCTCTATCGGCTGGTGTTTAATCTGGTCGAAAACGCCATCCGTTACAGCCGCCCCGGCTCGACTGTCAACGTCTCCATCTGCGACAACAACAGCCACGTGTTCCTGCGAGTCGAGGACCAGGGCCCGGGAATACCCAAGCAGTACCGTGAGAGCATCTTCCAACCGTTCTTTCGCCTGGATAAATCCCGCAGCAGGGCATATGGCGGCGCAGGACTCGGGCTAGCGCTTGTTTGGGAGATTGCAGCGCTTCACGGTGGCACGGTAGAGGTCGAAGCAAATTCCGAGAACGGAACCGTGATGCTCGTGACCCTCTCAAAGGGGGCCACCACGTGATCCGACTGTCCAGGAGTCCCACTCGACATTGTGAAACGCGTCCCAAAACTTGGACATGAGAAATGGGAGACAGTTCGCATCTATGCCGAGGACGAAGTCCTGGCGGGGATTCAGGATGCGCAGAGGAAGCTTGCGGCAGAAAACCCCGACAGAGTCGTGACCGTCGGCGGCAACTGTATGGTGTCGCCTGCCCTCTTCGATTACCTGCACGGGAAATACGAGAACGTTGGAATCGTCTGGATCTATGCGCATCCGGATGTATCCACGCTGAATGATGGCTACCCCAACGCTCACGCCATGGTACTTGGCAGCCTTTTGGAACAGGGTGCACCGCAACTCGTTTCGCGGATGCGGCATCCGGTGTTTAAGCCGAGCGATGTCCTGCATGTCGGGCTACAGCAGCTCCACGACTATCAGGAAGTTTGCTTAAACAAGCATAGGTGTTGCGGTTTTAGCCGATGTCCTCATGGAGGAAAACGACATGCTGGGTCTGTCTGATTAAAGTCCAACAGTTTCCATGAGGCATCTAGCACGGTAAAAGCTAAAGACCCGGGAGACCCCAAACTGTCAACCATCTTTACGGGTGCAAGGGAAACGGGCAAGACAGCCCCCTCTCGCTCCTATCCGAAACGGCGCTTGAACACGGCTGGATTGCAGCGAATGTCTCCGCCATGCCCGGCATGCTCGAAGATATCATCGAGCACACAAAGGAGGCCGCAGGCCGTTACCTCTCGCAGCCCCATACACGCGTGAGCGGAGTTCAAGTTGGGCAGCGGGGCGGTTTAGCGCGCCAATATAATCAAATCGTGCACTTCCATAGCCTCTCGTCTACGTGGTGTACCGTCGTCTCCCCTTTTATCAGAGTTGGGCGATTTTCAGGCACCCGAGCTGAACTCAAATTGAACTCAACGATGCCTTATCGGTCGAGGGCGTCCTAGCGAGAATATACAGAGGCGCACATTTCGCAGGGAACCTCCCATTCGTTATCATATCGGGATGCTGTCAAGGCAGCGTCAATGCGTTCGACCTACACCTTCTCGCTTTTCGAGGCCTCGTCTGCAGGACCATCGGAATCGATACGGAATCGATCGGCATACCATTCATCCGAAGCAATCACCTTATGGAGCATCTGGAGATGCAGGTCGACATAGTGGCAGAACGCCTTGCCGCATTCCACGAGAGGCGCATTGTTTCTCTCGTTGGGCTCGGCTCCAAAATTAAACTCGACCTCATAGCCCTCCCCAGGCACACCCATGCTCGGCAGAATATCAATGGAGAAGTGGACGAATCCAGACGTCACCTTGTATACATCTTTTACCTTTGGATCGAACTTCTCGAGTAAGTCTTGAAGTCTTCCATCGGACATCTTCTCACCCGAGAAATCTTTCAGCTTGTTCACAGGCACACCTTGAAACACCTGCTTGAGAAAGTCATCCTGGTCTTCGGCGGCGAATAATGCGAATGTCCGCAGGCAGACTCCAACCTGTGCGCGGAGAAGCTGGGCGACGCAAACAAGATTCCTCGACTCGAGCATGGAGATGAATCCGTCTATCAGTCTCATCGCATACTCAGAGGAGGATGCCAGATATAGATCCCATTGGGTAAAGTCGCCGTTCATGAAGGGAATCACTGCATTGCGCTCGGCGACTCTCAAGGCACTCAGGCTTTGTTCTATTTTCTCAGCTTCTTGTTTGAACTGTTCGCTATCCAAAATGCCCCCAAATGCCGGCTTCTCAACAAATCAAAAAAGCAAGAGAGACAGAGATTAGGTTCCTGCTCCACCGAACCCACGCTTCCAGTCGAGACACTCCTCCTCGAAGATCTCCCCAGAGTCCCGCCTCTCGCGCCCCTCACGGAACTGTCCATATCAGTGTAGCCAATCCAAGCACAGCCCCACCGCACGGCCCAGTCGCTTCCGGTCCTGCGTGGCCCCGTGAAGGCGGAAGGGCGTGGTTGTCGTCATCGCGTTCCTTTCTCCTCGTACCTTTTTGGGCATGCGTCACGGGCCCCCGCGCGGCGCTGAGAGCGAATCGGCGCAGGCTTGGGGCCAGTTGCGTAGAGGTTGAGGTTCGGGTTTCGCCGGCTTACGCAGCTTGGCGGGCAGAGCGCCCGGGCTCGCTGCGCCTAGGGCGCGGCGGGATCCGCGACGCCGGAGGTGTCGATCTCGCCCAGATTGGCGAGCTGCTCGATGAGGGGGAGGCCCATCGGGTCGTCCACCTCGACGCCGCCGAGCACGATGGTGCTGTCGCGTGTGTCTATATGGGTTGTGAACACGGCCGGGTCGAAACCCGAAGCGATAAAGCCAATGCCCGCGAGGACAACACCCGCGGCAACGAGCCCGCCCGCCACGGCGAGGTAGATCTTCTTCGCACTGGTCATGGTACTCACTCCTTTCTACGCCGCGAGATGCGCGGCAGCGCCGCCCTTCTCGCCCTTACCCTTCCAGAAGGGCGAGGCGGCCTTCCTCGCCCAGAGCGCCGAGAGGCGCGCAATTTGTTTTGAGGCTGCCCAAGCGCCAGCACCAACGAAGAGCGCCACGCCGACGAGGCCGAGCCCCACGCCCGCCGAGGCGAGGGCGTACGGGAAGTGGCCGATGATGACGCCGCTTACGGCAAGCAGGAGCTCAACTACGCCCACGCCCCCGAGTGCCACCGCGACGATCCACACGCAGAGCGCCAGCACCCAGATGCAGATATAGACCGTGACGGCCACGGCGGCGAAGGCGGCGAGCAGCGGCACCCACACCGGGGAGCCCACGATGGCCAGCACCCACAGCAGCGCGGTGCTGCGCCGGCGCGTCCTCGCGATCGCGCGCGGCACGGCGGGCAGGTCGTCGAGCGTGGCCTCCGCCACCTCGCCGGGCGTGCCCATGGCGGCCACGGCCTCCTCCTCGCTCATACCGTCCTCCATGCGGTCGGCGATGGCCTCCGCATAGAACGCCTTGGTCTCCTCCACCTGCTCGGCCGGCAGGCAGGCGAGCAGCTCGCCCAACCGGCCCAGAAACTCATCGCGCGTCATGGTGCGCCTCCTCAACGTATGCGTAAATCTCCCGTACGGACGGCCACTCGGCCAGGAACTCCTCGATGCGCGCTCGCCCGTCGTCCGTGATGCGGTAGTACCGGCGCAGCCGCCCGTTGTGCTCGGCGGAGCGCGCCGTGATGCACCCGGCCTTCTCCAGGCGCTTGAGCAGCGGGTAGAGCGTCGACTCCGTGAGCCCCATGCTCGCCGGTACGTCCTTCACGATCTGGTAGCCGTAGGACTCCTCGCCGGAGACGGCCGCGAGCACGCAGGCCTCCAGGAAGCCGCGCTTCATCTGTGCCTCCATCCGCACACCTCCTCTCGTCATATACTATGCTATACACACTATACGATGCAAGGTATTAGACGTCAACTCTCATCGCGAAGATTCTCCGGCCCCTGCGCGCTGCGAACGTGATATCGCGGGTCGGTTGGCATTATGCATGAAACGTCAAGTAACGCTCTTTTGATCCACTTCCACTCGGCCCCATATGCCTTGTACAACACCCCCCTTCAACCTTGGGTTCAAGGGAGCCGCTAGGCTGGGCGTGCCGGATGGTAAGGTCCTGGACGCGATGGTGGACTTCTCCGATGCCATAGGGGTCATGGGTCTACGCCGATGGAGGCCCACGCACGCGGCAGGGCTCGCCCGTCACCGCTGGTCGCCGGACGGTCCCCACGCCCCGCTCGCCAACGCGCAGGCGACAGCAGCAGTCCAGCGCTAGCTGGAGACGCCGGAATGCCCAGAAGATGCGTTTCCCATCACTGCGACAGAGCTTTTTGCAGGGGTGGCAATTTTTCCTAATATCGAGGTCAGCTTGGCTTCGGTAGCCACCTTGAGAGCATCGCCAATAGACTCTTCCTTTATGCGTTCGGCATAATCGTAGGCAATACCCAAAAATTCCAGTCCCGAGTAACAGGAGTACAATTGCTGCCAGTGTTGCCAGCTGTTGGGAGATGGAAGATGGACTGCGATGGCTACCCATGCGTTCCCATGCCGTTGATGTGCACCGCCTTTGTGCCGGGGCAGATTGACGCTGCGGTTGCAGGCATTTCCGACCCCAATTCGCGTGCCATTGCCACGGCAGAAGCGCTGTACTTTCGCGGACAGGCCACGCTCGCCGCCGAGGCAGCACGCCCCTATCTTGACGCCACCGACCCCGCACTGCGCTATTCCGCATGCCTTATCTGCGGATATGCCAGTCTGTCGCTCAATCGTATCGCCGATGCCCGCCGTTGCCTTGCGGGCATCCTCGATACGCCAACTGACGAGGAATCGCCCGCCGTCCACGCCACGCATATCCTATTCGTCTCCGCCGCGAGCGTCCTGCTGCACTTGCCTTCCCCGCATTCCGCCGAAGAGTTTTATCCGCTTGCGGCGCATCTGCCCGAAGGCCTGCGCCTGTTCGCCAGCTACGTGATGGCGCATGCCCTGTACCTGCGCGGCGAATATGGCCGCAGTCTGGGCATGGCGGAAAACGCCCTGATCATGAAACAGGGAAGTTATCCCATCTCGGAGCTGTTCCTGCACTTGTCGGCTTCCATGGCCTGCATGAGCCTCAAGGACATCGACACCGCAAAGGCACACTTCGGAGCCGCTTGGGACGTTGCGCGTCCCGACGGCCTTATCGAACTCATCGGCGAACACCACGGCCTTTTGCAGGGGCTTATCGAGGCGTGTCTAAAAACGCGATACCCTGACGACTTCGCGCGCATCATCGAGATTACGTATCGATTCAGCTACGGTTGGCGGCGCATCCACAACCCCGATTCGGGCGAGGACGTGGCCGACGATCTAACGACCACGGAATTCACCATGGCCATGCTCGCCTGTCGTGGGTGGACCAACGCCGAAATCGCACGCCATATGGGAGTATCGCCGGGCACCGTCAAAAACCGCCTATCAGGAGTGTATGCCAAGCTTGGTATCGGAACTCGCGCCGAGCTGGTTGCCCACATGTTGCGCTAGCGGTCAGACTGCCCGACATATCGAAAGCGTCCCGGGGGCCCGACGCCTTCGCGCGCTCAAATTGGACATTTTGACCCTTGAACGGCACTACCGCCACGGGGCGCCTTCTCGCAAAATTGGATTATTTCCACCGATACTTGCGGGATGGGAGCCCAAGATGCTTGATCGCCGTTCGTTACTTGTCGCCGGAGCGTCCTCGCTGGCGAGCATTATGATGCCGCGCGTGCCGGGAAGCGCAAACGCCTTCATATTGCCGTTCGCACCCACCGAAGCCCATGCCGACGAAAAAGACCCCTTCAGGGTGCTCGTTCTCTCGCGCACCATGTTCGGTGTGGTCGTGGTCGACGTCGCCAACAAGAATACGCCCATCACGGGTGCCCAGGTCACGCTCATATCGCGCTATGCCGCAGGCAAGCAGCTCACCGCCACGACCGATGACGAAGGCACGGCCATCTTTGAGGTCGCGCCTCTTTCAGAAGGCTACGTGGACGAGGCAACGCTTCTCGACGCGTACGACTTTAACGGCGGCATCTCCATTAGCATGGCAGGCTACCGCGATGTCGAGATTCCCCTTGCGCGTATCCAGGGCGGCACCGCTATTACCGCACCCACACGTCCGCTCTCCGATGGCGAGCCGTACTTTCGACAGCTCACGTTCGACGAATGGGACATCCAGTACGCCGACGCCACGTTTATGGCAATGCCAGCGGACGAAGCAGCAAACGACCAGCCCGACACGCACGCTTTTACCGTGCAGGCTCATCTGCCGCAGGGCGGGCAGGCAACGTTGCATATCAATAAAGTGATGCCCTCTGCGGGCAGCTCAACCGAAACCGTCACGCAGATCGGCCAGATCAAGGCCAGCGCATCGGGCGCGGATAATCTGGCGACGTTCACGCTCGAAGACACGTTCCTCGATGCAGCTTCGGGCCTTCTGGAGGAAGGGTGCAAGCTGCGCTTTATACTCGACTACCAGGGCAAAACCTACACGCTCTCATCCCCTATGGCCGTTGTCACCGCGCCGGCCGCAAAGGCGGAATCGGGCTCGACCACCATCATTCCCACCACCATGGACCAAGAGATCACTCCGTTTGATTTCCCCGCGGCGTTTCCCGGCATCGGCGGCAACAAGTTCACCTGCTGGATGCCCTCGTTCCCCATTCTGTTCGATTTCTCTTTTGCCGGGTACGTGCTGTTTGGCGGAGGATACAAACCGGTCGGCTACATGAACGATTCGGGCAATCCGGATCCGGAGTACTGGAAGAAGTCACCGCGCGAGTCGGGCGCCAAGCAGGCAAACCGCTACCTCGACGAAATGGAGGGGAAGTGGAATCAGTACAAGAGTATGAGTGCCGGTTCGGGAACCGATCCAAGAAACACTAAGCTCCTTCGCCACCATTGCACGCTGCTGTTCACGATGGATATCGCCACACAGCTGTACGGCTCGCTCGCCTACGATTGGGTGGGCAAAACCTGGGGCAACAACAACGACCCCGCATACGGCAATATTAAGGCACTCTTTCAAGTAAGAACCGACCTCAATTGGACCGAGCAGTTTACCCTAGGACCGGTGCCGTTTTTCCTAAACGTCAACCCCTGGGTGCTGGCGAAGCTGGCGCTCGCCGTGGGTGCCCACACGCACGGCAGCGGCGCGGCGTTTTTTAAAAACATTTCGCTCGACTATTCAAACACCTCGGGCTCGTTCACCATCCAGATCGGGCTTGCCGTCACCTTTGGCGCCGGCGTTGCAGGCGTCGCTTCGTCTGCCGTGCGCGGCGCCGCATCCCTCACGCTGTTCATTGGGTACGAGAAGGCAGATGGACACCAGCTTCCGCGACTGCGCGTAGGTGCAGACGTCGATGTCGATGTGATACTCCAGTTCGTAATGTTCAAGTGGACCACCAAGGCTTGGTCGGGGTCGTGGCCCACACTCCTCGATTCGTGGAATATGTCGGTGAACAATGGCAACCAGTATGTGCTCCAGCGCTCTGAGCTCGCATTGGGTGGAGATACGCCTTACACGTTGGATGCTCACTTCGGCACGCCCAGCAACATCGAGGCGGGCTGCGTGCCGCAATTTATCGCATCGGCCACCATCGTCACCAACGCCGAGCTGCTCGCACGCGCCGAGGTTGCAGCCACCGCGATAAACGTCGCGCCTGTCGTGCGCGATTGGGATCAAGCGGTCACGCGCATTGAGCTCGCGGCAGACGCGGAGAGCGACGACACGGGACAGATCGAGCATTTCGTCCACGTGCTGATGGAGAACGACGAAAATGCCGCGCCGATGTATGAGTACAACACCTACATCGGTCAGGCGAAGAATGCCGTTGCGGACCCCAACGCCAATTCTGCCGGTGTATCGGAAGACGAGCGTGGCGGCATCAAGCCCTCGAGCGACAACGTGCTGTTTGCTGGCGTGCTCAGCGAAGCTCACATGAAGCTGGCAATGATCGCCGGCGTAGAATGCCTGTTCCGTATCGCCTCGGTGCGCTACGGCGACAATGGCCGCTCGCGCCTGGTGGTGCACACAAAGGCAAACGGCACGTGGTCTGCCCCCATGCCCGTGGACTTCCCCCTTGGCTTTGGCGAGGGCGACGTGGAGCGCGACGGCATATTCGATTACGACTTCGACGTAGTGGAATATACGGACAGAAGAGAAAACCAGGACGCTTACGTGCTGCTGGTCTCGGGCGAGCGCCCCGACGGCGACAACACCCTTTTCGATACGGCAAGCACAGCCGGCATACTGTCCGTTGTGCGCCTGCGCATAAGCAACGACGGAGTTCGCGTGATGTCGCACACGTCGTGGCGCAGCATCTCGCGCGGCCGCCTTCAGGAGGATGGCCACCATTGTCTGCAGTGTCCACGCATCACGGTGGGCAAGACGCTGGTCGACGGGCGCCTGTCGGGCGCTTACCTCCACCGCCGCGGAACCACCGCAGAAAAGGCGCTGGGCAATGAGGCAGAGGTTGCGCTGGAGTGCTTCACCCTGTGGTCGGATGATTTGGGCGACAGCCTCACGTTCCGTCAGGTCCTCCGCTTTCCGCAAGCGCCATCGAGCATCGAGCTGGGCGTACCCGAGAATATCAACGGCAAAATGGTGGTGCCCGTTGCATACGAAACTGCAAACGGTTGTGGCTGCGCATCGTATGCCGTGATCGGCCAGTCCATCGCGGGTTGGGGCGTTATGCCACCAGATGCCACAGTACCCCACGCGGTGCCGTGGCCACAACATTCGGGCTTTTTGGCAACCGTCAACGAGCAACTGCAGCATATTACTTGGACGCGAGGAGCATCGGCATTTGCAACGCAGCCCGTGGGTGCCGCAGGCTGTGGCCCGGCATCGTTTAGCGTAAGCAACAACGGCAGGTGCGTGCTCTATGTAGAGAACACCGATGGCAAGGTGGGGCAAACCTACGACGAAGAAGGCAACCCGGTAGCAGTGATGGGCAAGCACTTCCGCATCTTCGCCAGCACCTTGGCAGGCGATCTGTTCACGGAGCCGTTCGTGATGTGCGAGCTGGACCATCCCGTCGATCAGATAACGACATTTTTGACGTCGGGAGGCATGCTCTCCGCGCTCGCCACGCACATTGTGAGCGCGGAGAAGAGCGAGGCAGAGCTGCACGGCATCGAAGTACCCTTGGTGGCATGCGCGACGCCGACAGGCGCGGTCGCCACCTCGGGCGCGGTGGTGCCCGGAGCAGCAGGCGAATCCTTCATGGTCACGGTGCGAAACGACGGCAACACCTTGCTGACCGCCGGCACGATCGATCTGTACCGAGAGGGCTCCAGCCAGCCGTTCTCCAGCGCTTCCATCGGATTCGGACTGAACGCACGCATGGCTTCAATCTACGATCCAGAGCTTGCCGAGGACGCTTCGGCCAACGACATGGCACACGTGAAGTACGCGCTCGAGACGCTGGGCGCACGTTTTGCAACGCACCCGCTGGTAGCCGACAACGGCAACGCCGTGCTGGCACCGGGTTGCACGGCACAGTTCCGCATGAGCTTCGCCATCCCCGAGAGCTGGAGCGACGAAGTAGGCAAACGCGTAACGCTGTATGCGAAGGCGCGTAATCTGGTGGCGCTCGATCCCGTAACGCTCGAGGAAATTCGACCGGGCGCGAACTCGGCACTGGGTGCCGTACTGCACGAGCTTCATGTGCCCGACGCGTCATGCGAACGCTCAGAAGTTCAGGTCGGCGTATGCGACAGCGCGGATACGACAGGACTTCACGACGCCCCGATGACAGCAGACGGCGATGGTGGCTCGAGTGGCGGCGGTACTGACGAGGGCGGCGGCGCGGGCGGAAGCAGCTCCGGCAGCGGCAAGGACCACGGCAATAACAAGCGCTCCGGAAAAGCGGGCGCGCTTGCGGGCACGGGCGATGTCAACGCTCCCCTTACGGCAGCCGCTGCAGCACTCGCCGCGGCAGGCGCCGGCCTCGTCGCCTACAGCGCCCGCCGCACGGCGCTCGAAAAAGATACCGCCAATGAGGGCAATTCGGATAGGCCTCGCTAGCTTCTAGTTACTTTTGTGAGAGACGCCAACTCGGCTCATCGAGCACCAAAAAGGGCTGGCTCTGGATACCCAGAGCCAGCCCGTTTCGCATTAGATATCGTCAGGGGAGTCGAGTTCTGCCTCGAGCTTGGCACGGCGTCTTTTCGCCGTGAAAAACGTTGCGCACAGGGCAGCAAACGTGGCCGCGAAAATCGTCGCACCGCAGAACACGCCCGTGGCCAGGTTCGCCAACCAAAAGACGCTTTCGAGCGGTACGATCTGCGTCTCAGCGATACAGCGCATTGCGGCAATAACAAGCGTGAACGCGGCGCCGCTAAGACCGCTGACAAGCAGGAAATATCCAACAGGAAGATGCTCGGTTTGGCCAAAACGATTGGTATCGACATAGCCCTTCCGCGTTTGCAGTCCTGCGCAAATCAACATCACGAGAACGAGCCACAAATACATGGCTGCCTCGAACGGCGTTGCAAAGCCATGCGGCATTTCACTGGCGTCGCTGTGAACCCACGCAACCTGTCGAGCTATAAACTGGTAGAAAAAGATCATCAACATGCCAAACGAAAGCAGCACGAAACCAATCTTGTAGATTTTCGCGCTCTCAGCCTCCAGGCGCTCGTCCTTTGGGCCGGCATATTCACGCCACTTTTGCACGAGTTTTAAATCTTCAAATTTCATAGCGAACTCCTAAAGAGCGTCAGGGTCGACGTCGTTTTCGTCTTCCCAAAACAAGTCGTTCAACGTAACGCGTAGCGCTTTGCAGATTGCCACGCACAAATTGAGCGTGGGGTTGTAGCCGCCCGCCTCGATCAGGCCGATGGTCTGACGCGTAACGCCCACGGCCTCGGCCAAGTCAGCTTGCGAAAGGCCAACCGCCGCGCGCGCCGCCTTCATGCGTAGGTTCTTTTTGCCCGGCATGGAGTTCCTTTCGTAGTAATGGACAGATATCCGTTGCAACATGACAGAAATATATTGCATCCATCAGAAGATGTCAACTATATCTGTCATTATGGAAACCATATTCGTCATCGCCATGCGGACATTACAACTTCGGTTCACTATTCAAACTTACTCGGACAGAACCGACTCGGTTTTGTCCGAGTAAACGAATCTCCATCGAACTCCGAACGATTGTTCGATGGATTTCGTGTTGGTTGGAATCGTCTGTGGGCTGGGCTATGCTACCTTGACTATCTATATGACTTAAACGCAGCAAAGGAGCACCGAGAGAGCGAGTATGGCAAAAAACACCGCAAACTATGGTAACGACAGTATCCGCCAGCTCAAGGACGAGGAGCGCGTACGCCTGCGCCCCGCCGTCATCTTTGGCTCGGACGGACTCGATGGCTGCGCGCATGCTGCCTTCGAGATCCTGTCCAACGCCGTTGACGAGGCGCGCCAGGGCTACGGCAAGCTCATCACCCTTACCGCCTTTCGCGATGGCTCTATCCAGGTAGAGGACAATGGCCGCGGCTGCCCGCTCGACTGGAACCCTTCCGAGAAGCGCTTTAACTGGGAGCTCGTCTTCTGCGAACTCTACGCCGGCGGCAAGTATAACAACAACCAGGGCGGCGACTACGACTTCTCGCTCGGCACCAACGGCCTGGGCTCCTGCGCGACCCAGTATGCGTCCGAGTACATGGACGTCACGGTTTGGCGCGACGGCAACAGGTACTCCCTGCACTTTAAAAAAGGCAAGGTCGTCGGCGCCAAAAAGAAGGCACTCGAGATTGAGCCCAGCAACGAGAACCGTACCGGTACCACCATCAAGTGGCGTCCCGATCTTGAGGTCTTTACCTCCATCAGCATCCCCCACGATTGGTATCGCGAGACCATGCGCCGCCAGGCCGTGGTCAACGCCAACGTGACCTTCCGCCTGCGTATCGAGGGCGACGACGGCGAGTTCTCCGAAGAGGACTTCTGCTATCCCAAGGGCATCGAGGACTATGTTCTCGAGAAGGTCGGTACCGACTACCTCACCGAGCCCTTCTTTATCGAGGCCGACCGTCGCGGTCGCGACCGTGAGGACCTGCCCGACTACAACGTAAAGATCACCGCGTGCATGTGCTTCTCGCGCACCTTCATGATGCAGGAGTACTACCACAACTCCTCCTGGCTCGAGAACGGCGGTTCGCCCGAGAAGGCAGCCCGCAGCGCTCTGACCAGCGCCATCGATGCCTACATCAAGAATCAAGGCAAGTACAACAAAAACGAGAGCGGCATCAAGTGGCAGGACGTCCAGGACTGTCTGGTACTGGTGACCAACTGCTTCTCCACCCAGACGTCCTACGAAAACCAGACCAAGAAGGCCATCAATAACCGCTTTATCCAGCAGGCCATGACGGCATTCTTTAAGGAGCGCCTCTCGACCTACTTGATCGAGAACAAGGACGCCGCCAACAAGATCATGGAGCAGGTGCTCATCAACAAGCGCTCACGCGAGAACGCCGAGAAGACGCGTCAGAGCATCAAGACCAACCTGCAGCAGAAGACCGACATGGCCAACCGCGTGCAGAAGTTCATCGACTGCCGCTCCAAGGACAAGAGCCGCCGCGAGATCTACATCGTAGAGGGCGACTCGGCAGCAGGCGCCATTCGCACCTCGCGCGATGCCGAGTTCCAGGGCGTTATGCCCGTCCGCGGTAAGATCCTCAACTGCCTGAAGGAGGATTATCCGCGCATCTTTAAGTCCGACATCATCATGGACCTCATGCGCGTGCTGGGCTGCGGCGTGGAGATCAAGGACAAGCGCATCAAGAACCTCGGTGCCTTTGACCTGGACAACCTCAACTGGAACAAGGTCATCATCTGTACGGATGCCGACGTCGATGGGTACCACATCCGCACGCTCGTGCTCACCATGCTCTACCGCCTGGTGCCTACACTTATCGACGAGGGTTACGTGTATATCGCCGAGTCGCCGCTCTACGAGATCAACTGCAAAGAGAAGACCTACTTTGCCTACACCGAGCTCGAGAAGAACGGCATCCTCAAAGAGATCGGCGACCAAAAGTGCTCGATCAACCGCTCCAAGGGTCTTGGTGAGAACGATCCGGACATGATGTGGCTCACCACCATGAACCCCGAGACGCGTCGCCTGATCAAGGTGGAGCCCGAGGACGTCACCAAGATGGAAACCATGTTCAACCTGTTGTTGGGCAACGACGAGGCGGGCCGCAAGCGCCATATCTCCGAGCACGGCAAGGAATACCTGGACCAGCTGGACCTGCAATAGCAGCAAATCGATAACGACGGCCCATAAGAAGTTCAAGAGGAAATCGTGGCAAAGAAGAAGACGAAAACCCAGCCAAAGAAAAAGCAGGTCAACGCCGAGAACGTCATCGGCCTGCACTCCGAGGTCACCGACCAGCCGATTACGCAGACGCTCGAGGTCAACTACATGCCCTACGCTATGAGCGTCAACGTCTCGCGTGCATTCCCCGAGATCGACGGCTTTAAGCCCTCGCACCGCAAGCTGCTCTACACCATGTACAAGATGGGTCTGCTCAAGGGCGAGCGCCAGAAGAGCGCCAACATCGTGGGCCAAACCATGAAGCTCAACCCGCACGGCGACGCCGCGATCTACGAGACGATGGTGCGTCTGGCGACGGGCAACGAAGCACTGCTTGCCCCCTTCGTGGAGTCGAAGGGCAACTTTGGCAAGTACTATTCGGGCGACCTGAGCTACGCCGCCTCGCGTTATACCGAGGCCAAGCTCTCCCCCATCAGCGCCGAGATTTTCAAGGACATCGACAAGGACCCGGTCGACTTCGTCGACAGCTACGACGGCGCCATGAAGGAGCCGCGCCTGCTGCCCACCACGTTCCCCAATATCCTCGTCTCGGCCAACAAGGGCATCGGCGTCGCCATGGCGTCCGACATCTGCGGCTTTAACCTCAACGAGGTCTGCACTGCCACAATGCACTACCTGCAGGATCCCAACTGCGACCTGCTCGAGTACATGCCCATGCCCGACTTCTCGACCGGCGGCGAGATTATCTACCGCCGCGAGGAGATGGAGAAGATTGTCGAGACCGGCCTTGGCAGCTTCCAGATTCGCTCCCGCTGGCGCTGGATTCCCGAAGAGCGCATCATCGAGGTCTACGAGATCCCCTACACCACCAAGACCGATGTCATCATCGAGCGCATCGTCAAGCTCTCCAAGGAGGGCAAGGTCAAGGAGATCGCTGACATTCGCGACGAGACCGACCTTTCGGGTCTGCGCATCGCCATCGACCTTAAGCGCGGCGTCGACCCCGACAAACTCATGGCCAAGCTCTATCGCTCGACCACGCTGCAGGATTCGTTCTCGTGCAACTTCAACGTGCTGGTCGACGGCTACCCCCGTGTTATGGGTGTGCGCCAGATCCTGCACGAGTGGGTCAAGTGGCGTATTGAGTCCACGCGCCGCCGCATTAACTTTGACCTGGGCAAAAAGTCCGAGCGTCTGCACCTGCTGCACGGCCTTGAGGCAATTCTGCTCGATATCGACAAGGCCATCGCCATCATCCGCGGCACCAAGCTCGAAGCCGAGGTTGTGCCCAACCTTATGAAGGGTTTCGACATCGACGAGACGCAGGCGGAATTTGTTGCCGAGCTCAAGCTCCGCAACATCAACGAGGAGTACATCCTCAACCGCACCAAGGACATTGCCAAGCTTGAGGGCGAGATTGCCGAGCTTGAGGAGATCCTCTCCAGCGAGAAGAACATCAAGAAGGTCATCAGCGACGAGCTGGCCGCGGTCAACAAGAAGTACGTGATGCCGCGCCGCACGGGCAGGATCGAGCCCCATGAGGTTATCGAGGTAAGCTTGGAGCCCGAGGTCGAGGAGTACCCGGTCACCATCATGCTCTCGCGCGATGGCTACCTTAAGAAGATGACGGACCGCGTGCTCAAGAAGGCCACCACGCTCAAGTACAAAGACGGTGATAAGCCCTTTATCGAGTTCCCGTCCTCCAATACGCACGAGCTGCTGGTCTTTACCAACAAGAGTCAGGTATACAAGTGCAAGGTCGCGGCGTTTGAGGACACCAAGTCGGCCCAGCTGGGCTCGTACCTGCCCACCGATCTTGAGATGGAGCCCGACGAGAGCGTCATCTGGGTCATCGACCCCGAAGACTACAAGGCCGACGTGCTGTTTGTCTTTGAGAACGGCCGTGTGGTGCGCGTCGCACTTGCCGGATACGTCACCAAGACCAACCGCAAGCGCCTCAAGAACGCCATCTACGGCGGTAGCAAACTGCTGTATGCACAGGTGCTCAAGGAGGACCGCGACATCGCGCTGGTCTCGAGCGACTACCGCCTGATGAACTTCAACACGTCGCTGCTCAAGACCAAGACGACCACCAACACGCAGGGCGTCCAGGCCTTTACGGCCAAGAAGGGCCGTTCGGTCACCACCGTCGGCACGACCGAGGAAATCCTTGGCACCGGCGTCTCGGCCGAAAAGTTCACCGCGCAGAGCCTGCCCTCTGCCGGTGCCCTCATGAAGGAAAACGACATGCCGAGTTTGTTTGACTAAAACAACGGTGACTAAACCGTCATGGTTTTACAAAGCAGCGGGGCCCGGAACGCAGTAAACGCTGTGCCCTGGGCCCCATGCATTACAGCAGTATCATCCCTATAGACAAAATGCCGCATAAAGTGGAACAGACATAAGCCCATCATTCATTCCAAAGGGCTTAGTCGATAGCCTGATAAGGCGCACGCCCGGATGGGTCTTTTTAAGTGAGGACAGGCTTCGAGATCTTGTGTTCTCTCCCGCCTTGACTTCAACCGCAGACAAGCATCCCTGCTTCTCTACTACAAAGTCGATTTCCGCACGATTATCTCGCGCCCAATAATGCAGCGGATAGCCCATGGCTGAAAGCTGTTGGGCGACGTAGTTTTCGGTAAGTGCACCCATGAATGTGCCGCCGATGCCGGCAAGAATATCGGCGCGTTGAGCACCGGCCTTGGAGACGAGCAGCCCTGTATCCGCCTGATAGATTTTAAAAGCAGAAGGGTTAACGAAGGCCTCTAAAGGGCTTTCGATCTTCCCAACTAGGCTGCAGCGCGCCACCGTACCCGACAATACAAGCCAGTCGAGAGCATCTCCAAAGAGAGACGCATTGCCCCCCGCTCGCACTACCTTGTATTGAAATTTACGATTCTCTTTGGCAAGCTGCTGTGGAATGGAATCGAAGCACGCACGCGTCTTTGCGCTCAAGCGCTCATCAGCATATTTATTAGTGTCGGCGGAGTATCCGTCGAGAATAATCCGATGCTTTTCGGCCACATCAATGATTGACTGATCATCGATATACGTTTGGACCGCCTCGGGCATTCCGCCAACAACAAGATACTGTCGATAGAGCCCAAGCGCCTTTTCATGAAGGCTTGGCGCGAGAGGACCCATTAACTCGAATGACGAGCGTATCTCGTCGACCAGCTGATCGTGCCCCATCGCCCAGAGAAACTCCTCGAAATCGAGTGGAGTCATCTCAATCAAGTCGGTCTTTCCAACGGGGAACGAATACGACTGATGGTTAATGGCAACCCCAAGAAGCGACCCAGCAGCCGCAACGTAATACTCGGGAGCATCTTCGCAAAAGTATTTAAGGGAAGTGAGCGCTTCCTCGCATGCCTGGATCTCATCAATGAACAGTAAGGTTTTGCCAGGCACGATACGCTGTCCCGTACGAGCCTCGATCGCGCGTACAATCGAATGAGGGTCAAGACCGCCCGAAAAATCCGCTCGCGCCGACCGGTCGTTCTCAAGATTAACGTAGACAACCGATTCGAAAAGACCCTGGGCGTACGTTCTGAGCAAATAGGTCTTGCCACACTGGCGCACGCCTTTGACCAGCAAAGGTTTTCTATCGGCTCTGTCTCGCCATTCCCTAAGGAGCTCGTCTGCCTTGCGACGCATGCGCAACCTTCCCTCATGAACTTCTGTTTGACAATATTTTAACGCGAATTAATTTGTTTTCAGTTATTTTTCTGCGTTTAAAAATTGTTCTATACGGCACTTGAGGGAATGCGCCCCTATCTCTCGGTAAGGACAGCAAGCATTTCCACCAACACCGATTGCCATGCGCTCTTCTTGCCCTTAGGCGAGCTTGCGAGCGAGCTCTCGCACCTCTTCCAGCTTGGGCGAGGAGGCCATGCTGTCGCGCTCGGTCATACCGCTGATGGTGACAATGCCCTGGTCCTCCCACTTGCAGTATGCGCACGTGGACTTGTACATGGCGATCGCCGCATCATAGACGCCCTCGCTGTGGCTATCGAGCAAAAGGGCCGTCTTGGTGAACGGGAAGCCCGTAGCACCGAAGGCGTACAGGCGGTCGATGACAGCCTTCTCCTGCGCGGTGATATCGAACCAGTAGATAGGCGAGGCAAAGACGACCATATCTGCGTCTTTCAGCGACTCGATCACGTTGACCATGTCATCCTTCTGCACGCAAGTGCCCTCGTGGGCGAAGCAATACTGACACCCCAGGCAACCAGCGATTTTCTTGCTGGCAACGCGGACGACCTCGACCGTATTGCCGCTCTCGCGCGCGGTCTCGGCAAACGCCTCAACCATGGTGTCGGTATTGGCGCCCTTGCGCGGGCTACCACTCAATACAACGATTTTCATAAGAATCTCCCTTCTTCATGCCGCAGGCGCACGATGATTCGGGACAGGTTTTCGTTAGCACCCTCGTAGCGGTTCTCCGCCCCCCCCCAAGCGATGTGTCCGCTACGAAACAATCGTCTTGTAATAAGCGCCGAAGTCTGCGAGCGAGTCCATGATGGGCATCATCTGGCGGCCGAGCTCGGTAAGGCCATACTCAACGCGGGGAGGATTCTCGCCATAGTCATGGCGAAAGACCAGCCCATCATCCTCCATCTGCCGCAGGCTGTCGGTAAGCACCTTCTGAGAGATCCCCTCCAGGTTGCGGCGCAACTCGTTGAAACGCCAAGGGCGTACGCGTAAATTACGAATAATGAGCAGTTTCCACTTGCCGCCAATGAGCGCTACCGCCGTTGCGACCGGACACTCCGGAAGCTCCTCTTTCGCCATCATGGGAGACCCAACCTCCTTGACCATACCGGTTTCACAAAAAGGCACGCAGTTACAAATATGTGCGTACTCGTATTTGCATGCGCTTTCGCGTTGAATATATCTCACGCAGGAGATGCCTGCAAGGTAAATCAACCCCAAGAGAGGAACCATTATGGCTAATTATGCAAAGACCCACATCGGCAATGAGAGCCGCGTTGAGCTGCACGAGGTGCTCGGGCTTACCGGGGCAGAGGTGAGTATCAACAGTCTTCCCGCCGGCGCTGGCGTTCCGTTCGTCCATGCACACAAGGAAAACGAGGAGATCTATGGCGTGCTCGAGGGCGCAGGCTCGGTCACGATCGACGATGAGGATATCGAGCTTGCGGCCGGCGACTGGCTGCGCATTTCCCCCGCTGCGCATCGTCAGTTCCGCGCCGCGTCCGACTCGGGGATCACATACGTCTGCATTCAGGTCAAGCAGGGATCCCTCGATGCCTTCACGGCCGACGACGCCATCATGTTCTAATTCGCGATTAATCTGCAAGGGGCCGATACCGCCCGCATGCCCCCTTCGGAATAGGCGCTGAGCAGTTCCTGGGCGTGGGCGAACTCGGGCCCTCGCCTCCAACCGAGCAGGCGGTTGACCGCGAGATTTCCCTGGACGTTGTGGACGAAGATCAGATAGGCGTCCTCGCACGAAAGCCCGGTCTCCTCCATGATCGAGGGAACCATCTGCTCGGCGCCGCGCTCGACGACGCGCTGTGCCACCCGGGCGTACGCGTCGTCATCCGAGTAGAGCAGATAATAGTCATCGTTTGCCGGCGGACGCTGGCAGAGGGCACCCGCCTCCGTTCCCTCGAGCGGCGGCACCGCCGCCAAGGCCTCGTCGATAAGCGCGTCGAGCAGGGCGAACTTGTCCTCGTAGTGCAGATAGAACGTGCCACGGTTGATATCGGCGCGGCGGCAGATATCCGCTACCGTCATCTTCGCGAAGCCGACCTCGGCCAGCAGCGCGAAGAACGCCTCCCGTATGACCGAGAGTGTATAGCGTCGGCGACGATCGATCTTCCCCGCTTCCATTACCCCTCCAATTGCAACGCTCGACAATGCCCGGCAAACGCTCGTTTATCGACAGCAGGCCGAAGCTGTTCATTGCTCTTAAGCAAATCGACATGGATACTTTTTATAGACACGTGTTTATAATAGCTGAAAGAAGGTATCCAGTGACCCTGTACGAGCAGCTCGTTATCGAGCTCACCAACCAATCGTTTTCCCTTCAGGCCGCCTACCGCAGCGGCGGCACGCCCTATGAGCTGAGTGACCGCGAGCCCGAGCCCTACGACCAGCAAATCGAGGACTTCGCCCGCATGATCGAGGAAGCCGATTGCGTGCTGGCGGGCGGGGCCTCCGGGCTCTCCGCGGCGGGCGGCGGCGACTTCTACTACGAGGACAACGCGACCTATCGCAAGCATTTCGGCAAATTCGCCGAGCGTTACGGTTTCAAGGGCGCTTTCGAGGGGTCGTTCTACCGCTGGCCCACCGCCGAGGCGCGCTGGGGATACCTCGCCACCTTCCTCGACACCACGCTCAACGCCCCGCTGCGCAAGCCCTACAGGGACCTCGACGCCATTCTCGCCGAGAAGGATTTCTTCATGCTCACCACCAACCAGGACACGCAGTTTGTGAAGCTCTATCCCTGGGAGAAAGTGGCAGAGATCCAAGGCGACCACCGCTTCTTTCAGTGCTCCCGCTGTTGCACCGACGCGGTGTGGGATGCGGTCGAGCCGGTCTCCAACATGGTAGAGGCCATGGGAGACGGCCTTGAGGTTCCGACAGAGCTCGTGCCGCGCTGCCCGCACTGCGGGGCAGAGGCGTTCCCCTGGGTTCGCGGCTACGGCAACTTCCTGCAGGGCGAACTCTACGAGGAGCAGTACCGCAAGGTGTCCGACTGGCTCGACGCGCACGCACGGCAGAGGATCCTCTTCCTCGAGCTGGGTGTGGGCCGCATGACGCCCGCGTTTATCCAGGAGCCGTTCTGGGCCCTCACGGCGCAGTTACCGCAGGCCAGCTACATCGCCGTAAACAACAAGACGCAGTTTCTCCCCCGCGCGATCGAGGATCGGGGGCTCGCCGTTCGCGCCGACATCGCCGACGTGCTTGCCGACGTGCGCAAGACGCTGGGGAGGTAGCGCATGGAGACGGCGAAAGCAGTTCGCATAGGCAGGGCGCTAGCCGAAGCGGATCTTGTCATCATCGGCGCTAGCAACGGACTCGACATGGCGGAGGGGCTCAACCTTTTCTGCGCCGATGCTCATTTCCAAGAGGCGTACGGGGACCTCGCCCAGGCAGACGGCATCGGCTGCATACTGCAGGGGCTTGCCTCCCCGGATGCCAGCGTGCGACGCCGATGGGCCGAGCGGTTTCATCAAAAGGAATATCTCGAATATGAGCCCAGCCCGCTCATGAACGAGCTGCGGCGTCTTACAGAGCACGCTGACACCTTCGTGATCACGTGCAATATCGACGGGCACTTCGTACGCGCAGGGTTCAACGAGAACCGCGTGCTCGAGACGGAGGGGGGCATACGCACGTCGATCGACGAGCGGCGTCTCGCCCATCCAGACGCCCTCGCCACGGCCCAGCTCGAGGAGCTCGAGCGCCTTGTGCAAGCCCATCGCAGCGGCAGGGTCGCCATCCTCGAACTTGGCGTGGGACTGCGCAACGGCATCATAAAGCACATGCTCGCCCAGATCGCGAACGTCTGCGAGCACGCCACCTACATCGTGTTCAACTACAGCCAGGCCATGGCGCCCGACGCCTCGTGCGAGACGATTCTCGTTGACGGCGATATGACCCCGGCTTTCGAGGAGATTGCCCAATGCCGTCTCTAGAGAGGGAAGCGTATAGGCTTCGAAGCCTTATCGACGATGCCGACGCCATCATCGTCGGCATCGGCTCGGGCATGTCAAGCGCCGCCGGGTTCAACCATTACAACCGCGCAGGCATGGCGCGCGCCGGAATGACGGACTGGCAGCAAGCCTTTGGCTTCAAGAGTCTTTTTGACGGCTTTTACCACCTCTACCCCAGCCTCGAGCAGCAATGGGCCTACTACGCGCGATATATCGATTTCATGCTGCGCGAGCCGACCTCGCAGCCCTATCTCGACCTACGGTCCCTCATCGGCCATAAGGACTACTTCATCCTGAGCACCAATGTAGACACCCAAGTCGAGAAGACGTTTCCCACCGAGAGGATCTGCAACTATCAGGGAAGCTTCGCGCACCTTCAATGCAAGCAGCCATGCTGCGACGAGCTCTTCGAGGCGAGCCCCTACGTCGAGCGCATGCTCGCGGGCATGGCGGGGTTCGAGATCCGCAGCGAGGATGTCCCCCGATGCCCGCATTGCGGCTGGCAGCTTGTGCCGTGGGTGCGCGACGACACGTTTCTGCAGGGTGCGGCATGGCGCGAGAGCCTCGAACGATACGAGCGCTTCGTGCGCGAGCGCAGCGATCGCCGCGTGCTGTTGCTGGAGCTCGGCGTGGGCGAGATGACCCCGGGCATCATCACGCTCCCGTTCTGGAGCATGACCGCAAAGCTGCCGGATGCGCACCTGCTGAGCGTAAACATCTCGGGCGGCTCGGCTCCGCTGCAGCTTGGAAGCAAGGCAGGGGCGATCCAGGCCGATTTGGGCGCCCTGCTCTCGGTGGCGCGGGCAGGTGGCGAGTAACGCGGAGCGGTAGACGCGCAATGAGGTTTTAGCCGCAGCCTCCGAACGAGAGGGCTCGGAGGCTGGTATTCCTGAATCGCAGGTCACGATGGGTTATCGGAATCGCGAAGAGCGGATACCGCCAGTAAGCCCCCTTCGGAATAGGCGTTGAGCAGCTCCTGGGCATGGGTGAACTCGGGGCCTCGTCTCCAGCCGAGCAGGCGGTTGACGGCCAGATTGCCCTGGACGTTGTGGACGAAGAGCAGGAAGGCGTCTTCGCGTGAAAGCCCTGTTTTCTCCATGACCCAGGGAACCATCTGCTCCGCTCCGCGTTCTATGACGCGCTGGGCTACGCGAGCGTATGAGTCGCTGTCCGAATAAAGCAGGCGATAATCGTCGTCTGCCGGCGGACGCTGGCAAAGCGTTGCCGATTCAACCCCCTCAAGCGGGGGAGCCGCTGCCAATGCCTCGTCGATAAGCGCATCGAGCAGCGCGTACTTATCCTCGTAATGCAGATAGAACGTTCCCCGGTTGATCTCGGCGCGGCGGCAGATGTCTGCCACCGTCATCTTCGCGAAGCCGACCTCGGCCAGCAGCGCGAAGAACGCCTCCTGTATGACCGAGAGGGTGTAGCGCCGCCGGCGGTCGATCTTGGTTTCTCCCATCGCCTCTCCAATCTGAGTCGTTTGACAATGTCCAGTAGCTGTTCGTTTATCGACAGGTGCACGCGTTTGTTCATTGCCCCTGCGAAAATCAACAAGGATACTGTTTATAGACACCTGTTTTTTATAGCTGAAAGGGAGCACGGATGACCCTGTGCGAGAAGCTCGGCATCGGGCTTGTCAGCCGATCGTTTTCCCATCGGGCCGTCTATCGAAACGGCGGCACGTCATACGATTTGAGCGATTGCGAGCCTGCTGCTTGCAAGCAAGATATCGAGGCTTTTGCCCGCAAGGTGGGGGAGGCTGATTGTGTGTTTACGGGAGAGGCAGGTAGGCAGGCGTTATGAGCATCTGCATCAAAAATCAGATTCAGAATATGAATATCGTCATCGGCTGCACGGTGGGGTGTCCATATTGCTATGCCCGTAACAATGTGAAACGTTGGCATATGATTGACGACTTCGCTGATCCTGCGTTCTTCCCGAGCAAGCTCAAGATGATGGAAAAGAAACGCCCGCAGAACTTTCTCCTTACCGGCATGAGCGATCTCTCCGGGTGGAAGCTGGAATGGCGAGACGAGGTATTTGCAAAGATCCATGAGAATCCACAGCATCAGTTCCTGTTCCTGACCAAGAGACCCGATTTGCTGGATTTAGATACCGACCTGGAAAACGCATGGTTCGGCGTTACGGTGACGAGGAAAGCGGAGCTGTGGCGTATCGACGCCCTTCGGAAAAACGTCAAAGCAAATCACTTCTTCGTTACTTTTGAGCCGCCATTCGACGATCCCGGTACGGTCGACCTTTCCGGAATCAACTGGATCGTCGTCGGTACCATGACCGGGGCGCAGAGCAGGAAGGTTCATACGGAACCGGAGTGGGCATGGTCTTTGACGGACCAGGCGCACGCGCTTGGCATTCCAATGTTTATGAAGGAAGACCTCGTCTCTGTCATAGGGGACGAAAACATGATTCAGGAATTGCCGGAAGAATTCGAAAGAGTGCTGGAGGTGCAGAGAACATGGCGGAAGTGATCGATGGAATCCTCATCAATGAGGTGGAAGCAAAGAACATCATGACCAAGTCCAGCCTGCCGGTAGGCGGCTACTCGGTCAATCCCTATGTAGGCTGCACGCATGCCTGTAAGTATTGCTATGCCTCCTTTATGAAGCGCTTTACCGGACACAAGGAGGAATGGGGCACCTTTCTTGATGTGAAGCATTGGCCGGAAATCAAGAATCCGAAGAAATACGCTGGACAGCGGGTGGTTATCGGTTCTGTGACGGATGGCTACAATCCACAGGAGGAGCGATTCGGGAATACCAGGAAACTCCTGGAGCAGCTGATTGGCAGCGATGCAGATATTCTGATCTGCACAAAGTCCAATCTTGTGGTACGGGATATCGATCTGCTGAAGAGGCTTGGACGAGTGACCGTTTCATGGTCGATCAACACGCTGGATGAGAACTTCAAGAACGATATGGACTCCGCGTCGAGCATCGAGCGTCGTATCGCTGCTATGAAGCAGGTGTATGACGAAGGTATCCGTACGGTCTGCTTCGTGTCCCCGGTATTTCCCGGCATCACGGATTTTGAGATGATTTTTGAGCGAGTAAAGGATCGGTGCGATTTGTTTTGGCTCGAAAATCTCAATCTTCGGGGTGGTTTCAAAAAAGCGATCCTGGATTATATCGCCGAGAAACATCCCGATCTCGTACCGCTTTACGATGAGATCTATAACAAGCGCAACCGTAGCTATTTTGAAGCGCTTGAAGTAAAAGCCGAGGAAATGGCCAAGAAGTACGATTGCCCCTTTGTGGACAACGAAATGCCTTATGGCAGAGTCCCCAAGGGGCATCCGGTGATCGTGGACTACTTCTATCACGAGGAAGTCCGAGGGTCGGATAATAGCGGAAAAAGAAATCGCCAAACGGAAACCGACGACGATTCGCTCGAGCGATTAGCGTCCACGCGTGGCTTCTGCCGATTGGCGCAACGGGCGACGGATTAAGGGATCGCTCGGGCGGATGATCCCGCTGCAGTACAGGCGGTCGCTCAATTTAGCGGCATGAGCGTTTTCGCACGGAAAACCAGTATCCCCTGTGCCGAGTTTAATCGTAGCGAATACAATGGGCACTGAGCATCAATCGAAAGTAGTCAAGAGCCTTTTCGACGGCTTCTACCACCTCTACCCCAGCCTCGAGCAGCGATGGGCCTACTACGCGCGATACATCGACTTCATGCTGCGCGAGCCGACCTCGCAGCCCTATCTCGACCTACGGTCCCTCATCGGCCATAAGGACTACTTCATCCTGAGCACCAATGTGGACACCCAAGTCGAGAAGACGTTTCCCGACGAGAGAACCTGTAACTATCAGGGAAGCTTCGCGCACCTTCAGTGCAAGCAGCCATGCTGCGACGAGCTCTTCGACGCGAGCCCCTACGTCGAACGCATGCTCGCGGGCATGGCGGGGTTCGAGGTCCTCAGCGAGGATATCCCCCGATGCCCGCATTGCGGCTGGCAGCTTGTGCCGCGGGTGCGCGACGACACGTTTCTGCAGGGTGCGGCCTGGCGCGAGAGCCTCGGACGATACGAGCACTTCGTGCGCGAGCGCAGCGATCGCCGCGTGCTGTTGTTGGAGCTCGGCGTGGGCGAGATGACCCCCGGCATCATCACGCTCCCGTTCTGGAGCATGACCGCGAAGCTGCCGGATGCGCACCTTTTGAGCGTAAACATCTCGGGCGACTCGGCTCCGTTGCAGCTTGGAAGCAAGGCAGAGGCGATCCAGGCCGATTTGGGCGCCCTGCTCTCGGCGGCGCGGACGGGCGACGAGCAGCGCAGTTCATCGCGCCGTGTTTCATGCGTGGACGCTTAAATCAAAACCACCCCTAGAAGGGGTGGTTTGCTCTTAGGGTGTAACCCTTGGATTTCCGGCACGCGTCTAAAGGCGCCGGCCCTCACGGGGTTCGGGCCGCACTGCAGATTGACCCGTGACGGGCCGGTCAAACCGGCGCTATTTACGCCCCGGCCCCCTATCGAAGGGGTCCTCGTACTCCTTGGCGCTCAGCCGGTCGAGCGCGATGTCGGCCTTCTCCTGCTCCCGGATGTACTTCGCGATCGTGGCCTCGTTCAGGCCGACGGTGGAAACGTAGTAGCCCTCGGCCCAGAACTTCCTGTTGCCGAACTTGTACTTCATGTTCGCGTGCCTGTCGAATACCATCAGCGAGCTTTTCCCCTTCAGATAGCCCATCACGCTGGACACGCTGTACTTCGGCGGTATCGCCAGCAGCATGTGGACGTGGTCGGGCATCAGGTGCCCCTCGATGACCTCTATCCCCTTGTACTGGCAGAGCTTCCTGAAGATCTCCCCAAGGTCGGACCTTATTTGGTTGTAGATGACTTTGCGCCTATACTTCGGCGTGAACACGACGTGGTACTTGCACGTCCACTTCGTGTGCGACGGGCCGTAGGCCTTCTGGGCCATACGCCACCACCGCCCTCTCGACTCGGATTCCTTGCGGCCTGAACAATCGCAAGTGTCCGGCGAGGGGGCGGCTTTGTAAAGCCGTTTGGCCCCACCCGCATAGCGGGTGGTTTCTGATGCGGCGCGCTGCGCGCCCCGCACAGGCTAAAGCCTGTAAATAAAAATACCCCCGATTCCAAGTGGAAATCGGGGGTATCTCATCGGGTGGCTTTCAAGCAGTTTGCAAAACTGCAGGTCGCAGACCTTCATTGCTAGTAGGAGAAATGAGTAGTCTCGGGTGGCTTGCCCATGAGTTGACGAATAAGTTGGAGCTTCGCCATTGGCTCAATCGCTTCGCGCGCTCGATAAACTTGTTTAGTAAAAGGCGGATCGGTCACCGATGGACGCACGACGAGAAACACGTACCTCCAGTGGTTCAAGCACGGCGCGCGTGAGGATCTCTGCAAGCAACCGCCTGGTACGCTACTGTTGCCAGCGTGGCTTAGCGGACTGGCGAATCCCGCCCCGTGCGCGTCATCATCCAATCAAATGCCCTGGCAAGCAGCAGCACCGCCAATCACACTACGTTCTTACGGCGCCCTCTGCGATAAAATTAGCGAATTGTGTTTTCACCTCGCAGCTACGGAGACATTAGATGATTACTCTGGACAATCTTCGCGACGCACTTAGGGCTCTGTGCTACGAGCCCTCGGGCGACGGCACCGTTTATCAGAAATCCTGGGAAGAGACCAGCGCGCAAATCACGGTCGATTTTTCCAAGAAACGCATCGGCTACCCGAAAGACCTGGGGTTCAAAGTCAACAAAGACACAACTTGTAACTTTTCCGATAACGAGAACTTCGTCGTACTCGCCTGCGTAACCATGCTCCTCGACAAAGGATATCGCCCCGAATCACTTGAGCTGGAGCGCGAATGGGCCCTTGGGCACGAACAAAAGAGCGGCCGCGCTGATATCTGCATTAATGACGAGAGGGGCGACACACTCGCAATCGTCGAATGCAAGACCCCTGGAACCGAGTTCAAAAACGAATTCAAGAACATGCAGTCAGACGGAGGGCAACTCCTCTCCTATTGGCAACAAGAGCGCGCGACTCGCTGGTTGGTACTCTTTGCATGCGATTTCATCAACAACGAAATCGTGCCAGACCAGGTTTCAATTAACTGCAGCGATGACGAGAACTTCATCGCACTCGCCAAACGCGATGACACCATTGCGCTCTACCGCGACGCCCATACAGTGGAACAGCTCCATCAAGTTTGGACGGAAACGTACAACCAACAAGTCGAGGGAAACATCCTCTTTGGCGATAGGTCGACGGCATACCACCCGATGGTTCCTCCCCTTCTCAAGAAGGACCTTGTCGACTTCAGGGCCGAAGACAGCATCGTCAACCGCTTCGAGGAAATCCTCCGCCACAACAACGTCTCCGATAAAGAGAACGCCTTCAATCGCCTTATCGCGCTCTTTATCGCGAAGCTCCAAGACGAGCTCTCGAAAATGCCAACCCAGGAGATTGAGTTCCAATACCGCCAAGGACGCGACACCTACGAAACGCTCCAGGACAGGCTCCAGAGACTCCACTCAGACGGCATGAGAAAGCTCATGCGGGAAGAGGTCCTGTACGTTCCCAACGACTACGCCGAAAACCTCATAAGCAACTATACGGGCCAGCACCGCAAGAAGCTCATCGAGGAGCTGAACGGCACGCTGCGCAAGCTCAAGTTCTATACCAACAATGACTTTGCGTTCAAAGACGTCCACAACGAGGAACTCTTTCTTCAGAACGGCAAGGTACTCGTAGAGACGGTGCAACTTCTACAGCCGTATCGCATCGTAGGAACTCAAGATATTCAATTCTTGGGCGACCTCTTCGAACAGCTCCTTAATCAGGGCTTTAAGCAAAACGAGGGCCAATTCTTCACACCTGTGCCCATCACCCGTTTTATTTGGAAGTCACTCCCACTCGACAGCATCGTGCAGGACGAGGCTGGTGCCGTGCACTATCCACGCGTTATCGATTACGCCTGTGGCGCGGGGCACTTTCTCACAGAAGGATTCGAAGAAATCTCCGACGCCGCATGCCAATATGATCCGACCATAGAGGATGACCTCGGAGACGCCGACTGGGTCAGAGACAATCTCGTCGGCATCGAGAAGGACTATCGACTCGCTCGCGTTTCCAAGGTCTCGTCCTACATGCATGGCGCAGGGCAGAGCAACGTGGTCTTCGGCGACGGACTTGAAAATTATCCCGACAAGGGAATCGACAGCCGAACCGACAGGGGACGCTTCGACATTCTTGTCGCCAATCCCCCGTACTCTGTAGCGGCCTTCAAACCGCATCTCAAGCTTCACAACAACGAACTCAAAGTGCTGGAAACCATCAGCGATAGCGGCTCGGAAATCGAGACCCTCTTTGTCGAGCGTGCGGCACAGCTTGTTCGGCCCGGAGGCTACGCCGCCATCGTCCTCCCCACCTCGATCCTCGACAAGAGCACGAGCTCGAGTTTCATGGCCGCACGCGATGTGCTTTTGAGCTCCTTCGAGATCGTCTCCATCGCCAGGTTTGGATCAGGCACATTCGCGGCCACAGGAACAAACGTCGCAATTATGTTCCTACGTCGCTTTGACGAGATCCCGCCCCGCAATGCGAACGCACTTGATTTCGTTGACGCTGTTTTTGAGCGCAGGAAGCTCACTGGCTGGAGAGACGAAAGCGCTTTCAACGCTTATCTCGGCACAATTAATGTAGACGGAGATACTTACCGGGCTTTTCTCGCAGGAGAGGCTAACTGGAACGAATGGGCAAACACTCGCCACTTCAGCGTTTATTGCCATCTTTTCGAATCATCGAAGGAGCTCAAGACCCTTCGGAAGAGCAAGACTTGGAAGGCGGCCGACAAGAACTCACGGCTCAAAGCAGAGAACGAGCTGTTCTATCGCCATGCGCACAAGGAAGAGCGCAAACGCCTGCGCGTTTGGGGTCTCGTCTGCGGTGAACAGACGCTCATCATCAACTCACCTAACACGACCAAGGAAATCGCCTCTTTCCTTGGCTACAAATGGAGCAATCGCAAAGGCAACGAGGGGATACAGCCCATCGATGGTGAGGGCGTGCTCTATTCGGACAACGAATCGGACGACACGAACTCGCTAAGCGGCATCATCAGAGCATGGTTCTCCGGCGAGCAGGTTGAGCCCGGCGACCTTGCCCAGTACTACTACTATGCCAAGACCGCCGATTTCATTGACTTTGATGCCGATAAGTTCGACGAGACTCTTACGATTCCCCGCTCTTTCTACAAGCCCCGCTCGTTCGCCCAGGGCACCGTAGTCAAGACGCTTAGAGACATCACATCCTACGTTACCAACAGCGTGGCCCAGAGTTCCATCACCACCGACACTTACGTAACAACGGAAAACATGGTCAAGGACCGTGGCGGCATAACCACCTATAGTGGAGAGCTTCCGGCAAGTGCTGGCACCGCATACAAGAAGGGAGACACGCTCGTCTCCAATATTCGCCCCTATCTGCAGAAGATTTGGCTCGCAGACCGCGATGGGGCGTGCTCCAAGGACGTTTTGGTATTCCGAAGCATAAATACCGACAGCCTATTGCCCGAGTTTCTCCATCTGCTCCTGTGGCAGAAGGACTTCTTCGACTACGATATGTCCACCTTCACGGGAACCGGCAGGCCTCGCGGAGACAAGGATGAGCTGCTCAAATACCCCATCCCAGTCCCGACGCTCTCCGAGCAGAGAGCCCTCATCGACGATTTCAATCGCTTAACAGATGAAATCAATAGCAAACGACAGCAAATCGCCGCTCTCAAGGAGAGCGTCAAATCACGGTTTGTAGAGGTATTTGGCGATCCGGTCGATGGTAAAAAATGGCCTTTCGTTAGGCTTGAAGACCTCTGTACCAAGTTGGGTTCCGGAGCAACGCCACGAGGTGGCAAAACGGCATACAAGGCCGAAGGTGTTCCGCTGGTCAGAAGTACGAATGTTCACAACGGTCGTTTCGTGTGGAAGGACCTTGCTTGTATTGATGATGAACAAGCCGCAAAACTAGAAGGCGTCACGCTGATGAAGGGTGACGTGCTTCTGAATATTACTGGCGCTTCGGTTGCTCGTTCATGTCTTTTGCCAGATGAATTGGCTGGTGGACGTGTTAATCAGCATGTCTCAATTGTCAGAGTCGACCAAAAACGGATGCTGCCGGTGCTATTGAACACGGTGCTGATCAGCGATTCGTATCAGAGACTCCTGCTAAACGGCTCAAGAGCGGCTGGAGCAACAAGGGAGGCAATTACCAAAGAAGCTCTAAAGAGAATGACGGTTCCCTTGCCTCCCCTTGAGCTTCAGCAAGAGTTCGCCTCTTTCGTCGCTCAGGTCGACAAATCGCAATTTGCACTCGAGCAAGAGGTCGACGCCCTTTCCGCAGAGCGCGACGCCCTTCTAGACCGATTCCTCGCGTGATACGTTCCTCCCATCCATATCGGGATGGGAGGAACTGATGCACACGACGATCGAAATAGCAAACGCGGTTCTCACAAAAATGCAGGCACTCGTTAGCGGCGAAGTGCTTTCGTATCTCGAGAGCGTCCTTATGAGCGAACTCAGGGGCATCGAACTTGAAGTGAACGCGCTCAGCAATGTCGAAGACGAGGCCTCAAAGTACATGGAGCGATTCCTCGCAGCCAAAACCATCGAGGGATGCTCGCCTAAGACCATCAGGTACTACAAGGCCACACTTACAAGGGCGCTCGAAGCAATCAAAAAACCAATTGTCCGGATTAGTTCAGATGACTTACGAACATACCTGAGCGAATATCCCATGGGTAATAACGCAGGGAGCATCACCGTCGACAACGTCAGGCGCATCCTGTCGTCATTCTTCTCTTGGCTTGAAGACGAGAACCATATACTCAAAAGCCCTGCACGACGCATTAAAAAGATTCGCTCAAAGAGAACGGTCAAGTCCGTATATTCTGATGAAGAACTTATAGCCCTCACAGACGCCTGTTCTTGCAAGAGGGATCTGGCAATCATCAACCTTCTTAGTTCAACAGGGATGAGAATAGGCGAACTCGTCTCGCTCAATCGAGAAGACGTTGATCTAAATCGGCGAGAGTGCATTGTACTCGGAAAGGGCAACAAAGAGAGAGTCGTCTATTTTGATGCGACTACAAAGCTGCACCTAAACAACTACCTGCAAGAACGCAGCGATAACGTCGCCGCGCTATTCTGTAGTCTCACAAAGCCGAGTTCTAGGCTGCAAGTAAGCGGAGTCGAGCTCCGCCTTCGCTCCTTGGGAACAAAAGCAGGCGTCAAACACGTCCACCCACATAAGTTCAGGAGAACGCTGGCCACCAAAGCAATTGGAAAAGGAATGCCCATCGAGCAGGTGCAGAAGCTGCTTGGCCATCAAAAGATTGATACAACGTTGATGTACGCAATGGTCGATCAGGACAACGTAAGGGACTCTCATAGAAGGTATATCTGTTAAGTCAAATCACGGTTTGTCGAGATGTTTAGAACCAAGACACACGCATCATGGCCAATCGAAACAATCGGCAACTACAGCATAGAAATGCACTACGGCACTTCAGCAAAAGCCGGCGCCGATGGCGATTATGTCTACATCCGAATGAACAATATCACCGACGACGGCATCCTTGACCTAACCGATACAAAGCGAATCACCCTAAAGGGCCAAGCTCTCGAAAATGCTACCGTCCGCTATGGCGATATGCTTTTTAATCGAACCAACAGCATTGACAAGGTTGGGAAAACTTGCGTTTTTCATCAGTCAGAGACCATGGTTATTGCTGGGTACATCGTGTGCGTAAGGTTCGCTGACCACAGCTCTGCCGAATATGTATCTGGTTACCTGAATTCAAAGGAAGGAAAGCGAGTCCTTCGTAATATAGCGAAGGGAAGTGTCCATCAGGCAAATATCAGCGCAGCAGACTTGGCCGCTATTCCCATTGCAATTCCCCCGTTGTCCCTCCAACAGGAGTTCGCCGACTTCGCTGCCGAGGCGGACAAATCGCAATTTATCATCCACCAAGATCTTCACGGCTTTTGAAAAGACAGATAGTTACATGTCCAACGCTACAGAAGCCCGAGGACCGTCGCCTTTGATAGCATCTCGTAGGCTCGCGGATATGTCTCTTTGTCGCGCTCGGCCATAAATGCCCAGTTCGCCGTCACGTCAGCCGCCCTCACCATAGCCACCTTGGAGGAGTCGACATAGGAGACTGGAATCTTGGGCAGCCAGTCGCTAAATACAGGAGGGTAGGAGGTCTGCCACGTTGGGTTGAACATGCCGCAGCGCAGCTCCTCATCAACCGATTCTGCCAGGTTGTACTTTCCGTCGATCGAAGTCGAATGCTCGTCAACCACAACAGAAACTGCATCAACCTCGCTCGCGGCAATTCCCTGAAGCCTCAGCGCGTCAACGATGCCGGACTTCACGCCACGCTTTAGAGCGTAGTCAAGATACCTTTGCTTGCGCCTTTTCGAGCTTGAATTCTCAGAGCAACTGCAACACCCCTGAGTAGTGGACCTCGTAGGGCGTCCTGAACCCCAGGCGCTTGTGGGGCCTGCGGTTGATGGCATCGTACACCCGCTCGACCTCCTCGTCCGAGACCGCAGAGAAGCCGGTCCCCTTCGGGAAGTACTCGCGCAGCAGACCGTCTGTGTTTAGTCAAGCCTGATTTTCGGGTTGGGGCTGCGGTGGAAATCCTGGTCCTCTTTTGGTCCAGGATTTCCACCGCAGCCCCAACCCGTAAATTGAACGCTATCAAACACAGATGCCGTCGCGAAGTCGATGTCGCGCGTGACGCGGCCGTCGGGGATGCGCGCGAGCAGCCCGCTTCCGCCCTTGAGGATAAACCGGCCGTCGGGGTTGCTGAACACCCTGCGCAGGAACCGGTCGCGCAAAGCCCGACGACAGCCGTCCCCGGGGTCACCGCCCCTGTCGCGAACGGCCCTCTTCAGGGCCCTGTCGAGCTGACCGCCGTTCTCGTACGTCATTCTTCCCGCCTCCTAGCTACCGAATCGTACAGGCTGGCCCCCGCCGGCATCCCGGCTTTTGCCCCCCGGCGTCGATTTTCTCCCTCAGCGCGCCCTCGTCTTCGACGAGGCCCCTTTCGAGCGCGTCCGCGAGCACGTTCGCGACCAGGCTCAGTTCCTCCCCGGAGTCTATCAGGTCCACCACCGTGAGCCAGGGCCTCGTCGCCGGGATGTCCGAGACGATCGCCACGTCCTTCGGGTCGAGGCGGCGCTTCCTGATGAATCAGGTTCGGGCGCTTAGTCTGCTTTCTCTCGGGCGTGCAGAACTCGTAGGGCGAGGGGCTGACCTCGCCGATGCCGTAGAGCCATGCAGCCGTCGCCCCCATGGCGACGGGGCGCCTCCCCGGGTCGATCGACAGTCAGGCCGCGAGGACGTCCTCCTCCCGCGTGCTCGGCGAGCCGCCCATGCGGTAGACGCCCTTCGCGAGCCTCTCTATGTTGCCGAGCCCTTCCCGCCTCGAGAGCGCGTACCGCTCGACGCCGAGCACCTTCGCCTGCACAGATGTGAAGAGCCCCCTTTGGGAAGAGGCGATGTCGTTGGTGGCTCGTATGACTTCGATTTATTCCATGCTTGCATTGTGGAAAATAATGCAACAATGCAAGCAATACGCTCAGAATACACGGCGTTATTCGGCGGCATTCGGGGTCACTGAAACTGCGGAAACCGATTTTCGCATTTCTTTATTCCCATTTGTTGACCTGGGCGAATGCAATTGAAGAGGGCTTGAATCCGCCTCGCAGTTTCAAGTCAGTTTCATCCGCTCGAAATCGGCCTTCGGGGGACCCGAATTGTGAATTATTCCCGCAGGGCCTAATTATTCCCGTACCGCCGAGTACTCCGTTGTACCGCCCAGTAGGGACACACGGGAATAATTGGGTCGTTTTCCCAGGTAGAGATGCAAACAGAAAGCCCTCGAACCAAAGGGTTCGAGGGCTGTTATTCCCACTATTTCGCTGGTGGCTTTGGTTCTGTCGTCCCGTCATTCCAGTTGCACCCAGTTTTCGGCATCGACACGGAACGCGTGCCGCCGAATGACGCGATGTCGCGTCTCGTCGGCTTCGGGGACAAAAGCTGGGACAACTTCAAAAGCTTTTTTCAAACTCAGGGCTTTGAGTTTTTGTTTTTGTCCCAAAGGAGCTTCCGGCCGTGATTCGGATGCCCGATTGGGCGGAATCGCCCGTTTCTGGAACTCAACCGCAGCATCACGCACAAGCCACTCGCAACAACTGCAAATGATTGATCGAGGGCGGCTTCCAACGCGATTCCAAAGCCGCAGGTCAGGCGACTGCGCTGCTGGCAGGGAAAGGGAGTCGTATCAGGCGGCTTGCCCATGAGTCGACGATGAGGCCTTCACCGAATGTCGAGAACATGCTGGTAAAATAGGCAATACTTTTTATGACAGGAGAACGAGCATGGCCGAACCCCACGATAGGAAGCCGATCCTCACGATCGAGCAGCAGATAGAGCACCTCAAGCAGAAGGGCGTAGCCTTCGAGCTGTGTTCCGAGGAAGAGGCCGAGGACTACCTGCGCGACAAGTGCAACTTCTTCAAGCTCGCATCCTATCGCAAACTCTTCTCGAAATACGAGGGAGGCCCGCGCGACGGCCGCTACGTAGACCTCGACTTCGGCCAGCTACGCCTGCTCGCGGCGCTCGACCAGGAGCTACGCCACGCCCTGCTCGGCATGACGCTCGACATCGAGCACTTCCAGAAGGTGACACTGCTTCGCGAGATGGAGGACCGTGGAGAGGATGGCTACGCCATCGTGGCCGACTACATGGCATCGCTTACCACTGCAAACAGGGAGTACCGCCTGCGCGAGCTCAAGATGAGCGGCCGCAGCCCCTACAGCTCGAGCCTCTACGCGAAGTACTCCGGCGACATGCCTGCCTGGGCCTTCCTTGAGCTCACCTCGTTCGGCACCCTCATCGACTTCGTGCGCTTCTGCGCCAGGCGATGGGGCGACAGGCGCTTCGAGGCCTCCCACTACGACCTCAAGCGCGTGAAGTCCGTCCGCAACTGCGCCGCGCACGGCTCGTGCCTGATCAACTGCTTCGCCGAGAGGGGCGCCGCCCGGGGCTCGGCGTCCAGTGGCGTCTCCCGAAGGGTCGCCGCCGTGGGAATCCCCAAGGCGACCAGGAGGAAGTGGATGGGGAATACGGCCATGCAGGAGGTCGCGACCGTGCTCGTGGCGCACTCCGGCTTGGTACCCGAGGGCTCCTCGCGCTCGCGCGCCGCATCCGAGCTCGCCGAGATGTTCGCCAGGGCCGACGGAGAAACCGAGGCGCTGCCCGACAAGGGGCCCGACGCCGCAGCTCGCTCCGCGCTCGAGTTCCTTCGCAGGTTGACAGAATCGCTCGGGTTGGTAGAATAGCCTGCAGATAGCAAAACCTTCACGGTTTTAGGGGCGGACTTGCGCAAGCGACTCTGCCCTATTTTTATATTCACTCGCTATAGGAGACGGGTGATACCTGGGTCAATGACAGAACTGAGAAGCCCGGAATAATGGAGCCAGTTAGAAACCCTCGGGTTTGCGGGGCGGGATCGTGAGAGCGATTCTGCCCTATTTTTTCCTCCGTCTGCCCCAAACCAAGTATTTCGAAGATAGCCTGTAGGTGTCCTCCTGGGCGCCTTTTATTTTCAGGGAATCGGCCGCTTCATGAACGAGCGACCGGCTTGACCTAGATCGAACCGCCTTCATCTCCGCCTAGGCGCCGGCGATCAACATCGTAAATCCGCGCGTGCTACAATGCGGGCACCAGAGATGAAAACACAGTCCCCGTCGGGTAGTCGTGGGCGTGCGGGAGTCCGCATCAGTAACCTGCCTCCTTGGTTGTCCCTTCTCTGCATGGTCATCTACATAAAGGAGGAACCAACCATGCAGATCAGCGTGTCATCCACCCTGACCGTATATCACGACGGCCAATTCTGGGTCGGGCTGGCGGAGCATGTCGAGGACGGCAGATACGGCGCCGCCCGCATCGTCTTCGGCGCGGAACCGTCCGATGAGGAAATCCTGCGATTCGTTACAAGCAAATGGGCGGAGCTCGCGTTCTTCGGTGACGATCCCGCCGAGGCGAGCAAGCCCGCGAGGAACCCCAAGCGCCGCGCCCGCGAGGCGTCGAAGGCCCTTAAGCAGCCGGCGATGGGCACCAGGGCGCAGCAGGTGCTCGCGAGTCAGCGGGAGACAATGAAACGGGAGTCAGCCCGCGCAAGAAGCCAACGCCGCGCGGATGAGGCGGAGGCGCGCTTCGAGCAGCGAAAGCTGAAGCGCAAGCAGAAGCATCGCGGGCATTGATCGCCTTCTGCAGCGAGACTCATACAGAAGCGGTGTTGGGTTCCGCTTGAAACCAACATCGTTATCTATTACGGCGTTTCAGTCTATCGCCTTTCAAGAGCTGCTCCTAAAACTCGAATCTCATTTCGGTTTTGGGAGTATCAAGCTCTGCGTCGTAGGCGGCCCAAGAACCAATCTCGAGACGAATCGGCAAAAGGAATTACGCTCCTGCCGGGAGGCTGGACAGCCTACTCGATCGGCTCGGACTGGTGATTGCTAAGCCCAAAAAGCCGGAGTGTGCGGCGTCGCTCGTTTCGCTAAGTCAGCTTGATGGGATGGTGAATCATGGTTCTCCTTGATTGGTAGCCCCCTTGCCTTGGCGCCCTTATGCTTGCGATACGGGATTAAGTTATATTAGACTTACTTTTATCGTTCTGCTGGCAACCAAGGAGGCACCATGGCACGCACCGCCGACGAATACAAGCAGCTTTCCATCAGGGAATTCACGAAGGCCGCGAAGGTGTACGAATCGGGCCATGCTGGCATCTACGAGATGTGCAAGGATGACTATCCGCAGATGCTCGCCGAGCTGGAGCGCGAGCCATTCGCCGACGTTCTCGACGTAGGGTGCGGAACGGGCGCGGTCATTGAGCTGCTGCATGAAAAATACCACGACGCGCACTACGTCGGCCTCGACCTGACGCCCGACATGATTGCCGTTGCGCAGGCGAAAAGCCTAAACGGATGCGAGTTCGTTGTCGGCGACGCAGAGGATTTGCCCTTCCCCGCCAACAGTTTCGACGCCGTCTTGTCTTCGAACAGCTTCCACCACTACCCCAACCCGGAGAAATTCTTCGCTGGCGTCGCGCGCGTGCTGCGCCCCGGCGGCCGCCTCATCCTACGCGACTACACGGCAAACGATTTCGCCGTATGGCTTATGAATACGTTCGAGCTGCCGCTTGCCCGCCTTGCCGGCCACGGCGACGTGCACATATTGAAGCAATCCGAGTTCCGTGCCATGGCCGAAGAAGCCGGCCTTTCCGTGCTGGCCATGGAGGCTCAAAAAGGCTGGCGCGCGCACCTGGTAGCGCGAAAAGAACCGAATTAGAGGCTTGAATTGCGCAGGGCTGCCGGTGATGCGCCCGAAGAAGCCCTGCCGATATCCGGGAAGCCTCCGAGTGTTGTTGCGAGAAGGAACTGCACTGTGGCAGAAAAGGTTAAACTCTCCGGCATGCCGGAAACCACACCACATCCATGGCGCTAGGCCGCAATCCACTCGTGCAATGTTGTCGAGAGCCGCCTGTCCACATCTTTTCTGGTGGCTTCGCATTCGTCCGGATGCTCTTTGGCTGAGCGGAATATGAAGCGCATAACGAATTTCAAGCCCACCGGCAATGCCATTCTGAGCATAGACTCGGGCAATACGAAATGGGTGCCGTATCGATAGGCGACCGCTTCGTATTCGCACTCATGCGGGCGCTCTTTAAGCCTCTGGTCCATTCGCCTGACATACTTGCCCGCTTCCCAGAAGCTGTCATCATCCGCGCCAAGCAAAATCAGCTTCCCCTTGATGTTCTCGATCTTTATCATTTCGTCTTCTGTGTACTTCCGCTTCTTTTCGGAATCTATAAATAAGCAGGTCGAGCGTAGAAAATCGCCCGAACCTTCCGTTCCCTCTCCGACCTTTTTCCAATAGGTTGGATGCTCAAAGGCGAAGAAAAAGCCTCCGTCCCGCCGGGAGCGGAGGCTCAATTGCCGTATTTTCTCACCGCCGTCGCTGGCGGCTTTGCCATGACTCTCGTACGAAACGAAACTCAGCGGCACAGTGCGGCACTCAAAAGTGCAGGTCAAAGCCCTATCGGCTTATTCCAACTCTTTCAAGTTCATTTGCCGTGGCGACATTCCAATTGGGTCTAGTTTGGTTGTCGATTTGTCCACCTTGCCGCCGAATCCCTCCGTGTGTCCTCGCGTACGCGTTTGGGACAAACCCTGGGACAAATTCGCAAACTATTTCGAAACCGCAAGCCCACAGTTTCATTTTTGTCCCGGGGACAAAAGCGGCAAGGCTTTGAAGTCCGGAACCGCTCAAAAGGGATGCCAAAACGGTTGTTTTCCCTCTTTGGCGCTTGCTTAGCGAAGTGAATCGTAGCCAGCGGCTTTACCGTCTTACGTTTCCACAGATCAGAAGGGATGTGCAAGAGCGATGGCCGAAAGAATCGTCGCAGGCGGCTTATTCACCCACGAGTTCAAAGGCTCCACTTTCAAATGCATGGGGAAATGCGAATGACCTCAATGTGCTCCCGAACTCCGCGCTGACGGAAACGCCGCTCCGTCGAGCGAAGACTTGCTAATATGAGTCACAACACCGTCTCCAAGGCCGATATGCCCAAGATGGCTTCCAACTGGGGGCAGGGTTTGCCGATAGGAACAACATGAAGAAATGCAGTCCCCTTGGAATCCTGCTCGGTGATTCCGTCAGCGTTCTTCTCAAGGCAATCCAGAAGAGCAATCGGATCGCCCATCACGTCAGGTGGCGGAGTTGGCATGGAGGGCAGGTTCTTGTTGGTATCCACCCATTGTACGCTCGTCGTCGTGCACGACCAATCGGACAGCTTCCCGGATTCGATAGTTGCATGCGAGGGGGTTCTTCGAGCTAAGTGCTCTTGAGCATAGCGTTTCACGTGCCGGTGTTCATGAGCGGCAAGGATTGCTTTTTCGGGCTCGATCCGAGGATGCGTGACTACGGTCTCTCTTGCTGTTCAGCTCGCCTAGTCTGCATCTTGGTTCCTCGACAGCGCAGCTTGGTTAAACGCCGAAGGTTCAGCTATCTTCGTCAGCTAGCATGAGAGCAACCCGAAGGGAGGACGCATGAAGATCACAATCGAAGAGCGAGAAGCAGCTCAAGATATAGAAGTCACGATCGTCTGCGTAAGGGTCGATCGCCGCGTGCTTGATATAGCGGCTCGGCTGCGCATGCTTGACAGGAAGGTGACGGGCACGGCCGACGGCTGCACGCGCGTGCTGAGCGCAGAAGACGTCCTGTTCATCGAGTCGGTCGACAAGCACACGTTCATTTATACGGCCGACACGGTTCTCGAAACGGGCCTGCGCCTTTACGAGATGGAGGAGCGCCTGGCGGACTGCGACTTCCTGCGCATCGCGAAAGGTTGCATCGTCAACTTCCGCGCGATCACCGCCCTCAAGCCCGACGTCAACGGCAGGATCATCGCCACCTTGGAAAACGGTGAGCAGGTCGTTATCTCGCGCCAGTATGCGCCCGACGTCAAATCGAAGCTCGGTCTGAAGCAGTCGAAACGAAGGAAGGGAGACCGAAATGATTAACAGGGACATTATCGACACCGATAAAAAGACGCCCGCGGAAAACCTCGGACAACTCGTGAAAAGCACCTGTATCGGCTTCACTGTTGCCATGATAGCCTTCTTGGCATTAGGGACTTGTTTCGCTGATGACACCGCCAAGCAGGGCATTAACTATTGCTGGTCGATTCTCGCCGCGTGCGTCACCGTCCCCGCGCTGCAGTTCGTGTTCTTCACGCCCGCGGTGATCAGACAGATGGCGTATCCCGCGCGCCTGGTGCTGTTCGACGTTTGCCTCTACGCAGCCCTCTGTGCATTGGCGTTTGTCTTTGCTTGGGTTCCCGTGAACAACCCCGGGGCGTGGGTTACCTTCACGGTTGTCTATCTCGCCATCCTGGCGGTCCTCACTCTTGCTTTCAACGCCAAGCTGAGCCGCGAGACCCGCGAATTGAACGACAGGCTCGCGGAATACCGCAAGAGCAGGGAGACGGAATAAGGGTATAGCTGAGCATTATCGATGCTGGGCAAATCCTTACTCCCGATCCTCGGATTACCGCCCAGCGCGAGGACCTGATGCCAAGGCCGGCGCAGGGCGATGCTCGGCCCCGTTCGCTACCCCAAGCGCTTCCTGCGCGGTCATGCCCTTGTAGCCCCCCGTTCGCGCGCATAAGCGGGTTCATGTGCAGGGGAATGTCGATCCAGGTGCCGCTTGCTCGGTCAGCTTGATCGGATTGGAGGAAGACGACCTCGTGTTCAGCATAGACGATGGCGAAACTTCCTACGTATTGCGGTCTACCCAAGCCATCATTCGGTCCTCCTCGGTTTCGAAACTCGAATTTTTTTAAAGTTTCGAAACCGGGGAGGCAATATGCACAGGGATGCATCGAGGAGCAATTCCCAGTCGCGCCATGTCAGCAGCGATGCCGGGCGCATTCACGCGTGCTACAATGCGGGCACCAGAGATGAAAACACAGTCCCCGTCGGGTAGTCGTGGGCGTGCGGGAGTCCGCATCAGTAACCTGCCTCCTTGGTTGTCCCTTCTCTGCATGGTCATCTACATAAAGGAGGAACCAACCATGCAGATCAGCGTGTCATCCACCCTGACCGTATATCACGACGGCCAATTCTGGGTCGGGCTGGCGGAGCATGTCGAGGACGGCAGATACGGCGCCGCCCGCATCGTCTTCGGCGCGGAACCGTCCGATGAGGAAATCCTGCGATTCGTTACAAGCAAATGGGCGGAGCTCGCGTTCTTCGGTGACGATCCCGCCGAGGCGAGCAAGCCCGCGAGGAACCCCAAGCGCCGCGCCCGCGAGGCGTCGAAGGCCCTTAAGCAGCCGGCGATGGGCACCAGGGCGCAGCAGGTGCTCGCGAGTCAGCGGGAGACAATGAAACGGGAGTCAGCCCGCGCAAGAAGCCAGCGTCGCGCGGATGAGGCGGAGGCGCGCTTCGAGCAGCGAAAGCTGAAGCGCAAGCAGAAGCATCGTGGGCATTGATCGCCATGTGCAGCAAGGCAAACCATATACAGCAGTGGGGCCAGTTCCACTTGAAGCCGACGCCGCGTAGACGCTAATGGTGACGGCTATGCACGGGCACGGGCGCGCCGCCGCACTTCACAGCTTGTTTCTCAAGTATTTGGGACGCACACACGGCGTTCAAAAATGCGGAGCGACTCTGTATGGCTCGAGACTGAGCCGAGGTGCCCTACTTCTCGCCCTCCAGCAGCACCACGATGCGGTCGATGTCGACGGCAAAGCGAGGCCTTCCCTCCTGCTCGTAGCGGTCGAGGTATGCCTGGCACTCTGAGACAATGCGCTTGGTGCTGCCGTCGATGATGCGTTGGAGCGTCTCGTAGTAGGCCGAGCCCTCGGTCCTGAAGCGGCGCTGGTAGGCCTGGTTATGGGGAACATCTTGATGTAGTGGATGCCGTGGCGGCAGTTGGGGCGCGTCGTGGGGCGGGGTGGCAACGCAAAGTACTGGTCTTTGGGCACGTTAGGGGCGATGTTGGAACGCAGCGGCACGGCGAAGTCCCTGCGCTTCCCGCGGAAACGCAGCCTCACCACTACGATGCAGGGACGATTGTGCTTAAGCATGAGCTCGCGGTCGCCCTCGGCGTGGCCGAAGAAGTCCTGGGGATGGATACAATCTTCATCGGTTACGCCCCCTTCATACGAAGCGGGGCCCGCATCGCTGCGGGCCCCTACAGGTGGGCGATATTCTACGCCTTGCGGCACCCCGTCGCCCACGGAGATTAAACGTACACGTAAGCCGTACTCTGAAAGCCGCGGCTTCCGGCAAGTAGTTTATACCACGAGAGGTCGCTTTCAATGCGCATAGCTCGCAAAATAGCACTCGCTGGGCCGTCACCCCTGGCCGTTACCCTCCAATCTTCATTGAAGTCAGCAGGCCAATTCATATAGTCATGGGGGTTTATCCTAAAGGGAATCAAATTAATACCCCCATAACTAAGGAATTATCTATTCCCACTCAATGACTAGGGCCCTGGTGTAATTGGCTGGATCACCGTTCCGGGAACCGGTATCGACCTACCTGTCCGCCAAGCTCTTTCTTCAGCTCCAGCCTAGTATCTGATTCGCGCCGTTATAAGCGAAAACCGAAGAGATGCGTCTTAGCCAAGAAAAGAAGGTTAGCCTCATCTTACTGCATGATTCGTGTGTTATAGTTAGATGGCTCTAACTGTTTGGGGGCGATAGCCATGCACGAACGCGAGGGTTTCTGGGACAAGAACGCCGGTCGGTATGACCGTTTCATGCGAAACGACCGGGCGGCGTATGAGAAGATGTATGGGCTGATCCGGCCGGTGGTGAAAGCAAAAACCGTGCTGGAGGTTGCCACCGGCACGGGGCTTATCGCAAAGAGCGTCGTGGATGCGGCGGCGCGCATCGAGGCTACGGACGCCTCTGCAAAGATGATCCTTGAAGCAAAGCGGGACAATCAATCCGCAAAGCTGCACTTTTCCGTACAAGATATGTTCCGCCTGCCCTATGCACAGAAGTCCTTCGAAGTGGTGATCGTGTCCAACGCACTTCACATAGTGCCGCATCCGGAAAAGGCCCTGCAAGAAATCAGGCGGGTGCTGAAGGACGACGGCGTGCTCATCGCGCCAACCTTCACCCACGCGGGGAACTCGGTTTCCGGCAAGGCAAAAGCCTTTTTCATGAGTATGGCGGGATTCCCCCTCCACAGCAGGTGGACAAGCGAGGAATACCTACGTTTCCTGCGTCAAAACGGCTGGGCGGTGCAGAAAAGCGCGGTGCTGAAGGCCTCGTTCCCGTTGACCTATGCGGAATGCACGAAATCGGAGGGGCCAGATGTCGTTCTTTGAAAACACCCGCAAGCCCGTGGGCCTCGGCGGAAAACTTATGGTTGCCATGATGAATCTGGGCCACAGCCCTGTGGCGCGGTGGGGACTTCGATTTCTACGACTTGCGCCAAACGCCAAGGTGCTAGATTGCGGCTGCGGCGGCGGGGCAAACATAAAACGGCTGCTGAAAAAATGCCCGTATGGCGTCGTCAAGGGCATCGACTATTCGCCCGTCAGCGTGGAGAAGACTAGAAAGCTCAACCGAATTGCAATTCAGGAGGGGCGTTGCGCCGTTCTGCAAGGCAGTGTGGCGGATATGGTGTTTGAGGATAGCTACTTCGATGCCGCCACGGCCTTTGAGACCGTCTATTTTTGGCCTGATTTGCCCCGATGCTTCCGCGGGGTCTGGCGGACGCTGAAGCCAGGCGGGACAATTCTTATCTGCAACGAGAGCAATGGCGATACGGACAAGGACGAGAGGTGGACGCAGATCATCGGCGGCATGACCATCTACAAGGACATTGAATTAAAGGCGTATCTGGAGCAGGCGGGTTTTCATGAGGTGCAGATACGCAAAAAGAAAAAGTGGCTCTGCGTCACGGCGCGGAAGTAAGGGCATCAAGCACGGGCATTTTTGCATCCATCCTGCACATGAGTTAGGCATGCCGGTCATAGTGGCTGTGCTGGCGGCAATTATGACAGTTTTTATTCACTAAGGAAGAAACCTATGAAATGTAAAATTGAGAAAAACACCGTGCAGGAGACGCTGATCCTCCCGCTGTATTCCCGGAAGCTGTGTACGGAGTTGTACCCGAACCTTTACAAGGATGAAACAGCGGTTCGTCTGCTCGGCCGGATCGACTACGACTTTTCAGAGGCAGAGAAAAACTCCCGCAGCCTGATGCAGCGCTTTGGTGCGCTGGAGGTGGCCACACGGCAGAGTGATCTTGCTTTCGAGGTGCGGGATTACCTGAAAGGCCACCCCAATGCGGCGGTGGTCAATCTGGGCTGCGGGCTGGACAACACCGGCAGAACCTGCGACAACGGTAGATGCAAGATCTACAATCTGGACTTCCCGGATGTGATTGCCTTGCGACAGCAGCTGCTGCCCGCCGGGGATCGAGAACAAAATATCCCCTGTGACCTGAAAGACACCGCATGGTTTAGCAAAATCGATGCCTCCCGCGGGGCGGTGTTCTTTGCCTCCGGGGTGTTCTATTACTTTCTGACCCAGCAGGTCCGGGAACTGGTGCGGGGGATGGCGGACGCTTTCCCCGGCGGTGTGCTGGTCTTTGATGCTGCCAATCGGACGGCAGTAAAGATGATCGCAAAAACATGGCTAAAGACCGCAAAAATCAAGGATGTGGGGGCATATTTTGCGGTTTCGGATGCCGCCAAGGAAATCGGCACGTGGGACAGCCGTCTGCAGGTCACAAGTCGCGGCTATATGCTGGGCTACAACGATTTGAGAGACCCTTCTGTCAGCGGCTTTTTCCGGTTTCTCGCAAGGGTCGGTGACAACGGGATGAAAATGCAAATCGTGAAAATAAGATTTTGAGAGGCAAAAACGAAGCGCATTCACTTTGACGTCGAAGAAGACGGCTTTTACGGCGCATATTGGGCGTGCAAGGACACGCATACAGCAGCGGGCACGGATTCGATTGAAACCGTGCCCGCTATCTGATACTATATTATTTTATCGAACGTCTGTTCTATTATCGCCTATTACAACAGCATTGCGTTCGCATTCACGGAGCTTTACGGCAGAAGCTGTGGGGGCGGTGTGCTTGAGATTCTGCCCAAGAAAGTTGGCAATATCCCTGTTCTCAATACCGGTCTATTGAACATTAATCCCGAGCTAAAAAGAAACGTTATCAGCGTAATTGACGGAGTAGTAAGAAATGGGCGCAATATCGACGAAGCATTGGATTACATTGATGCAGAGATACTCGTTGGTATACTTAGATTCGATGAAGATACCCGTCGCGCATGTAGACGCATATGGAGAAACATTGCAAGCAAGGCGCCTCGGCAGAGGCACAAGATAGGCAGTGACTATAATGACCAGCACAAAATTTACTTGGATTAGCTTTTATAAAGAGTTATCTGACAAGCTGCTGACCTATCGAGACAGGCGCGACGATCTGATAAACAAGCTAGCAACTGTCTATGAATCGATCGGGATGAGTCTCCCTAAGCTTGAGGCAGATGAGCTGCAAGACATCGATCCGTTCACCGTCTTCGGCCTCTTCAACAAGGGCATCACAGACGCAAACCGGCAAAAGATCATCGCCGGCATCGCCGAGGTGTTCGACATTGAGGCAGATCAGCCCACGGACTTCGAGGGCATCCCCGTGCTCAACAACCTCAACGCGACCTTCTATGCCTTCGCCAACGACGAACGTCGCGGCGAGCACGACATCGATAACCTCTGGCACGTGTTCGAGGCCGAACTTGCACTGGCCGACGACGACAACGAGGAAACCCGGAAGGCCTTCGTCGAGGCATTCGATACCACCGTCATCCAGTTCACACTTGGCTGGAAGCTCACCATGGGCCTCTACTGGGCGAGGCCCTACAACTTCATCAGCCTGGATTCGCGCAACCGCTGGTTCATGGCCGACGTCGCAAAGGCTGGCACCGCCATCGCCGGCATAGTGCCGAAGGAGAAGGACTCGCCAGTTCATGACGGAGATCGCTACCTCGCCATTTGCGACACCATCAAGTCGGAGCTCGGAAGCGAAGAGTGCTCGTATGCAGACTTCCCCTCGCTGACGGCTGCCGCCTTCGTGGAGTCTGAGCGCGTCAACCGCGAGAGGAAGGTCGCCGAGAAGGCTGCAGCCGAGAAGGCGGAAGAAAATTCCCTTGGAGACGAGGGGATCAAGACCACACATTACTGGACCTACTCCCCGGGAGACGGTGCCGCGAGGTGGGATGACTTCTACGCACGTGGCGTAATGGGCGTCGGCTGGAGCAAGCTCGGCGACGTCGAGAAATACGCCAGCAAGGAAGACATCCGCAAGAACCTGCGCACCCTGTACAGTAGCAAGTACTCGCAGAAGAACTCCGCGCTCGCGCTCTGGCAGTTCTCGCGCGAAATCAAGCCGGGCGACGTTGTCTTTGCTAAGCGGGGCCGCAGCGTAATTATTGGTCGCGGCATCGTTGAGGGGGATTACCAATTCGACGAAAATGGCGACTCCTATCCGAACACCCGCAGGGTACGCTGGACGAACAGAGGAGAGTGGCACACGGAAGACTTCCTCGCCGTGAAGACCCTGACGGACATCACCGCCTATCCCGACCTCGTTGAGAAGCTCAACTCGTTCTTCGAGGACGAAGGCGGCGAAGTCGAGGAAGACACGGAGGAGGTTGAATACCCAGCGTACACGTCCGAGGACTTCCTTTCGGAGGTCTACATGGACGGCGAGCACTACAGGACCCTCGTCAACGTCCTGCGCGCGAAGAAGAACATCATCCTGCAGGGTGCCCCAGGCGTAGGCAAGACCTTCGCCGCAAAGCGCCTGGCCTACTCCATGATGGGCGTGAAGGACGCCGAGCGTGTGATGATGGTGCAGTTCCACCAGAGCTACAGCTACGAGGACTTCATAGAGGGGTTCCGCCCGAACGCGCAGGGCTTCGACCTCGAGAAGGGCGCGTTCTACAACTTCTGCAAGAATGCGAAGGACGATTCTGACAACGACTACTTCTTCATCATCGACGAAATCAACCGTGGCAACCTCTCGAAGATCTTCGGCGAGCTGTTCATGCTCATCGAGAACGACAAGCGCGGGCCCAGGAACACGCTGCAGCTCCTCTACTCACACGAGCTGTTCTACGTCCCGAGCAACGTATACCTCATTGGAATGATGAACACAGCGGACCGCTCGCTCGCCATGCTCGACTACGCCCTGCGCCGCCGCTTCGCGTTCTTCGACCTCCGTCCCGCCTTCGACACGGAGAGCTTCATCGCCTATCAGGAGGGACTTGCCAGCGAGAAGTTCGATAGGCTCATCTCCTGCGTCGTGAAGCTGAACGAGGCGATCGCGTCCGACGAGTCGCTGGGAGACGGCTTCTGCATCGGCCATAGCTACTTCTGCCGCATGTCCCCGGACGACGTAACGGACGATAAACTCTCGGCAATCGTCAACTACGAGCTCGTGCCGATGTTGCGCGAGTACTGGTTCGACGAGCCTACCAAGGTCGACGAGTGGGCCAGCAAGTTGCGCAGGTCAATCCGGTGATCCGGATACAGAACATCTACCACATGCTCGCCTATGCGTTCCAGACGCTGCAAGGGCAGGGCTACCGCGACATCGCAGCCGAGGAGTTCGACAACACCGCCGACCTCCTCGCCGAGATACTGTCACGGGGCGTAAGCCTGCAGCTCAAGCGCGGCCTTGGCCGAGAGTACGTCGACCGCAAGGATATGCTCTCCTCACCGAGGGGCAAGATTGAGCTGTCCGAATCCTTGAAGACGCGCTCGATTCTGCGCAGGCAGCTGGTTTGCAGCTACGACGAGTTCAGCACGGACACGCGCATGAACCGCATCCTCAAGGCGACGATCATGCTCTTGATTCGCTCGGACATCGACAAGGCGCGCAAGAAGGCACTTAGACGGCTGCTTCCGTACTTCGTGGACGTGGAAGACGTGAACCTTTCGGGCGAAGACTGGCACATGCGCTTCGACCGGAACAACCAGACTTATCGCATGCTCATGAACGTGTGCTGGCTGGTCGTGAAGGGCCTTCTCCAGACGCGGGAGAGCGGGAGTCTCCGCATGATGGACTTCCTCGACGAGCAGCGAATGAGCCACCTGTACGAGAAGTTCATCCTTGAGTACTACAGACGTGAGCACCCAGAGCTTTCCGCGGGGGCGCCGTACATCAGCTGGGCGCTCGACGACAGCTTCGATGACATGCTCCCCGCCATGCACACCGACATAACGCTCACACGAGGCAGGACCGTCCTCATCATCGACGCGAAGTACTACAGTCACACGACGCAACAGCAGTTCGACAGGCAAAGCGTCCACTCCGGCAACCTGTACCAGATCTTCACCTACGTGAAAAACAAGGAAGCGGAGCTCGCCAGCACTCACGAGCAGCATAGCGTGTCGGGCATGCTGCTCTACGCCAAGACCGACGAAGACGTGCAGCCTGATGGTGTGTATCAGATGAGCGGTAACCAGATAAGCGTGAGGACATTGGACCTGAACCAGCCCTTCGAGACAATACGTTCGCAGCTCGACGGTATTGCTGAAGCTCATTTCTCAAAAGAGGCGGCTTATGTTTGAGAGCCTGACAAAACATCTGCCTGCGATTGAGAATGCCGAGGGATTTGGCAACCGGGTTGTAGACCGAGAGAGCAAGAACACCATGAACAACCCAAACAAGATGCCCTACGTGAATTACGGAACGACAGTTGCTGACGTTGAACAGGCAATCTACGACTTTGTCGACGAGCATCCCGAGTACGAGCTCACGCATTACCGCGACATACTTGGACGCAACGGACTCGAGTGGGGCAGCCAAGCAATGTCTGGGGCAGATGTATCGGAACTCGACGGCCAGGCGGTGATGGCGCTTCTGCTCGGAGCCGTGAGAGCAGAACGCTTCTGCGATGGAGCACTGCTCGGCTTCTTTGGGGGCGGGAGCATGAGACGCTGGCTTTTGCGTCTGCGCGAGATTGATGACAAAGGCAGCGATGAGTAACAACTTGAGCCTCACCATTGAGATACACAGCGATGAAGACGGACGATAGAGTTGCGACCATCTTTCCCAATGAGGGACTTGTCGTCGGATATGGCACGGTGTGGGCCAGCAGCAAGACGGAACACGCGCACTTCCGCATAGATGCTGCAAGCACGTTGGAATGCAACATCTCGGCATGAAAACATGTATGAGGGACAATGGATTAATCACCCCTCATACATGCCGGCTAAGCGGCGCGAAGCGTAAAAAACAGACCGCCAAAGAACAGCACGGCACAGGTGCTCACAACCAACTCGAAGTTCGACTTATGCAGCTTCGTCGTGGTATCGGACATTGCCTGTCGAATCTTCTCAGACTCCTGCATGACCTTATCGAACTGTTCGTCGGTCAGATTGCCGCTCTGGAGCAGGGCCTGCGTCTCGTCGGTCTGCATGCTCAGGACTTCCATCTGGCGCATGGCAACAGAGCGATTGGTGTCCATGGCCTTATCCATGCTCTGCTTGGCGAAGTCGGCGAGATCCTTGCGATCCATGTCATTGTCCTCGTAATGCGGTACCAGCGTGTTAGTCGCCATTGTTAGTTCTCCGTTCTCGGGCTCACATGGAGCCCGTTAGTGTTTTGCATTGATTACACGGCTTGATGTCCGTACCTTGTGGCCGCATAATGCATGGTAGTACGAAGTGTTGCGTTCTGTGAACAGCCATTATGGAACCAAAATGTCCGTACTAAAGGAGTCAAGATGAACAATGCTGAAGTTGATGCTTTTGGAGAGAAAATTGACCCCGAGTGGTTTAAGTGGGTGATACACCGGCTTGACTCGAGCATACGTAAGCTTGGAGCTGATGCCGACATTGACAGAACAGAGAAAACCATACTTCGTGCGGTGAAGTCGGGAACAATACGTCCCGAATTGCTGGATCAGATTGCAAAGAAGCTCGACGTCTATCCAGACTATCTTGCAGGTCGCTACGCATGGACGCTCAATCTCGACATCATGAAAGAAGAGGGAGTCCTTGACTACTGGCGCGAACACTATCTGAATCCAAAGCAATTCCCATACAAACTTGCGGAGCAGTTACGGCTAGGCTCCTATCGGCAACTTATTGATACGCTACTCATCCATGGCATTTCTGAAGCTGAGTACAAGGGTCTAAACTGGGATAAGAGGCACGAGCTCGAAAGAGAACTAGATCGACAAACAACCCGAATTCTCAACCACTGGTTTCCTGACCATGCGAGGCCTGTGGAGGATCTCGAATACTTCCAAACTATGGAATGGCAGGATGAACGTGATGTGATTGAAGCCATGCTTGACTACTTAGAGGACCGAGGGCTCCTGACTGTTTATGACCAAGAACCTGATGATGACTCAGAGGATCCATTCTTTGAGGAGTACAAGCACCTGCCTGTAGTTAGCATGCCTACGATGTCCCGCATCGTCATCAAGGGCGAATCGGGCTTTTGTAGCGTTGATGAAGCATTCACCGACATGGTTGTCATCACACCCGATTGGATCAGCTACAAATACAAGCCTCGTAAGATGTCAGAGCATAACTTGCCGATGAGCTGGGCATACCAGCCAAGCGGCCTTGGCTATCGTGCGCTGTTCGATGAAGTTGCCGAGAAGGTCGCCGGTATCCTAGAGCTAGATGACGAGGAGTTTGTTACCGACATAGGTTCAACGACGTTTGCCGTCGCATATCCCAATGGAACAAAGAAGCATAGGGTCTTTTGCCTGCCAGGCGACGACTTTGCTGAGTGCTTTGCACTGGTGAAGAAGATGGTTCCGAGCGAAGAGGCGATTCCACGCGTCCTTATAACCTCAGATAATGAGTAGAAAGCAGCTCGACATCATGCATAGAAGAACGTGAGGTCAAGCGACAACTCCGAGCATAATCTGCGTACTTGTGACACGGTCGGACACTGTCTCCCGAGAACGAAAAGTCGATCTCGGGAGGCAGTTCTTTTATGGAGTCAATCATCGTGGCGTGCATTACTGGTGTCGTAACGCTGATTGGGGTGATCCTTTCCAACTCTAAGAGCAGAGCCGTCATGGAGGTCAAGCTCGACGCCCTCACGAAGAAGGTCGAGAAGCACAACCAGGTCCTGGAGCGCACCTACGTGCTCGAGCAGGACATGACTGTCGCGAAGCACGACATCGAGTCCTTGAAGGGAAAGGTGGGCTGACTTGAACGAGTTTCTGGCAAGCAACGAGTGGTACTGGCGACTGGCGCGCACGATCTTGTAGGGAGTCCTTGGCGTGGTCATCGCCAACATTGACCTGATCATGGACTGGTGCGTGCTGGACCCGAGCGTGAGGGGCCTGGTCGTGGCGATTGGAAGACCTCTTTCTGACATTTCCCCAGGCAAATTGATATTTCCTTACGAACAGCCTCCGGTTCTCCGAGAGCTGTTCCATTATTCCCGTACGAAATCGACGTCCCGGAAGAACCGTTAGGGGGAATAATTGCGTGCTCAAATACGGCAAGATACACGGCGTCATTCGGCGGCATTCGGGGTTACCGAAACTGCGTAAACCGATTTTCGCGTTTATTTATTCCCGTTTGTTGACCTAGGCGAATGCAATCAAGGAGGGCTTGAATTGACCCCGCAGTTTCAACTTAGTTTCGCCCGCTCGAAATCGCCCCTCGGGGAACCCGAATTGTGAATTATTCCCGCAGGGCCCAATTATTCCCGTACCGCCGAATACTCCGCCATACCGCTCAGTAGGGGTATACGGGAATAATTAGGTCGTTTCCCCAGGTAGACATGCAAAATCAGAACCACCCTTAAAAAGGGTGGTTTGCTCTTAGGGTATAACCCACGGGCCCCGGGCTCGCGTCTAAAGGCGCGGGCCCGGACTTCGTCCAGGCCTAGTGCATCTTGACCCGTGGCGCGCCGG